>Ga0207976_100017_pt1 | contig 397623 bp, 370 predicted proteins | sample LakWasMe94_HOW11_2_FD_183916 | JGI IMG/M metagenome (GOLD analysis project Ga0207976, IMG submission 183916) | Freshwater sediment methanotrophic microbial communities from Lake Washington under simulated oxygen tension - Sediment Metagenome... | ecosystem: Environmental > Aquatic > Freshwater...
CAGGTCGGCTTTCAGGCCGCCTCGGCGGCTGTGGCGGTAGTCGCCCCCTCGAGAGGCCGAGCGCAGGTTCTGCGCAGTGGGCAACCCGGCATGGATGCCGGGTTAGCCGCGCACGGCCAGGGATGGCCGATCGCGGCGGGCCCACGGAGCAGGACCGGAGCGAGGCACCGAACGAAAGGGGCAAAAGCGCTTGGTTACTTGGCGCTTTTCCAAGTGACTCGCCGTAAGGGCGAAACCAATAGCCGCCATTACCCCAATAACGGATATGCCCCCAATCACAAAGGTCAGTTCGGCAACCAACCCTCAGCCCAGTAATTCAGGTTGTTGCCCCGCAGCATATAGTCGCGCAGCACTTCCTCGCGCAACGCGTCACCCATGCGGTAACTCGCGTCCGGGTCATCGAGGTGCATACGAATCGCCTCAAGCCATTCCTCGGTACTGTTGCTCACCACCTTGGTACAAGGCAGATAACCCCGATAAGCCTCAGTGTCGGTGCAGATCACTGGGTACCCGCACGCGCCATATTCCAGCAGGCGCAAGTTGCTCTTGCAGTCGTTGAAGATGTGAAACTCCAACGGCGCCAATGCCAGATCAAGGTTCAGGCTCGCGAGTTTCGCGGGGTAAGCCTGCAGCCCAACGGCGGGATGGAATTCATGCACGAAAGGCTTGAGTGCCGGCGGGCACATGCCGAAGAACACCCATTCCACTTCATCCGCCAGCAGACGAACGACCTCGGCAATGATCGCCAGATCCCCATCGTGACTGGTCCCACCACCCCAGCCTACCCTCGGTTTGCGTGACGTACGTCGCTGACTGCTCAGGCCGGTCCACAGATGCGGAGCGAGCATGTTCGGCACCACACGAATATCGTCATGCATGCCTTTGAGAGCATCGGCCAGCGGCTGAGTCGACACCACCACACGGTCACACAGCCCGATCGCACGCCGCACGATCTGTTCAACGCCAACGATGGCCTTGCGCACGTGAGCATTTTTCTTCGGCACATCGATGACATAGTCATCAAGCTCGAAGATCCGGAAGGCTCGCGAACTGTTCCTGACCCGCTCCACTTCATTCACCGCGCTTTCGCTGTAGCGCCCTTGCAGAATGATGACGTCGGGCGACTGACGTTCCAGCTCAATGTCCGAAGGCGTATGGAACGAAAGATTACCGAGCACTTGCCCCGCAGCCTCCAGCTCGAGAAATGGCTGGGTGACACGGTAATGCCCGACAGCGGTCTCGTTGATCGGGATTGCCAGAACCCGTGGCAGCATGTGGCGGGCGAACGGATTCCAATCGTTCTTGAAACCAGGCTCAAGACTGAAATTATTGGTGTTGAGGCTCAGGTTGACGTTGTACGCCGGATCTCTGGCGATGATCGGCAGCCAGCGCTGATAAAACGCCTTGTGCTCAGCCACCAGCGTTGACACCACGGGCCCGCTCTCCGTCTCGGCCGCCACGTGGACCGACTCGGCATACGGCGTCCAGACAACCAGATACCCCTTCTGCCTGACACGCAGACAGAAGTCAGGGCCGCCGAGCCTGTGGGAAAAGACTTGCTCGTCAAACCCCTGAAGCTCATCGAACACCTGCTTGCGGACCAGCATGCACTCGGTGCTCACAGCGCTCAAATTCTGTACCGCCTGCTGGCGCTGCATATACCCCGAGGCAGTCATCACTTCCCCGCGCCAAGGCACGCCGACAGGGCCGCGCATCCCCAGCACCAGGGCCGAACCTTCAATGCGCCCCTTGGGGCTGACCATTCGGCCACCCACGACGCCCACTTCCGGACGCAAGCCTTGATTCAGCAGTTCGTCAAGCCAGTCGCGGTTGACGATCAGGCTGTCGGGACTGAGCAACAGCACATACTCGCCGCGAACCTGAGCAACAGCGAAGTTCTGCGCCGCAGCCGGGTTATCGGCGTAATCGCAGTGCAGCACGCGCAATTTTTCGCCACCCATTTGTGACATGGCGGCCAGCCAGTCCTGAGCCTCGCTCGAGGTGCTTGCGTTGTCCACGATCAACAATTCGTAGTGAGCATACGCCGTATGTTCCAGCACACTCTCGATGCAGCGCTGAAGCGGGCCGAGCCGGTCCCGCATCACCACAACAATGGACACCAGCGGCTGAACGCCATGGTGGTAGTCAATTCGATTGATCAGCGGCACGCTGCCTTCGCGAACTTCGTGTGCAACGCCGATGCGATCAAGGTGCGCGGTCAGCACGCGGGAGTTTTGTTCGATAACCTGCGGCAGAGCGAGCCATTGCGACAAGCCGAACGAGGACTCGACCAGCACTTGGGCGACATGTTCCACAACATGTGCGCCGTGGTTTTCGACGAGACGCCAGACCAGGTCATGAGGGCCGAGTTCAGCGAAGTCCGGGTTGAAACCGCCAGCGGCCACAAAGCCCTGACGCTGAATGGCCAGTGACCGACCGACATAGGGATAACTGCGCAACAGATCCAGATTGAAATCGGACTTGAAGATCGGCTCGACCGACAGGTCATTGCGCAAACCGCCTTCATCGGTATAGATACACAGCGCGTCGGCACTCTCGACCATCCGCTCGGCCAATAGCAGCAAGGCCAGTTCATTCAGGCGATCACCGGCCCGCAGAAGATAGAACCAGTCCGCACTGTCCGCCTGCATCAGCAGGCCATTGAGCTGCTCAAGCCCGTCACCTTGCAAGGTCACACGAATCACGTTGCCAGCAAGGGCGCCGGCACGATTTTCACCGGAGAGCACCAACACCGTTTCGGCGGCATAGACCTGCCCTTCGATGCTCTCCAGTGTGACACCGAGTGCCGCTTCATCCGCGTCGGCATCAATCACCACCGGCACAATTCGCGGCTGCCAAGCCCACGACGCAAGGCGCGTGGGCAACAGGCGCTGCTGGGCCGGGTTCAAGGTGCGACAGGCCAGCCATTGCTGGTACACATCAGCGAAGCTGTCGCAGTTTTCACCCACCCGCGAACGTATCAAGGTCGCGGAAAAGCCCAGAGAACGGCTCAGCGCCATTTCATCCCAGGCATACGGCTCACCAAGGGCGGCGCTGGCCAGATCGATATAGCGAACATGCCCCGGCGCAGGGGCCGGCTCGCCACTGCGCACCGCCAGCATCTGGGTCAGCCAGCCAAGCTCGACCGCCACGGCCTGCTGGACCTCCAATTGATTGCTCATGCGCGCCGGGTGCAAGCGTTCAAAGCTGAGCACCTGCCCCATGACCGCCAGATTGCCACGACGCAACAGGCAGACGAACAAGGCGAAATCGAGACGGGCGACAAACCCTTCGCCGATCTGGGTCAATGCGGGCAGATACTCCAGCACCTGATGAGTACGCATCAGTGCGCCACTCAGATTGCTGAGAAAGTTGACGGCCGTGCTTTCCAGCACATCCAGCAAGTCTTCACCCTTGAACAGCGTATCTCCGGAGGCAAAGCTGGAGTTCTCCAGACGCTCCGGAAGCAGCAGGTAATCGCCGTCGCAATACTGACGCTGAGCAACCACCAGATTCACGTCGTCATGGTCAATGAAGCCCTGCACCTGACGGGCAATACTCTCAGGCAGCAACTGATCGTCATCACAGAGAAGCTTGAGGTACTCCCCGGTTGCCAGCTCGGCGCAGGCCATCAGATTCCCCTGAAACCCCAGGCGTTGCTCATTGCGCACATAGCGCAATGTCACTGTTTGCGGCACCGTGCAGGCCTGGACCAGCTCATGGATTTCGTCGCTGTCGCTGTCGTCACACACGATCACTTCAAGCGACGCATAGGTCTGATTCAGAGCACTTTGCAGCGCAGCCTGAAAGTACAGCGGGTTGTAGGCGGGAATGGCAATACTGACAAGAGGAGCTGGTTTCACGGCGGGGGAACTCACGAGCGGCGGGCGCTCACTCTGGAACGAGTGGAGCAGCCCTGAACCGCTGAAAAAAGACGGTTTGCACTCGGTGCCTCAACCTGCGCGCCAACAGCGCGAAGGCCTTGACTCAGACTTTGTTGAACAGCCCCAACTGAGCGATTTTGCTGAACGCCAGTTGCGACGCCTGCAGCATGGTTTGCTGCAAGGTCAGACGGGTCATCACCGTGGCCGGGTCCGAATCACGGATCGCCCCCTGGGTCTGCGTGTTGGCCAGCACCAGGCTCTGGTTGATATCGGTCTGAGTCGTCAGCGACGCACCGCGCCCACCCACGGAACTGATACCGGAGGTCAACTGGTCCATGCCACTGGCCAGGTTGCCGATGCCCGAACCAATGGCCGCGTTGAGCTTCTGAATGGCCAGCGGATCGTTGTTGGTTGGCGTCGACAGCGCGGTTTTCAGCTGGCTGACGGTGTCCAGAATGTTCTGCGTCTGATGGGTGTTGACCGTGACAGAGAACTGATCGCCGGCAAGCATTGATGGCGCCGGTGCGCCGCTCAGCGTAAAAGCGACACCCGATGCGGTGGCGACGTTGCCCGCCAGAACGCCACTGGAAACCGGCTTGCTGTTAGCGGTCAGAGGCGCGGCATACAAGTCGAAAGCCGTGGGGCTGGTGAACTTGAGAACAGCCTCGCCTTCCGGAAAGCTGGCGTGGTAGGCGGCACTGTTGGTGATACTCGTATTGGTGATCACTTCGCTAGACACGTTGCCCGGAGCACGGGTCGCATTGAAGCTGTCCGGCTTGGCCGCCAGGGTGAAGCTGTAGGCATTGGGGGACGGAGGCGCCGGAAACACGGTCGCAGGAACATCACCGGCCTTCATGTTGATGTTCAACTTCAGGTCAACGCCACGGAAATTGATCGTCTGCGTGGCCGCACCGCCAGTGGCGCTGAACACGCCATTGCCAGAGGCTTCGGACGTGACGTCATTACCCAGCGAATCCCGGATTTCCAGTTGCGTAGGGCTGAGGAAATTCACGGTGTAAGGCTCGCCAGCGCGGAACTTGGCGTTGTAGGTCACATCGGAACCTACCTGACCATTGGAAAGCACCACACGACCACCATCAACGGCTGCCGTCGGCGAGGTCATGGTGGACTGTGTGCGACTGGTATTGATGGCTTGCTGGAACACAGCCCAACCGGTGCTGTTGGTAGCCATCGACTGGGTATCGCCAATCGGCAGGTCCAGCGTGACCTGATCGCCGTTATAGCTGTAGGTGCCGTCGGAATTGCGCGTGAACGGAACGGTATCGCCCTTGGAACCGGCGAAAATGTATTTGCCGTTTTCGTCCTTGGTGTTCATCAGGCTCAACAGCTGTTCTTCGATCTGGCTGAGTTCCGAAGCGTTGGCCTGGCGGTCGGCATCGGTATAACCGGCGTTGCCGGCACCCAGGGCCAGTTCCTTGGCGCGCTGCAGCACGTTGCCGATACTGGTCATGACGGCTTCAGTCTGGCCAAGCGTGGCTTTGATCGTCGTCATATTGTTCGAGAACTGATCGAGCATCGAAGCCTGCTGACCCAATTGCAGCAGCCGCGAGGCACCGACCGGATCATCCGCGGCGGTGTTGACGCGAACCAGGCTGCTCGCCTCTTCGCTGCTCTTGACCACGTTGGCGAAGTTTTTCTGATAGTTGGCAGCCGAGGACTCGTAAAACTGGGCGGTAGAAATGCGCATGGGCTACGACTCCTTAAAGACTGTTGATCAGTGTGCTGAAGATAGCCTGCGCAGCCTTGATGATCTGCGAAGACGCGGTGTAGTACTGCTGATACTTGACCAGGTTGCCGGTTTCCTCATCGAGGTCGACACCCGAGAGCGAGTCGCGTGCACCCTTGGCATTCGCCAGGATGGCGCCAGTCGCCGCGTTGTCGAGCTTGCCCTGTGCAGCCTTGGAACCCACGCCCTCGACCAGTTTGCCGTAAGCGTCGTTCAGGGAAATGCCTTTGCTGGCCGAACCGGTGTCCACGGTTTGCGCGGTCTGCAAGCCGGCCAGAGCGGTGCCATTACGGTTGTCCAGGCTGCCCGGCTGAGTGAGCGAAACGTTGATTGCCGCGCCGTTGCTCGGGGCGCCGGCGAAGGTCATGCTGAAGGTCGCGGTGTACTGAGTGGCAGGCGCTGGCGGGATCGGCGCACCCGTCGCATCCTTGAGCGGAATGCTCAGGTTCAGGGTGTTGCTCTCACCTGGTTTGATGGTGCCGCCGCTGATCAAACCGCCATTGGCGTCCAGGAACTGGTAGGTCTGGCTCGTGCCGTCGGCGGACACCGCACCAAATACCACCTTGGTCGGCGTGGAGTTTTTCAAGCCGTTCTGCATCGCGGTGGCGGTCGCCGAGTCGTAGATATCGAACTTGGTGGTCAGGGTCGGTTGACCGCTGGCCGGGATCGTCAGGGTGCCGCTGCCACTGCCGCTCGCCGCAATAGCCGCGCCCAGCGGTGCCGCGATGGCCAGACGCTTGGAGTCGGTCATCTCGGTCTTGATGTTCGCCGCAGCATCGCGGGTCGGGGTGATCCTGAAGGTGTCGCCCGCCGTGGCAGAAGCCGCGTTGAACTTCAGCTCAATACCGTCAAAGACCGGAGCGGTTACCGGCGGTGCAGTGCTGAAGCTGCCCATGGACGTGTTGTCCGGCAGGCGCTGAACGGTGTAATCGGTAGCGGTGGTAAACGTGACCTTGTAATCATTGATGGTCAGCTTGCCAGTGTCCTTGATGCTCACATCGAAGTTGCCGGCGCCCAAGTTGCTCGTGCTGGCGACGCTGCGCTCCGAGACCAGCTTGGCCGAATTGATGTTGGTGAACAGGTTCGAACCGAAGGCACCGTTCTTGTCGATGCCCTGGGCCTGAAGGCTGTTCATCTGATCGGCAACAACAAGCGCCACACGGCCCAGCTCATTCATGGACGGGTCCAGCACGGTGCTGCGATAACGCAGCAGGCCGCCGATTTCGCCGCCGGTCATGATCGACGTGATGTCGATGGTGCTCGAACCGCGATTGAGCTGCAGCGCCAGACGGCCCGGATCTTCTTTGCTTGGCACCGCCTCAAGTTTGCTGGACGTGTTGCCAATGACCAGCGGCTGACCGCTGCCCAGGTAAATGTCGAGGCTGCCTTCACGCTCCACCACTTGCGCACCGGTAAAGGTCGACAGTTGGCGCACGGTTTCGTTACGGGCATCGAGCAGATCGTTCGGCATGCCGCCGGTGCTGGAAACCTCGGAGATCTTCTGGTTCAACTGCGCCACGGTAGCGGCCAGCTTGTTGACCTGATCTGCCATGTTCGTCAGGTTGCCGTTGATATTGGCATTCTGCTGGGTCAACTGCGCGGAGATCGAGTTGAAACGGTTGCTCAAGGCCTGAGAATCGCTGAGCAGCAACTGGCGGGACGCGTCGTCACCCGGCTTGGCGTTGACGTTCTGCACCGAGGCAAAAAACTTGGTCAGTGCGCCGTTCAGGCCGGTACTGGTGTCGGAGAGCAATTTGTCCAGCGGCGTGACCTGATTCAGGTAGGCGGCCGAATCGCTGTTGAGCGAGGTGGTGGTCTGCAACTGCGCATCGAGGTAGCTGTTGTACACGCGACGCACATCGGCCAGGGTCGTGCCGGTGCCGATGTAGACATTGCCGAACTGCTGCGAGGCCTTGGTGCCCTGCACTGTTTGCTGGCGCGAGTACCCGGCGGTGTCGACGTTGGCAATGTTGTTGCCGGTGGTCATCAACGAGGATTGGCCAGCGGCCAGACCCGACATCCCGATATTGAGCAAACTCATGGTTCGACCTTAATCCTTGTGCCTATAAAGGCGTGGTGGAAACGCCCGCCGCAGCGTAGTTCTGGTAACTCGTCATCTGCTTGGCTATCTGCGAAATCTTGCTCGCGTAGTCCGGGTCGGTTGCGTAACCGGCCTTTTGCAACTCGCGTACAAACTGTTCTGGGTTATCGGCCGACTTCACGACATCTTGATAGCGATTGTTGGTTTGCAACAAAGTCACAAGGTCATGGAAGCTGTCCTTGTAAGAGTCATAGGAACGGAACTCGGCCGTCTCCTTGACCATCGCGCCATTTCTGAATTCGCTGGTGATCGCGCGCGCCGAATCGCCCTTCCAGCTGCTGCTGGCCTTGATGCCGAACAGGTTGTGGCTGCTGCTGCCATCCTGTGCGCGCATGACCGATTTGCCCCAGCCGGTTTCCAGCGCCGCTTGGGCCACCAGGTAACGCGGATCGACGCCGATGCGCTCGGCGGCTTCCTTGGCCATCGGCAACATGGTGTTGACGAACTGGTCGGCAGAACTGAAGGCTTTTTTCGCCGGTGCCAACGGTATCTGAGCGATGGCACGACCATGAATCTGCAAACCCGTGCTCGATGACGCTTGCGCAGTCGCCAGCCAGTCACCGTTGAACAAAGGCCCCGAACCGGTCGACGTGTTGCGCTCTGCCAATCGAGTGTTATTGAGCGTCGCGGCGGTCGTCGTCGCCGAAGGCACCAGGCCCGCCAGCAAGCGGTCAGCCAGTTTCGGTGGCAACGCCAGGCGTCGCTGATTGATCAGCGCCATGTCGTTGCGATGTGCGCCCTCGCCTGCCGCCTGTGGAGCGCTGATCGAGCGCGAAGCCCACAACGGACGCTGGCCATTGACTCGCGACAGCGGCCCGTTAGTCCCGACCGTGCCCGCCGCCACCGGCGTCTGTGCCGCCGCTTTTGCCGCTTCCTGCTTGGCCGCCGACAGCGTTGCCGCTTCGCCCGGAGCCAATGGTTTGTTCTTCGACATCTGGCGCATCAGCACGTCCGCCAGACCAATACCACCGCCCTCGCGGGACATGGAAACGGCCAACTGCTGGTCGTACATTTCCTGGTACTGTTTGGCCGCCGGCGTGTTGAGCGGATTGCCCTCAGCCAGCGTGTCGGTCGCCTTGCGCATGGACTTGAGCATTTCACCGAGGAACAGCGACTCGAATTCCTGCGCCACTTTGCGCAGGTTTTCGTCACTGTTCTTGTCGCCGACCTTGAGCTGGTTCAGGCGATTGAGGTCCGAATAGGACCCCGAATCGGCGCTGCTGACCAGACCACTCTTGTGCATATCCATGGTCGCCGGCCTCAGATCACGATCAGGTCGGCTTGCAACGCGCCGGCCTGTTTCAGTGCTTCAAGGATTGCCATCAAGTCACCTGGCGCCGCGCCGACCTGGTTCACCGCACGCACGATCTCGTCGAGGGTGGTGCCCGGGCCGAACTTGAACATCGGCTTGGCTTCCTGCTGGGCGTTGACCCGCGAGCGCGGCACGACAGCGGTCTGACCATTGGACAGAGGGCCGGGCTGGCTGACGATCGGGTCTTCGGTGATGGTCACGGTCAGGCTGCCGTGAGTCACGGCGGCCGGGGACACCTTGACGTTCTGGCCGATCACGATGGTGCCGGTGCGGGAGTTAATGATGACTTTCGCCACCGCCTGACCCGGATCGACTTCAAGGTTCTCGATGATCGACAGATAGTCGACGCGCTGGCTCGGATCCAGCGGCGCACTGACGCGAATCGAACCGCCGTCGATGGCCTGGGCAACGCCAGGGCCGAGCATGTCGTTGATCTTGTCGACGATGCGCTTGGCGGTAGTGAAGTCGGAACGGTTGAGGTTCAACGTCAGGCTGTTGCCCTGGTTGAAACCGCTCGGCACCGAACGTTCGACCGACGCACCACCAGGGATGCGACCAGCCGACGGAACGTTGACGGTGATCTTCGAACCGTCGCGACCTTCAGCATCAAAACCGCCGACGACCAGGTTGCCTTGGGCGACCGCGTAAACGTTGCCGTCGATACCCTTGAGCGGCGTCAGCAGCAAGGTGCCGCCACGCAGGCTCTTGGAGTTACCGATGGAGGACACGGTAATGTCCACCTGCTGACCCGGTTTGGCGAAGGCCGGCAAGTCGGCACTGATCGATACCGCCGCGACGTTCTTCAACTGCACGTTGCCGGAACCCGCCGGCACCTTGATGCCGAACTGCGAGAGCATGTTATTGAAGGTTTGCAGGGTGAACGGCGTCTGCGTCGTCTGGTCGCCGGTACCGTTAAGCCCGACCACCAGACCGTAGCCGATCAATTGGTTGGAACGTACGCCGGAAATACTGGCGATATCCTTCAGCCGCTCAGCCTGAGCACCAAAGGCTGCGGACATCAGGAACGCAGCCACCATCAGGTGTTTGAAATTCAACGTGACCACCTAGAAAGGGAACAGCGGGCTGAGGAAGAAACGGTCGAACCAGCCTGGCTGACTCGCATCGGCAAACGAACCGGTGCCCGAATAGGTGATGCGTGCATCGGCGATGCGTGTCGACGAAACCGTGTTGTCGGTCGCGATGTCATCGGCCCGGACCAGGCCGGCAATCCGTACCAGCTCATCACCGGTATTGAGCGTCATCCACTTCTCGCCGCGCACGGCAATGATGCCGTTGGGCAAGACGTCGGCGACGGTCACGGTGATCGAACCAGTGAGGCTGTTGCCCTGCCCGGCCTTGCTGTCGCCCTTGGTCGCGCGGTCGCCGCTGTAACTCGCATTCAGTGTCAGATCATTGTCACTGAATGGGCTGTTAGTGTTGGGCACCACACCGAACAGCGACGTCAGACCGATGCCGGCCTTGCTGTTCTTGGCCACTTGCGAGTTGGCATTTTTACTGGCCTGGGTTTTTTCGTTCAGGGTGATGGTGATGATGTCACCGACCCGGAACGCCTTGCGGTCGCTGTACAGGTTCTGTTCAAAACCGGCCTGGTAGATCGAGCCGTTGTTCGCGGCAGCCGGCAATGGCGTACGCGGCAACACCGGGGCGTAGTAAGGGTCATTGGGCTTGGGCGTCGGACCGACGCAACCCGCCAGCGCGGCGACGCCACTCAGTGCCAGGACAGATACAAAGCGATTCATGACCCTACCTCACGGTGTTGCAGGCGGCCTCATGACCGCCTCATAGGCTTGATTACAGATTCTGCGTTACGAACGAGAGCATCTGGTCGGCGGTGGAGATCACCTTGGAGTTCATCTCGTAGGCGCGCTGAGTGGTGATCATGTTGACCATCTCTTCAACGGTGCTGACGTTGGAAGTTTCCAGGGTGTTCTGCAGCGTGGTGCCGAAACCGGCCAGGCCTGGCGTGCCGACTTGCGGCGCGCCGCTGGCAGCGGTTTCCAGGAACAGGTTGTTACCCACCGCTTGCAGGCCGGCCGGGTTGATGAAGTCGGCGGTTTGCAGGTTGCCGATCACCTGGGATGCCGGGTTGCCGGCGACGGTGATGGACACGGTGCCGTCGCGACCGACCGTGAAGGTCTGCGCGTCGTTCGGAATGACAATGGCCGGCTCCAGGGCGAAGCCGCTGGCGTTGACGATCTGACCGTTGGAGTCGAGGTGGAACGTACCGTCACGGGTGTAGGACGTGGTGCCGTCCGGTTGCAGGATCTGGAAGAAACCGCGACCGTCGATGGCCATGTCCAACGGTTGCTCGGTGGTTTGCAGGCTACCGGCGTTGAAGTTTTTCTGGGTGCCGACAATGCGCACACCGGTACCCAATTGCAGACCCGACGGCAGTTCGCTGTCCTGGGTCGACTGGGCGCCTGGCTGGCGTTTGATCTGGTACAGCAGGTCCTGGAACTCGGCGCGGTCACGTTTGAAACCCGTGGTCGACACGTTCGCCAGGTTGTTGGAAATGGTCGTCAGGTTGGTGTCCTGGGCGGACAGACCTGTTTTGGCAACCCATAGAGCCGGAAGCATTCGATTCTCCTCGTGCGCCTGTTTTACGGCGCGACGTTCTGATAATTAGCTGATCTGCAAGACCCGAGCCATGGCCTGGTCGTCATCTTTGGCGGTGTTCATCATCTTGATGTGCAGCTCGAACTGCTTGGCCAGCGCCAGTACCGAAGTCATCTCTTCCACGGCATTGACGTTGCTCGACTCCAGGAACCCGGACACCAGTTTGACGTTGGCATCGGCTTGCGCCGGCTTGCCATCCTTGGTGTGGATCGAACCGTCCAGGCCTTTGGTCATGTTCTTGAAGTCCGGGTTGACCAGCTTGATGCGGTCGACTTCGGCCATCACGCGAGGGCCTTCGCCCATCGCACGAATGCTGACGGTGCCGTCTTCACCCACTTCGATTTGCTGCTCGGGCGGCACGGAAATCGGCCCGCCATTGCCCATCACCGGCATGCCGTTGCCGGCTCGCAACACGCCCAGAGCGTCAACGTTCAGGCTGCCGGTGCGCACGTAGCTTTCACCGCCGTCGGGGTTCTGCACCGCGAGCCAGCCGTTGCCCTGCACCGCGACGTCGAGGTCGCGACCGGTTTGTACCAGAGAGCCCGCGGAGAAGTCGGTGGCCGGACGTTCGGACATCGCAAACGCACGCGCCGGAAAGCTGTCACCGAACACCGGCATCGAACGCGCCTGCTCCAGGTCTTTCTGGAAGCCGTTGGTGGAGATGTTCGCCAGGTTGTTCGCATGAGCCTTCTGCGCCAGTGCATTCTGGCTGGCGCCGGTCATTGCCACATAAAGGTACTTGTCCACACTCTTTCCTCTGCATGCCGGACGTTTGCCGCCCACCGCTGTACTGCTGAGCGATAAGCAATTTGCAGACCAACTTTTTTCTGGCGGCGCGGAGCCCGGCAAACAAAGGACTTGGGGCGTTCAGGGGGAAACAGGGGAATGTGTCAAAGACGAAAAACCGGCGGTGTTATGCCGGTAAGTGGCAACGCATGATCCAAAGGTTGCTCGCGAAGAGGCCGGCACAAACACAGCAAACGTCAGCTAGGACTCGGTCTTGCCGACTTCATACTCACGCAACTTATTGGCAATGGTGGTATGCGAAACCCCCAACCGCTTGCCCAGTTGCCGACTGCTCGGATGCTCCGAATACAAACGCTCAAGCACGGCTTTTTCAAAACGCCCGACAATCTCATCCAACCCACCCTCAAGCGAAAAATCGCCAAGCGGCTGACGCACGCCATAATCCGGCAGGCGAATATGCTCTGCCTTGACCGTCCCGCCCTCGCATAACGAAACCGCCTGAAACAGCACGTTCTCCAACTGCCGAACGTTGCCCGGCCAATGATAGTGACTGAGCCGCTCCATGGCCGCCGGCGCCAGCTTCGGCAGCGCACAACCGATCTGCCGACTGGCCTGATCAAGGAAGTGCTCCACCAGCGGCGTCAAACCATCCAGGCATTCGCGCAGTGGCGGGATATGCAGCGAAAGCACGTTCAAGCGGTGATACAAATCCTGGCGAAACTCGCCACGAGCGCACAATTCCGACAGGTCGACCTGCGTTGCACAGATCACTCGCACATCGAGGTAAACCTCTTCATCACTGCCTACACGACGGAAGCAACCGTCCTGCAGGAATCTGAGTAATTTCACCTGCAAGCGCGGGCTCATTTCACCCACGCCATCGAGAAACAGCGTACCGCCCGCCGTCAGTTCCAACAGCCCGAGCTTGCCTTCGGCACGGGCGCCTTCGAACGCGCCGGGGCCGTAGCCGAACAGTTCCGTCTCGGCCATGGACTCCGGCAGGCCGGCGCAATTGAGCGCCATCAGTGGCGACTGCCCCCGAGGGCTCGCCAGGTGGCAGGCGCGTGCCAGCAGTTCCTTGCCGGTGCCGGTTTCGCCTTCTATCAATAGTGGCGCATCCAGCGGTGCCATACGCCGGGCTTCACGCACCACCGCCGCCATCACTTTCGAGCTTTGGAAGATGCTGTCGAACCCGCGCAGTTCCTGTTTGCGCACGTTATAAATGCGCTCCCCTACCCGGTCGGCACGGTGCAGCGTCAGCACCGCGCCGGCCATGGCCTCGCTGTCGTCATGCTCCGATTGCAGCGGCGCGATGTCGGCCAGAAACACGTCGCCCTTGACCTTGACTCGCAGCCCGTTGATCCGCGACTTGTTGGCGCGCACCAGTTCCGGCAAATCGAAATCCTCGGCGTAACGCGACAAGGGAATCCCCGGCACCTCATCGACACGCACGCCGAGCAACTGCGCCGCCGCGCGGTTAGCCGCGACAATCGAGCCGCCCATGTCGATCGACAACACCGGAAATTCCAGGGCGCCGAGCAAAGCATTGAGTTCCATGTGCCGACGCTCGCTCGGCATGAGGCCTACACGCTTGACGCCAAAGACCCCGGCAATCGACTCGAATTTCGGACGCAACGCCTGGAACTGAATATTGATCAGGTTCGGGCAATGCAGGTAGATCGCGTTGCCATGCTCGCCACCCACTTCACCGCGAGCGACGTTGATCCCGTACTCGACCAGCAAATTGAGAATGTCGCGCAGGATGCCGATGCGATTTTGGCAGTGGACTTTGATACGCATAAAAGGCCCGAAGGTAAATTAAGGCGATGAATCGCTCCCTGTAGGAGCCGGCTTGCCGGCGATGGCGTCCTTGAGAACGCTATCGCCGGCAAGCCGGCTCCTACATACAGCGGTTTACCAATCAATCGAGGGCCACAGGGGAAATTTTCTCTGGGCGCGCTCAGATAGTCGTCAAGATTATGTGACACCTTCAAGCCATTTCAAACCCGAAAAACTCACGCACAGCGCCACAGCCGTCAATCCGTAACGAAAAGTTTACGAAAACCAACGATTTTTCCTACACGCGACGGCTTACACGTGCTGCAACATCGCAATTCCTGAGGTATTTCTAAGTCCATAGCAGGACATAACAAGAACGAAATCCCCTAGCAGGAGAGCAGCATGAAGCAGTCGCAGTACGTGGCTCGCGAGCCCGATGCGCAAGGTTTTATCGACTACCCCGCCGAAGAACACGCGGTGTGGAACACGCTGATCACTCGCCAACTGAAAGTGATCGAAGGGCGTGCGTGCCAGGAATACCTGGACGGTATCGAAAAACTCGGTCTGCCCCACGACCGCATTCCGCAACTCGGCGAAATCAACAAAGTCCTCGGTGAAACCACCGGCTGGCAGGTTGCCCGAGTACCCGCACTGATTCCTTTCCAGACCTTCTTTGAATTACTGGCCAACAAGCAGTTTCCGGTGGCGACGTTTATTCGTACCCGCGAAGAGCTGGATTACCTGCAAGAGCCGGACATTTTCCACGAGATCTTTGGTCACTGCCCGCTGCTGACCAACCCTTGGTTCGCCGAATTCACCCACACCTACGGCAAACTCGGCCTGAAGGCCTCCAAGGAAGAACGCGTGTACCTGGCGCGCTTGTACTGGATGACCATCGAGTTCGGCCTGGTCGATACCCCGCAAGGCCAGCGCATTTACGGCGGCGGCATTCTCTCCTCGCCGAAAGAAACCGTTTACAGCCTGTCGAGCGAACCTGAGCATCAGGCCTTCGACCCACTGGAATGCATGCGCACGCCTTACCGCATCGACATCCTGCAACCGCTGTATTTCGTCTTGCCGAACCTCAAGCGTCTGTTCGACCTCGCCCACGAAGACATCATGGGCATGGTCAAGCAAGGCATGCAGCTGGGCTTGCACGCACCGAAATTTCCGCCGAAAGCCGCGTGATCCGCAGCTTTTAGAATCAAGTGAGCCTGTCAGGAATCGACGCTTTGGTTTAGCGTGGTTGCACTGACGGCCGATTTCCAATCATTCGAATTCAGGAACACATCATGTCCACATTGAACCAAGCCCATTGCGAAGCCTGCCGCGCCGACGCCCCTCAGGTCAGCGACGAAGAGCTGCCGGTACTGATCAAGCAGATCCCGGACTGGAACATCGAAGTCCGCGACAGCGTCATGCAGCTGGAAAAGGTTTTCCTGTTCAAGAACTTCAAGCACGCGCTGGCGTTCACCAACGCCGTCGGTGAAATCTCCGAGGCTGAAGGTCACCACCCGGGCCTGCTGACCGAATGGGGCAAAGTCACCGTGACCTGGTGGAGCCACTCCATCAAAGGCCTGCACCGCAACGATTTCATCATGGCCGCGCGCACTGACGAAGTGGCCAAGGACGCCGAGGGCCGCAAATAATGCATTTCGACGCCATAGGTCGAGTACCCGGCGACCCGATTCTCGGCCTGATGGAGGCCTATGCGCAGGACCCCAACCCGCGCAAATTCGACCTTGGTGTGGGCGTCTATAAAGATGCCTTTGGCCTGACGCCGATTCCCCAGGCCGTGAAGATTGCGGAGCAGCGCCTGGTGGATCGCCAGACCACCAAGACCTACATCGGCGGTCACGGCGAACCGGCGTTCGGCAAAGCCATCAACAAGTTGGTGCTCGGCACCGATTCTGTGTTGATCGCCGAACAGCGGGCCGGTGTCACCCAGACGCCGGGCGGCACTGGTGCGCTGCGCTTGAGCGCGGACTTCATCGCCCAGTGCCTGCCGGGCCGTGGCGTGTGGTTGAGCAACCCGACCTGGCCGATTCACGAAACCATTTTCGCCACGGCCGGGGTCAAGGTTAATCACTACCCTTATGTTGGCAGCGACAACCGCCTCGATGTTGAAGCGATGCTGGCAGCACTCAACGAAGCCCCTGAGGGCGATGTGGTTTTGCTGCACGCTTGCTGCCACAACCCGACCGGTTTCGATCTGTCCCATGACGACTGGCGCCGGGTGCTGGAAGTGGTGCGCAGTCGCAATCTGGTACCGCTGATCGACTTCGCCTATCAGGGTTTCGGCGACGGACTGGAGCAGGATGCGTGGTCAACCCGGTTGTTCGCTGCCGAACTGCCGGAAGTGTTGATCACCAGCTCCTGCTCGAAGAACTTCGGCCTGTACCGCGACCGCACGGGAGCGTTGATTGTCTGCGCGAAGACGGCTGACAAACTGGTGGATATCCGCAGCCAACTGGCCAATATCGCCCGTAACTTGTGGTCGACTCCACCGGATCACGGTGCTGCCGTGGTGGCAACGATCCTCGGCGACCCGGAGCTGAAAAGCCTCTGGGCCGACGAAGTGGAAGCCATGCGCTTGCGTATCGCCCAACTGCGCAGCGGCCTGGTCGAGGCGCTGGAGCCCCATGGTTTGCGCGAGCGCTTTGCGCACATTGGTGTGCAACGCGGGATGTTTTCCTACACCGGATTGACGCCTGACCAGGTTAAACAGTTGCGTGATCATCACAGCGTTTACATGGTCGGTACCGGCCGGGCGAACGTGGCGGGGATTGATGCGACGCGTCTTGATCTGCTGGCCGAAGCCATCGCGAAAGTTTGCAAGTAATCTCAAGAACTCTGTAGTTCCCTTGTGGGAGCAAGCCTGCTCGCGATGGTGTATCAGACGAAGCTGTTTTGACTGACACACCATCGCGAGCAGGCTCGCTCCCACATTTGTTTTGCGGCGCGCCCTCTTCCACACCTGTCTAGACAAGCCCATCCGTCGTAACAATTGGATATAAAAGTCTGATTGTCATTTCTCCTGCTGTATCCTGCCCAGGCTTTGTAAAAGCGCGGATCTACCAGATCTATCAACAGACTTTGCGAGGAGCGCGAAACATGCACGAGATCCCTAATCTCCCCTTCCCAAGCCTGCACGAAACTGAGCAGACACCCACGCAGCAAGCCGGCGCCCAACAGCCCGAGCCGAAAGAAGCCACTGAACGCCGCCAGGCCGACAGCGAAGACTGAAACACCTGCAATGCCAGACCGTGTGGAAAGCGCTAACATGCGCTTTCCACACCGCCTGAACCCTTGAGTTGCACACCATGACCGATGACTTTAGCGAGACCCAGGCCAGCGTTCTGATCGGCACCGCCGAGAAGATGATCGAGATCTGGAATCGCCTGTCCCCCGAGAAACAAGCGGCATTGCTCGCCCGTTTCGGCAGCGAAGAAAATGCCCTGGCCGCCCTGGTCACAACACAATTGGTTGCCCCCGCCAAACCCTGATTCGCCCCCACCCGGCAAATAGTTTTACTTTTCCACGCCCCGCGGCCTCTCGCGCCGCTATCATAAGCAGCCTATCTATCCTGCTTTCCCGTGGACCTTTACCCATGTCTGAAAACCAGCGCCCCCTGGCGGTCACGCTGCAAGTCGTTTCCATCGTCCTGTTCACTTTTATCGGCTACCTCAACATCGGCATTCCTCTGGCCGTGTTGCCCGGCTACGTCCACAGCGATCTGGGTTTCGGTGCCGTAGTCGCCGGCCTGGTGATCAGCGTGCAATACCTGGCCACCCTGCTCAGCCGTCCATACGCCGGGAAAATCATTGATAACAAGGGCAGCAAACTGGCGGTCATGTATGGCCTCGCCGGTTGCGGTCTGAGCGGCGTATTCATGCTGATTTCGGCCTGGACCCAAAGCCTGCCGATGCTGAGCCTGATCAGCCTGCTGATCGGACGCCTGGTGCTCGGCAGCGCGGAAAGCCTGGTGGGCTCGGGCTCGATCGGCTGGGGCATCGGCCGGGTCGGCGCGGCGAACACCGCCAAAGTAATCTCGTGGAACGGCATCGCCAGTTATGGCGCACTGGCCGTCGGCGCACCGCTTGGCGTGTTGCTGGTCAGTCAGCTGGGCTTGTGGAGCATGGGCGTGAGCATCGTGTTGCTGGCCGTGCTGGGCCTGGCGCTGGCCTGGCCGAAAACCGCCGCGCCCATCGTGGCCGGGGAACGATTGCCGTTCATGCATGTGCTCGGTCGAGTGCTGCCGCACGGTTGCGGCCTGGCGCTGGGTTCGATCGGCTTCGGCACCATCGCCACCTTCATCACCTTGTATTACGCCACGCAACACTGGGACAACGCGGTGTTGTGCCTGAGCCTGTTTGGCGCAAGCTTCATCGGCGCGCGGCTGTTGTTCGGCAACCTGATCAACCGCCTCGGTGGTTTTCGCGTGGCGATTGCCTGTCTGTCGGTGGAAACCCTGGGGTTGTTGCTGCTGTGGCTGGCACCGGATGCTCATTGGGCCTTGGCCGGCGCGGCGCTGAGCGGTTTCGGTTTTTCCCTGGTGTTCCCGGCGCTGGGCGTGGAAGCGGTCAATCTGGTGCCAGCGTCCAGCCGTGGCGCTGCGGTTGGCGCGTATTCGCTGTTCATCGATTTGTCGCTGGGGATTACCGGACCATTGGCGGGCGCGATTGCCGCCGGATTTGGTTTTGCTTCGATCTTCCTGTTCGCTGCAATCGCCGCTTTGAGCGGTTTGGCACTGAGCGTTTACCTGTACAGGCAAGCGCCCAAGTATCGTGAAGAGCGAGACGCCCGCTAGAAATCGACCTTGCCGCGCCCGGCCTTGATGCTGCCGCGCTTGGTCTTGGATTCGAGCCGACGCTTCTTCGAGCCGAGGGTCGGCTTGGTCGGACGGCGTTTCTTTTCGACCTTGGTGGCGCTGAGGATCAACTCGGTCAGCCGCTCCAGCGCATCGGCGCGATTGGCCTCCTGCGTGCGGTATTGCTGGGCCTTGATGATCAACACACCGTCGCTGGTGATGCGACTGTCACGCAGCGCCAGCAGCCGCTCCTTGTAGAACTCGGGCAAGGACGAGGCCGGAATGTCGAAGCGCAGGTGCACGGCACTGGAGACCTTGTTGACGTTCTGCCCACCGGCGCCCTGGGCGCGGATGGCCGTCAATTCGATCTCGGCATCCGGCAGATGCACGTTGTTGGAAATCACCAGCATGGAAAAGCGTCCGTATTCAGAGTGCGCAGGATACCGCGAATGAGGTCTTCTACACGCCCATGTTCCACTGTAGGAGCGAGCCTGCTCGCGATGAGGGCGTGTCAGTCAACATCTGCGTAATCTGACACACCGCAATCGCGAGCAGGCTCACTCCCACAGGGGATTTGTGTAAACCCTGAAAACAAAAAACCCGGCACATGGCCGGGTTTGTTGTGTCTGCGCGCTGCGTTATTTCACTGCAGCCTGCAACGTTTGTTGAGCACTGCGCTTGTTCTTGATGCCGTAGCAAATCCACATGAACACGACCCACACCGGAATCGCGTACACCGAAACCTGAATGCCCGGGATCAACAGCATCACGCCAAGGATGAACACCACGAACGCCAGGCAGATGTAGTTTCCGTACGGATACCACAGGGCCTTGAACAGCGGCGTCTGCTTGGTCTTGTTCATGTGCTGGCGGAACTTGAAGTGCGAATAGCTGATCATCGCCCAGTTGATCACCAACGTGGCCACCACCAGCGACATCAACAGTTCCAGCGCATTTTGCGGGATCAGGTAGTTCAACAGCACCGCGATCAGCGTCACCGCCGCCGAAGCGAGGATCGAACGCACCGGCACGCCGCGCTTGTCGATCTTCGCCAGGGCTTTCGGCGCATCGCCCTGCTCGGCCATGCCCAGCAGCATGCGGCTGTTGCAGTAGGTGCCGCTGTTGTACACCGACAACGCCGCGGTCAGCACCACGAAGTTGAGGATGTGCGCGGCGGTGTTGCTGCCGAGCATCGAGAACACTTGCACGAACGGGCTGCCGCTGTAGGAATCGCCGGAGGCGTTCAGGGTCGCCAGCAGGCTGTCCCATGGCGTCAGCGACAGCAGGATGACCAGTGCGCCGATGTAGAAAATCAGGATCCGGTAGATCACCTGGTTGATCGCTTTCGGGATCACGGTTTTCGGTTTGTCCGCTTCTGCTGCGGTGAAGCCGAGCATTTCCAGGCCGCCGAAGCTGAACATGATGATCGCCATGGCCATCACCAGACCACTGACGCCGTTCGGGAAGAAACCACCGTGGGACCACAGGTTGGTCACCGACGCTTCCGGTCCGCCGTGCCCGCTGACCAGCAGATAGCTGCCCAGGGCAATCATGCCGACGATCGCTACAACCTTGATGATCGCGAACCAGAACTCCGCCTCACCAAAGACTTTGACGTTGGCCAGGTTAATGAGGTTGATCAGCACGAAGAACCCGGCTGCCGAGACCCAGGTCGGGATCTCCGGTGCCCAGTAGTGGATGTATTTGCCGACGGCGGTCAGCTCCGACATGCCCACCAGAATGTACAGGATCCAGCAGTTCCAGCCCGACAGGAAACCGGCGAAACCGCCCCAGTATTTGTGCGCGAAGTGGCTGAAGGAACCGGCCACCGGCTCTTCGACGATCATTTCGCCGAGCTGGCGCATGATCATGAAGGCAATGAAGCCGCAGATGGCGTAGCCGAGGATCATCGACGGGCCAGCGGATTTCAGTACACCGGCCGAGCCGAGGAACAGGCCGGTACCAATCGCGCCACCGAGGGCGATCAGTTGAATATGACGATTCTTCAGGCCGCGTTTCAGCTCGCCTGAATGCGAGTTTTGTCCACTCATGAAAAGGGTCTCACGCAAGGTTTGATGATGTTCAATAGACGTTGCTGCTCGGTTGCGACTTTAAGCAGCGCCGATCAAACCCCAGCGCAGGCACCAGGAGTTCAGCGTATTTACAACGGTCATGCGTCACCTGTTTGTTTTTATCTGTGACGAAATCGAACCCGACACGCTCGTGACGCGGCGGAGTGAACAAGGCGGATAGCCTTGAGGTTTGCGCAGGTGCGCAGGAGGTCACAGGTAAAACGCGGCGCATTGTACACCGCTAACCCCCTGCTGCCAGACACCGCTGGATCAGCGCGTCGGTTGCCGGGATTGCCTGTGTCCGCCCCGAGGGTTTCGGGCGGCTGCAAAAAGAGAGTCAGACCTTTGCGGATCGTCGGCGTGAGCGATAGGAAAACCGCCCCACGGGGAGAGATGGAGATGAGTCACGGCGTACATTGCGCCTCCTTTTTGTTATGCACCTGCACGACAGGCATGGGGCGCATGACACCCTTCTGGAGCCCCTGAAACAAGCGGGCTAGAGGATGGGAAAGCGTTCGGGCGTGTTGTGGGTGTAAGTATTTTCTTACAGTGCTCAGGTGGCGACGATTTCATTTGGCCAATCAGTGGGCTTCGTCAATTTTTCGTTACATGCCGTAACGCCGACACTCCAACATGGATAGTGCAGCGCTGCGACAGGCCCCTTCGCGAGCAGGCTCGCTCCCACATTTGATCGCATGTTTCGGAAAGTACTCGCCCCCCCCCTGTGGGAGCGAGCCTGCTCGCGATGAGGTCCTCAACAACGACACAGAGCCAAAGTCAGGCCAAAAAAAACGCCAACCCGAAGGTTGGCGTTTTTCATCTGCCGCTCAGCCCTTACTCAGGCTTGCGACGACCGAAGCCCGGACGCTGGCCCGAACCGGCTGGCGCGCCGCGGCGCTTGCCCGATGGTTTGTCACCCTCGACCAGCTTGATCCCCGGACGTTTTGGCGCTGGCTTGGCCGGGCGCTTGGTGTCCGATGGACGATCCGCCACTGGCGTACCGCGACCTGACTCACCACGACCCGCAGGTGCACCGCGGCCTTCGCCACGTTCAGTGCGACCGTTGGCCGGACGCGGCGTGCGTGGACCACGCTCGCCGTCGGCGCGTGGCGCTGCTGGCTTGCGGGCTGGACGCTCGCCTTCGATATGCGGTTCACGGGTATCGCGCGGTGTAGCAGCGGACTGGTTACCGATGGCAGGACGCAACGAACGCACGCGCTCGGTCTTGCCCATCGGACGCGACGATTTACGCTGCATACGGTCGAGCTTGTCTTTGCTCTTGGCATTCATCTGCGGCATGGCCACAGGCGTCAGACCCACTTCCGCACTCAGAATGTCGACTTCGTACTGGCTCATTTCGCGCCAGCGACCCATCGGCAGGTCGGAGTTGAGGAACACCGGACCGAAACGCACGCGCTTCAGACGGCTGACCACCAGGCCCTGGGATTCCCACAGACGACGAACTTCGCGGTTGCGACCTTCCATCACCACGCAGTGGTACCAGTGGTTGAAACCTTCGCCACCTGGCGCTTGCTTGATGTCGGTGAACTTGGCCGGGCCGTCTTCAAGGACGACGCCTGCCTTCAGACGCTCGATCATCTCGTCATCGACTTCGCCACGCACACGTACCGCGTATTCACGGTCCATTTCGTAGGAAGGGTGCATCAGGCGGTTGGCCAGTTCACCGTCGGTGGTGAACATCAGCAGGCCGGTGGTGTTGATGTCCAGACGGCCGATGTTGATCCAGCGACCTTCTTTGGGCCGTGGCATCTTGTCGAAAACGGTTGGGCGGCCTTCCGGGTCAAGGCGGGTGCAGATTTCACCGTCGGGCTTGTTGTACATGATCACGCGGCGTACCGACTCGGCGGCTTCTTCGCGCTTGATCACCTTGCCATCGATGGTGATGGCGTCGTGCATGTCGACGCGCTGCCCGAGGGTGGCGTCTTTGCCGTTGACCTTGATGCGGCCGTGGCTGATCCAGGCTTCTACGTCACGGCGCGAGCCGACGCCGATACGGGCGAGGACTTTCTGCAGTTTCTCGCCTGCTGGGCCGATTTCCTGGTCGTCTTTCTGGTCGTTGATACTCATCTGGGCACCTCCCGGTGTGGTCTGTTCAGGCGGCTCTGAATTGAGCGTCCTGAAGCGTTGAAAGCTTGTACTCGGGCGAAGGGATCGCCGAAGGGTCGCGAATCATACGCTCATGTCGGCGTTTGCGCATCAGAGACTAGCTGATGAATGGCCAGTTACCCGGATTTCCGCCGACCGGTGGTACCGAGTTTGATCAGACGCAGCGCCGCTTCGGTGAGGACTGGGCAGACGCTGATGCAGGGGGCTTTCCAACGCAACCTTGTAGGAGCCGGCTTGCTGGCGATGGCGGTGGGTCAGCCAATACATTTATTGACTGAACCACCGCCATCGCCAGCAAGCCGGCTCCTACAAGGGTCTCATCGTCTACGAGATTTGGGTCAGTCTTCGAACTCGCGGCGTTCGGCTTCGATGGCTTCGGCGAGGGCCCGGGCTTCGGCCTCTTCGTCGGACAGCTCGGGTTCGGGCTCGGGTTTCGGCTGTTCGAGCGCGGCGACGGCGGCCAGGAGCTTTTCGCGCGCCTCGGCCACACCGAGCACATCATCTTCCCGTTCTTCTTCGACGGTGGCTTCTGGTTCGACTTGAAGCTCAACCTCAATGACCGCTTCCGGCTGCGCCAAAACCTCTTCGGTCACGCTCATCTCGCCATCACGCAAAATGTCATCGAAGTCGGTCTTGAGCCCCTCCTCCATGGTGTCCAGCTCCAGCAACAACGTATGGAAACTGGTTTCTTCCTTCGGTTCTTCCGGCTCGGCGCTGGCGTCCGCCAGTTCCTGCAAACCGGCTGGCACGGGCGCATCGTCGAAGTCGAGCACCGGGTCAGGCTCCAGCTCGCGCAGTTCTGCGAGCGGCGGCAGATCGTCAAGATTCTTCAGGTTGAAATGATCGAGAAACGCCTTCGTCGTCGCAAACATCGCCGGTTTACCGGGCACGTCGCGATAACCGACGATGCGAATCCACTCCCGTTCCAGCAACGTCTTGACGATGTGACTGTTGACCGCCACGCCCCGCACGTCTTCGATCTCGCCCCGGGTGATCGGCTGGCGATAGGCAATCAGGGCCATGGTTTCGAGCATGGCGCGGGAATAACGCTGCGGGCGCTCTTCCCACAAACGCCCGACCCATGGCGAGAATTTTTCGCGGATCTGCAGGCGATAGCCGGAGGCGACTTCCTTCAGCTCGAACGCACGGCCGTCGCAGGACTTGGCCAGGATCGTCAGGGCTTTCTTGAAGACCGGCGGTTCCGGCCGCTCGCCCTCCTCAAAGAGTTCGAACAGGCGTTCAAGCGATTGCGGTTTTCCCGAGGCCAACAGAAAGGCTTCAAGCAGTGGCGCCAGCTCGCGGGGTTCAGTCAGGTTCATGATTCAACTCGTTATTCGGCTCGGGCTCGCACGTGGATCGCCGCGAACGGCTCATTCTGCACCAGCTCGACCAAGGATTCCTTGACCAGTTCGAGGATCGCCATAAAGGTCACCACCACCCCCAAGCGCCCTTCTTCGGCAGTGAACAGCTCGACAAAGGGCACGAAACCGCCCCCCTTGAGCCGCTCCAGCACGTCGCTCATGCGTTCGCGCGTGGACAGCGCCTCGCGGCTGACCTGGTGGCTTTCGAACATGTCGCCACGACGCAGCACCTCGGCCATGGACATCAACAACTCCGACAGACTCACATCCGGCAACAGCTTGCGCGCCCGTGCTTCCGGGGCATCCAGCTTGGGCACCACCACATCACGACCGACGCGGCTCAGGCCATCGATGCCTTCGGCGGCTGCCTTGAAGCGCTCGTATTCCTGCAAGCGACGGATCAGTTCGGCGCGCGGATCGTCTTCTTCGTCTTCGATGGTTTCGGCGCGCGGCAACAGCATCCGCGACTTGATTTCGGCCAGCATCGCGGCCATCACCAGGTACTCGGCGGCCAGCTCCAGGCGCACCGACTGCATCAACTCGACGTAACCCATGTACTGGCGGGTGATTTCCGCCACCGGGATGTCGAGGATGTTGATGTTCTGTTTGCGGATCAGGTACAGCAGCAGGTCGAGGGGGCCTTCGAAGGCTTCGAGAAAAACCTCGAGCGCATCCGGCGGAATGTACAGGTCCAGCGGCATTTCCAGCACCGCCTGGCCATAGACCATGGCGAACGGCAGTTCTTGCTGGGCGCCGGCCTGACTGTCGATAACGGGTTCTACTGCAGACATTTACGCCTCGGCCATGAACGGCGTCGGGTCGCCGCAACCGACGCGGATCACTTCCGGCTCGCCATCGGCGAGATTGATCACCGTGGACGCCTTGATCCCGCCGAAACCGCCGTCGATGATCAGGTCCACTTGATGCTCGAGCAATTGGCGCATTTCATAAGGATCGCTCAGCGGGTCGGTGTCGCCCGGCATGATCAGCGTCACGCTCATCAGCGGCTCGCCGAGTTCTTCCAGCAGCGCCAGGGCAATCGGATGGCTTGGCACACGCAGGCCGATGGTGCGCTTTTTCGGGTGCAACAACAGCCGCGGGACTTCACGGGTGGCGTTGAGAATGAAGGTGTAAGGCCCCGGCAGGTGCGCCTTGAGCACGCGGAAGGTGCCGGTGTCGATCTTGGCGAACAGCCCGAGTTGCGACAGGTCGCTGCAAATCAGCGCGAAGTTGTGCTTCTCGTCCAGTTGACGCAACCGGCGCACGCGTTCCACAGCATTCTTGTCACCGATCTGGCAACCAATGGCGTAGGAAGAGTCTGTGGGATAAATCACCACCCCGCCCTTGCGGATGATCTCGACAGCCTGTTTGATCAGGCGCGCTTGCGGGTTTTCCGGATGTATCTGGAAAAATTGACTCACATTCTCTACCTGTTCAGACGGCGGCAATAATTGGGTCATGTTTGAATCGACACCAAAGTGGTGGCAGATCCTCCGGGAGCGGGCGGTATTCACCGATCTCGGACCAGCCTCCAGGGCCATGAAAATCACTGCCAGCGCTGACCAGCAGACCGAACTCACGGGCGAGAATCGCCAGGCTGCCCACTTGCTCGGCGGGCTGATGGCCATTGACCACTTCGATAGCGTGGCCCCCAGCTTGAATATAGTCAGAAATCAGGCGGCGACGCTTGCTGCGAGTGAAATCGTAGTGCCAGGGATGCGCCAGGCTCACCCAGGCTTTTGCGGCGCGCAGGGTTTCGACGGTCTCTTCCAGGGTCGGCCAGTGTTGCTTGACGTCCCCCAGCTTGCCGGCGCCCAGCCATTTGCGGAACGCTTCGGCGCGATCCTTGACGAAACCTTCACGCACCATCCAGTCAGCGAAGTGCGGGCGAGCCGGCGCGTTGCCGCTGTCGCCCAGTTCCTGTTGAATCGCCCGGGCGCCCTCCAGCGCACCCGGCATGCCCTTCAACGCCAGTTTGCGGCTTATTTCTTCGGAACGTAGCCAACGGCCATCGTGCAACTTGGCGATGGCATCGACCAACGGCGCGGCATTGACATCAAATCCGTAGCCCAGCACATGAATGGTTGCGCCGCCCCAGGTGCAGGATAACTCGACGCCGTTGACCAGCTGCATCCCCAACGCCGTTGCGGCGCTACGGGCCTCATCGAGGCCTTCAAGGGTGTCGTGATCGGTCAAGGCCAGGACTCGCACGCCTTTCTCGAACGCACGCGCAACCAGAACCGCAGGCGCCAGGGCGCCATCGGAGGCCGTGCTATGGCAGTGCAAATCAACATTCACAGGGATGTGTAACCTCAAATCAGCCGGCGCTATCGCGCGCCCATATGTTTGTTATTATGCCGCCACATCCTGCTTCTGGCTGCCACTGTGAAACAATTCATCGATTTCATCCCGCTCCTGCTGTTTTTCATCGTATTCAAAATCGATCCACGGGTCGTCGACATCGCCGGTCACCCAGTGACTGTAGGCGGTATTTACAGCGCCACGGCAATGCTGATCATCAGTTCCCTGGTGGTGTACGGCACGCTCTTCATCAAGCAGCGCAAGCTGGAAAAAAGCCAATGGCTGACGCTCATCGCGTGCCTGGTCTTCGGTAGCCTGACACTGGCGTTCCACAGCGAGACCTTCCTGAAATGGAAAGCCCCGGTGGTCAACTGGCTGTTTGCCCTGGCATTCATCGGCAGCCACTTCATCGGTGACCAGTTGCTGATCAAGCGCATCATGGGCCACGCACTGACCCTGCCGGACCTGGTCTGGACTCGCCTGAACATCGCCTGGATCGCATTTTTCCTGTTCTGCGGTGCCGCCAACCTGTTTGTCGCGTTCACGTTTCAGGAATACTGGGTCGACTTCAAAGTCTTCGGCAGCCTGGGCATGACGCTGTTGTTCCTGGTCGCTCAGGGTATTTACCTGTCCCGCCACTTGCACGACGCCGATACCACCACGCCAAAAACCGAGGACTGACATGCTTTACGCAATCATTGCCACAGACGTCGCCAATTCCCTGGAAGCCCGCCTGGCCGCACGGCCTGCACACCTTGAGCGCCTGCAAGTGCTCAAAGGTGAAGGTCGTATCGTATTGGCCGGCCCGCACCCGGCAGTCGACAGCAATGACCCGGGCGCTGCGGGTTTCACCGGCAGCCTGATCGTCGCCGAATTCGATTCCCTGAGCGCCGCCCAAGCCTGGGCCGACGCCGACCCGTACATCGCTGCAGGCGTCTACGCCAACGTTTTGGTCAAGCCGTTCAAGCAAGTCCTGCCGTAAAATCCCCCCGTGCGATGAACCTTCCCGGTTCATCGCGCTCTCAATCGCTCATTATTCTCGTTTGCCTGCCGATAACCTGCCCAATAATCGATTGGATTCAGGAGCTCCGATGCGCAAAGGTCCGTTGTGTCTGATGTTGGTCACGTTGTCGATCGTGGCGCCCGCCCACGGTGAAGAAAGTGCCGCCGGTGGTAGTTCGACGCCTCTGTCCTTGAGCGCCGGGAGCCAGATCAGCGAGTTGCAGCAACGCTTGAAGGTGAGCGAACAGCAACGAGAAGAATTGAGCAAACAACTGCAAAGTGCAGATGCCGAACGCGAAAGCGCTCAGCTGAGCCGGTTGCGCCAGGAGAATCAGCGTCTGAAGCTGCAACTCAAGGAAGCCCAGGCCAGCAGTCCGCTGCCGCGCTTTTTGACAGACCAGCAGCAATGGTTCGTGATCGGCGCAGGAGTTGCGCTATTGGCCCTGCTCTGCGGTATCTTCGCCAGTGGTGCAAGTCGAAAACGTCGACAATGGCTAAATTGAGTGAGTCATGAGCGAGCTGTTATTAATTGATGACGATCAGGAGCTGTGTGAGCTGCTGGTCAGTTGGCTGAGCCAGGAAGGCTTCCATGTCCGGGCTTGCCACGACGGTCAGAGTGCTCGTCGCGCGCTGGCCGAAACGTCACCGGCGGCCGTGGTGCTGGATGTGATGCTGCCGGACGGCAGCGGCCTGGAACTGCTCAAGCAATTGCGCAGCGACCATCCGGAATTGCCGGTGCTGATGCTCTCGGCCCGCGGCGAGCCTCTGGACCGCATCCTGGGCCTGGAACTCGGCGCCGACGATTACCTGGCCAAACCGTGCGATCCACGGGAACTGACCGCCCGCCTGCGTGCCGTCTTGCGCCGCAGTCATCCGGCGGCGGTGTCCAGCCAGCTTGAACTGGGCGACCTGTGTTTCAGCCCGGTGCGCGGCGTGGTCAGCATCGATGAACAGGAATTCACCCTCACCGTCTCCGAAAGCCGCTTGCTCGAAGCCTTGCTCAAGCAGCCGGGCGAGCCGCTGGACAAACAGGAACTGGCGCAGATCGCCCTCGGTCGCAAGCTCACCCTGTACGACCGCAGCCTGGACATGCACGTCAGCAACCTGCGCAAAAAGATCGGCCCCCACCCCGACGGCCGCCCGCGCATCGTCGCCCTGCGCAGCCGTGGCTATTACTACAGCCTCTGAAACCTCGCATTCCCCTGTAGGAGCCGGCTTGCTGGCGATAGCGGTGGATCAGGCGGAGACTCTGCTGACTGACACTCCGCCATCGCCAGCAAGCCGGCTCCTACAAGGTCGGTGTGTTGTCAGGTCAATACGGCGCCGGGGTTTGTCAGGTGGATGCCAAACCGTCTTTACCCAAGCTTTACGCTCCGCTGACCGCCGCTGACCTTGATCTGCGTAATCTGTACTCATCCGGAACGTACCGGGAACGAGACAAGGAGATTCACCATGCGCAAGACTCTTATCGCTCTGATGTTCGCTGCCGCCCTGCCAACCGTTGCCATGGCCATGCCTGAAGGCGCCGGCCCGATGGGTGGTTCGATGGACGGCTCGCGCCACGGCGGTCAGATGCACGGCATGCACGGCAAAGGCCCGTACAGCCAACTGGACCTGAGCCGCGAACAGCGCGAGCAGATCCGCAAGATCATGGGCGAGCAGATGCACGAGCGTAAGCAAGTGGTCGACAAGTACCTGGAAAAACTCTCGCCAGCCGACCAGAAAGCCATGAAAGATGAAATGGCCGCCAACCACAAGAAAGCCGAGGCCGATGTGCGCGCCCTGCTGAAACCGGATCAACAGAAGCAATTCGACGAGATCCAGAAAAAACAGGCTGAGCGCCGCGCCGAATGGGCCGAGTTCAAGGCCTGGAAAGCGCAACAACCGCAAAAAGCGCAATAATGCGCTGACCCCGGACCCAACGGCTGTACACCGTTGGGTCTGACTCCATTCAATCTAATGTAGGAGCGAGCCTGCTCGCGATTGACGTCAACGATAATGCGGGGCATCAGGCACCCCGCGTCGTCCATGCGTTTTTCGCGAGCAGGCTCGCTCCTACATTTGGATTTGTGTTTTTTGAGGATTTTCTGTGCGCTCATTGTTCTGGCGTATCCTGGCCAGCTTCTGGCTGGCCATCGCTCTGGTGGCAGGGCTGTCCATTCTGCTCGGGCACATGCTCAACCAGGACGCGTGGATTCTCAGTCGCCACCCGGGCCTCAACACCTTGCCCGAAGAATGGACGCAAACCTACGAAGCCCAGGGCGAAGAAGCCGCCCAGGACATTCTCGAACAGCGCAAACGCCAGTATCACATCGACGTTCAGGTGCTCAACGAAAGCGGCGACCCGCTCGTTCGCGGTACCTTTCCGCGCCGCGCGGCCGCCTTCGAAGCACGGCAGAACAACGATGACCGACGCCTGCCGTGGCGGCGTCTGACCGCCGAGTACACCAGTGAAAAAACCGGCGACACCTACCTGCTGATTTATCGTATTCCGCACCCGGAGCTGGACTCATGGCACCGCGAAAGCCTGCTCTGGCCACTGAGTGCGCTGGGCATCGCGCTTGTGGTGCTGACCCTGTTCAGCCTGTTCGTGACCCTGTCCATCACCCGACCGCTAAGCCGCTTGCGCGGCGCGGTGCATGATCTGGGGCAAACCACCTATCAGCAGAACAGCCTAGTGAAACTGGCCAACCGTCGCGATGAGTTCGGCGTACTCGCCAACGATTTCAACCGCATGGGCTCACGGCTGCAAAGCCTGATCGGCAGTCAGCGCCAATTGCTGCGCGATGTGTCCCACGAGTTGCGCTCACCGCTTGCCCGGTTGCGCATTGCGCTGGCACTGGCCGAACGGGCCAACCCAGAAGAACGGGAAAAACTCTGGCCACGCCTGACCCGCGAGTGCGACCGCCTCGAAGCGCTGATCAGCGAAATCCTGGTACTGGCACGGGTCGATGCCGACAACGCCAGCGCAGAAGACGTTGATCTGAATGCGCTGCTCAACTCGCTGCAAAAGGATGCGCAACTGGGTTCGCCGGAGCAGAACGTTCGCCTCGACGCAGAACCGCAACTGAATCTCAAAGGCTGGCCGACGATGATCGAGCGCGCCGTGGACAACCTGCTGCGCAACGCCCAGCGCTTCAACCCGGTGGGACAATCGATTGAAATGCAGGCAGTGCGTCAGGGTGAGCGGATTGTGGTGAGCGTGCGTGACCATGGGCCGGGGGTCGACGCCGAGCATTTGAGCCAGTTGGGTGAGCCGTTTTATCGGGCGCCGGGGCAGACGGCAGCGGGGCATGGTTTGGGATTGGCCATTGCACGCCGGGCGGCGGAGCGGCATGGCGGGAGTCTGGTGTTGGCCAATCATCCGGATGGCGGGTTCATTGCCAGCCTGGAATTACCATTGGTACCCGGAGCCCTGGTCCAACCGTAACCCCCCTGTGGGAGCGAGCCTGCTCGCGATAGCGGTGTGTCAGAAACACATTTGTTAACTGACACCCCGCTATCGCGAGCAGGCTCGCTCCCACAGTTGATCGGGGCTGTCAGGCCTTTGCGGGCCAGGCGCTGACGAATTCAGCCAGATCGACTTTATCTGCAACGCGCGGTTCTTTCAGCGGCGTTCCCAGGTACAGGAAAGCAATCACCTCTTCCCCTTCAGCCAACCCCAAGCCCTTGGCCACATGCGCCGAATATGCCAGCTCACCGGTGCGCCAGACCGCGCCAATCCCTTGCGCATAGGCTGCCAGCAGAATCCCGTGCGCCGCACAGCCGGCCGCCAGCAACTGCTCGGACTTCGGATACTTGACGTGATCCTGCAACCGCGCGATCACCACGACCACCAACGGTGCGCGCAGCGGACCATTGCGGGCCTTGTCCAGCACCGCTTCGGACGCTTCGCTGTCCTGCAGTTTCGCGGCTTCGGCCAGCAACTCGCCCATTTGCTCGCGCGCTGCACCTTCGACTGTCAGGAAGCGCCAAGGCTGCAAATGGCCGTGGTCCGGCGCACGCATCGCGGCGTTAAACAGCACTTCGCGCTGCTCGGCGGTAGGGGCCGGGTCGACCAGTCGTGGAACGGAAACACGGTTGAGCAAAGCGTCGAGAGCCTGCATCGGCCACCTCCTGAAAAAAATGTACGGCTATTCTAGCTGCAAGTGCCACGGGGATGCCGGTTTACATGCCCTGCCCCACGGGTAGAATGGCGCCCTTCCTACTTTCAGCCCGAGCGGACTTCATGGCGTTGCCGACCTTACGTCTCATTGGTTTCATCATCGGCCTCTTCCTGATCACGCTGGCGATCGCCATGGTCGTGCCCATGGCCACCCTGTTGATTTTCGATCGCACCGGCGATCTGCCGTCGTTCCTCTGGGCCAGCATGATCACCTTTGTCGCCGGCCTGGCGCTGGTGATCCCCGGCCGCCCCGAGCACGTGCACTTGCGTCCGCGGGACATGTACCTGCTGACCGTCAGCAGCTGGCTGGTGGTGTGCATCTTTGCGGCGCTGCCATTCCTGTTGACCCAGCACATCAGCTACACCGACTCATTCTTCGAAAGCATGTCAGGGATTACGGCCACCGGCTCAACGGTGCTCAATCACCTCGATGACATGTCCCCCGGCATCCTGATGTGGCGCTCGTTGCTGCACTGGATCGGTGGCATCGGCTTTATCGGCATGGCCGTCGCGATTCTGCCGTTGCTGCGTATCGGTGGCATGCGGCTGTTTCAGACCGAGTCGTCGGACCGTTCCGAAAAAGTCATGCCCCGTTCGCACATGGTGGCGCGTTTGATCGTAGCGGCCTACGTCGGCATCACCATTTTCGGCAGCCTGGCGTTCTGGTGGGCCGGGATGAGCCCGTTCGATGCGATCAACCACGCGATGTCGGCCATTTCCACCGGCGGTTTCTCCACCTCCGACCAGTCACTGGCCAAATGGACGCAACCGGCGGTGCACTGGGTGGCGATTGTGATCATGATTCTCGGCAGCCTGCCGTTCACCCTGTACGTGGCAACGTTGCGTGGCAACCGCAAGGCGCTGATCAAGGATGAACAGGTACAAGGTTTGCTCGGCATGTTGCTGGTGACGTGGCTGGTGCTCACCACCTGGTACTGGTGGACCACTCAGTTGCATTGGCTGGATGCGCTACGGCATGTGGCGCTGAACGTGACGTCGGTGGTGACCACCACGGGTTTCGCACTTGGGGACTACAGCCTGTGGGGCAACTTCTCGCTGATGCTGTTCTTTTATCTGGGCTTTGTCGGCGGTTGTTCGGGATCGACTGCAGGCGGGATCAAGATTTTCCGTTTCCAGGTCGCCTACATTCTGCTCAAGGCCAACCTTAACCAGTTGATTCACCCGCGCGCGGTGATCAAGCAGAAGTACAACGGCCATCGCCTTGACGAAGAGATCGTGCGTTCGATCCTGACCTTTTCGTTCTTCTTCACCATTACCATCTGTGTGATCGCCCTGCTGCTGTCGCTGCTCGGCGTCGACTGGATGACCGCGCTGACCGGCGCCGCCAGTACCGTTTCCGGGGTCGGCCCGGGGCTGGGCGAAACCATTGGCCCGGCGGGCAACTTCGCCACCCTTCCGGATGCCGCCAAGTGGATTCTGTCGTTCGGCATGCTGCTCGGCCGACTGGAGATCATTACGGTGTTTGTTCTGTGTATTCCGGCGTTCTGGCGTCACTGACCTGGTTCGGCGCATCCATCAGCCGCACCCGGTACTCACCGGGGGTGGCATCGAACCAGCGTCGGAAGGCGCGGAAGAAATTGCTCGGATCGGCGAACCCCAACAGGTAGGCAATTTCCAGCAGGGTCATGCTCGGCTGCGCCAGATACTGCTCGGCCAGTTCACGTCGGGTGTCATCGAGCAGCGTCTGAAAACTCGTGCCCTCTTCCTGCAAGCGTCGCTGCAACGTGCGTTGCGACAAGTGCAGCGTCTGCGCCACGGTATCGCGCTTGGGCTCGCCCTGGGGCAGTAAACGGCACAACACCTGACGCGCCTTGTGGGTCACGCGGCTTTCGGAAAACCGTGCCAGGTATTCCCCGGCAAAGCGGTCATGCAGCAGCGCCATGGCCTCATTGGCGGTTGGCAGCGGTGCTTCCATGTCGGCGCGCTCGAAAATCAGCGCGTCATAAGGCGCGTTGAACACCAGCGGCGCATGGAAGGCTTGTTTATACGGTTCGAGATCGACGGGCTGTTCGCCCTGCACCAACACCTTGCGCGGTTGCAGGGTGCGCCCGGTCAGCCAGCCGCACAGCGCCAGCGCGCAGGCCAGCGAGGCTTCGGCACTTTGTCGGGTTGGCGGCAGATGGTCGCCGTGGACCGTCAGAATCAGGGCATACCCCTCATCCAGCAGACGGAAACTCAGGTCGGCACTTTCGGCGATGATCCGCTGATAACGCACCAGGCGCTGAAAGCCTTCGGCCAGGGTCTGACTGGACATCAAGGCGTACCCAGCCACATGGAATGACGCCGGTCGCACGACCTTGCCCATGTTCAGGCCAATCGCCGGGTTACCGGACAGCTCGACCGCGCGCTGCCACAGGCGTGTCATGGAATCTTGCGGGAAGCGCGCATCCGGATCGTCCAGTGACGCGTAGTCGAGCCCCAGCTGCTTGAACAGAACCCGGCAATCCAGGCCGTCCATCTCCAGTGCTTTGACAATCCCCATCGCCCAGCTTGCAGAAGTCGTTCGTTCACTCATGGCGTTTACTTACATGGTGAGCCGCATGCTACGGCCAATTTCCGAAGGATACTAAAGTGGCGCCCATTGTCACTGGCTGATACCAATGATCACTCTAGACTCAAATAAGCTACCCGCAGAACAACTTGCAGTCAGAACAATAACCACAGAGATCGCAGTCGTGGAAAACATCAGACGTTTCAACAGCTTCGCTGAGTTTTACCCGTATTACCTCAGCGAACACAGCAACAGTACCTGCCGACGATTGCACTTCATTGGCACGACGCTGGTTATTTGCATTCTGGCGCTGACCATCGGCAAAGGTGCCTGGTCGATGCTGCTGGCCATTCCGCTGGCGGGCTACAGCTTCGCCTGGGTCGGGCATTTCTTCTTTGAAAAGAATCGTCCTGCAACCTTTCAACATCCGTTTTACAGCCTGCTCGGCGATTTTGTGATGTTTCGCGACATGATTCTGGGCCGCGTACCGTTCTAGGCGCAGCCGCTATAGAAAAGCAAAGAGAGACTAGCCGATGAATGCCAATGCCCGCTTCACCCACATGCAGGATGGCACGCAGGAAGACTGGGCGATCATCGCCGCCGACTTCAGTGCCTACGCGAGGCAATTACCACAACGGATCATGGCGCACCTGAAACTGCTGGAGGGTGATTTTGGCGGGTTCCCGGTGGATCGCCTGACCCACTCCCTGCAAACCGCCAGCCGCGCCTGGCGCGATGGCCGCGACGAAGAGTACGTGGTGTGCGCCCTGCTTCACGACATCGGTGACACGTTGGGCTCCTACAACCACCCGGACATCGCGGCGGCGATCCTCAAGCCATTTGTCAGCGCCGAGAATGTGTGGATGGTGGAGAAACACGGGATTTTCCAGGGTTACTACTTTTTCCATCACTTGGGGATGGACCGGCATTTACGCGAGCAATTCAGCGGGCATCCGCAGTATCAGGCGACCATCGAGTTTTGCGCAAAGTATGATGCGGCGGCGTTTGATCCCGAGTATGAAACGTTACCGCTGAGCTTCTTCGAGCCGATGATGGAGCGGTTGTTTGCTCATCCGAAGAACTCGATTTACAGGGCGGCGATGGAAGAACACGCGCCGGCCTGATAGATCCAGCGGGACCGCTTCGCGGTCCATCGCGAGCAGGCTCGCTCCCACATTTGGAAAGCATTCCCCTGTGGGAGCGAGCCTGCTCGCGAAGGGGCCAGTCCGGCCACCTCAAATGTCAGGCCGGTTCGGCGACTTTGATGGCCTTCAACTCCGCCTCCCGCGCCTGGGCATCCGCCAACCGGTACAACTCGATCGAGCCATCCCAATGCTCGATCAGCGCCGTACACGACTCCACCCAATCCCCGCAATTGAGGTAATCCACCTCGCCGACCTTGCGAATCTCGGCATGGTGAATGTGCCCGCACACCACGCCATGCAACTCGCGTTTGACGCATTCGTGGGCGATGGCTTCTTCGAAGTCGCTGATGAAACTGACCGCGGTTTTCACTTTGTGCTTGAGGTACGCCGACAGTGACCAGTAACCGTAGCCATACCGGGCGCGCCAATGGTTGAGCCAGCGGTTGAGGGTCAGGGTGAATTCGTAAGCCGAGTCGCCGAGGAACGCCAGCCAGCGGTGATAGCGGGTAATCACGTCAAACTGGTCGCCGTGAATCACCAGCAAATGACGGCCGTCAGCGGTCACGTGCACGGCCTCATCCACCAACTGGATGTTGCCCAGAATCAGCTTCGAGTAACGGCGCAGGAATTCGTCATGGTTGCCGGTGACATAAATCACCTCGGTGCCGCGCTTGCTCATGGTCAACAAACGACGGATCACGTTGGTGTGCGCCTGAGGCCAGTACATGCCGCCGCGCAGCTTCCAGCCATCGATGATGTCGCCGACCAGGTAGATCTTGTCCGCGTGGTAGCCCTTGAGAAACTGCGACAAGTGCTCGGCCTGGCAATCCCGGGTGCCCAGATGCACATCGGAAATCCACAAGGTCCGCACACGTTGCTTACGACTGGGTTTGGCGAGCTCGGCGCTGGTCATGGGCAACCCTCTGCGATTGTTTGCGCAAGCTTGCGCCGGTCGGGTTAATTGCCCATGACAGGGACAAGTCAGTCCTGTGACAACGCACATGAGTGCCCGCGGTGTAGACTGACGGCCTTAATCGGGAGACCTGCGATGAGACCGATCCTCACGCTGCGCCAATACACTCACGACCTGATCGTCCACAGCCACGACCACGCGCAACTGGTGTTCGGGTTGTCGGGTGCGCTGGATTTCGAGGTCGACGGGCATGGCAGCCAGGTGGTTCAGCAGAGTTTCGTGGTCGTCCCGTCCGGTTTCCATCATGCGTGCGGCAGCGCCAATGGCAGCCGCTGCCTGGTGCTGGATGTGCCGAGCGATCAATGGGTGGTTCAGTCCCTTGGCGAGCACGCCGATGCCAGCCGCCGCTTGCTCGACAACGCCGGGCGCCTGCCGCTGGATGCCGGGCAAAGCCAATTGGTCAGTTGGTTGGCGGGCAGTCAGGTCAGCGACCCGCTGATCGCGCAACAAGGCGCGGTGCTGTTGCTGGCCAGCCTCAACAACGCCAAAAGCGAAGGGGTGGGCGGTCGGCGTCTGCCGTACGCCGCATTGAATGCGCACATCGATCAATACGCGGCCTATCCGCTGCAAGTGGCCGATCTGGCGCGCATTGCCGGGCTGTCCAGCGCTCGGCTGCATGCGCGATTTGTCGCTGAATGCGGGCAGACGCCGATGGACTACATCCGCAGCCGTCGCTTGCACATGGCAGTGAGTATGTTGCGCGATTCAGCATTGCCCGTTGGCGAGATTGCGAGTCGGGTCGGCTACAGCTCTCAAAGTGCATTTTCAGCGGCGGTGCTGCGGGAGTTTGGTGTCTCTCCCGGCAAATTGCGGCGCGAGGCTGGCGACAAATGACGATAGTCTGCCGACAGACATAGCGGTCCTCACGCGGTTCAATGTAGGAGCCGCCACAGGCTGCGATCTTTTGATTTTGTTTTTAAGATCAAAGTCAAAAGATCGCAGCCTGCGGCAGCTCCTACACTCTGTTTGCTTTGTTGTTAAGGATCGCAATGACTCCCCGTACCGCCCTGGGCGCACTGCATATCGGTGCATTGATGTTTGGCCTGACCGGCGTGTTCGGCAAACTCGCCGCCGCCTCCCCCGCCGTTATCGTCTTCGGTCGTGCGGCCTTTGCCGTACTCGCCCTGGCCCTTTTCGCACGGTTCGCCAGCAATACTCGCTGGCAAAAACTCGACGCCGTGGACTGGCGCCGATTGCTGCTCAGCGGTTTGTTGCTGGCCGGACACTGGGTGAGTTTCTTCATTGCGGTAAAGGTGGCGGGCGTGGCGATCGCGACTCTCGGTTTCGCCAGTTTCCCGGCGTTCACCGTGATCCTGGAAGGGTTGATCTTCCGCGAGCGGATTCGCGCCAACGAGATCCTGCTGGTGGTGCTGGTGAGTGTCGGGCTGGTGCTGGTCACGCCAGACTTCGATCTGGCCAGCGGCGCCACCACCGGCCTGTTATGGGCGGTAGGTTCAGGCCTGCTGTTCGCGTTGCTGTCACTGACCAACCGCGCCAGTTCCGGCCGAATTCCGCCGGTGCAGGCTGCGCTGTGTCAGAACGTAGTGGTCGCGTTGTGTTTGCTGCCAGTGGCGGCACCGCAACTGAGCGAAGTGCGCACCATTGACTGGCTGTGGATCGGCCTGCTGGGAATATTCTGTACCGGCGTCGCTCACAGTCTGTTCGTCGCCAGTCTCGCGGTGATCAAGGCACGAACCGCCGCCGTGGTATTTGCGCTGGAGCCGGTGTACGGCATCACCATGGCGTGGTTGCTGTTCGATGAAAACCCGACGCTGCGCATGCTGATCGGCGGCGCGTTGATCATCGTCGCGATTGTCGTGTCCAGCAGGCTCTCCGGCGGTTCAAGCAAGAAAGCGGTCGCTGCCGAAGCCGCGTCTCACTGAGTGCGGTCGTTGTGGCCCAGGTCGCGGTCCGGATCAATCTGATCGCGGACCCGCTGCTTGAGTACCTTGGCCTCAGGGAAACCGCCGTCAGCCTTGCGCTCCCAGATCTGCACATCGTTACAGAAAATGTGAAACACGCCGCCGGTGCCAGGCACCAGCGACACCTTGCCCAAATCGTCGCCAAAGGTACTGAGCAGTTCTTGCGCCAACCACGCCGCACGCAGCAGCCATTGGCATTGCGTGCAGTAAGTGATGACGATTTCCGGTTTATGCGCGGTCATGACGGGCGAAACTCCTGAGCCAAGGGGCACCGCCATGATAGAGCGTCAGCGGATACCGGCCAACAACGTCCGCGCAGTCTGTTTGAGTGGCTCATCACCGTCCTTGAGCAACTCGTTCAGCAGCTCGATGGCGCTGTCCAGATCGCCGTCATCGATGCAGGTCTGAGCCTGTTCCAGTTTGCCTGCGTTGGTCGGTTCCACCGGTTCCGGTCTCAGCGGTTCAAGCTCAAGCGACTGACCGGCATCGGCGAATTCGTTGAGAAAATCGTCGTCCAGAGACTGTGAGTCCGGTTCGGCGATCCATTCCAGCTCGGGCTCGCCCAGGGTCGGTTCTTCGGGTTTGGGCGATTCGTCCGAGGGTTTAGGGTTTTCGAATGGACTGACCAGGTCCCAACTCGAATCCATCGACAGGTCCTCCAGGTTCAACTGGAACTCATCGCCCGGCGCTGCTTCGGATTTTACCGGTGTCGTGATAACGCTGGTCGCAGCCTCGGGCACCGCACTGTTCAGTTTCGGGTAGCGGGCACGGATTTCCTGAAGTTGCCGGGAATCGAACCCGGCGTCTCGCAAGCTGCTCTCCTGCGCGTCATAGGCTGGCACATCCCCTTGTTTACCGAGGACTTCCAGCAGTTGCACCGCCAGATCCGTGCGCTGTGGTTCCTTGACCAGGGCTTCTCGCAACAATGCCGCCGCTTCGGAAAAACGCCCATACGTCAGGTAGATGCCCACACCCTCCAGCACATCGCCAGACGGCGTCTCTTCGTGATGGACAGGGGCGGCCTTCACAACCGGCGCTACGGTTCGATCAAGCACCGGTTCATGCCGCGACGGCAAAACCGGGAGATCTTCGGGCAATGCCTGAATCTGCTGTCGTTGCCGACGAACAATCAGCTCCACCAACAGCAACAGCAACGCCAGCAACCCGATAATCAGCGGCCAGTTGAACGCCTCCGGCTCTTGTGCCACGACCGGGGCGGGCACCACGGCTTGCGGCGTGACTGGCGGTGCTTGCTGGACCTCCGCCAGGCGGGTTTGCAATTCGGTGATCTGTTTTTTTTGGCCGGCGATCTCTTCGTCCTGAGCCTGCAGTTTCGCATTCAACTCATCGACGGTTTTCTGCAGCTGCTGATTTTGCAGCACGCTGGCAGCCAGCTGTTGTTCTGCGACGGGATCAATCACCGGTACAGCGGCCGCTGGCTCAACCTTCGTCTGGGCGGTTTTCTTCGCCACGGGTGGGGGCGCAACGGCAGGTGTAACGCTCGGGAATGGAGAGTTCGGTGAACTGGTGGCGGGTTCGTCAGTGACCGGAGTAATCCCCGGCGTTCCCGGAGGATCGATCAGCACGGTGTACTCGCGCAGCACACGGCCGTTCGGCTGATTCAGTTGCACAAGAAAATTCAGGAAGGGTTCGTTGACCGCTTTGTTGGAACTCACCCGGATCAGGCTGCGGTTGCCCCGCAGGATCGGCGTGAACTTCAGGTCATTGAGAAAGAAAAGCCGTTCGACACCGGCACGGCTGAACTCGTCTGCCGTCGCCAGGCTGACCGACAGCTCGCCCTCCTCCAGACCGGCGGCATCCACCAGGGCGATGTCGGCACGCAACGGTTGATTGAGCGCCGAATGCAGGGTGATCTCACCCAGGCCCAGTGCAGGCGCCAATGCCGAGTAGCTGACAACTCCACCGGCCAGCAGCAGCCTGGCGCAACACCGCAATACAACGTGCCAACTCTCAAGCATGAGCATCCCTTAGATAACCAGAACCAACCAGTGCGTGTTCGCACATCCGTTACGAACACGATATTGCCTGGTAGTTCTTTATAGTCTGCCCAACGGGGTATCTCAAAAAGCCGGCGCTTGCTTATGCCTCAAGATTTTTCCAGGTTGGCCAGTATGTGCCCGTGGACTCGCATACAGACCTTCAAATCCGCCTCATCGACGCCGTCGAACAGCTCGTGGCGCAGTTGAGTGGCAATGGTTTCAATTTGTTCGATCAGGGGAAGGGCCGGTGCACAGAGGACGATTTTTTTCGCCCGGCGATCTTCGAGCACTGCCTGGCGCTGAACCAGGCCCTGGCTTTCCAGGCTGTCGAGCAGTCGTGCCAGGGTGGGCCCTTCGACGCCGACGCTTTGCGCCAATTCACGTTGGGTCGGGGCGTCGTCAAAACGCGCGAGGTGCAGCAGCACCAGCCAGCGCGCCTGAGACAAACCCAGGCCGGCCAGACGGCGGTCCAGTTCGGCACGCCAGCCGCGCGACATCTGGGCCAGTTGCATGCCAAAGCGGTGTTGATCGGTTAACGGCATAAAACACTCATGGTTAGACTGAAATAGAGAAAAACTAATTATTAGTCAGCTAAGCATGACCCTTGGCTTGAGGCAAGGTTTGCTCTGTACTGAATCGTTACATCAATACAACCGTTTCAGGATTTGAGCGTCAGATCTCGAATTCCGATTGCAGTGCGGCACGTACGCAGTACAAAACACCTTCCGGCACACGACCGGCGAACAGTGCAGCAATCTCCGCCACCGGCGGCAACTCGCCCTCACCGTCGAGGAACGCGTCCTGCACTTCCCCCATCAAGTCTTCGGGCAGATCAAGCGCCTGTTCCAGCGACAACTGCTGCTTGCCAATGGCCTCGGCGAGCATGGTGTAGACATTCTTTTCCGAACATTGCAGCTGACCGGCGATTTGCAGCGGCGTCATGCCGGCCCGCGCGAGCGTTATCAATTCGTGGCGTACGTCGGCCACCACTTTTGGTGCCTCGACCTGACCGCCGAGAACTTCGAGGAAGGCCTCGCCGTAACGCTCCAGTTTGCGCGCACCGACACCGCTGACCGTGGCCATTTCCGACAGCGAGGTCGGCTGGCTGCGGAGCATTTCCAGCAAGGTCGAGTCGGGGAAGATGACGTACGGCGGCACCCCATGCTCCTCGGCGAGCTTGCGGCGCAAGGCGCGCAAGGCTTCCCACTGTTCGCGCTCTTCGCCGCGAACCAGCTGGCTTGCCTGGCTCTTGCTGCTTTTCGCCGTGGTTTGCGGCTTGAGGTCGCGACGCAGTTCCAGGGTCACTTCACCCTTGAGCAGCGGTCGGCAGGTGTCACTCAGGCGCAGGCCACCATAGCCTTCGAGATCGATGTCGGCCAGACCGCGCGCCACCAATTGGCGAAACAGGGAGCGCCACTCACTCTCGCCCATCGACTTGCCGACACCGTATACCGACAGGTGTTGATGGCCGAAGCTGCGGACCTTTTCGTTGTCCTTGCCCAGCAACACATCCACCAGATGCCCGACGCCATAACGCTGGCCGGTGCGATAAATCGCCGAGAGCGCCTGACGGGCCGGTTCGGTAGCGTCCCAGGTCTGCACGCCGTCAACGCAGTTGTCGCAGTGACCGCAGGGCTCGGGCATGTCTTCGTCGAAGTAGGCCAGCAAGGTTTGACGACGGCAGCGGGTTTCTTCGCAGAGCGAGAGCATGGCATCGAGCTTGTGATGCTCCAGACGCTTGTGGCGCTCGTCACCTTCGGAGTTCTGCAACATCTGCTTGAGCATCACCACGTCTTGCAGGCCGTAAGCCATCCAGGCATCCGCCGGCAGACCGTCACGGCCGCCGCGACCGGTTTCCTGATAGTAAGCCTCAAGGGATTTCGGCAAATCGAGGTGGGCAACAAAACGTACGTTGGGTTTGTCGATGCCCATGCCGAACGCCACGGTGGCAACCATGATCAGGCCTTCCTCGTTGAGGAAGCGCTTCTGGTGCAGCGCTCGTGTTTCGTTAGGCAGGCCGGCGTGGTACGGCAGCGCCGGGAAACCCTGTTCACTGAGGAACACCGCCACTTCATCGACTTTCTTGCGTGACAGGCAATAGACAATGCCGGCATCGCTGCGCCGCTCGGCGAGGAACGCCAACAACTGTTTGCGCGGCTGTTCCTTGGGCACGATGCGGTAAAAAATATTCGGGCGGTCGAAACTGGAGAGGAAGCGCTCGGCATCCTGCAGGTGCAAACGATCGACGATTTCTTCGCGAGTACGCTTGTCCGCCGTCGCGGTCAGGGCGATGCGTGGAACATTGGGAAACAGTTCCGCCAACTGGCCCAGTTGCAGATACTCGCGGCGGAAGTCGTGGCCCCATTGGGACACGCAGTGGGCTTCGTCGATGGCGAACAGGGCAATTTCAAGGCTTTGCAGGAAGGCCAGCATGCGTGGCTGGACCAGACGTTCCGGCGCGAGGTAGAGCATCTTCACTTCGCCGCGCTTGATCCGCGCAGCGAGATCGCGCTGCTGCTCGGCGCTTAGCGTGGAGTTCAACGCAGCGGCAGCGACGCCCAGTTCTTCGAGGGTCGCGACCTGGTCGTCCATCAGCGCGATCAGCGGCGACACCACCACCGCCAGCCCTTCGCGCAGCAGCGCCGGCACCTGGAAGCACAGGGATTTACCGCCACCGGTAGGCATCAGCACCAGGGCGTCGCCGCCACTGGCCACGCGCTCAATGATTGCACCCTGACGGCCACGGAAACTGTCGTAGCCGAAGATGTCCTTGAGGACGCGTTGAGCCTGTTCGAGCATAAAAACTCCAAAAATCACCGAAACATCCCTGCAAGGCTGGTTCAGAACCACGCAGGTTGCACTGACAAATCGTAAGTGCGCATTGCATGACGCTTCACATTTCAGCCGCGACGCCAGCAGGGCATCACAAAGCGCGGGAGTATACCCGAGGGCTTCCTTGCAAAGGGCGCCGCTTAGAAGAGGATCACGATGTAAAGTCCGTGGGGTATTTCATGTTGCACCGCGATCTGGGGGGGTGGGGTTGGGGTTGTGTGTATATCCGTTTTTGCGGTAACGGCTGCTATTGGTTTCGCCCTTACGGCGAGTTACTTGGAAAAGCGCCAAGTAACCAAGCGCTCTTGCCCCTTTCGTTCGGCCCTTCGCTAAGGCTCAGGGTCCCCTCGCTCCGGTCCTGCTCCGTGGGCCCGCCGCCATCGGCCATCCATGGCCGGGGGCGGCTAACCCGGCATCCATGCCGGGTTGCCCACTGCGCAGAACCTGCGCTCAGCCTCTCGAGGGGGCGACTACCGCCACAGCCGCCGAGGCGGCCTGAAAGCCGACCTGGCTCATTTGCGTACGCGTTTCTTTCGCTACAGCGGCCACTCATTCCGGATATGTATACCGATCCCCGTGTAGGAGCCGGCTTGCTGGCGATAGCGTCTGTTCAGGCGATAAATGCGTCGACTGACACACCGCTATCGCCAGCAAGCCGGCTCCTACGCGAGGATTGGGTTCACACGATTCAAAATTGTAGGAGCTGGCTTGCCAGCGATGGACGTCAACGATGACGCGGGCTGTCTGAATCCACGCGGTGTCTGGGCGTTTTTCGCCGGCAAGCCGGCTCCTACAGGAAATCGCGTACGCTTTTGATTCCCACCACTCATCAGGCCGAGCGCAGGTTCTGCGTAGTGGGCAACCCGGCATGGATGCCGGGTTAGCCGCCCCCGGCCATGGATGGCCGATGGCGGCGGGCCCACGGAGCAGGACCGGAGCGAGGGTATGCCGAGCCACAGCGAGGCACCGAACGAAAGGGGCAAGAGCCCTTGGTTACTTGGGGCTCTTCCAAGTGACTCGCCGTAAGGGCGAAACCGATAGAAGCCGTAACCGCAGGAATGGATATGTACACCATCAAAATCCTCGCCGACTGACACACAGCATTCGCAAACAGGCTCGCTCCTACTAGGAATGCGCTGTTCTGGAAAATCGCTGGGTGCAAATATGCCGCGCGGCTGGCCTGAGTGCTCAAGAAGGCCTAGAATTCCCGCATCTGTTAATTCCCAAGGTAGCCCTTTAATGTCCTTCGCTGAGCAACTAACCCGCCTGCAAGTCTTCCTCGACGCCGATGAACTGCATGACGAGGCGCTGGACTACGTGGCCGCCCACGGCTACCTCACCGCGCTGTCGATCTGTTCCGAAAGCGTTCCCGACCGTGAATGGATCGACGCCCTCTTCGCCGAAGAGCCGCATTACGCCGATGACACCGAGCGTGAAGCCATCGAATCCACCCTGCTGGCCCTCAAGGCTCACATCGCCCGCCAACTGGCGTCCGATGAAGAGTTCGAGCTGCCATGCGAACTGGACCTCGGCGACGATCCGGACGATTCCGACCTGCGTGGCTGGTGCATCGGCTTCATGGAAGGCGTGTTCCTGCGCGAAGCGGCCTGGTTCGAAACCGCCGAAGACGAAGTCAGCGAAATGCTGCTGCCGATCATGGTCGGTTCGGGTCTGTTCGACGAGCAGCCAGAATTCTCCGACATCGCAGCCGACGCCAACCTGATGGACGACATGATCGTGCAGATCCCGGAAGCCCTGACCGCGCTGTACCTGCTGTGCAACGCGCCAGACGAAAAACCGGCGATCCTCAAGCCACGTCACCACTAAGGTTTTGCCTATGGACAACCCCATAGGCAACCGCTCCCTGATGTTGCGTTACGTACTGCTGGCCATTGGCTGGCTGAGCGTAGCGCTGGGGGTGATCGGGATTTTCCTGCCGGTATTACCCACCACGCCCTTCCTGTTGCTGGCGGCTGCCTGTTTCGCCCGCAGCTCGCCGCGCTTTTACAACTGGCTGGTGGGACACCCACGGCTGGGTCCGTGGATTCGCGACTACCTCGATGGCAACGGCATTCCGCTCAAGGGCAAGGTCTACGCCATTGGTCTGATGTGGGTCAGCATTCTGTTGTCCTGCTACCTGGTGCCCCTGCCATGGGCACGCGGATTCATGCTGACCAGTGCCGTGCTGGTGACGATTTACATCCTCAAGCAGAAAACCCTGCATCGATCCTGAGTGTTCGTCCGCAATAAAAAACCCGCCATCCCTGTGTAAGGGATGGCGGGTTTGTTGTTTAAGGTTTCAGATCACACGGTATCCACTTTCAACGAATGGTCATTCAACATCCCGTTGATGATGGTCGCCGTATCCGCCCCGCCGGCAATCACCCCTCCCGCACCCGGCGTCACGCCGTAATGGCTCGCAAGGTTCACACCCGCGAGCTCGATGGTCTGGTTCGGTAAAGCGCCGGCCATGCCGCTGACGTCGATGCTGGTGACCAGTGAATCGCCGCTGCCGGTGACTTTGAAGTGCAGGTAGTCATCCAGCGACGCCGCGGTGCCGTTCTCCCCTTGCAACAATTGCGACAGGTCGAGTTTGTCGGTGCCCGGGGTGAAGTCGGTGACCACGTCGTGGCCGCTGTTGCCTTTGAGCCACTGGAAGGTGTCGGCGCCGGCACCACCGGTGAGAGTGTTGTTGCCGAGGCCGCCGATGAGCAAGTCATCGCCACCGCCACCGTTGAGCACGTCGTTGCCGAGGCCGCCGGTGATGATGTTGTTGTGGTTGTCGCCGGTCAGTTTGTCGTCGAAGTTGGAACCGGTGAGGTTTTCGATCGCGGTCAGGCTATCGGTGCCGGCACCCACGGTGTTTTGCGCGCCGAGCAGGCTCAGATCCACCTTGACCCCGGCGGTGGCGTGGGCGTAGCTCGCGGTGTCGATACCGGTGCCGCCGTCGAGCAAGTCATTGCCCGCGCCGCTGTAGAGCAAGTCATTGCCGACGCCGCCGTACAGTTCGTTGTTGCCTGCACCGGCGGTGAGCACATCGTTGCCATCGCCGGCGTTGATCACGTTGTTGCCGGTGCCCGCCACCAGCACATCGTCGCCCGCTGTGCCGGTCAGGGTGTGACCGTCCTGATAGCTGATGGTCACCGCTGCGCTGTCACTGCCACCATGGTTGTCGCCGGCGACGTAAGCGCCGTGATAGTCCGGGGTGGTGCTGTGGGCGCCGGAGTAGTCGACGGTCAGGATCAGTTGGTAATTTTCCGCGCCTTTGCCGTTGCCCTGCCCGCCGTCATCGATGTTGGTGATGTGGATCTGGTAGGTGCCGTCCACTGCGGCAGTGATGGTCTGGCCATCGCCGATGCCGATGAACGCGCCGCCGTTGACCGAGTACTCCAGGGTGACGTGACCGGCCGCCAGGTTGTGATCGAGGTTCAGGGTTTCACCCTGTTTGAGGGTAACGGTGATGCGATCCTCGTCATTGGTGTTGTTGTTTTTGACTTCGCCCAACGCCCCGCTGACCACCAGTACCGCGGTCATGGCTGCGGTGTTGGCGACGAATGCGCTGCGGGCGATGGTCACCGATTGAGCGTTGTTGCCGGTGAAACTGTAGTTCTGGTTGCTGCCGGTAAAGTCCGCGCCTTTGACAATCCAGCCGGTATTGAAGGTGGTTGGCGATGCGGTGAGCGGATCGCCGTTGGGGTCGGTGTCGTTGGCCAGCAACAGCTCGCCAGGTACCACGATATTGCCCGACAGCACGTTGGTGATGACGTGATCATCGACCGCCACCGGGGGCGCATTCGGAACGACCTTGACCACCAGGGTCGAGCTGGCCAGGTCACCGTCGTTGTCGCTGACCGTGTAGCCGATGTTTTCGGTGATCACCACCGACGTGGATTTTTGCGAGGTGTAGGTGTATTCGCCAGTGTCGAGGTTCACCACGAGGGTGCCTTTGCCGTCGGTGGCAATGCTCAGGGTGATATTGGCCGTGTTGAAAGTGCCGTGGTTGGCGCCGCCGCTGAAGTTCAGCGCACCCTGGTTGTTGTCGCCTTTGGGGTCGTAGGTGTAAGTGGTGCCGTCGACCGTGATGGCTTTGATGAAACCGCCATCGGCACCGAACGTACCGCCCTCGCCCAGCAGCGAACCGGTGACCGGCGCACCGACCACAGTGCCCGACAGTACCGAGTTGAGCTGGCCGAGTTCGTTGACGATGACGGCGTTGGTATTGGTGCCATTGCCAAGGCCGGCGCTGCCGTCATAGGCCAGCGGATCGAGATTGGATTGGCCGACCCCGTTGGCGAGGCCGACCGCGTAGTTCTTGATGTGATTCTCTTCGAGGAATGCTTTCCAGGCCGCTTCCTCCGAAGGATCGATCGCGCCTTCGTTGGGTTTGCCGTCAGAGAAGAAATAGCCGACGTTCTGCGCCCCGGTCAGTTTGCCGCTGGTGTCGAACGCCGTTTGCGCCACCGTCACGGCCGCATCGTAGTTGGTGTTACCGCCCGCCGACAGGCCGGTGATGATTGACTTGGCGGTCGCCACATCGACCCAGACCGAGGTCTTGTCGGAGGCGCCGCTGCTGAAGGTGACGATCTGCACTTTCACATCGCCCAGATCGTCGTACTTGTCGAGCAACGCGCTGATGGCCTGTTTGGCCAACGCAAGGCGCGACAGGCCATCCACGCCGGAAGCGTCCCCCATACTGCCGGACACATCAATCACCAGCAGCAGGTTGGAATCGATGTCCGCAGCAACCACTGAACGCTCCGAGGCAACCGCTTTGGGCACGTCATCAACGATGTTGACCTTGATCGTGCTGAGGCTGGAATTGCCCAGGGCATCGGTGGCCTGATAGGTGAAGCTTTCGCTCAGAGTATTGGCGCCGTTGTCCGCATGCGGCGTGGTGCTGGCCGGCGAGGTCAGGGTGTAGGTGTAGGTGCCGTTGGGGTTGAGCGCGATTTGCCCGTAAGCGCCGGTGGCACTGCCGACCAAGGTGTAGGTGATCGCGCCCGACGCGCCGCTGACCGAACCGACCAGCGTGCCACTGGCGGTTTCGCCGGTATGGCCCGGCTCGCTGCCGGTGACGGTGCCCGCCGCGAGGTCCTGGCCATCCTTGCTCAGGTCCAGCGCTTTTTCGTAAACGGTGACGTCGTTGTCGACGGCCGCGCTGATGCAGCTGTTGTTGACGTCGATGGTGATGGTCGTGGTGCTTTCGTCGCCGTCATTATCGCGCAGGGTGTAGGTGAACACGTCAGTCGCACCAGGACCGTTCACGCTGTTCGGGTAGCTGTGGTATTCGGCGTTGCCCTCGGCGTCGAGGGTCAGGTAGCCATAGGTGCCATTGATGTGGGTGTCGAGGCCGCCGCTGACCGGGGTCGAGGTGTCCGAACCGACGCGCACGCCGACCACGCCACCGCCGGACAACGGCCCATCGGCGCCGCCGTCGTCGTTCCACAGCACGTTGCCGCTGACCACGCCGCCCTCCGCCACCGAGGTCGCGTCAGGGTTGGCGGTCGGCGTGTCATCGACGATGTTGACGTTGATTTGCCCGGTCGCGGTGCTGCCGTCGGTGTCGGTCGCAACGACGTCGAAGTTCTCGACGATGCTGTTGGCGCCGTCGGCATTCGGGTGGTTGCGGTCGTAATTCAGCGTGTAGCTGTAACTCACCACGCCGGTCGCCGGCTCGTAACCGGTGATGGTTAGCGTGCTGCCGTGCCAGGTGCCGACCGATTGCGGAAACGCTGCCGCCACGCCGCCGCTGACCACGGCAATGCCGCCCACGGTCAGGGTTTGCAGGCCATCCGGCGCGTTGACGGTGAAGGTGCCGGATTGGGTCAGGGACGGGGCATCGGGGTCCGAGCCGTAGGTGAGGTTTTTCTCGTAGACGCTCAGCTCACCGCCACATACGTCGAGACCGTTGAGGGTCACCGGGCTGTTATGGATGTTCAGCTCCAGCGTCGCCGTGCTGGTGTCGCCGTCGGCATCGGTGAGGGTGTAGTTGAATTTCTCCTTTCCCTCGCCGCCATTGTGCAGCGCCTTGAAATCGGCATCGCTGACGCTCAGCGTGTAGGTGTACGTGCCGTTGGCATTCAGCACCAGGGTGCCGTAAGTCCCGGTGAACGTGCCCGCGGTAATCGGTCCGCTGTCCGGCCCGGTCGGCACGCGATCCGCGCCTTGCACGTCGTTGCTCAGGACGTTGCCTTCGAGGGTCAGGTGCGTTGGCGTGGCGGTACCGTCGTTGCTGTCATCCATCGCTTTGGGTACGTCGTCGACAATGTTGACCTTGATCGTGCTGGTGACGGTGTTGCCCAGGGCATCGGTGGCCTGGTAGGTGAAGCTTTCGCTCAGGGTATTGGCGCCGTTATCCGCATGCGGCGTGGTGCTGGCCGGCGAGGTCAGGGTGTAGGTGTAGGTGCCGTTGGGGTTGAGCGCGATTTGCCCGTAAGCGCCGTTGGCACTGCCGACCAGCGCATAGGTGATCGCGCCCGACGCGCCGCTGACCGAACCGACCAGCGTGCCACTGGCGGTTTCGCCGGTATGGCCCGGCTCGCTGCCGGTGACGGTGCCCGCCGCGAGGTCCTGGCCATCCTTGCTCAGGTCCAGCGCTTTTTCGTAAACGGTGACGTCGTTGTCGACGGCCGCGCTGATGCAGCTGTTGTTGACGTCGATGGTGATGGTCGTGGTGCTTTCGTCGCCGTCATTATCGCGCAGGGTGTAGGTGAACACGTCAGTCGCACCAGGACCGTTCACGCTGTTCGGGTAGCTGTGGTATTCGGCGTTGCCCTCGGCGTCGAGGGTCAGGTAGCCATAGGTGCCATTGATGTGGGTGTCGAGGCCGCCGCTGACCGGGGTCGAGGTGTCCGAACCGACGCGCACGCCGACCACGCCACCGCCGGACAACGGCCCATCGGCGCCGCCGTCGTCGTTCCACAGCACGTTGCCGCTGACCACGCCGCCCTCCGCCACCGAGGTCGCGTCAGGGTTGGCGGTCGGCGTGTCATCGACGATGTTGACGTTGATTTGCCCGGTCGCGGTGCTGCCGTCGGTGTCGGTCGCAACGACGTCGAAGTTCTCGACGATGCTGTTGGCGCCGTCGGCATTCGGGTGGTTGCGGTCGTAATTCAGCGTGTAGCTGTAACTCACCACGCCGGTCGCCGGCTCGTAACCGGTGATGGTTAGCGTGCTGCCGTGCCAGGTGCCGACCGATTGCGGAAACGCTGCCGCCACGCCGCCGCTGACCACGGCAATGCCGCCCACGGTCAGGGTTTGCAGGCCATCCGGCGCGTTGACGGTGAAGGTGCCGGATTGGGTCAGGGACGGGGCATCGGGGTCCGAGCCGTAGGTGAGGTTTTTCTCGTAGACGCTCAGCTCGCCACCCTCTACGTCCAGCCCGCTGAGGGTGACGGGGTTGTCCGGAGTATCAGGAACGTCCGGATTATCAGCAACAACAACCGGCGCAGCAGGCGCGTTGCCGCCATTGTCCGGATCACCGGCCAGACGCACCAAGGGAAATTCGGGAACACCATTGAAGCCTGCTGTGGGAAAACCGACAGTAGGATCGACCCGCCCGGCCACTTCCTCCAGCAGCACAAAACTATGGCCGCCGCCCAATGCACCGCCGGGCGCACCCGGTGTGCCCGGCCCTGCCGCCGTCGCTTCAGCGGTTTGGGTCGGGTCGTCGCCCGCTGCGATGGCTTTTTGTACTCGCTCGACATCTGACAGTTGAGCCTGAGTCGGCGTGGTCGCTTCAGGTGTATTCACATGGGAGGCGTGATCCACCAGCAATTGGGGGTTCATTTGCAGACTGCTGCCACGCCCGAGCGTCAGTTCCTGGCCATTTTGCAGGTGCACCGCCACCGCGCCTTCGGCCCCGGTGATCAGTTGATCGCCCGCAAACAGCCGGTCCCCTTCGACCAGAGCACGCCGAGTGCCGTTGCTCGCCTCGGCGAACACCTGACCAATGACCTTACTGACGATACCGATGAGCGTAGCCATGTGCACTTCCTCCGCTGCCGACTGCCGTCGGCATCCTGTTGTTTGCGAAGAACGTGCTCATGGGTCAAGCGGTGGCCAGCGAGCCTCTTCCGGGGAGCAACTTGTCAACACCAAGCCGCTGCCCTGGCGACTATCTCGCCAAGCGTGTCGCTCACAGGCGACGTGTCAGCTACGGAATAAAACCCTCTGCGATCAAAGGCATCGGGATCCTGTTCGGTAACACCTCGTCCAGTGAGCGATGCGTAACGGTTCTGAACCCATCAAGTGACAAAAAACCGTCACCAAAAAAACCGTTTCGCGTCCCTCCCCTCCAGCACTTCTACGCCCTAGTCGATATGTGGGTGGAACTTTCCTTTTGCCCTTTCGAGCGCCCTAACGCTCATAAATCAAGGGCTTTCGACGTGAACAATGTGCTGGATTTTGCAGAGCGCATAAGTTTTTTTTGGCATAACCCTTATGAAAAATCCTTCTTAGATTCTTCCCAGAATGTTCTTAGCTCTGTTGTAACGAGCATGAAACGGTTTTACCTATAAATGTCGTCAAATAATTGGCGACTAATAAGCACCATTAGGACTCAGGGAGATGTACCCATGCGCCGATTGAACCCCATCTGCAGTGCGATTCTATTGGCCATGGCCTGTACTTCTCAGGCTCACGCCATGTCACTGACCGAGGCGATCCAGAGCACCCTTGCGACCCACCCGGAACTGGCGTCGCGGGTGGACAGCCGTCTGTCGGCCGATGAAGACGTGAAAGTCGCCAAAGGGGGCTTTTATCCTTCCGTGGATCTGAACGCCTCGTACGGGCGCGGGTACAGCGATAACACCAATACCCGGGCCTTCGGCAATCACCACACGGAAATCCTGAACTACACCCAATCGGAACTGCGTCTGCGGCAGATGCTGTTCGATGGCTTCAACACATCCAACGAAGTCGAGCGCACCAAAGGCGTGGTCAATTCACGGGCCTATTACGCGCAGGGCACTGCTCAGGACTTGGCCCTGCGCACCATCGAGGTCTACCTCGAAGTGCTCAAGCGCCGCGAACTGGTGACGCTGGCCAAGAACAACCTGCAAGCCCACCTGCGAGTCAACGACCAGATCGGCCTGCGCACCCAGCGCGGGATCGGCAGCACCGCTGACGCCGACCAGTCCGTGGCGCGTCGGGCACTCGCGGAAAACAACCTCGACACCGCGGAAGTCGATCTGGCCGATGCCGAAGCGAATTTCTACGCCGTCACAGGGCGCATGCCCGATGAACTGGAAACGCTGCCATCGATTCGCGGCGAATTGCCGGCCACGATCCGGGATGCCCAACAGAGCATGGTCGACAACAACCCGTACCTGAAATCGGCCCAGGCAGATGTGCAATCGGCCGAGAGCCAGTACGAAGTCGCCAAGTCGCCGTTCTACCCACGCTTCGACGCTGAAGCCGCGGTGGGGGCGAATAACAACATCGCCGGTGAAGAAGGCCACGACAACGAATGGCGCGTCGGCGTCGTGATGAACTACAACCTGTTCCGCGGCGGCAGCGACAAGGCGCGACTGGCCTCCGACGCGCACAAGATCAACCAGGCCATGGACATCCGCAACAATGCCCTGCGCCAGCTCAACGAGAACATTCACCTGGCCTGGAACGCCATGGTCAACGCGAAAAAACAAACCCCGACCGCCCGCGAATACGCCGAAACCACTACCCGCGTACGGGCGGCGTATCAAGACCAGTTCGGCCTCGGCCAACGGACCCTGCTTGACGTGCTCGACAGCGAAAACGAACTCTACAACGCCAACCGTCGCTATACCGAAGTGCGCTACACCGAGGAATTCTCGATGTACCGCGTGCTGGCGAACATGGGCCAGTTGCTGAGCAAACAACGCGTGGTGCTGCCCGCCGACGCGATTGCCCGGACCGAAGTGAAAAACGAAGCCCGTTTGCCTGAACTGAAGTAGCGTACTGGAGCGAGCAATGTGACCAGCATGGAATCCGGCAACACTGGTGTCGATCCGCGGCTGAGCTTCGATGACCCGCTCCTGGACGGTCTGTTGATTCTCTGCAAACTTCATGGCGCGACGGTCAGTCGCGCCAGCCTGAGTGCCGGGCTGCCAATGGCACACCAACGCCTGAGCCTGGACCTGCTGCCGCGCGCAGCGGCCCGGGCCAGTTTGCAGGCGCGTTTGTTGCGCCGTGAACTGGACGACATTTCTGCGCTCAACCTGCCCGTGCTGCTGATCCTCGACAACGGTCGCACCGCCGTGCTGCGTCGCTTTGGCGATGATGGTCGCCTGCTGATTCTGCCAAGCGAAGCCGACGGCGGCGAGCAATGGGTCAGCCGTGAAGAGCTGGCCGAAAGCTACAGCGGCCAGGCCTTGTTCGCCCGACCACGGCATGAACTCGAAGACCTGCGTTCGCCACTGGTGCCGCGTGTGGAGGCGTGGTTTCGCGACACCTTGAAGCTGTCGAAATGGCTGTACAGCGATGCGATCCTGGCGAGCTTCCTGATCAACCTGCTGGGGCTGATGGTGCCGTTGTTCGTGATGCAGACCTACGACCGAGTGGTGCCGAACCAGGCCACTTCGACCCTGTGGGTGCTGTCCATCGGCTTGCTGATCGGCACCGGTTTCGAGCTGGCATTGCGGGTGGTCCGCGCGCATTTGCTGGACACCGCCGGCAAGAAAACCGACGTGATCCTGTCCGCGACCTTGTTCGAACGCATCACCGGCATGTCGATGAAAGCGCGGCCGGCGACCATCGGTGGTTTCGCCCAGAGCATCCATGACTTCCAGGGCCTGCGCGAATTCCTCACCGCCGTCACGCTGACCAGCCTGATCGACCTGCCCTTCGCCGTGCTGATGCTGGTGGTGATCGGCCTGCTCGGTGGCTGGCTGGTAGTCATTCCGTTGCTGGCGTTTCCGATCACGATCCTGTTCGCAATGGTGATTCAGGTACGGCTGCGCGACACCGTGCAAAAAAGCCTGACCCTCGGCGCCGAACGCCAGGCGCTGCTGATCGAGACCCTCGGCGGCCTGGAAACCCTCAAGGCCTGCAGCGCAGAAAGCGAGCGCCAGCACAAATGGGAAAGCACCCACGGCGCCCTCACCCGCCTCGACAGCCACGCGCGCAACCTCTCGGCGCTGGCCACCAACGGCACGCTGTTCATCCAGCAGTTCTCCGGCATGGCGACCATCGTCGCCGGGGTCTACAGCATCATCGCCGGCAACCTCAGCGTCGGCGCGCTGGTGGCGACCTACATGCTTGGCAGTCGCGTTCTTGCACCGCTGGGGCAGATCGCCGGGCTGATCACGCGCTATCAGCAAGCGCAACTGACCATGAAAAGTACCGATGCGCTGATGGGCCTGCCGCAGGAGCGCGATGCGAAACAGCGGCCACTGGAGCGCACGCAACTGCAAGGCGCCCTCGACGTCAGCGGCGTGACCTTTCGCTACAACGGCCAGAATGCACCAGCGCTGGCCAACATCAGTTTCAGCCTCAAACCCGGTGAGCGGGTCGGCATCATCGGTCGCAGCGGCTCGGGCAAAAGCACCTTGGGGCGACTGGTTATGGGGTTCTACGAACCGGAGGAAGGCCAGTTGCTGCTTGATGGCCTGGACCTGCGGCAACTGGACGTCGCCGACCTGCGCCAGCAGATCGGTTACGTCGCCCATGACCTGCCACTGCTGGCCGGCAGCCTGCGCGACAACCTGACACTCGGCGCACGCTATATCAGCGATGCGCGGATGCTGGAAGTGGCCGAACTGACCGGCGTCACCGAGCTCGCGCGTCAACACCCACAAGGGTTTGACCGCCCCGTCGGCGAACGCGGGCAGTTGTTGTCGGGGGGGCAACGCCAAGCTGTATTGCTGGCCCGCGCCTTGTTGCTCGACCCGCCGATCATGCTGCTCGACGAACCCACCAGCGCCATGGACAACAGCAGCGAAGATGTTTTGCGGCAAAAACTTCACGGTTGGGTCCAGGGCAAAACCTTGCTGCTGGTGACCCACCGCACCTCGATGCTCAGCCTGGTGGATCGGCTGGTGGTGCTCGACAACGGGCGGATCGTCGCCGACGGTCCGAAAGAAGCGGTCATCGATGCACTGCGCAAGGGCCGTGTCGGCTCTGCGGCCGTCTAGGAGTCCGCTCATGTCATCGTCACAAAGCTCACGCGGCTACTTCGACAGCTTCAGCAAAAGCGCCGAAAGCGAGTTCATGCCGGAAACGGCCGGCGCTTCGTTGCAGGATTCACCGCGCTGGTCGCGGATCACCGTGTGGCTCGCCGCTGCGCTGATCATCAGCGCCGTGGTCTGGGCCAAATTCGCCGTGTTGCAGGAAGTCACCATGGGCGAAGGCAAGGCGATTCCGTCGAGCAAGGTGCAGGTGATCCAGAACCTGGAGGGCGGCATCGTCACCGAAATCTTCGTGCGCGAAGGGCAAATGGTGAACAAGGGCGACACATTGCTGCGCCTGGATGACACACGGTTTCTGTCGAACAAGGGCGAGAGTGAAGCGGATCGTTACGCCTTGACCGCGCAGGTCGAACGTCTGTCCGCCGAGGCCGAGGGGCGGCCGTTCAAATTGTCGCCGGAGGTGATTGCCAAAGCCCCGCAAGTGGCCGAGGACGAGCGTTCGCTGTACGAACAACGGCAACGCCGGTTGGCCAGCGAGCAACGCACCCTGACCGAACAACTGCGGCAGAAAACCCAGGAACTGGCGGAATTCCGCTCCAAACAGGGTCAATACAGTTCAAGCCTGGCGCTGCTGCAACAAGAGATGAACATGTCTGCGCCGCTGGTGGGCACCGGGGCGGTGTCGCCGGTGGAAATCCTGCGGCTCAAACGCAGCGCGGTGGAAATCCGCGGTTCGCTGAATGCCACGACGCTGGCGATACCTCGCGCCGAGTCGGCGATCAACGAGATCAAAAGCAAGATCGACGAGTCGGAACAAACCTTCCGTTCGGACGCGGCGAAAGAGCTGAATGAGAAACGCACCGAGCTGTCGAAAATCACCGCGTCGAGCATCGCCATCGACGACCGCGTGAGCCGCACCACGGTGGTATCGCCGGTGCACGGGATTATCAAAGTGCTGAAGGTCAACACCATCGGCGGCGTGGTCCAGCCGGGCAGCGACATGGTGGAAATCGTGCCCATCGAAGACAACCTGCTGATCGAAGCCAAGGTGCGCCCGCAAGACGTGGCGTTCCTGCATCCGGGGCAGAAAGCGATGGTCAAGTTCAGTGCGTATGACTACACGATTTATGGTGGGTTGAGTGCCAGGCTTGAGTTGATTGGTGCGGACACGATCACCGATGACAAGGGCAACAGCTTCTATCTGATTCAGGTGCGAACCGATAAAAACCACTTGGGCGGGGATGTGAAACCGCTGCTGATCATTCCGGGGATGGTGGCGACGGTGGATATCATTACCGGGGAGAAAAGTGTGCTGGATTATCTGCTGAAACCGGTGCTTAAGGCCCGGACAGAGGCGATGCGGGAGCGGTAATAACTTTCCGAAAAATTTGGTGATTGACCCGGCCTCTTCGCGGGCAAGCCTCGCTCCTACAGGTTATGCGTTGATTTCGACATTACGCATACCTGTAGGAGCGAGGCTTGCCCGCGAAGAGGCCCTCACTGACGACTATTGCGGACCATGGTTGCGCTGGAAAACCTCCTCCCCCATCGCCGCAATCTGCCCCTCGATCAACGCCTCGAACGGTTTCAACAACGGCTCGAAACTGACAGGCGCTTCCAGCGTCTGCAACGCCTGCACAATCGCCTCCACCGTCGACAACGCCCCCGGCGCCGGCGCCTTGCGCAAGCGATACCGCGACACGCCGCCCGCCACCAAAGTCACTCGGGGCAATGCCGCCAGCAACGGATTGAGGTGCAGCATTTTGCGCGCCTTGCGCCAGGTGCCGTCCGGAACAACCAACAAAAGTGGCTCATCGTTTGCGGCATACGCCTGCATCGGTTGCGCATCATCGGCCGGAAACAATAATCGCGCCTGATAGCCCGGCTGATTCAACAGCGCCGGCAAATCCTCGAACACCTCACCCACAACCAATTCGGCATTGTTCAACCCCAACGCCGCCAGCCTTGCGGTGTTCAGCGCATGGTTCACTTCGCTCGGATGCTGCAGCAGCAACACCCGAGTGCGGCTGTCGAGGCTCGGGATCAATGGGCACAGGCAGTGGGTTTGCGGGCGCAGGCAGCGCGGGCATTGGATTCTGGACATGGTTTCAAGCCTGATTGAGCTGCGCCTTGAGCAGGTCGCGGAAGGTCTGGATCAACGGTTCGCGGCTGCGGCCCCGGCGCATGATCATCGAAAACGGCGCCTGGTAACCGAAGGTCGCCGGCAGCAACACGCGCAAATCACCCTTGTCGGCCCAGGCCTGGGCGTAATGCTCCGGCAGGTAACCGATGTAGGCGCCGGACAGCACCAGAATCAACTGCGCCTCCATACTTTCTACGGTCGCGGCACTGTGCTTGAAGCCGTGGCGCGCCAGTTCGGCCTGGCTCCAATAGCCGCGGCCGACCATGCGTTGCTGAGTGATGACCTGTTCGGGAATGCGCCGCTCGGTGAACAGCGGATGACGGCTGCTGCAATACAGCCAGTGTTGCTCGCGGTACAACGGCATGTAGACCAGCCCGCTCATGCGCGTGGAAAACGCGCCGATGGCCAGGTCGAGGCGGTTGTCCTGCACGCCGAGTTGCAGCTCGTACGGGCTCATCACCGACAGGTGCAAATGCACGGCCGGGTGTTCCTGGCTGTAGGCGCCGATGGCTTCGGCGAACGGCAAGGCTTTGTCGCTGACGGTGGAGTCGATGACGCCGAGGTTCAGCGTACCGCGCAATTCGCCCTTCAGCGCCGCCGCGTATTGCTCGAAGCCTTCGAGTTCGCCGAGCAGGCGCAGGGTTTCCTGATGGAACAGCTCGCCTTTGCTGGTCAGGCTGAAACCGCCGCGCCCGCGATGGCACAGCACCAGGCCGAGGGCCGCTTCGAGCTGGCTCATGTAGGTGCTGATCGCCGAGGTCGAGAGGTTGAGCTCTTGCTGGGCGTTGGCAAACCCCTGATGGCGGACCACGCTGACGAAGATGCGTAATAGTTTCAGGTCGGGTAAAGCGTTGGCCATGGGGGCTCCGTAGCGTGTATCGGTGAGTCCGCGTTGTTTGACGGCGGTTGCTGCGCAACCGATCGCCAGCAAGCTGGCTCCTACAGGGTCGTGCAGCATTGACGATTATGCTCAACCTGTAGGAGCCGGCTTGCCGGCGATTCGATTGCATGGACAACCCATCCCTCAAGCCGGGAAGTCTATCCCCCCTCCCGCCATTAGTTTAGAAAAATCTGAACTAAGTATTTGTCCGTAGCGATTCTTCCCGGCCACTACATTTCGCAGAATCGGCCCCTAACGGTGCCCGAGCCTCCCCGGTGCGGTGCAACCGACATAAATAAAACAACGACGATGAGGCCCTACCCGTGGACAAGATTCTTCACCAACCACTGGGCGGCAACGAAATGCCGCGCTTCGGCGGCATCGCCACCATGCTCCGACTCCCCCATGTACCTACCGCTGCCGGCCTGGACGCTGCCTTTATCGGCATCCCACTGGACATCGGTACTTCCCTGCGCCCTGGCACCCGTTTCGGGCCGCGTGAAATCCGCGCCGAATCGGTCATGATCCGCCCGTACAACATGGCCACCGGTGCGGCACCGTTCGACTCGCTGTCGGTTGCCGACATCGGCGACATCGCGATCAACACCTTCAACCTGCTCGACGCCGTGCGGATCATCGAAGAGTCCTACGACAACATCCTTGAACACGATGTGATCCCCCTGACCCTCGGCGGCGACCACACCATCACCCTGCCGATCCTGCGTGCCATCCACAAAAAGCACGGCAAGGTCGGCCTGGTGCACATCGACGCTCACGCCGATGTGAACGATCACATGTTCGGCGAGAAAATCGCCCACGGCACCACCTTCCGTCGCGCCGTCGAAGAAGGTCTTCTGGATTGCGACCGTGTAGTGCAAATTGGCCTGCGCGCTCAGGGCTACACCGCCGATGACTTCAACTGGAGCCGCAATCAGGGCTTCCGTGTGGTTCAGGCCGAAGAATGCTGGCACAAATCCCTGGCCCCCCTGATGGCCGAAGTTCGCGAAAAAGTCGGCGGCGGTCCGGTGTACCTGAGCTTCGATATCGACGGTATCGACCCGGCCTGGGCACCTGGCACCGGCACTCCGGAAATCGGCGGCCTGACCACCATTCAGGCAATCGAGATCGTTCGTGGCTGCCAAGGTCTCGACCTGGTCGGTTGCGACCTGGTAGAAGTCTCGCCCGCTTATGACACCACCGGCAACACCTCGCTGCTGGGCGCCAACCTGCTGTACGAAATGCTCTGCGTACTGCCTGGCGTGGCCCACCGCTGAGGATTGGTCATGAACGAGCGTGATCAGGTTCTGCACGCTGCCGCCGATCTGGTGGCAGCCTTTGCCCGTAACGATCGCGAAGCCTACTTCGGCGCCTTCAGCGCCGATGCCAGCTTCGTCTTTTACACCCTCGAGCAGCCTCTGCTGTCGCGCGATGCCTATCAGGCGTTGTGGGACACCTGGCGTGCCGAGGATGGCTTCGAGGTGCTGTCGTGCACCTCGAGCAACGCTTTCGTCAGCCTGCAAGGTGACGTCGCGATTTTCATCCATGACGTGGCCACCGAGCTGCGCATGCAAGGGGAGCAACACTTCAGCCAGGAGCGCGAGACGATTGTTTTCAAGAAACAAGCGTCTGGCCAAGAACAACAAGGCCTATGGCTGGCCTGCCACGAACATTTGTCCGCAATGCCGGAAGGGCTGCCAACCCCTTAGCCAAACAGGTGACGCTCACACACGATGAGCGCGCCTTTATGATCGGAGCAGATCATGAATAACAACAACAACGACCAAAGCCTTACGCACATTGAAACCTACGGGGTCGAACAGATCCCGGACAACGAACGCACCGCAGGCCCGACGGATTTGTTCCGGATGATCTTCGGCGGTTCCAATACCTTTGCCACCGCCGTGCTCGGCAGTTTCCCGGTGCTGTTCGGCCTGTCATTCCAGGCGGGCGTCTGGGCGATTGTGCTGGGCGTGTTGCTGGGCTCGCTGATCCTCGCGCCGATGGGCCTGTTCGGCCCGATCAATGGCACCAACAACGCCGTGTCTTCCGGTGCGCACTTCGGCGTGCACGGGCGGATCGTCGGTTCGTTCCTGTCGCTGTTGACCGCCATCGCCTTCTTCTCGCTCTCGGTGTGGAGTTCGGGTGATGCGCTGATCGGTGGCGCAAAACGCCTGATCGGCCTGCCGGAAACCGACCTGACCCTGGGCCTGGCCTACGGTCTGTTCGCGATCCTGGTACTGACGGTTTGCATCTACGGCTTCCGTTTCCTGCTGTGGGTCAACAAGATCGCGGTGTGGAGCGCCAGCCTGCTGTTCCTGCTGGGCATCTTCGCTTTCGCCGGTCCTTTCGATGTGAACTACGCCGGCACCGTGAGCATGGGCCAACCGGGTTTCTGGGCTGCCTTCATCGGCGCTGCGCTGGTGGCGATGAGCAACCCGATTTCCTTCGGCGCGTTCCTCGGCGACTGGTCGCGTTACATCCCGCGTGAAACCTCCAAGCGCCGGATCATGGCCGCGGTGGTGATCTCGCAGATCGCAACGTTCATCCCGTTCCTGTTCGGCCTCGCCACCGCCACTATCGTAGCGATCAAGGCGCCGGACTACATCGCCGCCAACAACTACGTCGGCGGCCTGCTGGCCGTCTCGCCGAGCTGGTTCTTCCTGCCGGTGTGCCTGATTGCGGTAATCGGCGGCATGTCCACCGGCACCACCTCGCTGTATGGCACCGGGCTGGACATGTCCAGCGTGTTCCCGCGTGTGCTGTCGCGGGTCAAGGCCACCCTGTTGATCGGTGTGATGTCGATTGCCTTCATCTTCATCGGTCGCTTTGCGGCGAACCTGGTGCAGAGCGTGTCGACCTTCGCCGTGCTGATCATCACCTGCACCACTCCGTGGATGGTGATCATGATCATCGGCCTGCTGGTGCGCCGCGGCTTCTATTGCCCGGATGACCTGCAAGTGTTCACCCGCGGCGAGAAAGGCGGTCGTTACTGGTTCACCCACGGCTGGAACTGGCGTGGGCTGGGTGCCTGGATCCCGAGTGCATTGGTCGGTTTGTGCTTTGTGAACCTGCCGGGGCAATTCGTGGGTGTACTGGGGAACCTGGCGGATGGCATCGACATCAGCCTGCCGGTAACTCTCGGCCTGGCGTCGCTGGTGTACCTGGCGCTGCTGAGCCTGTTCCCGGAATCGGCTGCGGTGTTCGGCCCGAATGATCCACGCAGCAAGAGCACGGATTCGCTCGGTAAACCGGCGTTGCGACAAGCCGCCTGATTAAACGCATTACCTGTGGCAAACGCATTACCTGTAGGAGCGAGCGATGCGGCGTTCCGACTTGCCCGCGAAGAACGATGACGCGGTCTGCCTGACTGTCCGCGGCGCTCCTTTCGCGGGCAAGCCTTGCTCCTACAGGGATGGGTTTTTCCACAGGGATTGATTTTCGCCTCACCATAAAAAAGACAATCGGAGACTCGCCATCATGGCATTGGATTTATTCGTCGTACTCATCTACGCCGCCGCGATGCTGATACTCGGCTACTACGGCATGCGCAAGGCCAAGACCAACGAAGACTTTTTGGTCGCCGGTCGTAACCTCGGCCCGAGCCTGTACATGGGCACCATGGCCGCTACCGTTCTGGGCGGCGCATCTACCGTCGGCACCGTGCGCCTGGGCTACGTCCATGGCATTTCCGGTTTCTGGCTCTGCGCGGCTCTCGGTTGCGGGATCGTGGCGCTGAACCTGTTCCTCGCCAAACCGCTGCTGAAACTGAAAATCTACACCGTTACCCAAGTGCTGGAAAAACGCTACAACCCGATGGCCCGCTCCGCGAGCGCGGTGATCATGCTGGCGTATGCACTGATGATCGGCGTGGTTTCGATCCTGGCCATCGGCACCGTACTGCAAGTGCTGTTCGACCTGCCGTTCTGGCTGTCGGTATTGGTCGGCGGTGGCGTGGTGGTGATTTATTCGGCGATCGGCGGCATGTGGTCCCTGACCCTGACCGACATCGTCCAGTTCGTCATCAAGACCGTGGGCCTGATGTTCATCCTGTTGCCGATCTGCCTGTACCGCGTCGGTGGTTGGGATCAGTTGGTGGCCAAACTGCCGGAGGCGAGCTTCAGCTTCACCACCATCGGCTGGGACACCATCATCACCTACTTCGTGATCTACTTCTTCGGCATCCTGATCGGTCAGGACATCTGGCAACGGGTGTTCACCGTCAAGACCGCCAAGGTCGCGCAATACGCCGGTACTGCCGCAGGCCTCTACTGCATCATCTACGGTCTGGCGTGCGCCCTGATCGGCATGGCCGCTCACGTACTGATCCCGGATCTGGACAACGTCAACAACGCTTTCGCCGCCATCGTCAAACTGTCGCTGCCTGACGGTATCCGTGGCCTGGTCATCGCCGCTGCACTGGCCGCCATGATGTCCACCGCCAGCGCAGGCCTGTTGGCTGCCGCCACTACTCTGAGCGAAGACCTGCTACCTAAACTGCGTGGCGGTAAACAGTCGAGCCTGAGCCTGAACCGCCTGGTGACGCTGCTGACCGGTATTGTCGTGCTGGGTATCGCCCTGGTGGTGAACGATGTGATCAGCGCCCTGACCCTGGCCTACAACCTGTTGGTCGGCGGCATGCTGATCCCGCTGATGGGTGCGATTTTCTGGAAACGCGCCACTACCGCCGGCGCCATCGCCAGCATGGGCCTGGGCTTCGCAACCGCTCTGCTGTTCATGGTCAAGGACGGTCTGGATGCCAACACCCCGATCTACTACAGCCTGCTCGCAGGTCTGGTGAGCTTCATTGTGGTGAGCCTGATGTCTCGCCGCCCGGCTGCGGTGGCGAACGCCATCTAAGCTTTCTATAACGACTTGATGCTTTCTTCGACGGGTGTGGCGTCGGTTGCCACACCCGTTTTTTTTCGCCTGGAGAAAACCTTTGATGAAGATTGTTTCTCGCGATCAGTGGTTCGAGGTCAAGCAACTCAGCGACGGCATCCGTCTGATTCACGAGCCTTACATCCGTCCCTTCTACCGATGCAACCTCTGGCACATTCAGGGCCGTGACAAGGACCTGCTGCTGGACAGCGGCTCCGGTTTGGTGAGCCTGCGCGAGCAACTGCCGTGGATCACCGAACGGCCATTGGTGGCGGTGGCCAGTCATTGCCATTTCGACCACATCGCCGGCCATCACGAATTTGCCGAACGCCTGGTGCATCCTGCCGAGGCCGACATCCTGGCGGCACCTGACGGCGAAAACGATTTGAGCCGGGCATTTGTCGGCGACGATATGTTCGAGGCGCATCCTGATTGCCCGCTGTGCTACGCCGAATACCGGGTCAAAGCCGCGCCGGCCACGGGAATGATCGAGGAAGGTGACGTGCTGGATCTGGGCAATCGCGTATTGCAGGTGCTGCATACGCCGGGACATTCACCGGGCGGCATCAGCCTGTATGAAGCTGCGACCGAAACCCTGTTCAGCGGCGACATCATCTACGACGGGCCGCTGATCGAAGACGCTTACCATTCCAACCTCGACGACTACGCGCGCAGTCTGCAACGCTTGCGTGAGCTGCCGATCCGCACCGTGCATGGCGGGCATTTCGGCAGTTTTTCCGGGGAACATCTGCGCACGATGATTGATGAGTGGCAGCGCTCGCATGGCTGACGCCTGCTGTACTCGACACCAGGGAAAACAACAGGCATTTAGCGCCGAAGAAGACCGGATGCTCAAAATCGCCAGGACGGCGAATGATCTGAGTCGGTTTTTGATGGAGATCGGGCGGTACTGATTTCGCCCGATTTTTGAATTTACACCTGCTACGCAGCCGAATGCAGCCGTCGACAGCTGCTACAACACGGCTGCGGTGTTCCAGGCCTTGACGTTACCGACGACGCTGCTGGCGTCGACGCTGTTCATCGTCAGTGCGAATAGGCACAGGTTGCAGAGGCGGTTCGATCAAACCGAGTGCGACACCCAGGTCATGCAGCCAGTTTTGAATTTTCTCTTTCATGGTGCCCCCTTCAGGGTAGTGCCGAGCGGCTGAAATTCTGTAGCCCCTTCGCACTGATAATAGTCCGAAGTCCTACGAAATGCTCGGCAAAATCCGCAATGATCTGTTACTGAATTGATCAAAATACCTGACCATTAGCTCAGGCAATCGCCTGGGCCTGGATCGACACCCTGGGTTGACCGGTCACTGCTGGCCAAGGGCTTTGCGCAAACGACGGCGCACCCACTGCTCAGCGCTGACAAACGTGATACCGAGCAGCACCAGCACGGCACCGATGACAAAGTTGAGACTCAGCACCTCACCCAGTAACACCACACCGAACGTGACACCGAACAACGGCGTCATGAACGAAAACACCGCGAGGTTCGCCGCCAGATACCGGCGCAACAGCCAAAACCACGTCAGGTAGCTGAAAAACGAGACCACCAGCCCCTGGAACAGCACGCTGGCCACGGCCACGGTCGTCAGACTGACGTGGGTAACCTGGCCGCTGAGCATCGCGATCAGCAGCAGGCCGACGAAACCGACAATCAACTGATAGAACAACGTGAGCGTCACCGGCGCTTCCGACAGGCGCGAGGCCCGCACCACGACCGTGGTCGCCCCCCAGGAGGCACCGGCTAATACGCCCAGTGCATCGCCCATCAACATGCGGTGATCGAGGTTGTCCCAGGACACCCCACCGGCAAACGCGATGGCAATCCCGACAAACGCCAGAAAAATCCCCAACCATTGCACCGGTCTTAAACGCTCACTCGGCAACAGCCAGTGCACGCCCAGCGCGGTGAAGATCGGCGCCGTGTAAAGGAACACCGACATGTGTGCGGCCGTGGTCAGCTGCAAGCCTTCGGAAATGAAGAAAAACTCCAGTCCAAACAGCGCGCCGGCCAGTAATCCACCGCGCCATGTATGGCTGACCTGATCCCAACCGCCCTTCCAGCAGATCAGCAATCCTACAAGCAACGCAGAAATGCCTGACCGACCGGCAGCCTGCATGACTGGCGCGATGTCCGGCGCAGCCCACTTGATCATGACTTGCTGTACGCCCCAGATCAGGCACAACCCGACCATCACTTGCAGGGCAAACCCATCGGCGCTACGCCGGGTGGCGCTCACCGGAACACCTCGACAACACAGTCCATGGCAGTGACTCACAGTAGAAAGCAAAGCCCCGACTCAAGGTCGGGGCAAATAATTATGCTGTCGATTATTAACCAGATGGCCAGAAAAAGTAGCCTGTGGGAGACCTTCAAGTCACCACGGACGCCATCTTGCGCGACGTCACTTCAGTTCAATGCGATCGGCATGAATGACGATCTGGCCATTCTTGTACAACGCGCCGATGGCCTTCTTGAAGTTGCCCTTGCTGACACCGAACATGCTGGTGATCACCGCCGGATCGCTCTTGTCGCTCACCGGCAGCGCGCCGTTGTTGTCGCGCAACTTGGCGAGGATCTTCGAGTTCAGGCTGGTGGCGGCTTCTTCGCCCACTGGTTGCAGGCTCAGGCTGATCTTGCCGTCGGCACGGACTTCTTTGATAAAGCCCTTCTCTTCTTTACCGGCGCGCATGAACTTGAAAATTTCGTTCTTGTGGATCAAGCCCCAGTGCTTGTTGTTGATGATTGCCTTGAAGCCCATATCGGTGGCTTCGGCAACCAGCAGATCAACTTCCTGGCCAGGGGTGTAGTTGGCCGGGGTCTTGTCCAGGTAACGGTCCAGACGCGCGGTCGCGGTGATACGACGGGTGTGCTTGTCGAGGTAGACATGCACCACGACGTACTCGCCCGCGGTCATCTGACGCTTTTCTTCGGAAAACGGCAGCAACAGATCCTTCGGCAAGCCCCAATCCAGGAAGACGCCGATGCTGTTGACTTCAACGACTTTCAAACTGGCGAATTCACCGACCTGAACTTTCGGCTTTTCGGTAGTTGCGATGAGTTTGTCATCGCTGTCCAGATAAATAAAAACGTTGAGCCAGTCTTCATCTTCGCTGGGAATATCTTTGGGAATATAACGATTAGGCAGAAGGATTTCGCCGTCCGCACCACCGTCCAGATATAAACCGAAGTTAGTGTGTTTAACCACTTGCAAACTGTTGTAACGCCCGACTAAAGCCATTTCCAATACCCTCATTGCGTGGGCGGCATTCTACCCGTTTTTGCAGGCCGCGTTCGGCGCCCGGCCCGGTGGCGCGAGAAAATCCTCTGGGGGCCTTAATTTTCCTGGGGTTTGACAGGCGGGTCTGTCCGCTCGTCAGGCCGACCTGTCGATTCATCGCCCTTCCAGCCAGGTAAAAATCCATTCTTCCCCACCGATGTTCTTATTTAAAACAGCAGCTTAGGGACATAACTCGAATAATAACTTGCGATTAATGGCGCTTTTGTGATGTGTATTTCAGGGGGATATTTGCCAAGCAATTGTCAAGTATTTCCTGTACGATGCGTGGCCAAGTTAATTTTCTACAGGTTAATGGCCGCCATGCGCGTAAAAGCATCCACCAGCAAAGCAAAGCCAGCTCCAGCCGTTGAAACCAGCGAATCGATCAACAATCAGATTGCTGCGTTCCTCAAATCCGGCGGCGAGATCCAGCAAATTGCCAAAGGCGTCAGCGGCCAGACGTTCGGCCCGTCCAAGCAGATTACCTTGGGCAAAAAATAACACCCGCGTTACCTGGTCCCTAAGCGCTTTGAGCTTCGAAGCGCTTGGACTGGAACCCTCCCCGTAACACCCCGCCAAACCCCATCAATATTTCAAAAATCGACGAACGGCCCTCGATGCCGAGCATTCGCCGGTAGCTCCGCCAATTCCGGGCACAACTGTCAGTGCGTTGGCCTGATCACCTTCAAGGCTGAATGCGCGTTTTATTGATTGGCTGAACTGGCAGGCTCATCCTGCGATCACATGAGAACCTACGCTTTCGCAAGGACTCGCCCATGTCGCGCTGGTTGAAGTGTCTCGCCGTCGTCATCACCCTCAGTCTTGCCCTCGGTGCCTGCAGCCGCATGGGCCTGGCCTATCGCAACCTCGACGTGATCATCCCGTGGACGCTCAGCGATTACCTGGACATGAACGGCGAGCAGAAAGGCTGGTTCAACGAGCGCCTCAAGGAACACCTGAGCTGGCACTGCACCACGCAACTGCCAGGCTATCTCGACTGGCTGGACCGTTTGCAGGTGATGGTTGAAACCAATCAGGTCACCGACGCAGCGCTGCAATCCCGCACCCAGGAAGCCAAACAAGCCATCGCCCAGACCGCCCGGGAAATCACCCCGTCGGCCATCGAGTTGTTGCAGGGGCTGGACGACAAACAAGTCGCGGAAATGAACGAAGCCTTCGCCAAGGACCGGCGAAAACGCCAGCAGGATTACGTGAAACCGTCGCTCGTTCAGCAGGTCAAGGAACGTAGCGAGCGCATGGAAAAACGTCTGGATGGCTGGATCGGACCGCTGAGCCCGCCCCAACAACAACGGGTCGTTGCCTGGTCAAATGCGTTGGGCGACCAGAACACGCAATGGATTGCCAACCGCGTGCATTGGCAGAAACAGTTCAGCGCGGCGGTTGCGCAGCGCCAAAGTCCAGGATTCCCACAGCGCATCGAGACGCTTCTGGTGAATCGCGAGAGCCTATGGACACCCGATTACCGCAAGGCCTACGCCAACACCGAAGCACAGGCACGAAGCCTGTTTGTGGATTTGATGGCCGAAAGCACACCGGCTCAACGCCAGCGGCTGCTGAAAAAAATCGAAGGAGTGCGCAAAGACTTCAACGACTTGAAGTGCCTTAAAACAGCGAAGCAGGAATAGTCACCTCACCACAACCCCCTGTAGGAGCTGGCTTGCCAGCGATGAGGCCGTTACATCCAACATCCATGCTGGCTGAAAGACCGCAATCGCTGGCAAGCCGGCTCCTACAAGGGATATGCGGGGTCTTCAGGCAATTTGCGCGTGGGACGCCACTTCATCAAACGTCACCTCATCCAGCGCATCGTCCTGCTCATCCAGCACTTGCCGCGGATGATCATTGCCCGGAATGCTGCTGTCGATCAGGCTCAACAACCTTGAACCCCGCATCGTCAGCCTGTAATTCGAACCGGTTCCACCCTGCTCTTCAGGTCGAGGCTCGATGTAGCCACGCGCCAACAGTAACTTTTCATACTCGCCGGCCACCGCTTTCAGGTGATCCAGGTTCTCAGTCTCTTCGCCCTCCGTGGCTTTCTCCGCCGCGTACTGCTCGGCATAGGGCCGTGGCGTGAAGCTGGGTGCTGCGTTCTGCACTTCGTGCAGCAGGCGTTCAATCAAATCCCAGTTATAAGTCGTCATCCTGTCCAACCTCCAAAACCCGTGAGTGTGATGGCCTTCATAGCTTGTGACCGACAGCGCTCGCCGCCGTTCAGCGCAGTTCTTTAACGGCGCTGACCGGCGGTATGTCGAATTTGGCATAGGTCAAACGACAAGGTTGTGTCAGTCACCGCCCAGCATTGCGCAGGAGAAAACCCGATGAACGTTCAGAACCATCCGGTTGTGTCGCGAGAAGAATGGCTCGCCGCCCGCAAACAGCACCTGGCCCACGAAAAAGCCTTCACCCGGGAACGGGACAAACTCAGTGCCGAACGCCGCGCCCTGCCCTGGGTGAAAATCGACAAGGACTATCACTTCCAGGGCCCCAATGGTGAATTGAAGCTGGCCGACCTGTTCGGCGGTCGCAGCCAACTGGTCATCTACCACTTCATGTTTGCCGACGGCTGGGACGAAGGCTGCCCCGGTTGCTCATTCCTGTCCGACCACATTGACGGCGCCAACCAGCACCTGGCGCATCACGACGTGGCGGTGGTGGCGGTTTCCCACGCACCCTTCGCCGAATTCCAGGCGTTCAAGCGACGCATGGGCTGGAAATTCGATTGGGTGTCGTCAGAAGGTTGCGACTTTAACTACGACTTTGGCGTCTCGGCCCGAGCTGAAGATGTAGCCGCCGGAAAAGCCACCTACAACTACGAAAAAACTGACGGCGCCGAAGAAGAACTCCCAGGCCTCAGCGTGTTTTATCGCAACGAAGCAGGCGAGATTTTTCACACCTATTCAACTTATGCCCGTGGCCTGGACATGCTGGTCGGCGCTTATAACTACCTCGACCTGACACCCAAGGGGCGCAACGAAGAGCAGATCATGGAATGGGTACGGCATCACGACAGGTATGAAGACAAGGTGAGTTCGAGCTGCTGCCATGGGGGGTAGACCACACCTTCGCGAACCAGCTTGCTCCCTCAGCGGTCAGGACCGGACACAATGTCCGTGAACACCGCAATTCCTGTAGGAGCAAGCTTGCTCGCGATGCCTACTTACAATCAACGCCGATGCAACTGACACACCGCTATCGGCTATTTCACCGGTATATAAGCCCCACCACCGCACTGTCATTGATGCTGAACACGCTGTCATAAAAGCTGCCTTGAATGACCTGGGTCCGCATCATGTAAACCAACGCCTTGCCCTGAGGTGGCGCCGGTGGCTCGAAATAAGGCTGGGTGGAGCTAGTGTGACCGCAGCCGGCCAACAGCAGCATGAGCAACAACGCAGGAATACTTTTCATTACTGTGCTCATTTGTTTTGCCCCAGTAACTGCTTGATCACCGGCCCCATCTTTTCCTCGACCGACGCCACTTTGGACGGATCGAGCCCGCCCTCCCCACTTGGGCTTGCACACCCGAGGAGGCCACCGCCAAACGCAAACAATTGGCCAAGGAAGTGGCCAAGCTCACCGAGCAGAATCCGGACAAGTGCCAGTTGATCGATCAGCGAATGAAGGAGCTGGAAACAGCGGATAAAAAAGCCGAAAACTGACCTTGTAGGAGCCAGCTTGCTGGCGATTCGGTTGACCAGATACACCGAGTCGCCAAGGATCGCCGGCAAGCCGGCTCCTACAAGGGTTTGTGCAATGCTTAAGTGATGCGCTCAGCCGCCTTGAGCAACTCGCGATTGTCGCCGCCTAACGCGACAGTTGCCCTGGCCGCTGCGTCGAGCAACAAGCCGCACGCCGTGGCAACTTTTTCCTGGCTGAATCGCTCCGCCGGGCCGGACAAGGTCAACGCACCGGTCAATTCATACGCGGCATTGAATACAGGCACCGACACCGAAGCCGTCTCCGGATCCCGTTCACCAAAGGAGCTCGCCCAGAATTGCTCGCGAATCGCACCGAGGGTCGGCTCGGACAGCGCGCCAAAGGCTCGCAGGACTTTGCCCGACGCCCCGGCATTCAGTGGGAATCGTGCACCTTCATGCAGGGAAACCCTGACTGCGCGCTTCGGCTCGACGCGAAACAACACCACGCGGCTGTCGTTTTCCCGTACGTAAAAAGAGGAGGTTTCGCCGCTCGTGTCGGACAAGGATTCCAGCAGCGGGTAGATCACGTCCCGCAGGCGGAACGAGGTCTGGTAGACCTGCGCCAACCGCAGCGGTTCGGGGCCGACGGCGTATTGGCCATCGCCGAGGCGGCGGATGAAACCGGCGCGTTCCAGTGAACTCATCAAACGCAGGATGGTGCTTTTATACAGGCCGGTGCGCCGGGCGATTTCCGCCAGTGGCAGGCTGTTGCTGCCGACGTCGAACGCCTCGAGGATCGCAAAGGCGCGATCCACGGCCGCCACGCCGCCTTCGGCAGTGGGCGTGGAAGGTTCGTCTTCCGATGGGGTTTGTTTGCTCATGTTCGCTCGTGACAAAACTTCAGGACGGCGCCAGCACCGGGCTGCGCAGCGGCTACCTTAACCGTTGAGCGAACGGGCGACCACCCTTCACCCCTCGGACTTGATCACGCCAGCGCGATGCAGTGCGCTGATATCGCTATCCGAATAACCCAACTCGGCCAGCAACTCATCGCTATGGCTGCCCAACTCAGGCACATTCAAGCGCGTACCAAAACGCTGGCCGTCCATTTCAAACGGCAGCATCGGCACCTTGACCGATTGACCGTCAGGCAACGTCACCTCAGCCATGCCACCCGACTCATTCAGGTGTTTGTCGTCGAACAGGTCCTGAGGTCGCTGGATCGGCGAAAACGGCAGACCGGCCTTTTCACACAGCGCCATCACCTGTTCCTTGCTCATGCCCGCCAGGCATTCGCGGACTTGCGGCAGGATCACCTTGCGCGCGGCGACTCGCTGGTTGTTGCCGGCCAACTGCGGATCACTGCCGAAGGCATCGAAGCCGAACACCTCACAAAAACTTTTCCACTGACTGTCGCTGACCACGCCGAGGAAGACCTGCTCTTCACCGGCGCAACTGAACACGTCATAAATCGCCCACGCCGAAACCCGACTCGGCATCGGCGCCGCCGGTGTGCCGGTGACCACGTTTTGCATCATGTGCTGGGCCACCAGGAACGCCGAATTCTCGAACAGGCCGGTCTGCACGAACTGCCCCTGAGCGCCTTGGTTACGCTGCAACAGCGCCGCCAGAATCGAAATCGCGCTGAACATCCCGCCCATGACGTCGTTGACCGACGCCCCGGCGCGCAAAGGCTGGCCGACCGGGCCGGTCATGTAGGCCAACCCCGTCATCATCTGCACCACTTCGTCCAGCGCCGTACGATGTTCGTAGGGGCCGGGCAGGAAACCTTTCATGGAGCTGTAAATAATGTCCGGCTTGATGGCTTTCACGTCGGCGTAACCCAGGCCAAGTTTTTCCATGGTGCCGGGGCGAAAGTTCTCGGTGACCACATCGGCGGTGGCAATCAGCTTTTTGACCGCAGCAATGCCTTCGGCGGATTTCAGGTCGACGGCGAAGCTTTTCTTGTTGCGGTTATAGGTGGTCCAGTACCCCGCGCCGGAGCCCATCAAGCGCCGGGTGTTGTCACCCGCAGGAACAGGTTCGACCTTGATCACCTCCGCCCCGAGGTCAGCCAGCACCAGGCCGCAGGTCGGTCCCATGACCATGTGGACAAACTCGATGACCCGAATGCCGGCCAGCGGCAGAGGCTTTTGTTGTTGGCTGGGGCTCATGTTCATAGCGCCTTCTGTGCATAGTGAAAATTCTTGCCGACTCCGGCGTCCGGGATGAAGCCGTACAGCGCTTCACCCGGCAGGCCCTGGCGCAACCATTCGCGGGCGTGCACCAGCCGATCGATGTCGATGCCGGTGCGCAGGCCCATGGATTCGAGCAGGTACACCAGGTCTTCGGTGACGATGTTGCCGGACGCGCCGGGCGCATAAGGGCACCCGCCGATGCCGCCCTGAGACGCGTCTATGGTGGTCACGCCGACGTCCAGCGCCGCGAGCACATTGGCCAGGCCCTGGCCGCGGGTGTTGTGGAAATGGGCACTGCCGGCAATGCCCGGCAATTCTTGACGCAGCCGGGTGAACAAGCGCCGTACTTGTGTCGGGTTGGCGTAACCGACGGTGTCGGCCAGCCCCACTTCGTTGACGCCCAGCCCGGCCATGATCAGGGCCATGCGCACGGTGTCGTCGTCCGGCACTTCGCCCTGGATCGTGCAGCCAAACACCGTCGACAAGCCGGCCTCGATTTCGACGTGCGGGTACTGCTCGTTGCGCAAGGCAACGACGTTGCGCACCTCCTGATAAACCTCGGCGTGGGTCTTGCGGATGTTGGCCAGGGAATGGGGTTCGCTCACCGAAATCGGCATCGTGATTTTCTGCACGCCCGCCTTGAAGGCCGCTTCGGCACCCTTGAGGTTGGGCACCAGCGCGGTCACGAACAGGTTGGGCAAGGTCCGTGCAAAAGCCACCACTGCAGCGGTATCGGCCATCTGCGGCAGCAGTTTGGGCGACACGAAGGACCCCACTTCGATCTCTCGTAGCCCGGCGCTCGCCAACGCGGCGATCCATTTCAGTTTCAGTTCGGTCGGCATGGTCGCCGCGACGCTTTGCAACCCGTCACGGGGCCCGACTTCGCTGACCAAAATATCGATTTCGTTCGAATGACCCATCACCAGCCCTCCTGAGACGCCACGAAAGCCCCTGTTTCAGGGCACCTCGATCATCGTTCTATCTGACAGAATATTGTTCTATTTTTAGTATCTGCCGGGTTTCGGTGGCTTGTCAACGAATGGACAAAAACTTGACAGCGTAAAAATTTGGCCGGAAAGTTGTTCCACCAAAAGGAATGACGTTCCGTCTAACAGAACACTATCAATGACAAAGCGTTGCTTTCGCCCGCCGTCATACCCGGACAAAACCTATAAAAAACGAGGGAAATCATGCTGACCCTACTCAGCTATTCGATGATCACGTGCTTCATGTACCTGGTCATGAGCAAACGCCTGTCGCCGCTGGTTGCGCTGTTGCTGGTCCCGGTCGCCTTTGCCTGCCTGGCCGGCTACACCACGACGCTGGGGCCGATGATGTTCGATGGCCTGAAAATGCTGGCCCCGACCGGGGTGATGCTGACCTTTGCGATCCTGTATTTCTGCATGATGACCGACGCCGGATTGTTCAACCCGCTGGTCAAACTGATCCTCAAAGCGGTGAAAGGCGATCCGCAGAAAATCGTGCTGGGCACGGCGATTCTCGGGATTTGCGTCGGCCTCGACGGCGATGGCGCCACCACTTACATCATCACCTGCGCGGCGCTGCTACCGCTGTATCGCCGCACCGGCGTGCGCCTGCAAGTCATGGCCACGGTGCTGTTGCTGGCCATTGGCGTGATGAACATTCTGCCGTGGGCCGGGCCGTTTTCCCGGGCGGCCAGTGCCATGAAAGTCGACATTACCGAGCTGTTCGTGGCGATGCTGCCATTGATGGCCATCGGACTTGTGTGGGTGATTTTTGTGGCGCTGTACCTCGGACGGCTGGAGCGACGCCGCTTGGGCGTGGTGCAACTCGACGCCAATGAAGGGCTGGAGCACTTCACCGAATTTCGCTTGAACGACTGGCGCTTTCTGTTCAATGCCGCGCTGACCATCGCCCTGATCGCGATGATGATGCTCGCGGTGATGCCACCTGCGGTGTTGTTCATGCTCGCGTTCGGCATTGGCCTGGTGGTGAATTTCCCCAACCTGAAAGAGCAGAAAGCCGTGATCGCGCGCCACGCCGATAACGTCATGGCGGTGACCTTGCTGATCTTCGCGGCAGGGATTTTCGTCGGCATTATGGGCGGCACCGGCATGACCAAGGCCATTTCCGAAAGCCTGATCCATGTCATCCCGCAATGGGCCGGCAGTTCGATGTCGATCATCACTGCGTTCATCAGCATGCCGTTCACCTACGTGCTGACCAACGACGCGTTCTACTTTGGCGTGCTGCCGATCCTCGCCGAAACCGCCAGCCACTACGGCATCAGCGGCAAGGAAATGGCAATCGCCGGGTTGATTGGCCAGCCGGTGCATTTGCTCAGTCCGCTGGTGGCGTCCACGTATCTGCTGTGTGGGTTGCTGGATCTGGACTACGGCGATAACCAGCGCATGACGTTGAAATGGACGATCGGCACGGTGGGGGTGATGTTGTTGGCGGCGCTGGCGTTGGGGTCGATTTCCGTCATCCGGTAATCGTTCTGTAGGAGCCAGCTTGCTGGCGATCGCCTCGACGCGGTGTGTCAGGAAGAATCGCCGGCAAGCCGGCTCCTACAGGGGATCGCGTTATAAAAAAAACCGGACATTTGTCCGGTTTTTTTATGGGATCGCTACGGCGCTTTATTCAGCAGCCGGCGCTTCCGGCTTGCGGCGCTTGAGCGGGGCCATGCCGTCCTTGCTGACCAGCGACAGGGCGTCGGTCTTCGGGCGGTTGGCGATTTTGCGCTTGGTCGGTGCCTTCGCGCCGGTTTTCTTCTTCTCGCCCTTGGCGTCGACCTTTTTCTTCTTCACGCCAACCGCTTTGCCCGAGGCCTTGACCTTTTTCGGTCCGCCGTAGGTGCCTTTGACTTCCTTGATAGTGCGGCGCTCGAAGCTCTGCTTGAGGTAGCGCTCGATGCTCGACATCAGGTTCCAGTCGCCGTGGCAGATCAGCGAGATGGCCAGGCCATCGTTGCCGGCACGACCGGTGCGACCGATGCGGTGAACGTATTCGTCGCCGCTGCGCGGCATGTCGAAGTTGATCACCAGGTCCAGGCCATCAACGTCCAGGCCGCGAGCGGCAACGTCGGTGGCCACGAGGATTTTCACGCCGCCTTGCTTCAGGCGATCGATCGCCAGCTTGCGGTCTTTCTGGTCCTTGTCACCGTGCAGGACGAACGCTTTGTATTCCTGCGCTACCAGGCGGCCGTAGATACGGTCGGCCATGGCCCGGGTGTTGGTGAACACGATGGCCTTCTGATAGGTCTCGTTGGCCAGCAGCCAGTTCACGATCTGCTCTTTGTGCTGGTTGTGGTCAGCGGTGATGATCTGCTGACGAGTGGTCGCATTCAGGTCGCTGACGTTGTTCAGCTGCAGGTGTTCCGGGTTGTTCAGAACCTTGGCAACCATCTCGCGCAGACCCGAACCGCCAGTGGTGGCGGAGAACAGCATGGTCTGCTGGCGATTGGTGCACTCGTCCACCAGACGCTGCACGTCTTCGGCAAAGCCCATGTCCAGCATACGGTCGGCTTCGTCGAGCACCAGCACTTCGACTTCTTTCAGGTCGAGGTTGCCGGCATTCAGTTGCTCGATCATCCGGCCCGGCGTACCGATCAGGATGTCCGGCACCTTGCGCAGCATGGCGGCCTGGACCTTGAAGTCTTCACCGCCGGTGATCAGGCCGGACTTGATGAAGGTGAATTGCGCAAAGCGCTCGACTTCCTTGATGGTCTGCTGGGCCAGCTCGCGGGTTGGCAGCAGGATCAGGGTCTTGATGCTGACGCGGATTTTCGCCGGGCCGATCAGACGGTTGAGGATCGGCAAAACGAAAGCAGCGGTTTTGCCGCTACCGGTTTGCGCTGTCACCCGCAGGTCACGCCCTTGGAGCGCCAGCGGAATAGCCGCTGCTTGCACAGGCGTTGGCTCGACAAATTTAAGCTCGGCCACGGCTTTGAGCAGGCGTTCGTGCAGGGCGAATTGGGAAAACACGGGTGCTACCTCGAAGAAATACAAAAAAACAGCTGCATAGGGTAACGGTTTCGAGCGCGAAGGCCGAGTTTCTTTATGCAATCGACCGTAAACAGTGGCTTTTTTGTTGCCTCTTTTGTCCTTAAACGTCATGCAAAGCGTCTTAAATGCTCTAATCGCTCCGACGCGCCCTATAGAAGAAACGGTTTTACCCATGGATATCAAACAGCTCTGGCTCAACGTCCAAGACCTCTGGGGTGCTCTCGATCAGCATCCGCTCCTGCATTCCGGCCTCGGGCTGCTTCTGTTGCTGGTGGTGGCACTGACCCTCGGACGAGTGGCGCGTTACCTGATCCTCCACGCGACCAAAATGCTCGGCCGCCAACCGGCGTTGCACTGGGTCAACGACTTTCGCCAGAACAAAGTGTTTCATCGCCTGGCGCAGATGACGCCGTCGCTGGTGATCCAGTTCGGCCTGCACCTGGTGCCGGAGCTGGGTAAAACCAGCCTGATTTTCCTCGGCAACGTCGCACTGGCCTTCACCATTCTGTTCCTGGTGCTGGCGATCAGCGCCCTGCTCAATGCGTTGCTGGACATCTACGCCCGCACCGAACACGCCCGCACCCGCTCGATCAAAGGCTATGTGCAACTGGCGAAAATGGTGTTGTACGTATTTGGCGCGATCATCATCGTCGCCACGTTGATCGACCGCTCGCCGCTGTTGCTGCTGTCGGGGCTGGGCGCCATGTCGGCGGTGATTCTGTTGGTCTACAAGGACACATTGTTGTCGTTTGTCGCCAGCGTGCAGTTGACCAGCAACGACATGCTGCGGGTCGGCGACTGGATCGAGATGCCGCAAGTCGGCGCCGATGGCGATGTGGTGGACATCACGCTGCACACGGTCAAGGTGCAGAACTTCGACAAGACCATCGTTTCGATTCCGACCTGGCGCCTGATGTCCGAGTCGTTCAAGAACTGGCGTGGCATGCAGCAGTCCGGTGGACGACGGATCAAACGCAGCCTGTTCATCGACGCCAGCGGCGTGCGATTCATCCGTGATGACGAAGAGCAAAAACTGTCTCAGGTGCACCTGCTGACCGACTACATCAGCCGCAAACAGGCTGAACTCAAGGCCTGGAACGAGGCTCAGGGCAACGTCGCGGCAATGTCGGCCAATCGTCGGCGGATGACCAACATCGGGACATTCCGCGCCTACGCGCTGGCGTATTTGAAGAGTCACCCGGAGGTCCAGCCGAACATGACCTGCATGGTGCGGCAGATGCAGACCACGGCGCAGGGGATTCCGCTGGAAATCTACTGCTTCACCCGCACCACGGCGTGGGCGGATTACGAGCGGATTCAGGGGGATATTTTCGATTATCTGCTGGCGGTGCTGCCGGAGTTTGGCTTGAGCCTTTATCAGCAGCCGAGTGGCGGGGATCTGCGGGCCGGATTGCTCCCGGCGATGCTAGGCGCAAGCCACATCCCCGAACCCGAAAAACACATCATGTAACCCCCAAACCCTTGTAGGAGCGAGGCTTGCCCGCGAAGGCGGAGTGTCAGTCAAAATAGTTATCGACTGATACTCCGCCTTCGCGGGCAAGCCTCGCTCCTACAGGGGTAGTGGTGTCAGTTGATTTTTCGCTGCGGCGCCTTGTGCACCATGGTGTAGGCGTAATCCACACCCATGCCATACGCGCCGCTGTGTTCCAGCACCAGTTCCATCACCGCCTCGTAAGTGTCTTTGTGTGCCCAGTCACGCTGGTATTCCAGCAGCACTTGTTGCCAGGTGACCGGCACCGCGCCTGCCTGAATCATCCGCTGCACCGACATGTCGTGAGCTTCTTTGGTGGTGCCGCCAGACGCGTCGGTCACGATGTACACCTCGTAGCCTTCAGCCAGGGCTTCCAGCGCCGGGAAGGTCAGGCAGACTTCAGTCCAGAGCGCGGCAATGATCAGCTTCTTGCGGCCAGTGGCTTTCACCGCGTCAACCAGCGCCTTGTCTTCCCAGGAGTTCATCGAGGTGCGCTCGATCGGCTTTTGATCCGGGTGCACTGCCAGCAACTCCGGCCAGATAAAACCGCTGAAGCTTTCGGTTTCCACCGAGGTGTAGATCGTCGGCACGTTGAAGATCTTGGCGGCCTTGGCCAGGCCGACGGTGTTGTTCTTCAGGGTCTGACGGTCGATCGACTGCACGCCGAAAGCCATTTGCGGCTGGTGGTCAATCAGGATCAGAGCGGAGTTGGTTGGGTTGAGCAGTTCACGAATAGACATGGCGCGTTCCTTTTGATGTCGATAATTCAAATCAGTAATGGGTTAGTCGACGCGGCTTCCAGAGGCTTTGTCGTCGGCTTGGATGTCACTTTAGGGGCTAGCAAGGAAAGGGACAATTACCTAAAATCGAGAATCATTGATTCTAAAATAGGGACAATCATGGATCGCATCGAATGCATGCGCGCGTTCGTCGTCACGGTCGGCGAGAACGGCTTTGCCGCCGCTGCACGGGCAATGGATGTGCCGCGATCAAAAGTCAGCAAACAGATTCAGGCGCTGGAGGAAGCCATCGGCGTGCAACTGCTGCAGCGCACCACGCGCAGCCTGCACCTGACCGAGGCTGGCGCGGAGTATTTCGACGCGGCGCGGGAAGTACTGGCCTCGCTGGACGAGGCCGAACAGCGTGCCCGCAACGGCATAGGCGAGTTACGCGGAGTGCTGCGGGTCAATGCGCCGATGTCCTTCGGGTTGCGCCGGCTGGGGCCGCTGATTCCGCTGTTTCATGAACAACACCCGAACATAGAGCTGCAACTGGTGCTCAGCGATCAGCAGGTTGACCCGGTGCGCGGTGGTTTCGACGTGACCATCCGCATCGCCAGCATGCCGGACTCGACGATGATTGCCCGGCAACTGGCGCCGGCCCCGCGAATCATGGTCGCCTCACCTGCGTATCTCGAACGTGCAGGCACTCCGCAGACGCCGCAGGATCTGCGAGCCCATCAATGTTTGAACTATGGGTATTTGCAAAGTGGCGTGAGTTTGCAGCTATGCAACGGCAAGGAAACCCAACGGGTCAACGTCACGGGCCCGCTGCACGCCAACAATGGCGACTTGCTCGCCCAAGCCGCCGAGGCCGGCATGGGTATCGCGCTGTTGCCCAATTTCATTGTCGAGGATGCGCTGGCGGCTGGCCGGTTGGTGCCGGTGATGTGTGAATGGCAGGCGCCTGCGATCACGATTAACGCGGTCTATCCATCGGCACGCCGGGTGCCGCAGAAGACCCGGACGTTCATCGAGTTTCTGGTGGCGCAACTGGCAGAGAAATAACACAACCCTTGTAGGAGCCGGCTTGCCGGCGATAGCGGTGTGACAGGTAACTGGTATGTCGACTGACACTCCGCCTTCGCCGGCAAGCCGGCTCCTACAGGAGTCAAGTGATTGCCAACGACTTTCGTACACCCAGTCTGCTGATCCACACCGCCATCAAAATCACCGACCCGCCAAAGAACAACCGCCCCAGCTCTTCATGCTGATTCCAGATCAGCAGATTGATCAGCAACCCCACCGGCACATGCAGATTGTTCATCACCGCCAGCGTCCCGCCATTCACCAGGCACGCGCCCTTGTTCCACCAGTACAACCCCAGCGCGGTCGAGACCAGGCCGAGGAACACCAGCACGCCCCATTGCAGCGGTGCTTCGGGCAGGAAGTTCTGTTTGCCGAACAACAGAAACGCCGGCAACGCCACCGCCAGTGCACCGAGATAGAAATAACCGAAGCGCCGGTAATGCGGCAGATCGCTTGGATGACGCGCCACCAGATGCTTATAAAGCACCTGCCCGGCGGCGTAGGTGAAGTTGGCCAGTTGCAGCAGCAGGAACCCCATGAAGAAATCCGGGTTGATCCGGTCGTAGCGAATCACCGCCGCGCCGAGCACCGCCACCAGCGCCGCGACCAGGGCCCATGGATTGAAGCGCCGGTTCAGCGCGTCTTCGATCAGCGTCACATGCAGCGGTGTGAGGATGGTGAACAGCAACACTTCCGGCACCGTCAGCACCCGGAAGCTCAGGTACAGGCAGACGTAAGTCACGCCGAACTGCAACGCACCGATCAGCAGCATGCCGCGCATGAACGCAGGCTCCACCGAGCGCCAGCGCGTCAACGGAATGAATACCAGCCCCGCCAGCAGCACGCGCACCAGCACCGCGAAATAACTGTCGACATGACCGGCCAGGTATTCGCCGATCAGACTGAAGGAAAACGCCTGGATCAGCGTGACAAAAAGTAGATAGCCCATGCTCGCCTCGTTTTGAATGGCGGCGACGATAGCGGGTTTTGCCGACGATCGCGAGAACACACACAGGTCCCTGTAGGAGCCGGCTTGCTGGCGATGGCGTCTGTCCCGCCAATACATACGTTGACTGATCCACCGCTATCGCCAGCAAGCCGGCTCCTACAGAGGTATGCGTGCTTTCCCAAATCGCAGGCAAAAAAAAGCCCGATCTCGCTAAAGCGTTCAATCGGGCTACAGCACTCAGGAGCAACAAGTGCAAAGGGAGGTCGATGCGCGTACAGGCTTGAAGGGTTGCGCCAGGTCACTAGACCATCCAGCGATTATCTGGCGATTAAAGCCTCAGGCCACTTGGGAAAGCTTGGCGTTGGCCTGGTTCAGGCCCTTCTCCTGGAAGTCACCGCCCAGGTTCATGCCTTCAGCGTGGATGAAGGTCACATCGTGGATTCCGATGAAACCCATGACCTGACGCAGGTACGGTTCCTGATGATCCGCGGTGCTACCGGCGTAGATCCCGCCGCGAGCGGTCAGCACGTAAGCGCGTTTGCCGCTGAGCAGGCCTTGCGGGCCGGTGTCGGTGTATTTGAAGGTCACACCGGCTCGCAGCACGTGGTCGAGCCAGGCTTTCAGCGTGCTGGGGATCGCGAAGTTGTACATCGGTGCGGCCATGACCAATACGTCGGCGGCAAGCAATTCATCAGTCAACTGGTTGGAGCGCTCCAGGGAAGCCTGTTCTATGTCATTGCGCTGCTCGGCGGGTTTCATCCAGCCGCCCAGCAGGTTGATGTCCAGGTGCGGCACCGGATTGACAGCCAGGTCACGGACGGTGATCTGGTCGTTCGGGTGAGCGGTTTTCCACTGGCTGATGAAGGTCTGGGTCAGTTGACGCGAAACCGAGTCTTGCTGACGGGCGCTGCTTTCGATGATCAGAACGCGGGACATGGGATGTAGCCTCCATCTGAGAATGCTGTAAGTCGATGGAGTGAAGGTTAAACAGAGTCATATCGATGAAAAAGCGCAAATAACTGCTATAACCCATCAATAAATTCGTTTATAAGCTGAGCATGCTTCATGTGGGAGCGAGCCTGCTCGCGATAGCGGTGGGTCAGGCACTATCTCTCTAGCCTGATACACAGCTATCGCGAGCAGGCTCACTCCTACAAGGGTGTTGGTGTTATTTCGGGGTGCAGGTCAGGTTGATGCGCATCTTGATGATGGTCCGGTTGAACTTGGCAGTGGCATTTTTGTGCTTGCCGGCAGCCACTTCGATATTGCGGGTGCGCGGCGCTTCCGGACCGTTATTGAAAACCACCTTACAGACTGCATCGGTGCTGCCGAAGTTGTTGACCTGAATGGAGGCGATGTCGGTATCCGTGTCATACGCGTTGTAGTCGATGTCCATGCCGTTCAGCTGTTTTTGTACGTCGATCGGGTAGGCAAACGCAGTCAACGGCAACATCGCCAGCACCACACAACAGAATTTTTTCATTCGGCAGTCTCCAATAAGGACCGCCAGCTTAGGACAAGAGGAGCTCAAGATGAAAGCGCCCCGCGTGACCCTTGATCAATGGCGAACGTTACAGGCCGTGGTCGACCACGGCGGTTTCGCCCAGGCCGCCGAAGCGCTGCATCGCTCGCAATCGTCGGTCAGCTACACCGTGGCACGCATGCAGGATCAACTCGGCGTGCCATTGCTGCGTATCGACGGCCGCAAGGCGGTGCTGACCGAGGCCGGCGGCGTCTTGCTGCGTCGCTCGCGGCAACTGGTGAAACAGGCCAGCCAACTGGAAGACCTGGCGCATCACATGGAGCAAGGCTGGGAAGCGGAGGTGCGTTTGGTGGTCGACGCCGCGTACCCGAGCGCCCGCCTCGTCCGCGCCTTGACCGCGTTCATGCCGCAAAGCCGTGGCTGCCGCGTGCGTCTGCGCGAAGAAGTGTTGTCAGGCGTGGAGGAAGTCCTGCTTGAAGGCGTGGCCGATCTGGCGATCACCGGGTTCAGTATTCCCGGCTACCTGGGCGCGGAGTTGAGCGACGTTGAATTCGTCGCTGTCGCCCACCCCGAGCACGCCCTGCATCGATTGAACCGTGAACTGAATTTCCAGGACCTGGAAAGCCAGATGCAAGTGGTGATCCGCGACTCCGGCCGTCAACAGCCACGCGACGTCGGCTGGCTCGGCGCCGAACAGCGCTGGACCGTCGGCAGCCTGGCCACCGCTGCGACGTTTGTCAGCAGCGGCCTGGGGTTTGCGTGGTTGCCACGACACATGATCGAACGCGAACTCAAGGAAGGTACGCTCAAGCTGCTACCGTTGGATCAGGGCGGTAGCCGGAACCCGAGCTTCTACCTGTATTCGAACAAGGAAAAACCCTTGGGCCCGGCGACGCAAATCCTCATCGAACTGCTGCGCACCTTCGACACCGCGCCGCTGGATGCGCCCTTCGCCGCCCCAGAACAAGCCTGACACGGAGTGATCGCATGGCCTATTTCGAACACGAAGGTTGCAACCTGCACTATGAGGAATATGGCCACGGTACGCCGTTGCTGCTGGTTCACGGGCTCGGTTCCAGCACCCTGGACTGGGAAAAACAGATCCCGGCGCTGTCCGCCCGCTACCGAGTGATCGTGCCGGATGTGCGCGGCCACGGTCGTTCCGACAAGCCCCGCGAGCGCTACAGCATCGCCGGGTTCAGCGCCGACCTGGTCGCCCTGATCGAACATCTGAACCTCGGCCCGACACATTATGTGGGACTTTCGATGGGTGGCATGATCGGCTTTCAACTGGCGGTGGATCAGCCCAAACTGCTCAAAAGTCTGTGCATCGTCAACAGCGCGCCCGAGGTCAAACTGCGCAGCCGCGACGACTATTGGCAGTGGTTCAAGCGCTGGAGCCTGATGCGAGCACTCAGCCTGGGCACCATCGGCAAGGCCCTTGGCGGCAAACTGTTCCCCAAGCCGGAACAAGCCGAATTGCGTCAAAAGATGGCCGAGCGCTGGGCAAAAAACGACAAACATGCTTATCTCGCCAGCTTCGACGCGATTGTTGGTTGGGGGGTTCAGGAACGACTTTCCAGGGTGTCCTGTCCAACCCTCATTGTCAGCGCCGACCGGGACTACACGCCGGTAGCGCTGAAAGAGAACTATGTAAAACTGCTGCCCGATGCGCGGCTGGTGGTGATCGCCGATTCGCGTCACGCCACCCCGCTGGATCAACCCGAACGCTTCAACCAAACCCTGCTCGAGTTTCTCACCGCAGTCGACACCACCACACTCAGGATCACTGACCCATGCTGAAAAAAATCGCCCTCGTCGCTGGCACCGTTCTGTTTGCCGCCAACCTGATGGCTGCTACGCCCGCCAAGGCGCCGCACGTTTTGCTGGAAACCACCAACGGCCAGATCGAAATCGAACTGGACCCGGTCAAGGCACCGATCAGTACCAAGAACTTTCTTGAGTACGTCGACAGCGGCTTCTACAACAACACGATTTTCCACCGTGTGATCCCGGGTTTCATGGCCCAGGGCGGCGGTTTCACTGCGCAGATGGCGCAAAAAGACACCAAGGCACCGATCAAGAACGAGGCCAGCAACGGCCTGCATAACGTGCGCGGCACTTTGTCGATGGCGCGCACGTCGAACCCGGATTCGGCCACCAGCCAGTTCTTCATCAACGTCGCCGACAATGCGTTCCTCGACCCGGGTCGCGACGCCGGTTACGCGGTGTTCGCCAAAGTGGTCAAGGGCATGGACGTGGTGGACATCATCGTCAATTCGCAAACCACCACCAAAAGCGGCATGCAGAACGTGCCTATCGACCCGGTGCTGATCAAGTCGGCCAAGCGCATCGACTGAGATCCACAGGCACAGGGATGTTGAGCGGCCGCCGATATTCGGCGCCGCTCATAGCGTTTAAAGGAGAGCCCGCACGCGGGTGGAGAACCGATGCTTTATCGCCGTTTTGAACAATTGATTGACGTATTCCGTGACGCCCCGACGGCGGCTCCGCCCGACCGTGTTCTGCCCTTCTATACCTATTACCTGAAGCAGGTCTGGCCGAGTTTTGCGGCCCTGCTGACCGTCGGCCTGTTCGGCGCACTGATCGAAGTGGCGCTGTTCAGCTACCTGAGCCGCATCATCGACCTGGCCCAAGGCACGCCGAACGCCAATTTCTTCAAGGAACACGGCATCGAACTGGCCTGGATGGCCGTCGTGGCGCTGATCCTGCGCCCGGTGTTCGTGGGCCTGCATGACTTGCTGGTGCACCAGACCCTGAGCCCGAGCATGACCAGCATGATCCGCTGGCAGAACCACAGCTACGTGCTCAAGCAGAGCCTGAATTTCTTCCAGAACGACTTCGCCGGGCGCATCGCCCAACGCATCATGCAGACCGGCAACTCGCTGCGCGATTCCGCCGTGCAGGCGGTGGACGCGCTATGGCATGTGCTGATCTACGCGATCAGTTCGCTGGTGCTGTTCGCCGAAGCCGACTGGCGCCTGATGATCCCGTTGCTGACCTGGATCGCCGCCTACATCGGCGCCCTCTGCTACTTCGTGCCACGGGTGAAAGAACGTTCGGTAGTGTCCTCGGATGCGCGCTCCAAGCTCATGGGCCGAATCGTCGACGGCTATACCAACATCACCACGCTGAAGCTGTTCGCCCACACCAATTTCGAACAGCAATACGCCAAGGAAGCCATCCAGGAACAGACCGTAAAAGCCCAACTGGCTGGCCGCGTGGTCACCAGCATGGACGTGGTCATCACCAGCATGAACGGCTTGCTGATCGTCAGCACCACGGGCCTGGCGCTGTGGCTGTGGACGCAGTCGCTGATCACAGTGGGCGCCATTGCACTGGCCACCGGCCTGGTGATCCGGATCGTCAACATGTCCGGCTGGATCATGTGGGTGGTTACCGGCATTTTCGAAAACATCGGCATGGTTCAGGACGGTTTGCAGACCATTTCGCAACCGGTCAGCGTCACCGATCGTGCGGAGGCCAAACCGCTGACCGTCGCCCGGGGCGAAGTGCGTTTCGAGCACGTGGATTTCCACTACGGCAAGAAGAGCGGGATCATTGGCGACCTAAACCTGACGATCAAACCGGGTGAAAAAATCGGTTTGATCGGTCCGTCCGGCGCCGGTAAATCGACCCTGGTCAACCTGCTGCTGCGCCTCTATGACGTGCAGGGTGGGCGGATCGTGATCGACGGCCAGAACATTGCCGAAGTCGGTCAGGAAAGCCTGCGCGAGCGCATCGGCATGATTACCCAGGACACGTCGCTGCTGCACCGTTCGATCCGCGACAATTTGCTCTATGGCAAACCGGACGCCACCGATGCCGAACTCTGGGAAGCGGTGCACAAGGCCCGGGCCGACGAGTTCATCCCGTTGCTCTCGGACGCCGAGGGACGCACCGGTTTCGATGCGCATGTTGGTGAGCGTGGGGTGAAGCTCTCCGGTGGTCAGCGTCAGCGGATCGCCATCGCCCGCGTGCTGCTCAAGGACGCGCCGATTCTGATCATGGACGAAGCGACTTCGGCGCTGGATTCGGAAGTCGAAGCGGCGATTCAGGAAAGCCTGGAAACCCTGATGCAGGGTAAAACCGTGATTGCCATTGCTCACCGGCTCTCGACCATCGCACGGATGGACCGGCTGGTGGTGCTTGAGAAAGGCAAGATTGCCGAGACGGGGACCCATGCTGAGCTGCTGGCGCATGGCGGGTTGTATGCGCGGTTGTGGCAGCATCAGACTGGGGGGTTTGTTGGGATCGATTGATTGGGGATTGGGGGCATATCCGTTGCTGCGGTAACGGCTTCTATTGGTTTCGCCCTTACGGCGAGTCACTTTGGAAAAGCCCCAAAGTAACCAAAGCGCTCTTGCCCCTTTCGTTCGGTGCCTCGCTAAGGCTCGGCATGCCCTCGCTCCGGTCCTGCTCCGTGGGCACGCCGCCATCGGCCATCCATGGCCGGGGGCGGCTAACCCGGCATCCATGCCGGGTTGCCCACTGCGCAGAACCTCCACTCGGCCTCTCGAGGGGGCGTGTACCTCAAAAGCCAGATCAAAAGCTGAAGGCGAGCTAACGCTCGGCCTGATGAGTGGTGAAGATCAAAAGCGTACGTGCCCCCTGTAGGAGCCGGCTTGCCGGCGAAAATCGTCTGGACAACGCGTTCATTCAGACAGCCCGCGTTATCGTTGGCATCCATCGCCAGCAAGCTGGCTCCTACAATTTTGAATCGTGTGAACCCAATCCCTTGTAGGAGCCGGCTTGCTGGCGATAGCGGTGGGTCAGCGACACATCCATAGCCTGAAAGGACGCCATCGCCAGCAAGCCGGCTCCTACACGGGATTGGTGTACATGTCCGGAATGGGTGAGCGCAGCAGAGAAGGACAACGCGTACCCCCAAAGAGCCAGGTCGGCTTTCAGGCCGCCTCGGCGGCTGTGGCGGTGGTCGCCCCCTCGAGAGGCCGAGCGCAGGTTCTGCGTAGTGGGCAACCCGGCATGGATGCCGGGTTAGCCGCGCACGGCCAAGGATGGCCGATCGCGGCGGGCCCACGGAGCAGGACCGGAGCGAGGGCATGCCGAGCATTAGCGAGGCACCGAACGAAAGGGGCAGGAGCGCTTTGGTTACTTTCGCGCTTTTCGAAAGTGACTCGCTGTAAGAGCGAAACCAATAGCAGCCGTTACCGCAGAAACGGATATGCCCCCACCCAACAAAACCCCACCACCCCCAGCCCCCAACAGCTCTAAGCCCACTGGAATTCCAGAAAAACCCTGCTGTACTCAGCCAAGGTTCTGGAGATGAGCCTGTCGTAAATCTGCAGGATGCATAACTCGATACAGTCTCGATAGGAAACCTATCAAGGACGCTCTCATGTCTCTGTTCAAACGTTCAGTCACTGAGTTGTTAGGTACGTTCTGGCTGGTGTTGGGGGGTTGCGGCAGTGCGGTTCTGGCCGCGTCTTCTCCGCTTGGAATCGGAGTACTCGGTGTGGCCATCGCGTTTGGTCTCACCGTACTGACCATGGCCTTCGCCATCGGCCACATCTCCGGTTGCCACCTCAACCCCGCCGTGTCGGTCGGTTTGTCAGTCGGTGGCCGATTCCCCGCCAAGGAACTGCCCGCCTACATCATCGCCCAGGTCATCGGCGGGATCATCGCCGCCGCGTTGATCTACTACATCGCCAGCGGCAAGGAAGGTTTCGACCTCTCCGCCGGCCTGGCCTCCAACGGCTACGGCGAACACTCCCCCGGCAAATACTCGATGGCCTCAGGCTTTGTCTGTGAACTGGTGATGACGGCGATGTTTGTGCTGATCATCCTCGGCGCCACCGACAAACGCGCACCCGCCGGGCTGGCACCGATCGCCATCGGCCTGGCCCTGACGCTGATCCACCTGATCTCGATTCCCATCACCAACACCTCGGTCAACCCGGCCCGCAGTACCGGCCCGGCCCTGATTGTCGGCGGCTGGGCGATCGCGCAACTGTGGATGTTCTGGGTCGCGCCGCTGCTGGGTGCAGTGGTCGGTGGTGTGACGTATCGGTGGCTGGGCAAGGTAGGCACTTGACCCCATGGAGGAGGATCAGTCCTGTCGGTAAGGCAAGGCGGTCCTCGCTTCCTCGGCATAGGCCAGGACGCCGAGACGCTCCTGATGAAGGAAGTCTTTGACGGCGGCTTTCAAGCCGGGATGGCGCAAGTAGTGCCAGGAATGGGTGATCACCGGTTCAAACCCGCGAATCAGTTTGTGCTCACCCTGAGCACCGGCATCGAAACGCTGAAAACCGTTGGCAATTGCGTAGTCCATCCCTTGATAGAAACACGTCTCGAAATGCAGACGATCGAACTCCGCCAGACAGCCCCAGTAACGCCCATAAAAACTGTCGCCGCCCACCAGGCTGAAGGCCATGGCCACCGGCCGTGAGCCCTGTTTGGCCAGGACCACGCGAATCGATTCCGGCATGCGCTCGGCCAACAGACTGAAAAACTCCCGCGTCAGATAGGGCTGTTGCCGGCGCACCGCGTAGGTGTTGGCGTAACAGGCGTAAACGAAATCCCACTGCGCCTGATCCAGTTGCTTGCCTTCCAGCCACTCGAAATCAAACCCCTGCCCCGCCACTTGCTCGCGCTCTTTACGCATCTGCTTGCGCTTGCGCGAACTGAGGACGTCGAGGAAGTCCTGAAAATCCCGATAGCCGCGATTTTGCCAGTGGTACTGACAGCCGATGCGCTGCAGCCAGCCGGGTTGTTCGGCCAGCGCCGCGTCGGTGAACGGATCGGTGAAATTGATGTGCGCACTGGAGAGTTCTTCGATCTCGAGGTAGCCCGGCAAACTCTTCAGCAGTTCGAAACCGTCCTCGACCGAGGCCGCCAGCAAGCGCGGTCCGCTGACCGGGCTGAACGGCACGGCGGTCAACAGTTTGGGGTAATAGTCGATGCCGGCACGCTCGCAGGCATCGGCCCAGGCGTGATCGAACACGTACTCGCCATAGGAATGCCACTTGCGGTAACTGGGCAGCGCGGCGATCAACCGGTCCCCGTCCATGTGCAACAGATGCTCGGGCTGCCAACCGGAATGCGCGCCGACGCTGCCACTGTCTTCCAGTGCACTGAGAAAGGCATGGCGCAGAAACGGCTGGGTTTGCGGCACCAGGGCATCCCAAGTGTGCGGGGCTATTTCGGACAGACGTTCCAGGCGTTGCAGCGGCATCACTTCCCTCTCCACTTCTTGGCATAAAAGCCTCGCGAGTATCGCCTATCGAGGCGTAATCCACACTCGCGATCCGCCGACAGGGCCCGGAATAGAAAGTTCCTTCGCACTTTGTATCGTCATCGAGCCGCCATCACTTTGCCACTGCTTTGTCATAAACCATCGCGATACTGGCGCCAGTTTTTAGAGCGTCGGGTTCTATCCCGATCACTGTTTTCCGTCCGACATCGGTCGGTTGTGCCCTGGATGGCTAAGTCATCCCCTCTCATCTTCGGAGATTGATATGCGTCTTGCTTCCACGAAAACTGCGGCGGCCCTGTGTGGCGGTCTGCTGCTGGCCATGAGTGTTCCGGCCAGCGCCGCAGTCGACGCCAAACTGCTCGACATGCTGAAGGCTAACGGTTCGATTACCAACGCGCAGTACAGCGAGTTGCAAGCCGAACTGGCCAGGGATCAGAAGGATCAGCAAATCGCCCGTCAGGCTCAGCAAGAGACTAACGAGCAGATCGCGGCCACCACGAAGAAAACCGAAGCACTGAGCACCTTCGACCAGAAACTGGCGTGGGCAGCCAAGACCCAGTTCAAGGGTGACGTGCGTTTCCGCCAGGAAACGGTCAAGAACGACGGCGTTTCCAACACCGGCGACCAGGATCGTCAACGTATTCGCGTCCGCCTGGGTGCCTACACTGCAATCAACCCGCAAGTGGACACCGGCATCCGTATTGCCACTGGCAGCGACAACGACTCTCGTTCCACCAACCAGAGCCTGGATGGCAACTTCACCAAGAAGGATATCTGGCTGGACCAGGGTTACGTCGACTACCACCCTGACGCCATCAAGAATCTGCACTTGATCGGCGGCAAGATGGCGCAACCATGGGTGAGCATGGGCGACATCATCTGGGATAGCGACATCAACCCGGAAGGTCTGGCAGTGACTTACAAATACCCGCTGGGCGGCAGCACCGAGCTGTTCGGTAGCGCCGGCCACTTCACCCTCAAGGACAACGTCGACGGCGAAGGCAAGCAGTTCCGCCACGACCTGCGTCTGTACTCAGGCCAGTTGGGCGCGCGTTTCGCGATCACTGACAACCTGAAAATGACCTTGGGTGGCAGTCTCTACGCTTACGACAACGACAACGACATCAACAATACCTGTGCGGCGAACACCTGCCGACTGGCTATTAACGGCAACACGGCGAACGAACAGTTCAAACTGTACGAAGGCTTTGGTCAGCTCGACATCGGCGGCCTGCCAATGCCATTGTCGATCTACGGTCAAGTCGTCAACAACGACGATGCCAGCAACGATCAGGACATGGGCTGGTTGGCCGGTGTCAAGACCAACGTCTTCGGCTTCGGCGTGGACTACAACTATCGTGACGTACAGCGTAACGCCGTGGTCGGCGCCTTCACCGACTCTGACTTCGCCAACGGTTTCACCGGTTCGCGCGGCAGCAAGTTGAAAGTGAGCTACGAGATCGACAAGAACTTCGCCCTCGGCGCGACGTACTTCATGGCTGATTCCGACTACACCAACGCCACCCTGCGTGACTCGAAAATCAACACCTTGCAGCTGGATGCCGAAGCCAAGTTCTGATCCCTGCTACACGGTTCGGGCAAGGACGCCCAAACTGCTTTTACAAACTCGCGCTGCTGTATCGGTCCCCATCATCCGTCCGATTCAGCAGCGCGAGTTTTTTTGTTTTTGCGACCCCCTGAACCCGTAGGAGCGAGCTTGCTCGCGATGGTCGTCAACGATAACGCGGGAAGCCTGACACCCCGCGGCGTTATTACGACCATCGCGAGCAAGCTCGCTCCTACAGGATTCAGGGTCGAGATCAACGCTTGCGCAGAATCACGCTACCAATCGAATAACCGGCGCCGAACGAGCTGAGCACCGCCAGCGAACCCGCCGCCAGATCATCCTGGTTCTTGTGAAACGCAATCACCGAGCCCGCAGAGCTGGTGTTGGCGTAGGTGTCGAGAATCACCGGGGCTTCTGCTTCGGTGGCTTCGCGGCCCAGCAGTTTCCTCACGATCAAGTGGTTCATGCTGAGGTTGGCCTGGTGCAGCCAGAAGCGCTTCACGTCGCCGACGTTGAGCTGGTTCTCTTCCAGGTGCGCACCGATCAGCTCGGCCACCATCGGGCAGACTTCCTTGAACACCTTGCGGCCTTCCTGCACGAACAGTTTGTCCTTGGCACCGATGCCCTCTTCCGCCGCGCGGTTGAGGAAGCCAAAGTTGTTGCGGATGTTGTTGGAGAACTTGGTCAGCAGCTTGGTGCTGACCACGTCGAACTGGTACTTGGACGTTGCCAGGTCCGCTCGCTCGATGATCACTGCAGTGGCCGCGTCGCCGAAGATGAAGTGGCTGTCGCGGTCACGGAAGTTCAGGTGACCGGTGCAGACTTCCGGGTTGACCATCAGCACTGCCCGGGCCTGGCCCAGTTGCACGCTGTTGGCCGCCGCTTGAATGCCGAAGGTCGCCGAAGAGCAGGCCACGTTCATGTCGAAACCGAAACCCTGGATGCCCAGCGCTTCCTGGACTTCGATGGCGATGGCCGGGTAGGCGCGTTGCAGGTTGGAGCAAGCGACGATCACGCCGTCGATGTCCGCCGCGGTTTTGCCGGCACGCTGCAAGGCTTGTTCGGCCGCGCCGATGGCCATCTGGCAAAGCACCGACCACTCGTCGTTCGAGCGCTCCGGCAGGCGTGGCGTCATGCGTTGCGGGTCGAGAATGCCGTCCTTGTCCATGACGAAGCGGCTTTTGATACCGGAGGCTTTTTCGATAAACGCGGCGCTGGATTCGGTCAATGCCTCGACTTCGCCACGGGCGATGGCGTCGGCGTTGTCGGCGTTGAACTGCGCGACGTAAGCGTTGAAAGACTGCACCAGCTCTTCGTTGGAAATGCTGTTGGCCGGGGTGTACAGGCCGGTGCCGCTGATGACGACGTTATGCATGGTCGTTTCTCTAATCTGTTCAGGCAGAAAGCATTGGCACCGACGTACCAATACATAAAGGGTCTGTTCCCGTCACAGGAAGCAAACCTGGCATCGCTTTATTCCGAACCGCCCGAACCTGTGGAGGCTCAAAACCGCGGGGCCGGCGTTTATAGGCGCGAAGTTTGCCATAAACGTTGGGGTTTGACCCTATTTGCGAGATAAGACGGCATTACGATGCGCGCAATCGGAACGCCGTATAACGAACCTGTAGGAGCCGGCTTGCCGGCGATGGCGATTTCAAAGACGCCATCGCCGGCAAGCCGGCTCCTACAGGTCTACGGTTCGACCTGGGTCCATTGCTTGTTCAGGCGTTTGTCAGAGATCGGTACCTTGGTCCCCAACTGTTGGGCGAACAGCGAAACCCGGTACTCCTCCAGCCACCAGCGATAGAGCTCAAGCTGCGGATCGCGTTTACCTTCCTGGGCGTGTTTGTTGGCGCGGGTCTGGTATTGAGTCCAGAGGACGGACAGCTCACCGCTCCAGACCCGATCCTTCTGCACCTGCGCAGCCAGTTTCTCGAAGCGCTGCTCGATGGCTTTCAGGTAACGCGGCAGTTCCTTGAGCCACTGCATCGGCGTTTCGCGGACGAAACCCGGATACACCAGATGACTCAACTGCTGCTTGATGTCATTCAACGCCACGGCCTGCGCCAGATCGATCTTGCCCTTAAAGCGTTTTTGCAGGCCGTGCCAGAGCTTGAGAATTTCCAGGGTCAGCTTCGCCAGACGCTCGGCATGCTCGGTCCAGCCGCCGCGTTTGCGTTCGGCCAGCGCCGCCAATCCGGCGCCATCACGCGGCAACGGGTCTTCGCCGTCGAGGATGCAGCTGTCGAGACTGGCCAGCAGAATGTCTTCCACCAGACTGTCAACGCGGCCCATGTCGCGGTACATCAGGCCCAGCTCGGTCAGGCCCGGCAACTTGCCGCGCAGGAACTTCGCCGGTTCCGCCAGTTGTTGCATCAGCAGGCGCTGCAACGCGCGGCGATGCTGGAACTCGGCTTCGGCCGGCGTCGAGAACCGCCCTTCCTTGACCGTGCCGGCCTCTTCGACCAGCGCCGGATACACCGTCATCGACAACCCGGCGATCTTCTGTTGGGTCTTTTCCGCCACGGCGGCGAAGACTTTTGCCTCCACCGGTTGCTGACTTTTTGCCGTTTGCGGGACGGCCAGTGCGGCCTGGCTGGCTTCAGCGAATCGCGCGGTGAGCTCCGCCAGATCTCGTCCTTCGCCGAGGAACTTGCCCTGGCCATCGACGATTTCCAGGTTCATCCGCAGGTGATTTTCGACCTGCTGCGCCGCTTCGGCCCAGGCTTCATCGCTGACCCGCGCACCGGTCATACGCAGCAACTCGCGCCCCAATGCCTGAGGCAATGAGCCCTCGGCAAAGGTCATGCGCTGCAACGCGGCTTTGACGAAGTCCGGCACCGGCACGAAATTCTTGCGCAACGCCTTGGGCAGGTTGCGCACCAAGGCAATGCACTTGGCCTCGATTACGCCGGGCACCAGCCACTCCAGACGTTCCGGCGGCAGCATCGGCAACAGCGGCGCCGGCACGCGCAGGGTCACGCCGTCACGCGGGTGGTTCGGTTCGAAATGGTAACTGAGCGCCAGCTCCAGATCGCCGATGTGCAAGGTGTCCGGGTAATGCAGCGCGGTGACTTCACTGGCCTCACGGGCCAACACGTCTTCTTCGCGCATGATCAGCAGTTGCGGGTCTTTCTGGCTGTTGACCCGATACCAGCTGTCGAAGGTCGCGGTCTGGTGAATCTCCGCCGGCAGTCGCGCATCGTAGAAGGCGAACAGGGTTTCTTCGTCGGCCAGAATGTCGCGACGGCGAGCCTTGGCTTCCAGCTCGTCGAGCTCTTCCAGCAGTTGCTGGTTGGCCGTCAGGCACTTGGCTTTGGATTGAATCTCGCCGCGCACCAGGCCTTCGCGAATGAAAAACTCACGGGACACCACCGGATCGATCGGCCCGTAATGCACCGGCCGGCGACCGACCACGATCAGCCCGAACAAGGTGATCTGCTCGAACGCCACGACCTGCCCGCGCTTCTTCTCCCAATGGGGTTCGAAGTGGTTTTTCTTGATCAGGTGCCCGGCGAGCGGCTCGATCCAATCGGCGTCGATCTTGGCGACCATGCGCGCGTAGAGCTTGGTGGTTTCCACCAGTTCGGCGGTCATCAGCCATTGCGGGCGCTTTTTGCCAAGGCCCGATGACGGGTGAATCCAGAAGCGCCGTTGCCGGGCACCGAGGTAATCGCCTTCATCGGTTTTCTGCCCGATCTGGCTGAGCAGGCCCGAGAGCACGGCTTTGTGCAGCTTCGGGTAATCCGCCGGCTCTTTATTGATGCTCAACTGCATGTCGCGGCAGATCAAACTCAACTGACGGTGCGAGTCGCGCCACTCGCGCAGCCGCAGGTAGTTGAGGAAATTCTTGCGGCACCAGTTACGCAACGGACTGGCCGTCAGCGCCTGGCGTTGCTCTTCAAAACCACGCCACAGATTGACCAGCCCGGCGAAGTCCGAGTCCACGTCTTTCCATTGTGCATGCGCCTGATCCGCCGCTTGCTGACGCTCTGGCGGACGCTCGCGCGGGTCTTGAATCGACATCGCGCTGGCGACGATCAGCACTTCCTGCAAGCTGCCGAGTTTCGCCGCTTCGAGCAGCATGCGGCCCATGCGCGGGTCCACCGGCAGGCGCGCCAATTGGCGACCCAGCGGGGTCAACTGGCTGTTGCGGTCCACCGCCGACAGCTCTTGCAGCAGGTTGAAACCGTCGCTGATGGCCTTGCCATCGGGTGGCTCGATAAACGGGAAATCGGTGATCTCGCCGAGGCGCAGATGCAGCATCTGCAAAATCACCGCTGCGAGGTTGGTCCGCAGGATTTCCGGGTCGGTAAATTCCGGGCGACCGATGAAGTCTTCTTCGCTGAACAACCGTACGCAAATGCCTGGCTCAACCCGACCGCATCGACCTTTACGCTGGTTGGCGCTGGCCTGGGAAATCGCTTCGATGGGCAGGCGCTGGACCTTGGCGCGGTAGCTGTAACGGCTGATGCGCGCGGTGCCGCTGTCGATCACGTAACGAATGCCCGGCACGGTCAGCGACGTTTCGGCGACGTTGGTCGCCAGCACCACGCGACGCCCCGGGTGCGACTGAAAAATCCGCTGCTGTTCGGCCGGCGACAAGCGTGCGTACAACGGCAGGATTTCAGTGTGCTTGAGTTGCGCTTTGCGCAGCATGTCGGCGGCGTCGCGAATCTCGCGCTCGCCGGGCAGGAACACCAGCACGTCGCCGGGGCTCTTGCGCTCGCTGCGTTCGAACGCGGCGATTTCGTCGAGGGTGGCGAGGATCGCCTGATCCACGGTCAGGTCATCCTCGACGCGGTTGCCCTCTTCATCCTGTTCCAGGGTCAGCGGGCGATACCAGGTTTCCACCGGGAAGGTGCGGCCGGAGACCTCAACGATGGGCGCATCGTCGAAGTGCTTGGAGAAACGCTCCAGGTCGATGGTCGCCGAAGTGATGATGACTTTCAGGTCCGGACGACGGGGCAGCAGGGTTTTCAGGTAACCGAGCAGGAAGTCGATGTTGAGGCTACGTTCGTGGGCTTCGTCGACGATGATCGTGTCGTAGCGTTCGAGGTAGCGGTCGTTCTGGGTTTCCGCCAGCAGGATGCCGTCGGTCATCAGTTTGATCAGCGTATTGGAATCGCTCTGATCCTCGAACCGCACCTGATAGCCGACCAGCGCGCCCAATGGCGTCGCCAGTTCTTCGGCAACCCGGCTCGCCACGCTGCGCGCCGCAATTCGACGTGGCTGGGTGTGGCCGATCAGGCCATGCTGGCCGCGACCGATTTCCAGGCAGATCTTCGGCAACTGGGTGGTTTTGCCCGAGCCGGTTTCGCCGGCGATGATCAGCACCTGATGCTTGAGCAGCGCTTCCTTGATTTCATCGCGCTTGGCGGCGATGGGCAGGCTGTCGTCATAACGAATCACCGGCAGGCTGGCACGTCGCGCCAACACCTGATCACAGGACGCTTGCATGCGCGCCACCCACTGGGCCAGCTTGGCTTCGTCAGGTTTCTTGCGCAGCTCAAGCAACTGCCGACGCAGCCGGTGGCGGTCGGCGAGCATGGCGTGATCGAGGTTTTTCAGCAGTTTGTCGAGTGAAGGCGATTCGTCAGTCATCAGGTACGCAATAAGTCGTCTAGTGGCGCAGGGGGCGGATTGTCGCAGATTTTACGGCCGCTGCGCGGCCGAATCGCGAGCAGGCTCACTCCCACACTGGATCTGCAGCGACCACAAAATCGGGGGCACCGCGGTCAAATGTGGGAGCGAGCCTGCTCGCGATTCGATTGCACAGCAATCGCAGAGAACTACTCGGTATCCATGCCCTTGCGCCGATACGGGAACACGTCGATCACCTTGCCGGCACGAATCGCCTCTTGCAGGCTTTTCCAGTAATCGGCGTTGTACAACTCGCCGTGCAACTGATCGAACAAGCGCCGCTGCGCGGAATCGGCAAACAGAAACGGCGGGAACTCCTCGGGGAACACATCCAGCGGCCCGATCGAATACCACGGCTCGGACGCCATTTCGTCTTCCGGCGTGCGCGGTTGCGGGATGTGGCGGAAGTTGGCTTCGGTCAGGAAACAGATCTCGTCGTAGTCATAAAACACCACGCGACCGTGACGGGTGACGCCGAAGTTTTTCAGCAGCATGTCGCCGGGAAAAATGTTCGCCGCCGCCAGTTGCTTGATCGCCAGGCCGTAATCTTCCAGCGCGTCGTGCACCTGCGCCTCGTTGGCGTTTTCCAGATACAGGTTCAACGGGGTCATCCGCCGCTCGGTCCAGCAGTGGCGGATCAATACCGTGTCGCCTTCCACCGATACGGTAGACGCCGCCACGTCCAGCAATTCTTCCAGACACGCCGGCTCGAACTTGCTCAACGGAAAACGGAAGTCGGCGAATTCCTGGGTATCGGCCATGCGCCCGACGCGGTCGACGCTTTTCACCAGCCGGTACTTCTCGATCACCGTCGCGCGGTCGACGTTTTTCGACGGTGAGAAACGGTCCTTGATGATTTTGAACACGGTGTTGAAACCCGGCAGCGTGAACACGCTCATCACCATGCCGCGCACGCCGGGGGCCATGATGAACTGGTCGTCGGTGCTGGCCAGGTGGTTGATCAGCGCCCGGTAGAACTCCGACTTGCCGTGCTTGTAGAACCCGATCGAGGTGTACAGCTCGGCGATGTGCTTGCCTGGCAAGATCCGCCGCAGGAAACCGATGAACTCCGCCGGCACCGGCACATCGACCATGAAGTAGGAACGGGTGAACGAGAAGATGATCGACACGTCGGCTTCGTCGGTAATCAACGCATCGATCTGGATGCCGCGGCCCTCAAGGTGCAGCAGCGGAATCGCCAGCGGCCATTGCTCATCGGTGGTGTAGATGCGCCCCACCAGGTAAGCACCCTTGTTGCGGTACAACACCGAGGAAAACAGCTCGACGCTCAGCTCGGGGTCCTTGCACACCCAGTCCGGCAGGTTCTCGCGCAGCTGTGCTTCGAGGCGGCGCAGATCACCCGCGAGGTCGGCGTAATCCTCGCTGAAACGGTAGTCGGCAAAAATGCTCGCCAACATGCCCGACAGCTGGCCTTGAGGTTTGTAGGTGCGGGTTTGTGCGGCGCGTGCCCGGCGCAGGCTTGGCCGGGTGGTGTGGATGAACATGCAGCCGTCGCTGATCAGGTCGTGGCTGAACAGCCCGCAGAAGATCGAGTTGTACCAGGTCTCGGACAGCTCATCGTCGAAACGCAGGTCGATCAGGCTGATGTAGGCGCTTTTGACCAATGGCCAGCAGCTGACATCCAGCGTGTCGGCGTCGAACGCGATGCGCAGCCGGTCCACCGTTTCGCTGACTTTATCTTCGTAGAGGTTGATCCGCGCCGCCGAGGCGATTTGCGTTTCCTGCCATTGGGCTTGCTCGAAACGCGCCCGGGCGCCATCGGTGATCTGCCGGAAATGCTCGCGGTAATCGTCAAAGCCATCGAGGATCATTCGGGCGATGTCGGCGGCTGGCCATTGCTGCGGCATGGTGAGACCTCTACGGGAATTCGGAAGGCCTGAGCTTAGCCAGTGAACCGGGTGCAGGAGAAGCCTAATTTCGGTCCGAAAACGAATGAATCACTCATGGGCGCAGTTTTTTCGGACTTTTTTTAATCGACCGCTCGGTCAGTAAACGACCTAAAAAGTCACTCTCCATCCACTTAATCGATTCATCTACAGCCCTCTGATTATCAGGCGTGCGGATCCAATCCACGCTGAAGCAAACGTCAGCCTTTAGATTTTCTGCTTTTCCCGGAATGCCAGCCCGCCTGAAAAGCGCTCTCGGATTGGTCTTACCAAGATGATGGCTCTTTGATATACACCCCGCGTTCACCCGCCTAAAAACAAGATCCTCGGTCCACGAGGACTACCTCTCAAAATGCCCAAGGAGCACATAAGATGCCTATAAGGAACATGCGCATAGGTTTGCGCGCGAGCTTGTGTTTTGCTGTGCTGGCCAGCCTGCTGGTGCTGGTCGGGCTGTTCGGCCTGGGTCAGATGGCGACCCTGCGCGAGAGTGCATCGGTCATCGAGGAATCGTGGATGCCGAGCATCGAGAGCATCCATGACAGCGCGTCCAACATCGCCACCATCCGCCTGGAATCGTTGCGGTTGAGGACCAGCAGCCAGAGCGCTGTACAGGAAAAGAGTAGAGGCATCATCAACGCTCAACGCCAGGAGTTGCTCAAGCGCCTCAACGATCACTCGTCCCTGGTGTCAAGCGATCAGGAACGGGCCATGCTCGACAGCCTCAAGGCAGGCGCTGCCAAGTACCTGTCGCTCGTCGACCAGATTTTTGCCCACATCGACGCCGGCCATAGTGACCAGACTTACGATCAGATCAACCATGAACTGAATCTGCAGGGCATCGTGCTGGATAAAGTCCTGGAATCGATGATCAGTTTCAATCAGCAAGGCGCCGATACCGCAGCGGACGCTGCCGCGTTGATGTACCAGCGTGCGCAATGGATCGTCGGCACGATCATCGTGATTGCGCTGCTTGCCACGCTGCTGTTGGCCTGGTTGCTGACGCGCAGCATCACCACGCCGATCAATCAGGCGCTGCAGGTCGCACGCCGGATTGCCGCGGGCGACCTCAGTGGACAGATTGCCAGCCACGGCAAGGACGAAGCCGCGCAATTGCTCAACGCCCTCGCCGACATGCAAGGCAACCTGCGCACGACCATTCGCGGCATCAGCGACTCGGCGCGCCAACTGGCGTCGGCAGCCGAGGAAATGAGTTCTGTGATGGAGGAAAGCACTCGCGGCCTGCAGCAGCAGAACGACCAGATCGAGATGGCCGCCACCGCCGTCACCGAAATGAGCACTGCGGTGGACGAGGTCGCCGCGAATGCCGTGTCCAGCGCCGAGGCCTCCCAGGCGTCGAACGAGGACAGCAAGCACGGCCACGTGCAGGTCACTGAAACCATCACCGCGATTCAGGGGCTGGTCAGCGAAGTGCTCGGCGCCTCGGAACGGGCCGAGGGCCTGGCGGTTCAGGCGCAGGACATCAGCAAAGTGCTGGAAGTGATTCGCGGCATCGCCGGGCAGACCAACCTGTTGGCGCTCAATGCGGCCATCGAAGCCGCACGCGCCGGTGAAGCCGGGCGCGGGTTTGCCGTGGTGGCCGATGAAGTGCGCTCGCTGGCGCAACGCACCCAGAACTCCACCGAAGAAATCGAGCTGATGATCAACAACATCCAGCACGGCACCGGGGCCACGGTCAGCGCGCTGCAAAGCAGTGCCGAACACGCCGGCCAGACCTTGCGCCGGGCCAACAGTGCCGGCAGCGCCCTGGAGAAAATCACCGCATCGATCTCGCAGATCAACGAACGCAACCTGGTCATCGCCAGCGCCGCCGAACAGCAAGCGCTGGTGGCCCGGGAAGTCGATCAGAACCTGGTGAACATTCGCGATCTCTCGACCCAGACCGCCGCCGGCGCCACCCAGACTTCCGCCGCCAGTCAGGAACTGTCGCGGCTGGCAATCGACCTTAACGGTCTGGTGACACGTTTCATAATTTGATGCCGGTTTTTCGGTTGCCATAGGCAAGGCTCTCGGCAACACTCTCGTCCCCATCAAGGAAGGAGTGCACCGTGAGCCCTGTCGATATCGTTCGTTTACTGTCGCTGGCGGCCATCTGGGGCGCGAGTTTCCTGTTCATGCGCATCATCGCCCCAGTGATTGGCAGCATCCCCACGGCGTTTTTCCGCGTGTCGATTGCGGCGGTCGGGTTGCTGGTGATTGTCGGGCTGATGCGCATCAGCTGGGATTTCAAGGGCAAGCTCAAAACCGTGATGCTGCTCGGGGTGATCAACTCCGGGATTCCCGCGACCCTCTATTCAGTGGCAGCCCAGGTGCTGCCCGCCGGTTACTCGGCAATCTTCAACGCCACCACGCCACTGATGGGCGTGTTGATCGGCGGCCTGTTCTTCAGTGAGCGGCTCACTGCGGCCAAGCTCGGCGGGGTGTTTCTCGGTTTGTTCGGTGTTGGCGTGCTGACCCGTGCCGGCCCGGTGGCCTTCGACCTGCAACTGCTGATGGGCGCCCTCGCCTGCCTGCTCGCCACCACCTGTTATGGGTTTGCCGGGTTCCTCGCCCGCCGCTGGCTCGATCAGGCCGGCGGGCTCGACAGTCGTCTTTCGGCACTGGGCAGCATGCTCGGGGCGACCTTGTTCCTGCTGCCGCTGTTCGGCTACAGCGTGATCAGCCAGCCACCGGCGAGCTGGGGCGGCTGGAGCGTGTGGCTGTCGTTGCTGGGGCTGGGCCTGGGGTGCACGGCGTTTGCGTACATTATTTACTTCCGTCTGCTCAGCTCGATCGGGCCTTTGAAATCGATGACAACGACGTTCCTGATTCCGCCGTTCGGGGTGTTGTGGGGGGCGTTGCTGCTGGATGAGCCGTTGTCGATGGCGCACGTGTATGGCGGGGTGTTGATTGCGGCGGCGTTGTGGTTGGTGTTGAAGCCTTCGGTTATGAAGAAGGTTGAGGTGGTGGCCCGGTAAATTTCTGGCGCTGCTGATGACGCCATCGCGAGCAGGCTCGCTCCCACAGTTGACCGAGTTGTCCGGGCGGACGCGGTCCAATGTGGGAGCGAGCCTGCTCGCGATGGCGGTGGTTCAGGCAACTACAAAGGTGACTGACTCACTTCGCCATCCACCAACCGCCGAATCCCCAGCGGATTCGCGTTCTGCAACGCCTCGGGCAACAACGCATCCGGGTAATTCTGGAAGCACACCGGCCGCAGGAATCGATCAATCGCCAGCGTCCCCACCGACGTCCCGCGAGAATCCGATGTCGCCGGATACGGCCCGCCATGCACCATCGCCTCGCAGACTTCGACCCCGGTCGGATAGCCGTTGAGCAAAATCCGCCCGACTTTTTCCTGTAGCAATTGCGCCAGCCAGCGGTATTCCAGCAGCTCTTCGGCCTCGCCGATCAGCGTCGCCGTCAATTGCCCGCGCAGGCCGTGCAGCGCCGCCGCGAGCTGCGCCCGATCTTCGACTTCGATGACGATGGTGGTCGGCCCGAACACTTCTTCCTGAAGCAACTCATCGCCCTTGAGCAGCAGGCTGACATCGGCCTTGAACACCTGCGGCTGCGCCTGATTGCCCTGCTGCGGTTTGCCCGCCAGGTGCGTCAGCCCCGGATGTTCGTGCAACTCCCCAAGGCCTTGGCTGTAGCTGACCAGCGCGCCGGCATTGAGCATGGTTTGTGCCGGCTGCTCGTTCATGTTGGCGCAGAACTGTTGAAGGAAAGCGCTGAACTGTGGCGAACGCAAACCGATGACCAAACCCGGATTGGTGCAGAACTGCCCGCAGCCCAAGGTCACCGAACCGGCCAGTTGCGCCGCGATCTGCTCGCCCCGCACGGCGAGGGCTTCGGGCAACAGGAACACCGGGTTGATGCTCGACATTTCGGCAAACACCGGGATCGGTTGCGGCCGGGTCGCGGCCATGTGGCTCAGGGCATTACCGCCCTTGAGCGAACCGGTGAAGCCCACGGCCTGAATCGCCGGGTGCTTGACCAGCCACTCACCGACGCCACCGCCATAAATCATGTTGAACACACCCGCCGGCATGCCCGTGCGTTCGGCGGCGCGGATGATGGCGTCCGCGACCCGTTCGGCGGTCGCCATGTGTCCGCTGTGCGCTTTGAACACCACCGGGCAACCGGCGGCCAGTGCCGAAGCGGTATCGCCACCCGCCGTGGAAAAGGCGAGCGGAAAGTTGCTGGCGCCAAACACCGCCACCGGGCCGATGGCGATGCGGTACTGGCGCAGATCCGGCCGTGGCAGCGGTTGGCGATCCGGCAACGCCCGATCGATCCGCGCACCGTAGAAATCACCGCGCCGCAGGACCTTGGCGAACAGGCGCATCTGGCCGCTGGTGCGCCCGCGCTCGCCCTGGATACGCCCGGCCGGCAGTGCCGTTTCCCGACAGACCGTGGCGACGAAATCGTCGCCCAGCGCATCGATTTCATCGGCGATGGCGTCGAGGAACGCGGCGCGTTTTTCCGCGCTCAGGTTGCGGTAGATCGGGTAAGCCGCAGCGGCGGCATTGGCGGCGGCATCCACCTCGGCTTCAGTCGCCTGGAAGAAAGTGCCGGGCAGCGGCTCGCCGGTGGTGGCGTCGAGGCTTTGCAGTTGCAACGTGCCGTTGGCGCTGCGCTGACCGCCGATGTAGTTGTGTCCAGAGAGCGTGGTCATAATTTATTCCTGATCGATTGGCACAGACCTGTAGGAGCCGGCTTGCCGGCGATTGGCCTTCAAGCCTTGCATCGTTCTCTCGGACGCAATCGCCGGCAAGCCGGCTCCTACAAGGGCGGATGTTCCGCCGGCTTTTAGAGCGAACGCACTTGGCCGATGGCCAACGGCTGGGCGCTTTCGCCGATGCCGTTTTCCAACGGTGCGCCAAACGCGTCGAGGCTGATCTGGAAGCGATCACCCGGCTGGGTTTTCACGCCATCGGCAAACGACAGCGTCGCGGTGCCGAAGTAATGCACATGGACATCGCCCGGACGCAAAAACTGCGCGTATTTGAAGTGATGGAATTCGAGGTTGGCGAGGCTGTGGCACATGTTGTCTTCGCCGCTGAGAAACTCTTTTTCCCAGAGGGTTTCGCCGTTGCGGATGATGCGGCTGGTGCCCGCCAGGTGTTTAGGCAATTCACCGACGCGCAGCTCCGGACCATAGGCGCAGAAACGCAGTTTCGAGTGCGCGAGGTACAGGTAATTGCGCCGCTCCATGACATGGTCGGAGAACTCGTTACCCAGCGCATAACCGACGCGATACGGCAGGCCGTCATCGCCAATCACATACAGACCGGTCAGCTCCGGCTCTTCACCGGCGTCTTCGGCAAACGGCGGCACCGGGAAATCCGCGCCGGGGCGCACAACGATGCTGCCGTCGCCCTTGTAGAACCATTCCGGCTGCGCGCCAACCTGTCCGGCTGCGGGTTTGCCACCTTCCAGGCCCCACTTGAAAATGCGCATGGTGTCGGTCATGCCGGCCTCAACGGCGCCATCCTGCTGGTGCATTTTGTCCCGCGCCGAGGCGCTGCCCAGATGGGTCAGGCCGGTGCCGCTGATCAGGCAGTGCGCCGGGTCTTCGTGATCCAGCGGCGGCAGGACTTTGCCCTGCTGCAACAGTTGCGCGTAATCCGGGCCCGCCTCGGTGCCGCGTTGAGCCACTTCTTCTTGCAGGCTGCGTTGGGCGCGGATCGCCGCGAGAGCCAGTTCACGGGTGCTACGGGTGTCATTCAGCACCTGGACCTGCGAGCCTTCGACGAGGCCGACCTGACGTTCGCCGGCAGAGTTTTCAAATTGAATCAGGCGCATGACGGCCCTCCAGAAAGTCGTGAATGGCGCCGCTCACGAGCGGCGCCTCAAGGTCACTCGATGATGTTGAAGTCGCTCAGGTATTCATCGGAGATTTCCAGGCCCAGGCCCGGCTTGTTGTCGTCGAGCTGGATGTAGCCGTTGACCGGTTGCGGCTCGCCCTTGAACACGTAGTAGAAAAGTTCGTTGCCGACCTCGACATCGAAGACCGGGAAGAACTCGGCCATCGGCGAGGCGGTGGTGGACATGGTCAGGTGATAGTTGTGCATCTGCCCGGCGTGCGGAATCACCGGCACCGACCAGGCTTCGGCCATGGCGTTGATCTTGCGCGCAGCGGTGATGCCGCCCACACGGTTGGTGTCGTACTGGATCACGTCGACGGCGCGGCGTTCCAGCAGGTCTTTGAAACCGTAGGAGGTGAATTCGTGCTCGCCGCCGGAGATCGGCATGATCCCCATTTTTTTCAGCTCGATGTAGCCCTCGATGTCGTCGGCGATCACCGGTTCTTCGAGCCAGCGCGGTTCGAATTCGGCGAGTTTCGGCAACATGCGCCGTGCATATTCCAGGGTCCAGCCCATGTAGCATTCGAGCATGATGTCGATGTCCGGGCCGGCCAGCTCACGCAGTGCACGCACTTGTTCGATGTTCTTGCGCATGCCCGCCGGGCCATCTTTCGGGCCGTAGCCGAAGCGCATTTTCAGCGCGGTGAAACCCTGGTTCAGATAACCCTGGGCCTCTTCGAGGAACAGGTCGAGGTTGTCGTTGGCATAGAGCTTGGAGGCGTAGGTCCAGATCTTTTCCTTGGTGCGCCCGCCCAGCAGTTTGAACACCGGTTTGTTGACCGCTTTGCCCATGATGTCCCAGATCGCGATGTCGATCGCCGAGATCGCCGCCATGCCGATGCCTTTACGGCCCCAGGCGTGGCTCTGGCGGTACATCTTCTGCCAGATGTATTCGTTGTCGAACGGGTCTTCACCAATCGCAATCGGCGCCAGGTAGGTGTCGATGATTTCCTTGGCCACACGCGGCGCCAGGGCGCAGTTACCGATGCCGACAAGACCGGTGTCGGTCTCGACTTCCACCACCAGCCAGCCGTGGAAACGGAACGAACCCATGGCGTCGCCACGTTCGAACAGGATGTCGCTGGCGTTGGTGCAGAAGTGCGCTTGTGGTGGGACGACTTTGCCTTTCCACTCGAAAACGCGGGTACGGATTGCTTTGATTTTCATGAATTCAATTCCTTGCTAACGCTTGGGTAGTGATCAGCCAACCTGAGCCGGTGTGAGCTGCGAGGGTGATTTAGGGGTGTGGGTGCTGCGAAGTCGGGACAACAGGACGGCGCCGACAATGCCGACCAGGGCCAGGGCGAACATGCCGGCGCGGGGGTCGGCGAAGCTGGTTTCCATCACGGTTTTCAGGTTCGGCGCGACGAAGCCGCCGAGGTTGCCGATGGAGTTGATCAGGGCGATCCCGCCAGCTGCGGCGGCACCGCTGAGGTAGCTGGTGGGAATGGTCCAGAACAGTGGCTGCACCGAGACGAAACCGGCAGCGGCGAAACAGAAGGCGATGACCACCGGAACCATGCTGGTGCCCAGCGCCGAGGCGGCGATGCCGAGCGCGGCCATGGTCAGCATGCACACGGCGAGGCGACGGTGCTGGCCAGTGCGGTCGGCGTAGCGAGTGACGAGGCGAGTCACGACCAGGGCGCAGATCCACGGAATCGCGGTGATCAGGCCGACGTTGAGGCCGACGTGGCCGTCGAGCAGCCCGGCGATGCGCGTCGGCAGGTAAAACACCACGCCGTACACGCTCATCTGAATGGTGAAATACGCCAGGCAGAATTGCAGCACCCGAGGGTTGCGCAGCGCACTGAGAAAACCATGGGGGCTGCTGTCTTTTTTCTGCGCGTCTTCTTCGCTGAGTGCGGTTTGCAGCGCCTGCTTTTCATCGACGCTCAACCACGTGGCATCGGCTGGGCGGTTGACCAGATAGAAGTACGCAGCGATGCCGACCACCGACGCCATCAAGCCTTCGACGACGAACAACCATTGCCAGTTGGTCAGGCCGAACACGCCGTGGAAGTCCAGCAACCAGCCCGACAGCGGGCTGCCCAGCACTAGCGCCAGGGGCAAGCCGAAATAGAACAGACCGAGCGCCTGGCCACGGCTTTGTGCCGGGAACCAGTAGGTGAGGTAAAGGATGATCCCAGGGAAGAAGCCGGCTTCGGCAACCCCCAGCAGGAAGCGCAGGACGTAAAAGGTTTCGGCGTTGTGGGCGAACATCATTGCCGCCGACACCAGGCCCCAGGTGACCATGATCCGGCACAGCCAGACCTTCGCGCCGAGGCGGTGCAGCATGTAGTTGCTCGGCACTTCGAAGAACGCGTAGCCGATGAAGAAGATGCTCGCGCCGAACGCAAACGCGGCATCGCCCAAACCGGTGTCGGCCTGCAACGCGGCTTTGGCGAAGCCGACGTTGGAGCGATCGATGAAGGCGAGGATGTACATCAGGATCAGAAACGGCAGCAGACGCAGCCGGCTTTTGGAGATGGCACTGGACAGAGCCAGGGCGAAATCTGGACGAGTCATGTGAAGGTTCCTTTGCTGCCGGTATGTGCCTTGCGGAAGTGACAAGGCGGGCTTTTTGTAGTTGTTGAATCGTGCGATCGAGGCAGCTCGGGTGGCCGGCTCTGGTCATTCGATGGAGCGACTTTAGCCAGCGCACAGGGCGACGGATAATCACTTATGCACATCCATCGATAACCTGGGGTGATAGGTAAGTGCGGTTATTGCCTAGATCGAGTTATCAGGCGCCCTCCCCCAAAAAAACAACTGTGGGAGCGAGCCTGCTCGCGAAGGCGATCTGACAGGCACATTGCAGTGACTGATAGAGCGCTATCGCGAGCAGGCTCGCTCCCACATGGGGTTTTGCGTTGATTGAACAACCTGGCAGCACCACGCATTACTGTAGGAGCCGGCTTGCCGGCGATAGCGGTCTGACAGGCACTTCATCTGTGTCTGTCAGGCCCTCATCGCTGGCAAGCCAACTCCTACAGGGTTTTGCATTGATCACAAATACTGGCAACACCACGCATTACTGTAGGAGCCGGCTTGCCGGCGATAGCGTTCTGACAGTCACTTCATCTGTGTCTGTCAGGCCCTCATCGCTGGCAAGCCAGCTCCTACAGGGTTTTGCATGGATCGCAAATACTGGCAACACCACCATCCACTGTAGGAGCCGGCTTGCTGGCGATTGAGGTCTGACAGTCACTTTATGTGTGTCTGTCAGGCCCTCATCGCCAGCAAGCCGGCTCCTACAGGGAGTTGCGGTGTGTCAGTTAGCTTTGCGGTGTGTCAGTGAGTTTTGTGGGGGGTCAGTAGTGGTTGGTGCCCATGCGGCAGGCGATTTCGAAGGCCTGGCGGATCGCGCCGGGGTTGGCTTTGCCTTGGCCGGCGATATCGAACGCGGTGCCATGGGCCGGTGTGGTGATGGGGATCGGCAAGCCGCCCTGCACCGTCACCCCACGGGAGAAGCCCATCAACTTGATCGCGATCTGTCCCTGGTCGTGGTACATCGTCACCACCGCGTCAAAGGCGCTCGCATCGCCCTGCACCTTGAGGAAAATCGTGTCGCCCGGATACGGCCCTTCCGCCGCAATCCCCAACGCCTGCGCCGAACGTACGGCCGGGCCGATGATGTCCAGTTCTTCGCGACCGAACGAGCCGTTGTCGCCGTTGTGCGGGTTCAGGCCGCACACGCCGATGCGCGGTTTCGCCAGGCCGTTGCGTTTGAGCGCGGTGTCGATCAGCTGGATCGCTTCCACCACCCGCGCTTGCGTCAGCATGCCCGGCACCTCCGACAGCGCTACATGCGAGGTCACCCGCGATGTCCAGAGGTTGTCGAGCACATTGAATTCACAGAACGGCCCGTGGAAATCCAGCAGCTCGGCGAACCAGTGCAACTCGTCGTTGTGGGCCATGCCGGCCATGTGCAGCGAGGTCTTGTTCAGCGGCCCGAACAGCACCGCACCCGTGGTGCCGGCCTCGGTCAGGCGCAGGGCTTTTTCCAGAGTGTCGAGGCTGTAGCGGCCACCAATGACGCTGGCTTCACTGCGCGGGAATTCGCCAATGGTGTCGCCGCGAAAGTCATAGAACAACGGCGTGTCATCGACAAATGACAGCTGATCCAGCGACTCGACGCGACGGTACGGAAACTCCACCCCGGCGATGCGCATGCCGCGCCGCATTTCCGCCTCGTCGGCAATCAGGATCACGTTGGCCTGGCTGCGAACCTGAGGCTCGGCGAGCAGGCGTGCGATCAGTTCCGGGCCGATGCCCGCCGGGTCGCCCAGGACCATGGCGATGGTTGTCTTGCTCATGCTTCACTCCTCAAGGGTTCGGGCCATGTACGGTCAATGGCGCTAGGCTCGCAGCGATAAACCCGCTGCGCGTTGCTGTAGAACAGGCGCTCCTGATCCGCCCATGGCAGGTCAGCAACGATGGATTTGAAACCGTTGTAGATGTCGTCGAACGAGCCGCACAGGCTGTCCACCGGAAAGTTGCTGGCGAACATCACGCGGTCGGTGCCGAACATGGCGATCACTTCGCGCACGATCCAGGCATTGTCTTTGGCGCGCCACGCCTGCCCTTTCAGGCCCAGGCCGGAAACCTTCACCTGCACGTTCGGCCATTCGGCCAGTCGCGCCATCGCCAGACGCCACCCCGCCAGGCCTTCGGCGCTGCGGTCATTAGGCAACCCGGCGTGGTTGAGAATCAGCGTGGTGCCGGGAAAGTCCCGGGCCAGCCGTTCGGCTTCGTAGAGGTTCCACCAGGGTGTCTGCAAATCGAAATGCAGCCCCAACCCTTGCAGCGCGGCGTAACTGCGGCGCCAGTGTTCATCGCTCATCAGGCTGCGCAGATGGCCCACCTGCGCCGTCGAAGTCGGGCCACCGGGTTTGTGGCGCACGCTGCGTACGCACTTGAAACTCGCCTGCTCGGTGAGCACCGCGATAGCGTCCGGATGATCGAGCCAGGCCTGCGCGACGATTGCATTCGGTACGCCGTAACGCGCCGCCAAACCTTCAATGAATCGGGTTTCGCCAATCGGGTCTTGCGGGTCCCATTCGGTCTCGACGTACACCGTTTTCACGACGTTATGCGAACCGGCATCGGCGAAGTAATCGTCGGGAAAATAGCGCCGTTTGATCGCGCTGTAGTCGCCGTAGCGAAACGGGATCCTGGCTTCAGGCGCGAGCCACGGATGGTGATTGATCGTCGGGTCCCAGAAGTGGTGATGGGCGTCGATGATCGGCCCCGTATACAACTCAGTCATGGCGCACCTCGTCGAGGCTGATGAACAGCGTGGCAAAAACGAAGACCGCCGAACACGCCGCAAAGAACCCCAGCACCGGCGCGAATCCACCGGCCATTTGCAGGATCACGCCGACCAGAATCGGCACCGCAATCCCGCCCGTGCTGCCGGCCATGTTCATCACGCCGCCGATCAGGCCGACCCGCGCCGGCGCCGCCAGCAATGCCGGGAAGCTCCAGTAGAGGCTGCCCCACATCAGGAAAAACGCAGTCATGGCCAACAACGCCACGGCGGCAAAAGGGTTAGTCAGGGTCGGCAACAACAGAAACGCGCCGAGAGCCACCAGACCGGAAAACGCCAGCAGGCTCTTGACCGCCACACCGCGGCTGACACCTTTGCGGATCAGCCCGTCGCAGAGGAAACCACCGGTCAACGAGCCGAGCGCACCGCAGACAAAAATCACGAACGTCGCCGCGCCAATGCCCTTGATATCGAAGCCGCGAGCCTGCGCCAGATAACTCGGCCCCCAGGTCAGCAAGCCGAAATACACCATCGCCCAACTGGCGCGGCCGATCAGCAAACCGCTCAGGGAACGCGCCGCAATGCCCAGGCCTTTGACTGGCACCCGCGCCGCTTCGGCTGCTGGCGTGGCGCGTCCGGCGTTGATCTTCTCGAGCTCTTCGGCATTCACTTGCGGGTGGCTGGCCGGGTCATCGCGCAGATACCGCCGCGCCAGCCACGCCAGTACCAGCGTCGCGATACCGGCGATCACGAACGCCAGGCGCCATGAGTCCAGCGACGCGATCAGATAAGCAATGATTAGCCCGCCCAACGCCACGCCCAACGGGCTGCCGCTGTCCATCAGCACCGCGCCGCGACTGCGCTCGCTTGGCGCCAGCCACAACGAAATCAGCTTGCCGCCCGACGGGAACAAGGGAGCCTCGGCAGCACCGAGTGCAACGCGGGCGAACAACAATGACAAGCCGCCCGTGGCAAATGCCGCCAATACTTGAAACGTCCCCCACAACCCGGTGGACCAACTGATGACCCGGTGCGGGCCGAAGCGGTCGATCATCCAGCCGCCGGGAATCTGCAACAGCGCATAGGCCCAGAAGAAGCTGCTGAGGATCAGGCCTTGCATGCTCGGCGACAGGGAAAACTCATGGGCGATGGTCGGCATCGCAATGGACAGCGACACCCGGTCGATGAGGTTGACCATGGTCAACGCGAAGATGATCGCGAAGATCCGCCAGCGCACATTGCTGGCCTTGGTGGTGCCGGTCAGCGGTTCGGCCGCTGCGGCGGGTAATTGCAGGGAAGCACTGGAACGAGCCATGGTGCGTACCTCGAATTTATTATTTTTGTGAAGTTGCAAACGCTGACCTTGTAGGAGCCGGCTTGCCGGCGATAGCGGTGTGTCAGGCACCATCAATGTTGATTGATACGCCGCCATCGCCGGCAAGCCGGCTCCTACAGTGATTGCGGTGCATCAATCGATATTGATGGCGCCTGACATTCCGCCATCGCCGGCAAGCCGGCTCCTACAGGGTTCGCGTTTTGCCGCGTTTTCACGGCATTGGTGAGCACTATCGAAGGCTCACTGATAACCGTCTAATCAAAACTTGAAATAAGGCGATAGCCTCGGGTTATGTCATGCCCTGCTTTCAGGGGGCTTTCAATGAATAAGGCCTGCACACACTTTCCACTCAAACTGCTCTGGCGCAAGGCCTGCGGCGATCTTCACGATTTTTCCCGTCCCGAGCTATAACCCCAGGCTATCGGTGTATGTATTGTTTTGACTAGACGCGACGCCTGCGGCTTCCCACACTCGGGCCAGGCTTGCAGCTTTACCGCTCAGACAAGTCACTCATAACAACTACAAAAACGAGGCCCTTCCATGCGAAATGCATTCGTCCGTCGCACATCCCGTCTGTTTCTTGGCTGCACGCTGGTCGCCGCCGGCGCCCTTCCCGCTCTCGCTCATGCAGCCTGGCAACCAGACAAGAACGTCGAAATCGTCGTCGCTGGCGGTCCCGGTGGCGGCACCGACCAGCTCGGCCGTTTGATCCAGTCGATCATCACCACCCACAAGCTGCTCGACGTGAATACCATCGTCCTCAACAAGGGCGGCGGCAATGGTGCCGAAGCTTTCCTCGACCTGAAAATGAACAAGGGCGATCCGGAAAAACTGGTGATCGGCACCAACAACATCTACCTCTTGCCGCTGGTGTCCAAGCTCGGCTACCAATGGCAGGAACTGACCCCCATCGCCGCCGTGGCCGAGGACGATTTCATTCTCTGGAGCTACAAAGACGCACCGTGGAAGGACGCCAAGGGCTTCTACGAAGCGGTCAAGGCTGACCCGTCGAACCTGCGCATGGGCGGCAGCCAGTCCAAGGACGTGGACCAGACCCTGACCCTGCTGTTGAACCAGACCACAAACAGCAAACTGGTGTACATCCCGTTCAAGAGCGGCAGCGAAGCCGCGACCCAACTGGCCGGCAAACACATCGCCGCCAACGTCAACAACCCCAGCGAAAGCATCAGCCAATGGCGCGGTGATCAGGTCGAGCCGCTGTGCGTGTTCAGTAAAGAGCGCATGAGCTACACCGAGAAAGTCGCCGGCGACAAATCCTGGGCCGACGTGCCGACCTGTCACGAGCAGGGCCTTGGCATCGATCAGTACCGCTTCCCGCGCACCGTGTTCATGCCCGGCGAAGTGACCGCCGAGCAACGGGCGTTCTATGTCGAGCTGATACGCAAAGTCACCGAAACCCCGGAGTTCAAGGCCTACGTCAAACAGAACGCACTGGTGCCCACCTTCCTCGAAGGCGAGCCGCTGACCGCCTACATTGAGAAAGACACCGCCCGCGTCACCCCGGTGTTCAAAGAAGCCGGCTGGCTGAAAAACTGAGTTGCCGACGGCCGTCCGCCTGCGCACGGCCGTCACCTCTGGAGGTGTCTTCATGTCCCATTCTTCGGATTCACCGGCGCTGGTCGGTACCCGCTGGGTCGAACTCGGCCTGACCGTCTTCACCGCGCTGATCGGCGTGGTGGTGATGTTCGGCAGTGTCGAACAAGGTATCGGCTGGGGCGATTCCGGCCCCGAGCCGGGTTACTTCCCCTTCTACATCGGCCTGATGCTCAGCGCCGCAAGCGTGGCCAACGGCGTGTTGACCCTGGTGCGCTGGCACGCCCTGAGCATTGCATTCGTCAGCCGCAGTGCGTTCAAGCAAGTGCTGTCGGTGTTCATCCCGATTGCGCTGTTCGTGGGCGCCATGCCATTCACCGGCATCTACGTGGCGTCGGCCTGCTTCATCGCCTGGTTCATGTGGCGTGACAAGGTCCGTGCCAAGCCTTACGGCAAACTGATGATCGGCAGCGTGTCCCTCGGCGCGGTGCTGGCCAGCTACCTGATTTTCGCGCTGTGGTTCAAGGTCCCGCTGGATGCCGGCCCGATGGGCGACTGGATTGCCCTGGCCGGGAGAAATTTCAAATGAGCGAGTTCGATTCCCTGCTGCAAGGCATGAACCTGATCCTGACCCCAGGCCACATCGGCCTGATGGTGATCGGCGTGCTGCTGGGCATTCTGGTCGGCGTACTGCCCGGCCTCGGTGCCCCCAACGGCGTGGCGTTGTTGCTGCCGCTGACGTTCACCATGTCGCCGGTGTCGGCGATCATTCTGCTGTCGTGCATGTATTGGGGCGCGCTGTTTGGCGGCTCGATCACCTCGATCCTGTTCAACATCCCCGGTGAGCCCTCATCGGTGGCGACGACCTTCGACGGCTACCCGATGGCCCGCGAAGGTCGCGCCGCCGAAGCCCTCACCGCCGCCTTCAGTTCGGCACTGATCGGTGCATTGGCCGGGGTGCTGTTGCTGACCTTCCTGTCGACCAAGATCGCCGCATTCGCCATGTCGTTCAGTTCACCGGAGTTCTTCGCGGTGTACCTGTTGGCGTTCTGCACTTTCATCGGCATGAGCAAGAACCCGCCGCTGAAAACCGTGGTGGCGATGATGATCGGTTTCGCCATGGCGGCGGTCGGCATGGACACCGTGTCCGGCAACCTGCGCCTGACCTTCGACCAGCCGATCCTGATGACCGGCATCAGCTTCGAAGTGGCGGTGATCGGCCTGTTCGGCATCGGCGAAATCCTTTGCACGGTCGAGGAAGGCCTGGTGTTTCGCGGCGAGCATGCGCGCATTACACCGATGGTGATTCTGCGTACCTGGGCCAAGTTGCCGCGTTACTGGTGGACGATTGTGCGCAGCACGCTGGTTGGTTGCTGGATGGGCATCACGCCGGGCGGGCCGACGGCGGCTTCGTTCATGAGCTACAGCCTGGCGCGGCGTTTCTCGAAGAATCGCGAGAACTTCGGCAAGGGTGAACTCGAAGGCGTGATCGCTCCGGAAACCGCCGACCATGCCGCCGGCACCAGCGCCCTGCTGCCGATGCTGACCTTGGGTATTCCCGGTTCCGCTACGGCAGCGGTGATGCTCGGTGGCTTGATGATCTGGGGCTTGCACCCTGGCCCGACGTTGTTCGTCGAGCAGCACGATTTTGTCTGGGGCCTGATTGCGAGTATGTACCTGGGCAACGTGGTGAGCCTGATCGTGGTACTGGCTACCGTGCCGCTGTTCGCTTCGATCCTGCGCATTCCGTTCTCGATCATTGCGCCGATCATCATCATGGTCTGCGCCATCGGTGCCTACTCGGTGCACAACTCGTTCTTCGACGTGGTGCTGATGCTGGGCTTCGGCGCGCTGGGTTATCTGTTCAAGAAACTCGGTTACCCGATTGCGCCGCTGGTGTTGGCGGCTGTTCTAGGGGACAAGGCTGAGGATGCGTTCCGTCAATCGATGCTGTTTTCTGACGGCCACTTGGGGATTTTCTGGTCCAACCCGCTGGTGGGCAGCCTGACCACGGCGGCGCTGCTGATGCTGTTCTGGCCGCTGATTTCCAAAGGGTTGAGCAGCCTGATGGGCCTGCGCAAACCTCACGTCGCCAAGACCAAATCGGTGCTGTGACACGGCAATGCTGGCAACGCCTGACATTTGTTGTCAGGCTTGCCGCAGTCTTTTTCGCGAGCGCGGCCCATGACCCGAATTCCTGATGCCAATGTGATCCACAGTCGACTGCGTCTGCGCCAATTGCGGCTGATGCTGGCGTTGCAGGAACTCGGTTCACTGCGCCGCGCCGCCGACCACATCGGCATGACCCAACCGGCGGCGACCAAGATGTTGCACGAGGCCGAGGACTTGCTCGGCGTCGAACTCTTCGAACGTCTGCCTCGGGGCATGCGTTCCACCCCGTTCGGGGAGACCGTCATCTACTACGCGCGTATGGTGTTTGCCGAACTCAGCGGCATGCGTGAAGAACTGGTCGCCCTGGAATCCGGCAACCTCGGGCGTGTCGCCGTCGGGGCGATTCCGGCGTTGGCCTCGGGGTTGCTGACCCGCACCATTGCCACCTTGAAGAAAAGCCATCCACGGTTGTCGATGAGCATTCAGGTCGACACCAGTGATGTACTGGTGCAGGCACTGTTGCAGGATCAGCTCGACATTGTGTTGGGGCGGATTCCGGCGGGTGCGCGGGCTGAAGAATTGCTGTTCGATAGCTTGGGTGAAGAGGAGCTGTGCGTGATTGCCGGTGCGCAGAATCCATTGGCTCGGGAGAAGAACCTGAGCTGGGCGGAATTGCAGAACATGACGTGGGTGTTGCAGCAGCAACCGAGCCCGATGCGCGCGATCATCAATCAGGTGTTTCACAATGCGCGGGTCGACATTCCCAGCAGTATTGTTGAAACCACGTCGATCATGACCTTGCTGTCGTTGATCCAGCAGACCGACATGCTCGGCGTGACGCCGGTGTCGGTGGTCGAGGATTATCCGGGGCGTGATTTGCTGGCGGTGTTGCCGATCAAGTTTGAAGCGCGGTTGCCGCCGTATGGGTTGATTACCCGGCGTCATCGTATTCAGTCTTCGGCGATGCAGGCGTTTATGAATTCGGTGCGGGCTGAGCATGCTTTGAGTAAGTAGGCCTTTGGGTATGCGTACATATCCGTTGCTTCGGTAACGGCGGCTATTGGTTTCGCCCTTACGGCGAGTCACTTTCGAAAAGCCTGCGCGGCCCGGCGGAAAGTAACCAAAGCGCTTTTGCCCCTTTCGTTCGGTGGCTCGCTCCGGTCCTGCTCCGTGGGCCCGCCGCCATCGGCCATCCATGGCCGGGGGCGGCTAACCCGGCATCCATGCCGGGTTGCCCACTGCGCAGAACCTCCACTCGGCCTCTCGAGGGGGCGACCACCGCCACAGCCGCCGAGGCGGCCTGAAAGCCGACCTGGCTCTTTGGTCGACCGCGTTGTTTTTCTCTGCTGCACTCACTCATTCCGAATCTGTACACCAATCCCGTGTAGGAGCCGGCTTGCTGGCGATGGCGTCCGTCCAGCCAATACAAACGTCGACTGACCCACCGCCATCGCCAGCAAGCCGGCTCCTACAATGGATTGGGTTCACACGATTCAAAATTGTAGGAGCTGGCTTGCCAGCGATGGACGTCAACGATAACGCGGGCTGTCTGAATGAACGCGTTGTCCAAACGTTTTTCGCCGGCAAGCCGGCTCCTACAGGGAACCCCATACGCTTTTGATTTCCACCACTCATCAGGCCGAGCGTTAGCTCGCCTTCAGCTTTTGATCTGAGCGCCCCCTCGAGAGGGCGAGCGCAGGTTCTGCGCAGTGGGCAACCCGGCATGGATGCCGGGTTAGCCGCCCCCGGCCAGGGATGGCCGATGGCGGCGGGCCCACGGAGCAGGACCGGAGCGAGGGCATGCCGAGCCACAGCGAGGCACCGAACGAAAGGGGCAAGAGCCCTTGGTTACTTGGGGCTCTTCCAAGTGACTCGCTGTAAAAGCGAAACCGCCAGCAGCCATCACAAAAAAAACGGATATGCCCCCCCAACCGCTCTACCCCGCCTGACGAAACACCACCCCCAGACCAACAATAATCAGCACCATCCCCACCATGCTCAACACCGCAAGTTGGTTGCCGAAAAACAGATAATCCATCACCGCAGTCACCGCCGGCACCAGATAAAACAGACTGGTGACATTCACCAGATTGCCCCGGGCGATCAGCCGATACAGCAACAACGTCGCCAACACCGACACCACCAATCCCATCCACAACACCGGCACGATAAAACCGCTGCTGCGTTCAAAGTGAAACGGCTGGAACGGCACGAAAATCCCGCACAACAACAGCCCCGCCAGATACTGCACCGGCAGCGTACCGAGGGGATTATCGGTGATGCGTTTCTGCATGATCGAACCGAACGTCATGCTCGCCAACGCCAGCAAACCGAAAAACATCCCGGCCAGCGACATGCCGGCCAGACCAATGCCCTGATACACCACCATGATCAATCCGGCCAAACCCAGCATCAAACCGAACACCCGGTTCGCTGAGCGCTGGCGCTCCATGATCACCACCGTGAGGATGGGCTGCACACCCATAATCGTGGCCATCACGCCTGGCGTGACCTTCAGGTCCAGGGCCAGCAGATAGAAAATCTGATAAGCGCCCAGCAACACCACACCAGTGGCCATCGCATACAGCATCGGCTTGCCACCCTTGGGCAGTTTCAGCTTGAGCAATGGCACCAGCAGCACCAATCCACAAAGCGCGATGGCGAAACGAATCAGCAAAAAAGCGAAGGGCGACGCGTGGGCCAGGCCCCATTTGGAGAAGATCGCCCCGCTGCTCCACAGCAAAACGAACAGGCTCGTGGACGCCGCCGCGAGCGCGGATTTTTTCGAAAGGACAAACATGAATACCACCTGTAGTCAGGCATAAAAAGCCAACTCAGCCGAAGCTGAAATCCAGTAGTTTTTCAGGCGAACGCTTTTAGAAGGGCATGGGAACAGCAGGGAAAGCTGATCAGCCCGAAACGCCAACGCCCGGCGGTGATACGACTGCGTACACCGGCGTGCTACGGACAGGTGGGGGGTAATGACTGATCTGCGCAGGCTGCTGATCCCCGCACGGCACGACGCCAGCGTGGACCGCTGAATCGACTACCGCGTTGATGAGGGAAGCAGGCATGGGCTGATCTTTTTTGATGGGATGGACGGCGAACGGAAATCACCGAGCGCCGACTATAACCAGCGCTCGACATGGATTGCAATGACTTGGACAAAGGGCCAGTAGATACAGCTTTAGACCTGCTGCTTACTCTGAGGGAAAGGAAATCGCCCACTGAGGGGGACAGGGAATGCAAGAGATCAAATGCCAAGGGAACGGACGCATCTTCGGTATCAATTGTATAAATCGAGAGCTAGAAAACTGGCCACCGCCAGCACCGCCGAGCTGCAAGAGAAAAAGGAACGGTTTGGCCCTACCGTTCTTGATTTATCGAAGGTGCGATTTGAACCTATCGACGCACAAGCATTGAGTGCCTGGGAGCGCTGGGATGATTTTCATTTTTCATGGCATGACGTTGTTGGATGGAAAGCGAAGGAGCCTTTGGCGCTGGATTTATCCATCTGGTTCGATAAACAACTGTGTGGACTCTGCTTCGCAAATCCAAACAAAAGTCGGCAACGAATTCGCATCGTACGACTGGAGGGACGGCCAAGAGAGGCTCATCCCCTTAAAAAACGCATTGCTACATTGTCCATAATGGTCATTCAGCACTACGCCACAATTATCGGAAGCAGGTTCATCGAAGTTCAGGAGCCCTTGAAAGGGGCGATTCCTATTTATCAACAACATGGCTTCTATTTCGATACTGAACGGCGGCTTGTCAAAGCGGTGGAAAGCCAAGTATCGTAAAAAACCTGCTTAATAAATGATCAATAGTGGAGGACAAAATGGGTAAATCCAGTAAGAAATCCCCTACAAAAAATCGCTTACCCGCACTGGAAAGGAAAAAGATTGCTCTAGTGCTCACGGATAGTCAGCGACGCCTTCTGGAAATACTTGCGACAGGCATCGAAGGCGAAGAACCTGACGTGCTCGCCGGGCGCCGATGAAATCCTGGGCAAAAAAAACCGCTCTAAGCGAGCGGTCTTTCTGTAATCGACATCAACCAAACAACCAATACCCCAACAACGTCAACACCACCACCGCGAGCACCGGCCGCAGCACACGGTAGGCTTTAGGATTGCGCCGCTTCCACTGCTTGACCACGCCGCTGACTTTGTCGCTGGAGTTCTTGCTCCAGGCGTAGGCCCGGTTAATCCCGCCGACACGCTCGTCATCGAGGTTCTGCGGCGCAGTGGCGCGACCGAGCAGGCTGCTGATCCAGCGGTTGATGCGGGTCATGATACGGTTGCTCAACGGACGTTCGATGTCGCAGAACAGAATGACCCGGGTCCTCTCCGTTTCGTTCTTGACCCAGTGCACATAGGTTTCGTCGAACATCACGTCTTCGCCATCACGCCAGGCGTATTCCTGACCGTCGACAAAGATGCGGCAATCATCGGAATTCGGAGTCGACAACCCCAGGTGATAACGCAGGGAACCGGCAAACGGATCGCGGTGCGGGTTGAGATGGCTGCCACCCGGCAGCAAGGCGAACATGGCGCCTTTGACGTTGGGAATGCTGCTGACCAGGGCCACGGTTTTCGGGCACAGCGTTTCGGCCGATGGCAGGGGTTTGTCGTACCACTTGAGGTAGAAACGCTTCCAGCCTTTCTTGAAGAACGAGCCAAAACCGGCATCGTTGTTTTTCTCGGCGGCGCGAATGTAACCCTCATCAAACAGGTGCATCGCTTCGTCGCGGATGACTTCCCAATTGTCCTTGAGCACATCAAGTTCCGGGAACTTGCTGCGATCCAGATAGGGTTTGGATGGCACGCTGGAGAACAGGTACATCAAGGCGTTGTACGGTGCGAACAAAGCGGAGTGGTTGACGAACTGACGCAAGACCGGCAATCGCGCCTTGCCGCGCAAGTGCACATAGAGGGTACTGCCGAGGAACAGCAGCAACAGCGATGCCTTCGCGGCAATGGTAAAGGTCATCTACAACTCCTTGAGAATTAGCAACTCTGCACTACGCCATTTACCCGACGTGGCAGTCGGCCATGATAAACACTACCGGCCTCGGGAAAAACCCGCTTTCCTCAACATTCACTGTTAAAGATTGTGCAACAACGCACTTCTTAACATATGTCTCCTGAACGGGGGCTGACCTGGATCAGCCCACTTGTCGGGATCAAAATCGAAACATCACTGCTTTGATTTGTTCACGATTACTGCTGATTCTCCTGCTCGGTAAAAAGATCGCTGAACAGCATGCTCGACAGGTAACGCTCACCGGAGTCCGGCAGAATCACCACGATGGTCTTGCCCTGCATTTCCGGCGTTTCGGCCAGGCGCACGGCCACAGCCATGGCCGCACCGCAAGAGATGCCGCACAAAATCCCTTCCTCCTGCATCAAGCGCAAAGCCATCGCCTTGGATTCGTCATCGGTGACCAACTCGACCCGGTCCACCATCGACAGATCGAGGTTCTTCGGCACAAAGCCGGCACCGATGCCCTGGATCTTGTGAGGGCTAGGCTTGATCTCTTCACCGGCCAGCGCTTGCGTGATCACCGGAGACACCACGGGCTCAACCGCTACCGAGAGAATCGGTTTGCCCTGGGTACTCTTGATATACCGCGAAACCCCCGTAATGGTTCCGCCTGTTCCGACGCCGGCCACCAGCACATCAACGGCACCGTCAGTGTCGTTCCAGATTTCCGGACCAGTGGTTTTCTCGTGAATGGCCGGGTTGGCCGGGTTTTCGAATTGCGCCGGCATGAAGTAGAGGGACGGGTCGCTGGCAACCATTTCAGTGGCCTTTTCGATCGCACCTTTCATGCCTTTGGCCGGCTCGGTCAGCACCAGTTCGGCGCCCAACGCCTTGAGCACTTTGCGCCGTTCGATGCTCATGGACGCCGGCATGGTCAGCATCAACTTGTAGCCCCGTGCGGCGGCGACAAACGCCAGGCCAATGCCGGTGTTGCCGGAGGTCGGTTCGACGATGGTCATGCCAGGCTTGAGTTTGCCGGTGCTTTCGGCGTCCCAGATCATGTTCGCGCCAATCCGGCACTTCACCGAGTAACCAGGGTTGCGCCCCTCGATCTTGGCCAGGATGGTCACGCCACGCGGCGCAATGCGGTTGATCTGCACCAGCGGTGTATTGCCGATGGAATGGGCGTTGTCAGCAAAGATACGGCTCATGGCTGGGTCCTTATGCAGCGTTGAATTAGCCCTCCACGGTATGCCTGTTGCCCGTGGTCGTCCAGTCAGTCGAACGTCCGGCCCGCACAGCAGTCAATCGCTTTACACCGCCAGAGATTTGCCGCCATGAAGCGTCGATACAGTTGGCCTCTGTGTACCCTCGCCGGCCTCCTCATGTTGCTGTTTGCCCTGCACATCGCCCTGCCCTATCTGGTGCGTGACTACCTGAACGAACGATTGGCGAATATGGGTGACTATCGCGGGCAGATCGCCGACGTGGACCTGGCCCTGTGGCGCGGCGCCTACAAAATCAACGGGCTGAAAATCGTCAAGGTCGAAGGCAAGGTCCCGGTGCCTTTCGTCAATGCGCCGCTGATCGATCTTTCCGTCAGTTGGCACTCGCTCTGTTACGACCACGCCGTGGTGGCCGAGGCGCAGTTCGTCAAACCCGAAGTGAACTTCGTCGACGGCGGCGCCAACAAGAAAAACTCCCAGACCGGTGAAGGCACCGATTGGCGGGCACAATTGGAGAAATTGCTGCCGATCACCCTGAACGAAGTGCGGATCAGCGACGGCAAGATCAGCTTCCGGAACTTCAATTCCAAGCCCCCCGTGAACATGAACGCCACCCAGGTCAACGCCAGCATTTACAACCTGACCAACGTCGTCGACAAGGAAGGCAAGCGCGACGCACGGTTCGATGGCAAAGCGCTGCTGCTGGGGCACGCCCCACTGGAAACCAGCGCAACCTTCGATCCGCTGAGCAATTTCGAGGATTTCCAGTTTCGACTACGCGCCACGGGCATCGAACTCAAACGCATGAACGACTTCGCCTCGGCCTACGGCAAGTTCGATTTCAATGCCGGGCATGGTGATGTAGTGATTGAAGCGCAAGCGAAAAAAGCCCAATTGACTGGCTACATCAAGCCACTGCTCAAAGACGTCGATGTGTTCAACTGGCAACAGGACGTCGAGAACAAGGACAAAGGGCTGTTCCGCTCCATTTGGGAGGCCATTGTCGGTGGCTCCGAAACCGTGCTGAAAAACCAGGGCAAGAACCAGTTTGCAACGCGCGTTGAATTGAGTGGCAGCGTTCACCGGCAAGATATCAGCGCGTTCCACGCGTTTTTGCAGATTTTACGTAACGGTTTTGTGCAGGCCTTCAATGCCCGGTATGAACGGCCGAAGCCGGAGGCCGGTTAGGGTTTGCGTGTAACGGTGTAACGGCCGGTTTCTTCAGCTGCCCGCGCCGGATCTCGCAGCTGCAGAAAATCCCACCCCAGACAGGCCAGCGCCAATGACCGGGGCACGGCTTCACGGCCACTGCTGTAGCGCGTAATGCTGCGGGCACTCACCCCCAAAGCCTCGGCGGCCTGATTGAGCGGCAACCCGGTACGCGCACGCCAGTCGATGAAGATCCGGGTGTTTTCATCCGCTGCGTTTTGCGCGAGTGCATCCAGATAAACGGTGTCTGCACCGATCTGGATATCCTGCTCAGGCCATTCGACGCACCAGCCATCATCGCCCAGGGTTGCACTGGCGAAAGCTCCTGCCTCCAGCAACGGCTGCAATCCAGGATAGGTACGCAGGTCACGGCTCAAATCGAGCGTCAATTGCTGACCATCGATAAATGTCAGCGCCAAACGGTAATCCGGCAACGCCTGCACGGCAGACAACCGTGGTCGCTTCATGGGTAACATCGTTTCCAGTCCTCCAGTAACTGCACCTGATGGGTCCTGACCCATTCCAGAGCTTCCTTGATAATCAACGGCGGCGCCTTGCCGACCATCACTTCAACCGTTTCCAGGCTGAGCATCACATCCAGCCCGCCACCGGTCAGGTGGACATGGGGCGGCGGATGGTCCTTCTCTCGCAGCTGAATCCGGTACGTATCGCGAAATCGATATTTAGTAGACATGCTCCGCAAGCTATCGCCAAAATGGCGATAGCTCAATACTGGCCAGCCGCCGAGACTGAGTCAAGATGTGACGCCCCATTCAGAGACTGAATAAGCCGTCTGCGTTCACAGTCGACCGGGCAGCGCGTTATAGTCGGGTACTACAATTATTGCGCCCCGCCCTGCCCTGTCAGGTCGGCGTTACCGTTCGAGGATTAGCAGATGAAGTTCGAAGGCACCCAGGCCTACGTCGCCACCGATGACCTGAAGCTGGCGGTCAACGCCGCCATCACCCTGGAGCGTCCGCTGCTGGTCAAGGGCGAGCCGGGCACCGGCAAGACCATGCTGGCCGAGCAACTGGCCGAGTCTTTCGGCGCCAAGCTGATCACCTGGCACATCAAATCCACGACCAAGGCGCATCAGGGCCTGTACGAGTACGACGCGGTCAGCCGCCTGCGCGATTCACAGCTGGGCACGGAAAAGGTCCACGACGTTCGCAATTACCTGAAAAAGGGCAAGCTCTGGGAGGCTTTCGAGTCCGACGAGCGGGTGATTCTGCTGATCGACGAAATCGACAAGGCCGACATCGAGTTCCCGAACGACCTGCTGCAAGAACTCGACAAGATGGAGTTCTACGTTTACGAGATCGACGAGACCATCAAGGCCAAGAAGCGCCCGATCATCATCATTACCTCCAACAACGAGAAAGAGCTGCCGGACGCGTTCCTGCGCCGCTGCTTCTTCCACTACATTGCGTTCCCGGATCGCGTCACGCTGCAGAAAATCGTCGACGTGCACTACCCGGACATCAAGAAGGATCTGGTCAGCGAAGCGCTGGACGTGTTCTTCGACGTGCGCAAGGTGCCGGGCCTGAAGAAGAAGCCATCGACCTCCGAACTGGTGGACTGGCTGAAGCTGCTGATGGCCGACAATATCGGCGAGGCGGTGCTGCGCGAACGCGATCCGACCAAGGCCATTCCGCCGCTGGCCGGTGCCTTGGTGAAGAACGAACAGGACGTGCAATTGCTTGAACGCCTGGCTTTCATGAGTCGTCGTGGTACTCGCTAAGCTCTGATTAAGTAGGGGCTAACGCCATGTTGCTCAACCTGTTCAATGAAATGCGCGCAGCCAAAGTGCCCGTCTCGGTGCGCGAGCTGCTGGACCTGATCAACGCGCTGAAACAGCGCGTGACCTTCGCCGACATGGACGAGTTCTACTACTTGTCCCGGGCGATTCTGGTGAAGGACGAAAAGCATTTCGACAAGTTCGACCGAGCGTTCGGTGCTTACTTCAATGGCCTGGAAAAACTCGACGATCACCTTCAGGCCCTGATTCCTGAAGACTGGTTGCGCAAGGAATTCGAGCGTTCGCTGACCGACGAAGAGCGGGCGGCGATCCAGTCCCTTGGTGGCCTGGACAAGCTGATCGAAGAATTCAAAAAACGCCTGGAAGAACAGAAAGAACGCCACGCCGGTGGCAACAAGTGGATCGGCACCGGTGGCACCAGCCCGTTCGGTTCCGGCGGCTTCAACCCGGAAGGCATTCGGGTCAGCGATGCCGGCAAGCGCCAGGGCAAGGCGGTCAAGGTCTGGGATCAGCGCGAGTACAAGAACCTCGACGATTCGGTGGAACTGGGCACGCGCAACATCAAGGTCGCCCTGCGTCGGCTGCGTAAGTTCGCCCGTCAGGGTGCGGCCGAAGAACTGGACATCGATGGCACCATCGATCACACCGCCAAGGATGCCGGGTTGCTGAGTATCCAGATGCGGCCGGAGCGGCGTAACACCGTCAAGCTGTTGCTGCTGTTCGACATCGGCGGTTCGATGGATGCGCACGTGAAGATCTGCGAGGAGTTGTTCTCGGCCTGCAAGACCGAGTTCAAACACCTGGAGTACTTCTACTTCCACAACTTCATTTATGAATCGGTGTGGAAGAACAACATGCGCCGCACCTCCGAGCGCACGTCGACCCAGGACCTGCTGCACAAGTACGGCGCCGACTACAAAGTGATCTTCATCGGGGACGCGGCGATGGCGCCTTATGAAATCACCCAGGCCGGCGGCAGCGTCGAGCACTGGAACGAAGAAGCCGGTTATGTGTGGATGCAGCGGTTCAAGGAGAAGTACAAGAAGCTCATCTGGATCAACCCGTATCCGAAAGATACGTGGGGCTATACGTCGTCGACCAATATCGTTCGGGATTTGATTGATGACCAGATGTACCCGCTGACGTTGCGGGGGCTTGAGGAAGGGATGCGGTTTCTTTCCAAGTAATCTTTGCCGTCCGCCAGGGCCCCATCGCGAGCAGGCTCGCTCCCACACTGGATTTTGAGCGTACACAAATTACGTGTTCGCAGAAGTTCAACTGTGGGAGTGAGCCTGCTCGCGATGCTTTTAGCGGTCTGAAAACCGGCGCAAATACTCGACCTGTTCGCGATGCGCGACATCCTGCACCACCGGCCGCAACCGCACCGTCGCCCCCGGCAGACACTGCGCCAGCCGCGCCAGCGCCAACGGCGTCAACGCCCCCAGTCGCGGATAACCGCCAATGGTCTGCCGATCATTGAGCAGCACAATCGGCTGCCCGTCCGGCGGCACCTGCACCGCACCCAGCGGAATGCCCTCGGAAATCATTGGTTTGCCCTGGTACTGCAACGCTGTTCCCAGCAAGCGAATACCCATGCGGTCGGCGCGACTGTCGAGGGTCCAGGCGCTGTTGAACGCATCGAACAGACTCTGGCCGCTGAACTCGCCGATCTGCGCGCCGAGTACCACGTCCAGTGGCAAATCGGATTTGAAGTCCGGTATTTGTTCGCGAGGCAACTCGCGCATCAGCAGCGGCGCTTCAGCCGAGTAGCTCAGCGACGCACCTTTGGCCAACGCCCGTCCCATGCCATCCAGCCCTCCCAACTCCTCACGCACCACCGTCGCGCTGCTGCCCAACACCTTCGGCGCATCAAAACCACCCGGCGCCGCGAGATAAGCCCGCGCCCCCAGGAGTGGCTGAGTGAACTGCAGGCGCTGACCTTTGCGCAGCTTGAAACTGCGCCACGGCGCCAGCGCCTGACCGTCCAGTTGCGCGCCAAGGTCCGCCCCGGCCAGCGCGAGCAAGCAATCGCCCTCGGCCACCACGGTAAATCCGCCGAGGGTGATTTCGATCACCGCTGCATCCAGCGCATTGCCCAGCAGCCAGTTGGCCCAGGACATCGAGCGCCAATCCAGCCCGCCGCCCTGGGTCACGCCCAGATGCCGCACGCCAAAACGGCCAGCGTCCTGCAACAGGCACAACGGTGTGCTCGCTTCAATCGATAGCCGGCTCATGCCTGCGCCTCCAGTGGCGTGTCGTCACCGCCCAGGTTGATGAACTCGGCGTAGCTGACCGCTTCGAAGCGCACCGTATCGCCCGGTTGCATCAGGCTGTAGCCATCGCGTTCGCGGTCGAACAGTTTGGCCGGGGTGCGGCCGATCAGGTTCCAGCCGCCGGGGGACACCACCGGGTAGGCAGCGGTTTGCCGTTCGGCGATCCCGACACTGCCGGCCGCGACTTTTTTGCGCGGCGTATTCAGGCGCGGTGCGGCGAGGACTTCTTCCACTAGCCCCATAAAGGCAAAACCCGGCGCGAAGCCCAAGGCGAACACCTGATATTCACGGTCACTGTGGCGGCGGATCACCTCCTCCACGGCCAGCCCGCTGCGCTGAGACAACAGGCGCAATTCCGGACCGACGCTCACGTCATACCAGACCGGTAGAACATGACATTTTCCGCCGGTGCGGGTGTTGGGCGACAAATCGATCAGTGCTTCGGCGATCAATTCCCGCGCCTGCGCCGGGCTCAATGCGGCCAGATCGTAATGCACCATCAATGTCGTATACGACGGCACCAGATCGATCAGATGCGCACCAAACGCCGCACGCAGGTTTTCGCTGGCAGCGAGCATCCACGGCATGTTGGCTTCGGCGATCTCATCGAACAGCCGCACCATCAGGCAATCCAGCGCCACCACTTCCACCCGAAGTTTCATGGCGCACTCTGCTGATCGAGGGCTTCGCGAATGCGCCGCACGGCCGCCACGGAACTGGCGTTGTCACCGTGTACGCACAGAGTGTTGGCCTGCAAATGCAAGGCGCTGCCGTCGCTGGCGGTCAGGTTGTCACCACGGGCGATGGTCAGTGCCTGTTCGATAATTTTTTCCGGGTCGTGATGCACTGCACCCGGCAGTTGCCGCGAAACCAGCATGCCGGCGCTGTCATAGGCACGATCGGCGAACGCTTCGAACCACAACGTCACGCCGTATTCATCACCCAATCGCTGTGCGGCACTATTGTCGCGGGTCGCCATCAGCATCAGCGGCAACGTCTTGTCATAAGACGCCACGGCCTGCAGCACGGCGCGCAATTGCGCCGGGTTGGCCATCATGTCGTTGTACATCGCGCCGTGGGGTTTGACGTAGCTGACGCGCCCGCCCTGCGCCCGGCAGAGGCCGTCGAGGGCGCCGATCTGATAGTGCAGAATGTCCTGAAGTTCCTGGGCGGTATACGCCATGGAGCGACGGCCGAACCCGACCAGATCCTGATAGGCCGGATGGGCGCCGATCTGCACGCCGTTGCTCAGGGCAAGGCTGACGGTCTTGCGCATGATGCTCGGGTCGCCGGCGTGAAAGCCGCAGGCGATGTTGGCGCAATCGATGAAGGGCATGACCTCGGCGTCCAGCCCCATGGTCCAGTTGCCGAAGCTCTCGCCGATGTCGCAGTTCAATAGCAGGCGGCTCACGGTGAACACTCCTGTAGGTTTTGTTCTTTTCAGATGTGGGCAGATTACTGCGCATCCAGTTGTTTGCCACGGGTTTCCGGCAGGCTCAGCGCCGCAAGGATCACCACCCCGTAGGAAACCGCCGCGAACGCCCCGATGCCTACGCTCAATGGCACCTTCTGGCTGAGCAAGCCGATCAACAGCGGAAACAACGCCGCCAGCGCCCGGCCTATGTTGTAGCAAAAGCCCTGGCCCGAACCGCGAATCCGCGTCGGAAACAACTCGGTCAGGAAGGCACCCATGCCGCTGAAAATCCCCGAGGCAAAGAAGCCCAACGGAAAGCCCAGCCACAGCATCACGCCGTTACTGACCGGCAATTGGGTGTAAAGCAACACGATGGTGAACGAGCCCACCGCGAACAGAATGAAGTTTTTCTTACGGCCAAGGATGTCAGTCAAATACGCGCTGATGACGTAACCGACGTAGGAACCGACGATCACCATTGCCAGATAACCGCCCGTGCCGAGTACGCTCAAACCACGTTCGTTCTTCAGGAACGTCGGCAGCCAGGAAGTGATTGCGTAGTAACCGCCCAGTGCGCCGGTGGTCAGTATCGAAGCGCGAAGCGTGGTGAAGAGGATGCCGGGGGCGAAAATCTCGTAGAACTTCGCCGGGTTGCTCGGTTCCTGTTTGGCTTTGGCTTTGGCTTCGCGGTAGATTTCCGGGTCCTTGACCAGGCGACGGACGAAGATCACGAAAACCGCCGGGACGATGCCGAGGATAAACAGTGCACGCCACGCGTCTTCCGGTGGCAACACCGAGAACAGCAGCGCATACAGGATCGCCGTCAGCCCCCAACCAAGCGCCCAGCCCGATTGCACCATGCCCACCGCTTTGCCACGGTCCTTGGCGCGAATCACTTCACCCATCAGTACCGCGCCGGCGGTCCACTCGCCGCCAAAACCGAAGCCCATCAAGGTGCGGCTGATCAGCAGTTGTTCGTAGTTTTGCGCGAAGCCGCAGAGGAAAGTGAAGAAGGCGAACCACAGCACCGTCAGTTGCAAGGTGCGCACGCGGCCGATGCGGTCGGAGAGAATCCCCGCCACCCAGCCGCCGATGGCCGAGGCAATCAGCGTACTGGTATGAATCAGCCCGGCCTCGCCGGTGGTGATGCCCCACATCGCGATGAGGGTCGGCACCACGAAGCTGAGCATCTGGGTGTCCATGCCGTCCAGGCCGTAGCCGATCTTGCAGCTCCAGAATGTGCGGCGTTCCTGCTGATTGATGTTGCGGTACCAGTCGAAAGGTCCCGGGCGAGCCGTGGCTTTCGGGATGACGGTGGTGTCGGGCGCACTCATGGCAACTCTCCGTGCAAATTTTATTGGTATTGTTCTGAGCCCCGACGACGCCTATCGTGGGAACCGGATGGCCTGATTTTTGGGCGCACGCCCCTATTGCGTCCAACTAATAAAAACCCGCCTTAGACATAAGAAAACTTTATCCACGAGCTGACCCCATGAACCTGAAGTTTCTCGAGACCTTCGTCTGGGTCGCCCGACTCAAAAGTTTTCGCCTGACCGCCGACAAGCTTTTCACCACCCAGGCGTCGATTTCCAGCCGCATCGCCGTGCTCGAAGGCGAGCTGGGGGTGAAGCTGTTCCTGCGCGATTCACGCGGCGTGAGCCTGACGCCCGAAGGCTTGAAAGTGCTCGAACATGCCGAGCAGATGATGGACACCATGCAGGCGCTCAAGCAGTCGATCGAGACCCGCTCCAGCAAGGTCGGCCGGGTGCGCATCGGCGTGATGGACACGGTGATTCATACCTGGCTGAGCCCGTTGGTGGCGCAGATGACGGATCACTATCCGCTGGTGGAAATCGAGCTGGTGGCCGATACCTCGCTCAACCTCTGCGATCAGCTGCAAAAAGGCTTCCTCGACTTGATCCTGCAAACCGACCTGCTGCGTCAGGAAAGCGTGCGCAGCCTGGAGCTGGCCAGTCACCCGATGGGCTGGATCGCTGCCAGCAACTCGATCTACAACCGCGAGTATTCCAGCGTGGCCGATCTGGCGCGGGAGCGGATCATTACCTACTCGAAAAACTCACACCCGCATCAAGAGGTGCTCGCGCTGATGCAGGCCAATGGCGTCATGACGCCACGGCTGAACTGCGTGAATTCGGTGTCGGCGATTACCCGGCTGCTGCGGGACGGTTTTGGCATTGGCGCGTTGCCACCGGTGCTGGTGGCCGAGGAGCTGGCGCGCGGCGAATTGACCTTGCTGGCCATCGATCAACGGCCACCGGATCTACAAGTGGTGGTGTCCTGGCGGACCGGGGCGGAATGGGTCGAGGAGATTGTCGCGTTGTGTCAGCAGGTGCTGGCGGGGTATGCGCGCAAGGTCGGCGAAAACTACATCGTCCTTGCGCGCTGATCACTTACAACCCGCGTAAATCCCGCTCTTCAATCGGCCGGCTCTGGCGCAGGCGCTTGCCGCCCAGCACCACCCAGTCGATCAGCCGGAACAGGCATTCAATCCCGAACGACAGCAGCAACGCGCCGCTCATGCCCCAGATCATCGCTTCTGGCGTCAGCAGGATCTGGTAGCTGTAGCCGTTCCAGGTTTCCTTGCGGATATCCGGGTCGGCGGCCAGTACAACCTGCAGGAAGCGGATGTACCACGGGCCTTGCATGGCCTGGAATTGTTTATCGAGGGCCAGTTGACGGGTGAGCAAGTTGCTCAGGCTGTCGGCATCGCTGCGGAAAACCGGGTCTTCGCTGGCGCGGTAGTGGGCGACCAGGGCCTGCATGTCACCCTTGAAAAATTGAATGGCGGTGCCCTGGAAACCGCTCAAGCCGGTCTGCGCCTCAATCAGGTGCGCTTCGACCCGCTTGGCGTAATCGTTGATGAACCCCGGCACCTGGACGCCGATCAACAGGCCTGCCGCGAACAACACCAGCCGTAGATAACTGAGCAACATGGGGGAGAATCCTTATTCGGTCTTGCCCTGGCTGACGCATTCACCGCGTCGCCAGAGGCTCCATTGGCCCGGTTCGTAGCGGGTCCAGGTTTCGTTTTCGGTCAGGGGCTCGGTGGCGATGACCGTGACCACGTCGTTGGGCGTGGTTTCGGCCTGGAAATCGACGATCACGTCGACATCCTTCAAGCGCGCCGGGCCGAACGGTGCACGGCGGGTAATCTGCGCCAATTTGGTCGAGCAATAGCAGAACAGCCAATCACCGTCGCTGAGCAGGCAGTTGAACACGCCTTTGCTACGGTATTCGGCGCACGCGGCTACCAGATCCGGCAGCAGTGTTTCGATCTCTACCGGTTCCGGGAACGCCGCGCGTACGCGGTTGAGCAGATCGCAGAACGCCGCTTCACTGTCGGTATCGCCGACCGGGCGATAAAAGCTGGTGATCGGCTGAAAGTCCGCCAGTTGGCCGTTGTGGGCGAAACACCAGTTGCGCCCCCACAGTTCGCGCACGAACGGATGGGTGTTGGACAGGCAGACCTTGCCGACGTTGGCCTGGCGGATATGGCCGATGACCACTTCGCTCTTGATCGGATAACGTTGCACCAGGTTGGCGACTTCCGATTCGCTGCTCGCCGCCGGGTCCTGGAACAGGCGCAGGCCGCGGCCTTCATAAAAGGCGATGCCCCAACCGTCACGGTGCGGGCCCGTGCGGCCGCCGCGCTGCATCAGCCCGGTAAAGCTGAACACGATATCGGTCGGCACATTGGCGCTCATGCCCAATAACTCACACATGCTCGGACTCTCTGTAAGGCAGGGGCAAGGTTACAAACGCGGTTCGACGCGCATACGCTGAGGGTTGCTCGGGACCGGCGGACGACCGTAACGGTCATCACCGGCACCGCCGAAAGGATGATCGTCGTCAGGGTCGTCGGCCCGGGCCGCAGCCTTGGCGGCCGCCGTGCGTTCCTTGCGGGCGTTGGAAGCGCGTTCGATCGGGAAACGGATCGCCACGAACACCAGGTAAATGCCGAAGGCGATCATGCCGTACATGAACAGGTCGGAGACCGCCCGCCAGGCATTGTTGCCAACCTTGAACGCGAGATCGAGGGTGGTAATGGCGATGGCCGGTGCGACTTTTTCCTTCACCGGATCGATGATCGTCGGGCTGAACAGCAACACAGCGACCAGCAGCCGCAGGGGCTCGCGCAACCAGCGCCACATCCAGCGGGTCATGCGCATCCACACCAACAGGCAGCCTAAAGCGGCGAAGGCGTAAAGGCCCCAAGCGATCAGATAGTCGTTCTCGGTCATGGTGTCCATGGCAAGGCAGGCAAAGAGGCGCTTATAGTAACGACTTTTCGCACATCAGGCTTGCCCCAATGCCGGCCGGCTATGCACAAACACTGTGGGAGCGGGCTTGCTCGCGAAGGCGTCCTGTCAGCAACATTGATGGCGACTGACACACCGCTTTCGCGAGCAGGCTCGCTCCCACAGGGATCTGGGTAATTTGCCGATACCCTGCGAAACCCTTTATTCCGAATATCGCCCGAGAGCCCTTCATGCCCCAATCCGCCAACATCACCAGCGCCCCGATTGCCCACAAGGCTGAAGGTTCTGACCCGTATGCCTGGCTGCAGGAACGCGACACCGATGTGGTGCTCGATTACCTCAAGGCTGAAAACCGCTATCTAGAGGCGCAAACCGCCGATCAGGCCGGTCTGCGCGAAACCCTTTTCGAAGAGATCAAGGGCCGGATTCTCGAAACCGACCTGTCGCTGCCCTCCCCGTGGGGCCCGTATCTGTATTACACGCGCACCACCGCCGGCGACGAATACGCCCGTCACTACCGCTGCCCGCGCCCGGCGGATGACAGCCTGCAACTCGACGAAAGCCAGGAACAGCTGCTGTTGGACCCGAACGAACTGGCCAACGGCGGTTTCTTCTCCCTCGGCGCGTTCAGCATCAGCCCGGACCACCAGCGCCTGGCCTACAGCCTCGACACCACGGGCGATGAGATTTACACGCTGTTCGTGAAGGAATTATCCAGCGGCCGCGTCAGCGAACTGGAATTCGCCGACTGCGACGGCAGCATGACCTGGGCCAACGACAGCCTGACGCTGTTCTTCGGCGAACTGGACGACACCCATCGCCCGCACAAACTGTTCCGCTATCGACTGGACGGCACGGCGGCCGAAGAAGTGTTCCATGAGCCGGACGGCCGCTTCTTCATGCATTGCTACCGCTCAAGCTCGGAGCAGCAATTGCTGCTGGCGCTGGGCAGCAAGACCACCAGCGAAGTCTGGGTGCTCGACGCATTCCAGCCGCAACAAGCGTTTACCTGTGTGGCACCACGGGTCGAAGACCATGAGTACGACGTCGACCACGGCACCCTCGATGGCCAGTGGACCTGGTTCATTCGCACCAACCGCGACGGCATCAACTTCGCCCTGTACACGGCCGTCGATACCGGCGTCGCACCGACCGAAGCCGACTGGCAGAACCTGATTCCCCACAGCAACACCACGATGATCGACGGCATGAGCCTCAACGCCGGCGCCCTGACGCTGAGCCTGCGGGTCGGCGGCTTGCCGATCATCGAAGTTCACCCGCAAGACCTGCCGAGCTACCGCGTGCAATTGCCGGATGCGGCCTACAGCCTGCACGTGCAAAACAGCCTGGAGTTCGTCAGCGAGCGGATCCGCTTGCGCTACGAAGCATTGAACCGTCCGGCACAAATCCGCCAACTGGACCTGGTCAGCGGCGAACAGAAAGTGCTCAAGGAAACCCCGGTGCTCGGCCCGTTCGACGCCGACGCCTATGTCAGCCAGCGTCTTTGGGCGACCGCACCGGACGGTACGCAAGTGCCGATCAGCCTGGTGGTCAAGCGCGAAGCCCTCGGCAAGCCGACACCCCTTTATCTGTATGGCTACGGCGCCTACGGCGAAAGCCTCGACCCGTGGTTCTCCCACGCGCGCCTGAGCCTGCTGGATCGCGGCGTGGCGTTTGCCATTGCGCACGTGCGTGGCGGCGGCGAGTTGGGTGAGGCCTGGTATCGCGCCGGCAAACAGGAACACAAGCACAACACCTTCAGCGACTTCATCGCCTGCGCCGAGCACCTGATCGCCAACGGCTTCACCACCTCACAACAATTGGCGATCAGCGGCGGCAGTGCCGGCGGGTTGTTGATCGGCGCGGTGCTTAACATGCGGCCGGAGCTGTTCGGCGCGGCGATTGCCGAAGTGCCGTTCGTCGATGTGTTGAACACGATGCTCGACCCGGATCTGCCGCTGACCGTCACGGAATACGACGAGTGGGGCAATCCTGAAGAGCCGGACGTTTATGATCGGATCAAGGCCTACGCCCCGTACGAAAACGTCACCGCGCAGGCTTATCCGGCGACGCTGGTAATCGCCGGCTACAACGACAGTCGCGTGCAGTACTGGGAAGCGGCGAAGTGGGTAGCGAAATTGCGCGCGACCAAAACCGATACCCATCAACTGCTGCTCAAGACCGAATTGGGCGCCGGGCATGGCGGAATGAGTGGCCGTTATCAGGGATTGCGTGACGTAGCACTCGAATACGCATTTGTTTTCGGGGTTTTGGGCATTGCCTGAGGAACTTGGCTCGGTGATTCGGTCTTAAGACCAGAGCACCGAGCCTGCCCTTGTAGGAGCGAGGCTTGCCCGCGAAGAGGCCGTAACATTCAACATCTATGTTGGCTGTGATAATGCCTTCGCGGGCAAGCCTCGCTCCTACAGGGGAACTCGTATGATCCGGAACCGCTACAGACACAAGAAAAAGACCGTGACGACATGTCAGAACCGACCTTACTGAACAACGAAATCCGCGACTGGCTGATGGACTGTGGCCTGTTCGATCAACTGCTGCCCGCCGACTTCGCAGCCGCCTCGGGCTACTTCAGCATCAGCACGGTGGCCGAGGGCGAAGAGATCTTCCGCGAAGGCGATGCCGGCAGTTTCATGTGCATCATCCATACCGGCCAGGTCGCGGTACAAAAAACCAACAGCGACGGACAACGGGTGACCATGGCCACGCTGCGCAGCGGCCGGGCGTTCGGCGAAATGGCTGTGCTCGATGGCGAACGGCGCTCCGCCAGTTGCGTAGCCGCGAGCAATTGCCAGCTGCTGAACCTGGGCAAGGACTCCCTGGAAAAGATGCTCAACGACGCGCCGAAAATCGCCGCCAAGATTATCCGCGCCCTCGCCGTCTCCCTGTCCAAACGCCTGCGTATGGCCGATGGCCAACTGCTTTCACAGCAGGTTTAACCACCGGGCGACTTGATCTTCGTGCGGTTCTGCTCAAGCCCCGGCAAGGGCTGATCCTTGGGCGGGCTGGGCACGATGATCGGCGGCAACAGCGGCGGCCCGCCACTGCCAGGCCCGACTTTTGGCACACTGTTGGGGGTGATCTGCGGGTACGGCGTCGGCGTTGCCGTGCCGGGCGAACCGGGCAGCGGTGACGGGCTGGTCGGAATGGTTTGCAGCTCTTGGGCCTGCACTGCAGTTATCGAGAGCGCGGCCAAGGCAATGACCGTTAGAATGGTGCGCTTCATCAATGGCTCCGTTGGCCTTGTTGTCTATTTGCAGGCTACTCCCAACTGCGTTCGTTTGCCTCCCCCATGCCCTTCCTCCTCAAGAGAACCCCATGAAACGTTTCGTTCTGCTCGACACCGCGCCTATCCCTGAAAACGGCGGTGCCCTGTGCCTGTTCGAATACGGTGAGGATTTCGTCATCAAGATCAAGGGCGGCGACGGCGGACAATTGATGAATACGCGCATGCACGGTTCCGAAGATGCGCTGGCCGAGATCCCCTGCCGCAAGGTCGCCGGACGGCCGAATTCACGGGTATTGATCGGTGGCCTGGGCATGGGCTTTACCCTCGCCTCGGCCCTCAAGCATTTGGGCAAGAGCGCTGAAGTGGTGGTCGCCGAACTGGTGCCGGGCGTGGTCGAGTGGAATCGCGGGCCGCTGGGCGAGAAAGCCGGGAACCCGTTGCTGGATAAACGCACGGTCATTCGCATGGAAGACGTGGCCAACGTACTTCAAGCCGAACCGCAAGGTTTCGATGCGATCATGCTCGACGTCGATAACGGCCCGGAAGGCCTGACCCAGAGGGCCAACAGCTGGCTCTATTCCGCGGGCGGCCTGAGCGCCTGCGCCAAAGCCCTGCGCCCAAAAGGCGTGCTGGCCGTCTGGTCGGCCAGCGCCGACAAGCAGTTTTCGGACAAACTGAAGAAGGCAGGCTTCAAGGCTGAGGAAGTCCAGGTCTTCGCCCACGGCAACAAGGGCACCCGTCACACCATCTGGATTGCCGAGAAGCTCAAGGGCTAGGCTAAACTTACGTCATAACCGTCAATAGTCTTTTACAAAGGTGAACCCATGAGTTCGTCAACACCGACCAACACCTCGAAGCTGGACCGCATCCTCGCCGACAACCAGCGCGACAAGGAAATGGGTTACCGCGACAAAGCCCTGAAGATGTACCCGCACGTGTGCGGCCGCTGCGCCCGTGAGTTTTCCGGCAAGCGCCTGAGCGAACTGACCGTGCACCACCGCGACCACAACCACGACAACAATCCGCAGGATGGTTCGAACTGGGAATTGTTGTGCCTGTATTGCCACGACAACGAACACTCGCGGTATACCGACCAGCAATATTTCGGTGAGGGCTCGTTGAGCACGCCGAAGATTGCCAAGGCGACGCATAACCCGTTTGCGGCGTTGGCCGGGTTGATGAAAAAAGACGACTGAAGATTTGTTTGCCTGACCCGGCCCCATCGCTGGCAAGCCAGCTCCTACAGTGTCATGTGTCGTTCACATATTTTGTGCTTAACGAGTAACCACTGTAGGAGCTGGCTTGCCGGCGATAGCAATCGCCCGGACACCACCAATCTCAAACCAGACACCCCCTCCCCCAATCCCCGTATAATCGCCGTTTTTTCCCCGAAGGCACCCCGCTCGTGGCAGACAAACGGTACAGCTGCATTGGTTTGTTCAACCCAAAATCACCGGAAAACGTCGGCTCGGTCATGCGCGCCGCCGGCTGCTACAACGTGGCGTCCGTGTTCTACACCGGCAAGCGCTATGACCGCGCCGCCGACTTCGTCACCGACACCAAACGCGTTCACTACGACATTCCGCTGATCGGCATCGACGACCTGAAAAAAATCCTGCCGCTGGGCTGCGTACCGGTGGCCGTGGAACTGGTCGACGGCGCCCGTTCGCTGCCGGAATACACTCACCCGGATCGCGCGCTGTACATCTTCGGCCCGGAAGACGGCTCGCTGGATAAAGAGATTCGCGACTGGTGCGAAGACGTGGTCTACATCCCGACCACCGGCTGCATGAATCTTGCGGCCACCGTCAACGTCGTGCTGTACGACCGCATGGCCAAGGGCCTCAACACCCGCTCCGGGCCGAAATTCCGCTGAACCGACGCACATCCGATGGAACAAGCCGCCCGCCTCGGCAGTCAGCTTAATTATCTATTCTTGAAGCAGTCCTTCCAGCAGGAGACAGATCATGAGCGAACTCAAACGCGTGGAGCGCATCGAATCCACCCCGTTCCAGAGTCCTTCCGACCATAACGTCCACGGTTGGGAACGCGCCGGCTCCGTCGCCGGCGGCCTGGTGATGGTGGGCAAAGGCCTGCGTCGCGGCGGTATTTTCGGATTGATCCAGGTGGCGATCGGTGGCGTGGCGCTGGCCCGTGGCATCACTGGCCACAGTTCGGCCAAGAGCCTGCTGGAGAAGAGCCGTCAGGACATGAATAACGTGCGGGCGAAAATCGAGCGTGCCGGGGAAGACCTGGCTCGATTGAAGGCGAATGCCGAGGCGGCGACCAAAACTGCCAGCGTGACCGGGAATGATTCGTTGAAGTCGCCGAAAGCCGGGGTTTGATTCGGGATTTTGTGTCGCGGTTAAGGGCCTCTTCGCGGGCAAGCCTCGCTCCTACAGGACCGCGTGATCCCTTGTAGGAGCGAGGCTTGCCCGCGAAGGCGGTGTTACTGAAGCAACCCGGTATCAAGCACCTTGGAAGACTCGCCAATCACACTCTCGGCCAGTTGAACGAATTCCTTGGTATCCACACTCTCCAGGTGCATCGCCCCACGCAACACATCATCAAGCGAGCGCTTGTTGCGGGTTTTAATGCGAATTTCCTGATCCAGTTCACTCAGCAATAGAACCGCTTTGCCAATCTGCGCAGGGCTGATCTGCTCGCCCCGCAACGTCGTGACCTTCTGGCTGTCCTTGGCCAACTTCTTGTGCAAACTTTCATACCGCTCATCACTCATTCCACCGGCGCGGCGCACCAGTTCGATGGCGTAATACTCGGCAAAGCCTTCGCTGATCCAGTCGCTGCGCTGCTTGTCGTTGATCCGCCCGAACACTTGGGCCAGCTCACGCACCAGCGCGCTGCTGCCACTTTCGCTGACCAGTGGCAGACGCGAATTCAGATAGATCGACTCTCGCGCCGCCAGACTGCCGCGCCACATCGGGTCGTTGGCGCCGACGATCAGCAATTTGGCGGGATGACGCGGAAACACAGCCTGCACTTGCGGCCAGACGAACGTCAGCAGCGTCAGCACGTCCATGCGGCGCATGCCCTGGCCCTGAGGCGAGGCGACGGTGACTTCGGTTTCCCCAAGCCGGGTGCGACGGCTGCCGAGGTGACCGGCGAGCATCCAGCCGGTTGGCCGGTCGAACAGGCGCGAGACGTTGTCGATGCGGAATTTGTTCTTGCCGATCCGCGGCCAGGCGGTTTCGACGCTTTTCCATCCGGTGGGCAATTCGAATTCAAGGCGTGACACCAATTCGATGCCGTCCTGCTGATCGAGTCTGGCGGCCGGTACCAGGTCGTCGCCGCGCATCAGCGCCCAGGTCGGGGTCATGCGCGTGTCGAAACTGCCGCTCTTGCGGCCGTGGCTGATGCGCACGCGGTAGGTCAGGCTGGCCTTGTCGGCCGCCGGGCGCCAGACACCCCGGGCCTCTTTGCCCGGCGTGAGTTGCCATTGGCCGTCGGCCTTGAAGTCGCTGTAATGGCTGCCGTCGCCGAGGTCGAAATCCAGACTGCGCACCGCCGAACCCTGGGCCAGCGTCAGGCGCACTTCAGCCTGATCGCTTTGCGGCAACAGGCGCACGTGGTAATCCAGATCGACTTTCTTCGCCGCCCACACCGACGAACTCAGGGCCAGCAGCCCAACGGCCAACGCCAGCCGCAATCCCACAGCCATACACACTCCCTTGTAAAACTAACCTGCGCGGAAAATCAGATGGTCTTCCCAATCGTCCTCGGGCACGCTGCCTTCGGCGAGCATGCGCCCGGACTGGGAAATACGTTCGTGATGCACGGCATCGCGATCACCGCACACCAGATGGTGCCAGAGGGGCAAATCCTTGCCCTCGCTGACCAGGCGATAACCGCAGGTCGGCGGCAGCCATTTGAACTCATCGGCCTTGCCCGGTGTGAGCTGAATGCAGTCCGGCACGAATTCACGACGGTTGGGGTAATCGCTGCACTGACAGGTTTTCAGGTCCAGCAGTTTGCAGGCGATGCGCGTGTAATAAACGCTGTTGTCGTCTTCATCCTCAAGCTTTTGCAGGCAGCACAGGCCACAACCGTCGCACAGCGATTCCCATTCCTCTTGATCGAGTTGATCGAGGGTTTTGCGTATCCAGAACGGTTCGACTTTGGCGGCCATGGCTCAAGCATCAACATCAGGTGGTGAAAAGGCCGCCAGTCTAGTGCCAAGGCCGTTGCGGGCCAAGCATTGGCGACTGCCGGTAGAACGCGCTTGTCAGTTTTTGCGCTGCCCAGTAGGGTTTCGCGTCGCCCCTCACTTTCAAACGTAGCAAGGAATCTATTGATGAGTGCCAATCCACGCGTTGCCGATTATGCCATCCACCCTCAATTCACCGATCGCTGGTCGCCCCGCGCCTTCACCGGCGAGGCCATCTCCGAGGAAACCCTGCTGAGTTTCTTCGAAGCCGCACGCTGGGCGCCATCGGCCTACAACTCGCAGCCTTGGCGGTTTCTCTACGCGCGCCGCGATACGCCGAACTGGGAGCGTTACCTGGGCCTGCTGAACGAGTTCAACCGCAGCTGGGCGCAACACGCCTCGGCGCTGGTGATCGTGATCTCGAAAACCACCTTCACGGCGCCCGGCGCCACTGAAGAAACCCCGGCGCTGTGGCACACCTTCGACACCGGTTCTGCCTGGGGCCATCTGGCGCTGCAAGCGAGCATCAGCGGCTGGCACACTCACGGCATGGCCGGTTTCGATCAGGAGCTGACCCGCAAGGAGCTGAACATTCCTGAAGGTTACGCACTGCACGCGGCAGTGGCGGTGGGCAAGCTGGGGGACAAGGCGACGCTGGCGGATTACCTGCAAGCCCGTGAAGAGCCGAGCCCGCGTCGTCCGTTGAGCGAGTTGGCGGCTGAAGGCGACTTCACCCTCTAAGCCACAACATAGAACCAAATGTGGGAGCGAGCCTGCTCGCGATAGCGGTGTGTCAGTCAATATTTACGGAGACTGTCACACCGCTATCGCGAGCAGGCTCGCTCCCACAGTTATTTGCGCACCATTCAAGTCCAGCAGTGGGTTCAATACCCGCGATTGAAATCCACTTCGCCGCGCAACGCTTCACCCGCCTGATACGCCCGCAAATTCTCGACAAACAACTTCACCATCATCGTCGGCGACGTTGGTGCGGAGCTGTGGCCGGTCAGCAGCAGGCCCCAGGCCGTCCAGAATGGATGACGTTGCGGCAGCGGCTCCTGACGGCAGACGTCGATCACCGCGCCCGCCAGATGCCCTTCCTTCAAGGCTTCCACCAGATCCGCATCGACCACCGCCACGCCGCGCCCGACGTTGATGAACAACCCGGTCGGCTTGAATTGCTTGAACAGCGCCGCGTTGTACAGGTCGTGGGTGCTCGGGGTGTTCGGCAGCAGATTGATCACGTAATCCACTTCACCGACCAGGCGCGGCAAGTCCGCCAGCGCTCCCACTTCGACAAACGGCGCCTGCTCGCGGGCTTCGCTGGCGATGCCATACAACTCGACGCCAAACGGCAGCAGGAACTGCGCGACGGTCTGGCCGATATCGCCGGTGCCGACGATCAAGACCTTGCGCCCCGCCAGGCTTTGGCCCTGACGGCTGTCCCATTTGCGCTCGACCTGACTGACCAGCCGCGGCAGCACTTCGCGTTCGTGGCCGAGCATGTAGGTCAGCACGTATTCAGCCATGACCTGACCGAAAATCCCTACAGCGCGAGTCAGGCGATAGTGGCGCGGCAAACCGTCGGCCAGCAGCGGCGTGATCCCGGCCCAGGTCGACTGCAACCATTGTGGCTGGTGGCCCTGACGCAACAGGGTGGCCAGGAGGTCCGGCTGACCCAGCCAGATCGGGCAATCGGCAGCCTGACTGGCCAGTTCGGCGGAGTCACCGCTGGTCAGCACTTCCAGATCAGGTGCTGCCTGACGCAACAGTTGGGCATACACAGGGTGGTCGTGTTCAGCAATCAGAACGCGCATGGTTCAAACCTTTCAAAAGCAGTGCAGACGGCCGCCGAGGGAGTATCGCTCCCTCGTTGCGGCCATCGCCAAAATCATTCCAGTTTTTCACAAAGGCTCTGAACAGAGCCTGTCTACCGACTACATCGGGTCGTTGCGTCGCAACAACTCTTCCGGCAAGTGTTCGATGTATTCGTCTTCGGCCGGTGGCATTTGCAGGTGATAGCCCTGCTTGTCGAGGTTTTCCAGCACCACGGCGATGTCCTCGCGCGACAGCTTGCGCTCGGGGGTCAGCACCAGATCGAAGGCGTGGATGGCTTTGCCGAAGGCCGCCATCAGTGTTTCGGGCACGCGCTCCAGTGCATCGCTCTTGAGCACATAGAGGTACATTTCGTTTCTTTTTGAGCTGCGGTAGATGGAGCAAATACGTTTCAAGGCTGTTCTCCGGCGGTGGCCAGGCTGTCGAGCAGCGCCTGGCCCATCAATTCGCGGCGCCAGCCACGCAGCGAATCAGGCAATTGGTAAGGACCATTGGGGAAGCCGCTCTTGAGCAGCGCTTCCAGGGTTTTCTTGCGCAGCATCAGTTCCGGCGCAACGTTCAGTCGCTCGGCTTCGGCCTGGCCGAGTGCACGCAACTGTTTGATCAGTGCGGCAGCATCCACCGGCAACGGTTCCGGCACGGCTGGCGGCCATTGATCTGGCGACACACTGCCAGAGCGCTTGATCAGATCAAGCAGAAATTCGCCGTCCTGACGCACGGTACGCGGGTGCATGTCTTCGATTTTCGCCAACGCCCCGAGGTTGTCCGGTTGCGTGCGCGCCAGCGGCCACAGGGAATGTTCACGGATGATGCGATTGCGCGGCAGATCACGGGCGCGGGCCTCGCGTTCACGCCAGGCGCAGAGTTCACGCAAAACGGCGAGCTGAGCGCGAGACAACTTCCAGGCCAGTTTCGCTTCGCGGTAAACCTCGTACGGGTCGACTTCACGACGCAGGTTGGCCACCAGCTCGGCGCCGTCTTCCAGGACCCAGGCGTACTTGTCGTCAGACAGCTTCGGACGAAGCTGTACGAAAACTTCCGCCAGGTGCAAGGCGTCTTCGGCGGCGTAGCTGATCTGGGTTTCGGACAGCGGGCGTTGCAGCCAATCGGAACGGGTCTCGCCCTTGGGCAGGTCGATGCCGAGCACTTCCTGCACCAACCGCGAATACCCCATGGAGAAACCGAGGTTCAGGTAGGCGGCGGCCAATTGCGTGTCGAACAGCGGCGCCGGCAGGCTGCCGGTCAGGCGCAACAGCACTTCGAGGTCTTCGCTGCACGCATGGACGACTTTGACCACGGCCGGGTTTTCCAGCAACGCGGCCAGGGGTTGCCAGTTGTCGATGGTCAACGGGTCAATCAGGTAAGCGCGTACGCCATCGCCGATCTGCAGCAAACCCGCGATCGGATAAAAGGTGTCGACCCGCATGAATTCGGTGTCGAGGGCAACGTAGGGCAGCTGCTGCCACTCGGCGCAAAACCGGCCGAGGCTATCGTTGTCGCGAATCCAGTGAATATCGATGGCCACACGGCTCTCCCTTGAAGAATGGCGCGCAGTATATATCGCCCCCGGCGATTTCCGCGCCTCCACTGAACAAGAGCTTTAGCGAAAACACCTGCTTGTTAGCAAGAATTGTCTGACGGAGGGAGGTTATCTGGCCTTACGCAGCACGTAGACGCGCATCTGCGTGCAACCTGGCAGGAAATCCTGATGGCTGAGTAAACGGAATCCGGCCTGTTTGAACTCGGCTTCCACCTCGGCCTTACTGGCCAGATGCCGGGCATGAGTGCCTTGTGCATCGGGTTGCCGGCGTTTGAAATGAGCTTCGACCCGCACCGCGACAATCACGGTGTCGCGGCTGACCCGGTGGAACTCACCGAGCATGGCTGACCGATGCTCGGCGCAGGCGATGTGCTGAAACAGTTGCATGCAAAAAATGCAGTCCACCGCATTCGCCGACAAGCCGATGGCGAATGCCGAACTCTGAAAGGTCTTGACCCGTTTCAACAGCTCTTGCGGATGATGGATCGGGGCGTGATCGAGCATGTCCTGCGACGGATCGGACGCCAGGATCACCCGGTTCGCGTGTTCGGCCAGCACCGGCCAGAAACGTCCGGCCCCGCAAGCGACGTCAAGAATCAACCCCGGCTCACCGGCCACTTTGAGCGCGTTGCGCACCAACTGCTCGTCCCGCCAGAACGCCAGGCGCCCGGCCAGACCACGTGGACGCGGCTGCATGCAGACGCGGGCGTGTTCCTGGTCATAGCGCCGGGCGAACTCAAGCTCGAAGGCGGATGGGGGTTGAGGGGACATGTGTGATTGCTCTTGTAGGAAAATCTACCGGCCGCAGGTTAGCGGCCGATACGTGAAAAAAAGGTTGTCACCCTCACTCTTTGGCCAAAACGCCGTCGATCACCGCACCACGGCAGCCTGCAAACAGGTCCAGATCCTGGTTGTAGACCTTACTGTTGACCTCCAGCAGACCGAGCATCGAATGGAACAGATTGTCCTGGCTCAGCGGCTTCTCACGGCTCAATTGCAGGCAGTGTGTGTCCACCGAGAACGACTTTTGATAGCTGTCAGAGAACCAGGCCAGCATCGCAACATGCTTCTGTTGCTCCGGCGCCAGCATGTAAGGCGTACCGTGGAGGAACAGGTTGTATTCGCCCAGAGATTCGCCGTGGTCCGACAGGTAGAGCATCGCGGTATCAACTTTGTCCTGGTTGCTGCGCAACAGATCGATCAGGGTCGACAGCACGTGGTCGGTGTAAACGAGGGTGTTGTCGTAACCATTGACGATACTTTCGCGACTGCAATTATTCAGGGCATTACTTTCACACACCGGCGTAAAGCGTTCGTACTCTTTCGGGTAGCGCTTGAAATACTCCGGGCCATGACTGCCCATCTGGTGCAACACCAACACCGTGTCTTTATCCAGGGTGTCGATGAAGTGCTGCAAACCTTGCAGGAGAATTTCATCGCGGCATTCACTATTGGCGCAGAGCACCGGATCTTTCAGGTTACTGACATCGTCGAGGGTGACGCGGTCGCACGTGCCTTTGCAGCCTGACTGGTTATCGCGCCATATCACCTCCAGGCCTGCACGCTTGAGCACATCCAGCAGGCCTTCTTCATTCTTGGCCTTGCTCGCGTTGTAGTCCTTGCGGCCCATGTTGGAAAACATGCAGGGCACCGACACGGCCGTTTCAGTACCGCAGGAATGCACATCGGTGAACGCAATCAGGCCGGCTTCTTTATCCAGTTTCGGCGTGGTGTCACGGTTATAACCCAGCACACCGAAATTCTCGGCCCGGGCACTTTCACCGACCACCAGCACGGTCAGGGATTTGCGGCTGTGCGCTTGCCAGGCCGGATTTCTCTCGGCGTCCTCACCGATTTTAACGAAAGGCTGATGGGCCGAAGCGACTTGCTCACGCAGGTAGCTGAACGAGGCGCCGATGTAGTTACTCGGGACCACCATCAAACGCAATTCATGGTGATTGCGAAACAGTGAGGACAAGCCCTGATAGTTGACCAGTGCGACGCCACCGATCACCGCCATCGACGCAACACTTACCAGTACTTTACTGAGCAACTCACGGTGCCAGCGACGGTAATTAATTGGCGTCTTCCACAACAACCACGAAGGTAAAACCCCGAGCAGAACAATATAAACAAGTAACTTTATCGAGAGTAAGTCACGCACTTCCGTGGCATTGGTTTGCGCAAAGTTACGCAACATGCCGGTGTCGATAAGTGCACCGTATTGCCCCATGAAATACGCCACCCCGGCGCTGATCATGAAGAGTAGGGTCAAGACCGGCTTCAACAGCGGGCGGAACGCCAACAGGGTCAATACGATGTTGAAAGCAGCCAGAATCATCAAGCCAAAAGCCACACGCATGACGATGCCTTGACCGTCGAACGCGGTGATTTCAAACAAATGTTGCCAGAGCACCAAATTAAAGCCTGTCAATAAAAAGGTGCTGGCAATCAACGTCACCCACTCGGGGCGAACGGCTTTGAGTTTCCACATGATAATCGGCTGTTCCTGAAAAGAAGTGCCGTCGGTCAATGTGAAAATTTCATTGACCGCGACAGCACTAATTTTAAGTAGCCAACCATCAATTTTTTGTGAAAAAGAAGCCAACGATTAGTTGGCTTAAGGCGTTTAACTAAATCTTCAGTTGTATTTGAGAATGGTTCAGGCCTGGTTCAGGTACCAACGCCAATCCTGCTCACCGACCTCGCCCATGAATTGACGATACTCGGCACGCTTCACCGCGAGGTAAACACCCAGAAATTCTCTGCCAAAGGCCTCTCGCGCCCAGCCCGAACCTTCCAGTGCGCGCAAGGTGGTCAGCCAGTCGGTGGGCAGCAGTTCCGTGGCCTGGGCGTAACCATTGCCCTCCACGGGCGCTCCCGGGTCCAGTTGTTCGCGAATGCCGCGATGGATACCCGCCAGAATCGCCGCAGCCGCCAGGTACGGGTTGGCGTCGGCGCCGCAAATGCGATGTTCGATGTGCCGCGAGAACGCCGGCCCACCTGGCACGCGTAGACTCACAGTGCGATTGTCCACGCCCCAGGTGGCCGCCAGCGGCGCGTAACTGTTGGTCTGGAAGCGACGGTAGGAGTTGGCGTTCGGACAGAACAGCAACAACGAATCGAGCAAGGTACTGAGCATCCCGCCAACCGCCTGTTTGAGCAGCGGCGTACCGTCTGCGGCTTCGCTGGCGAACAGGTTGTTGCCGTCCTTGTCCGCGAGGCTGACGTGCATATGCATGCCCGTGCCGGCCAGGTCATCGAACGGTTTGGCCATGAAGCACGCGGTCATCCCGTGCTTGTGCGCCACGCCCTTGACCAGGCGCTTGTAGCGCACGGCTTCGTCCATCGCCTGCAAGGCGTCGGTGCGATGCTCGAGGGTGATTTCCACTTGCCCCGGCGCGTACTCGGAAATCGCCGTGCGTGCCGGAATGCCCTGGAGTTTGCAGGCGTTGTAGAGATCCGCCAGAAACGGCTCGATCTGCTCCAGCTCACGCAAGCCGTAGACTTGAGTTGCGCGCGGGCGCCCGCCATCGACATCCCGCGCCGGTTGCGGCCGGCCGTTGCTGTCGCGCTGCTGATCCAGCAGATAGAACTCCAGCTCCGCGGCCATCACCGGGTAATAACCGTCTGCCTGCAAGCCTTCGATCACCTTCGCCAACAGGTGCCGCGGGTCGGCGATGGTCGCCGGCATGCCCTCCTTCGGGTGCATGCTGACCTGCACCGCCGCCGTCGGAATCAATCGCCATGGCATGCGCGTCAGGCTGCCGCTGATCGGGTAGGCCCGGCAATCGATATCCCCCACGTCCCAGACCAGACCCGAGTTTTCCACGTCATCGCCGTTGATGGTCAGGCCCAGAATGGTGCTCGGCAGGGGGCGACCGCTTTCGTAGACCGCCAGCAGTTCATCGCGATGCAACAACTTGCCCCGTGGCACACCGTTGTTATCGAGGATGAACAACTCGAACATCTCGATATCCGGATTCTGTTCCAGAAAAGTCAGGGCTTCTTGTTTCGTGGCGAAGGAGGTCGTGGCACAACTCATAGGAATTCTCTTGTTTCCGCGTCAGGCAAACGCGCAGGCGCTGCCGGTTTGATCCAGGCGCACAGCGCAGGACCTGTAGGAACAATCAACGGGAAAGGCAGGAATCCGGTGGGCGCGCGTGACGGCAATGCCACAACGCCCAGAAGGCGAGTTCGGAAGGAAGTGCGACTGGACAATCGTCCATAAAGAAGACCGCAGTAGACAGATGAGCAGCAGCGTCACATGGCTGGTTAAGTCGTTAAATCGGGATTTGAAGAACTTTGGTTGTGGGTTGGCTAAACAATCAACCAGCCACCCTATACCCAATGTGGCTGCCGCCACACAAACCATTGTAGGAGCGAGCCTGCTCGCGATGACGGAGAGTCAGGCAACATAAATATTGAATGAAAAATTGCTATCGCCGGCAAGCCGGTCTCGCTCCTACAGGGTTCTGTGTTGCGGCAGAGGTATTTGATTTTTAAATACCGCGACGGACTTTCTGATTTGCGGCTTCCAGGCCTCTCGCGCCTAATCGGGCCCTGTCATTCAAGGTCCAATCGATGGAAAACGTCCGAGCCACTTCTCGCCCTGCCTTCTGGTTGATGGTCAGCATCATGCTCGTCGCGCTGAACCTGCGCCCATCCATGGCCGCGGTCGGCCCTTTGCTCTCGGCGATTCGCGGCGATATCCCGCTGAGTTTCAGCCTGGCGTCGCTGCTGACCATGCTGCCGGTGATGGCCATGGGATTGGCGATGTTCTTCGGCCTCAGCGTCAGCCAATGGCTTGGCGAACAGCGCACGGTGGTGGTGTCGTTGCTGATCATCGGACTGGCGACGGTGTCGCGCCTGTTCCTCGACTCCGCGGCCGAACTGATCCTCAGCGCCGTTCTGGCAGGTGTCGGTATCGCGCTGATTCAGGCGTTGATGCCGACGCTGATCAAGTCGCGATTCAGCGACAACGTTTCCGTGTGCATGGGCCTCTACGTCACGTCGATCATGGGTGGCGCCGCCCTTGCCGCGTCCTTCGCGCCGCTGGTGATGATGCGCACCGGCAGTTGGCGGGGAGGACTGGCGATCTGGTCGATCCTGGCATTGGTGGCGCTACTCTTCTGGCTCGGCCAACGTGCGGTGATGCCGGCACTGCCCGCTCAAGCGCAACGAAACAGGTCGTTCTTCGCCAATTCCCGCGCCTGGTTACTCGCCATCTTCTTTGGTCTGGGCACAGCGTCCTACACCTGTGTGCTGGCCTGGCTGGCGCCGTACTACGTGGAGAAAGGCTGGAGCGAACAAAACGCCGGTTTGTTGTTAGGTTTCCTCACGGCCATGGAAGTACTGTCCGGCCTGGTGACGCCTGCGATCGCCAACCGCAGCCGTGACCGTCGCCTGGTGCTGGTGGTGTTGCTGGCGCTGATCATGGCCGGTTTCTGTGGGCTGATAGTGAGCCCGCAACACCTGAGTCTGTTGTGGCCGTGCCTGTTGGGGCTGGGCATCGGCGGACTGTTCCCGATGAGCCTGATCGTGTCGCTGGATCATCTGGACAACCCGCAACGTGCGGGCGGGCTGACGGCTTTCGTCCAAGGCATCGGCTACCTGATCGCCGGCCTCTCGCCGCTGATTGCCGGGATCATCCGCGATCAACTCGGCAGTTTCGAATGGGCCTGGTGGTCACTCACCGGCGTCATGGCGCTGATGATGTTGATGGTCCTGCGCTTCAACCCGCGGCACTACGCCCGCCACATTCACTGACCCGGAAGCGCCCTCATGAAACACACCGGTTTCGCCGCCGCCCACGCTGGCATGCTGCTCTGGGCACTGTTGATCGCTGCTTCGTTTTCCGCAGCGGCACAGGTCAGTCAGGCTATTGATCCGGTCCTGCTGACCGGCTTGCGCCTGCTGTTTTGCGCACTGGTGTTTTTGCCGCTGTTGCTGATCAAGGGCGACACCGCCATGAACCGACGCGGGTTATTCGGCCATGCCGTCCTCGGCCTGCTGCTGGCGGTTTATTTTGGCTCGCTGTTCGAAGCGTTGCGTTACACCAGTGCGGTCAACACCGGCACGATGTTCACGCTGGTGCCATTGTTGACCCTGCTTTTCGAAGCCGTGTTGATGCCGGACAGCAGCCTGAAACAACGGGTATTGCCGATGTTGATTGCGGCCGCCGGGGCCGTGATGCTGGTGCTGAAAGGCACTGGGCCCGGCGAGTTGCCGTCGTTCTATGCGGTGTCGGTGTACGGGCTCGGTTGCCTGGCGATGGCGCTCTATTCGCCCCTGAGTCAGCGGCTGAAAACCAGCAGCCTCAAGGGTCGTGGCCCGGTAGGCATGACCTTCTGGAACATGCTGTTCGGTGCGTTGTTCCTGCTGGTGTTCTGTGGGGTCAGTGGAGGCTGGCGATCGGCATCGTTGCTGACCCTGAACGATTTTTACTGGCTGATTTACCTGGCGTTGTTCGCCACCCTGGCGACCTTCTGGTTGCTGCACCGGGCCATCGGTGTCATCGCCCCCTCCTCGGTCATTTCGTACATTTACCTGAGTACGTTGTTCATCACGCTGTTTCATTGGTTCTGGTGGCGTCAATCGCCGATGCCGCTGGAAATCGTCGGTGCGGTACTCGTAGGCATCGGCATGCTGACGTTATTGATGTCCAGTCGTCGCACTGTGCATTTGGCACTGCCTCACAACTAAAAGGGAAACTTCCCACAAGGCATTCTCCTGGGACCATCGTTCCGCTAGGATCATTCGCACGAGTTTGCGCTCAGTCAGCGCAAGGATCACAGCGAGATGGAATGGATGCTGAACAGTAACTTGCTTAGAAAACTCGACATGCAGGACCTCATGGTGTTTATCGCCGTGTATGAACAAAGCAGCGTCACCGGAGTGTCCGAAACACTCTGCGTCAGTCAGTCCACCGTCAGTTACTGCCTGAAAAAGCTACGCAGCGGATTCGAAGACGAATTGTTCATCAACACCCGCGCGGGGATGCGCCCTACTTACAAAGCCAGCACCATGTACACCCACGTGCTGAAAATCCTCGACAGCATCAACCTCTGTCACGCCGGGGCACAGGCGTTCGACCCTACCCTGCAACCGGTCACCTTCAACATCTGCGCACCGGAATACTTCGAGCAGTTAATCCTGCCGCGTTTATTGAAAAGCTTTGATTTCGCCGACTTACCGGTGATGGTCAACATGCACAAGTTCGAAACCGACATCCCGGCCGAAGAACTGCGCGACGGCAGTCTCGACCTGGTGATTTGCTTCGGCCCGAATTTTCATCGCAGTCACACCGACTTCAAATCCCGCATGTTGCTGGAGGACGATCTGGTCTGCGTCTTCGATAAACGCGCCACGCCGCTGGAGCCCCGTTTAAGTCTGCAAGCCTTCACCGAACGCCGGCACGTGTTTCCTACACCCTGGACATCAACCACCAACATGGTCGACGGCTGGCTGGCGCAGCAAGCGCAAAAACGGCAAATCGTCGCACGCTCCAACAGCTACAGCGCAGCGCTGAAAATGATCACAGGCACCGACTTCATCGTTACCCTGCCCCGACGCATCCAGCATTTACTGGCCAGCGAGGCGATTTTCAATCACTGCGAAGCGCCCAACGGCTTGCCGGGTTTCACCCTCGATATGCAATGGAGTCAAGGCGCCGATCAGGACAGCGCCAATACCTGGCTGCGTGAACAAGTGGTCAGGGCCTGCACTGAACAGGCCACTGCCTGAGACTCAGTTGTTGATGGCGACTTTGCTGTAGGACTCCCGATCAATGTCGAGGATTTCTACAGCCAACTGCACCTCAACCCCCGCCGGCCATTCACACAAGTCCTGCACCACCGCCAGCAGGCTTTCGGATAACTGCTTTTTGATCTGCGGCGAGCGGCCACTCAACAACGCCAGTTTCACGTGCACAAATGCCCGCTCAGCCAATGCAGTACCGACCTTGAAGGTTTCAACCTTCACGGCTCGGCTTTTGATGTCGTATTCGGCAGCAAACTGACCGGAAGCCACCAGCGTATTGTTGAGCCGGATCAACGCCACGTCGGCGTTCAAATCAGGCAGGTTGGCGGTGTACTCCATGTGCAGGTGGGGCATGACGTGGCTCCTGAAAGTAGGCGGAAAGGTCGTACATATAACACAGAGTGGTCCTGCTCACCGGGACGGCGGCGACGCTAATCGCTCACTCATGAACGCCTCCAGTCGCGAGCGCAACCAGCGCTCGGCGGGGTCGGTGTCGACGTGGCTGAGCCAGACCATCGACAGGTCAAGCGTCGGTGTCTTGAACGGAAAAGGCTCCATGAACAACTGTCCGGACGCCGCCATCGCCTCGGCGGTGTAATCCGGCAGGCTGGCGATCAGATCGGTTCCGGCGAGCAAGGCTGGCAAGGAACTGTATTGCGGCACGGATAACACTACCTGGCGTGTACGCCCGATCTCCGCCAGCCACTCGTCAGCGTAACCACTGATGTTGGCGGTGTGAGACACCAGCACGTGCGGGCGCGAGCAATATTCATTGAGGGTCAGCGGCGTGTCGGACGCATCGGCGCGCAGGATCCTGGGCTGGATGTGCCGCAACAATTTGCGCTTGGCATTGGCCGGCAGACCCCGGGTCTGGCTGATACCCACCGTGATGTCGCCGGATGCCAGCAAATCGGGAATTCGCCAGTAATCGACATGCTGCACTACAAACACCACCTTCGGTGCTTCCTGACGCAAGGCACGCAGCAACGGCGGCAACAGGCCGAACTCGACATCGTCCGACAGCCCGATACGAAACGTCATGGTGCTGACGGTCGGGTCGAAATCATGGGTCAGGCTTAACGCCACCGACAACGAGTCCAGCGCCGGCGACAAATACTGAATCAGCTCCTCGGCCCGGGCGGTCGGCTCCATTCGATGGCCAACCCGAATGAACAGCGGGTCGTTGAACATCGTGCGCAGGCGGTTGAGCGCCGAACTGATGGTCGGCTGCCCGAGAAACAACTTCTCCGCCACACGGGTAACGTTGCGTTCGAGCATCAAGGTTTCGAACACCACCATCAGGTTGATATCCGCCTTGCGTAGTTCGTTGCGATTCATCCACTGCCCCCAATCCCCAAATCTGCTGACAGTTTAGGTAGCTGTCGCAACGGGCGTCTATGCGACTCAAGCAGTTTGCATTTGATCGGGCTGCAAGGCTGCTTGAAACGAAGCTGCCCTGATTGAGCAGCTTCACCGCTGGAGGCCTAGATTTCCTTCACCGGAGTCTGATCCTGAGTGCCCTTGATCAGGCTGATGGCATGCACGCAATCCGCCTTGTTGACGTAAGCCTCCCCGCTGGCAATCGTTTCATTGTTCCCCGCCCGTAAACGCCACCGCCATTGACCTTTGCCGGTGTGCGGGGTGCCACGGGTTTGCCTGTAAATCTCGAAGTACATTGATCGCTCCTTGCGATGACTGATAACGGCAGGTCAGTGACCTGCGAAACCAGAGTAGATGAGGTTTTTGGGCGGAGAGGTGTTGCAATGTCAGGAGATATTTCGAGGGAAAACCCTTGATTGGGGCGGCAGCCAGTAGATACGAGGGGTGGTAATTCGAGCTACGTGGTTGAGTAACTTTTCTTGTGAACGGGCTTATTTTTCTTACTTCAGCCCGTTGACGGTTCCCACGCAAAAAAACTGAACACCTTGCGGTGTCCAGACCATTGCGACTACTTGCGGCTCTGCTACCTCGCACCAAAATCGCCAAAACAAAACGACCAGAAACGAAAAAGCCCCGTATTTAGCTACGGGGCTTAATAAGATGGTCAGTCTGACCGAGAAGCCCTGCAGGTTTACGCCTGCAGGGCTTTTTCGTTTAGTGCAAAAGCATATTCTGGCATCGTCTGACAGCCCCTTCCTGATTTGTCCAAGCCCCTGGCGGCATCAGGCTTGGCCCCTAAGCTCTGCGACGTGCGGGGCGAAAAGGCCCTGACCATCGACAATCATGCGAACTCAAAAGGAGCCTCTCCAATGGCTAGAGATAAAGCAAAAGACGACAAACACTTCAACTGTACCCAACCCCATGAAGCCGACTACGTCGCAGGCCTTTACCCTCACGCGAAGGAAGAGGTCAAAACATTACTGGCATCCGCCTGCAAGGACAAAACCTTGCACAACTCCACACACAGGGATGTCTACGAGCTGATCAAGAGGAAACTGGGTTACTCGCAGCCGTAAGTTTGGCGGGCTAATACGAAGCTGCTCTGATTGAGCAGCTTCACGGCTGTTTTTAAGCTCCACCCCAATTGCACAGAATAGAGCTCAGCACCGCATGAACTCGTCAGGCATGTACCTCACGATCAAGAACATCAGCCACCCACTGATTAATGCTCTTGTTAGCGAGCTGTGCTTTAACAGCGACTGTTGCGTGAAGTGCTGGTGCGAGACGCAGGCTGAGGTTGCCCGAATAGGGTTTTTGCGGGGAGCGGCCGAGCTTGGCACACGTCTCCAGATAATCTGTGACGGCCTCTTCAAATGCTGCGCGGAGCTCGCTGACTGACTCGCCATGAAACCCAACGACATCCTTGATACCCGCGATGTGGCCAACAAACAGGCCGTCTTCATCGCTGTATTCGATCCGGGCGGCGTAGCCCTGATAATTCATAACGTTCACGGAATAACTCCTGCTTGTTCAAGCGGCATTTTCACATCCGGGACTCAGCTGTTTTTGTACGGCCACAAGAATATCGGCGGGACTCTCGGCGCAGTTGTAGGCAAAATCCGAGAGATGCGTACGAACGTACATCTGCTGTCTAGGTGTCGACGAGGCGGCCACCGGTAAATACCGACGCCTAGTACTTACTTTTGTAAGTGCCCCCCCTAAAAACGCACTAAAAAATCTACAGAAACGAAAAAGCCCCGTAGCTTATTCAGCTACGGGGCTTTTTCTATGTAATGGCGGAGAGATAGGGATTCGAACCCTAGGTACCGGTGAAGGTACAACGGATTTCGAATCCGTCCCATTCGGCCACTCTGGCATCTCTCCAACGGCGCGCATCATAACAACACTTTTGCCGGAAGCGAACCCCCAAAGCGAAATTTTTTCCGTGCTATCAGATGCTTGCGTCGATTAAAGCGGTACGCCCAGACGATTGGCGACTTCTTCGTAGGCTTCGATGACGTCACCGAGGCCCTGACGGAAGCGGTCCTTGTCCATTTTCTTGCCGGTGGCCTTGTCCCACAGACGGCAGCCGTCCGGGCTGAACTCGTCGCCCAGGACGATGGAGCCGTCGGAGAACACGCCGAATTCAAGTTTGAAGTCGACCAGCAGCAGGCCGGCGTCGTCGAACAGTTTGCTCAGGACTTCGTTGACCTTGAGCGACAGTTCTTTCATGCGAACCAGTTGCTCGGCGGTGCCCCAACCGAACGCCACGACGTGGGATTCGTTGATGAACGGGTCGCCCTTGGCGTCGTCCTTCAGGAACAGTTCGAAGGTGTAAGGGTTGAGCTTCATGCCCTCTTCGACACCCAGGCGCTTGACCAGGCTGCCGGCGGCGTAGTTACGCACGACGCACTCGACCGGGATCATGTCGAGTTTTTTCACCAGGCATTCGTTGTCGCCCAGCAGTTTGTCGAATTGAGTCGGCACGCCGGCTGCTTCGAGTTTCTGCATGATGAAGGCGTTGAACTTGTTGTTCACCATGCCTTTGCGGTCGAGCTGCTCGATGCGCTTGCCGTCGAACGCCGAGGTGTCGTTGCGAAACAGCAGGATCAAGCGGTCAGCGTCATCGGTCTTGAAAACCGATTTGGCTTTGCCGCGGTAGAGTTCTTCACGTTTTTCCATGATGGGCTCCGCTTGCTAAGTAGGTGGGCTAGGCGATGTGTCGCCAGTCGAGCCCTGAATCTTGATCGGCCAGTTGCAGCCAGTCCGGGTCGCACCCGAGGGTGTCGACAAAACATTGCCGGGCCAGCTGCGGCAGGTTGTTCTTGCTGCTCAGATGGGCCAGGACCAGGTGTTGCAGGCCTTGCCAGCCCAACTCGGACACCAGGAATGCCGCCTGGTGGTTGTTCAAATGTCCCAGTTCACCACCCACCCGCTGCTTGAGAAAGTACGGGTAGTGACCGCGAGCCAGCATGTCACGGCAATGGTTGGCCTCGATCATCAACGCATCGAGGTCACGATAGCCGTCCAGCACCTTGTTGCAGTACGAGCCCAGGTCAGTCAACAGGCCGAAGCGCCGCTCACCGTCACTGAACACATATTGCGTCGGCTCCTGTGCATCGTGGGCCACGGCAATGACGCCGATGCTCAGTGCGCCGATCTGCAGTTGCTCGCCGCCAGCCAGAAGGCCAGCCGGTTCAATCGGTTTGCGCATCCCGCGCAGGGTGCCGCGACTGAGGTAGACAGGCAGATTGTAGCGCCGAGACAGCAAACCCACGCCATGCACGTGGTCGGCATGTTCGTGGGTCACGAGTATCGCGCTCAACTGCGCCGGGTTCACACCCAGGCGCAGCAAGCGTTTTTCGGTTTCCCGCAAGGAGAAACCACAATCCACCAGCACATACGTATCAGCGCTGGCTATCAGCGTGCCGTTCCCTTGGCTACCGCTGCCGAGAACGGCAAAACGCATGTGATCAGCCCAGGTTGTCCTGAATCACGCTCAACACTTTGCGCGCCACGTCAGCCGGCGCCACGGTGTTGATGTTTTTCTCGACGGTGACCTGAACGGTATCGCCTACCTTGCTCAGGCGAACCTGATAACGCTCGGCACGGGCTTCAACTTCTTCCTTGTCCGGCTTGCTGCCGAACAAACCGCTGAGGAAACCAGGCTTCTCGTCTTTCTTCTCGGCTTTTTCGGCCAGGTTGATGTAGTACAGGCCCAGGCTGCGGTTGATGTCTTCAACGCGCCATTCGCCCTGCTCCAGCGCACGACCGACGCTCGACCAGGCACGATCCAGGTCGGTGCCGACGTTCAGAACCGGGTTGCCGCTGCCGTCTTCGCTCAGGCTGACACGGCTTGGCGCATCAAAATCACGCGAGGCCAGCATGGAGACCGAACCGCCCTTCTCCGACGTGCGGCTCATGCTTGCCAGCATGTCGTCGACCAGCGCCGCGTCCAGGCCAGTGTTGACCGAACGGTTGGTGAAGGCCACATCGGCGGTGCTGCCGGCAGGACGCTCGGCGCTGACCACATAGACTTCACTGGTGTTGCGCTGCACGCCTGGCTCGATACGGACCCGCACGCGGGTTTCGCTGTCGGCGCCGACACCGGCTGCGCTCAGGCGCTTGGCCATCGCTGCGGACAGTTCGTCGGAATGCTGCCAGGTGGTGGTGAATTCGCCGGTTTGCGGGCGCTGTTCATCCAGACGGAAACCGTTGTCCTGGAAGAACTGCACAGCCACTGGCCAGACTTCGGCTGGCGGGTTTTGGGCCAGGATCGATCTCGAATCACCGCTCTTCTGCAGCGAGTAGGCACTGGCATCGGCAGCAGCGGACAGCGGCTGTGGACGCGGCACGATGTATTCGCCCTTGACGGTGTCATCGGCCACGTTGCGCGGGATCGGCAGCAGCGGATCCAGACGCTTGGCAGTGCTGACGTCCGTTGGCAATTGCATAGGTGCAGTCTGTTGCGCTTCCAGGTAATCGCTACCACGGTCACGGAAATAACCTTCCGGGCCCCAGACCCATCCGCAGCCACTGGTGCTGGAGATAATCAAGGCAAGTGCGGAAAGTCCGGCCAATCGCTTCATGCGTAGTGCTTCCTCAATTAAACCAGTACGCCGGACTGGCGCATGGCCTGTCGCAGCGGTTCGTGACAGGCAGCGCTGAGCCAGGTGAGCGGCAGACGGATACCGTCCGGCATCAAGCCCATTTCATGCAGCGCCCATTTCACGGGGATAGGGTTGGATTCGATAAACAGGGTTTTATTGAGCGGCATCAGCTTTTCGTGAATCGCGCGGGCCGTGACGGCATCGCCTTTCAGAGCAGCGTTGCACAGGTCGGCCATGTCGCGCGGGGCAACGTTGGCGGTCACCGAAATGTTGCCTTTACCGCCGAGCAGGATCAGCTCGACCGCTGTCGCGTCGTCGCCGGAAAGCACCACGAAGTCTTCGCTGACGCCGTCGATGATCGCTTTGGCACGGGCCAGGTCGCCAGTGGCTTCCTTGATACCGATGATGTTTTTCACGGTCGACAGGCGGATCACGGTTTCGGTCAGCATGTCACACGCCGTACGGCCCGGTACGTTGTACAGGATTTGCGGAATGTCGACGGCTTCGGCGATGGCCTTGAAGTGCTGGTACAAGCCTTCCTGGGTCGGCTTGTTGTAGTACGGCGTCACCAGCAGGCAAGCATCGGCGCCGGCGGTCTTAGCATTGGTGGTCAGCTCGATGGCTTCGCGGGTCGAGTTGGCGCCGGTACCGGCGATCACCGGAATGCGCCCTGCAACCTGCTTGACCACGTAACGAATCACTTCGATGTGTTCGTTCACGTCTAGCGTGGCCGATTCACCTGTCGTGCCGACCGCCACGATGGCGTGGGTGCCGTTTTGCAGGTGAAAGTCCACCAGTTTGCTCAGGCTGTCCCAGTCGAGACGACCCTGTGCATCCATGGGTGTGACCAGTGCCACCATACTGCCCGCAATCATGCAACCGCTCCTGCCGGAAAAAGAGAGCCGTAATGGTACTGGCGCCAAGATGCTTGTACAAGCGAAGTACTGCGCTGCTGCCATTCCCCTTGGCGCTGCTTTTCGCTACCCTTCAGACTTTGATCGGTACTGACAAGCTCGTACGCCGGGTTTCAGCCTCCATTTTCGGCATCACAAGCCCCGATCCAGCGTTGCCACCCTTCGCTCTTGCCTTAATGGAGCACGTTGCAACCTTCCGGCTCGGGTTTTCTGAATTCGCATCCGCAGGCTCGCCCCCGGCAATAAAAGCCCGTAGAAGTATCGACCGCTCATCGCTTTAGGAATGCTGCATGTCCACCCCCACAGTTCGCGAACAATTCCTTGTCATCAGTGCCCTCGGCGCCAACCCCATGGAGCTGACTAACGTCCTGTGCCGCGCCAGCCATGAAAATCGCTGCGCCGTGGTCACCTCTCGCCTGACCCGTCATGGCGAGTGCAGTGCGTTGATCCTCGAGATCTCCGGTAGCTGGGACGCCCTGGCGCGCCTGGAAGGCAGCCTGCCGAGCCTCGCCAAGAAGCACGCCTTCACGGTCAACGTGGTGCGCAGCGCGGCGCTGGAGAACCGTCCCCAGGCCCTGCCGTACGTTGCCTATGTCAGCTCGGCTTACCGCTCGGACATCATCAACGAGCTGTGCCAGTTCTTCATGGACCATAACGTCGAGCTGGAAAACCTGACCTGCGACACCTATCAGGCGCCGCAAACCGGCGGGACCATGCTCAACGCCACGTTCACTGTGACCTTGCCGGCTGGCGTACAGATCAGCTGGTTGCGCGACCAGTTCCTGGATTTCGCCGACGCGCTGAACCTGGATGCCCTGATCGAACCGTGGCGCCCACAAAACCCAATGTAAGGAAGCTTTCATGGCCGTAGCCATCGACCAACCGGTTGCCGACTTCGAAGCACCCGCCACCAGCGGACAGACCGTCAGCCTCGCGAGCCTTAAAGGCAAGCAAGTGGTGATCTACTTCTATCCGAAGGACAGCACGCCAGGCTGCACGACCCAGGGTCAGGGCTTTCGCGATCAGCTTGATGCCTTTAAAGCGGCTAACACCGAAGTCTTCGGCGTGTCCCGCGACAGCCTGAAATCTCACGAGAACTTCAAGGCCAAGCAAGCGTTCACCTTCGAGCTGATCAGCGACAAGGAAGAGGCGCTGTGCCAGCTGTTTGATGTGATCAAGCTGAAGAAGCTTTATGGCAAGGAATACATGGGTGTTGATCGCAGCACGTTTTTGATCGACAAGAACGGTGTGCTGCGTCAGGAATGGCGCGGCGTGAAGGTGCCGGGGCATGTGGATGCTGTTTTGGCTGCTGCGCAGGCATTGAACAATGCCTGATTGTTTGGCGTCCTGTCGGACGCTTTCGCTGGCAAGCCAGCTCCTACAGTTGATCGAGCTGTCCAGACGGACGCTGCCTAATGTAGGTGCTGGCTTGCCAGCGATGAGGCCTTGCGCCTCACCGCAGAGTTCGACCGCTAAAGCAGAGGTGCCACCACCGGCTCCTTCCGAGGCCAGGCATCCAGCACGGCCTTGAACAGCGTCGCCAGCGGAATCGCAAAAAACACCCCCCAGAACCCCCATAACCCGCCAAACAACAACACCGCGCAGATGATCGCCACCGGATGCAGGTTGACCGCTTCCGAGAACAGCAGCGGCACCAGCACATTGCCATCCAGCGTCTGAATAATTCCGTAGACCGCCATCAAATAGATGAACTGATCGCTCCAGCCCCACTGGAACAACGCAATCAGCAGCACCGGCACGGTCACCACCACGGCCCCGACATAGGGCACCACCACTGACACGCCTACCAGCAACGCCAACAGTGCCGCGTAGTTGAGCCCCAACACGACAAACGCGATGTAGGTCACGCCACCACAGATGAAAATCTCAATGACCTTGCCGCGAATGTAGTTGGCGATCTGCCGGTTCATTTCGTGGGCAACACGGGTGATCAGCGCGCGCTCACGAGGCAGATAACCGCGAACCCACTGGCCGATCATTTCCCGGTCCTTGAGAAAGAAGAACACCAGGATTGGCACCAGCACCAGGTAAATCATGATGTTGACCAACAGCGGCAGGCTGGACAGCGAGAACGTCAGCGCCCACTGGCCGAACTTGCCGATCTCACCGCGTGCCGCCTCGATGGCCTGCAACACCTGCTCGTCGGACACCAGATGCGGATAGCGCTCGGGCAGCAGCAATAACAGTGATTGCCACTTGGCGAGCATGCCGGGCAACTCGTTGAACAAGGTGATCAACTGGTGCCAGAGCAACGGCACCACGACAATAATGAACACCAGCAAAACGCCCATGAACAAGGCAAAGACCGCTCCGACGGCCACCCCGCCCGGCACCCGCAGGCGCTCAAGTGTCACCACCAATCCCTGCATCAGATACGCCAGCACCATCCCGGCGAGCACCGGCGCAAGCATGCCGCCAAGGGTGAGCACGGCGGTAAACGCCAGAAACAGCAGGACCGCCAGCACCACCGCTTCTTCATCGGAGAAATAGCGCTGAATCCAGTCGCGTAACACTTTGAACATCAATAATCCTTAGAAACGAACGCAGCAATTTTCAGGCTTTTTTCAGCCAATAGCGGTAAACACCCGCTTCATCTTCTTCGCGAAGCAGCGTATGACCGGCCAAACGGGCAAAGGTGCGGAAGTCGCGCTGCGAACCCGCATCGGTGGCGATCACCTTGAGTACTGCGCCGCTGGCCATCTTGTTGAGTTCCATCTTGGCCTTGAGCAGCGGCAACGGACAATTCAGGCCGCTGGCGTCCAGTTCGGCGTCATGGGCTACAGCGTCGGTCATTGCGTTACTCCGGGTCAGGTGGTCGAGCGGCTTAGAATATCTGGTCCGAAGCGTACTGTCCGGCTACAGTAAGGTCTTTGTCGACTAAGGCTTTGTGCATGACTTTTTTGCGCCCTACCCTGCTGACGCTCGCTTGCCTGCTCGCCTCACCGGGCTTCGCCGACGACCTGCCGTCACTCGGTGACGCCAGTTCTGCAATCGTCTCGCCACAACAGGAATATCAGCTGGGCCGCGCCTGGCTGGCGCTGCTGCGCAGTCAGGTTGACCAGCTCAATGACCCGCAACTCAAGGACTATGTCGAATCCAGCGTCTACCGGTTGGTTGAGACCAGCCAGGTCAATGACCGGCGTCTGGAGTTCATTCTGATCAACAGCCCGCAGCTCAACGCCTTTGCGGCGCCGGGCGGGATTGTCGGAGTCAACGGTGGCTTGTTCCTTAATGCACAGACCGAAGGCGAATATGCCTCGGTACTCGCTCACGAACTGGCTCACTTGTCGCAGCGCCACTTTGCCCGTGGTGTCGAAGCGCAACAACGCATGCAGGTGCCGATGATGGCCGCACTGCTGGCCGGGATCGTGATTGCCGCTGCCGGTGCCGGCGATGCCGGGATCGCGGCCATTGCGGGCACGCAGGCGGCAGCGATTCAGGAACAACGACGTTTCTCGCGCCAGAACGAGCAAGAGGCCGACCGTATCGGCATCCTCAACCTTGAAAAAGCCGGTTACGACCCACGCTCGATGCCAACCATGTTCGAGCGGTTGGCGCGCCAATACCGCTTCGACGCCAAGCCACCGGAGTTCTTGCTGACTCACCCGGTGACCGAATCGCGTATCGCCGACACCCGCAACCGCGCCGAGCAGGCCAAACCCGGCGGCATTGAAGACAGCATGCGTTATCAGCTGATCCGTGCGCGAGTCCAGCTGATTTACGAAGAAACCCCAGGCCTGGGCGCCAAACGCTTCCGCGCACAGCTGGATGAAAACCCGAAAAACGACGTTGCGCGTTATGGCCTGGCGATCGCCCAGATAAAGGGCGGCCAACTGAACGAAGCACGGGAAAATCTCAAGTTGCTGCTGGCCAAGTCGCCGAACGAGATCATCTACAACCTGGCGCAGATCGATCTGGACATCACCAACAATCGCCTGCCGGACGCCCAAACCCGGGTGGACCGGATGCTCACTCAGTATCCGGGCAACTATCCACTGAATCAGGTGCGCGTCGATTTGCTGCTCAAGCAAAACCGGGCGCCCGAAGCGGAAAAAGCGCTGGAGAACCTGCTCAAAAGCCGTCCCGATGATCCGGATGTCTGGTACATGGTGGCGGAAACCCGTGGCCTTTCAGGCAACATCATCGGCTTGCATCAGGCGCGCGCCGAGTACTTTGCGCTGGTTGGCGACTACCGCCAGGCCATTCAGCAACTGGACTTCGCCAAGCGCAAGGCCGGGACCAACTTCCCGCTGTCATCGCGTATCGACGCCCGTCAACGGGAGCTGATGGAGCAGGAGCGCATGATCAAGGACATGATGGGCTGAGGCTTTTCATCAGGCATAAAAAAACCGCCTCTTTCGAGGCGGTTTTTTATTCAGCCGACAACCGGTTTATTCAGCCAGTTTGAAGGTGATGAAGCTGGCGCGATTCTGACGCAGAACCCGCATCGATACCGAGCGGTTCTTCGGCAGCGCCTTGGCGATATCGGTGAACTCCTTGGCGGAACCAATCGCCTGATTGTTCAGGTGAGTGATGACGTCGCCTGGCTGCAAGCCGATCAGGGATGCAGGACCGTCCTGAACTTCCTTGATCACCACGCCACCTTTGAGGTCGTAGGTTTTCTTCTGTTCGTCGGTCAGCTCGACCACGGAAACACCCAGACGATTGCTGCTGCGCTCGGTGGTCGATTTTGGCAGGGCATCCAGCTCTTTGCCCTCTTCAGGGATGGCGCCGACCGTCAGCTCGACATTCTGGCGCTTACCTTCACGAATCACTTCGAGGTTTGCCTTGGCACCAGCCTTCAGCGCGCCGACCAGATGCGGCAGATCGGCAGACATGACGATCGGTTGACCGTTCATGCTCAGGATCACGTCACCCACTTGCAGGCCACCCTTGGCCGCCGGACCGTCATCCTGGATCTGCGCCACCAGTGCACCGGCCGGTTTATCAAGACCGAACGACTCGGCCAGATCCTTGCTCACTTCCTGAATCACGACGCCCAACCATCCACGGCTGACCTTGCCGCCGCTTTTCAGCTGGTTGGAAACGTCCATGGCCACATCGATCGGGATTGCGAACGACACGCCCATGAAACCACCGGAACGGGTGTAGATCTGAGAGTTGATCCCCACCACTTCGCCCGCCAGGTTGAACAGCGGACCACCAGAGTTACCCGGGTTGATCGGCACGTCAGTCTGGATGAACGGCACATAGTTTTCGTTCGGCAGGCTGCGACCGATGGCACTGACGATGCCTTGGGTCACAGTGTGGTCGAAACCGAATGGCGAGCCGATGGCCACGACCCACTGGCCAGCCTTCAGGTCCTGGGATTTACCCAGTTTCAGGACCGGCAGATCCTTGCCTTCGATTTTCAGCAGCGCCACGTCGGAGCGTGGATCGGTGCCGACCAGTTTGGCTTTCAGCTCACTACGGTCAGCGAGACGGACGAGAATTTCGTCGGCATCGGCGATCACGTGGTTGTTGGTCAGGATGTAGCCGTCAGACGAGATGATGAAACCCGACCCCAACGACTGGGCTTCGCGCTGACGATCACCGCGCGGCGTACGCGGTTGTGGCGGCATGCCGCGCTCGAAGAACTCGCGCAACATCGGCGGCAAGCCTTCAAGGTCTGGCATCTGCTGGCTCGACACTTTGCGGTCCGGCAGTTTCTGCGTGGTACTGATGTTTACCACCGCGGGCGAGGCCTGCTCGACCAGCTGCGTGAAGTCAGGCAACTCGGCCGCTTGTACAGCGACCGCCTGACCGAGCACCAGCACGGTGGCAAATATGGAGAGGTAAGACTTCAAGCGTGGTATCGACATACGGCTCCCGTTACGACGAGCATGGTTAAGCGATATGGAGCAAGGAACACCGGGAACGATACGCCGGTATTTTTGTTCCGGGAACAACAAACAAGGCCAGAGCCGAGGGGCTCTGACCTATAAAAAAATTCGGGGATATTTGCAAATTGAAATGCTCACCAAACATTTCGGTTTCAGCTCACTACTGGGTTGCAGTGGCATCGGAGCGCATGGACAGCGCAATCCGTTCAGCGGTACCTACCGGGATTTCACCGACGACGGTGACCATCATCTCGCCCTGAGGGGTGGTCAAGCGCCGGGATACAGCGACGGTTGGGCCCAACTGAGTGCGGGTATCGGTGACGGGGGCACCATTGAGCGGCTCAAGGAACACCGAAAAACGTGCGAGACCATCGTCATACATCAGGCTGCTGACCTGGGTTTTGGTCTCGGGATCCTTGCGTGAAGTGCTGCTGGTCAGCTCAAAGCCGGCAGGCAACCAGTCCGAATGCCACGTCTGCGCAGACTTGACGGCTGAAGCCTTGTCGCTGTCGAGGGTGATGGCTTTGCAATCCGGGCCTGCCTGCAAATCGTCGTCGGAGGGCAAATCGGAGGTATCCAGCTGCGTGAACTGGAACCGCTCCAGCAACTGCCCTTTCTCATTCAAAAGCAATGATTTGAGCGGCAGGCCGGTTTCTTTATCCAGATGCAATTCAAAACCGTAGCGATGTTGATCGCGAGGCGTCAGGGTAACGATGACTGCCGCACGTCCGGCCACACGCGACTTGCCGATGACGGCAAGGTCGTACCAATTCTTGAGCTTCTGTGGATCGAGTGTACGAGCAGCGGAGTTGGGGGAATCCCCAAGCCCTGCAATCAGAAGGCCGCTGACGCATTGAGTATGCCCATCAATGCGCACAACTTCCTGAGCCTGGCCGTCGAGCTGGAGTAAACGCTCATGGACCTTGCCATCCTGGACGCGGTGCCAGATGTTGTGGGTAGAAAAACTACCGTTTCGCTCGTAGACAAAAGTACCGTGAAAGCTTTGCTGCTGCTCGGCCTGGCCAAGACGGGTCAACCAGTCTTGTGCCTCATCGGCATGGGCTGGAACAATGAACCAGCCACTAAGCAGAAGCGAAAGTAGAGGTATGGCGCGCATGATCCTCCTTAACGGTTTTCCAGGCTCGCTGCACGAGCGTAAGGCAGAGCGCTCTCAGTACCTTTCAGTGCAGCCTGTTGAGCATGTTGGCGCAAGTAGCCTGGCAAACGCTGATCGTGCCAGCCCGGCTGAGCTTGCAATACGCCGTTGGCCATAGGACCAGTGGCTTCCGAGCTCTCATTATAGCCTGCCAAAACAGCTGGACCCTTGACCTGAGGAACGGCCAGACCCGGTTGAGTGGAGTGCTGAGCCAACTCGACACCCGCGATCTCGTCCTGGTTGTACAGACGAACACCTGCCAACACGGCGACGGTAACCGAAGCGGCTACAGCGAGGCGACCCAGGCTGCGCCATGGACCACGGGAGACTTTCGCCGGTACGGCTTCATCAGCCAGCGCAGCAGAAACGGCCGCTGCAATGTCCAGACGTGGAAGCAGCAGATCCTTGTGCATCACTGCCCGAGCGATTTGATAACGAGCCCATGTATCACGGGTTTCAACATCGTCAAAGGCATTCAATACCCGACGCAATTCCAGTTCGTCCGCTTCGTTATCCATCACTGCGGACAGCGATTCCTGCAGGGCTTCACGACTCATGGCGTTCCTCTCTTGGCTGTCGCCGCTGTCTCAGTTTTCCTGCAACAACGGCTGCAGGGCTTTATCGATGGCCTCCCGAGCGCGGAAAATCCGGGAGCGCACGGTACCCACCGGACACTGCATGACTGCCGCAATGTCCTCGTAACTCAGACCATCGAATTCACGTAAAGTTAAAGCCGTACGCAAATCTTCCGGCAGTTGCTGAATGGTTCGATGGACGGTGCCTTCGATCTCATCCCGCAGCAATGCACGCTCAGGCGACTCGAGATCCTTGAGGCCATGATCGCCATCGTAGAACTCTGCATCTTCGGAACTGACATCGCTATCCGGCGGCCGACGGCCGCGTGAAACCAGATAGTTTTTCGCCGTGTTGATGGCGATGCGGTAAAGCCACGTGTAAAACGCGCTGTCCCCGCGAAAATTTCCAAGCGCACGGTACGCCTTGATAAAGGCTTCTTGTGCCACATCCTGGGCTTCATGGGTGTCGTGCACGAAACGCACGATCAACCCGAGAATTTTGTGCTGGTATTTCAGCACTAGCAGATCGAAAGCTCGCTTGTCGCCGCGCTGAACGCGTTCGACCAGCTGCTGATCCTCTTCCTGGGTTAGCATGAACTCTCCTCGATAAGCTCGGAGGAAGCTTGCATAACTAAACGACCAGACTTGCAAACATAGACTCGGGCTTTTCGCAAAAGTTCTCCCCCTCCAAGCAAGTTTCCTGCGGGCTCTGATTTGGCACGCACGAAAAGCGCAGCTCGGCATAACCCGGCTGCGCGAATAATCTTGTCATCGGATTCGCCGGCAAGGATCAAACCGCAATCCTGCATTGAAGCCGACACTGTCCCTTGATTCAGGCAACGGTCTATTGATCTTGGGCCTTTGGCAAAAGTTCCAAATATTTATAGCTGTGCAAGACCGACATTGTGCAACCGTGAATGGAAAAAGACTGTTAAATCGACGATACAGTCTTCTTGTCGCCGAACCGGTCGGAAAATCATCCGACGAAGCGTCAAGTCTTTTCCGTCACAGTAGTTTCACAATGCCATGTGACCTCGGCTATTGTGCCGCTCCCCCCCTCTATATACTAGTGCGCTGTGTGGCCGCCTTGACTCGCCGTTCCGGGAGTCATGCGCCAACCCCGACCCGGGTCGCTTTGAGCGGAATCCTGAAATGAGCCAACAGTTTCAACACGATGTTCTGGTGATTGGCAGCGGTGCTGCCGGTTTGAGCCTTGCGCTGACCTTGCCCGATCATTTGCGCATTGCCGTACTGAGCAAAGGCGACCTCGCCAATGGCTCGACCTTCTGGGCCCAGGGCGGTGTCGCTGCCGTGCTGGATGACACCGATACCGTTGAATCCCACGTCGATGACACCTTGAATGCCGGCGGTGGCCTGTGCCACGAAGACGCCGTGCGCTTCACCGTCGAGCACAGTAAAGAGGCCATTCAATGGCTGATCGATCAAGGCGTGCCGTTCACCCGCGATGAACAATCCGGCACCGAAGATGGCGGTTTCGAGTTTCACCTGACCCGCGAAGGCGGTCACAGCCATCGGCGCATCATTCACGCAGCCGATGCCACCGGCGCAGCGATTTTCAGAACCCTGCTCGACAAAGCCAGACAACGGCCCAACATCGAGTTGCTGGAACAGCGGGTCGCCGTCGATCTGATCACCGAGAAGCGCCTGGGCCTTGAAGGCGACCGCTGCCTCGGCGCCTACGTGCTCAACCGCGGCACCGGGGAAGTCGACACCTACGGCGCACGCTTCGTGATCCTCGCGTCCGGCGGTGCCGCCAAGGTCTACCTCTATACCAGCAACCCCGACGGCGCCTGCGGTGATGGCATTGCCATGGCCTGGCGTTCGGGCTGCCGGGTGGCGAACCTGGAGTTCAACCAGTTTCACCCGACGTGCCTGTATCACCCGCAAGCCAAGAGCTTCCTGATCACCGAAGCCCTGCGCGGCGAAGGTGCGCACCTGAAGCTGCCCAATGGCGAACGCTTCATGCAGCGTTTCGACCCGCGCGCCGAACTGGCGCCACGGGACATCGTCGCTCGGGCCATCGACCATGAGATGAAACGCCTGGGTGTCGATTGCGTTTATCTGGACATCAGTCACAAGCCGGAAGCGTTCATCAAGACGCACTTCCCGACGGTGTACGAGCGCTGCCTGGAGTTTTCCATCGACATCACCAAGCAACCGATTCCGGTGGTTCCCGCGGCGCACTACACCTGCGGCGGCGTGATGGTCGATCAGCAGGGCCGCACCGACGTGCCGGGGCTGTATGCAATTGGCGAAACCAGTTTCACCGGCCTGCACGGCGCCAACCGCATGGCCAGCAACTCGCTGCTGGAATGCTTCGTTTACGCACGCTCGGCAGCGGAAGACATTCTTGAGCAACTGCCGCAGGTTTCGATTCCGGTCGCCCTGCCCGTCTGGGATGCCAGCCAGGTCACCGACTCGGATGAAGACGTGATCATTGCGCACAACTGGGATGAACTGCGGCGATTCATGTGGGACTACGTCGGCATTGTGCGCACCAACAAGCGCCTGCAACGTGCGCAGCACCGCGTGCGGCTGTTGCTGGACGAAATCGACGAGTTCTACAGTAACTACAAGGTCAGCCGGGACTTGATCGAGCTGCGTAACCTGGCCCAAGTGGCGGAACTGATGATTCAGTCAGCCATGGAACGCAAGGAAAGTCGCGGCCTGCATTACACCCTCGACTACCCGAACCTGCTGCCGGAGGCGCTGGACACTATTCTGGTGCCGCCCACCTACGCCGACTGAACGTGAGCCGAACCCGCAGGCGTCGGTGCACATCCGCCGCCTGCGAATCCCTGGGCACACAGATCGCCCGGACCCGACGCTCGCCCTGCAGGCGAAAACGCAGGACTACGACCAGCGGCAGCGCGAGGCTGTCCGGCCGTAGCTGAACCGCCTGCCAACCCGCCACCTGATTCCACAACTGCCAGCCATCCGCATCGCGACGCAAGCCGCGAAACGCCTGTGGGTGTATCAGCAAAATCTGGCGTGGCAATGCCCAAACGCCATGAGCCAGGCAGCAAACAGCGCCGAGCAAGCTGGCCCAGACCGGTATGGCAAGCAGAAACAACGCACCCAGCGCGAACAGTTGGGCCAACAGATACGCCGCCAGCAACTGCCGTGAGGCATGCCAGCGGCATTCGAACGCATTACTTGGGCTGGACACGATCCAGGATCATGCGAACCATGCGCTGCAGCTCCGGATCTTCCGACTCGGCGCGCTCCATGAACCAGCCGAACATGTCCTGATCTTCGCATTCGAGCAGCTTGCGGTAGCAATCGCGGTCGACATCATTGAGGTGCGGGTAGACCTCTTTCACGAACGGCACCAGCAACACGTCAAGTTCAAGCATGCCGCGGCGGCTGTGCCAGTAGAGGCGATTCAGTTCAACATCTTCGACCATGGAGCGCTCCTCAAATAGGCGGCAAGTATACAGCCCCGGACACCATCGAACAGTCGGCTTTGGTCGGGCACTGTCGACCTTTTGTGAACTACCCATTTCATGGGCGCCCCCTTATGATGTCCCCCAGACTCTTTTACCCTGCGATCTCCCATGGCCGATTCTGCTTTTTTCTGCACCCTGTCTCATGAAGGCGTTCTCGCGGTCCGCGGCGCGGATGCCAGCAAATTTCTGCAAGGCCAACTGACCTGCAACCTCAATTACCTGAGCGACACCCAGGCCAGCCTCGGCGCGCGCTGCACACAGAAAGGCCGGATGCAATCGAGCTTCCGCATTCTGCTGCAAGGTGATGGCGTGCTCATGGCCATGGCCACCGAGCTGCTGGAGCCGCAACTGGCGGACTTGAAGAAGTACGCGGTGTTCTCCAAATCGAAATTGACCGATGAAAGCGCTGCCTGGGTCCGCTTCGGCGTTGACCATGGCGATGCCGCCCTGATCGGCCTGGGTCTCGAACTGCCGGCGGACACCGACAGCGTGGCGCGCAATGACGGGCTGATCGCCATCCGCGTTTCACCGGACCGCGCCGAACTCTGGGTTGCCGCCGATCAGGCCGACGTCATCAAGGGCCGGTTATCTGCTTTGCTGACCGAGGGCGATCTCAATCAATGGCTGCTGGGCCAGGTCCGCGCGGGGATCGGCCAGGTGATGCCGGGCACACGCGAATTGTTCATTCCGCAGATGCTCAATCTGCAGGCCGTCGGCGGCGTGAGCTTCAAGAAAGGTTGCTACACCGGCCAGGAAATCGTTGCGCGGATGCAGTACCTGGGCAAACTCAAGCGCCGCTTGTATCGTCTGAAGCTGGACGCCAGTGCATTGCCTGAACCCGGCACGCCCTTGTTTTCCCCGACACACGGCAGTTCCATCGGCGAAGTGGTGATTGCCGCGCACGCCGGACAAAACATTGAACTCCTGGCCGTCTTGCAAGCCGAAGCGGCGGAAGGTGGCGAAGTCCATCTGGGCGCGATCGAAGGGCCGGCCCTGCATCTGCTTGACTTGCCTTATGAACTGGATCGCGATCGCGAGATCCAGCGTTAACAGCAGTACTTGTTGCAACACCCTAGAGAAAAGAAATGAGCGATTTGGCGGATAAGGTCCAACAGGATTTGGTTGAGGCCATCGATAACGATGACCTGGTTCTGCCAACGTTGCCGGAAGTGGCCCTGCAGATTCGCAAGGCCGCTGAAGACCCGGAAATAAGTGTCAGCACCCTGAGTAAAGTGATTGGCCGTGATACGGCGCTGTCGGCGCGCCTGATCAAAGTGGTCAATAGCCCGCTGCTGCGCGCGACCCAGGAAGTCACTGACTTGCACACGGCAATCACGCGCCTGGGCGTCAATTACAGCAGCAACCTGGCCATCGGTCTGGTCATGGAGCAGATTTTCCATGCGCGCTCTGACGTGGTGGAGAAAAAGATGCGCGATGTCTGGCGCAAAAGCCTGGAAATCGCCGGGGTCAGCTACGCGCTGTGCCGCAGTTACACGCAGCTCAAGCCCGATCAGGCGGCGCTGGGCGGACTGGTGCATCAAATTGGTGTACTGCCGATCCTGACCTACGCCGAAGACCACTACGAGCTGCTGTCGGACCCGGTCAGCCTGAACCATGTGATCGACCACATTCACCCGCTGCTCGGCGACAAACTGCTCAGGGTCTGGGAGTTTCCGGAAATGCTGGTACAGGTGCCGGGGCTGTATCTGGACTTCAAGCGCGAGTCCGAGCGCGTCGACTATGTGGATCTGGTGCAAGTGGCCAGTTTGTATTGCCACAAGGACACCGACCACCCCATCGCCCGTATCGACCCGCTCGGCGTGCCGGCCTTCAAGAAGCTGGGAATCGACCCGGAGAATGAGTCGATGTGCAGGGATCTGGAAGAATCGCGGTCGATGTTTTACTAGCGGAAACCGCATCGTACCCATCGCGAGCAGGCTCGCTCCCACACTGGATCGATGCAGCACCATAGATCCTTGTGGGAGCGAGCCTGCTCGCGATGGGGTCAGCCCTAACAGCGCAAAACTACCCCGCGATAAAACTCACCCGCACCTTCAACCCCGCCTGCTCGCCATCGTGCAGGCTGATCTGTGCCAGATGCGCGCGGCAGATCTCGCCGACAATCGCCAACCCCAACCCCGACCCGGCCACCTGCTGGTTGCGCCGATAGAAGCGCTCGAACACCCGATCACGCTCTTCCAGCGGAATCCCCGGCCCATCATCCTCGACCTCCAGCACCGCCGGCGCCGAAACCCGCAGGATCACATTGCCGCCGGGCGGCGTATGGGCCAGCGCGTTGTCCACCAGATTGCTCAACAGCTCGTTCAGCAGCGTCGGCTCACCGCGCAGCCACACCGGTTCGTCGGCTTCCAGCGCCAGCGCCACGCCGCGGGCATGGGCCAGCGGCGCCATCGCCATGCCCAGTTCCCGGGCCAGCTGACTCAGATCGAGTAATTGTGCACCGCCCTCGGCAATCGCCCGGGCACCGTTTTCGACACGCGCCAGCGACAGCAATTGGTTGGCCAGATGGGTCAAACGATCCGTGCCTTGCGCTGCCGTTTCCAGCGTGTTGCGCCAGGTTTCGGGTTCGCCCGAACGCAAGCCGAGTTCAAGTCGCGCCTTGAGCGCCGCCAGTGGCGTGCGCAGTTCATGCGCAGCATCGGCAATGAACTGCGCCTGACGTTCGAACTGCCCGCGCAGACGCTCGGTAAAGTGATTGAGCGCACGCACCAACGGCCACAATTCTCGCTGCACCTCGACCAGCGGCAGCGGCCGCAAGTCATCGGACTGGCGCTCTTCCACCGCCGTGCGCAAGCGTTCCAATGGACGCAACGCCGCACTCACCGCAAACCACACCATCAGCAACGCGCCGACCGCCAGCATGCCCAGCCGCAACAACGTGTCTGCCGCCAGGCTACGGGCCATGCTGACGCGTGCCTCGTCGGTTTCCGCCACGCGAATTTCCGCCATGCCGTTCATGTTCGGCTCGCTCACGGGCTTGAGCAGGCTGACCACCCGCACGTTCTGCCCCCGATACGTCGCGTTGTAGAAACGGGCAAGCGCCGGATAGTCATCGGTGCGCGGCGTTCCCGGTGGTGGAGCGGGAAGGTTTTCGTAGCCGGAAATCAGGTTCTGGTGAATGTCGTTGACCAGGTAAAAAATTCGCCCGGCACTGTCGTAGGCAAACGTATCCAGCGCTACGTAAGGCACATCGGCACTGAGGGTTCCGTCACGCTGGGACACCCCGGCGGCGATGGTTCGCGCCGAAGCCAGCAAGGTCCGGTCATACGCGGTGTCGGCGGCTTCGCGACCATTCCAGTACGCGCTCAATCCACTGGCCAGCATCAACACCACCAGCAACAGCGCGAGGTTCCACAGCAACCGCCAGCGCAGGCTGCTGGGCTTATGCATCGCGGCTTTCCAGCAAATAGCCGAGGCCGCGGAACGTCACGATGGCGACCGGTTGGCCGTCGAGTTTCTTGCGCAAGCGGTGGACGTAGATTTCGATGGCGTCGGGGCTGGCTTCTTCGTCGAGACCGAACACCTGGGCGGCCAGTTGTTCCTTGCTCATCACCCGACCGGGACGCGCAATCAGCGCTTCGAGCACCGCTTGTTCGCGGGATGTCAGGGTCAGCAATTCATCGCCGAGGGTGAAGCGTCGGGTGTCCAGATCGTAAGCCAGCACACCGCAGGTCTGCTGCCGTTCGCCGCCGAGCACACTGCGACGCAGCAAGGCTTTGACCCGGGCTTCGAGCTCGGTCAGTTCGAACGGTTTGGCCAGGTAATCGTCAGCGCCGAGGTTCAAGCCATGCACGCGATCCTTGACGTCGCTGCGGGCGGTCAGCATCAGCACCGGCAGGTTCTTGCCCCGGGCCCGCAAGCGCGCCAGCACCTCGAAGCCATCCATGCGCGGCAGGCCGACATCGAGGATCGCCATGGCGTATTCCTCGCTGCTCAGCGCCAGGTCGGCGGCCACGCCGTCGTGCAGCACATCCACGGTCAGCCCGGTGCTCTTGAGCGCCTGGGCGACACTGTCGGCGAGTTGCAGATGGTCTTCGACGAGCAGAACACGCATGGATCTTTACCTCATTCAGGGATGTTCGACGCCATTCTTTGGCGCGGAGTTTACAGCCGCATCCGCCGCTGTGAAGCCCGAAAACCGTGAAAGTCCGCTGAAAGGTTAGTGAAAGGTTCGACCGTTAGAGTCGGCCCACGGATGGTTTCGACTGAAAGCCATCGATCGTGCTTTGAAATGTAGCTCCCGAAAAACGCCTCGATGCGTTTTCGCCAATAAGAACAATAACGAGGTACTTCGCCATGCTGTCCACACAGCTCCAGGTTTGCCCGCCTCATCTCTTTTTTCAATTCCCGTCGTTTACGTTTGTCAGCGCCATCAACGGCTGCGCGACGCGAAACTGCCGCACCTGAAACATCCCCAAAAACAACAACTCCCGTGGAGACAACAATGAATCGATCACTGCGCCGTTTCGCCCTCGCCGCCAGCTGCATGCTGTTTGCCGGCCAACTGATGGCCGAGCCCAAGCGCCCGGAATGCATCGCCCCGGCCTCGCCCGGCGGCGGTTTCGACCTGACCTGCAAACTGGCGCAAAGCGCGCTGATGAACGAGAAACTGCTGAGCAAACCGATGCGCGTGACCTACATGCCCGGCGGTGTCGGCGCAGTGGCGTACAACGCGGTGGTCGCTCAGCGTCCGGCCGACGCCGGCACGCTCGTGGCGTGGTCCAGCGGCTCGTTGCTGAACCTGGCCCAGGGCAAGTTCGGTCGTTTCGATGAAACCAACGTTCGCTGGCTGGCAGCGGTCGGCACCAGCTACGGCGCCATCGCGGTTAAAAGCGATTCGCCTTACAAGACCCTCGACGATCTCGTTCAGGCGCTGAAGAAAGATCCAAGCAAAGTGGTGATCGGTTCCGGCGGCACCGTCGGCAGCCAGGACTGGATGCAAACCGCGTTGATCGCCAAGGCCGCCGGGATCAACCCGCGCGATCTGCGTTACGTCGCCCTCGAAGGTGGCGGCGAAATCGCCACCGCTCTGCTAGGCGGCCACATCCAGGTCGGCAGCACCGACATCTCCGACTCCATGCCGCACATCCAGAGCGGCGACATGCGCCTGCTGGCGGTGTTCTCCGATAAGCGCCTGGACGAGCCGGAAATGAAAGACATTCCGACCGCCAAAGAGCAAGGCTACGACATCGTCTGGCCAGTGGTTCGCGGTTTCTACCTCGGGCCAAAAGTCAGCGATGAAGACTACGCCTGGTGGAAAGACTCCTTCGACAAACTGCTGGCTTCCGATGATTTCGCCAAGCTACGCGATCAGCGTGAACTCTTTCCGTTCGCCATGACCGGCCCGGAACTGGACACCTACGTGAAGAAACAGGTCGCGGACTACAAAGTGCTGGCCAAAGAGTTCGGCCTGATTCAGTGATCGCCTCTGTCTAGCGGCTGCGGCCCCGTTCTGCGGGGTCGCGGCACAGGAGTTCCCCATGCTCGTACAACGCATTTTCGCATCGGTGCTGCTGCTGGCCTGCGCCAGCCTGGTGCTGATGGCCTGGCCCTACCAGGCGCCTTTTTCCTACGAACCGATCGGCCCTCGCGCCTTCCCCTTGCTGATGCTGGGGCTGATGGGAATGGGCCTGATCTACATGGTGTTTCGCCCGTCCCCGATTAAACACTCCGAAGAAGACCCGCCGCTGGACCGTGAAACCCTCCACAAGATCGGCCGCTGCGTGGTGCTGCTGCTGGTGTTCGCCGGCCTGTTCGAACCGTTGGGTTTCATCCTCAGCAGCATTTTGATCGGCATTCCGATGGCGCGCCTGTACGGCGGACGCTGGTTGCCAAGCGCAGTGATCATCAGCCTGATGAGCATCGGTCTGTACCTGCTGTTCGACAAAGTGATGGACGTGCCGCTGCCTCTGGGCCTGCTCGACGTTCTGGAGAACTGAAATGGATACGCTTGGTTATTTGAGTCACGGCTTCGGCGTCGCACTGACCCCTTACAACCTGGTCACCGCACTCAGCGGCACGCTGATCGGCACCGTCGTCGGCCTGCTGCCCGGCCTCGGTCCGATCAACGGCGTCGCGTTGCTGATCCCGATTGCATTCGCCCTCGGGCTGCCACCGGAATCGGCACTGATCCTGCTGGCTGCTGTTTACCTGGGTTGCGAGTACGGCGGCCGGATCAGTTCGATCCTGCTGAACATTCCGGGCGAAGCGTCCACCGTCATGACCACCCTCGACGGCTACCCGATGGCCCGTCAAGGCATGGCCGGTGTCGCGCTGTCGCTGTCGGCGTGGAGTTCGTTCATCGGCGCCTTTATTGCCACGTGCGGGATGGTGGTGTTCGCGCCGATCCTGGCGAAATGGGCGATTGCCTTCGGTCCGGCGGAATATTTCGTCCTGATGGTGTTCGCGATTGTCTGCCTCGGCGGCATGGCCGGTGATCGACCGCTGAAGACCTTTATCGCGGCGCTGATCGGCCTGTTCCTGTCGACCGTCGGCATCGACGCCAACAGTGGTGTCTACCGCTTCACCGGCGACAACATCCACCTCACCGACGGCATTCAGTTCGTGGTGTTGGTGCTGGGCCTGTTCTCCATCAGCGAAATCCTGTTGCTGCTGGAAAAAACCCATCGTGGCCAGGAAGCGTTCAAAGCCACCGGCCGCATGATGTTCAACTTCAAGGAAGCTGCGTCGGTGTTCTGGGTGAACATGCGGTGCGGTGTGCTGGGTTTCATCATGGGCGTTTTGCCTGGCGCCGGTGCAACACTTGCCAGCGCCGTGGCCTACATGACCGAGAAACGTATCGCTGGCCCAAGCGGCAAATTCGGACAGGGCGACAAGCGCGGCCTGGCCGCTCCGGAAACCGCCATCGGTGCTGAAGCCTGCGGCGCGCTGGTGCCGATGCTGACCCTGGGCGTTCCCGGTTCGGGCACGACGGCGGTGATGATCGGTGCGTTGTCGCTGTACAACATCACGCCGGGCCCACTGTTGTTCCAACAGCAACCGGACATCGTCTGGGGCCTGATCGCGTCGTTGTTCATTGCCAACATCATGCTGGTGATCCTCAACATTCCGATGATCCGCATCTTCACCCGCATCCTCGCCGTACCGAACTGGGCGCTGGTACCAATGATCGCGATCATTACCGCCATCGGCGTGTTCGCGGTGCATGCCACCACCTTCGACCTGTTCCTGATGATCGGCATCGGCATCTTCGGCTACATTCTGCGCAAGCTGGATTTCCCGTTGTCGCCGGTTTTGCTGGGCTTCATTCTCGGAGGTTTGATGGAACAGAATCTGCGCCGCGCACTGTCGATCTCCAACGGTTCGCTGGAGATTCTCTGGTCGAGCGGGATCACGCTGGGTGTCTGGGCGCTGATCGTGGTGATGTTGCTGGTGCCGATCCTGCGGATCTGGCGCAAACGTTCGGTCGCTCGTCGCGCGGTCGCCGATGTCTGATCGAACACCCTTCAAGGCCTGGTGGGGTACGCCGCTGGTCGGCGCGCTGGGCGGTTACCTGGCCAGCCAGATCGGCTGGCCACTGCCGTGGATGGTCGGCTCGTTGCTGGCGATCATCCTCGTGCGTTGCCTGACGCCCTGGCAATTGGCCGAAATCCCTGGCGGCCGCAAGGTCGGCCAGTGGGTCGTCGGCATCGGCATCGGCCTGCACTTCACCCCGGTGGTGATGGAGCAGGTGTTGAGCCACTTTGGCCTGATCTTCTTCGGTGCGTTGATCACCAGCCTGTCCGCCGTGGTCGGGGTCTGGTTGATGCGCCGCACCGGTGAGGATCGCGCCACCGCATTCTTTTCCAGCATGCCCGGCGGCTCCGGGGAGATGGTCAACCTCGGCGCACGCAATGGCGCGGTGCTCAGTCGCGTAGCGGCCGGGCAAAGCCTGCGGGTGCTGGTGGTGGTGCTTTGCGTACCGGCGGCGTTCAAGTATTTGCTGGGCGACGGTGCACCGGTTTTTCATCCGACGGCCGTCAACTGGTGGTGGCTGGCCCTTCTATTTCCGGCGGGCGCCTTGGCAGCGTGGATTTGGGAACGTTTGCGTCAACCCAACCCGTGGCTGTTCGGGCCGTTGCTGGTGAGTGCGGCGGTGAGCATTGGTTGGGATCTGCACATTGGTTTGCCCAACGGCGGTAGCCAGATTGGCCAATGGCTGATCGGCAGTGGATTGGGCTGCCACTTCAATCGACAGTTTTTCCGGCGTGCGCCTTCGTTTATGGGGCGGACGTTGATTGGTACGGTGTTGACCATGTTGATCGCCACGGCGGCAGCCTTGGGATTGAGTGCGCTGACACATCTGGATTTGCGTTCGCTGACCCTGGGCATGATGCCCGGCGGGATTGCGGAGATGAGCCTGACGGCGGAGACCCTGCAATTGTCGGTGCCGCTGGTGACGGCGATGCAGGTGATGCGGTTGTTGTTTGTGTTGTTTCTGGCGGAGCCGTTGTTCAAGTATTGGAATCGGAATCCGGATTCGGTCTGATAGACCGAGTCGCTCCCTTCGCGGGCAAGCCTCGCTCCTACAGGGTTTGTGTCGTTTGTGAATTATATGCTCGACACAAATCCTGTAGGAGCGAGGCTTGCCCGCGAAGCTTTTTAGACTGGCGGCAACCGCCAATCAATCGGCGTCTCGCCATTCTGCTCAAGAAACTTGTTGGTCCGGCTGAAGTGCCCGCACCCGAGAAACCCGCGATAAGCGGACAGCGGTGACGGGTGCACCGACGTCAGCACCAGATGCTTGGTCGCGTCGATCAGCTTCTGTTTGCTCTGGGCATGGGCGCCCCACAGCATGAACACCAGATGCGGTTGCTGTTGGCTGACCACTTCAATGATCCGGTCGGTAAAAAACTGCCAGCCCTTGTCCTTGTGCGCATTGGCGTTGGCGCGCTCGACGGTCATGGTGGTATTGAGCATCAACACGCCCTGATCGGCCCAGCTCTGCAGATAACCGTGATTGGGAATGTCGATGTTCAGGTCGCGTTTCAACTCCTTATAGATGTTCACCAGCGACGGCGGCGCCGGCACGCCCGGTTGCACCGAGAAGCACAATCCATGGGCCTGGCCTGGCCCGTGATACGGATCCTGACCGAGAATGACGACCTTGACCTTGTCCAGCGGCGTCGAGTTGAGCGCGTTGAAAATCATCGGGCCCGGCGGATAAATCTCCTTGCCGGCCGCACGCTCCTGTTGCAGGAAATCGCGCAACTCTGCCATGTAGGGCTGGTCGAATTCGGCACGCAGTGCCTCCTTCCAGCTCGGTTCGAGTTTGATACGGTCGTCAGCAGTCATGGTTACATCCGGCAAAAACAATGGGGCGAACCCTAGGAAAGCCCATCACGCTTGTCAATTGATCTGACGCAGATCCGGCACTTTCCTGCATTGCGATCATACTGAACGCTCAAATTCCCGATCGAGGTCACGATGAATCTGCACTTCGAAGAACTCACCGGCACCGATGGCGCCCGCATCGGCGTTGCCAGCCTGGATGCCGAAAAATCCCTGAACGCCCTGTCCTTGCCAATGATCAACGCCCTGCGCGATCAACTGGACGCTTGGGCCAAGGATCCGCAAATCGTCTGCGTGCTATTGCGCGGTCATGGCGCCAAGGCCTTTTGCGCCGGTGGCGAAGTGCGCAGCCTGGTGGAAGCCTGTCGCGCGCACCCCGGCGTAGTGCCCCCGCTGGCCGCAACTTTCTTCGCAGCGGAATACCGGCTGGACTTCAGCCTGCACACCTACCCGAAACCGCTGATCTGCTGGGGTCACGGTTATGTACTCGGCGGCGGCATGGGCCTGCTGCAGGGCGCGAACATCCGCATTGTCACCCCGAGCAGCCGTTTGGCGATGCCGGAAATCAGCATTGGTTTGTATCCGGATGTCGGTGCCAGTTGGTTTCTGTCGCGCCTGCCCGGCAAGCTCGGCTTGTTCCTCGGCCTGACTGGCGCGCACATGAACGGGCGCGATGCGATCGATCTGGGCCTGGCCGACCGCTTCCTGCTCGATGAACAGCAAGAAGAGCTGATCGAAGGCTTGCTGCAATTGAACTGGCAGGAACAGACGCCGATGCAGCTCAACAGCCTGCTCAAGGCCTTGCAGCAAGAAGCGCTGGCGCAAATGCCCGAAGCGCAATGGCTGCCGCGTCGCCAGCAGATCGATGAACTGCTGGACGTCAGTGATATACGCTGCGCCTGGAAAGCCATCAGCCAACAGCGTGATAGCACGGACTTGGTACTTAGCCGCGCGGCGCGGACCCTGAGTGAAGGTTCGCCGCTGACCGCTCATCTGGTCTGGCAACAGATATCCCGCGCCCGGCATATGTCGCTGGCTCAGGTTTTCCAGATGGAATACACCTTGAGCCTCAACTGCTGCCGGCATCCGGAGTTCAGCGAAGGCGTGCGTGCGCGGTTGATCGACAAAGACCAGAAACCGCATTGGCATTGGCCTGATATCAATCACGTGCCGGATGCGGTGGTGGAGGCGCATTTTCGCAAGGTCTGGGAAGGTCGGCATCCGCTGGCGGATTTGTAAGGTCACAAAACGAAATGTGGGAGCGGGCTTGCTCGCGAAGGCGGTGTATCAGGCAGAATTATGTTGCCTGATACACCGCCTTCGCGAGCAAGCCCGCTCCCACAGGTATTGCATTCAACTCATGTTATCGGTGGCTGCCTCGGCCAGAGTGATCGCCGCGACCGTAGTGGTCACCTCGTCCACCGTGATTGCGTCCGCCACCACGGTAATCATTGTTCCAATTGCCACGGTTACGGCCATCCCAGCCGCCCCGGCCATTGCCGTCCCAACCGCGCCCCTGATGCGCCCGGTAATCGCTTCGTGGCGAAGGCTGGTAATAACGCGGTGCCGGTTGATAAACCCGCGGCTGGTAGTAGTACCGCGGCGTCGGCTGGTAATAGCGGGCCGGCGGTGAGTAATACCGGCGCGGCGAGGTGTAGTAACCGCCACTGGAGTAGTAACCCCCGCCATCTGAGTAGTACGGCGCGGGGGACGTGTAAACCTCGGAACTGTAGTAGCTGCCTCCTCCATCGGCATAGGGCACGCACGCGCCAAGTGACAATCCCAATACAGCCATCAGAAGAATTGGGCGGAGCTGTTTTCGACAGAGCATGGCGGCCTCCTGGACCGCGAGTGAGCCACACCAGCGACGCTGGCGAGCGACAGTCAATTATTCGGTGACTGTCGAAAGATCAGACATCGTTTTCGACATCCGGTGCGCTCTTGAAACAAGTTGAAACATCTAGCCGATGAAAGGTTTTTCATCTATTCACCCGCTGATTAATGGTGCCGCCCATGGTATCCACCGCCGTAATAACGAGGGTGATGCCCGCCCCAATAGTAGTAGCGATAGCCACCGTAAAAGCGCGGACCATAGTAATAACGCGGGCCGTAATAGTAGGAATACGGCGCATAGCCGGGGTAGTAATAAGGCGTGGAATACACGTCGTAGGTGCCGGCGTAGTAGTAGCAGCCGGACAACCCGACACCGAGCACAACGCCCAGTAACAGTCGACGAAACATGGCGGCCTCCTGAAAGACCACAGCCGATACAGCCGGCTGACACCTGTTTTGACTGGCAATGTGTTGGCGAGTGCCGGACGACGCCTGACCTTCGGATCAGCGGCCAGCCACGCTGCATCTCAGTGCACGGGCGCACCATCACAAAGCAGCGAACGGCCCTTGCGGCCTCCCGAAAAATGGCAATCCCCCGGCCCAGAGCGCTTCGAGCGACTTGGCACGGCTCTCGCTTTAGCAAACCCGTGCAGGAGTCATCACAGGTTCGCGGCACCACAATTTGCAATGGCTGACTAGGGTTCCGGCTCGCTAAGGCGAGTGACTGGTCCGAGAGTTGGCGACCTCCAGTTGAGGTTACACGGCGGGACAAAAGCCCGGGAGACAAGCCACCGTTCGCGGTGCCGCGTTGACTCCTGCCCGCCCTTGATCAACTGGAGAACCACCATGTCCCGACTTCGTTTACCCGCCCTCCTCGCCGCTGCCTTCGCAGCCATCGTGAGCGTCTCGTCCCAGGCCGCGCCAAAAGACCACTTCAGCGTCTGCTGGACCATCTACGCCGGCTGGATGCCCTGGGAATACGCCGGCAGCCAAGGCATCGTCGACAAATGGGCGAAGAAGTACGGCATCAAGATTGATGTGGTGCAGCTCAACGACTACGTCGAATCCATCAACCAATACACCGCCGGCCAGTTCGACGGCTGCACCATGACCAACATGGACGCGCTGACCATTCCGGCCGCCGGCGGCGTCGACAGCACCGCGCTGATCGTCAGCGACTTTTCCAACGGCAACGACGGCATCGTGCTCAAGGGCGACGGCAAGAAAGTCGCCGACCTCAAGGGCATGGACGTCAATCTGGTCGAGCTGTCGGTGTCCCATTACCTGCTGGCCCGGGCGCTGGACTCGGTGGACCTCACCGAGAAAGACCTGAAAGTGGTCAACACCTCCGACGCCGACATCTCCGCCGCTTTCAACACGGAGCAGGTCAACGCCGTCACCACCTGGAACCCGATGCTCTCGGACATCAAGGCCAAACCGGGCGTGACCGAAGTGTTCAATTCCAGCCAGATCCCCGGCGAGATCATGGACATGATGGTGGTCAACAGCGCCACCCTCAAAGACAACCCCGCCCTGGGCAAGGCACTGACCGGCGCCTGGTTCGAAGTGGTCGAGTTGATGAACGCGAAAAACGCCGCCAGCAAGGCTGCGCTCGAACACATGGCCAAGGCCTCGGGCACTGACCTCGCGGGTTTCCAGGCGCAACTCGACACCACCAAACTGTTCGCCACACCGCAAGAAGCCCTGGCGTTCTCCACCAGCAAGCAACTGCCGGAAACCATGCGCAAGGTCGCGGAGTTTTCCTTCCAGCACGGCTTGCTCGGTGAAGGTGCCAAGGACACCAGCGCGGTCGGCATGGCCTTCGCCAACGGCGTGACCAGCGGCGACAAGAGCAACCTCAAGCTGCGCTTCGATCCGAGTTACGTGCAGATGGCTGCCGACGCCAAGCTGTAACAAGAGGACCTGGCCATGCGCCTGATCAATCGCCACCCGGATCGCCCGAGTCGCCTGTTGTTGGTGATCCTGCCGTTCGCCCTGGTGCTGTTCGCCTACTTCATGGGCTCGGCCGAACGGCTGCTGGACAATCCTAACGACAAGCTGTTGCCGAGCGCCGTGCAAATGACCGACGCGGTAAAGCGCCTGGCGTTCACCGCCGACAGCCGCACCGGCGAATACGTGCTGTGGCAAGACACCGCGTCCAGCCTGCGTCGCCTGGCCATTGGTCTGGGCATCAGCGCGTTGGCCGGGCTGTGCCTGGGCATCGCCGCCGGCACGTTGCCGCTGTTCGGCGCGCCGTTGTCGCCGTTGCTGACGGTGCTGTCGATGGTGCCGCCGCTGGCGATCCTGCCGATTCTGTTCATCGTCTTTGGACTGGGGGAGTTATCGAAAGTGATGCTGATCGTGATCGGCATCACCCCGTGCCTGGCGCGGGATCTGGAACAGCGCGCCCGGGAAATACCGGTCGAGTTGCTGATCAAGGCCCAGACCCTCGGCGCTTCGACCTGGACGCTGATGCTGCGCGTGGTGCTCCCGCAATTGTTGCCGCGCCTGCTGATCTCGCTGCGGCTGATGCTCGGTTCGGCGTGGTTGTTCCTGATCGCCGCCGAAGCCATCGCCTCCACCGACGGCCTCGGTTACCGGATTTTCCTGGTACGCCGCTACCTGGCGATGGACGTGATCCTGCCGTACGTGGTGTGGATCACCCTGCTCGCCTGGCTGATGGATTGGGGCCTCAAGCGCCTGACTCAACGTGCGTTCCCTTGGTATGAAGGAGCCCGCGCATGAGCTTCATCACGGTAAAAAACGTCTGGCAGCAATACGCCGATCAAGTGGTGCTCGAGGGCTTGAACCTGAACGTCAACGAGGGTGAGTTCTGCACCTTGGTCGGCGCGTCGGGCTGCGGCAAATCGACCTTCCTGCGCCTGTTGCTCGGCCAGGAACGCGCCAGTCGCGGCGAGATTCTGCTGGACGGTCAACTGCTGGCCGGCGAACCGGATTCGAGCCGTGGCGTGGTGTTCCAGCGCTACTCGGTATTCCCGCACCTGACGGTGCTGGACAACGTCGCCCTCGGCCTCGAACTGCCGCGCTCGCCGCTGCTTGGGCGGTTGTTCGGCAACGCCAAAAAAGACGCTCGCGAACAGGCCTCGGTGCTGCTGCAAAAGGTCGGCCTCGGTCACTCGCTGGACAAGTACCCGGCGCAGCTCTCCGGCGGCATGCAGCAACGGTTGGCCATCGCCCAGGCGCTGATCATGAAACCCCGCGTGTTGCTGCTCGACGAACCGTTCGGCGCGCTCGATCCGGGCATCCGCAAAGACATGCACGCCTTGCTGCTGGAGCTGTGGCGCGAGACGCAACTGACGGTGTTCATGGTCACCCACGACCTATCCGAAGGTTTCAGCCTCGGCACGCGATTGCTCGTATTCGACAAGGTCCGCGTCGACCCGCACGCCCCCGGCGCCTATGGCGCGCGCATCACTTACGACATCCCTTTGAACAGCGACCGCCGCGCCACGCGCGCCGCCGTCGATGCTCTGCCGACTGAATTGGCGGGCACGCTTCGTACCGCATAAGAGGATTTTTCACATGACTGATTCGACCCAACTGTTTCCGCCCTTCGCCGAGGAAATGCTCCCCGGCGGCGGCCATCGCTCCTTCGTATTGAAACGCGGCCAATTGCTGCGCCTGACCGACCTGCGCGGCGGCGCCAACGTCAGCCTGACGCTGCTCAACGCCAACGAAAAAACCGAACGCCTGAACCTGCCCGACAGCCTCAAATGCCAACACACCGCCAAGCTCACCACGGGCCATTGTTTGTACTCGGACATGGGCCGCGTGCTGGCGGCAATCACCGCCGACACCTGCGGCTGGAGCGACAGCCTCGGCGGCGTGCTGTGCGCTGAAGAAGTCGCGGAAAAGTACGGCGCGGGCCGCTATCAGGAACTGCGCAACGGCTTCTTCCGCAACGGCACCGACAACCTGTTGGTGGAACTCGGCAAGTGGGGTTTGGGCCTGTCGGACTTGCTGATGACCCTCAACCTGTTCAGCCGCGTGAGCGTCGATGAAGCCGGGCGTTTTCACTTCGTCGAAGGCAACTCCAGGGCCGGCGACTACATCGAGTTGTACGCGCCGATGGACACGCTGGTGGTGCTCACCGCCCTGCAACACCCGATGGACCCGTCGCCGGAATACGCACCAAAACCGTTGAAGCTGAGCTGGATGAACGCCGACGCCAGTGTCGCCGAACACTGCCGCACCTCGCGCCCGGAAAACGAGCGCGGCTTCATCAACACCGACCGCCTGTTCGCCTGAGGATCGCTGCCATGTCACTCGCAATCGCTACCGCTCAAAAGCATCCAGAAACAGCGGTCTACCGCGCCACCATTCCCGCCGGCGAACCGTGGCTGATGGAGGTCAAGGCCGGCCAGACCCTGCGCATCCTCGACCTGGAAGGCAATCAGGCGGTTGATACGTTGTTCTACAGCGTCGCCAACCCGAAAGAACGCTACGACGTGCAACGCACCTTGCGCCGGCAGAACAGCGTCTACCTGAGCACCGGCAGCGTGCTCTATTCCAACCTCGGCAAACCGATGCTGACCATCGTCGCCGACACCTGCGGACGCCACGACACCCTCGGCGGTGCCTGCGCGCAAGAGAGCAACACCGTGCGTTACACCCTGGAAAAACGCTACATGCACAGCTGCCGCGACAACTACCTGCGCGCCTGCGTCCACGACGGGCGACTGGGCAAGGGCGACATCGGGCCGAACATCAACTTCTTCATGAACGTACCGGTCACGGCGGATGGCGGGCTGACGTTTGAGGACGGTATTTCGGCGCCGGGCAAGTACGTGGATTTGCGGGCGGAGATGGATGTGATCGTGCTGATTTCCAATTGTCCGCAACTGAATAACCCGTGCAATGCCTACAACCCTACGCCTGCGGAGCTGCTGGTATGGAACTGAAACTGAACCGTCTGCGCCGCTGGTTGTTTGCCCTGTGCCAGGCCCGTTCCGGGCAGTGCCTCAAACCTCAAGAACACCACCACCCACTGTAGGAGCGAGCCTGCTCGCGAAAAACCCAAGTGCGCCGCGGGGCATCTGGTTTTACGCGTAATCGTTCACGACCATCGCGAGCAGGCTCGCTCCTACAGGGGTCGGTGGTGGTTTGAAGTGAATTGGTTTTTTCCGCCGGGGACGACCCCGGCGCCCAACGAAAAACTGCGGGACGGCCCGCATCCCCTCCAGGGGTTATGCCATGTTCGAAAAAGTCCTGATTGCCAACCGTGGCGCCATTGCCTGCCGCGTCCTGCGCACCTTGCGTGAACTGCACGTCAAAGGTGTCGCCGTTTACTCCGAAGCCGATGCCGCGAGCCTGCACATCCTGCATGCCGATGAAGCCCACAGCCTCGGTGAAGGCGCAGCCGCCGGCACCTATCTGGCGGTGGATAAAATCCTCGCCATCGCCAAAGCCACTGGCGCCAAGGCGATCCATCCTGGCTACGGCTTCCTCTCGGAAAACGCCGCGTTCGCCGAAGCCTGCGAAGCCGCCGATATCGCGTTCATCGGCCCGACGCCAGAGCAACTTCGCGTGTTCGGCCTCAAACACACCGCGCGCGCCCTGGCCAAGCAACACGGCGTGCCGATGCTCGAAGGCACCGAGTTGCTCGACAGCCTCGACGCGGCATTGATCGCCGGCGATCAGGTCGGCTATCCGGTGATGCTCAAAAGCACTGCTGGCGGCGGTGGCATCGGCATGCGTGTGTGTCGCAGTGCTGAAGAGCTGAGTGAATCCTTCGAAGCCGTAAAACGCCTCGGCCAAAACAATTTCAGCGATGCCGGCGTGTTCATCGAGAAGTACATCCAACGCGCCCGACACCTGGAAGTTCAAGTGTTCGGCGACGGTCGCGGTGAAGTGATCGCCCTCGGCGTGCGCGACTGTTCGGTACAACGCCGCAACCAGAAAGTCCTCGAAGAAACCCCGGCGCCGAACCTGCCCGACGGCATGGCCGATGAGCTGTGCGCGGCGGCGATCAAACTGGCAAAAGCGGTGAACTACCGCAGCGCCGGCACCGTGGAATTTGTGTTCGACAGTGCAGACCAGCGCTTCTACTTTCTGGAAGTGAACACCCGTTTGCAGGTAGAGCACGGCGTCACCGAACAGGTGTGGGGCGTGGATCTGGTGCGCTGGATGGTGGAACTGGCGGCGGGTGATTTGCCGCCATTGAGCGTGTTGAGCCAAGGTTTGAAAGCCGAGGGCCATGCGATTCAGGCGCGGCTGTATGCGGAAGATCCGGGGCGCGATTTTCAACCGAGCCCCGGTTTGCTGACGGCTGTGAACTTCCCCACCGCCGATGGCAAACAGCTGCGGATCGACACCTGGGTCGAGGCCGGTTGCGAGATACCGCCGTACTTCGACCCGATGATCGCCAAGGTCATCTGCTGGGCGCCGACCCGCGAAGAAGCGCGTGCGGATTTGCATCAAGCACTGGGCGACAGCCAGCTCTACGGCGTGGAAACCAACCGCGATTACCTGCGGCAGATTTTGCTCGACGCGCCGTTCACCAGCGGCCAACCGTGGACCCGTTGCCTCGAAGGCCTGGTGTATCAGGCCAACACTTTTGAAGTGCTCAGCGCCGGTACGCAAACCAGCGTTCAAGACTATCCGGGGCGACTCGGTTATTGGGCCGTGGGCGTGCCGCCGTCAGGGCCGATGGACAGTCGCGCATTGCGATTGGGCAACCTTCTGCTGGGTAACGACGAAGGCGCCGCCGCGCTGGAAATCACCATGAGCGGGCCGTTGCTGCGCTTCAATTGCGACGCGGTGGTGGCGGTCACCGGAGCAGTGATTCCGCTGACGTTGAACGGCGAAACCGTGGCGATGAACACGGCGCTGTTGATTCCGGCGGGTGCCACGTTGAGTCTCGGCACGATTGGCGGCGCAGGCGCCCGCAGCTATCTGTGTGTGCGCGGCGGGCTGCAGGTGCCCGACTATCTGGGCAGCAAAAGCACCTTCACCCTCGGACAGTTTGGTGGCCATGGTGGTCGCGCATTACGGGCCGGCGATGTGTTGCATGTGCCGGCGTTGACCGATCAAAGCGTCGGTGAGCAACTGCCTGCAATCGCTGAGTTGCCTGCCGTGCGGCAGATCCGGGTGATCTACGGCCCCCATGGCGCACCGGAATATTTCACCGAAAACTACATCGGCACGTTTTTCGAAACTCAGTGGGAAGTGCATTTCAACTCCAGCCGCACCGGCGTGCGCCTGATCGGGCCGAAGCCGGAATGGGTGCGTGCTGACGGCGGTGAGGCGGGGCTGCATCCGTCGAATATCCACGACAATCCGTATGCAATTGGTGCCGTGGATTTCACCGGGGACATGCCGGTGATTCTGGGGCCGGACGGCCCAAGCCTCGGCGGGTTTGTGTGCCCGGTGACGGTGATCGAGGCGGATCTTTGGCAACTCGGCCAGCTCAAGGCCGGGGACAAAGTGCAGTTCCAGCCAGTCGATATCAAAACCGCCCGCACCCTCACCTTGAAATGGAACCCTTGTAGGAGCCGGCTTGCCGGCGATGAAGTTAATGCGGTGCCTGTTAGAGCCCCATCGCTGGCAAGCCGGCTCCTACAGTCGCCTGTGGTTTTGGATTTGGGTCAGGACGATACGCGGTTGGTTGCGCGACTGTCGGGGGATACGCACCTGTTGCTTGAGATCGGCGCACCAGAACTGGACCTGGTCCTGCGCTTCCGCGCCCACGCCCTCATGCAAGCCCTGGAAAGCAAACACCTGCACGGCGTGATCGACCTCACACCCGGCATCCGCTCGCTGCAAGTGCACTACCAACCCGAACAACTGCCGCTGGCCGATCTGCTCGGTATCGTCGCCGGTGAATGGGATGCGGTGTGCGCCGCCAAGGACCTGCAAGTGCCGTCGCGCATCGTCCATCTGCCGCTGTCCTGGGACGACCCGGCCTGCCAATTGGCGATCGAGAAATACATGACCACCGTGCGCAAGGACGCACCGTGGTGCCCGAGCAATCTGGAGTTCATCCGCCGCATCAACGACCTGCCGAACCTCGACGAAGTGCAGCGCACGGTGTTTGACGCCAGCTATCTGGTGATGGGGTTGGGCGACGTCTACCTCGGCGCGCCGGTCGCCACCCCGCTCGACCCGCGCCATCGTCTGGTGACCACCAAATACAACCCGGCCCGCACCTGGACTGCGGAAAACTCGGTGGGCATCGGCGGCGCGTACATGTGCGTGTACGGCATGGAAGGCCCCGGCGGTTATCAGTTCGTCGGTCGCACGTTGCAGATGTGGAACCGCTACCGCGAAGTCGCCGCATTCGATGGCAAACCGTGGCTGCTGCGCTTCTTCGATCAGATCCGTTTCTACCCGGTGAGCGCCGATGAACTGCTGCGCATCCGCCGGGATTTCCCCCTCGGGCGTTTCGATTTGAACATCGAACACAGCCAGTTGAACCTTGCGGATTACCAGGCGTTCCTGACCAAAGAGTCCTCGAGCATTGCAGCTTTTCGGGATCAACAGAAAGGCGCGTTCAACGCCGAGCGCGAGCGCTGGATCGCCAGCGGCCAGGCGCATTTCGACAGTGAGGAAGCGGCCCCGGAAACGACCGAAGACGCACCGTTGGCCAGTGGCGAAATGAGCGTCGACAGCCACATCGCCGGCAACCTCTGGCAGGTCCAGGTGGAGACCGGCAGCCGCGTTGCCGCCGGTGATGTGCTGGTGATTCTGGAGTCGATGAAGATGGAAATCCCGCTGCTCGCACCGATGGCCGGCGTGGTGCGCGAAATCCGCGTGCAACCGGGTTCGGCCGTGCGCGCCGGACAGCGCGTCGTGGTGCTGGAACTCGACTGAACCCATTTTGCAAAGGACTCACTTCATGACCATCAATCTGCAACTCGACGCCCTGCGCAGCGCCTACCGCGACGGCAGCATCACACCGCGACAGCTGCTGCTGGCCCTGCGCGATAAAGCCGCCGCCCTGAACCCGGACTATCACCTGTTCATTCATTTGCTCAGCATTGAAGAACTGGAGCCGTACCTCGCCGCGCTCGACGGCCGCGATATCGACAGCCTGCCGCTGTACGGCGTGCCGTTCGCGATCAAGGACAACATCGATCTGGCGGGCATTCCGACCACGGCAGCGTGCCCGGCATTTGCCTATGTGCCGCAGCAGTCAGCAACCATCGTCGAGCAATTGCTGGCGCTGGGCGCGATTCCGCTGGGCAAGACCAACCTCGACCAGTTCGCCACCGGCCTCAATGGCAGCCGCTCGCCGTATGGCGCGTGCCCGAACAGCGTGTTGCCGGAATATCCGTCGGGCGGTTCCAGCGCCGGTTCTTCGCTGGCGGTGGCGCTGGGCGTGGCGAGTTTTTCGTTGGGCACGGACACGGCGGGCTCGGGGCGAGTGCCGGCGGGGTTGAACAATCTGGTGGGGATGAAAGCCACCAAAGGGTTGATCTCCACGGCGGGCGTGGTGCCGGCGTGTCGTACGCTCGATTGCGTCACGACCTTCACCGCGACGGCTCGGGAAGCCAGTCAGTTGCTGGCGCTCACCGCGCATCTCGATCCACGGGACGAATACAGCCGCCGTAATCCGCTGTGGAATGACGGCTCGGCGTTCGGCACACCGCGCCCTTTCCGCTTCGGCGTACCGCGTGCGCAGGACCTGGAGTTCTTCGGTTGCCCTGAAGGTCCGCTGTTGTTCGGTGATGCCATCGACCGGCTCAAGGCGTTGGGCGGTGAAGCCGTGGAACTGGATTTGTCGCCTTTCCTTGAAGCGGCGCGCCTGCTGTATGAAGGCCCGTGGGTGGCGGAGCGCTACAGCGTCGCCGGCGAGTTGATGGAGCAAAATCCTCAAGCGGTATTGCCGGTGATTCGTGCGGTGCTGGCCAAGGCGCCGGCGGTGAACGGTGTGCAAACCTTCCGCGCCCAATATCGGCTGCAAGCCTTGAAAGCGCTGTGCGACAAGGCACTGGAAGGACTCGATTGCGTGGTCACGCCGACCATCGGCCGCCCCGTCACACTGGCAGAGCTTGAGGCTGAGCCGGTGCTGCGCAATTCGGAATTGGGTTACTACACCAACTTCATGAACCTGCTGGACTACGCCGCCGTCGCGGTGCCAAGCGGGTTCATGGGCAATGGTTTGCCGTGGGGCGTGACGGTGTTTGGCCGGGCATTTACCGATCAGTATTTGTTGAGTGTGGCGGATGCGTTTCAGCGTCGTTCTCCTGCGCCCGCAACGGTCGCGCGTAACGATCGTGCAAGGCTGGTGGTGTGTGGTGCGCATCTCGATGGGTTGGCGCTGAACTGGCAGTTGAAGCGGCGCGGCGCGACGTTGGTCGAGACGACGTTCAGTTCGCCGGACTATCAACTGTATGCATTGGCCGGTGGCCCGCCGTTTCGTCCGGGGATGGTGCGGGTGAAGGATGGCGGCGTAGCGATTGCGGTGGAGGTCTGGGAGTTGCCGAGCAGTGAACTGGGGTCGTTTTTGACCGGGATTCCGGCACCGCTGGGGTTGGGCAAGGTGCAACTGGCGGATGGGCGTTGGGAGAGTGGGTTTATCTGTGAGGCGTATGGGCTTGAGGGGGCGGTGGATATCAGTCATTTGGGTGGATGGCGTGCGTACCTGACAGATTTGAGGTGATCTTTCGATTCGCGGGCAAGCCTCGCTCCTACAGGGGATTGCGTAAACCTGTAGGAGCGAGGCTTGCCCGCGAAGACGTCAGCACAGGCACCACAAGACCTGATCCTCGCCGATTCACCCCACAAATCCCGCAGTTATTTCCCCGCAGTCCCACTAGAATGCTCCCCAACGGGCCACTGCCAACGGAATCGCCATGCTGCTTCACTCGCCGCTGTATTCGCAACGTTCGCTGGTCCTCACGCTGATCGCGCTGCTGGGCGCAGGTTTTCTCGCCACGTCATTTCTCAGCTACTACGCCTCGCGCGCCTCGATCCGCGACAACATCGTCAACACCGAGCTGCCGCTGACTTCGGACACGGTCTACTCGGAAATCCAGAAAGACCTCGTCAGACCAATCCTGATTTCCTCGATGATGTCCCGCGACACCTTCATGCGTGATTGGGTGGTCAACGGCGAACACGACCCCGACCAGATGACCCGCTACCTCAACGAGGTCATGACCCACTACGGCGCCTACACCGCATTCTTCGTCTCCAACGGCACGCTCACCTACTACCACGCCAAAGGCGTGCTCAAGCAGGTCAAGGTCACTGAGCCGCGCGATGCCTGGTATTTTCGCGTGCGTGACATGGCTGCCCCTTACGAGATCAACGTCGATCCGGACCTGGCCAACAAGGACAACCTGACGTTCTTCATCAACTACAAGGTCTACGACTACAACAACCGTTTCATCGGCGCGGCAGGCGTTGGTCTGACCGTCGATGCGGTGATCAAGCTGATCGACAAGTATCAACAGCGCTATCAACGCAGTGTGTATTTCGTCGACAGCTTCGGCCGATTGGTGCTTACCGGTGCCGAGGGTGGCCCGCAGGGCGCGCATATCGGCCAGAAACTCAGCGACCTTGAAAGCATGAAAGGCCTGGTCAGCCAGCTGCCCAAGCCCCACAGCGGCAGCTACGAATATTCCGTCCAGGGCCAGGGCCATTTCCTCAACGTGCGCTTCATTCCAGAACTGAACTGGTACCTGTTCGTCGACAAACGCGAAGACGGCGCCCTCAACGAAATCCGCCAGTCGCTGTACCTCAACCTGTTGATTTGCCTGCTCGTGACCCTGACTGTGCTGGCCCTGCTCAACCGGGTGATCAAGCGTTATCAGGGCAAGATCCAGGCGCAGGCGACCCTCGACAGCCTGACCGAACTGCCGAACCGTCGCGGCTTCGATCTGCTGGCCGCACAAGCCATGCACGAAGCCCAACGCGAGCCGAAACCGCTGACCGCATTGCTGCTGGATCTAGACCACTTCAAGGCCTTGAACGACACCTACGGTCACCTCGCCGGCGATCAGGTGCTGATCGGCTTCGCAAGGGATCTGGAGAGTTGCCTGCGCCATTCCGACATCGTCTGCCGTTGGGGCGGCGAAGAATTCATCGTGCTGCTCAAGGACACGGACGGTGAGACCGGTCTGATGATTGCCGAGAAAATTCGTCAGCATGTCGAAGAACAGCTTTATGCCTACAACGGTCACGCCTTGCAGCTGACGGTCAGCATTGGCTTGACCACGCTGCAACCGGATGACACCTTGCACACCCTGCTCTCCCGCGCTGATCATGCGATGTATCGGGCCAAGCAATCCGGTCGTAACCGTACCTGCGCGGAGATGCCTCACACCAGTTATGCATAGTCCTACATGAACAAGCCTGAATTCTGCCCGGCCTGCGGCGCCTCCAACGACTGCACCCTGGCCGACCCGCGAACCGCCGATCGGGCCTGCTGGTGCTACGGCGTCAGCATCGACCCGGCAGTGCTCGAAGCACTGCCGCCCGAACTGCGCGACAAATCCTGCCTGTGCCCGCGCTGCGCGCAGGTCGAGGCGCAGTTGTAAGCATCCTTGTGGCCGATCACGTAAGATGCGCGGCCCGTTTCCTGCCGATCTCACTTCATGCGCGTTGACCGTTTCCTCAGCAACCTGCCCCGCTTCAACCGTAAGCAGGTTCGCCTGTTGCTGGTGGAAAAGCGCGTGCGGGTCGACGGAAAAATCGTCAGCGACCCTCACACCGAGGTGCTGGAGTTCAGCCGCGTCGAAGTCGATCAAGAAGTGCTGCAACTCGGCAAACCCGCCCGCTACTTCATGCTGCACAAGCCACCCGGTTGCGTCAGCGCCACTCGTGACCCGGAGCACCCGACGGTGCTCGATCTGTTCGACGAGCCGGACAAGGACGACCTGCACATCGCCGGCCGCCTGGACTTCAACACCACCGGCCTGATGCTGATCACCAACGACGGCAGCTGGTCGAGACGCCTGACCCAGCCGCAGACCAAATTGCCCAAGGTCTACTACGTCGAGACCGAGCAAGACATCGGCCCGGAATATGCTTTGAAATTCAGCGAAGGCCTGTACTTCGCCTTCGAAGACCTCACTACGCTGCCGGCCGAGCTGGCGCTGCTCGGGCCGAAGTCAGCACGGTTGAGCATCGTCGAAGGCCGTTATCACCAGGTGAAGCGGATGTTCGGCCACTTCGACAACAAAGTGCTGCGCCTGCACCGCGAACGCATGGGCCCGCTGGTGCTCGACAGCACGTTGAAACCGGGCGAATACCGCCCTTTGAGCGATGAAGAGATCGGATTGATCTAAGCAGCCTACCGCTCAGCAGAAGTTGTCGAACAATTTACGAATGGCACTTGCGCGATGCCAACTCCCCTGCTTGAATCAGGTCGTCAGCCGAAATGTGACTGACGAGTCACAACATACGTCTAAGAAACTTTTTGTCGGTTAGAGAACCTCAAGGTTCCGCCTCAGACCGACAGACTGCCCGCCAATAACAATACCCGTCGACCGGACTGCAATGGATCGACATGGGCCTTCAAATTCCAGGCATATGCCTACCTGTCACAAAGCTCGTGCAATCTCATTTGCGCGCATACCCGCTTGCCAGGAGTCTTATGACATGAGGCCAGAAATCGCTGTGCTGGATATACAAGGTCAGTATCGGGTTTACACGGAGTTCTATCGCGCAGACGCCGCAGAGAAGACCATTATCTTGGTCAACGGCTCGATGGCCACGACTGCGTCGTTTGCACAAACCGTGAAAAACCTCCACCCGCAGTTCAATGTGGTCTGCTACGACCAGCCCTACGCGGGCAAGTCAAAAGCCCACAACCTGCATGAGAAATTGCTGACCAAGGAAGTCGAAGGGCAGATCCTCCTGGAGCTGATCGACCACTTCGCCGCCGAACACGTGCTGTCGTTTTCCTGGGGCGGCGCCGCGACCCTGGTCGCCCTCGCCCAACAACCGCGACGGATCGAAAAAGCCGTGATCAGCTCGTTCTCCCCGGAGATCAACGCGCACATGCTCGACTACCTCGAGCGCGGCGTCGATTACCTCGGCAGCCGTGACGGCGACCGGGTCGGCAACCTGGTGAACAGCACCATCGGCAAACACCTGCCGACCCTGTTCAAGCGCTTCAACTACCGTCACGTCAGCAGCCTGGCCGATCATGAATACGGGCAGATGCACTTCCACATCAGCGACCTGCTGCACAGCGACCGCCAGTGCTTCTTCAAGGCGGCAGAGAAAATCAACGTGCCGGTGCTGTTCATGAACGGCGAATGGGACGAATACACCGCCGCCGATGGCGCGCGATTGTTCGCCAACCACGTGCAACAAGCCACGTTCACGACGCTGGATGCGACGGGCCACTTTCTCGACATGGAACACAAAGCCGCCTGCCGAGACAGTCGCAATGCGTTGCTGGGTTTCCTGAAACCTGAGCAACAGGCAAGCCGACCGCGTTACCACTACGTCCAGGACCACCATGCATTGTCCATCTGAAACAGCGTCATCGCGAGCAAGCTTCGCCGCCTAATGCAGTCCTGTAGGAGCGAGGCTTGCCCGCGAACGACCGTCACCCGGTCCGATGTCTTGTTTCACCTGTGCCAAAGCCCTCACGCGCAAAGAAAAACTTCATTTTCATGCGCACATCTGGTACAAAGTCAGCCGCTCTGAGCGGGTGTCGTATAATGGCATTACTCCAGCTTCCCAAGCTGATAACGAGGGTTCTTATAGGACACCCCGTTTTGTGAGCAAAGAAATATGTGTAATGCGGGTATAGTTTAGTGGCAAAACGAAAGCTTCCCAAGCTTTAGTTGAGGGTTCGATTCCCTCTACCCGCTCCAGTCCCCTCCCAAATCTCCAGCAAATTCGGGCTTTCCAGCCCTCCCAGCCAATCCACTCTTCCTCCCCCATCTCTCTTTATCCAATCGCTCAGCTTCCTCGTTCCCGACTTAAGGGACGATCACGGCTCACATTGTGTTGTGAATATAGAAAACCCTGAACGAAGGAACAGAACACCCTATTGCCCCCCCCCAGCTGCCAACCAAGCCACGAGGTTCGGCCAGTTTTAGTTGGCAGGTGTTTAGGTAAGCACTGCAAACAGAACCGGGCCGACCATGCACCAGTCAGTGGTGGGTCGAGGGGCCTCGCAGATAACCCTCAGCGCCACGCCACCTCCACCCGACACCTCTTTAGCAAGCAGATCCGCGCGCAGGGTCGCAGGAGCCTATTTGAAACCCCTTCAAAGAATGTCTCGATGCATTCAGAAGTAGCAGACGCAACAGGGGGGGGGCATGAAAATGATTACTGACTCACACGAGGATGAAGCTGAGGCCCGCCGGCGGCAAGGCTAGAGCGGCGGACAGCGAAAAAACGCATAGACGAAAAATACGCAGAAAATCGCAATGTTAATTCCAAAATGGAATTATCAATCAAAGACAAAACATGTAGAATCCGGCACGAACTTATATCACTACAAATAAAGCCTGTCAATATATGCCTAATGTTTTTGTCAAAATTTGTCAGCGCCCGTTCCCGTCCGGAGCACTCACTCCACTTACTTCACAAGGTAAACGTGCCGGAGGAGAACCCCTGTGAAGCATGTCTACCTGATCATGATGGACACACCTCGCCTCTACGAATTAGCCACAGGCCGCCCGATTGATGCCTTCAACCGGTATGCCACGTACAAAACAAAGGAAGTGGGACATGCTTTCGGTGAATCAGTCCCCCTCCAATACTGCTGGGCAACGGCTGGCTTCTTCGATTACTGCTACGAGACGGGCGTGATGGGAGGGCCACCCATGCCGCCCGAAGTCGCACACAACACCATCAACCTGTACTGGGACTTCTTAACTAAAGGCGTTCACAGTACCGATTTTGTCGTCCGCCGCGCAGCTAAAGCGCTAGAGAAGACACCGGTGGGGTACAGAAGCGCGCAGACATATCTGGCTGGAGTTAACGACTTCCTGCGCACCAGCCAAATGAAACTCAAGGACATGGCAGCGCTGGTTCGGATCCTCACCAAAAGTGACGCGTTAGCGAACGTCATGTCCTTGCCTCAAACTGAGGACAGGCGGCGTACCAGGGCAGAAATAAACAACATCTACAGTAATACTCTCACCTTTGGTAATACTCCCAAGGATCTTCATGCCTATGCTCCAGGCGGCATCCCTGGTGGCAAGGTCAAGGAAACGCAGGTCAGTCGCCATTTTCCCACTGAAAAAGTCCTAGACCTCCTAAATAGCGTTGAAGACCCTCTGCATCGATGCATTACTGCCATGATTGCTGCTGGCGGCGTGCGTCATTCAGAAGCGTGGGGAATCCGAAGATCAGATATAGATATTTATGCACGGACTATTCGCATTGAAGACCCTAACTTTCATCGTAACCCGGCTGCGGAAAAAGTGTCGAAAAAGCTTCCTTACAAAGGTAGAACACTTGCAACCATCGTGATGTTTGAACCATTCAAAACTATATTTTTTGAATCTCTTGCCGACTATCTTGATATTCGGCCAACTACCGACAGCGACTACCTGTTCGTCTCAGATGACAATCATACTTATGGCGAACCGCTTCTGCTCCTAAAAAAAACGAACTCGTTGAATAAGCAGTTGAACAGAGCGATCAGGAAGGCACAGGTCGATCTTGGCACTACCTCCCCTGCCACTCAAGCACCCTACACCTCACACAGCCTGAGGCATTTTTACGGTATATGGGCGAGAAACTTTGTTTATCTACCTGGACGTCGCGTGATTGGACTTACATTACCCGAGATCAAACTTCTGATGGGACACAAAGACATCAGATCTACGGAAAAGTACGCTCGCCTGAGCGAAGAAAATGCCATCGCTGAAATCGAAGCCGCAGAGCGAATGAAAGCTTTGTGGGGTAAAAACCCTCACATCGACCAAATCAGGTCTGCCGTCTATGCAGAGCTTGCTTATGACCTGTCGGAGCGAATGGCTGCATGATTAACACATCTCAAGAAATAATTTTAGCGCCGGGCGTGAATATACAGAAAGAAGTCCGAGATGCCTTTGATACGCTTTGCGAAATAATGCGAGTTGAGTTTGGTAACAAAATTGACCGAGCACTGGACAGCCTAGACCGTCAAGGTCGCGGCAGATTCTCGCTGTTCATTTTCAGAAATTTAATCGATTTCAAAAAAATAAATAGAATTGAATTGGATTTGATGTTCGAACTAACAAAGGCAGATACAGACGATAGTTTTGCTGCCTGCTCCATTTACGAGAGCCTTACCGGAAGCCATCCCGTTCTGGTCGAAGACGCAACTGGCCTGCGCGTTTCGTTTCGAGCAATGTTTATAATTCTTTGGTCGAAAGGGCTGGCCACATTACCTAATACTTTTGAACTCAAAGGCGTATGGTTAAAATTCCCGACTCTAGAAACGATTAGCAAGGGCTTGGTTTACGAATTATCCCAAGGCTTTCCGGAAACAGTTCGATCATCAAGAATATTCCAATACAGAACTAATTGGATTAACGCTGAAAATGTTAATTTTGAAGAATTATGGGAAGCTGCACCCGGTATCTGCAATAATCGAGAAGGAGACCCGAGAAGCTTTCGCTACCTTCCATGGATCAAAAATTTCAGCGCCAAGCACCCCGAAATTCTTTCTGATGAAGACGCCTACTATCTAGAAAAATACCATCAGTATCTGCAAGCTAAATCAATAGCCTCGACTTCTGCTTACGACCATAAGATGAGCATTGCGGAGTTTAAGGATTATTTTGCCGTTCCTCCTGAGGACGCATCAGGAATGACTCCAAAGCAGCGCGAGCGTGCAAGGCGCTCCTACAAGTCAAACTGGTCGAGAGAAAAAAATCAGCTTATTAAGCGAGCCAAGGATGAAGCAATCGCCATACACATTACAGAACAAGAAGGGTTGACAATTGAACAGCGCTCGACACTAACACCAAAACCAGAGCGCAGCACCAAAAATTTTGATTGGCTGAAAGATAATTATTACACTGGTCGCGAACACATCAAGATTGGCAGCCTTTCTAAATATTGGCTGGCCGCAGCAAACTATTATTTATTAAGTTTGAAAGGACATAGCTATTCAACTAAATGGCAAAAACAAAAAGTGCGAGCCATTGTCTTTCTTTTGGATTACCTCTTTTGCTATCTACCAATGTGGTTCGAAGCCAACCCACATACGGTTTTACGCTTCCCTGAGCGGCCATCGGATTTCGAGCGAGTCTTGTTTTGGAATAACACTATTTCACAGGCGGATTTGGAAGATAATATTTTTGGTCTAGAGTTTTCGCTTACCGGGATAAATCTCCCCTGCACGCTGACTCAGCTACATGATATGACCTTCTCTGCCAAAACGAAGGCATCCTTTGTTGCCACCATCCACCATTTCTTTGAGATTATTATTACCAACAAAACATTCGTGATGGCGGATGGAAATTGGGCAGTCGAGAAAGGCTTTGAAAATCCAGTTAGCCTATTGCTTGACCGCTCAGGTAGTGGCGCACGTGGAAGCACCGACAAGGTTCCACTTCCGCTTGATTCAACAGTTATCGCCAAAGCGTATCTACAGGCTGTGGAAAAAGTGGGCACGGCGCTTCAACTGCAAATACTCACTGGAAAACTCAGCGGCGAAAGGCTTGATCAAGTCAGAGAGGCAGAGTGGATAAATCTCTCTGAGCTTGGCTTGAGCCACACTATCGAAATTAAAAACCCGGACGATCAGGATGACGCAATAGTCATCCCAATAAGTCGCATAATCAATGTTTACTCTTGGCATTCCAGCCTATACGGAGCAGCCACTACAGAAGTTTACATGCCTTGGATCAGCGTAGTAAGAATGCTGTCTATCGCCTTGCATGGTGGTTTGCGCCTTCAGAACTGCCAGTGGCTGGACATCAACACTTTTGACAAGTTGCTTAGCAAACCTGAAAACAGAGTATTTAACTCTTGCATACTCTATGTAAATACTGATAAGGACGGACAAGATCGCCCGGTCGTGATTCCTGATGAAGTCATGGAATCTCTGGTTGCTGAGCGGCATTTTCAACGTGAGGTCTATAAGAATCCACTACTCCCCACCTATTATGAAAATGACCCCAAAGACCCCAAGAAATATGGAGAGATTTACACGCTTTTCCGCAGCCCTTGGAATGGAAGCGGGCTGCCTTTTTCCGACTCGAATTACTCTGAAAAATGGACACTCCTGCTTTATGGAATTCAGGAGACATACAATGGCCTTGTGCCTATGGAACGCCAACACATGTTTGTCACGTATAACAAACATGGACAAATGAAATCTATACATACGCCGCATTCGCTGAGGGCTACATGGCTCACTCACTTCCGAATCTACGGACATCTTGACGTCCGAGTGGCTCAACAACAGGTTGCTCATAAAAACCCATACACCACGGACTATTACACCATCCCTGATATTTCTGAATCAATCAAAGCGATCTCAGAATCCAATAACCTTGTGATGCGTAGTGCCTGGGCGCAGATGGCTCCTGCAGCAACCAGCATTTACGAGAACTCTAATGCGATCACATCCGGGTGGAGCGTAGACCGTAAACAACTGGCTCATGACCAGAACTTCATCAGCGTTACCTCTGCCATGATTGAACATGAAAAGACAGGCATGCAAATCATCGCCTCGGATGAAGATCCGGATGTAGGTTTTTATTCAAATTGCATCTGCCTTAGAAATGGTAACTGCCCAAAAAAACTGACAGATTTCACTGGCAGAACAAGAGTGTGTGGGCTTTGTCCTATTGCCGTCTTTGGAATTGACCATTTGCCGACCATTAACTGCTTAATCCGCAAACTAGCTGGAGAATCCGAAGGCCTAGTTATCAAACTTAAAGACCTCAAGGCGAGCAAGGCAAACAGGCATGAAGTTGAAGCTGTACACCATGATCTTACTGTGACAAAGCTTGAGCTAGGCAGCTATCATCTCATTAGCTTAGCACTGAAAGATCGCATCGAGCAGGACAAATCCGATCCAACCCTGATCACTAGAATGCGCGACTTAAAAAACTATCAATCACATGAAATCGATATGAACAATCCTGCACAACGCGTGATTGCTCAACTGCTAGATAGCAAAGACCACCCTCAATTTACGTCACCGAACTATCCATTTATGATTGAAAAAATTGCTAAGAACCCTGAACTGCTAAAACTAGCCATCTCACAAGGTTCCGACCGAGATCGGTATGTGGGGCAGATACTCTCCATCATGAAAACAATGAGCTTGTCTTTGGCCGACATTGCTGAGCGCATTGATTCCAATACTCTCGCACTCAGCAATCAGTTCTAATGAAGCGAAAACCCAATTGCGCTGCCTACCAGGCAAACAAGCTCACTAATACTCTTGAAAACGTCGAGAGTTGCTTAAACATGCTAAAAGGGGGTGAGCTGTTCCCCTCCATTAACCAGCTCACACTCGAAGTTGGGAGACAGGTCGATCTCGACCCATCGATATTCCGGAAACGCAAGGGCGCACACCGGAAACTTTTAGACAAGTATATTAAGGACTTAGTCTCCAACAGCAAGATAACGGAAATCAGTGCGAATTCAATTGACGCCTTGACCATCCGAAACAAGGAACTTTCGAGAAAAGTGGCAATTTTGGAGAGGGAACTTAAACAGCCTAGCAGTAAATTAGCACTACTGCCGATCACTCCTAAACAAGGGAAATTAAATCTCGTTGACCTCGACAGCCTCTGCATGCTTATTGACGACATTTTGAAATGCCAGCGTAACCTACAGTTCAAAAGCGGAGCTCTGTATAACTACGAGACCTTTTCAGAGGAAGAAGAGCTTATCTCCATAGAAAAAAACTGCAAAACCTATTTGGACTGGAAAAATGGACGTAACCTCGTTAATTAAAATTATCCTAGGCTCACCAGTTAAAAACCCCAATGCCATACAACTGCAAAAGTCGGTAGTTGAAATTTTGCAGAGCGGACAGGGTCTAAAGCTACATCATGGTGAAGTGAATCTTACATGGCTAGCCAAGCGTATTGGTGTTACTCGCCAGTGCTTCTACCCGGGACGTGGGCATGATGACATGCGGACTATTGTTGGCATCCTCAATACCTACGCCTCGGTGTTAAAGGATTGCTCCTCATTAGCCGTCCAGCTAAAACCAGGCAAGCTCAACGTCTCTATTCAAAAGGCTTTATCAGAGAACGAGAGACTTAAAAGGGAGCTTTCAAAGAATCAGAAGCGCTGGAACGACCTTTATAATCAACGTTTGATAGTGGATTGACAGTGGCTACATACTTGGTCGTCAAAGTAATACACCGCCTTGATGGCATCGTAGTCGTCAAGGCGATATCTACAGGGAATCAGCGGAGCGTTGTATTTCGCGTCAAAAAATTTCTAGGTACTGCCATTTTACCAGGTAGGACATATAGCGTACGACGAGAACATGGCCAGGTTTTTTTTACTCTCGCCCCTATGTCACCCGAGCACTGGAGCCGTCTGGTAAAGAACAGCTTCTACATATCTGAAATACAAATACCGCGAGGCGAGCAAAATAGGCTTCTGTTATTGACCACTCAGGGTATTGCCAGCGCTCTACTAGCATTGGAGCAACGTGACCATGAGGCCTTGACCGCATACGTTTCGGAGCCATACGCAAGCACACTATCTTTTTACTTTCTCCGTCAAACACGCCTAATGGAAGCAATTTATTCGCTGATTGGTGCAGGATTCTCTCACCACGAGGCAATGAATGTATGCCTTATTTACAGCCCAGAGGAAGCTCATACACTACTCGACACACCCGCAAAGACGTTTCCGTTCCTTGGTGCTGGGCACATGCAACGAGGTGACTCAAATGCCCACAAGCTGGCCAACTCACCTGCTTACCGGCTGATCGCTTGGATGCTCACCCAGGTCAGACGAGGTGCGACTCTTCTACCTGCCTCAGATGTTCCTACAGAGCTCAGGTCAGCACTTCCCTACTGCTTGGACAATCGCCTCCTTGTTGCCGATGACGAGCATTATCAACTCATTGGCCATCATTTGATCCAAAGCTCAATACGCTCGCAACTCCAAACGCTGACTCACCACTTCTTTCCGACATACGCCGACCGGGAGATCGAACATGCCTACGTCCGCTATTCCAGCCTATTTGGGGCCCTCAATGACTCCGACTATTGCCACCTTGTGGGTGACGCGATTAACTCAAGATTCTCTATTTTTACTCATTCCAGCAACGACACAGCTGCGGCCTTCTGTGACGAGTTCTCTTCCATCCTGCAGATCCTTGGAGGATCCGAGCCGAGCGTTGTTCATCAGGGATTAGCTGGCAAATATGGGAGTGAAGTTCGGGTGGTTCATTGGGAGGCCATTTCGGAAGTCCCTGGGGAATATCGAACCTTCGTTGTGTGGGATTTTCAATGGTACAGCGCTGTTGAAGTTTCTCTGCTCTTAGCTCACTTCACCCCTCGCGACCGGGTCGTTTTTCTACGTAACCAGGCAACTGCTATTGACGGCAGCTTGAACGGTCACATTGTCGGTCAGCTTCAAGATTATTTCCCCTCTCACTCCATTGAGCCGCATCGTGGCGCTATCCCTGGCCCACCTTCAGCCCATTCATCTTTAGATCGAGCTATAGCAGAGCTACAGGCCGATCCGAACCTTGTCGCCATATGCGACAGCTACCAGCTTTGCGAGGTAATCGACAACTTGGTGAGAAAGCGCAGTCAACCAACGGCTTTGGAAACGCAGTGGGACACGTACTCGAAAGGAGATCGACTGCTCTTCAAACAGGCATATCCCAAGACGGTCAAATATGCTCGGCTGGTCTCGACTGATGACCGTGGCCTAGTTGTTGAGAGCCAAGGGAGATACTGGCGGATTGACACAGAAACAGTAAGGAACTCTGTATGCACACTTGGAGCAGCAATGACTATCGAAGATGCACTGCATGCGGGTGTAAGCCGCGCTGTCTTAGTTACCGACATGGCTACAATGTCGGGGCTTGCTCAGGTGATGAAAGAACGCGGCATAGATTTGATAGGAGCCTTTGCCTACGACATGACAAAAGCCGACATACCACAGGTAAACATTTCGTTGCAGCGGATCACACCATCTGTTGAATAGTGATGATCCCTTTTGGGTACATTAAACGTTGAAAACGAGGTTAATGATCCTTTTCTGGAGCATTACGCCATGTGGCCCATCATGGGGCGCGCGCTCCGCTTGCCTGAGGCAGCCCTCAAGGCACCGCCAAGGAGCGCTGTTACAGGCAGCATTTTTTGTACTTGAAACCACTTCCGCAAGGACACGGGTCGTTGCGCCCATATTTCTTCGGAGCAAGTGCTCTCTCCACCGTTTTCATTGCCATACTCACTGACGAGGACGTCTTCATTTCCCTGGTCAAATCATCCATCTCTGACGATTGCTCCCACGGGAACTCAAGCGTGATCCCGAACTGAATTTCACCTTTGAGTCCTATCGAAACTCCAAACCAGTTCGCCGTTCGTTGAGCGTATTTCCGCTTTGCACAATGCAGCTCCAGGGCTCTGATGGCACCCTCGCTAGGCGTTGGGTTGCAATGGAAACAGATTCCCGTTCCGGGTTCCGTCATCCCAAGTACGAAGTCATGTCGTCTGCCATCCATTTTTGCCATCCCGATCAACCCTTCGATGGCTTGGTGAACCGAGCTACACGACTTCTCCCCCATGGACAGCAGAGTGAAACCCAACCCTAGTACCGCTGGGTCAGGACGCCGCTCGATCTGTTCCAGCAGTCGTTCGTAATACGTCCCCTTCATTTTGGTCAAAATTCCTGGAGGGAATCGCTGACCCGGGAGCCCTTCTCGCCGCACTGTCATGGCGCTATCGAGATCCGCTGCGATTGAATCGTCCAGCATCACCATGTCGTATTTGTCATCGAGCCACAGATTGCATCGTAGATGGTAGGCAAGAGCAGTGAGCTCATGACTCATCATCAGCTTATGCGCGGATTCCACCCGCATCTGGATGTAGCTCAGGAAACGCAGCGGCGTGTCTAGCATTTCAGAGAGGACGTCCAGCAGGAAGACGTCCATCACAAGGGGGGGGCGAACAATTTCATCGGCAGAGAATTTGAGGTACTGACTGGCTTGAAACGCCAATGCGGGATAATGGTCGGATACCACGCAGAATGGATAGATCTCCTTGATCTTTTCAGGAAGCACGACAGCTTGGCCCCGATCATCTTCTAGACGGCATTTGCCAGAGAGGATAGCCGTCGCACACTCAGCACCTTGATCGTAGGCTTTCTGAATGGCAGCCGCGAAGTCAGCCTTGATCTGCCCATCGTTACCTTTGCGGGCAGCGAGAGTTAGCTTTTTGGCTTTTGCCTGAACGATGATGATCCGGTCGCCGAAAATGACCAGCACGTCCGCCTCCGCGACAATCCGCTTGCCCTCGAAAAGATTGACGTTGGTATGGACATTCGCTTTTCCGAAAACCGATGCCAGGCGGCGCTGGGAGAACTGTTCGGTGAATGCGCCTCGATTGTCGGACGCTTGCTGCCTGTAATCCTTATCCTGATGCATCCAGAAGAAAGGTGACTCGTACAGCGCTTCGTAGACCGCGTAGTGAGAGAACAGCAACACTGAACCCCGCCCTGTCGGCAGCAGTGGGGTTGCGGCCACCTGATTAAAGTCTCCGACTTCATTGAATTGGCCATTGTCGCCACTGAAAGTTAGCGCTTTGAAAACTGCTTCAACGACAGCGATCTCCTGACCAGAACGCTGAGATACATCTTGGGTAGTAAATTCAAAAAACTCTAGCACCGACGCTTTAGGTAGCTCCCCTGCCTTGGTACTGCCACTCAGTGGCGCTCCGTTCGTTGCCCTGGTATCTATCAACGAACACATCGCCCTCGCGACACGTAGTGCCTGTGCACTGGTAAACCCCATTACGCGGGCTAGCCAGTCATCATCAATGGCATGCTTCTCAACAAAAAAATCACGATACTGGAAGCTGTAAGCTGACTCGGTGCTGTAGAAGAAAGGCTCCTTCATCATTGCGCCCTGCCAGAAATCACTCATGCCCCCACCCTCCTCGGCGTGTGGCACAAGCCCACTCATCACTGGGCCGTTCATGGCGTCGTGGAGCTCACCCATCAACTCGTCAGTACGTGAGGCGTAGCTCTTAAGCGTATTTTCATCAACCTCGGTGAGATCTAGAGGCTGACGCATCATCAGCCCCATGAGCGTAGTTGTCTCATTCCGGTTGAGCCTTCTACGGTCGAATAGATGGTCAAGGTCAGAAGCCTTGTGCTTACCCTGAAACGACACAAGGTTGTCGCGACAACAGATCCCAGCCAGTGCATGAACGTAACCAGGCTGGCCCGTCAGGGCTGCCAGTTCCTTAAAAACCTCAGCTTCACTTCGGCGCGTGGCATGCATTCTGGATACCCTTGATTCACGATCTATGAAGGCTTAGGACATAAGAGGTCTGCCGGCAAGTATTCCTGTATCGCCTACCTCCGAAGGGACAACGTTGAGCAGGATCTCCCTGGTGCACGCCTGACTATCGCCGCTCAGGCCTCCCTCACCCGCCATATTGGGTTTTTAGGATTTGCGAAAACCATGCAAACCCCTCCCGATGACACAGCCAAACGCCTGTGAAAATTGCGCCTGCAATTGGTCGTGACAGCACGATCAGCAGATCACAAAGCAAGCGAGGCCACGATGGCGAAGCAAAGAAAAAAAACTCAAAATACCCTGGTCGAAAAAAAACTGCCGTTATACCAACTGTTGCCCTCAAAAAAGGAGGTGGGCAACTGATGAGTAAAAAAGAGCTAAAAAAAACGCTGCTGAGCCTGGTCGTGGGAGTTTTGAGCGGCTACATCGTTGTGCTTCTAACGCAGTCCAATAACTTGCCGAAAACCGAACCCCAGCCACAGCCACAGCCACAGCCCAAGCTGATCTACGCCCAGCACGAGGAGCCGGCATATGCCGGCAACCAGGTCTTGGTGACGATGCAGTGGTAAGCAAGAGCCCGATTACGCCGTCGCTGGCACCTTGTCCGAGCGGATCAGTCTTTCTCCGCCAAGGTGCTCCAAGACGATTGCCCACAGGCGACCCTCCTGAGACATCTTCAGGCGGGCCCTAGTTATTGCGGGGTTCTAACAGCATGAGGCTCTTTCTTGATTGCGAATTCACCCAGCTCAGCAATCAGGCCCACCTGATTTCCCTGGCGTTGGTCGCCGAGAATGGTCTCGAATTCTACGTAGAAGTGGTCGACGCATGGCGACAAGAAGACTGCAGCGATTTCGTTAAGCAAATCGTGCTGCCACAGCTGTGGGGTGACAATTATTCGTTGCCCATCATCGAGGCCAGGAAAGCCCTACTCGATTTCCTAGCGTCATCTGATGAGGATAGGAGTGTCGGCAACGCGTCCATCCATTGAGCCGCTGACGATGAAAATGATCTTCACTCAGTAGATTTCCAAATTCATTCCAATGAACAATTTCGTATGCACCGATACCCTTGTCGTTCTCAACAAGGTGCCTGTTCAACCCACTATCTTCGCGTAAAAGGTCGATCAGGGTAGTCGGGTAACCGAGGTCTTCAAGCAGAGAGTTTCGAAGAAATTTCACAGCCTTGCCTAGCATCACCAGCTCCTTGGTCGACATCGAGTGATGTGCCGCTCGAGTCGCTTATTTACTTTCCTCTTGGCCATCCGGTTGCATTCGACCTGCCACTCATTAAAAACGAATTTAACCGACCCGCTTGGTCGTCACAGCGCCACTTCGACTTCGAGTCGAGAGACCATCAACGTTCGCGAAAGCTACTCCCTCAGTAACCATTTGACGAGCCCATCAGCCAGGCCACTTTCAGGCGCAGTTGTTACACTGACGGATCTGAACCCAGCGAGAGCCAGTCGATGCCTCAATCACCTTACGAATTGCACAAAGACATTTTGCTCGACGATAGCTACTCAACAGCGCGCAGGCTCCAGGATTTCGTTCTTCACCAGTATGAGAGCGAACGGTATCCGTTTGACGCCAACCAGTGTGTGGGTGGGTTTGACAGCCGGCACCTTCAGATTTACTCCGACCTAAAAGAGTGGTTTTCGAACCATGGCCGGGATCCGGTTTTCAGGGAGATCGCTGAGATCATCAGTGTGAGACGCCTTAAAGAGGCTCTGGAAAATCTCGAAGAGCTTGACCATCTTCGAGCGATGAAACCTGAGACGTACCACGCCGAGATTGGCGAGTCACCAGTAGATGCCCATAAGTCTGCTGTGGAAAGGTGCGAGTGGTTTCACCGGCGATATGTCGCCCAGGGAACTCTGGAAGAGTAAAAACTCTGGCCACGTCCGTGCGAACATTGCCGGCATGTTCGCGCAATGACAATTTGGTGAGCATCAAATCAAGGCACCGACGAGCTTATTGCGAAGCCAGGCGGGCTGACCTATGATCATGGCCAGGCGGTGATGGTCGCCTGGCGCCTGTTTCGCGAAGCAATAGCCCATCGTAGATACACCCTCTCGTTTTACATCGGCATGTCCCTAACCAGACGCTGCCCGGTGAACAGGCAATCGGTAACCAAAGCGTCGAATGGTTTTGGAGACTTTGCTATGTCCGATTTTTCCCCTCTCAGCATCATCAAATCGCAAGCCAAGCAGCATGCTCGCCAACACGACATGAAGCTTTCTGCTGCCCAAGAAGCGCTTGCGCGTCAGGCAGGGTTCGAGGAATACCACGAGCTCGTTGTCGTCTCCCAGCGAAACCCCACGGATCCTCGCTTGATGCTCGCTGCCTTTGGCGTGCGTGACTTCAAGGACGCGATCCACGCGGACGATGTGTTCTCCGATCTGGATCAAGAGCTGGAGCACCTGTTTTCCGGCGCCATGGCCGAGACCAACGCCAGTGAGTTTGCTATCGGTGAATACGAGTTGGAGTCTGCCGTGTATGAAGAGGCGACTGGCGTGCTCAAGCTGGGTATGTCCATCACCTACGAAGGCCAGCAAGATCCTGAGCGGGTCTACTACGGCAGGGCTTTCTTCCTCCAGGCGGAGGTTGAGCTGATTCGCCGCGACGGCAAGTGGTCGCTCGGTGAAGATGGTGTTTCCGTCACCAGTAGCGAAACGGATGCAGACCGTGATCGCAGGGATGAATGGGAGTACATGGCGCAGCAGCAGGCCGCTGAAAACGAGGCAAACCGTCCCCACAGTAGCATGGCACAAGCGCTGGCGAGTGAGCTTCGGATATCCTTGGACGATGCCGAGCTTTTGGCAGACGCGGAAGTAACCGCGAACACCTCGGATGACGGGATGATCTACAGCTACTGGGTAGACGTTGAGCCGTATGCCGAGGGAACTCTGCGGGCTGACCTGCTGGCCAGGTTCGGCACCTTAGAGATCGAGGTGAATAGGAACTTCTTCGACGACATCCGCCCTGACATGTAACTGAACTGGGGGTGGCTGGCTGCGGATGCTGGCCACCTTCAACTCCGTCCACACGCTCTGCGAAAGGGAGGACTTCAGCTTGCAGGTGATCAGCGCGACCCAAGCCAGACGGCGTTTCCGTAAGCTTATGAAGCTCCTGCACGAAGGTCAATCGTTCGTGATCACTAAGAACGGTAAGCCGGCCTGCAAACTAGAGCCGCCTGAAGCCTTGACTCAACTTCGCCCAGAGTAGTCCTCTTAATCGCCACCGCTTCCCGCCACGTCGGCGTTGGACGAGACAAATCAAATCCGCAAAAAAATCCGAAAAATTCGAACCGATACCCCGCTGCAAGCCAAGCATGGCAGAAGTTTCAGGGCTTATTTGACTCTGAGAAACTGATGCTCAAGCTTGCATCATCGATTAGTGAAGCGGCTAATGGCTCGCCCCTACGGGACAGCTGTCGTGAACCGCACCCCGGCTTCGCCAGGTTCCGGCCCTGCGAGCTTCCATCTGCTCGCCTCTGGCCTAGATTGGGCCGGCGCGCTCCGCTTGCAGTTTTGCCCACAAACGCTAATCACTGATCGCTCCGTTGAGTCACTGCCTGCTGCTCATTAGTTACGTCCATTTCCTGCGCATCAGCCGCTGAGGGGATGGAGCTGGAACGCCTGCGGTTGATGTCTGAGCATCGCTTCCAGGCGGTCACCGACTGCCAGTTGCACGCCCTCGGCGGGCCAGCTGAGAAAGGTCATTAACAGACGGCCTACCTCAGGCCGATCCCCAAGATGCAAGGTGCAGAATTTGCACTTTGCTCGCGGCTCACTGGCCTTTCTCCCATCAGCGACTTAACGCACTTGCACAGCCTCGGTGACGGCCATTTCAGAAGGCGAAGGAGATTGTTGCCAAAGCTGCCAAGGACAAAGAGCCGCCAAAGAGAAAGAAGGAAAAGGCCTAGGCATAGCCGGAAGCTTAGCTTTCTCTGGCATCAGACCCAAGCGGCACTAGCTTGCAGGTCGATCTACCGTTTTTAGTGATCACGAACGAGTGGCTGTCCTGCAAGACACGCCGCATTGCCCGGGTTGCGCTGATCACCTGCAACTAACTTTCTACATTCATCCGTCACGTCAGCGACGTCTCGCCCTGGTGTGGCCACTGACATAGTGCGACCTGACATTCACTGGCCCATTTCGTGTGTAGCGAACATGTCCGCGCCGGGTGTGACCACCTACATATTCCTCGAGCCAGGCGGGGAAGAAGGACAGGGCCTGGGTATGATGCCTGTAGAGGTATGGGTCAACTTGCGAAAGGTATTGCTCGAAGTCGTCGATGTTCCTATAGGCCTGAGCGAGCTTGCTGTTCCGGTAGAGAAATACCCTCCAGAGCCAGCCGGGAGCCGTGCCGGTTGCCTTAAGGTTAGCCAGGAAGGGCGCCTCATCCAGCGATGCCTTAAACCCCTCCGTCCAAATCAGGAGCAGCAGCAAGGCTACCCCGATGATGGTCATGAAGGTCTTGTCGTAGAGGAACGAATAGATGGCTGCCGGCGAAGCCCAGTCCCACATAATCCAGCCGAACAGGAAGGCGGGGAGGAAGAAGAGGGGCATCAGGAACAGTCCGATTGCCAGGCCAATCCAGGCGCCAATGATCTCTGGCAGCTTTGACCAAACGTTCGGCATGTGTGTCCTCTCCGGAACTTGGCTGATCAGGTGTATCTCGATGGTAGCTCGACGCCATCAGCCTGGGCTTGATGGTAAACCTTCAGGGCTTCAACAGCCTCGGTGTACAGGGGGTGGTCGGGCATGAGCATCTTGCTTGGTTCCTTCTTCACGATTTCTCCCCCTCGTGTCCATCCAACACGATGCTATTCCATCAATGGGGCTATCCAGGCTCCGTGACAACGGTAAGGATAGTGGAGTAGACGCATTTTCAGGCTGATATGACACGACTTGAAAACAGCCAGAGCAGGCCAGCCCAGCTTGGATCAAGCGAACATTGCTATAGGTGAAATGCACATCGAGTGGAGGAGAGCCTGCCCTCGGAACGGAAACGACAACATTCGCCAGAGAGCAAATTGATGCTGTTGAGCCATAATTTTTCAAGACCGAGTCCTCAAGGGAGGGCTGGTAATCATGCTAAAGTCAGCGATTGGCTTTGCCACTAGGATTAGGATATGAGTGAGCCACCCCGCACCTCCAAGGCGCAGGCTGACATTTCAGCTGATGCTGAAGGATTTGAACGTGAAGAGGAAAATACCACAAGTATTTCAGAACCTTTTGATCCTTCAAAAATTCGAGTCCAGACTGAACGAAAAACTATTGATCTTATAATCAGACGATATGTCCATGGTGAGATTGATTTGGCTCCTGACTTTCAACGGAGAGCTAGGCTCTGGCCTCTATTTCGCCGCAGTCAGCTTATTGAATCATTGCTCCTAAAAATTCCACTCCCTGTTTTTTATGTTGCAGCTGATCAATCTGATCACTGGGCAGTGGTAGATGGACTTCAGCGCATCACTACAATTGTTGATTATATTCATGGCGATTTTGCCCTGAGCGGCCTAGAGTATCTTTCCAGTCTAGAGAATTGCTTTTACTCTGACTTAGACAGAGCAATGAAGCGGCGAATCGAAGAAACAGAGCTTGTAATAAACATCATTCAACCAGGTACACCTGATGAAGTCATGATGAATATTTTTAAGCGAATCAACACAGGTGGTATTGCTCTAAACGGCCAAGAGATTCGAAACGCAATTCATAAAGGCCCTGCGCGTGAGTTTTTACGCATGCTTTCAACATGCTCAGAGTTCCTGCTCGCTACCAATGGAAGTGTCAACGATACTAGAATGGGAGCTCAGGAGCTTGCACTCCGATTCATCGCTTTTTTTAGAATGAATAGCCAGATTAAGCCAAAAAATCTGGATGGGCTGTTGAATTCGACCATGAAGTTGATTAATTCAATTGACGATTTCGAAAGATTCGAGTTAGAAGTTGACTTTAAGCGCGGTATGTCTTTGGCTCATGAAGTCTTCGGAACCGATGCATTCAGGAAGCCATCAGAAACAAAAAAAAACCCCATCAATAAAGCTTTGTTTGAGACCTGGGGTGTTAATCTGGCAGCGCTCCGCGAGACAGATATTGGCAGACTCTTGAAGAATAAGGATCTTCTCCTTGATAACTATTTTTCGCTATACAGTGAGGACAAGATTTTTGTAGATGCCATAACCACATCTACAGGTCACAATGCGAAAATAGTTAAGCGATTTATGGCGATTGCCAATGTCATTAAATCCACTCTGAATGGAAATCGGATATGATAAATAATATCGGGCTGCTAAATTTTAAGTGTTTTAAGAGGGCTTCGGTAAGCTTCAGCGACCTAACTATTCTAACTGGTCTGAATGGGATGGGAAAAAGCAGTGCCATTCAGGCACTTTTGATAGTTGCACAATCACTATCAGATGACTCTAATAAGGGAAGGCTACTTACCAAAGGTAAGTATATCGACCTAGGTATGCCTTCCGATGTGCTCCATGATGACGCCAGTACAAATTCTATCGGTATCAGAATCTCTGGCGCGGGCTCAAGAGCTACTTTTAAGCTGCGCGCCCAAGCTCCAAACAAGAGCATCTATTCTTACAGTAATATTTTTAGTGCGTTGCGTCTTGAGACCTTTAGCGAAGCTCTTTGTGAACCCTCATCTAATAATGGCATCTCAAAGTTTCAGTATTTGCAGGCGGAAAGAAGCGGGCCTCGGAAATATTTGCCAGTAGGAGATGATCAAAGTGAAACCTTTGAGATTGGTTCTCAAGGTGAATATGTACTCCACTTGTTGGCTATACACGGGTCAACCCCTCTTGAGGCTGATGACCCGAGGGTAATACCTGGTGATGGCCTTCGACTTATAGATCAGGCTGAAGCATGGCTTAAACTGGTCAGTCCAGGGGTAAGTATAGAGTTAAAAACTTTGTACGAAGCCGATCTGATTCAAGCAGGTTTTTCTTTCAGCTCCCCTGGCTCGCTTCGTAGCAGGCCGTATCGGGCAACTAACGTAGGTTTCGGGATTAGCTACGTTTTACCAGTTATTGTAGCTTTGCTCGCAACCCCGGTAGGTGGACTGATTATTGTTGAAAACCCTGAGGCTCATTTGCACCCGCAAGGTCAGACTTACCTTGGTGAGCTATGTGCAAGGGCAGCAAAAGTCGGAATCCAGGTTGTAATCGAAACTCATTCTGATCATTTTATGGATGGAGTGAGGATATCGGTTAAAAACAAGATTCTTGTGCCTTCGCAAGTTAAGTTCCATTATTTCCACAGATCGGCCACTCAAACACATATTAAAACTCCAGAGATAGACGAAAAAGGTCGGCTAAGTGAATGGCCTGAAGGGTTTAATGACCAACACCGAAAGAATGCGGTTCAGCTCTTGAAGCCATAATCCAAGGAAGGGAAGATGCCTGATTTCGTATTTAACTATTCGTCTGCCACTCCTGAGTTCGAAGATTCTAAGGATGTACTTCCGGTTTTGGCCGAGATGCTTAAAGCAATGGCTAACCTAGAGGATGATTTCCCAGAGAAACCCGTTTTTAGGATGAGAGATAATCCATGGAAGATTGAAGTCGCTGCCGTACCTGGTTCAAAGCTCACTTTGGGCGAGGCTGTAGAGTTGCTTTTCCGTCACAATTATGAGTCGCAAGGTACTTATTTCTATAGTCTTGCTCTAATGTCGCCTTCATGGGATGAGTTAGACGAAAGCGTCGTTGATACAATTGCTGAGCTCGGGGATATCAAGGAAGACCCACTGCTGCCTGGTACACATCTCTTAGCTATAGAAGCAGAGGAAGAGGGGCTGGTTTGTGGTGTTACTGGGTCTGTTTTAACAAGTCTTTTGCGCCGACCTGTGCATCAAAGCTCCCAGGTCGGATTTATGTGCAATGGTGAGAGTTTTAAATTCCACCATGTGTCATCTGTGTTGACTGGTGCGGAAATAAGCACGCGTATCAAGGATGATATTTTCACCCAGTTAACCTCTAAAACCTTCTCAGATCTAAAGGCTGAGCTTTTTCCCGACTTGCTTTTTGGTCAGGAAATTGATGGACTTGTAAAAACTTTCCCAAGTAACTTCTTGAGCCTTTTGTTTTCGCGCTTTAAAGATCTTGACTCTGTATCTCGATATTGGAACCGTAATGAAGCAATGCCAGAAAATTGTATGGAGTTTAAGTCCGAGTCAGAATTCACTATGAATAAGTATGGAGGGCAACGCAATAGGAAAGGGTATGATGGCGAGCAGCGAATTTTTGAACTGCATGTTTGGGTTGGGTGTGGAACGAGAATCCATCTTTTCAAACATGATGATCTTAGGAAAATCGAAATTGGCTACGTAGGGCCGCATCTTGATACTAAACTTCACTAGCCATGGAGTTACGAGAGTGGGCATCCGTTCAGCTTGAGCTTCGGTAGAGCTACAAGCCTGAAAGACCTCTACGTTAAAGGGGAAATAGGTAAAATTAATTTGCTGAGATCTCTCATCACGATCTGTCCCCTTCGCCATGGCTATCCCACTCGCAGCCATGCCAGCATTGCGCAATCCAAGCAACGTGAGCCAGGGAAGGATAGTCGATGAAGAACGTCAGGCTGATACGCCATGGCGAGAGCGCCGCCAACGCAGGCGAGCCCACCAGGGATCACGCGAGCATACCTTTGACGGCAAAAGGCCTGGAGCAAGCCCGTATGGTCGCTCAGTCGATCACTAGCGCCCCAGGCCTCATTCTTGCCTCACCGTTCCTTCGCGCCCAAGCTACCGCGTTTGCCACAACCGCCCTCTATCCCGCAGCCGTCTTCGAGACGTGGCCGGTTCACGAGTTCACCTACTTGGCGCCGGCACGTTGTGTAGATACGACGCTCGCACATCGGCGGGGCTGGGTCGATGCTTACTGGCAGAGATCAGATCCTGCCTTTTCGGACGGTGTAGGAGCAGAGTCCTTCCATGATCTCGTTGCCAGGGCTCTGCATTTCCTTGACCGAATCGCAGAACACTCGGCGAATGAGATCGTGGTGTTTTCACATGGTCAGTATCTCAACACCGTGCGCTGGCTCCTCGAGAAAAGACCGCAGGAGATCGACAGTGATGCAATGCTGGATTGGCGTGAGTACGAGATAGCGAACCATATCCCGAATTGTCAGGGGTTCTCGCTCAGCAGGCATACGGACGGAAGGGACTGGGCTCTCGGTCGTTGAAAACCTAAACTACGAACGTCAGCATTTGGCTGACCTTATCTTCACGCGCTCTTCACATGCGATGCCCGAGACTCCAGCTATCCCTAAGTGTGATAGACCTTGCCCGCCTAGCAGCGGGCTTCATTTTATCTGCTCGTTCGACCAAGTTGGTCACTCTTCCTGATGGCCCAGAAACTCGAACGTTGTGAGCTCATGGCAGCGCAGACATTGGTACATGATGGAAATTCCTTCTTCGCCTCTGGCAATGTTTGATGAAAACATGAAATCAAACCTTTGCCTCTGGCTCACTAAAATACTGATCCTCCATATCGCGCATTAGCTTAGAAATATGATCGCGACAATCTGAAACAAAGTATACAAAATTACTCTCAACACCATCGCAATGATTGGTATAAATATCTACCAAGATAGACAGGTAAGCCTTAACAATATAGGAGAAAGTAACTATACAGGCCTTCGTCCTGACTCCCGATCTTGTCACAACATAAGTTCTATGAACACCATCCTCACCCTGCTCACTCTCCATATACTCGCCCCAAATATTCTTGTTGTTGTGAATATAATCGGTCAGCATACCATAAGCCGTGCCAGCTTCAGAAATCACCTCTTTCAGCGGGGTAATAGACCTGGATGGTGTGAAGCTGTCAATTTCCTTAGAATCTTTTGCATGACGGATTTGATAAGCATGGCCAATTTGCTCCAAAATTGAACGGAGCAGACAGTTGACATCAAAGAACATACTGTTCTTTATTAAAATAGCTACAGATTGAAAGCTTCCCAAGACTCGCTGAAGAATAATCATTGAAGCACGACGCCCAAGATTTACAGGAGGAATCTTGCCAAGACTATCGTCGATTGATTTATGCGCCTTGAACGCACTATAAACCATAAAGTCCGTTGCAAGAAATTCATCTTTAATAAGTGACTTCATTGTCAATCCGTCAGGGTCTTTGAGCTTACCAAGCAACGCCTGAAAGTTTTCGTTATCGAATTCATCATCTTCATTAAGCGATGAAAAAAGAAAATCCACTAATCGCAGCGTGATATCTGAACTATCAGTTGGCAGAGCATAATCGAAGCTCCCAGTACTGAGCGCGGATAGAAGATGTATATTATCGATGGCGTGTTCTCCCTCTCGGAAGTAGCGAATGTCACGAAGAGAAAAATAAGGCTCTTGATTATTACTCACCAGCTAAACTCCCACGAATTCAATCACTCTACTCTAGGCTCTTTGGCCATGAATCGCTGCCTAAAAAATCAGCTGCACCGGAGCAAGCACAATGCCATCACGCACGAACATCCGCGTCAATACTTTGATTAGCCCGTGCGCCAATGACATCCTGCATAACTAGCTAGTCGCCTCAGACCCGAATCTAGACACATCTTGCAGGCTTACCCGAAAGCCGGTAGGCGTGACCCAAGAGAAGTCCGGCGGGAAGCGCTCGACTTGGCCTTAACCTCCGGCGCAAAGTGCCGCCATTGTCTTGGAGCGCCTGGTATCAGCGGAGCGTGGATAGGTGCTTTCTTCCTCGACAGAGTCGTCAGCCAGAAGTGGGTTTACCGAAGCTGTTTTGCTATCAAAAAACGCGGACAAAGCGTTAACCAGAAACCCTGGATGGACTTCAACAGCGAAATGCCTCGAACACTGGACAAGGCTCAGTACCAACAAGGTTTCCCACGCCTTCTTTATCTAACGCGATTCGAGGCCCTTGGTGGATGTGGATCGGAGGATTGCTGGAGCCGGATCGCATATTTCCGCTTCACGCGCGCGACCATTAACGATGCTGATTGAGAACAAAGCTATTTCGTTCTCAAAAAATCTCCGCATCAGGCTCAAGGTTTTCCAAAACTAACCGTTTGTCATAGGTAAGTACCCTTCGAGCAACGGCTTTGACCCCTCCCACAGATGACTTTACACATCAGCTGACCGGCGCCATATCGTTTCCCAGCACGATCTTAGGCAATCGCCAACGACGTACATGGGAGCGGCTGATCAGCACCATCAAATCGTCCGAAACCCTTTCAGCATTTGATAAAGCAGCGGCCTACGCCGAAGGCTATGCACACGCCCTGGTCGATAGCAACCAGATCGGCATATCCATCGAACGAGACCTTTTAATCATCGAAACGGTGGACGCCTGGAAAGAAACCCGTACTGCCCCGAATACTTCAACCTACTTGAGCTACCCAGGAAAACCATGACTTCCTTTTTTCAACGCTACGCCGACGTCGGAATATCAGACATGCACATGCAGATGCCGCAGCGGTTTCTGCCCACTACCGTCAGTCATTATCCACTCGATGTCTTAGTGGGCCACTGGGAAAAGTATCTTGTAGACCCCTCCTCCGCTCGTGAATGCTTTCCTTGGGCTGTGCGATTCGTTATGGGCATGCCCGTCGCAACTTGGGCGCGTGGGCTGGAGTGGAACGTCGGTCAGCAGTCGCGTTTCATCTCCGCAGTGTGGTCAGGCGGGGATCTGGGTAGCTATCTCACTAATGACTGGTACGAGCCGCTGAGCGTTGGCAGGGCTTTGGCCGAAAACAGTGAAATTTTGATTGATGGCCAGCAACGTCTGCTCAGCCTAGAGGAGTATCTCCTCGACCGGCTGACGGTTCCTGATGCACAAGGGCAGCCCAGGATCTGGTCTGAGCTCGGCAATGGCGAAAGGAAACGGTTTCTGTCGACGATCTTTACCCATGCGAGGGTGTCTTTTGGCGACGAGGTGGCATTGAGCAGGACATACGATCTTTGCGCGCTTGACTGGTAGAATTAGGCTGGCTACACCTCATCTAACGAGAAATCACATGAACACCGAATTGAATGAGGAAGAGATGCGCAGCGCTCTCTTCGGCAACCCCACGCCAGCAGAACAAGTGAGTGCCACTCCGGTACAAGCTCCTATTCCGGATATCGCGCCTGCTCAATCGGTGAAGCCGCCGCAGAAAAAGAAAATCGCAAAAGCATTTACCCCGAGGCTGCGCGTTACATTGCGTGTGGGCAACGAATTTGAAGGCAAAACGTGCGAAATGATCCACGAGGCCGACACGCTCAGCACTCTCCTGGCAGAGCAGGAAGCTGTTAAAGCTGCCAAGAAGAAATACAGGTATGTGGAAGTGGTTTCGGTCAAGTCGATGTAACGCAGCAAGCTTGTGACCTGATCCATCGCCCCGAGAAATATTGAACAAAGGCCATGTTGGCCTTACCAGTCCGGCTCCGGCTCTGTGCCTAAATGGATCGACTTCACCAGCCCTCTCCGGTAATGCAACGGGGTCGCGTATAGCTCCAGCGACAGAAGCCTTTCTGCTACACCGATCAGTGAGCTCATACGCTCACGAGGCACAGATACGAAGACAACCAACCGCTTCCCGCTTGCTGTCATGGATCCGATACCTCTGGGAGCTTCGGCGGCTTGAAATAGATGCGCGTCAGCATAGAGCTGACACTCGGTTTCTGGATACTTGAAATGTTCTGGGTACACCACCACCCCCTTGAGGGTGAGGATCATGTGCTCGCTGTAATGGCCTTCATTTGCCCTGGAAAAGTCAGGACGCGCTAGGTTGAGCGACCAAGACATATCCCAAGCCGATACCTTGATTTGATAAAGCACTTGTTGCGACTCTAGCTTTGGACGGCCTCGTCGAGATTTGGGCTTCGGCTTCGCGGTTTTGGCCATAGTGACCTCAATCAGGCGCGGGGGAAGCATTCCGAACGCTAAACCGGCTGACCATAAACGGACAATTATAGTCGTGAAACCAGATGCGCTGCGTCGCGCATGAGGCGGCAAATGGACTCCGCATGGTGGTTGCGCCCATTCTTTCTCTTCACGACAATGCACCCCATAACATATGGCAAGGAATGCGGGATGGAGTGGCAGCATCGACGAGACCTTGGGTACTCAGAACGCCGGGTTGCCGAGCTCTTTAGGTCTCCAGCAGAGGCAAGGTTCGCGCCGGGGCGCTAGAGAGCTCGTCGTTACAGGCAGCAGTTCTGAACAACCTCCAAGCCTGCAACCCTCCTAACACCATCTTGCGCGTGTCACCCATTGTCAGGCAGATCGCTCGCGACACCAGCCTAGAGCGTTAGCTGGACACTGCCATCCTTTTTTTTCACATTTCGCTAAGGCACTACCTCACTCCAATGGCCATCAAAAAATCAGAGCTTTATTCCTCCCTGTGGAAATCCTGCGACGAGTTGCGTGGCGGTATGGATGCTTCACAGTACAAGGATTACGTATTGGTGCTGTTGTTCGTGAAGTACGTATCCGACAAGTACGCCGGCAACCACAGCGCCATGCTTGAGGTGCCGGTTGGCGGTGGCTTTGCCGACATGATTGCGCTCAAAGGCGACAAGGAGATTGGCGACAAGCTCAACATCATCATTCGCACCCTTGCAGAAGCCAACGGCCTGACCGGCGTGATTGATGTGGCCGACTTCAACGATTCCGAGAAACTTGGCAAAGGCAAAGAGATGGTGGATAGGCTGTCCAATCTGGTCAGCATCTTTGATTCACCCGGCCTAAATTTCAAAGGCAACCGTGCTCAGGGTGATGACATCCTCGGCGACGCTTACGAATACCTGATGCGTCACTTCGCCACCGAGTCAGGCAAGAGCAAGGGGCAGTTCTACACCCCGGCAGAAGTCTCCCGAATCATGGCCAAGGTCATTGGCATTAACGCCGCCACCGACAGCACCCAGACTATTTATGACCCGGCCTGCGGCTCTGGCTCGCTGTTGTTGAAAGCCCACGACGAGGCCAAGCACTCCACCAATCTCGACCTGAGCATCTACGGCCAGGAAATGGACAACGCCACCAGCGCCTTGGCCAAGATGAACATGATCTTGCACAGTTGCGAGACGGCCACCATCTGGAAGGACAACAGTCTCTCAGCGCCGTACTTCACCGAGGCCCATGGCCCATTCAAAGGCCAGCTCAAGCGTTTTGACTTTGTCGTCGCCAACCCTCCGTTCTCAACCAAAGCTTGGAGCAACGGCTTCAATCCGGCTGAAGATGAGTTTGAGCGCTTCGGCTTTGGTATTCCGCCCGAGAAGAATGGTGACTATGCCTTCTTGCTACACATCCTTGCTTCGCTCAAGCATTCCGGCAAAGGTGCGGTGATTCTGCCCCACGGAGTGCTGTTCCGTGGCGGTGCCGAAGGCACTATTCGCCAGCGCATCCTCCAGCAGGGCTTTATCAAGGGCATCATCGGCCTACCAGCCAACCTGTTTTATGGCACCGGTATCCCGGCCTGCATCATCGTGCTGGATAAAGAGCACGCCAACAGCCGCAAAGGCATCTTTATGCTCGATGCTAGTAAAGGTTTCATTAAAGACGGCAACAAAAACCGCCTGCGCGAGCAAGACATTCACAAGATCGTCGACACCTTTACTCAACAGCACGAAGTGGCCAAGTATGCCCGTCTGGTGCCGATGGCCGAGATCGCCGCCAACGACTACAACCTCAACATCCCGCGCTATATAGACGCCAGCGCCGCCGAAGACCTGCAAGACATTGCCGCCCACCTTCAAGGGGGCATTCCCAACCGCGACATCGACGCGTTGGCCGCCTACTGGCAGGTAATCCCAGCGGTACGCGCCAGCCTGTTTGCCTCGGCACGAGCGGGCTACAGCCAACTGCAAGTGGCCATTAACGAGATCAAGCCGACCATCTTTGCCCACCCAGAATTCAGCGCCTTCAATCAAACCATTACCGGACTGTTCGACGGTTGGAAAACCCGTAATCGTCCGCATCTGCACGCCATCGCAATTGGTGACAAACCCAAGGCTTTGATCGACAGCCTCGCCGAAGACCTGCTCGCCAGCTTCGCCCAAGCCCCGTTGCTGAATGCCTACGACGTATACCAGCATCTGCTCGACTACTGGGCCACAGCCATGCAGGACGATCTCTATCAGCTGGTCAGTGACGGCTGGCAGGCGCTGATTGTTGATAGTGCCAACCAAGGCCAACCGAATACCGACCTGCTGCCGCCAGAGCTGCTGATCAAGCGCTACTTTGCAACTGACGCCGCAACAATCGAACAGCTGGAAGCCGCTCGCGACGCCTTTAGCCGCCAGTTGGAAGAGCAAGACGAGGAGCTCGGCGGTGAAGATGGCCTGTTAGCCGAGGGTAAAACCGACAAAGGTAAGCTCACCGCCAAAAGCGTAAAAGACCGCATCAAGGCGATCAAGAACGACCTATCTACTGCCGATGAGCGCGCTGCCCTTGAGCGTTATCTCGTCGTGCTGGAGCAAGAGGCCGTTGCCAGCAAAAAAGTCAAAGAAGCGCAAAAGGCCCTGGATGTAAAAGTCGCCAAGCGATATGCACAACTCAGCGAAGCGGAAATCAAAGCTCTAGTGATCGAAGACAAATGGCTCGCGATCTTGGCCTTGGATGTACAGACCGAACTGGATCGTGTCTCCCAAGCCTTGACCTCGCGCATTCGCCAACTGGCTGAGCGCTATGCCACGCCGTTGCCGCAACTGACTATTGAGATTGAAACGCTGACAGCTAGGGTGAGCGATCATCTGGCCAAAATGGGTTTTGCTCTATGAGTGCGCAGGTTAGGCCGGGTTATAAGCTGACTGAGGTGGGGGTGATCCCAGACGACTGGGAAGTTACTGCTCTCGGAAGAATTGCTTCAATTGAAGGCGGATATGCATTTAGCAGCAAAAAATTTCTACAGCGGGGCGTATATCAAATAGTGAAAATGAGTAACCTTTATGAAGGGTACTTGGATCTTGAAAGAAGCGCTTCATTTTTGAATGACCTGAACGAGTCAGAGCGTCGTTACTTGCTAAACCAGAATGACATCCTTATTACGTTAACCGGTACAACTGGAAAGCGTGATTTTGGTTTCACGAAAATAATCAATAAAGAGAAGGGGCTATTACTTAATCAACGAGTCGCAAGGCTGGTTGTCGGCCAACGTGCAGTCCCGCAATATGTTGCTTTTCAGCTTAAATTTGATATTTTTCTAGACCAATTTTTCGATGTATCAAAAGGTGGTACAGGCAACCAAACTAACGTAGGAACTAGCGATGTTGAATCAATGTTCGTGCCTGTTCCGCCTATTTGCGAACAGCGCGCCATCGCCACTGCCCTGTCCGACATGGACGCCCTGATCAACTGCCTAGATCAACTGATCGCCAAAAAGCGCGACATCAAACAAGCCGCTATGCAACAACTCCTCACCGGCCAACAACGTCTACCGGGGTTTAGTGGGGAATGGGAGGTGAAGCGGCTCGGAGATTTCGGACGATGCCTACGTGGCGTGAGCTACAAAGGAGACGCTGATCTGTTGCCTTATGATACTGACGAAACCTATCGTCTACTCCGATCAAACAACGTCCAACAGTCCATAATCGACACAGACGGACTCCAATTTGTGAGTTCACGATGCGTATCAAATCATCAAATCTTGAAACCCAAGGACATCCTGATTTGCATGGCTAACGGCAGCAAAGACTTGGTTGGAAAAGCCGGTCTATTTGAAGTGCTGGACGGACACCAATATACATTTGGTGCATTCATGGGGTGCTTCCGCATGTCAACGAACGCGGTGCCAAACTTTATCTTCGCCCTCTTCGGGACACACAAATACAAAAGCTATATCGCTAACCTGCTTGCAGGTTCCAGCATCAACAATTTACGCCCGAGTGATGTTGAGCAAATGGAGTTCGGTTTCCCTCAAAAGAACGAGCAAACCGCTATCGCCACCACCCTCTCCGACATGGACAGCGAACTCGCAACCCTTGAAACCCGCCGCGACAAAGCCCGACATCTCAAGCAGGGCATGATGCAAGAGCTACTGACCGGCAGGATTCGGTTATCTCAAAGCTCGCAGGAGGCAAAATTATGCTAACCGCAGTTGGCCAGATCGAACGCATGACCCAAGACCGCGTGGTGGAACTGTTCCAACACACTCTCGGCTACGAGTATCTGGGTGACTGGGCAGATCGCGCCGGCAACGCCAATATTGAGCAAGAGCTGTTACGCAGCTGGCTGTCCAAGCAGGGTGTAGACGCTACGCTGATCATCCGCGCCCTGTTCGAGCTGACCAAGGTGGCCGCCGATGCCAGCAAAAGTTTGTATGACCGCAACAAGGCGGTGTATGAGCTGTTGCGCTACGGCGTACGGGTTAAGCCCGAAGTGGGCGAGAACACACAGACCGTATGGCTGATCGATTGGAAAAATGCCGAGAACAACCACTTCGCATTGGCCGAGGAGGTAACGGTTAAGGGTGCAGATGCCAAGTCCAACACCAAACGTCCGGATATCGTGCTGTATATCAACGGTATCGCCTTAGCCGTGCTGGAGTTGAAACGTTCACGAACGGCAGTCAATCAGGGCATTCGTCAGAACCTGGATAACCAAAAGCCTGAGTTTATCCAACCATTCTTTTCCACCATGCAGTTGGTGATGGCGGGTAACGATACGCAGGGCATGCGTTACGGCACCATCCAGACCGGGGAGAAATATTTCCTGACTTGGAAGGAAGACAGCCCGGTCGAGAATCTACTGGATCGTCACCTGCAACAAGTGTGCAGCAAACGCCGTTTGCTTGAGCTGATGCATGACTACGTGGTGTATGACAGCGGTGTGAAAAAGCTCTGCCGGCAGAACCAGTATTTCGGTGTGCGTGCCGCCCAGGATTACTTGCTCCGCCGCGAAGGCGGGATCATCTGGCACACGCAAGGTAGCGGCAAGTCACTTACGATGGTCTGGTTGGCCAAGTGGATTCGTGAAAATATCCAGGACTCTCGCGTATTAATCATCACCGACCGTACAGAACTGGACGAGCAGATCGAGAAGGTTTTTACCGGCGTCCATGAGAAAATTTACCGCACCCTGAGCGGTGCTGACTTGATCGCCAAGCTGAACCAGCCAGCACCTTGGTTGCTGTGTTCTTTGGTGCATAAATTTGGTAGCCGCGAAGAAGACGAATCGGACAACCCGGATATCAAAGGTTTCCTTGAGGAGCTTCGCAAGAACCTACCCGCTGATTTTCGCGCCAAGGGCGATATCTTTGTGTTCGTCGATGAGTGCCACCGCACCCAGTCTGGCGAACTGCACAAGGCCATGAAGGCGATTCTGCCCAATGCGCTGTTTGTTGGCTTCACCGGCACGCCACTGCTGAAGGCGGACAAGCAAAAGAGCATCGAGGTTTTTGGCGGCTACATCCACACCTACAAGTTCGATGAAGCCGTTAAAGATGGCGTGGTGCTCGACTTGCGCTACGAAGCCCGCGACATCGACCAGAACATCACCTCGCAGAAAAAGATCGATCAGTGGTTTGAGGCCAAAACCAAGGGACTGAATGATCTTGCTAAAGCGCAGCTAAAACAGCGCTGGGGCACCTTGCAAAAAGTGCTGTCAAGCCAGTCGCGGCTGGAGAAGATCGTCGCCGACATCATGCTCGACCTGGCTACCCGTGATCGCCTGGCCAATGGCCGGGGCAATGCCATGCTGGTCACCAGCAGTATCTTCGAGGCCTGCAAATGCTACGAGTTGTTTGCCAAGGCCGGTATGGCCGATACCTGTGCCATAGTCACCAGCTACAAGCCATCACCAGCCGACATTAAGGGCGAGGCTACCGGCGAAGGGCTGACCGAGAAACTGCGTAAATACAATATCTACAACCAAATGCTGAATGGCAAAGATCCGGAAGTGTTCGAGAAAGATGCCAAGAAGAAGTTCATCAAGGAACCAGGGCAGATGCGCCTGCTCATTGTGGTCGATAAGCTGCTGACTGGGTTTGATGCGCCTTCGGCCACGTACTTGTACATCGACAAACAAATGCGCGACCACGGCCTGTTTCAGGCCATCTGCCGGGTCAACCGCCTCGACGGTGAAGACAAGCAATACGGATACATCGTCGACTACAAAGATCTGTTCAAACAGCTAGAAAACTCCATCGGCGACTACACCAGCGGCGCTCTGGATGGCTTCGATAAAGCCGATGTCGCTGGCCTGCTGGAAGACCGTCTCGGTAACGCCCGCGATGACCTTGAGGATGCGCGGGAGACCATCAAGGCGCTATGCGAGCCAGTTGATCGGCCACGAGATACGCCGGCTTACCTGCGTTATTTCTGCGGATCTGAATCGGGCAATGCCGAACAGCTCAAGGCCAACGAGCCGCGCCGGTTGAATCTGTACAAGATGACCTCTGCTTTGATCCGCTGCTTTGCCAGCGTGGCCAATGAGCTTGAAGAGGCAGGCTACAGCGTCAAGCAAATTGCCGAGATCAAAGACGAGGTCGATCACTACAACAAAGTGCGTGACGAGGTGAAGATTGCCAGCGGCGACTACATCGACCTCAAGGCCTATGAGCCTGACATGCGCTTTTTGATCGACACCTACATCCGTGCTGAAGAGAGCGAAAAAATCTCGGCGTTCGATGATATGTCGCTGATTCAGCTTATCGTCGAGCGCGGCGTTGATGCGGTAGAGGCCTTGCCCAAGGGCATTCGCGGCAGTCAGGAGGCTGTGGCAGAAACCATCGAGAACAACGTGCGCAAGCTGATCATCGATGAATCACCAATCAACCCAAAGTATTACGAGACCATGTCGTCCTTGTTGGATGCCTTGATTGCCAAACGCAAAGAAGACGCCATCAGCTATCAGGAGTATTTGCAGGAAGTTGTTGAACTGGCCAAACAGGCCAAGAATCCCAGCAGCACCAAAAGCTATCCATCGACCATGAACACCGGAGCGCGTCAGAATCTGTACGACAATCTGGACAAGAACGCTGGATTGGCACTGGCGGTCGATAACGCGGTGCTGGCCAGCCGTCAGGATGATTGGCGCAACAATGCGTTCAAGGTGCGCAAGGTGCGTCTGGCGCTTAAAGAGGTGCTTGATGCTGCCGGCCACGATGCGGCAGAACTTGCCGGCGAGTACCACTCAGGCTCTGCTCAACAGGCCTTGGATAAACTGCTAGAACTGGTAACGAGCCAACGTGACTACTGACAGCCACAACATCACGGTCAGCGGCCTGAACGTTGAGGTGGTGCGCAAGAGCATCAAAAACCTCCATCTGGGCGTTTATCCGCCCTTGGGTCGAGTCCGCGTGGCGGCCCCATTGGCCGTAAGCGACGATGCCGTACGCTTAGCGGTGGTTGGCAAACTTGGCTGGATCAAACGCCAGCGCGCCAAGTTTCAAGCTCAGCCTCGACAGTCCCAGCGGCGCATGGTCAGTGGTGAAAGCCACTACTTTATGGGGCGGCGTTATCGCCTGCGCATAGTCGAAGGCAGCACACCAATGCGAGTCGCGTTACGGGGGAATGCCGCAATGGATTTGTTCGTGCGCCCAGAGACCAGTACTGGTCGGCGTGAAGAACTGCTGCAAGCCTTCTACCGCGCCGAGCTGAAAAAGTTAATCCCTACGATGCTAGATAAATGGCAGCCGATCTTGGGGGTTGAGGTGAACGCTTGGGGCATCAAGAAGATGAAAACCAAGTGGGGCACCTGCAACATTGCCGCTCGCCGCATCTGGCTCAACCTGGAACTGGCCAAAAAACCGATCCAGTGCCTGGAATACATTCTTGTCCACGAACTGCTGCACCTAATCGAACGCCACCACAACGACCGGTTTCGCAATCTGATGGATCAGCATTTGCCGCAATGGCAAACGCATCGCGATGAGTTGAATAGGTCGTTGTTGGCTGAAGAACGCTGGGATTATTAAAATCTACCTGCCTTTCCGCCCACTTGAACCTAACACAGCTCTTAACTTAGTCATACCAGGGTGAGGTAGTACAATTGAAAAAAGGCCCTCGTCGGGCCCTTTTTGTACTCAAAAATGCTAGGCCGACACGACCTTGGAGCATTCGGCCTCAATCACCAGGGACATAGAATTTGCGACTCCAGCGCCTCGCTCAAGGATGTAGCCGCTTTCGATAAGGAACTACTGGATATCTGAACACACTGGCAGATCTGCTGTTCTTCAACAAAACCAGCATCACGTACCCCATGAAAGCACTCCACCTGATCACCGGACTGATGCCGGAATTTAATAGCCAAATGAGAGGCGAACTGACACGAGCGGGAAAAACAGGCCTCACTGGCCAACAGCTTTTGCCGAGAAACATCCTTCAGGCTGGAGGTCGACGAATCTGCGATCTGCCTTTCATGCTGGCAATGGAGTCGGGAAATCTTGATAGAAGGAATTGGCGGGAGCCGCCGCTCCGAATTGGTAGAAGCGCCTGGCCGAGTTTTCGATATCCTGCTTTTCATGTAGGTACAGCCGACCCGGAGCCTCGTTCTAGCATTTTGACGGCAAAGATATTGAGAGGACATAGTCATCGCCCTGACGCCCCAATATCATTTTTGGAAGGGGGAGGAGTAGATGGTGACGTAACGATTGCGATTAGCTTGGGCCAGCAGCTTCACTCAAGTTAAATCAATCTCACCCATAACATAGTTGGTGGCCGGCCCGCCGTGCCTGGAACGTCATTTTCTACACTGTAACGTTGCTTACGTTACAACGAGCAAAACTACGTTACAGGGTACAATAAAAAGCCTCCCGAAGGAGGCAATGATCACTGACGCCAAGATTCGACGGCCTCGGCACCGTGCTCAGCCTTCCACGCTTTCAGCGTTGCGTGGTTACCACCCTTGGTCTCAACCACTTCGCCGTTGTGTGGGTTTTTGTAGGTCTTCAATTCACGCGGCTTACGAGTAGTTTTTTCCTGGCCAACCGGAGATTGCTGACGGACGTTAGCCTTTGGATCAAGGAGGTTAATGACGTCGCGCAGAGAGAAACCGTATTCGGCTAGCAAAGCTCCAAGTCTGTTTTCAAACTCCATTTCCGCTTGGATTGCGGTATCGCCTTTCATGGACTCAAGCTCAGCTAGCTGTGCAGCAAGTTGTTGTTCTAGACGGCGGTATTCGGCAAGACGCGACATGGGTGATGTTCCAAGAGTGATAAAGCTGCAAGGTTACAGCCTGTCCGCGACCGACTGCCATCTCATGTGAGTGATTGCATTGACTTGCCCTCGATAGCATTCGTCCTAACCAGCCATTTGCATCCGACCTATCCGCATGCTTCAAACCCTTGACCGGCAGAGAGCGCCCCTTGCCGCCGCTCACAGATGGCCTCAACCGGCCAATAGGCATCTCGTTGAATGAGGGGATAGGTCACTGCGATTTACGTCACGGTTCGTGCCAGGCTTCGACAGTGCGGCTCTCGCCATCGAATTCCACCTGCCCGCCGCGCAGGTCGCCGTAGTGCCAAATGGTCATGGGGCCAAATGCATCCACCTTTGTAGGATTGCCGAGTAACCTTTCCACATCTGCCTCCGATAGCCCCTTTTTAAGCCTTCGCCAGTTAACTTTGTCTGGTGGGATGGAGGGAGTGGCATTTCGCTGGCGCAGTTGATCCTCAAGTGTGGCTACGCGACGCTCAAGGAAGCGAACGGTTTCCTCAAGCTTATCCACTCGAGATTCGGTGCTCGACTGCGCAAAGGCTTGTCCGTTGGGGGCGAGGAGCAAGACGGAAAGTGCAAAAAGATAACGATGTGAAATCACTTGGCTCTCCTAGAGGGATTTCACCGAAATCGCATCCCGGTGCCTAATGATTATGTTATCTGGCAGACAAAGCACATAAAATTATAGAATGCGCCATAAAATAACAGCATCAATATTTAATGTTTTCCGAGTAATTCATCAAGCCAAAACCTATGTCTATCTCCGAGGTTGAATATGTAACTCTCCAATTTACCATTTATTCCCTGTAGCTTTTCAAGCTGTTTTTTATACAGATCCCTCTGCTCTTTAACAAAGATATATGAGCGCAACTCATTTGCGCACTCCTCGTATTTTTCTAGCTTCAGTTTTAGGCTTTCTAGTTCTTCGGCCTTACATTTGGCCTGGGTATGATAATGCATTACCTCAGACGTCAGCCTTTCAATATCCTCCGCACTCTCATGAACTTCTCTAACTAAAAATTTAGAAATCAACTGAAAGATAACATCTTCTGCCACGTGTGGGTCAACCCTAAAAAACTCTCTATTCCCAGCTTCAACCCTACAAGAATCAAAAGCATCATGCAAAAGTCTTTCTATTTTCGTTCTATCATTGACAAACCATGCTCGAGCAACAATAAACTGTGTTGGAACTCCAGTGGTGAACAGCTCGCGTGCTCTTACAAATGGATTGCATTCTGTTTGCCCAATTTTTACATATCCTGGCATTGATTCGTTAATAAGCAAATATACAAAGCCTCTACTTGTTTCTGAGTAGATGTAACTCATGCTTTCCACCGATTTTATTTATAGCGGGAAAGCTTTTAGTATGGCGGTACGGACTTGAATTTCCACGAGCAATGCAATTTCCATTAGGCTATTTTGGAATAAATGTTCTAGAAGGTTTGTAGAGTGGCCCGGTTACAGGGATCCCGTCAGTTTGCTTCTGACCGCTCACTGCCCGCTGTCTCTACGCGTGTGGTGGTCAGGTCAAATGCGAACGGGTGGTCAAGTGCAGTGCAATTTCGCACCCGAGGATTGAGATAGATTCCCTTGCCTAGAATAGTTCGCTCACCGGAACAAATACTGAGCCAGTCTCGGCGGCTGCTCGCACCTTCCGGTCAATGACGTCTGCGAAAGGTATCTGCTTTTCCAAGGCATCATTAATATCCTTACCTGAAATGCACACCAGACTTTTGCCTCGCCCGAACGCTTCCAGCCCAACGTCCGTGAAGCCGTAATAGCTGATGAATACTCCTCGTGTCCAAGCGGCTTTTTCATTTATCTTGCCTTGAAGAATATGGAGCTCTCCTGCGCCAACAGGATTGACCACCCACTTCGCCTCGACGAGGTAGATATCCCTGCGACACTGAAAGCTCCCGTCTATCTGCTCACCGGTATTGCGGAACGAAGCACGGGGTTGAAGATTGGAGGCCTCGAATAGCTGTTGCAGAAAAGTCTCAAACGCGTATCCACGAGCCTGAGGCGCGAGCTTATGAATATCCAGTAGAGCCTGCTTCAGCTGAGCCGCCTGATCAATGCTGACATGCCGCACCGCAGCGAAGGGATCGCCCGCGACGTCGCTACTTTGGGAGCCAGACTCCAAGCCATGGATCAAGGTCAAGAACCGCCCCTCTGCATTCACCACAGTCTCATCTCTGCGCTGGTTGGACAGGGTTCCTTGGCGATACTGCCACAGAGCTTTCAGCGCTCGCACACAGGTTGGCGTATCCGCAAGCGTTAAGAAACTACGAAGGCGCCTGGCCTTGGACGTACCATCCGCAGCGAAGAGCGGATCATCAATATCGATCTCCAGCTCTCCAAGGAAGAACTGGCCGAATGTACGATTCGAGAAGTCCAACACATACCCCCCATCCATTTCGAAGAGGAGATCCAGCAGTTTCATATCCAACGGTTTTATCTTGGGCATGCCACGCGTCCTTGATCAAGCCAGCGAATCGAGGATACGACATCGCTGGGAAATCATGTAGCGTGACTAATATGAAGAAGGTCGTTCTCCCAGAGGATCGCTCGGAGCGCAGGCCAACAGTTATTGGCTTGAAGGATCGAAGCCCGAAGGAGCGAGCGGACAGGACTTGGTTTACGCCAGCCATCCACATCGGGACATGCCCGAACAATTGAGCATGCGGTGGCTAACAAGCAGTGCGCTGTTCGTGAGTCCGAGGCGCTAAACCGAGGGCGCAAAGATCGTACGTCTTGCGCAAAGCAAGCTCGTCGTCAGAGCAGACGCTTGAATGTGCAAAGATTGTAGAAAGGAAGCGCTTGCGCTCGAGAGTGCCAATCTCTGACCACACCCTTGGCTGCCCTTGAGCATCCGGAACGGCCAGACGATCCAAAAAAAACTCCTCAAGGCTGTGTAACCGTTGCTGCCCGTCTAGAAGAATTTGACTGTTCTCTGCCAAGGACTTCCCAACATCTGCATAACCGCACCAAGAATTGGTGATGTAACTCCCCAGATCTGCGCCTGACCACACTGCGAGAATGAATCGAGACTTCTGCCCTGCATTCCACACCAGTCCACGCTGCCAAGAAGGAACCGGGATACCCAAAACAAATCGTGCAGCCCACGGATACTGGTCATGGGCATTTGTAGGATCCGCTTGGTAGTTTTCGAATCCGCGAGCCAAGACGTCAATAGGGCAATGGTGGACTGAGGTAGCCATGGAGCGCCGAGGCATTTGAATACCGGAGTCTGAGATTTCGTCATCTGCGTTACGCAAAAAAATGGAAGACATGGGTTTCCTTAAACGAGGATGGTTACAGGCATTTTGCTCATCACGTGCATATAGATGACCAACGGATCGTTTTAAGAAACCTTGAGCTGATCTAAGAAATATTTTTTGTGTCACCACAGAAATCGAATTCAAAGCGATGTGTAGCCGTAAAGCATCGGTACCTGACAGGCTTAAGCGGACGAGTTAGATGAACGCGCGATTAGCGGCTAGATACTGAACGACTTGCTCAAGTCCCGCGTGGAATGTGATGAGATCACATGGACGACCACGCAGACCATTGTTATGGCTGCATAGCCAGTTCCGTGCATTTTGCTCGTTGCCTAACACTGCGAGTAGTGACTGATGCAAATGAATCAAAAGTAGGGCTCGACTCCTGGCCTCGGGCCCAAGTTGGAGTAGCTGATTTCCCTGGCGTATAAGCATTATCGTGAAAACGTGATCGTCCAAAATCGCCGATAGCTCAATGTCATCGAGCCCAAGCGCTTCGCCTGCACGAATAAATTCCTTGATGAGTACCGCGTTTTCCGCCCTCGATGTGACAGATTTCATGCTCCACCATATGCGAACGACTCACTCGCCCTCGCAGCATTGTAGGTTCTTGCACATAACCCTCGATGCCCACGGCTATGCCGCAATCGCGTTCCTGCTATCGCATCTTCGAGCCGCAGGCGCGGCTAACACAGAGTGAATCTCAAAGATGATCGAGCGCATTGCCCGTCAACGGAGACTTATGGCTATCGCACGAAATGCTTGAGCGAATGACGAGCCGCAATCACTTGCTCACGTATCTCTTCGGCATCGATAGACATGCCACCCTCTGGTGTCACCCGAAGAGTTTTCAGTCGATTGACTGCGCTGACGAATTCCTGCTCTCTGACGCGCTCAGACGCCTGCCTATCGTCGTTGAAAAAAAATCTGATGCGCCGCGTAAAAAAACACATGCCTCTCTCCTAGTGCTACTCCTGCAACAAGGCACGAATAGGCTCCTTCCCAGGCGCAGGTTTAAACTCATTACAGGCGGTCAGGTGGGGACGTAGTGATTTTTCGAAAGACGTTGAAATTCCCGCAGGCTGCGACGTCCGAAATCTCGCCTGAAAGTGACCACAACGTACCGGGAGTTCACAGCCGTGATGACCCAAAACCTCCCTTCTTTTTCCACATTCTGTATGTCTGATGTACGGATGAGATGGCCATCCGAATAACGTCCGTAAGGGCCAGGGTTGAGGTGACCGAAGACCACGCCCACTGCACTGGACGCGTGGATATGAACGTTCACTAGGTATGCAGTCACAAGTGCCGAATAGCCTTGACCGACCGCCCGTGCAATGCGGAGAAGATCGAAGTCTGAGTATCGTTTGGTATGGAAGTCGATAACCACTGAATTGGGCTGGGTCATGTCTATGCACCTACAGTCCTGTAACTCGATCTATGACGTCCCCAGGCTCTGAAAAACGGTACAACTCTTTCAGTCCTGTGAGCGATTGAGGGCGAAAGTCAGATTCAAAGGAGTCGGTATAAAAACGACCGTTCTCGACTTCCAAAATACACACAGGCACCTCTGCACCGTCAAAACCCATCGACAGAACCTTGAGCTTTTCCATGCGCCAACCCTGCTGGTTCATCCGACGCGGCGTTACTACCTGCACCTCTTCGATAATAAGGTCTTCACCTTGGGAGCAAAGGAGTTGCACCAAGCGAGGTTCGTCATTGAGAAATTCTTCGTAGGGGAAGAAGCGATCCTCATGTCGACGTTTGATACTGACGTGATACCAGTGGGTGGGCAGCCCACGCGATACTGAATGCCAATGTGCGAGGCCATCGCCAAACATACCTGCAAAGCCAGCTTGGTCTTCCATGCTTGTACGGAACATCGTGAATCTCACCTCATCGGTCTCAGTTACGAGATCGGCAGTTAACATAAAGCGAATATTGTCTTGAGCGATGCAGTCATCTCGCTACCTTGGCCGACGAGTACGTAAACCGTGTTCCTAGTTTCAAATAGGCAAACGTCATCGAACGAAACACACAAAGTCGAGCGCACCCAACTTCCCGGTGTGAACCGGCCATGCCCATCCCAAAGCACACAGTGCGAATACATGAACATGGGCTGTAGGCCTTGCGCGCGCACCCTTGCCAGGGATTCAGCCGGTTCGTCGACGTGAAAAATGAGCCAGTCTTCTACAAGGCAATACGCCTTGTTCGGAAAACGCTCGGTCACCATTTCTTCGATTTCGGTACGAGAAAGGTACGTACCGGCATGTGAGACTCGGCTCTCTGGCGGCGGATCGTGCTCAAGATAATTACTTGTCAATTGGGCTCCTTAGGCGACAACAAGGCAAAGACCCTTCGTCTGGTGCTTGCCAACCGGGGACAAATCAACCATCCCACACAATGACTATATACATTTGAATGGGATCGATCAAACCCGGCATACCGTCTCTTTTTATGAGAGGGTGTCTGGATGTCCTTGCGGAAGGCATACGCTGCAACGTTGCAGTGGCTCAGAGTTCGGCGGGGCATGTCGCAATCAGACCTCCAAAGCCAAGCTGACCAGGCTCACATCAGCCGCTTGGAGGCATCTACGACGTCGGCCAGCGTTGACCTAACAGCTGACCTAGCTGAGGCCCTGGGCGTGACGCCTCTTTCATTTTTCACGTTGATAGCGGCAGCGAATGAAGGCAAGACGCCTCGCTCGCTCTTGATTGAGACGCTCGGCGAACTACAGATTCAGGGTCTTCTGGACGAGACATTGCCTGCCGAACCTAGAAAGTTGCCTCCGCCAGGGCAGGTGGCTGCGGCGGAGAAGCTCAAGGCGATTCGGGAGTTGAAGGAGGCTGGCCTCTCTCAGGTGGAGGTCAGTAAGAAGCTTGGGCTGCCGACAAGCACTGTTGGGCGCATGTGGCATATTGGTAAATGACTAAAGGAGCCTCGGAGCCCCACTATCCGCGCCATGCTAAAGGTTGGATCCCCCTGCATTGGGTGATCGGCTAAGGAACAGTCTTCTCCTCGAAGTCGCTGTCTTTGCCCTTGAGAAACGTCATTGCTGTCCGGGATTGTAGGCAGTTTTCAGCCTGCTCCTGGCGCAGTGAGTGAGTCTCATGATCTCCCCAGAACTGCACTACTCCCTCCGTTCGAAATACCCCTAGCGGCAAAGGATTCGTTGCGTATGGATTGTGGTAAATCCGGAGGCCATCAGTAATCGTCTCGGTACATTCGCTAGCTCGAGTGAGGGTGGGCTTCATACCCTGAGGGGTAAGCCAAATTGAGCTTATGAATGCATCTGGATTTCCGCACATAGCGTCCACCTTCCCCCAGGTCGCCAAGTGGCTGAAGATCACCGCGCTGATGTGGCGGAATCGCGGACTTTGGAATAATCCCAATTCGATTTCAGCACCATTGTCCTTCTCCACACTGCCCAAGGATTTGACCAAGGGGCCGTCAGGAAAACGCTCCGGATTCGCCTTGTATTCAGCCTCGTCTACGTAGTGGTCGAACAACAATGCTTCGATGGCCCGATATGACTGAAGATTGAATCCAGGCTGCTCGAACGGCGCCACTGCGAGAACGAACGGACGCCCTTTCACATGAACATGGTTCGCGTATTTGTCCAGGTACTTACTGGACTTGCTCATGAAAGCGTTGGCCAGGCGGATGATCGCGATTCTGTTGAGCTCATTGAAGTCGACGTTATCGAAGAATTCTGGTGTCAGGGGTTCACCCCACTCCGGCGTCCCATCGGCAGCGTGGTTTGCTGTCGTGGCCTCCACTGCAAACGTCGTGTCGCCCGCTGTAACCAAGAAGTCAGGTGCAGCATGAGTCCAGTCAAACGAAAAGCCGTACTCTCGAAAAAAAGCATACAGATAGATCTCCCAAAAGCTTGAGTTGAAGGTCGTCTGAAACTCTTTGACGAACTTGTTATCCCTGTCTGGAAAACCTTCTAGCCACCGCAGAATCTCATCGCGCTGGTAATGGCGGCCAATTCGTCCATCAGAAATCGTCTTGAAGTGCTGATGAAGCTTGTCTTGATCGAAAAGAGGCGTAAGTAAGTCCATTTTGTAGCCTGTCAGTCATTGGAGGGATGAGATCAATTGTTCGGTGGAAGCTTACTCATCCACCACCACGCCTGGGAAGTGAGGCCTCTGTGCGGTGCCAAGCTTGTCCAGGCATGACACATTCTGAAGTCGATCATGACTGAGCTGCTGGTCATGGCTTGCGGACGAAATGCTTCAGTCGCTCCCGAGACTCTATGACGTGATCGCGAATCTCCTCAGGATCGATGGACATGCCACCCTCCGGCGTCACCCTGAGCGTCTTGAGGCTGTTCAGCCTCGATGAACTGGCGCTCACGCTGCTTTTCCCACTTAGGGCGGCGGTCTGGGTTGATGGTGTTCCAGATTCATGAAAGGCACTTGAGCATCAATCCATGCTTGTCATTGCCAATTTTCCCGATCATACGTCACATCCTAATCGCTTATCACGCTACCTCCCGCCCAGCCATCCATCCATCCAGAGTTCACGATTCGGCTATACCGGCGATGATGGCGAAATGGTATGTTTCGGCACACGAAGTGGAAGTAAGGCACAGGGAATGTGGAGTCGAGAACAGGTAGATCACGTTAGCGTCCCGCCGCTGTCGTCGGACGCGACCATGGCTACACCTGCATGCGCTTCAATGAGATTCCAACTACAGGTAGGCATTCGCTATCGCCTCAGCGGGCCTCTCGCCTTCCACTTCTTCCACTCAACAAGTAGCCAAGACAGGGCAACACTCGACTGGAACGGGTGCGCAAATAATCTAGGTTTGAAGGCTAAACATGGCAAATGACCGGGTAAAGTATCACCCTGAAGAGCACAGTATTTTTTACGGAGAGACGGGAGGCGCCTGCCCTCTTTGTACACAACCAATCCTTTTCAAGAAAGTCGGCTCCAAGACCTCCAAAGGATATGAACTTGCACATATTTACCCTCTCAACCCAACAGCCGCTCAAGAACTAGCTTTAACTGGCACTCTCATGCCAGCAGACATCAACGGCCTAGAAAACTTGATATGCCTTTGCCCTACCTGCCACACGAAATTCGATAAAGACTTCAAAATCGAAGAATACAAGCACATCCGGGCTATCAAGGATGGTTTCATTAGAGACGCGACTGCAAGAAAAGCAATTGCCGAGCACACATTGAAAGAAGAAGTAAAAGAAATACTTGAAGTCATTACCAGCTTGCAAATCGATGACACTGACACGTTAGGCCTAGAGCTTGAGCTTGAGCTTGATGCTAAGAAACTGAGCGACAAATTGAAAACAGGCGCCAGTAACTTCCTTAAGCGAAACATTCGCAACGACGTGGTTGACTATTTCGTTTCCATTCGCGAAGAAATGCGACTGTTAGAGATGCGAGACCAATCCACCGTAAAGATACTGCAAAATCAGGTCAATAGTTATTTCTGGGAGATGCACAAAATAAACCCAGAAAACAAAGACCTCGTCTTCAAATACATTGCTGAATGGATGAGCACTAGAACTGGCAAGTCAATCGATGCCTCAAGAGTTTTGACGTCATTTTTCGTGCAGAATTGTGAGGTATTCGATGTTAGTCCCTAGCAAATTCACAAAGCTTGAAGAGTCAACGATTTTCAAAATGCTTGCGATACTTTCTGACAAAGCGCCTGGAGAGACGGTAGTCGATGCTCTACTCAGGACAAAAGACGACTTCCTGGATGCCTCAGAGTTTATTGCAGCCATGGATGTCTTATTTTTTCTCGGATACCTGGACATCCAAGATGGATCTGGAGTGATTGAATATGCTTAAACAGATAAAGTGCAACCTATTCAATCAGAATACTATTGAATTCCATGCCGGGCTAAACGTTATCCTTGGAGATGACGAAGCCAAGAACTCAATTGGCAAATCTTCAGCCCTACTTGTAATCGACTTCGCAATGGGCGGCGACAGCCTCTTGGACGACGACGCTGGGGCTATCAGTTTTCTTGGCCACCACTCTTACGAAATCACATTTGAATTTGGTAGCACTCCCCTATTTGTCACTAGGTCTACGAAGCAACCAGAGGTTGTTGATGTCTGCGACTCCAATCATGTAAAACAGGACGAGATATCAGTCGAAGCGTATAGGGAAAAGCTCAAGAGCCTCTACGATCTGTCTGAACTAGATAGTTCCTTCCGTTCCATCGTTGGGCCATTTGCTCGAATATGGAATAAGGGCGAAGCGGATCCGGATCACCCGTTGGCGGGCAACCCAAAAGAAAAACTCAGCGCCGGAGTTGCCAGGCTGCTCGATCTATTTGAGCGCACCGGTGATGTTTCCGTGGAGCGGGCCGTACTTCAGGCCTTGCAAGACAAAAAAAGCCTAATGAATAAGTCGATGACTGCGGACATCATTCCACGGATCACGATGACCAAATACAAATCCAACAAGCAGCTCATTAAAACCAATGCGCAAGCAATCAGCGACATCAAGGATAATTTCGCAGGCGCCATCACTGCATACGAAGCCCTGTTTGACGATAAGTTAAGAGCCATCCAGCAAACCAAAAATGAGATGATAAATAAGAAAAACCTTATTTCCGCTAGAAGAGAAAAGCTTCAGAAAGACATCTCCGGAGTAACCTCTCGCCTCACTGCGAATATAGCCCTCGTTGCTGAGTTCTTCCCAGAGGCCAATCTGGAACGCCTTGAATTGGTAGAGCAATTCCACGCGAAAATTGGCAAACTGGTCAGTAAGGAACTCAAAACTGAGCATGAACTGTTGATTGCGAACGAATCTAAGATCGCTGCAGCCATCACCGACCTTGACCAACAAATAAAGCTAACGCTTAAGGCCAAAGGTACTCCCACAGATCTATTTGCGAAAGTCTTTGAACTCAAAGAAGTCACTGACAAGGCCAACGAGGAAAATAAGTTCTTCGAGCAGAAGGCCTCTATTGAAGATAGTGAAACGGCCTCCAAAACCCGCTTAGACGCTATCTATGACAAAATCTTCCTTGAGATTGAAGCTGTAATCAATCAGAAGCTTGAGAAATTCAACAACCTGGTTTACGGCCCTGAGCGCAAACCGTCACAGCTTCGCCTTAAAAAGGCCAATTCTTACAGCTTTAATTCCCCTATGGATACTGGAACAGGCAAGTCATATGCAGGCCTAGTTGGATTTGACCTTTCAATGCTTTCGCTAACGCGCCTGCCTTTCGTAATCCATGACTCGATGATTTACAAAAACATTGAAATTGCCGCCACCGAGCACATTATTCGAATCCTGGCCTCTTTCAAACAAAAACAAATCTTCCTAGCTTTTGATGAGGCGAAGAAATTCAGCAGCGTGACTCAGCAAACCCTGAAAACCAAAATGGTATTGCAGCTAAACCGCGATAAACTTCTCTATACCGAGGACTGGAGAGCAAAAGAGAAGAAGACGTAGGGTCGAGGGACTGTCGGGTGCGTGTCGTGTCACACCAATCTCATCGCTTCCATACTGGAGTCATCTGCTTAGGCATAGAGACAGGAGACACGACATGAGCATATTCAATACAGCTAAGACACGCGCACTGAGCAAAGCAGAGCTGGGCCAAGTAGTCAGATATCTCTGTGAGCCTTCAAAAGGTCTCAGGAGCCTCTGAAAGAGCTCCCAGCACTTTCCAGTGCATCGAAACTCGTCCTGGTACTAGCCTCCCCCACCGAGCCTTGATCGTTGCATTTGAGTTTCAGGATATCGACCTGCACCAAGACGGTGGCCACTCCAACCGATGCGCACATACAAGCGGCCCGAGAGCAGTCGAGAAGGAGTATCTCCTGACCAAAGCGCTCTCTGGTAGGTGCTAGACCAAGCTTGCAGCTGAGAGCACAGGTGATTATATCAACATGGCCTTCGCCCCTAACTGCCTTCTCTTGAGTCCAGAGGCAGGCGTTGCTGGGTTTGAAAATTTCTTGTATTGCCAGCGGGCCATCGGCTACCGGATAGAGAGCTGGAGAGCTGAGCTCACGCCCCTATTTTTGAGCTTGGAGGATCATGAGGGGCCGATGGAAGGTCTGCGCTTCAATAGTCACAATGTGAGTCAAGACAGCGTAGAAGCATCACAACCTTGTGGCCAACGATTCCAGGGGGATTGCTGTCAGAGCACCTACACACCTACACGACATTCCTACCTCTGTGTCCATTAAGGGTTCGATTCCCTTCACCCGCTCCAATCGAATTTATGTCTCACGTCAGGATGATTTTGACGGGAGATGCAGAAACACAAAAAACCGGTCCAAGTGACCGGTTTTTTTGTGCCCTGAATTTGCAGTCCCGCGAGCCTGCCGCAAGGCCAGCCGGCCCGATGCCCTACCCTGCCCGCACGCCATGCAGTGCTATACTTTTCATGGCTTGAACGAAGTGAGAAGCGTTGCCCACGGGTACCGATACCGACTGCAAATTCCGGCAAACAGCTGCAAGACAAAGGAGGTCTACGGCAAGCACGGGATGGGAGGTGTGGCATGAATCGACACTATTACATCAGTGACAATCTCGACGACCTTGAAGCCGTTGAAAATGAACTGGAAGCCAACGGCATCAATTCCGAACAAATCCATGTGCTCAGCGAACATGTGGCTGATGTTGAACAACATCACCTGCACGAGATCAACTCGTTGATGGAGCAGGATGTCGTTCACTCTGGCGAAATCGGTGCGGTGATCGGTTTGCCACTCGCCGCGTTGGTCCTTGGCGGCGCCTACTGGCTGGGCTGGACCGAATCCGTCGCAGGCTGGATGCCTTTTATCTTTCTCGCCGTTGTTGTATTCGGCTTCTGCATCTGGGAAGGCGGTTTTTTTGGTATTCAGGTGCCAAACGCTCACTTCCGCAGTTTTAAACAGGTGGTAGAAGAGGGAAAACACATTTTCTTTGTGGACGTCGAGCCGAACCAGGAGCCGGTATTGGACGGGGTTATCGGACACCATCCACTGCTGAAGATCGCCGGTACGGGCACGGCAGCCCCTCACTGGACAGTCGCCTGGCTGCACAGGTGGCATCAGTTCAAACGAACGATATAACGGCATTGGTTGCCGATCAGTCCCCGGAGGCTCAAGGTCGTCCGGGCGTTTCCTATTGACCGAAGAAAATCACCCGGCTGAGAAACACATAGTCCGCCTCGGTGGCCATCAGTCCGACAAGCACCAGCAAACACAACGGTGGCACCAGGATGGCGTAGACCATGGCCAATCGTTCCCAGGCCATGTGCATGAAGATGGAGACGATCAAACCGGCCTTCAGCAACATGAAGGTGATGATCAGGGCCCAGCGAAGGTAGCCGTGGAAGTGAAAGTAATCGACCAGGTACGACAGGGTACTGAGGACGAATAACAGCCCCCAGATTTTCAGGTACAGGCTGATCGGATGTTGCTGACCTTGAGCATGCGCCATCATCAGTGCTCCTCTGCGGATCCTGCTCTCCCCTTCATGAACAGCGTCCCGGACTTACCATAAGTAGAAAAACGCAAAAATAAACACCCACACCAAATCCACGAAGTGCCAGTACAGCCCGGCTATCTCGACGTTTTGATAGTTTCCGGAGCGCTCATAATCTCCCCGCAGTACTTTCCTCGCCACGATGCTGAGGTAGAGGGCGCCGATGGACACGTGCAGGCCGTGAAAACCGGTAATCATGAAAAAGCTGGCGCCAAATTGCGCCGCTCCCATGGGGTTCCCCCAGGGACGTACCCCTTCTGCGATGAGCTTGCTCCATTCAAATGCCTGCATGCCGACGAAGGTCACGCCCAAGGCAGCGGTCGCCAACATCAGGGCGGTGGTTTTCGCGCGATCACGGCGATAGGCATAGTTCACGGCCATGGCCATGGTGCCGCTGCTGCTGATCAGCACAAACGTCATGATGGCGATCAGAATCAGCGGGATTTCTCGACCGGCGATGGTCAAGGCGAACACTTCACTGGGGTTTGGCCAGGCCGTGGTGATGGTCATGCGAACCGACATGTAGCCGGTCAAGAAACAGGTGAATATAAATGTGTCGCTGAGCAGGAATATCCACATCATCGCCTTGCCCCAAGGCACCTGCTTGAAAGCCTCCTTGTCCGAGGCCCAGTCATTGGCGATGCCTTGCCATCCTGGTGCAGACGGCGAGCCGAGGGTATTTGAGCTTTCGCCTGGAGCTTGTGGATGCGATGCCATGGCTGATCACCTCAAGCCGCAGAGTCTGGCAATGGCTTCATAAGTCTGTGGCGTGCTGGTCAGCAAAGCGAATAACACAATCCACAGACCCAATAAGTAATGCCAGTAGATGGCACAGAGTTCGACGCTGGCGCTGAGTTGCGGCAACGGCACGCGATTCAGGAATCTGGCGACGGTTCTGCCCCAGGCAACCAACCCGCCCAGCAGGTGGAGCCCGTGCACACCGGTCAACAGGTAGAAGAAGCTATTGGCCGGGTTGCTGGCGACAAAGTAGCCCCAGGCGACAAACTGCTGCCAGACCCAGAACTGCCCCGCCAGAAAGGCAATTGCAAATACGCCTCCCACTACAAAGCCAATGACCGTTGCGTTCAGCCGAGCCTGGCGAGCGGCCATGCGCGCCCACTGCAACGCGATGCAACTCAACACCAGAAATGCCGAATTCACCCAGAGTTGCCATGGATTGGCTAACGGCGCCAAGGGCTCTGTCAGCGGTAGCCAGTCAGACATTTGTGAACGGGCGATAGAGGCCAGCAGAAAGAGAAAGAACAACGAACTCACCACGACCAGAAACAGGCGCAGGCCTATTTTTGCGGTCTGGTTTCGATTGGCACCTTCAGCGGACTGAATCCCTTCGGGATCACGACTCCAGCTGCCGTTGGGGTCTGCGCCATCGGCGTTTTTCAACAGCAGTCTGTTCATGTTTTAACGTCCGCTGCCCGGGTTCCGGCACTGAGCTGCCGCATCTGTTCCAGCTCCTCGGCGGAGATTGTTTGCGGCACGAAATCCTGTTCGATCCCCGGAACGCTGTAGTCATAGGCCCAACGATGCACGACCGGCAGCTTCGCGCCCCAGTTACCGTGTATCGGCGGAGTGTTCGGCGTTTGCCATTCCAGGCTGGCCGCGCCCCACGGGTTGCCGCCGGCGGGCTTGCCCTTGAATGTGCTCCAGGCCAGGTTGAACACAAACAGCAGCTGGGAAACGCCGACGGTCAAGGCCACCACCGTAATGAAAGCATTCAACTCTTGCGCCGACTGCGGGATGAACGCGTAGTTGTCATAAGCGTAATAACGGCGCGGCATGCCCTGGAAACCCAGGTAGTGCATGGGGAAGAAGATGGCGTAGGTGCCCAGGAAAGTAATCCAGAAATGCAACTTGCCCAGCGTGTCATTCAACAGGCGCCCGGTGACTTTCGGGAACCAGTGATAAATGCCGCCAAACACCACCAGTACCGGCGCGACGCCCATGACCATATGGAAATGGGCGACGACGAAATAGGTGTCCGAGAGCGGAATGTCCACGATCACATTGCCGAGAAACAACCCGGTCAGGCCACCGACCAGGAAGGTGACGATAAAGGCCAGGGCAAACAGCATCGGCACGGTCAGATGAATGTCGCCGTGCCACAGGGTCAGCACCCAGTTGTAGACTTTCAGTGCAGTCGGCACCGCGATGATCAAGGTGGTGACGGCGAAGAAAAAGCCAAAGTACGGGTTCATTCCGCTGACATACATATGGTGCGCCCAGACCACAAAGCTGAGCACGCCAATTGCGATAATGGCCCACACCATCATTCGGTAACCGAAGATGTTTTTCCGCGCATGGGTGCTGATCAGGTCCGAGACCAGGCCAAACGCCGGGAGCGCAACGATGTAGACCTCCGGGTGGCCGAAGAACCAGAACAGGTGCTGGAACAAGATGGGGCTGCCCCCTTGATGATCGAGTTGCTGCCCCAGCGAGATGATCGCCGGCATAAAGAAACTGGTGCCCAACAGTTTGTCGAACAGCATCATGACAGCGCTGACAAACAACGCCGGGAACGCCAGCAAGGCCATGATCGAGGCCATGAAGATTCCCCACACGGAGAGCGGCATGCGAAACAACGTCATGCCGTGGGTGCGCGCCTGCAACACCGTGGTGACGTAGTTCAACCCGCCCATGGTGGCGGCAACAATAAAAATCGCCAGAGAGACGAGCATCAGGACGATGCCCCACTCGACCCCCGGTGTCCCCTGAGTAATGGACTGTGGCGGATAGAGCGTCCAGCCCGAACCGGTGGGGCCGCCCGGGACAAAGAAACTGGAGAGCAACACCACGACCGCCAACAGGTAGAACCAGTAGCTGAGCATGTTGACGTAGGGGAAGACCATGTCGCGGGCGCCCACCATCAGCGGGATCAGGTAGTTGCCGAAGCCCCCCAGAAACAAGGCTGTCAGCAAATAAATAACCATGATCATGCCGTGCATGGTCATCGCCTGGTAATAAGCACTGGCGTCCATGAACGCCAAACTGCCGGGGAAGCCAATCTGCATGCGCATCAAGCCGGACAGCACCACGGCGATAAGACCCACGAACAGCGCCGTCAAGGAATATTGAACGGCAATGACCTTGTGGTCCTGACTCCAGATGTATTTGGTCAGGAAACTTTTCGGCTCGTGCAGTGCCTCTGTTTCGGCTTGCTCCGCATAGGCCATCACGTCATCCTCCTGCCGAAGTTTCAGTGTGTTTCTGGCGGCTTTACGGCGATTTCCCTGGCTCAGCCTTGCTCGCTTCAGCGTCAGCATTCGCTTTGGATTTGATAAAAGCGATCAGGGCGTTCAGCTCCTTGTCGCTCGGCGTGAAGGGCGGCATAACGGCTGCGTAGCCCTTGACGATTTTGGCAGCGGGATTGAGAACCGACTCTTTCAAATAGCCCTCATCAACCTTGATGCTCGTACCGTCGGCAAGGGTTTCTGCCTTGCCATACAGGCCCTGCCAACCGGGGCCGATACCCTTGCTGCCATCAACACTGTGACAGGCCAGACAACCGAGCGACTGCGCCAGCCGCTGTCCCTGTGCCACCAGGTCGTCACCTGAGCCCGACACGTCGCCGGTAGACGGTTCTTCGGCTGGCTGCCCGGCACCCAGCGATTTGATCAGGGCGATGAGAGCACCCAATTCATCATCCTTGAGAGTATAGGCCACCATCACCGGCGGGTAGCCTTGCACCAGGCGGGCCTTCGGATCGAGGATCGACTCTTTGAGGTAAGCCTCATCGACCTGCACGCTGCTGCCATCGGCGAGTTGTTCGGTGCGGCCGTACAAGCCCTTCCATCCTGGGCCGAGACTGGCACTGCCATCCTGGCTATGGCAGGCATGGCAGCCGTATTGCTCGACCAGTTGGCGACCTTTCTCCAGCACGCTGTCCCGACCGGGCCTGGCGGCCGTGGTCAATGTCTGCGCAAAGGTCGGTTGGCTGCCCAGCCACTGAGCGAAGGCGGCCTGGTCTACCACGATCATATCGCCGCGCATATTGTAATGACCGACGCCGCAATACTCGGCACACAGCACTTCATACTTGCCCATGACAGTTGGCGTAAACCAGAAGTACGACACCATTCCCGGCACCATGTCCATCTTGCTGCGAATCTGCGGTATATAAAAATTGTGCAGAACATCTTTGGAACGCAACAAGACTTTCACCGGCTGATCGATCGGAAGACGAACTTCATTACTTCTGACTATTACATCGTCCTGTCCAACAGGGTCCTTGGGATCAAGACCGAGTGGATTGACCGAATCAACAAGCTTGATATCCGACTTCCCCAACTTCCCGTCCTGGCCCGGAAAACGAAAAGCCCATTGCCATTGCTGGGCGACCACCTCAAGTTCATACGCATTTTTGGGCACCCGGATGAAATCGTTATAAACAACAAGACCTGGCGCCAACATCCCGGCAATCCCGATCGACGTCACGACAATCAACCAGAATTCCAAGCGTTTATTTTCTGGCTGGTAGGCGGCCCTGACGCCTTCCTTGTGACGGAAACGCATGACGGCCACCGCCATGAACACGGTGATGGCGATGAAAAATATCCCGCTGATGACCAGCGTGATGAACAGCGTGGTGTCTATTGAACCCCAATTGGAAGCTGGTGGTGCCGCATGCCAGGGCGCTAATAAATGAAAGAGCACGGATGCAATAACGATCAGGACAAGAATAATTGCCATTGCCATTTTACCTTCTTCCTATTCCTGTCACTCATTGGCATGCATAAGCATCCCCACAGAACAGCAGCGTCTAATCACGACTCATCCGACGCCAAAACAGGCTGACCCAATACCACCTTTCGTCGTGGCAAAGTTCGCTGGAAGTATAGTTCATGGGCGCTACAGACGCTGTTGCTACAAGGCCCGCGCACCTGGATATTCCAACCTCGGCATCAAGCGGATTACTTAAAACCCATTCGCTATATCTAACTGTCTCTATTCAGTAACACCCCTTCAGACTAATAAGGCGCGCACAGACATCGAGTAAGCGAAACGCGGTGGCCAGCTATAATTAGTATCTGTGTTACGCAGGCAGGGATCGGCTGAAAATGCCACTGAAGACGGTCCTTGTCGGGTATAGCGGTCAGACCCATGACGGCTAAGAGCTACAACGTCCAGCCGTCCACAACGGAGATTTCGTCATGAGTGCCTTGACGATCGAAGGCTGGTGCAAATTCAACGGCGCGCAAAAATCGACCCCCATAGGTGAAATCCATTTTTACGTCGATGGCCCCCTCCATCGGGGCCTGGAGCAGGCTGAAGAACGCTTGCAGGAGACCCATGAAAAGGAAGCCATGGTTGACGTCGACATGAGCACACTGGAGTTGATCCTGCCAGGGGGGTACGGGCCTTTGTCCGACTGCCAGATGCGCGTCTATATCCACAACGAGCGCGGTCAGTTTCATCTGGTGGGACATCGAGCGAGTGATGGCTGCCTGATCTACAGCAACGCGGTTTTGGTTGATCAGTTGATTGATTAGCGACAAAGGGATTTTCGGTCCTCAAATGCGCGGAAGGGGCGGACGAAAAGAGTGGCGTCTGCCCCCTGCTTCATCAACGCGTCGCGACGATAAGGTGTCGGGTGGGGCATAGGAATAAATTAACGTTTTCACATAAAGTCGATGCTTTGTTAGCGTTTTTCTCGGGCCAGTAAAGGTTTTTTATGGGCGGGACTTGTTGGGACACTGACACTTCATCCTGAACGGCCAATCAACACCTGAAAAACCAGGGGTCAAGTACACGAATACTGGTGGCCAAAAAGTGGCCAATAGCTGAATAGGCAAGGTCCTACACGACACTGGGAATTGTCCGTAGACTTGTCCATTGCTGTGCCTTTGTCATGAGACCTATAGTCCGAACGCGCCCAAATGGCGTATCGGGTTTGGCGACTCGATAGCAAGGTACAGAAACCTCCGAGCCCGCTCGGAGCTTTTCTGAACGCACGCGGCTACCTGCTTTTTGGTGGCTGTGCGTGGGAGACCTTCGGGTCTGCCGGTTTGTGCCTTGTCCGGTTCGCCAACCCGCGTACAGCTGCCACCCATTGTTTGGCGACAACGAGTGGTGGAAGACATAACTTCACTTCAAGGTAATCACTCATGAACGAATATATGGCTTTAACCAGCAACGCCGACGACCTCCCCACCTTCTACGTCAACACCACCCAACCGCTGCATTCCCTTCTCAGCTCCGCCCGCTACAGAATCGGCGCGGTAACGCAGGTCCTGGAAAACCTCGCGATGCGTGGTGAAATATCCACTGACTCGGTGATTCTCAGTGACTTCGCATTGCTCTGCGCCATTCCGCTGCGCGATGGCTGCGATGTGATGGATGTCATCGCACGACGTATGGATGCGGAACCGTCCTGACGCTAAACAGCGGCGCCTTTCGGGGCGCCCTTTGCGTTTTCAGCGTCAGTAACCGGATCAGCAGGAGAACAGTGAACATGCTTTATCCGATAGCGATTTCAATTGGCGATGGCAAACACGCGTGGGGCGTGGATATCCCGGATGTCCCGGGTTGTTTTTCCGCCGGCGAAGATCTGGACGATGCAGTGGCTATGGCGCGCGAAGCCATTCAGGGTCATTTCGAAATACTGGCTGAAAACGGTTTACCGATTCCACCTGCCAGCAAAATCACGCTGCACACAGCCAATCCGAAGTACGCTGAATGTGTCTGGGAAGAAGTAGAGATCTCCATATCCAACGTTCAACGCTGAGCACTTCGGCACCCCACGTATAGTTTCCGTATAGATCCCCACCAGCCAGTAAAGAAGCCGTAGCGCCCCCTCAAACCCGCCCAAAAACCACCTACCCTGCCCTCTCACCTTTCACGCAGAGATCAGCATGGACAATTCAGAGTTGGGGCTCATGATCATTTCAATGATCGGGTTATTCGGCTTTGCGTCGTTTCTTTTCGATTACTTGAGCACCAAGCGAAGGGACAGATGACGTTCGGCGGTATCCGTCCCTTTTCCGCATTTAGCGGGTGGCGACGATGAACAATCGCGGGAATGGCAGCAGCACCGAACCATCGCTCAGCGTCGGGTACGCCTGCTCGATAGCGGCGTGATATTGCTTGAGGTAGTGCGCCTTTTCCGCGTCATCCAGCGGTTCGAGAAACGGTCGCAAGCCGCTGCCCTTGAACCACTCGACCACGCCCGACGCGCCGCCCGCCAGCGGATGATGGTAGGTGGTGCGCCACACATCGACGCGCGCGCAGTGCGGTCGCAGCATCGAGTAATAGTCGCTGACACTGGCCATTTCCGTGCGCTGCCCGGCGGCGTCAGCCAATTTGCTGGCCCACGGGCCATCGGCAGCGACTTCGCGCATCAGGCGATGGGACGGTTCGTTGAGGTTGTCCGGCATCTGAATCGCCAGGCTGCCAGCGGGAGAAAGCTTGCTCACCAGAGCCGGCAGCAAATTCGCGTGATCGGGCAACCACTGCAACACCGCGTTGGCAAAGATCACGTCGAACGGGCCGCTCTCGTTCCAGGTGCCGATATCCACGGTGTCGAACTGCACCTGCGGCAAGCGCTTGCGGGCGGCTTCGATCATGTCGGTCGAACTGTCGACGCCACGCACCGTAGCGCTGGTGAAGCGTTCCACCAGCAGCTCGGTCGAGTTGCCGGGGCCGCAACCGATGTCGATGGCCGAGCGTGCTTCAACGGGCGGGATCGCCGCGAGCAGATCCCGGGCCGGGCGCGTGCGTTCATCTTCAAAAGCGACGTATTGCTTGGCGGACCAACTCATTGCGTTCTCCTGTCGAATCGTTGTCCGGACCTGGGCCTACAACCGGTTCGCTACGATACAACGCCCCACGCATCCCTCCCTATCCGACTTTTGGATGTTCTAAGGCTATGCAGGTCGTTTCTTATCGCCAAATGATCAGAATTCATAACCAGATCGACCGTTCGTCGAGCCATCGCCAAAGCAGTTTTGACAGCCTGAATTTCACTTCTATAGTCCAATCGCGGCCCGTCGGAAGGAACCCGAACCCGTTGGTTTGTACTCAAGGAGCAAGGCCAGCTCATGCCCGTGACAGGTGGGTTCCGTCCGTAGTGTTTGCGCAACGACCGCAAGGCAAGCAAGCGTTGTTGAGCCTGGAAAGATGCCAGGCATTCACTATGAACAAGGAGTTTCACTATGTCTCGAGTCACGGATGTACTGGTTTCCATCGACACCGAAACCATTCTGAAAAACTACCCGAACATCAGCAAAAACCCTGCCGCGCCGACGCTGATCGACGTCAATCACGTGTACATGGTGACCAACCAGAACAACGTGGTGAGCGGCCAGGCCGGTGGCGAACTCAACTTGAAAGCCCAGGTGGGCGACCTGATTCGCTGGCGTGAAACCAGCCTGTCGCAGAGCTTCGAGACCGCAGTGATTTTCTACAAGTTCGTCGGCAATATCGGCCTCGACTTGATCTCCACACCCACGCCACGCAAGGCTGTCGCCTGCGTAGCCGTGCCCAACACCAGCAATCCATCAGTGCCCAGCTGCCAGAAAGTCGATAACCATTACTGGTCTTCGGAAACCCTGTCCAGCGGCAGCGTGACGTATCACTTCCACTTCCTGATCGTGGATCGCGAGTGCAAGATTGTCGGCTGCTGTTCGTGGGACCCATTCATTACCATCCGCAACTGACGAGCGTCAGGCCCCTTGGAAACGAGGGGCTTTTGCTGACTGCGTTGCCGCCTCGACAGGAACGGAATGCCTTGCATAAACCGAAGCGGCTACCGTCAAGTGTCACCATCATGAAAGGAATCCATGATGACTTCCGAACCGATCAAATCTCCTTCCTCAAGCGTCGCGACTGCCAACAATGTGTTGCTGATTGTCGACGCCGAATCACTGCTTTTACGCTACCCGAACCCGAGTCTTGAGGCGGACAATCCGACACCCATTTCCGATGGATTCGTCTTCAGCATCAACGGATCGCCAGAACCACAAAGTACAACAAATGACAGCCTGATCACGTTGACCGCTGGCAGCGATGCGACTTTCCATATCCGCGGAAGAACCGTCAGCTTGCTCGCTGAGCACAGCGTGGTGTTTTACGAGATGTCTGTGGGTGATGCCGGCGTATTGTCGGCCCCGGAACTGGTGGTACGGGGCGACCTCACAGTGCCGGCACCCGACACTGAAAACCCGACTGAACCGGGTACTCACCAAGCCGATGATCATTATTGGGCATGCACCCGACTCGCCACCGGAGTTGAGGCGTGTGAGCTGCATTTCATGCTGGTTGATAAAAACTGCGAGGCGTTGGGGTACTTCAGTTGGGCGGTTGAAGTGAAACTCTCGGACTGAAGAAATATCAAAAAAACCGACCTTAAGGGCCGGTTTTTTTTTGCAATCAGCTGGCTAATCGTAATACCCAACCGTCTTCTTCAAATGATCCGAGTACTCGTAGATGTCATCAACAGAGTTGATTGCATGCCGGGTTTCATTCTTCTCTTCGTCAAATATGCCGATGTATTTCTGTGAGCGATTGAAGTGCAAACGGCAGATCGGTTTGCGGTTGTTGTCGTCCAGCAGGATGCCGAAGTAACTCTGGGTATCGCGCTGAACAATCCGCTTGGCATCCACGACTGAGCGGACCACGGCGCGGACGATGTGATAACCCTCCAGTTCCTCCAAAGTTGTCAGGACCTTGTCTTCTGACTCGTCTCGTAGATCCGGTTGCTCAGCATCACCGGAAGTAACCGGTAAAGAAGCAAGCGTGGGCTGAATGGCTCCGCTCATAGCCGACTTGAGCCGGTCATTGATCTGGTCATTGAGAAATTGCACCACAGCCTTTCTCGTCAGCTCATGGAACTGCTCACGGACTTTTTGAGTAATCAACCCGTCGTAGACTCGCGAAGCGAACACTTTCACAAAATCGTCGTCTGGCTTGCTGACCTGAGAGGCGATGACTTTTTTGATTTGGCTGACGTACTTCAACTCACCGGCAGCGCTGATGATCGAATCCACATCGAACGCTGATTTGGTGAGCTTTATCAATTCGGGGACGGAATACTCATCGATGTCCAGAAGGTCGAGTTCGAGAAATGGCTTCTCGTCCATTTTGTTGGGCGCGTCCAGGTCAGTGAAAAACTTGTAGACCTGTCCGTTGGTGAGGATAGATATACGAGCGCTGGTGACATGGAAGTAACGAAACAGCTGGGAGGCATGATTGATGTGTAGCGGCTCACCTATTTTCTTGCACTCGATCAGGATCTGCACCTCGCCAGCCTTCATGATTGCGTAGTCAATTTTTTCTCCCTTCTTCGTTCCAATATCGCAGACGAATTCAGGAGTCACCTCGGTCGGATCGAAGACATCGTAGCCGAGCACCGTACTGATAAAGGGCATGACAAAAGCGTTCTTCGTCGCCTCCTCCGTCTGAATTGCAGCACTCTGTAAGCGGACTTTGGCGGCTAAACTTGCTAACTTTTCGAAAAATTCCATGCGTAACCCCTTCCTGGTTTCGATCCGTGTGTTTGCATGCTGGCAAATTGACTGCCATTGATACTAGACACAAACCGGCACAAAGAAAGATTCCGCCCAGGAATAGCGAACAACCTCCTCCGCCCTCATGGAATCCGAACAGGTAATCAGAATTTTCATCCCGCCCGCGCTGTCACAAATTCAAGCGCATTCCTACAAGGAACACGGCAATGAAGTTCGCAAAAAACTCGCAGAAGCTGCGTCGAGGCTATCGCTTCATGAGCGCAAACGAGGTGCAGGGATTGGTGACCAAGGGCAAGCACAAACAGGATTTGAACAACTGTTGAGTGCGCGGGGCAACTCAGTCGCGAAAGCGGTGTGCCTGGCACACCGCGGCGGTTGGATCGCCGGCAAGCCGGCTCCTACAGATACAGAGTGCGCGTCAGCAATCTGCTTGCAGCGCCCTGGCCATTTGCAGGTGGTTCTGCAGTTTGGGCAGGGTTTCTTCAGCGAAGGCTTTGATTTCCGGTACGTCCGTGCTCTGCGCCTCCTGCTCCAGTTGTTCGATGGCTTCCTGCGTGGTTTTCACCTGGCTGGCGGCGTATGCCTGATCAAAAGAATCGCCCTCCTGCACTTGCGGCATCAAGGCTTTGGCCTTGTCGACCACCTCTTCCCGTGGCGCCACCGGCAGATCCAGTTGCCTGGCGATTTTTGCCAGGTGCTGGTTCGCGGTGGTGCGGTCGTTGATGACGATGATGGTGAAGTCCTTGATCTCTTTGGATTCGGACTTCTGGTGCGCCAGGCGACTGGCTTCGATGTCGGCCATGCCTTTGGCCGAGGCATCGTTGATGAATTCGGCGGGGGACTGGGCAAAGGCACTGCTGGCACACAGGCCCAGTAACGTGGCAAATCCGGTGCTGCATAATCGGGTGGCCATCTGGCTCATGGTCGCGCCCTCCTCTCTATAAATTCAAACGGGAGCTTTCGCTCCCGCCTCTCAATCAAAACCACTTTCACCACTACTTGGATTTCTGGCCACCTTTGCGGCCCATGTCGGGTTTCAAAGGTTCTTTATCGACAGTCGTGGTGGTCGTTTTCCCACCTTTGCGACCGGCTTCAGACGCCTTCGTTCGATCGTTGGCGAAACTTCCCGAGTTCGAGTTTCTTGAGTTAGGCATGATTCTCTACCTCTTGGTGATGATCGCAGCGAGCAGGAGCCCGCATAGGATCTGAATTTCCATCACCGCAAAGGTTTAAAAAAAAACGGGATCGACGCGACGAACGGTGCCGTGGTTTTCAGGCCCCGAGCCGCAGGTGATGCTGGCGTTTGGCTGTGTACATCGCCTCGTCGGCATGGCGGAACAATTGCTTTTCTTCTGTGCCATGCTCGGGGAAATGCGCGACGCCGATGCTCAATTGAATGTTCAGGCTGTGCCCATCCAGCCGCAGCGGTTGCGCCAGGATATGACGGATTTTGCCCGCCACGCTGTCGGCATCTTCCGAGGCCTGGATGCTGTGCAGCAGCACCACGAACTCATCGCCGCCGATACGCGCCACGGTGTCGGTTTCCCGCACGCAGCCTTTCAGGCGATTGGCGACCGCTTGCAGCAGCATGTCGCCGACTGCATGGCCGTGGGTGTCGTTGACTTCCTTGAAGCGGTCAAGGTCGACGTACAACAGCGCCATGCGCCCGCTTTCCGACTTGGCCAGTGCCAGTGAGGCTTTCAGCCGGTCCCGGAGCAACTCGCGATTGGGCAGTTGGGTCAGTTGATCGTATTGGGCCATGCGCTGCAGCCGGGCATGCAACTGCTTGCGCTCGATGGCGGTGGCGACCTGGGCACACACGTACTGCAACAGTTCCTTGTCTTGCTCGGTGTAGCGCTCGCCGCCCGCCACACTTTTGACGATCAGCGCGCCGATGGTGCCTTTCTGAGAGTTCAACGGCACGCCCAGCCAGCACGGCGAATGCTGGCCCGTGACCAGCGCCTCGAATCCGGCGGGGGTGTTTTCCTGATTCGGGGTCAGCAGGATCGGTTGACCGCTGCGGATCACTTCGGCACACAAGCGTCCGGTCACCGTTCCAGGCTGTTCGGGTTGCTGCTCGTTGTCGTCGACGTGGTAAGGGAAATTGAGCTGCGCGCAATGCTCGTCATACAGCGCCACGGAGAAGTTCAGCGCCGGCAGCCATTCACCGATGATCAGGTGGATGCGTTTGAACAACGCCAGCAAATCCTCCGCCGCGTGGGCCGCTTCGGAAATCGCGTACAGCGCCGCTTGTCGGGACTCGGCCTGCTTGCGTTCGGTGATGTCACGGGCCACGGCGATGCGCAGTTGATCGACTTCCGACCAGCGTGCGGACCACAGGATATGCACAACCCGGCCATCCTTGCGCACGTAGCGGTTTTCGAAGTTGAGTTTGGGGTCGCCGCCCATGATCTCGCGCGCGGCGTCGAGGGTGCGCTGGCGGTCGGCGGGATGCACCAGTTCGATCATCGGCTGGCCGACCAACTCGTCAGGCGTGTAGCCGAAAATGCGCTCGCAGGCCGCGCTGACAAAAACAAAGCGACCCTGTTTATCGACCGCGCAAACGGCGTCCAGCAGTAGATCGATGTAACTCGCCGACGGCGCGGAATTTCTGGTTGCCATGGTGCAGAGAGCATGTCCGAACAATGCAGCAATAAAGAACCATCCCTGACCAGTGATGATGCCGCTGACGCGTCCCTGCGATCAGTTTCAAGCCTTGTTCGGCATCAGCCCCGGCAAGGCATGCACCAGGGCGTTGATGGCGAAACCGATAAACATCACCCCGCACAACCGGGTGATCGCCAGTTCATGCCGTTGATACAGGCTGCGCACCTGCCGTGCACCGACGATGCCAATGAGGATAGCGTAGGCGATCAAACCGCCAACGAAGCTCAGAACGATCAGCCAGGGCAACATCGACCAATGCAGCAGTTCCGCTCGGCTGGACAGCAACGCCGTAAAAGTCGCCACCGCCACCGGATAGGCTTTGGGATTGGTCAGACCGAACAGAATGCCGTGCCAGAACGGCTGCCGCGCCGGGCCTTGCGGCACTTCGGCGCTGCTGCGTTTGGCCCGCACTGCGCGCAAACCGAGCCAGAACAGATAGAGCCCGCTGAGCACGCCCAACACGTCAAACGCGGTGCTGCCGATTTCCCGCGCACCGACAATTGCGATCAGCGCGGTGCTGCACCAAACCACGTCCCCGAGCAAATGCCCGCACAAAAAGCCTGCCCCTGCCCTTCGTCCACGCGCTGCACCAATACCGAACACCGCCAAAACGCCGGGCCCGGGCGTGATGCCGTAAATAAAGCCCGAGGCGAGAACGGCCATTAGCAGCGATGGGGTCATCGGGAAATCCTTTTGTACTATCCGGTGAATGGGCGCAAGTCTATATCAGGTCCCGGGGAATCGACTGACTGATCGTCGAAGAACTTCATTCCTGCGTACGGCCGCTGACGACAGGCGGCCAATCGCGACGCCAGGTCGCCGACATGGGCTTCGAGCTTGTGGCCGTCGGGGTCGAGGAAGTAGAACGACGCGCCTTCGCTGCGGTTTTCGCGCCATTCGCGGACGTTGGCGGCTCGAAGACGTTCGACGAATGGCAGGAAGCCGGATGCGCTGATGCTGAAGGCGTAATGGGTGTAGTCGGTGGCGGGCTCGGTGTTGCGTTGCGGATCGAGGGAAAGGCACAGCCACAGGCCGGGTAGCGAAAGATAGGCGCCGGAGTCCCATGTGGCTTCGAGCTGAAGCTGCAGGATGTCGCGATAGAACGCCACGCTGCGGTTCAGGTCGGTGACGGCGAGGGTCAGGTGGCTGAGGCCGGTTAGCATGGGTGATTGACCTCTGATCGGCGTTATAGACCTTTGAAGCCTTGAGGCAGGACGTAGCTTTTACCGTCGTATCGAAGCGTCGTCAGCACCGGTTTGTCTGTTATGGTTTTGGCTACACAAGCCTCCCCCTCGCCCTTGCCGACTTCGCGGGTGGTCACTGTTTTGACGATCAGATCCGCGTAGCCCTGCGAGCTGGTTTTGCCGATTTCGAGTGTACGGGTGTGTTGATAAAGCTCTCCGGCGCAATTGCCATCCCATTCACCGCCGTACTCATAGGTGATGAGCTTATCCAGGACCGGACGCAACCGGTCGCCCTCTTTCACATAGAGCGAGAGCAACTTTTCACTCACGGGATTGACCCGTGACGAGCCATTGAACGTGGCGCGCACGCCAAACGCTCTCAGGTCCGGCGTAAGCTTGTAACGTGCGGTATCGAGTTGCAGGTCCTCAAAGGCGATGGCATCCGACTCAAAAGCCGCAGACTGTTGATACGTCGCCAGCGGTTTCGAAGCGCCAGCCGATACAACGGCAAGGTTGATATCGTATCGACCTTGAGGGCCGTAATCGCTTGCCGAATATCCTGACTCGAACTGCGACAAGGCCGTAATCGTCAGCCCCGGATAAGCCGGCCAGTCTTTGCACACCGAATAGCCGAAATCGCCTGCCAGGAACGGCTTCTCGCAATCAGCGAACGCCTGCGTTGTCATCACCAGACCGCACAGCGCCACACAACTCATCCATCCAGACTTCAATGTCATTCCCTGTTCCTTGAGTGTTTCTACAAACCAGATGATTTCAGGTGCGCACTATCGCCTCCTCTACCCGCCCATTCAACCGGTTCAACGCACTACTTGAGCGCCCCGATCCTGTAGGAGCTGGCTTGCCGGCTCCTACAGGGTTGTGCGTGCTTTGGGAGCGATCGTTATTACCTGCACGCCGCGGTCCTGTGGGAGCTGGCTTGCCGGCGATTGCGGTCTGAAGTTGCAATGCGGTTTTCGAGGGACGCATCGCCAGCAAGCCGGCTCCTACAGGGTTGTGCGTGCTTTGGGAGCGATCGTTACTACCTGCACGCCGCGGTCTTGTAGGAGCCGGCTTGCTGGCGATTGCGGTCTGGGATTGCAATGCGGTTTTCGAGGGACTCATCGCCGGCAAGCCGGCTCCTACAGGGTTGTGCGTACTTTGGGAGCGATCGTTAACTCCTGAACGCCGCGGTCCTGTAGGAGCTGGCTTGCCAGCGATTGCGGTTTGGGATTGCGATGCAGTTTTCGAGGGACTCATCGCCAGCAAGCCGGCTCCTACAGGGTTGTGTACTTCCCTAAAATTTGTCGAGTGTGCGCAGTTTTTGCGGCAACCCCCACAACAACAGCGCAACCGCGATCAGCGCGCAGACGCCGATGACGTACAGCGCCGGTGTGGTGCTGCCGGTCAGGTCTTTGATTCGCCCGACCATGACCGGGCTGACGATGCCGCCGAACTGGCCGAGGGTGTTGATCACCGCGATCCCGCCCGCAGCCCCTGCGCCGGCACCGGCCAGCAGTTTCGGTGGCAGGGTCCAGAAGCTCGGAATCGAGGCGATGATCCCGGCGCCGAGCAAGCCCAGCGCGACGATCAGGAAAGTCGTGTGGTTAGCGAAGATCCCGGCACAGAAGAACCCCAGCGCGCCCACCGCCACCAGCCCGGCGACAAACTTGCGCCGCTCGCCGGTCGAGTCGGACAACCGCCCGATCACCACCATGCTGACAGCGCCGCAGATGTACGGAATCGCCGTCAGCAAACCGATCATCACCGGGCTCTCGGTGCCTGCACTGCGGATCAGTTGCGGTGCCCAGAAGTTCAAGCCGTAGGACGCCACCTGAATCAGGAAGTAGATCAGGCCGAGCGTGAGAAAACCGGGAATCCGCAGCGCGGCGAGCAGCGAGCCACCGCTCTTGTGCGGTTCGTGGTGGGCGATGCGGCTGGCCAGCAACGTCTTCTCCGACGGTGTCAGCCAATGAGCGTCTTCGATGCGGTCCTTGAGCAAGGTCAGCACCAGCAAACCGAGGCCAATGCAGGGCACGCCGCCGAGCAGAAACAGCCAATGCCAGCCGCGCATGTCCAGGAAACCATCGAGGTGTTGCAGCACCAGCCCGGAGAACGGTGCGCCGACCAGCCCGGCAAATGCTGATGACAGGAACAGCATCGAGGTGATGCGCCCACGATAATGCTGCGGGAACCACAGCGTCAGGTAATACAGTACGCCCGGCGCAAAACCCGCTTCCATCGCGCCGATCACGAAGCGCAGCGCGTAGAACTGCCATTCGCTGTTGACGAAGACCATCGCCGCCGTCGCAAGGCCCCAGGACATCATGATTCGGGCGATCCAGCGTCGGGCGCCGACCTTGTACAGCATCATGTTGCTCGGCACTTCGAAGATCACGTAACCGACCACGAACAGCCCGGCGCCGAGGCCGTACGCGGTGTCGCTCAGGCTCAGGTCGGCCTGCAACTGGAACTTGGCGAAGCTGATGTTGATACGGTCGAAAAAGGCGAACAGGTAGCAGACCATGATCAGCGGCATCAGGCGCCAGGCGACTTTGCTGACCAGGGCTTTTTCTTCGTCGTGGCTAACGGACGGGCTCGCGCCCGCCTCCAGTACGTTAAGGCTCATGCTGTTTCTCCAGGCGGACTTCCCGTGGGTGTCCGATTGTTTTTGTTGTCTGGTTTGTTGTGGTTCGTTCTGTAGGAGCGAGGCTTGCCCGCGAAGGCGGTGTGTCAGTCGTTAGAAATGTTGAATGACAGGCCGCCTTCGCGGGCAAGCCTCGCTCCTACAGGGGTGTTGGGTGAGTCAGGAAGGCACCGGGTGCAGGTCGCAATTGCGGCCGGCCTTGGCCAGTTGTCCGGGGACTTCGTGGCCGAGCAGCGCGGGTAATCCTCGCGACAGATTCAGCAACAATGGCAGATCGATGCCGGTATGAATGCCGATTTCATCGCACAGGTTGACCAGGTCTTCGGTGCAGATATTGCCCGAGGCACCGGGTGCAAACGGGCAACCACCGAGCCCGCCGAGGGCCGCGTCGAAGCGTCGGGCACCCGCCTCGTAAGCCGCCAGCACATTGCACAAACCGAGGCCGCGGGTGTTGTGGAAATGCAGGGTCAGATCCGCTGGCGAAACCCGCTGCAACACCCGCCGCACCAGCCGATCCACCTGCCGTGGATTGGCCATGCCAGTGGTGTCGGCCAAGGTGATGCCCTGAATCCCGAGCTCCTGATATTCATCGACGATTTGCAGCACGCGGTCCTCATCAATCTTGCCCTCGAACGGGCAACCGAAAGTGGTAGCGATGCTGCCATTCAGTCGCACAGGGGTATCGCCCACGTATTGCACGATCTCGCCGAACGCGGCCAATGAAGCTTCGCAACGCATGCGCATGTTGGCCAGGTTGTGGGTCTGGCTGGCGGACATCACCAGGTTCAGCTCATCGGCGCGACACGCCAATGCCCGTTGCGCGCCCTTGAGGTTGGGGATCAACGCGACATAGATCACCCCCGGTTGGCGGATGATGCCCTTGAACACCAGCTCACCATCGCGCAGTGCGGGGATGGCCTTGGGCGACACGAACGAGCCGGCTTCGATGCGGCTGAATCCAGCCAGTGACAGCTGATCGATCAGCGCGATTTTGTCGACCGTTTCCACCCAGGTCGGCTCTATCTGCAAGCCGTCGCGCGGGGAGACTTCCTGAACGATCAGGCTCTCGGAAAAATCAGTGATCATTGCACCACCCCTTCAGTTTTCAGGCGTTCGATGTCCGCATCCGTCAGGCCCAGCCCCGCGAGAATCCCGTCGGTGTGCTGGCCCAGGCCCGGCCCCGACCAGTTCACGCCGCCGGGGGTTTCGGAAAGTTTGGGCACGATGCCCGGCATCTTCACTTTCGCGCCGCCGGGCAGGTCGGCGCTGAGCAACATGTCCCGCGCCTGATAGTGCGGGTCGGCGACGATGTCGGCCACGGAATAGATGCGCCCAGCCGGTACTTCAGCGGCCTCCAGGGCCGCCAGCACGTCATCGATGGGCAGGCTGCTGGTCCAGTGGGTGATGGCGGCGTCGAGCACATTGCTTTTCAAGGCGCGGCCATCGTTGTGGGCAAACTCTGGCGCTTCGGCCAGATCGCGGCGACCGATCACTTCCATCAATCGTTTGTAGATCGGGTCGCTGTTACCGGCGATCACCACGTAGGCGCCATCGGCCGTCAGGTAGGTGTTGGACGGCGCGATGCCCGGCAAGGCACCGCCGCTGCGTTCACGGACATGACCGAGCATGTCGTATTCCGGCACCAGGCTTTCCATGACATTGAACACGCTTTCGGCCAGCGACACATCGACCACTTGCCCGCCGCCCTGCCCGGTCTTGACCCGCAGCAGCGACATCAACGCACCGATCACCGCGTGCAAAGACGCCAGGGAATCACCGAGGCTGACACCCACCCTCGCCGGTGGCGAACCGGGGGTGCCGGTGGTGTAGCGAATGCCGCCCATGGCCTCGCCGATGGCGCCGAAACCCGGGCGGTCGCGGTAGGGGCCGGTCTGGCCGTAACCGGAAATGCGTACCAGCGTCAGGTTGGGATTGAGCGCGTGCAGCACGTCCCAGCCCAGGCCGAGTTTTTCCAGGGCGCCGGGGCGCAGGTTTTCGATCAGCACGTCGGCGCTGGTCGCCAGTTGCTTGACCAGTTCGATGCCTTCGGGGGATTTCAGATTCAGCGCCAGGGACTTCTTGTTACGCGATTGCAGGTACCACCACAGCGAGGTGCCCTCGTGCAGCTTGCGCCATTTGCGCAGCGGGTCGCCCTGGCCCATGGCTTCGATCTTGATCACTTCGGCGCCGAACTCGGCGAGCATGCGGGCGGCGAACGGCGCGGCGATCAGCGTGCCGATTTCGATCACTTTGATTGCGCTCAGGGGGGCAGTCATCGCGGGGTACCTCTTATTCTTGGAATATGCGCCAAGGCTAGAGGAGCGAGGGGAATGGAATCCAACCTTCAGTTGGCAACGGGCGTTCGCCAAACGCGAACGGTCGGTAGAGGAATTGCCGCGACCTCAGGTCAGTCTTCGCGGGCAAGCCTCGCTCCTACAGGTTTGCGAGATCCCTGTAGGAGCGAGGCTTGCCCGCGAAGGCGCCGGACCTGCCAACAATAATCTCAACCCTGCCCGCGCAACTGCTCAAACAACATCCGGCTCACCGGCGACAACGCCGCTTCATCGCGCACGACGATGATCAACGCCCGATCCGACCAGTCATCCGTCAACGGCACCGCATGCAAACCCAACGCCCGCCCAAACAGTTCATAAGCCTTCTGCGGCAAAATCCCGATGCCCATGTTGGCCTGGACCATCCGGCACATCGCATCGAACCCCGGCACATGAATCCGAAGCCGCAGCACTTTGCCCGCCTGACGCGCGGCTGCGTGGGTGCGCATGTTGATGGAACTGGCGGCGTGCAGGCCGACGTAATCGCTGTCCAGCGTATCGGCGAACGCCAGGCTGGAACGGCTGGCCAAGGGATGATCCGGCAACATCAACACCACCAGTTTGTCCTGGCGATACAGCACGCTGTGCAGACCTTTCACATCACTGTCGCTGGAACAGATCCCGAGGTCCGCCACGCCATCCAGCACCCCTTGAATCACCCCGCTGCTGGGGCGTTCTTCGAGGTCGCTCTTGACCTGCGGATGACGTTCGGAAAAGTCCCTCAGGTCTTCCGGCAGGAATTGAATGATCGCCGACAGGTTGGCGAGCATCCGCACATAGCCGCGAATACCGTGGCTGTGCTCACCCAACTCCAGGCCCATTTTCTCGACGTTGAACAACATCTGCCGAGCGTGGTGCAACAGGGTTTCGCCGGCCGGTGTCAGGGTCATGCCTTTGGCCTGACGCACAAACAGACTGATGCCCAGCGCCTCCTCCAACTCCATCAACCGCTTGCTCGCCGCCGACACCGCAATCGCTTCGCGCGCAGCGGCACGGGTCAGCGTGCCTTCTTCGTGGACGGCGACGAACAGTTGAAGGGTCATCAGATCGAGACGGCGGATCAGGCTTTTTTGCAGCATGGAGGGCTCGATGGTTTTGGGGGTGGCGGAGTCGGGAGGATATCGCCATTGAGGTCAGGCAACACAAAACCATGGACGATTCGTCCGCGACCGGTCACCTCGGTATAGTCTTGCCGCAATCAAAACGCCCGACTGAAAACATCACCCAAGGCTTTCCATGAAGAGCAGCACCACCCTCCTCGTCACCTGCAGCACGGTTTTTCTCGCGCAGTTAGGCATGAGCATTTACCTGCCGGCGCTGCCGGAGATGGCTCGGTATCTGTCTGCCGACGCCTCGCAGGTTTCGTGGGGACTGGCCGTGTATCTGATCGGCATGGCGCTGCCGATGCTGTTCTGGGGCAGCCTTGGTCAGCGCATCGGCCGAAAACCGGTGCTGCTGGCGGCGCTTGGTATTTATGGGGTGGGCAACCTTGCGCTGCCCTTGGGCCAGACGCTGGAATCCTTTCTCTTTTTCAGACTGGTTCAGGGCATCGGCGCCAGCGGAATTTCGGTCATGGCCCGGGTGTTGATCCGTGACAGTTTTCGTGGTGACCTGTTGGCCAAAGCCCTGTCCTGGCTTTCGATTTCTTTCGTGGTGGCGCTGGGGATCGGCCAGTATCTGGGGTCGGTCATCCAGGTCGCGTTGGGCTGGCCGGCGATTTTCTACCTGCTGGGCAGTGTGAGTCTGTTGCTGGCGATGGTCGTGGCACGGGTCACGTTCCCGGTGCGGGTGGAGGACACTGTTCAGTCGTCCGCGTGGCCGAGCTATTGGCGCATTCTGCGTGATAGGGCCTTTCTGCTGCCGGCGCTCACCGGTGGGTTGGGTTATGGGGTGATCATCGCCTTCAACACCGCGGCGCCACTGATTCTGCAAGGACCGTTCAACTGGTCGGCCGTGGAATACGGGCTGTTGGGCTGGCCCATTAGCGCGGGGTATTTTCTCGGGGCATTGGCGGTCAACGGTCTGGTGCTGCGCACCGGTCAGCGTCGGATGATGACGGCGGGGGTGGGGCTGGTGCTGGCCGGCAGTGCGGTAATGTTGCTGGGGAGCATCGCCGGCACTTCGATTGCGCTGTTGTTCTGGTTGCCCTACTGCGTAGCGGTGTTCGGCCAGTCGTTGAATTACCCGATCAGCCTGGCGCTGGCCAACGACGGTTCGCCGGTCGGCGGTGCGTATGCGATGGCGTTGAGCGGGTTCATCCATCAACTGATGGCTGCCGTCATCGGTGGTATCGCGAGCCTGATCGCCAGTCAGCAGGCATGGCCGTTGTCACTGTTATGCACGTTGCTGGCCCTGGGCGCGATGCTCTGCGTGATCATCGCGCCCGGCCGTAAAACCGCTTAGAACGCGCTGCGGAAAATCTCCTCGATCTGCCGCTGATCCGCTGCACGTGGGTTGGTCACGCCGCACGCGTCTTTCAAGGCGTTGCTGGCGAGCGTCGGGATGTCGTTGAGGCGGGCACCGAGTTCACGCAATCCGGCGGGGATTTCCACATCCCTGGCCAGGCTGCGGATCGCCGTGATGGCTGCCTGCGCGCCCTCTTCCGGGCTGAAGCCGCGAATATCGGCGCCCATTGCGTGGGCCACGTCGGTCAGGCGTTCGGCGCACACCAGCGCGTTGAAACTTTGCACATGCGGCAACAGCACGGCGTTACAGACACCATGGGGCAAGTCGTAGAAACCACCCAACTGGTGGGCCATCGCATGCACGTAGCCAAGGGACGCATTGTTGAACGCCATGCCTGCGAGGAACTGTGCGTAAGCCATGTTTTCCCGCGCGGCCAGGTCGCTGCCATCGCGCACGGCCAGGCGCAGGTTGCTGCTGATCAGCGTCATCGCCTTCAGCGCGCAGGCATCGGTGATCGGGTTGGCAGCGGTGGACACGTAGGCTTCGATGGCGTGGGTCAGCGCGTCCATGCCGGTGGCGGCGGTCAGGCTTTTGGGCATGGCGACCATCAGCGCCGGGTCGTTGACCGATAGCAGCGGCGTGACGTTGCGGTCGACGATGGCCATTTTCACGTGACGGGTTTCGTCAGTGATGATGCAGAATCGCGTCATCTCGCTGGCGGTGCCGGCGGTGGTGTTGATGGCGATCAACGGCAGTTGCGGCTTCTCGGATTGATCGACGCCTTCGTAATCGCGAATCTGCCCGCCATTGGTCGCACACAACGCGATGCCTTTGGCGCAGTCGTGGGGCGAACCACCGCCCAGCGACACCACAAAATCACAGCGACTTTCCTTGAGCAGGCCCAGCCCGCTCTCGACGTTGGCGATGCTCGGGTTGGGCTTGGCGCCGTCGAAGATGACCGAGTCGATGTCTTTCATTGCCAGCCTCTCGGCGATCATCGCAGCCACGCCCGCCTTGGCCAGCCCGGCGTCGGTGACGATCAGCGCCTTTTTAAAACCGTACTTGCCGATGGCGTCCATGGCCTCGTCGAGGCAACCAATACCCATGATGTTCACGGCGGGGATGAAAAACGTGCTGCTCATGGCGAATCTCCAGGTCTGGGCCGTATCGGCGGTTCGATCCGGCGGATACCCACAGGATCGACCCATCGGCGCGGCGTTAACTTGATCTGGCTCAAGTCCGGGTCGTGATAAAGTCGCCGCCCATCCGACCTTTTGCTTTTTGAGACGACGACCGCAATGACCGATTTCCAGGATGTCGATGCCCAACTTGAAGACTGGAACGCCCTGCGCGCCACCGCCTCGATCAGCGGCCTGCTGGTGGGCAACGGCGCCAGCCGCGCGGTCTGGGACGATTTCGGCTACGACTCGCTGTTCGAAAACGCCCGCACCGTCGAAGAAAAACCCCTGAGCCAGTCCGAACTCAGCGTGTTCGACGCGATGCAAACGCGCAGTTTCGAGCAGGTGCTGGGTGCGCTGAAAACCACCAGCCGGGTGAACAAGGCCCTGGCCGTCAGCTCCGCCGCACCGCGCAATCGCTACTACGCGATCAAGGAAGCGCTGATCAACACCGTGCACGCGGTGCACATCCCGTGGCGACTGGTGGTGCCTTCGACGCTGGCGACGATCAATCAGGAACTGGGCCGTTACCGGACGGTGTTCACCACCAATTACGACTTGCTCAACTACTGGGCGATCCAGCACCAGCCGGATGCGATCACCGACCTGTTCCAGGGTGCCGAGCCAGGGTTTGATTTGAGCGCCACGGCGACCAATAAAACCCGTCTGCTGTACCTGCACGGCGGTTTGCATCTGGTGCGTAATCAGGACGGCACGGCGCGCAAACTGATGTCGACCGAAGGCACGCTGCTGGGCAGCTTTGCGATCAACAACACGATCAAGACGCTGGATGACGTGCCGCTGTTTGTGAACGAAGGGCCGAGTGCAGACAAGCTCAAGACCATCCGCAGCTCGGATTATCTGTCGTTTTGCTATGACCAGTTATTGGGGCATGCCGAGGGGTTGTGCGTCTTCGGGCATGCGCTGGGCGAGCAGGACAGCCACATCATTCATGCGCTGCGCCAGGCGAAACCCAAGGTGGTGGCGATTTCGATTTATCCGCGCAGCAAGGCGTTTATCCAGCATCAGAAGCGGCATTACGCGAAGGTGTTTGAGGGGACCGGATCGGAGCTGCGGTTTTTTGATTCGAAGACGCATGCGCTTGGAAGTCCCAAGCTCACCGTTCCCGTCGAGGTCTAACACCGATTTTGTAGGAGCCGGCTTGCTGGCGATGGCGGTGGGTCAGTCAATGCAGATGTTGATTGACCCACCGCTATCGCCAGCAAGCTGGCTCCTACAGGGGTGTGCGGTGTTTGCGAAAACGCCCATTCATGCAGCTCACTCTTCAGCGCTATGCACCACCACCAGCAACTGCGCCTGAACCTCGCCCACTGAGCGGATCCGGTGCGGTTTCTGCGCATTGAAGTGCAACGCATCACCGCGTTCGAGCAGCACGCGCTCGTTCATGAAGTCCACTTCCACCTGCCCTTCGTGGACAAACAGAAACTCCTCCCCCACGTGTTCCTTGAAGGTTTTGTCCGCGAATTCGAACGGCGGATAAATGATAAACGGCAGCAGACTGCGCTCACTCACCTGATGCGCCAGCACCGCATAGCCGGGGCTCTCATCATTGGCCGCCAGCGACTGACGCTCATGGCTGCGCACCAGGCTGTAGCTATCGAGGCTGACGCTGTCTTCGGAGAACAATTCCTCGACCTTGACGTTCAGCGCCTTGGCCAGTTTCAGCGCAGCCGCGATGGACGGGGTATTCAACCCGCGCTCGACTTTCGACAGATAGCTCTTGGTCATCCCGGATTTTTCTGCCAGGGCCTCGAGCGTCACGCCCAATTTTTTTCTCAGTAATTTCAAACGGATAGACATGCAGAACGATTAATCCATCGAGGAGGCAACGATTCATCCTTGCCAATGACACAAAGTGTCATATAGCATCATTTGTGTCATTTGCATTCACCAAGGCCTTGCGAGCAACGAGTGAACGGCAAATCCGACGTCCATTGAACCACCCAAAGGACACCGATATGGCCAAGACCTTAGCATTACCCAAAGAGCAACTGGTCAAGCAAGCGCTGACCCAGATGCAAAATACCCTGGCAGATAATACGTGGACCGACCGGCAAAAGCTGGCCCTGACGTGCCGCATTCTGTTCGAGCACGGCCACGACTCTGGCCTGGCCGGGCAGATCACCGCCCGTGGCCCGCAGCCCGGCACTTACTACACTCAACAACTGGGCCTGGGTTTCGACGAAATCACCGCCAGCAACCTGCTGCTGGTCAACGAAGACCTGGAAGTGCTTGAAGGCCACGGCATGCCCAACCCGGCCAACCGTTTCCACAGTTGGGTGTACCGCGCCCGACCGGACGTGAACTGCATCATTCACACGCACCCGACGCACGTCGCGGCGCTGTCGATGCTCGAAGTGCCGCTGCAGATTTCCCACATGGACCTCTGCCCGCTCTACGACGACTGCGCGTTTCTCGAAGGCTGGCCGGGTGTGCCGGTCGGTAACGAAGAAGGCGAGCTGATTGCCGGCGCCCTCGGCGACAAGCGCGCGGTCCTGCTGTCGCACCACGGCCAGTTGTCCACCGGCACGACCATCGAAGAAGCCTGTGTGATCGCGCAACTGATCGAACGCGCCGCGAAGCTGCAACTGTTGGCGATGAGCGCCGGGACCATCAAGCCGATCATTCCGGAACTGGGCCGTGAAGCCCACGACTGGATCTCGAAACCCAAGCGCCATGGCGCTGCGTTCAACTACTACGCTCGGCAGAACCTGCGCCAACACGCCGATTGCCTGAACTGAACCCACGCATTTTCAAGAGGAGCGTCGCCATGTCGACCCCAACTATTCACGGCATCATCGGCTACACCATCACCCCGTTCACCGCCAATGGCGAAGGCGTTGATCTCGACGCGCTCGGACGTTCCATCGACCGTCTGATCGACGACGGCGTCCACTCGATCGCGCCGCTGGGCAGCACCGGCGAAGGCGCCTACCTGAGCGACGCGGAGTGGGACCAGGTCAGCGAGTTCAGTATCAAGCACGTGGCCAAACGGGTGCCGACCATCGTCAGCGTATCCGACCTGACCACCGCCAAAGCGGTGCGCCGCGCACGTTTCGCCGAAGCCCATGGCGCCGACGTGGTGATGGTCTTGCCGACGTCTTACTGGAAACTCAGCGAGGCGGAAATCCTCGCCCATTACCGCGCCATCGGCGACAGCATCGGCGTGCCGATCATGCTCTACAACAACCCGGCCACCAGCGGCACGGACATGTCGGTCGACCTGATCCTGCGCATCGTCAACACCGTGGACAACGTGACCATGGTCAAGGAGAGCACCGGCGACATCCAGCGCATGCACCAATTGCAACGGCTCGGCGAGGGTCAGGTGCCGTTCTACAACGGCTGCAATCCGCTGGCGCTGGAGGCGTTTGCAGCGGGTGCGAAAGGCTGGTGCACGGCGGCGCCGAACCTGATTGCGCAGCTCAATCTCGATTTGTATGACGCGGTTTTGGCCAACGATCTGAGCAAGGCGCGTGAACTGTTCTATCGCCAGTTGCCGTTGCTGGACTTCATTTTGAAGGGTGGGCTGCCGGCGACGATCAAGGCCGGTTTGCGTGCGACCGGGCTGGAGGTGGGCGATCCACGGTTGCCGGTGTTTCCGTTGGGTGAGACTGGGCTGAGTCAGCTTCAAGGCTTGTTGAACGCGTTACGCTGATCACCAAACCCTGTAGGAGCCAGCTTGCTGGCGATGGTGTGTCAGTCGACACCTGTGTAGCTGACACACCATCGCCGGCAAGCCGGCTCCTACAAGGGTTTTGTGTTGTTAGAGCACCGGCAAGGTCTTGTCCTTGATCACGGTGGTCGGGCCGTTGGTCTTCACGCTGGCAATGCCTTTTTCCCGCGCGGCCTCGGAAGAATAGGCCTCGCTGCTGCCGATGATCTCGTGGTTGGCAGCCTTGAGGTTGAAATACGGATGGCCATCCTTGGTAGTCTTTTTCTCGTAGCGCTCATCCAGCGGGCTGTTCTTCTGCACTGAGGCGATGCCGTTTTCGGCGGCGCTGCGAGTGGTGTAGTGCTCGCTGTTCAGAATGGTTTCGGCATTCGCCGCTTTCAGCACGAAGCGAAACTGGCCGTTGCTGGTTTTGCTCAACTCATACCATCCAGACATAATTTTTCTCCTTGGCGATTGAGGGGTTTCGCGCTTCAGAGTAAAGACCAGCCATGGATTTTTGTCGCCTGAACCGGCCTCTTCGCGGGCAAGTCGAATCGTCGCACCGCTCGCTCCTACAGGAACGCGTTCCCCTGTAGGAGCGAGGCTTGCCCGCGAATGGGTCGACACGGTCCGGGCTATTTCACCACTGCACGCACCACCGACAACTCCGGCGCCTGCACCCGCCGTTGCGACAAATACCGCGTACAACTCACCCGCAAGAACGAAGCAAAATTCACCACTTCCCCGCGATAATCCATCACCTCTTCATACAGCTTGGCAATCAACTGGTTGGTGGTCATGCCGTCGACCTCGGCGATTTCGCTGAGGATGTCCCAGAACTGATTCTCCAGCCGCAGAGTGGTGACCACCCCGCAGATGCGCAGCGAGCGGGAGCGCGATTCGTAGAGAATCGGGTCGGCCTTGACGTAGAGCTCGCACATGAAAAAGTCCCTCGTTACAGCGTGATTTTGGTGCCCAGCAACCCGAGGAAACCGGCGAGCCAGCTCGGGTGGGCCGGCCAGGCCGGAGCAGTGGCCAGATTGCCTTGAACGTGACCTTCCGTCACCGGGATATCGATAAACGTACCGCCGGCCAAGCGTACTTCCGGTGCGCAAGCCGGGTAGGCGCTGCATTCGCGACCTTCCAGAACTCCCGCCGCCGCCAGTAATTGCGCACCGTGGCACACGGCGGCGATCGGTTTGCCGGCCTTGTCGAAGGCACGCACCAGGTCCAGGACTTTTTCGTTCAGGCGCAGGTATTCCGGGGCACGACCGCCGGGGATCAGCAGCGCGTCGTAGTCGGCTTCAGCGACCTTGGCAAAATCGAAGTTCAAGGCAAACAGATGGCCGGGCTTTTCGCTGTAGGTCTGGTCGCCTTCGAAGTCGTGGATCGCCGTGCGCACGGTCTGGCCGGCGGATTTGTCCGGGCAGACGGCGTGCACCGTGTGGCCGACCATCAACAATGCCTGGAACGGCACCATCACTTCGTAGTCTTCGACGTAATCGCCGACCAGCATCAGGATTTTCTTGGCAGCCATGGGGAGGACTCCTCTGGGGAAATGCTTAGGAGTATTCAAGGTAGTCGTTATCCAGAGGGGCGGGTAATAACCAGCTACTACTTGAAGACCGCGTTATCGTTCATCGCGAGCAGGCTCGCTCCCACAGGGGAACGCATTCCAAATGTGGGAGCGAGCCTGCTCTCGATGGGGCCCTCAAACTGTACGGATAACTCTGCGCCTAGCTGTAACAGCGGCCGCCACCGGATTTATGGCTAGATGAAGACACTTCCCGCCACCCTGAACTCTGGTTCCCATCATGTCCACGCGCGAAAACACCGGCATGGCCCTCGGCCTGCTCGGCGTTGTGATTTTCAGCCTGACCCTGCCCTTCACACGGATCGTCGTGCAGGAACTCCATCCGTTGCTCAACGGCCTCGGCCGTGCGTTGTTCGCGGCGATTCCGGCGGCGCTGTTGTTGCTGTGGCGCAGGGAAAAATGGCCGACCTGGAAACAGGTCAAAGGCCTGACGCTGGTGATCGCCGGCGTGATCCTTGGCTTCCCGGTTTTATCCGCCTGGGCGATGCAGACCTTGCCCGCGTCCCACGGCGCACTGGTCAACGGCCTGCAACCCTTGTGCGTGGCGCTGTACGCCGCGTGGTTGTCCCACGAACGCCCGTCGAAAGCCTTCTGGGCCTGTGCCGCGCTGGGCAGTGCGCTGGTGCTGGGTTACGCGCTGATCAGCGGTGCCGGGAGCATTCAGGCCGGTGATTTGCTGATGCTCGGCGCGATTGCCGTAGGCGGTCTGGGGTATGCCGAAGGGGGACGCTTGGCCAAGGAGATGGGTGGCTGGCAGGTGATCTGCTGGGCGCTGGTGCTGTCGACGCCGCTGTTGATCGGACCGGTGGTGTACCTGGCGCTGCAACACCAGGGCGAAATTTCGGCCAAGACCTGGTGGGCCTTTGGTTATGTTTCGCTGTTCTCGCAGTTCATCGGCTTCTTCGCCTGGTACGCCGGGCTGGCCATGGGTGGCATTGCCCGGGTCAGTCAGATCCAGCTGTTGCAGATCTTCTTCACCATCGCGTTTTCGGCGTTGTTCTTCGGTGAACACATCGAACCGATCACCTGGCTGTTTGCTGCCGGGGTGATCGTGACGGTGATGTTGGGGCGTAAAACGGCGGTCAAACCCGCTCGCATAGCCACCGCGTAACTCTGACCGCCCCCGGAATGCACTGACACAACTCAATCCTGTAGGAGCCGGCTTGCCGGCGATGGCGTCCATGAAATCGCCATCGCCGGCAAGCCGGCTCCTACAAGGTGTTTCAGAGGTATTTGTCAGCGCGCAGCAGGGTTTCCAGGCAATGTTCGGTGATGTGGTAGAAATCCTTCAGCTCCTGAATTTTCACCAACAACTGCGCCGGGTCCACCGGCTCGGCGCGCTTGACCGCCAGGATCATCTTGTTCTTGTTGGTGTGGTCCAGTGAGATGAACTCGAAGACCTTGGTTTCGTAACCGCAGGCTTCAAGAAACAACGCACGCAAACTGTCGGTAACCATTTCCGCTTGCTGACCCAGGTGCAAACCGTATTGCAGCATCGGCTTGAGCAGCGCCGGGCTCTGGATTTGCAGGCGGATCTGCTTGTGGCAGCACGGCGAGCACATGATGATCGACGCGCCGGAACGAATGCCGGTGTGGATCGCATAATCAGTGGCGATGTCGCAGGCATGCAGCGCGATCATCACGTCCAGCTCGCTCGGCGCCACACTGCGCACGTCACCGCACTTGAACACCAGCCCCGGGTGTTCCAGCTTCGCGGCGGCGGCGTTGCACAGGTTGACCATTTCTTCACGCAGTTCGACGCCGGTCACTTCGCCTTCGGCGTTCAAGGTGTTGCGCAAATAGTCGTGGATCGCGAACGTCAGGTAGCCCTTGCCCGAACCGAAGTCCGCGACCCGCACCGGTTTGTCCAGCGCCAGCGGCGAGGTGGTCAGGGCATGGCTGAAGACTTCGATGAACTTGTTGATCTGCTTCCACTTGCGCGACATCGCCGGGATGAGCTCGTGCTTGCTGTTGGTCACACCGAGGTCGGCGAGGAACGGTCGGCTGAGATCGAGGAAGCGGTTTTTCTCGCGGTTGTGCTCGGCGGACGGCACTTCGCGCAATTGCTGAGGTTTGCTCTTGAACAGCGAAGACTTGCCCTTTTTGCTGTATTCGAGCTGGGCTTCGTCGGTCAGCGATAACAAATGCGCATTTTTGAACGAGGCCGGCAGCAACGCGGCGATGGTCGCCACGCCCTCAGCCAGCGGCAGGTTCTTGGTGATGTCGCGGTTTTTGTAGCGGTAGACGAAGGACAGGCAAGGCTGATCTTTGACCGTCAGTTGCTTGATGATCAACCGTTGCAGATCCGCTTCGGTGCCGACGTACTTGGCCAGCACCAGTTTGATGAAGGCATTGGCGTCGAGGCTGGTTTGCAGCAGGTCGATGAACTGGGCATGGTGATCCGGCGCGAGGCTGGCGGGAGTGGCGGTGACGGACATGGAAAAAACGGCCTCGGGCGGAGCGAATCGGGAATGGCGGGTATTTTAGGGGGGATAAGGATTGAGGGCACGGGTAATTTCCCGAACGGTTCAGCATGTGAACGCATTCCCCTGTGGGAGCGAGCCTGCTCGCGATGGTCGTCAACGATGACGCGTGCTGTCTGGGTCAACGCGGAGCCTGTACGTTTTTCGCGAGCAGGCTCGCTCCTACAGGGGAATGCGTCAGCCTAGAACCACCAACCGGTTCGGCAGTTCATTGCGCACGTGGGTCACCGGCACATGCACCTTGAGCAGCTCACCGCACGCTTCCACGCACGTCACAAAACCCTGCAACGTCTGCCCCTGTTTCACCTGCTGGGTGAACGCCGCCACAATGGCGTCCCAGTTCTTGTTGTCCAGCCGTTTGGAAATCCCTTCGTCCACCAGGATTTCCACATAGCGCTCGGCCTCGCAAACGAAAATCAGCATGCCGGTGCTGCCGACGGTGTGGTGCAGGTTTTGCTCCAGGAACTGCCGGCGCGCCAGGTTCGAGGCGCGCCAGTGACGCACCGAGCGTGGGATCAGGTGCGTGGTGACTTTCGGAATGCGGAACACCAGGCACAGCACAATGAAGGTGAGCCATTGCACCAGCAGCAGGCTGTGCATGGTCAGCCAGCCGGTCAAATAATGCACGACACCCGGCACCACCAGCGCCAGCAGGCTGGCCCATAGCAGCGGGATGTACGCATAGTCGTCGGCACGGGCTGCAAGCACCGTCACCAGCTCGGCGTCGGTGTCGCGCTCGACCCGGGCGATTGCCTCGGCGACTTTGCGTTGTTCGTGTTCAGTCAGTAATGCCATGTCTTAAAGTGCTCGTTCATTATTGTTATCACCAGCCGCCCGACGAACCGCCGCCCCCGAAACTGCCCCCGCCGCCGCTGAAGCCCCCGCCTCCACCGCCGCCACCCCCAAAACCTCCACCGCCGAAACCACCACTCGAACCGCCCGACCCGCCTCGGCCCGCCGGCAGAATCCCGAACATCTGCAAGACGAATATCGTCAGGATGAACAGCACCACCAGAAACACGAAAATCCCCGGGTGTCGGGAAACAAAATCCCCGTCCTGATCGCCGCCCGACTCATAAATAGTCGACGGTTCATCCAGCGGGCTGCCGCCCAACACCACCAGCATCGCCGCGACCCCGTCGCTGATGCCCTTGCTGAAGTTTCCGGTCTTGAACGCCGGGGTGATCACCTGATGGATGATCACCGAACTCTGCGCATCGGTCAGGCGATCTTCCAGGCCATAACCGACTTCGATCCGCAGTTTGCGCTCATCACGGGCGACGATCAGCAGCGCGCCATTGTTCTTGTCCTTCTGGCCGATGCCCCAATGGCGCCCGAGTTGGTAACCGAAGTCGGCAATCTCGGCGCCCTGCAAGTCCGGCAACGTCACCACCACCAACTGCTCGCCAGTGGCCTTTTCATGGGCATTGAGCTGTTGCGTCAGCTGCTCGCGCACCGACGGCTCGATCATCCCGGCGTTGTCCACCACCCGCCCGGTCAACTCCGGAAACTTCAGCTCGGCCTGGGCCGTGGCAGCAAACACCCAAAGCAACAGCGCCAGGCCCACATTCAACACGCGCATTGGCAACCTCATCCGTGGTAATGCTTCAAGCCGGTCAGAACTTCACTTCAGGCGCTTTCTCGGCACCGGGGGTGGTGGCTTCAAAGGTTTCGCGGATCGGCAAGTCGCTGTACATCACGGTGTGCCACAAGCGTCCCGGGAAAGTGCGGATTTCGGTGTTGTAGTTCTGCACCGCGAGAATGAAATCGCGACGCGCCACGGCGATGCGATTCTCGGTGCCTTCCAGTTGCGATTGCAACGCCAGGAAATTCTGGTTGGCCTTGAGGTCCGGGTAACGCTCGGACACCACCATCAAACGGCTCAAGGCGCCGGTCAACTGATCCTGCGCCTGCTGGAACTGCTTGAGTTTCTCGGGGTTGTCGAGGGTGCTGGCATCCACCTGAATGGACGTCGCCTTGGCCCGGGCTTCGATCACCGCGGTCAGGGTTTCCTCCTCGTGTTTCGCATAGCCCTTGACGGTTTCCACCAGGTTGGGGATCAGGTCGGCGCGGCGCTGGTACTGGTTCTGCACCTGGCCCCAGGCGGCCTTGGCCTGTTCGTCGAGGGTCGGAATATTGTTGATGCCGCAACCGGCCAGCAACGTGGTCAGCAACATCAAGGCTGCGACCTGCAGGCTCGACCGAGTGTGATGTCGTACATTCATCTGGTTGACGCTCCCGTGCACATTCCGTTGATAAAACAACCAGCAACCTCCTGACCGGACTCTTCGGGCATAATCTGCCGCCGCCACTGGATTGCATCGAGCCAATGGGCTAAAAGATGCCCCTGCGCAAAAACACTGCGCAAGTGTGCCCGCATTTACTTGAACAACAATAGTCGCTCCCTAAATTTTGGCTGACCGGCGCGTATTCACTGCCGTTTGGGCTTTTGAGAAAACCATTCATGAAGAAGCTGTGTTTGCTGGGCCTGTTCGTCAGCCTGGCCAGTCATAACGTATTGGCCGCCACGACGCCCACACCTCTGGAGAACAAGGACGCTTTCATCAGCAACCTGATGAAGCAGATGACCCTCGATGAAAAAATCGGCCAGTTGCGCCTGATCAGCATCGGCCCGGAAATGCCTCGGGAGCTGATCCGCAAGGAAATTGCCGCCGGTAACATCGGCGGTACGTTCAACTCGATCACCCGCCCGGAAAACCGTCCGATGCAGGACGCTGCGATGCGCAGCCGGTTGAAGATCCCGATGTTCTTCGCCTACGACGTGATCCACGGCCACCGCACGATTTTCCCGATCCCTATCGCCCTCGCTTCGAGCTGGGACATGGACGCCATCGGCCTGTCCGGGCGCATCGCCGCCAAGGAAGCCGCGGCGGACAGCCTCGACATCACCTTCGCGCCGATGGTCGACATCTCCCGTGACCCGCGTTGGGGCCGCACCTCCGAAGGCTTCGGCGAAGACACCTATCTGGTGTCGCGCATTGCCGGCGTCATGGTCCGGGCCTTCCAGGGCACCGGCGCGAACGCGGCCGACAGCATCATGGCCAGCGTCAAGCACTTCGCCTTGTACGGCGCGGTCGAGGGTGGTCGCGACTACAACGTCGTCGACATGAGCCCGGTCAAGATGTACCAGGACTACCTGCCACCGTACCGCGCGGCGATTGACGCCGGTGCCGGCGGCGTCATGGTTGCGTTGAACTCGATCAACGGCGTGCCGGCCACCGCCAACACCTGGCTGATGAACGACCTGTTGCGCAAGGAATGGGGCTTCAAAGGCCTGGCGGTCAGCGACCACGGGGCGATTTTTGAGCTGATCAAGCACGGTGTTGCCGCTGACGGTCGCGAAGCTGCGAAGCTGGCGATCAAGGCCGGCATCGACATGAGCATGAACGACACCCTGTACGGCAAAGAACTGCCGGGGCTGTTGAAGGCCGGTGAGATCGAGCAAAGCGACATCGACAACGCCGTGCGTGAAGTGCTCGCCGCCAAATACGACATGGGCCTGTTCAAGGACCCGTACCTGCGCATCGGCAAGGCAGAAGATGATCCGGCCGACACCTACGCCGACAGCCGCTTGCACCGCGCCGAGGCCCGCGACGTTGCGCGCCGCAGCCTGGTGTTGTTGAAGAACCAGGGCGAAACCCTGCCGTTGAAGAAAACCGCGAAGATCATGCTGACCGGCCCGTTGGCCAAGGCACCGATCGACATGATGGGTAGCTGGGCCGCCGCCGGCCGCCCTGCGCAATCGGTAACCCTGTTCGACGGCATGAACGCTGCCGTGGCCGACAAGGCGACGCTGGTCTACGCCCGTGGCGCCAACATCACCAGCGACAAGAAGGTTCTGGATTACCTGAACTTCCTCAACTTCGACGCACCGGAAGTGGTCGATGACCCGCGCTCGGCGCAAGTGCTGATCGACGAAGCGGTGAAAGCCGCCAAGGATGCCGATGTGATCGTCGCGGCGGTCGGCGAATCCCGTGGCATGTCCCACGAATCCTCCAGCCGCACCGACCTGAACATCCCGGAAAACCAGCGTGAACTGATTCGCGCCTTGAAGGCCACCGGAAAACCACTGGTGCTGGTCTTGATGAACGGACGTCCGCTGTCGATTCTCCAGGAAAAGGAACAGGCTGACGCGATTCTGGAAACCTGGTTCAGCGGCACCGAAGGCGGCAACGCCATCGCCGACGTTTTGTTCGGCGACTACAACCCGTCGGGCAAACTGCCGATCACCTTCCCGCGTTCGGTGGGCCAGATTCCGACCTACTACAACCACCTGAGCATTGGCCGGCCGTTCACGCCGGGCAAACCGGGCAACTACACCTCGCAGTATTTCGATGACACCACCGGTCCCCTGTTTCCGTTCGGCTTCGGTCTGAGCTACACCGATTTCAGCCTGACCGACATGGCCCTGTCATCGACCACGCTGAACAAGACCGGCAAGCTCGACGCCAGCGTCATGGTGAAAAACACCGGCAAGCGCGACGGCGAAACCGTGGTGCAGCTGTACATCCAGGACGTGACCGGCTCGATGATCCGGCCACTGAAGGAACTGAAGAACTTCCAGAAAATCACGCTCAAGGCCGGTGAACAGAAAGTCGTGCACTTCACCATCACCGAGGATGACCTGAAGTTCTTCAACGCTCAGTTGAAGTACGCAGCAGAGCCAGGCAAGTTCAACGTACAGATCGGTCTGGACTCCCAGGACGTGACGCAGCAGAGTTTCGAACTCCTGTAACACCGCCCCCTGTAGGAGCTGGCTTGCTAGCGATGGCATCACTGCGGTGAATATGACAAACCGAGGTGATGCCATCGCCAGCAAGCCGGCTCCTACAAGGGATGGGTCGACAAAAAAATCACGATCCAACCTCTATTCCCTGTGGGAGCGAGCCTGCTCGCGATGGCGGCCTGACAGTCAACTGAGATGTTGAATGTCAGGACCTCATCGCGAGCAGGCTCGCTCCCACAGTGGTTTTTGGTGTGACGACTATCCCCGTCGATCCAGCAGATTCACCACCAGCCGATCCACCCATCCCCAAATCCTCTGCTTCACCCGCCGCCACAGCGGTCGGCGTTGCCAGGCCTCCAGGCTGACTTCCTGGCTCAGCGCAAAGTCATTCTCGAAACTCGCCGCCACCGCACGCGTCAGCCCCGGGTCCAGCGCTTCAAGGTTGGCTTCCAGGTTGAATCGCAAATTCCAGTGATCGAAGTTGCACGAGCCAATGCTCACCCAATCATCGACCAGCACCATTTTCAGGTGCAGGAAACACGGCTGGTATTCGAAGATCTGCACCCCGGCCTTGAGCAATCGCGGGTAGTAACGATGCCCGGCATAACGCACCGACGGGTGATCGGTGCGCGGACCGGTCAACAACAGACGCACATCAACGCCTCGAGCTGCTGCCCGGCGCAACGAACGGCGGACTTTCCAGGTCGGCAGGAAATACGGTGTGGCCAGCCAGATTCGCTTTTGCCCGCTGTTCAGCGCACGAACCAGCGATTGCAGGATATCGCGGTGTTGGCGGGCGTCAGCATACGCGACCCGGCCCATGCCCTCGCCCATCGGCGGCACGCGGGGCAATCGTGGCAAACCGAAATGCGAGGCAGGTTTCCAGGCGCGGCGATGGCGGTTGGCGATCCATTGGCGATCGAACAACAACTGCCAGTCGATGACCAGAGGGCCGGTGATTTCCACCATCACTTCATGCCATTCGCTGGCGTCTTCGCCCGGCGTCCAGAACTCATCGGTGACACCGGTGCCGCCGACCACGGCCATGCTCTGATCGACCAGCAACAGCTTGCGATGATCGCGGTAGAAATTGCCGACCCAGCGCCGCCAGCTCAGGCGATTATAGAAGCGCAGCTCTACGCCGGCCGCCATCAACCGCTGACGCAAGGTCAGAGTAAACGCGAGGCTGCCGTAATCATCGAACAGGCAGCGCACCCGCACGCCGCGCTCGGCGGCCTGGACCAGTGCCTGAACCATGGCCTCGGCACACGCGCCCGCCTCCACCAGGTACAGCTCCAGTTCGACTTGTTCCTCGGCGCGCGCAATCGCGACCAGCATCCGCGGAAAGAACTGCGGACCGTCGATCAGCAGTTCGAAGCTGTTGCCTTCACGCCAGGGAAAAATCGCGCCGGCCATGTCAGCGCGCCGTGAAAATCAGCACCGCACCCACCGGCACCGACAGACTGATGGCCGACAACCCGGCGACCTTGCGCAAGCTGTCCAGCCCCGGCACCAGATCAAAATCCTCGGCGTTGATCACCAGCGGTTCGAGCGTCACCACCTGAAAGCGCCGGTCATCGAGGCGAGTCGCCAACAGCTCGGCGTTGTACTCACGGGTTTTGCCGTGGAGGTTGACGGTGACCGGCAAGCGCAGTTCAAGTTGCGCGCCGGGGGCGAGGTCGTTGATCGGGCGCAAATCAATCTGCGCAGTGATCAACGCTTCGGGAAAGGTCTGGATCTCGAACAGCTCCTTGCGCATGCGTTCGTCACGCAAGGGGATGCCGCTGTTTATCGAATCCAGCTCGACTTCCACCTCGGCCAGTCCCTTGGGACTGACCTTGCCGTGCAGCACCAGGAAGCGCTGCACTTCGGAAACATTGGCGTTTTTGGTGCTGACAAATGACAGCCGCGAGGATTCGCCGTCCAGGTACCAATTGGCCTGAGCCGACAAAGTAGCGCTGGCCAGCAGCACAAAGGCGAGGGTTTTGGTGAGGGACCGCTTGAACATAAAGACTCGTGGGGCAGATAAACCTGAACGAACCTTAACCGTCCGCGAGCGCATTGCAAACCGCGATGACCAAACACAGCACCTGTAGGAGCCCGGCTTGCCGGCGATAGCGCCCGAAAGATCGCCATCGCCAGCAAGCCGGCTCCTACGGATTTGCGGTGTGCTCGAGATTGAAGGTTCACGCCAAACCTGTAGGAGCCGGCTTGCTGGCGATGGCGTTCCGGAGATTGCCATCGCCGGCAAGCCGGCTCCTACAAAGACGACCTGTCAGGGTTGCAGACGGCAGCCTTGGTGTTCGCCGATCCATTGCGCGCTGTTGCTGCGGCCCATGCCGCTGACCGTCACGCGTTTGCCGGCGGCGTCATCGGTAAAACCGCTGAAGGGCAGCCATTGCTTCACATAGCCACGGCAATACCCGGCGTCGTTGTTCATCACGTATCGGCACGAGCAGTATTCCTTGGCGGTGTAGGCGCTGATGATGTCCGGGAAAGCCCATAGCGCCACGCGCTCGTGCCAGATCCAGCCAAGCAAGGCGATCAGCAGGATCAACAACAGTGAGCTGAACGGTCGGCGGCGGACAAACGGGCGACGGCTCATGGCTGCACCTTCCCGGCGAATGCCTTGCGCGCAAGGTTGAGCAATGCGTTGTGGCTGTAGCGACCGTCGCGGTCGTCGCCGTAGCGCACGATCACCAGTTTTTCGCTGGGGATCACGTACATCGCCTGCCCCCAATGACCGAGTGCGGCGAAGGTGTCGGGGGGTGCATCGGGCCAGGGTTGTGCGGCGCCATCCACGGCGCGATTGAGCCACCACTGACCGCCCGGCACCGCGTCGTCCTGATTCGCTTGATAGTGGGCGAAGGGCTCACGATTGAAGGTGACCCAGTCTTTGGGCAGCAATTGCCGATCCCCCCAACGGCCGTCACGCGCCATCAACAGGCCGACTCGCGCCAGGTCGCGGGCGGTGAGATAGGCATAGGACGAGGCGACGAAAGTGCCCGTGCCGTCGGTTTCCCACACCGCGTGGCGAATCCCCAGCGGCTCGAACAGCGCGGTCCACGGATAGTCGGGATAACGCGCCGGGCCGACGATGTTTTTCAGCGCCGCGGACAACAGATTGCTGTCGCCGCTGGAATAGCGAAAAGCCTGACCGGGCTTGGCGTACTCGGCGTGATCGGTGGTGAAGGTGGCCATGTCGTGATGGCCGCGGGTGTAGAGCATCGCCACCACCGAGGACTTCAACGGTGCGTATTCATAGTCTTCCTGCCAGTCCAGGCCCGAGGCCCAGTGCAGCAGATCGGCCAGGGTGATCGCCGGGTGTTTTTCCAGCGCTGGATAGAACTTCAGCGCCGGGTCCTGCAATTTGAACAGGCCTTCGCCATAGGCGACGCCGAGCACCGTGGCCATGAGGCTCTTGCTGATCGACCAGGTCAGGTGTGGCGTGTCGGCGCTGGTCGGGCCGGCGTAGCGTTCGTAGATCAACTGACCATCGCGGATCACCAGCAAGGCGTCGGTGCGGATGCCCTTTCGGCTGATGTCATCACGGGGCGGGAAGGCGTAGGTTTCCAGGGCTTGCAGCGCCGGGCCGCTCGGGGTCGGGCCGGACGACCATTGCTCTGTGGGCCAGGTTTCGGCCTGGGTCGAGAGACTGAGCAGCAGCATGAAAAACAGGGACACGCCTTTGAACATGGTGGGGGCTCGGCGGATTTGATTGCTGAGCCTAGTTGAGGTTGATGACAGTTTTGGAGTTTTTGTCGTCAATGACGACGCCTTCGCGGGCAAGCCTCGCTCCTACAGAGGTATGCGCTCTCCTGTAGGAGCGAGGCTTGCCCGCGAAGAGGCCCGTCAGATCGCCGCCAACGCCTTGGCCAACCGCTTGCCCCGCGCCCCCGCCGCCAAATCCATCACCGCCTGATCCCGCTGCCACATCGCCGCCCACTGCGGCGGGCCATCGGCCAATGCCTGGTTCACCTCAACCTTCAACCCGTCGAACTGCGCAAACAACCCGCCCAGCAACACATGCCCCGCCGGATTGTTCGGCGCCTGCCGGCTCATTTCCGCACACCCGGCCAACAGCGCCAGCAAACGCAACTGCAAGACCTGCGGCCAGTCGCTGTCCTGGCCGACGCCATACAACCACGCTGTCATCGCGCTCAACACATAGACGTCTTCCAGCGTTCTGAACGGTTTGACATACGCGTCCCAGCCATCCCCCGCCAGCAATTCACACAAGGCATGGTCAAGAAACAGCCGGCCATGACTGATGTCCGGCATCAGCGGTATCGGCGGGAGTTTTTCCAGACGCACACCCGGCTCACCGGGATAAACCACCGCCAGGCTCAGGCGCGGCGACTCGCCAGGCGCTTCACTGCGCGCAGCGATCAGCAGCCAGTCGGCCGCATCGCCGGCGGTCACGAAATCCTTGCGTCCGCTCAGGCGCAGTTCGCTCAGGCGCGTCTGCATGTCCGCCACCCGCAGGCTGCGTTGCTCGGTCGCACACAACGCGCCAAGACTCGGCGGCGCGCTCGGCCACAGCATGCGCAATGCCGCCTGATAGCCCACCAGAAACGCCAGCCCCGGTGTCGCCATCAGGCGTCCACCGCCCACCGCCAACTCAAACGGCGTGACCGTGCCCAACTGCTGCAACAAGGTCGCGAAGCCTTCACCGAGGTCCGGATTGGCGGGCAAGCGATCGCGGCGTTTCAACAGGGTTTGCCAGAGCATAAGAGGCTCCTTGTGGGCTGTCATATAAGCATCACCAAAGCTTCATGGCGATGACACCGGGGCTACATAGCCTGACTTTGCACAACACGGCCGCATAAAGAAAGTCGATCGGCTCTAACCCAAGACGGGTGACCAGCCCGCACGGAGAATCGCAATGACTCAGATCGCCCGCATCAGCGACACCGGCAATGAACGCCGCCTGCAAGCCGAACGCCTGGTGGGCGCCGAGGCCTTGCAGGAAGCCCAGGCTTTGCGCTTCAACGTGTTCAGCGGCGAGTTCAACGCCAAGCTCAAAGGCGCGGAACTGGGTCTGGACATGGATGACTATGACGTTCACTGCGCCCACATCGGCGTGCGTGACCTGAACACCGGGCGCCTGGTGGCGACCACCCGTTTGCTCGATCACACCGCCGCCAGCAGCCTGGGCAAATTTTACAGCGAAGAAGAATTCAGCCTGCACGGCCTGATCCAACTCAAAGGCCCGATCCTCGAAATCGGCCGTACCTGTGTCGACCCGGCCTACCGCAACGGCGGCACCATCGCCGTGCTCTGGGGTGAACTGGCCGAAGTCCTGAACCAGGGCGGTTACAGCTATCTGATGGGGTGCGCGAGCATCCCGATGCAAGACGGTGGCATTCAGGCTCACGCGATCATGCAGCGTCTGCGCGAACGTTACCTGTGCACCGAAAACCTGCGCGCCGAACCGAAAAAACCATTGCCGGTTCTGGACATCCCCTCCAACGTCATCGCCGAAATGCCGCCGCTGCTCAAGGCCTACATGCGCCTCGGTGCGAAGATTTGCGGCGAGCCGTGCTGGGACGAAGACTTCCAGGTCGCCGACGTGTTCATCCTGCTCAAGCGCGACGAACTCTGCCCGCGCTACGCCAAGCACTTCAAGGCGGCTGTGTGATGAGCCGCTTGCGGGTGTACGCGCGGATTGCGCGAGTGTTGGTCGTGGTGGCATTGGGGCTGAGCATGGCCAGTGTCTTCGGTTTGTTCGAGCGCCTGGGCATCGCCCATTCGATGGTCCGCCGTCAGCGCTGGTCGCGATTTTTCATGGCACGCCTGGCGAATGCCCTGCCCTTTCGCGTGACCGTGCACGGTGAATTGCCAAAGGAGCCGATGCTCTGGGTCAGCAACCATGTGTCCTGGACGGACATTCCGCTGCTGGGCATGCTCACGCCGATGTCGTTCCTGTCCAAGGCCGAAGTACGCACCTGGCCGGTGGCGGGCTGGTTGGCGGCCAAGGCCGGCAGCCTGTTTATCCGCCGTGGTTCGGGGGACAGTCAGTTGATCCGCAAACAGATGACGCGCCACCTGGAACAAGCACATCCGCTGCTGATGTTCCCGGAAGGCACCACCACCGATGGCCGTTCGTTGCGCACCTTCCATGGTCGCTTGCTGTCGGCGGCGATTGATTCGCAAGCGAAGCTGCAACCGTTGGCGATTCGTTACCTGCGCGAGGGTGAAATCGATTCGCTGGCGCCGTTCATTGGCGATGATGACTTGCTCTCGCACCTGATGCGCTTGTTTGCCAATGACCGGGGCGATGTGGAGATTCATCTGCTCAAGCCGATTGCCTGTGAAGGCCGGGAACGCGCGGCGCTGGCGTTCGAAGCGCAGCAGGCGGTGCAGAAGGTGTTGTTCGGCGCGATTCCCGAAAAACAGCAAGCGCCGATGCGCCCGGCAATCGCTGCCTGAACACATAACCCTGTAGGAGCCAGCTTGCTGGCGATGACGGCATAACATTCAACAGAGATGCTGACTGATACACCGCCATCGCCGGCAAGCCGGCTCCTACAGGGGTTTATGGTGTTGGGTAGTTTTGGGCGAAGTCCTGAAGCTGTGGGTAGAACAACCTGAAATCCTCGCTCAACGGCTCATACAACACCCGCAGCTCCTGCATCGCCGCCGCCAGTTCCTCGGGCCTGGTCAGCCGCCGCGAAATCCCCCGCAGCACCTGCTCCAACACGTCGAATTCCCGGTAAGAACCCAACCAGTCATTCGCCACCATGTGCGGCGCAATCCTCGCCAGGCGTTCCGGTAATTGCGGCTCATTGGACAGCACCCGATACACGTCGCCGGTGAACAGCGCCAGCGGCCGGTCGGCATACAGCGTCCAGTCCCGCGCCAGGCAATGGTCAAAAAACACATCGAGCACGATCCCGGCATAACGCCGGCGGGTCAGGGAAAACCGCGACAACGCCACGTCCACCATCGGATGGCGGTCGGTAAACACGTCGATGCTGCGATGCAACTGGATAGCCGCCTCGATCTCCGGGTCGAACTGCCCTTGCAGCCGTCCTTTGACGAAATCGCCATACAGACTGCCGAGCAATTGACCGGGACGCTGGCCACCGAGGTGAAGATGTGCGAGATAGTTCATGCCGCCCAGCTTAACACTGCGGCATTCATATCGTTATAACCCGATATACCGATTTACGCGGTCATCAGATCAAAATCATATTGGTATATCGCGAAATACCGATTTAAAGTTCGCCTCATCGCGATATAGCGTTTTACTCATCACGAGCCCCAAGCCATGAACCTCGACCTCGACGAAATAATAAAAGCCCTGGCACACCCAGTACGGCGAGAAATCCTGCACTGGCTCAAAGACCCGGACGTCGAATTTCCCGACCAGACCCACAGCAACGAGCACGGCGTCTGCGCCGGGCAGATCGATCAACGGTGCGGTTTGTCGCAGTCCACGGTGTCCGCACACCTGGCGACCCTGCAACGCGCCGGCCTGATCAGCAGCCGCAAAGTCGGCCAGTGGCACTTTTTCAAACGCAACGAGGAAACCATCCAGGAATTCCTCAAAACCTTCAGTAAAGAGCTCTGACCCTTAAGCTGACAAGGAATCAACAATGCCCCTCTCGCTCCTCATCCTGGCCTTGAGCGCCTTCGCCATCGGCACCACCGAGTTCGTCATCATGGGCTTGCTGCCCGATGTGGCGGCTGACCTCGGTGTGTCGATCCCCGGCGCCGGCTGGCTGGTGACCGGTTACGCCCTGGGCGTGGCCATCGGTGCGCCGTTCATGGCACTGGCCACCGCCAGGCTGCCGCGCAAGGCCGCACTGGTGGCGTTGATGGGGATATTCATCATCGGCAATCTGCTCTGCGCAGTGGCCAGTGACTACAACGTGCTGATGTTCGCCCGAGTGGTGACTGCCCTCTGCCACGGTGCGTTCTTCGGTATCGGTTCGGTAGTGGCTGCGGGCCTGGTGCCAGCCAACAAACGCGCTTCGGCCGTGGCCCTGATGTTCACTGGCCTGACCCTGGCCAACGTCCTCGGCGTGCCGCTGGGCACCGCACTCGGTCAACAAGCCGGTTGGCGCTCGACGTTCTGGGCGGTGACCGTTATCGGCGTAATCGCCTTGATCGGCCTGATCCCTTTCCTGCCGGCCAAGCGCGATGAAGAGAAACTCGACATGCGCGCCGAGCTGCGTGCCCTCAAAGGCGCCGGCATCTGGCTGTCGTTGAGCATGACCGCGCTGTTCGCCGCGTCGGTGTTCACCTTGTTCACCTACGTCGCCCCGCTGCTGGGCGAGGTGACCGGCGTCTCGCCACGCGGCGTGACCTGGACGCTGATGCTCATCGGCCTGGGCCTGACGGTCGGCAACATCATCGGCGGCAAACTGGCCGACAAAGGCCTGGCGGCGACGCTGATCGGCGTGTTCATCAGCATGGCCGTGGTGTCCACCGTACTGACCTGGACCAGCGTTGCGCTGATCCCGACCGAAATCACCCTGTTCCTCTGGGCCACCGCGTGCTTTGCCGCCGTACCCGCCCTGCAAGTGAACGTGGTGACCTACGGCAAGGCTGCACCAAACCTGGTCTCGACCCTGAACATCGGCGCCTTCAACGTCGGCAACGCACTCGGTGCCTGGGTCGGCGGCAGCGTCATCGCCCACGGCTACGGCCTGACCAGCGTGCCACTGGCGGCTGCCGCACTGGCGGTACTCGCCCTGCTGGTGACCCTGATTACTTTCCGTCAGAGCGGTAATCCCGAACTGGCCCCTGCTACCAACTGACTCACTGATACCTCACGAGGGTGCATTTCATGACAACTATTTTCGATCCGATCAAACTGGGCGACCTCGAGTTGGCCAACCGCATCATCATGGCACCGCTGACCCGCTGCCGCGCCGACGAAGGTCGTGTGCCGAACGCGCTGATGGCCGAGTACTACGTTCAACGCGCCTCGGCCGGCCTGATCCTCAGCGAAGCCACCTCGGTCACGCCGATGGGCGTTGGCTACCCGGACACTCCGGGCATCTGGTCCAACGATCAAGTGCGCGGCTGGACCAACGTCACCAAGGCGATCCACGGCGCGGGCGGCAAGATCTTCCTGCAACTCTGGCACGTCGGCCGGGTTTCCCACGAGTCGTACCTGAACGGCGAAAAACCGGTCGCACCGAGCGCCATCCAGCCCAAAGGCCATGTCAGCCTGGTTCGCCCACTGGCCGATTACCCGACGCCGCGCGCCCTGGAAACCGCTGAAATCGCCGATGTCGTCGACGCTTACCGCGTCGGTGCCGAAAACGCCAAGGCCGCCGGTTTTGACGGCGTGGAAATCCACGGCGCCAACGGTTACCTGCTCGACCAGTTCCTGCAAAGCAGCACCAACCAGCGCACCGACCAATACGGCGGCTCCGTGGAAAACCGTGCACGCCTGCTGTTGGAAGTGACCGATGCCGCCATCGAAGTCTGGGGCGCCGGCCGCGTTGGTGTGCACCTGGCACCGCGAGCCGACTCCCATGATATGGGCGACGACAACCTCGCCGAAACCTTCACCTACGTCGCTCGCGAACTGGGCAAACGTGGCATCGCGTTCATCTGCTCCCGCGAAAAAGAAGGCACCGACAGCCTCGGCCCGCAAATCAAGGAAGCCTTCGGCGGTCCGTACATCGTCAACGAACGCTTCACCAAGGACAGCGCCAACGCCTGGCTGGCCAGCGGCAAGGCTGACGCGGTCGCCTTCGGTGTGCCGTTCATTGCCAACCCGGATTTGCCGGCACGTTTGAAAGCCGATGCGCCACTGAACGAGGCGCGCCCGGAGTTGTTCTACGGCAAAGGCCCGGTCGGTTATATCGACTATCCAGCGATGTAACTTCAACTAAACAATTGCAAAGCCCCGGCTCGAAAGAGCTGGGGCTTTTTTATGCGCTCCATCAACCACGCGCAGCAAACAAATACACACCCAACTAACAGACCTTTTGACTCACTGATATATTCAATCTCTCAACTCAACTCAAGAGAGATCGACATCATGGATGATACCCATATAAAGGCCGCCTCCGAAGACCAGGAAGTCTACGAAGACATTCAGAATGTGACATTTGAAAAAAACCTCTATGAGCAAGCCAGCACTCTTGCAACTCTTTCCACTTTTCCGATGATACTAAGCTTTCTTCAAAGTGCTGCCACGACTCTTTTTTCTCCTGAGACCCAGGAAAGACTAAGAGCAGAACTGGAAGTCGATAAATACTTTGAGGCCCTTGGCGAGGAAAGCCTCAGGAGGGAGGAAGAAACCTGGGCATCCCTTAAACGCATCAAATCTCACACCAGTGTTCTCTTCTACATTTTCAATGCTACCGAAGAAACTTTTAAACTCGATTACTCCAGTTGGAACAACGACAAACTCCCCGCTCAAGACTATGAAATCAAGCCATTGCAGTACACGTCATTCATACTGCGCAGCGACATACCTCAACGTATCCCCCATCGGCAGATTCATGTGTCGAGCAAAGTGAACCACGGCTTTACGTATCGTAGCGAAAAATTCGCATTCGATTTTTCCTCGCAGCTTTATTTAAGACATTCGGGCGGCAAGTCAACCCCCTACGCGGATCACCAGATAAATTCTATTGGTAAATCTTCACTGACTTGTACTTCCAGCCTCTCACGAGGCATGAGAGAGAGTCCTTATAGCTACGGCGTGCTAATTACTCTTGGTGAATTAGCCTGAAGAACCCGATTGCGTTCAAAGCGGTGCTCAGTAGCATCTGCGCTTCTTAATAAATAACCCCAGGTAAAAGCACCTGAAGCTTACCTACTTAGCAAAATGAAAAATCGACATGAACGACATGAACGACATCAAAGAAACCAGTAACAAGTACGAAGATCTACTATCGTTTTTCAATTACACTTCCATTGGCACACTTTACAACCTGACACCACTACTATTCAGCGAAGAGAATCAGCAAGCACTGGATGAGTTGATCGGGATCGCCGAGGTGGAATTAATCGGCCTCCTCGAAAAAATCGAGTCAGAACGCGAGTTGAATCAGAAAATAGAACAGTGGCGACATCAAGATGAAAGCTCGAAAAACACTCGTGTGATTGTCAAACTCATTAATAACACACCGCACACTTTTAAAATCGCACAAACCAGCCTGCCTTTACACCCATCAGAGCGCGAGTCATTCCTGCTCCGGGCTCACGCAAAGACAGCATTCAAATCCGACTTTGCCTATACGTACGCCGCGCCGTGGCCAAAAAACAAAATCATGTTCAATCAATTCGTGGATTTTATCGATCAGAACGTCGGGGTCCGTTTTGACCTCGGCATGATCATGAACAAATCCTACGGCGTTATTTCGCCAAGACACAAAGCAACGGTAAAAAACACCGTCACCTCCATTGGCTCATCCAAAATCAACTGCTCAACCAAAATCACCCGCATGGCAGAGGATCAGCCTTTCAACTTCGAGGTGGAAATAACAATGGGCTGAAGCAGCGACCACTGGGGATCGCTCTTGGCTTTTCACATCTGCGACACAAATTCCCTACAAAATACGTAGCTCGCTACCTGTCATCCTGGAGCGCGTCCCTATATAAAAGCACCCCAGTACGCCAACGCGGGCGAAGAGTTGATCTTCGCCCGCGTCTATTGACATAAACGGATCCAATTACGCATGTTGCTTCATTTTCGCAGGCTGGGACTGAAACGCAGCATGTCCAGCCCGGTATCGACCCAACGTTCGGCATCGATATGCAGTTCAAAGCTGTCCGGCGCGAGCAACCATTGGTACAGCAGGCCATCTATATAGGCATGAATGCTGATGGCCGCACGGGCGGTGTCGAGATTTTCCGGCAACTGCCCGCGATTCACGGCATTACGCAGGGTCAGGCCAATGCGCATATTGCATTCGAGGCTGGCCGTTCGGCGCTGCTGGCGCAGGTCGCACATTTCATCGGTGAATTCGCACTTATGAAACAGAATCTCGTTGATGCGCCGAGTCTTGGGGTCCAGCGCAACTTCATGAAACAAATGAATCAGCAGCCGACGCATGCAGCCCAGCGGATCGAGCTCGTCTTCGCTCTCCGCGGCTTTGGCCAGCTCATCAAGGGGCTCATGCAAGCTGTCGAGCATGGCCTGGACCAGATCGGCCTTGTTGCTGAAATGCCAGTAGATGGCGCCACGGGTGACGCCGGCCAAGGTTGCGATGTCCGCCAGCGTCGTGCGGGCCACGCCCCGCTCGAAAAAGGCTTTTTCGGCCGCCTCGAGTATCTGGCTACGAGTTTCTTGAGCTTCCTCTTTGGTGCGACGGACCATGGCAGTACAACCTCAATCAGGATGCTTCAGCGATGTCTGAATATCAGCTGAATAAAAGTGGGGCGAGCGCTCTTGGGACTCGTCCCCGGGCCTACAATTCCAACCTTGCGACGGCCTCTGTAACAGCGAGGGTACACAGCCAAGGTATTTACAAACAACCGTGAATGTAAGTATATTCCTTAGCATGCTACTTATCCACCCGGTACCCAATTTTTAACCTTCCATCTTTTCTTGTGCGTTTTTTTGCGCGCCTGACCCGAGGATTTTCATGCAATTCAAGCCAGCTGTTACCGCTCTGGTCACTGCCGTCGCCTTGGCATCGCTGCTCAGCGGATGCAAAAAGGAAGAAGCGGCACCGGCCGCTCCACCGCCTCAGGTCGGCGTCGTCACCCTGCAACCTCAAGCCTTCACCCTGACGTCCGAGCTGCCGGGTCGCACCAGCGCCTACCGCATCGCGGAAGTTCGCCCGCAGGTCAACGGCATCATTCTCAAGCGTCTGTTCAAGGAAGGCGGCGACGTCAAGGCCGGCCAACAGCTGTATCAGATCGATCCGGCGGTTTATGAAGCCACGCTGAAAAGCGCCGAAGCCAACCTGCAACAGACCAAGTCGATCTCCGATCGCTACAAGCAACTGGTCAACGAACAGGCTGTGAGCCGTCAGGAATACGACACCGCACAGGCCAACCGCCTGCAATCGGAAGCCGCCCTGCAAAGTGCCCAGATCAATGTGCGCTACACCAAGGTCTATGCGCCACTGTCCGGTCGCATCGGTCGTTCCAGCGTGACCGAAGGCGCGCTGGTCACCAGTGGCCAGGCGGACGCCATGGCGGTGATCCAGCAACTCGACCCGATCTACGTCGACGTCACCCAGTCCTCGGTAGAGCTGCTTGAACTGCGCCGCGAACTGGAAAGCGGTCGCCTGCAAAAGGCCGGCGACAACTCGGCGGCGGTCAAGCTGACCCTCGAAGACGGCAGCCAGTACAAGCTCGACGGCAAGCTCGAATTCTCCGAAGTCTCGGTTGACCAGACCACCGGTTCCGTCACCCTGCGTGCGGTGTTCCCGAACCCTGATCACACCCTGTTGCCCGGCATGTTCGTTCACGCCCAGCTTCAGGCCGGCGTGAATGCAGCTGCCATCCTGGCGCCGCAACAAGGCGTGACCCGCGACCTGAAAGGCTCCCCGACCGCGCTGGTCGTCGGTGCGGACAACAAGGTCGAGCTGCGTCAGCTCAAGGCCAGCCGCACTGTCGGCAGCCAGTGGCTGATCGAGGACGGCCTGAAAGCCGGTGATCGCCTGATCACCGAAGGGCTGCAATTCGTCAAACCTGGCATTGAAGTCAAGGCCACTGAGGCGACTAACGTTGGCGCAAAGAACCCGGCCCCCGCACAGGCAGCTAACAAGGCTTCCAGCGGCAAAGGGGAGTAAACCATGTCGAAATTTTTTATCGACCGTCCGATTTTCGCCTGGGTAATTGCCCTGGTGATCATGCTGGTCGGGGCTCTATCGATCCTCAAGTTGCCGATCAACCAGTACCCGAGCATTGCGCCTCCGGCGATCGCCATTTCCGTGGCCTACCCGGGCGCTTCCGCGCAAACCGTGCAAGACACCGTGGTTCAGGTGATCGAGCAGCAGCTCAACGGTATCGACAACCTGCGTTATGTGTCCTCGGAAAGTAACTCCGACGGTACCATGACGATCACCGCGACCTTCGAGCAAGGCACCAACTCCGATACCGCGCAGGTTCAGGTCCAGAACAAACTGAACCTGGCCACCCCGCTGCTGCCGCAAGAAGTACAGCAGCAAGGTATCCGCGTGACCAAGGCCGTGAAGAACTTCCTGCTGGTGATCGGCGTGGTCTCGCGTGACGGCAGCATGACCAAGGACGACCTGTCCAACTACATCGTGTCCAACATGCAGGATCCGATCTCGCGGACAGCCGGCGTGGGCGACTTCCAGGTGTTCGGTTCCCAGTACGCCATGCGTATCTGGCTCGACCCGGCCAAGTTGAACAACTTCAACCTGACCCCGATTGACGTGAAAACCGCCATCGCCGCGCAAAACGTCCAGGTATCGTCCGGCCAGCTCGGCGGCCTGCCTGCCCTGCCCGGCACTCAGTTGAACGCGACGATCATCGGCAAGACCCGCCTGCAGACCGCTGAGCAATTCAACAGAATCCTGCTCAAGGTCAACAAGGACGGCTCCCAGGTTCGCTTGAAAGATGTCGCCGATGTCGGTCTGGGTGGCGAGAACTACAGCATCAACGCTCAGTTCAACGGCGCCCCGGCTTCCGGCCTGGCGGTGAAACTGGCCAACGGTGCCAACGCCCTCGACACCGCGAAAGCCCTGCGCAAGACCATCGACAGCCTCAAGCCGTTCTTCCCGCAAGGGATGGAAGTGGTGTTCCCGTACGACACCACGCCAGTGGTGACCGAGTCGATCAAGGGTGTGGTTGAAACCCTGGTCGAAGCGATCGTGCTGGTGTTCCTGGTGATGTTCCTGTTCCTGCAGAACTTCCGCGCCACCGTCATCACCACGATGACCGTGCCAGTGGTATTGCTGGGTACGTTCGGCATCCTCGCGGCGTTCGGTTTCAGCATCAACACCCTGACCATGTTCGGTATGGTGTTGGCCATCGGCCTGCTGGTGGACGATGCCATCGTCGTGGTGGAAAACGTCGAACGGGTCATGAGCGAAGAAGGCCTGTCACCCAAGGAAGCCACCAAGAAATCCATGGGGCAGATCCAGGGTGCGCTGGTCGGTATTGCCCTGGTGCTCTCGGCGGTACTGTTGCCGATGGCGTTCTTCGGCGGTTCCACGGGTGTGATCTACAAGCAGTTCTCGATCACCATCGTCTCGGCCATGGCCCTGTCGGTACTGGTCGCGCTGATCTTCACCCCGGCGCTCTGCGCCACCATGCTCAAAGCCATTCCCAAGGGCGAGCACGGCGTGCCGAAACGCGGTTTCTTCGGCTGGTTCAACCGCAACTTCGACCGTAGCGTGAAAAGCTACGAGCGTGGCGTCGGCAACATTCTGCGCAACAAGGCGCCGTACCTGCTGGCCTACGTGATCATCGTCATCGGCATGATCTGGTTGTTCATGCGTATTCCTTCCTCGTTCCTCCCGGAGGAAGACCAGGGCGTACTGTTTGCTCAAGTACAAACCCCGGCCGGCTCGACTGCCCAGCGCACTCAGGTCGTCGTGGACGAGATGCGTGAATTCCTGCTGCGTCCAAGCAAGGATGGCGGTGAAGGCGATGCGGTGAACTCGGTGTTTACCGTGACCGGCTTCAACTTCGCCGGCCGTGGCCAGAGTTCGGGTATGGCGTTCATCATGATGAGGCCGTGGCACGAACGTAACGCCGACAACAACGTGTTCAAGGTCGCGGCCCGTGCCCAACAGCACTTCTTCACCTTCCGTGACGCCATGGTGTTCGCGTTCGCACCGCCAGCGGTACTGGAGCTGGGTAACGCCACCGGTTTCGACGTGTTCCTGCAAGACCGCGCCGGTATCGGTCACGAAAAGCTGATGGCTGCCCGTAACCAGTTCCTCGGCATGGCGGCGCAAAGCAAAGTGCTGGCGCAAGTGCGCCCGAACGGTCTGAACGACGAGCCGCAATTCCAGTTGGAAATCGACGACGAGAAGGCCAGTGCGCTGGGCGTTACCATCGCCGACATCAACAACACCTTGTCGATTGCCTTGGGCAGTAGCTATGTGAACGACTTCATCGACCGTGGTCGTGTGAAGAAGGTTTACGTGCAAGGCCAGCCCGGCGCGCGCATGAGCCCTGAAGACCTGAAGAAGTGGTACGTGCGCAACAGCACCGGGACCATGGTTCCCTTCACCGCGTTTGCCAAGGGTGAGTGGATTTACGGTTCGCCAAAACTGGCCCGTTATAACGGCGTAGAAGCGATGGAAATCCTCGGCTCCCCTGCCCCGGGTTATTCCACCGGTGAAGCCATGGCCGAAGTCGAGGCGCTTGCCCTGAAACTGCCGGCCGGTGTCGGTATTTCCTGGACCGGTCTGTCGTATGAAGAACGACTGGCGGGCTCCCAAGCGCCGGCGCTGTTCGCGCTGTCGATTCTGATGGTGTTCCTGTGCCTGGCGGCGCTGTACGAAAGCTGGTCGATTCCGATTGCCGTTGTGCTCGTGGTGCCACTGGGGATTATCGGTGCGTTGATGGCCACCAGCCTGCGGGGTCTGTCCAACGACGTGTACTTCCTCGTGGGTCTGTTGACCACCATCGGTCTGGCGGCGAAAAACGCCATTCTGATCGTCGAGTTCGCCAAGGATCTGCATGAACAGGGCAAGAGCTTGCAGGAGGCAGCAATCGAGGCCTGCCGCATGCGTTTGCGCCCGATCATCATGACCTCCCTGGCGTTCATTCTCGGCGTGGTACCTCTGGCCATTTCCAGCGGCGCCGGCTCGGGCAGCCAACACGCCATCGGTACCGTGGTAATTGGCGGTATGATCACCGCCACCGTATTGGCGATCTTCTGGGTCCCGTTGTTCTTCGTCACCGTGTCGGCCATGGGTCAGCGAAAAATCGCCGATCAGGACGACGCTATTGAACCTTCTAAAGAGGCTGGCTAATGAGCAAGTCGCTACTCTCCATCGCAGTCGCGGCCTTCGTGCTGAGCGGTTGCTCGCTGATACCCGATTATCAGCAGCCTGAAGCACCGGTGGCCGCCCAGTTCCCGCAAGGCCCGGCGTATTCGCCGGCCCAGGCGCCGAGCCAGGCTGCCGCCGAACAGGGCTGGAAGCAGTTTTTCCATGACCCGGCGCTGCAGCAGCTGATCCAGCTGTCTCTGGAAAACAACCGCGACCTGCGTGTCGCGGCGCTGAACATCGACGCGTTCGCGGCGCAGTACCGCATCTCGCGTGCCGACCTGTTCCCGGCGGTTTCGGCCAACGGTACCGGCAGCCGTCAGCGGGTTCCGGCTGACGCTTCACAGAGCGGTCAGGCAGGCATCACCAGTTCCTACTCGGCCACCGTCGGCATCAGCGCCTATGAACTCGACCTGTTTGGTCGGGTTCGCAGCCTGAACGAAGAAGCCCTGCAGAAGTACTTCGCCACAGAAGAAGGCCGTCGCAGCACACAAATCAGCCTGGTGGCCAGCGTGGCGAATGCCTACCTGACCTGGCAGGCCGACAAGGAGCTGCGCAAGCTGACTCAGGACACCCTCGCTGCGTTCGAGGAGAGCTACAAGCTCACCGCACGCAGCAACGAAGTGGGCGTAGCCTCGGCGCTGGACCTGGCGCAGTCGCGCACCTCGGTAGAAAACGCCCGTGCGCAACTGGCCCGTTACACACGCCAGGTCGCTCAGGATGAAAACAGCCTGGTGCTGCTGCTCGGCACCGGCATCCCGGCCAATCTGCGAGAAGCCAGGCCACTGTCTGACGATTTGCTGAGCGATGTACCGCCCGGCCTGCCGTCGGATCTGCTGCAACGTCGTCCGGATATTTTGCAAGCCGAATACAACCTGAAAGCGGCCAACGCCAACATCGGCGCAGCGCGCGCGGCGTTCTTCCCGAGCATCAGCCTCACCGCCAATGCCGGTACGTTGAGCCCCGACCTGTCCGGTCTGTTCAAGGGCGGCTCGGGCACGTGGTTGTTCCAGCCGCAAATCAACCTGCCGATCTTCAACGCCGGCAGCCTGCGCGCCAGCCTGGATTACTCGAAAATCCAGAAAGACATCGGCGTGGCGAACTACGAGAAGTCCATTCAGACGGCCTTCCAGGAAGTCGCCGACGGCCTGGCCGCCCGCCAGACCTACACCGAGCAGTTGCAGGCCCAGCGTGATTTCGTCACCGCCAACCAGGACTACTACCGTCTGGCCGAGCGTCGTTATCGCATCGGCGTCGACAGCAACCTGACCTTCCTCGATGCCCAGCGTCAGCTGTTCAGTGCCCAACAGGCGCTGATCACCGACCGCCTGGCGCAACTGACCAGCGCCGTGAATCTGTACAAGGCACTGGGCGGTGGCTGGAACGAGCAGACCGCGAAAGTCGAGCCGCTGAAAGAAGAAGCGCCGAAGCTGAAGTTGTTCTGATCGAGTTGCTGTAAACACGAAGCCCACCGTTTGGTGGGCTTTTTGTTGTCTGCTGGAAAGTTGTGGTGTCTGTGATGGCCCCTTCGCGAGCAGGCTCGCTCCTACAGTTGACCGTGTTCGTTCAGGAGGAATGCAATCGAATGTGGGAGTGAGCCTGCTCGCGATGGGGCCGGCATGCCAACACACAATCCAAGGCAATCTCGGTTCGATAATCGCCCAAAACCCGCTTTTACCAATTGAACCATCCAGTTCATTCCCCGCACCATTCGCCACACAAAACCAATAACAACAGGTTCGACACCATGCCCCCGCGCCCCGCCCTGTCCGGCTGATCTCGCCCCGTTTCATTTGAATTCGAATCTTTTTGTCTGCAACCCGACGGTTGCGGCATCGCCCCGTTTCATCTCCAAGAATTAGAGAGACCGAGCCCATGACGCCTTCCACTTATTTCGTTCCCAGCCTGATCGCCCTCGCACTGGCCGGCGCCGCCCTGCCCGCCACGGCCGAAGAGGCGGGTTTTGTCGAAGGGGCCAAGGTCAACCTGAACCTGCGCAACTTCTACATCAACCGCAACTTCACCAACCCGACCAAGGCACAGGGCAAGGCTGAAGAGTGGACGCAAAGTTTCATCCTCGACGCCAAATCCGGGTTCACCCAAGGCACCGTCGGCTTCGGCATGGATGTGCTGGGGCTGTACTCGGTAAAACTCGACGGCGGTAAAGGCACCGGCGGTACGCAGTTGCTGCCGCTGGACCACGATGGTCGCCCGGCGGACAACTTCGGTCGCACCAACGTGGCGTTCAAGGCCAAGCTGTCGCAGACCGAAGTGAAGGTCGGCGAATGGATGCCGGTGCTGCCGATCCTGCGTTCGGACGATGGACGCTCGCTGCCGCAAACCTTCCGTGGCGGTCAGGTCACCTCAAAGGAAATCAACGGCCTGACGCTCTACGGCGGCCAGTTCCGCCAGAACAGCCCGCGTGACGACAGCAGCATGAATGACATGTCGATGACCGGCAAAGCGGCGTTCACCTCCGACCGCTTCAACTTCCAGGGTGGCGAATACCTGTTCAACGAGAAGCGCACCCAGATCGGCCTGTGGAACGCCGAACTCAAGGACATCTACAGCCAGCAATTCGTCAACCTGATTCACAGCCAACCCATCGGCGACTGGACCCTGGGCGCCAACCTCGGTTTCTTCTACGGCAAGGAAGACGGCAGCGCCCGCGCCGGCGATCTGGACAACAAGACCTGGTCGGGAATGTTCTCCGCGAAGTACGGCGGCAACACCTTCTACGTCGGCCTGCAAAAACTCACCGGCGACAGCGCCTGGATGCGGGTCAACGGCACCAGCGGCGGCACGCTGGCCAACGACAGCTACAACTCCAGCTATGACAACGCGCGGGAAAAATCCTGGCAGGTGCGTCACGACTACAACTTCGTTGCGCTCGGCGTACCGGGCCTGACCCTGATGAACCGCTACATCAGCGGCGAAAACGTACACACCGGCACCATCACCGACGGCAAGGAATGGGGCCGCGAGAGTGAACTGGGCTACACCGTACAAAGCGGTGCGCTGAAAGACCTGAACGTCAAATGGCGCAACTCGACCATGCGCCGCGATTACAGCAATAACGAGTTCGACGAGAACCGGTTGATCATCAGCTACCCGATCAGTTTGTTGTAAGCCTCAGCGCCAGCGTTGACTCCTTGGGGGAAACGCTGGCGCTGACCACTGGTCGCGATGAACTGGCGAATTATTGAACCGCAGATACAGTCATCAAGGCGTTCAAGTTCTCCAGCCTGATGTAGGAGCCCCCATTTACTTCCGTTATCTCCGGATGCTGTACGCGAAGCTGCCATGACCACGGAGGTCAGGTATGAGCAAGCGAATAGTTATCGTCGGTGGCGGCGTCGGTGGAACCATGCTGGCCAATCAACTGGTCAACAAGTTGTATCCAGAAATCCTGCGCGGCGAAGTCCTGATTACTCTGCTGTCCAACTCCCCCGATCACTACTACAAACCTGCGTTCATGTACGTGGCGTTCAACCTGTTTTTTCAGGAAGAACTCAAACGCCCGGAACGCTCATTGCTGCGCCCGGAAATCACCTTCAACGTTGAAGAAGTGACGCGTTTCGATTTCCCTGGGCAACGCCTGAAGACGCGCAGCGGCAAAGTCTACGACTACGATTATCTGGTCATCGCCACCGGTTGCGTGCCCGCCCCGGAACGCATCGAAGGTTTGAAAGAAGGCGGCGACCACTTCTATCAATACGAGCCGGCCCGGCAACTGGCGCAGAAGCTGAGCACCATCGAAAAAGGCCGGATCTTCATTACCGTGTCTTTCCCGCAAACGCCCAACGTGCCGCATCAATGCGGCATCGCGCCCGTCGAAACCACCTTGATGCTCGATGATTATTTGCGGCGTCGGGGTGTGCGAGACAAAGTGAAAATTATCTACACCTACCCGACAACCGCTCAGTTACTGCGCAACTGCCTGTTCCTGCAACGACCGACAGGGGAAATTCTGCCGAGTATTTTCGAGCAGAAAAACATCCGTTTTCAGCGTGGGTTCACCCTGGACCGTGTCGATCCCGACAGCAAAATTGCCTACTCCGCAGAAGGCGACGCGCAGTCTTACGACATCCTGATGGCAACGCCGCCGATCCGCGCCGTGGATGCCGTGCTCGAGTCCGGAGCGTCAAAAGCGCCCAATAACGAAGGCTGGCTGCCCACCAATCATGAAACCCTGAAAGTCTACGACCTGGAAAACGTCTACGTGATCGGCGACACCGTCGATCTGCCAGTGAGCAAGGCCGGTGGCGCGTGCCATAACCAGGCACCGGTGATCGCCAACAACATTACCGCTGAAATTCGCCTCGGTGGCCCCATCGATGTCTACGACGGACGGGTTCAGGCCGTCGCGCAAATGGGCCTCTGTGCCGGCATGCCGCTTTGGTACAACTACGCGTGCGACGTTCTGCCAACTCCACCGACCAAACTCGGTGGCCTGCTCAGGAACGGCTTCAATCGTGGCCTGTACTGGGCGGTTGCCCGGGGCATGCTGTGACGGGCTCAGGGAGACAAACACAATGACAAACCTGACAGATGAAACCCTCGCCATCGGCACCGCCGACAGGTCGGAGGGGCTCAAGGTCTTGATGGCAAAACTGCAACCACTGATCGATGGCGGGCGACTGGATAACCTTGTCGATTTGCTCTCGTTGACCTCGGACATGGTCGACCTGCTGGACGCGGCCATGGTGGAAAAACTGGCGCGGTTGTTCGAAAACGCTACGGCGGCCACCTGGACCGTCAGCAACGCCGTGCGCATGGCCCACGCCGAAGTCGCCGCCGCCCCGGAGCCACCAGGGGTCTACGCCTTGATCAAACTGCTGAACGAGCCGGACACGCGCAAAGGTGTGGCTGTTGTCCTGAAAACCCTGAACGTCATCGGAAGACAACTGTAACCGCCAGAGAGGACCACCTCATGAGCGTCAAACTTGATAAGGCAGGGAGCGCCTGCACGCACTGGGACGCCAAGGCGTACCAGCAGTTTTCGCGCCTCAGGCAACGACCGGTCAATGAATTGCTCGGTCGTGTCGAACTCAAATCACCCCAACGCATTTATGACCTGGGGTGCGGCACCGGCATCGCCACGCAACTGTTGGCCAAGCGTTGGCCTCGCGCACAGTTGCAGGGCATCGACAGCTCCGGACAAATGCTCGACGAAGCCCGCCTTCTGCCCATCAAGGCGCTGTGGAAACAGTGTGACCTGCTCGACTGGCAGCCCGAACAGCCAGCAGACCTGCTGTTCGCCGCCGCCGTTTTGCACTTCATCAAGGATCACCATCAACTGCTGCCGCGACTGCTCAGGCAGCTCAACCCAGGCGGTTGCCTGGCAGCGCACATGCCCGACTGGCGGGATGCCTTGTGGTATCGGTTGGTGCTCGACACGCTGGAAGACGCGGGGGCGTGCGGCCAACCGTTAGGCACGGCGCAACTGCGCGAGGCCATGGCCGCACGAACGCTCTTGTCGCTGGAAGATTACTACCGCTTGCTCGCCCCGATCACCGAAACCCTGGACATCTGGGAGACCGAGCAATTGCAGGTGGTCTGCGGTCAATCGCCGATCTATGACTGGGTCAAGGTCTCGGCGCTGCGACCAGTGATGCAGGGACTCAAGCCCGACGAACAGGCACGCTTCATCTACCACTACCTGATGCGCGTACACGCGCATTACCCGCCGGAGAGCGACGGGCGAACGCTGTTTCCGTTCAAGCGCATATTCATCGTCGCGACCATCTGAATACAGTCCCGATCCACCCGGCAACACAAATCCTGTAGGAGCCGGCTTGCTGGCGATAGGATCGACGCGATCCGCCTGACAAACCGCGTCGTCCAAATCGCCAGCAAGCCGGCTCCTACAGGTGTGTGGCGTTTGGTCTATTCCCGGGACTCGACGCCCAACTCATCCCAAACCGACTCGGCCAAATGAAACGTCGCATTCGCCGCCGGGATGCCGCAGTAGATGGCGCTCTGCATGATCACTTCCTTGATCTCGCCACGGGTCACGCCATTGTTGGCGGCGGCACGCAGGTGCAGTTTGAGTTCACCCTCACGGTTCATGCCGATCAACATGGCGATGGTGATCAGGCTGCGGGTATGGCGCGGCAGGCCCGGGCGGGTCCAGATGTCACCCCACGCGTGGCGGGTGATCATCTCCTGAAACTCCGAATTGAACTCGGTCAGTGCGTTCAGGCTGCGGTCGACATGGGCGTCGCCGAGGACTGCGCGACGGACGTTCATGCCCTCGTTGTAACGTTGTTTCTCGTCCACGGATTTCCCCCTCAATGACCCAGCAAAAAAGCGAGAACGCGCTCACTGAACGCATCGCCGGCCTGCACGTTGGACAGGTGCGCCGCGTAGAACTCGGCGTACTCGGCACCTGCCACATGTTCCTGGATGAAGTGCCCACCGGACGGCGGCGTGACCGCGTCTTCGGTGCCGGCGATCACCAGCAGCGGCACCTTGATCGAGGACAGCTGATCACGGAAATCGGCATCGCGTACGGCAGCGCAATTGGCTGCGTAGCCTTGCGGTGAAGTGGCCGCGAGCATGTCGGTAATCCGTCTCGCCGCCGCCGGATTGGCCTCGGAAAAGTCCGGGGTAAACCAGCGCGCAATCGATGCATCGCGTAGCGCAACCATGGCCGCCGCGCCGTCACGCAGCACGGTCTCGATGCGCGGGTTCCAGATCGACGGGTCGCCGATTTTCGCGGCGGTGTTGCACACCACCAGTTTGTTCAATCGATCACCGGCATTGATGCCCAGCCACTGGCCAATCAAGCCGCCCATCGACAAGCCGCAGAAATGCGCCTTCTCAATGTGCAACGCATCCAGCAGCGCCAGCACGTCTCGGCCCAGTTGTTCGATGCTGTAAGGCCCCGGCGTGACCAGGGATTTGCCGTGGCCACGGGTATCAAAACGCAGCACCCGGAAATGCTCGGTGAACGCGGCAATTTGCGCGTCCCACATGTGCAGGTCGGTGCCCAGCGAGTTGGACAGCACCAGCACCGGTGCATCGACCGGCCCTTCAATTTGGTAATGCAGTTCGCCCTCGGCGAGTTGTACGAAAGCCACAGCAGTCTCCTTCAGGCAGTTAGCGCAGAATGTTCAGCCACCGCTCGCTCGACCCAGGTACGAGCCTGTCCGAGGTAGTGAGCGGGGTCCAGCAGATGATCGAGTTCAGTAGCCGAGAGCTCGGCGGTCACTTGCGGCTCGTCGCCCAGGACCGCGCGCAAATGCCGTTGCTCGGCCACGGCGCGCTTGCAGCACAGCTCCAGTAAATGATGCGCGGTGTCGCGGCCGACCCGTTGCGCGAGAACGATACTCACCGCTTCGGCCAGCACCAGGCCTTGGGTCAGGTCGAGGTTGCGGGCCATGCGTTTGGCGTCCACTTCCAGTCCGTCTGCCACCAGCAATGCTTGCTTGAGGCTGCCGGACACCAGGCAGCAAATCTCCGGCAGGGTTTCCCACTCGGCATGCCACAGGCCGAGGCTGCGCTCGTGCTCTTGCGGCATCGCACTGAACAGGGTCGAGAGCAGACCGGGAACCCGTGTTGCAGCGCCGATCAGCACGGCGGCGCCCACCGGGTTGCGTTTGTGCGGCATGGTCGACGAACCGCCCTTGCCCGGCGCCGAGGGTTCGAACACTTCGCCCGCTTCAGTCTGCATCAACAGGCTGATATCGCGACCGAGCTTGCCGAGGCTGCCGGCGATCAATCCCAGCACCGAACCGAACTCCACCAGGCGGTCGCGTTGGGTGTGCCACGGTTGGTCGGGCAACGTCAGGTGCAGCTCCGTGGCCAGCGCGTCGGCAATCGGCAACGCTTGCGCACCGAGGGCCGCGAGGGTCCCGGAGGCGCCGCCGAATTGCAGCACCAGCAGGCGCGGTTTGAGTTCTTGCAGGCGTTGACGGCTGCGGGTGACGGCGCCCAGCCATCCGGCGATCTTCATGCCCAAGGTGACCGGCGTTGCGTGCTGCAACCAGGTACGACCGGCCAACGGCGTGGCGACATAACGCTGGGCTTGCGTTGAAAGGGTTTCCCCCAGTTGCGCCAGATCGCTCTCAATCAGTTCCAGCGCCCGGCGCAATTGCAACACCAGGCCGGTGTCCATTACGTCCTGGCTGGTGGCGCCCAGATGCACGTAGCGCTCGGCTTCGGCATCGGTGGTCGCGATCTGTTTGCCCAACGCTTTCACCAGCGGAATCGCCGAATTACCGGCCGTGGCAATCGCCTCGCCGAGGGCGGCGAAATCGTAATGCCCGGCGCGGCAGGCCGCTTCGATGGGCGCCACTGCCGACTGCGGAATCAACCCGACATGCGCCTCGGCGCGGGCCAGCGCCGCTTCGAAATCGAGCATGGCCTGAACCCGGCCCTGATCGCAGAACACCTCACGCATATCGCGCGCAGTGAAATAGGCATCGAACAATTGATTGCCCGGTCGCTGGTTCATAAACAGTCCCTGGAGGCGCGGGCCGCTTGGGCCCGCGGGTGTGGATCAAAGGTCGTTTTCTAGATACTTCGCATGTTTGGGCAGACGCAGGCTGAACAGGAACGCTATCGCCATCATCAACGTCACGTACCAGTAGAAGGAGTTTTCCATGCCGACCGCTTTGAGGCTCAAGGCTACATACTCCGCTGAGCCACCGAATATTGCATTCGCCACCGCGTAAGCCAGGCCAACACCCAATGCACGCACCTCAGGCGGGAACATTTCGGCTTTTACCAGACCGCTGATCGAGGTGTAGAAACTGACAATCGCCAGCGCCAGGGTAATTAGCACGAAGGCCAGGAACGGACTGGTGACGCTTTTCAGGCTGAGCAGAATCGGCACGGTGCACAGCGTGCCGAGTGCGCCAAACCACAGCATCGAGCTCCGGCGGCCGATCTTGTCCGAGAGCATGCCGAAGATCGGCTGCATGCACATATAAAGGAACAGCGCGCCGGTCATGATGTAGCTGGCGGTCTTGGCATGCATGCCGGCGGTGTTCACCAGGTATTTCTGCATGTACGTGGTGAAGGTGTAGAAAATCAGCGAGCCGCCTGCGGTGTAACCGAGCACGGTAATGAACGCGGCTTTATGGTCGCGGAACAGCGCGCGGATGCTGCCAGCGTCCTTGTTTTCGCGCATTTCCTTGCTGGTGGTTTCTTTCAGCGAACGACGCAGGTACAGCGAAACCAATGCCGCCATGGCACCGACCACGAACGGAATCCGCCAGCCGTAGGCACGCAAGTCATCCTCGGTGAGGAACTGTTGCAGCACCACCACCAGCGACACCGCCAGCAACTGCCCGCCGATCAGCGTCACGTACTGAAACGAGGCGAAGAAACCGCGTTGGCCCTTGAGCGCCACTTCACTCATGTAGGTGGCGGTGGTGCCGTATTCGCCGCCCACCGACAGGCCCTGGAGCAAACGGGCAAACAGCAGCATGATCGGCGCCCAGACGCCGATGTCCTTGTAGGTCGGCAGACAGGCGATGAGCAACGAACCGAAGCACATCATCAGAATCGATATCAGCATCGAATTCTTGCGCCCGTGCTTGTCCGCGACACGGCCGAAAATCCAGCCGCCAATCGGTCGCATCAGGAACCCGGCGGCAAAGACGCCCGCGGTGTTGACCAACTGCACCGTGGGGTTGTCGGACGGGAAAAAGGCGGGGGCGAAATAGATCGCGCAAAAAGCGTAGACGTAGAAGTCGAACCATTCGACGAGGTTGCCGGACGAGGCGCCGACAATCGCGAAGATCCGTTTGCTGCGCTCTTCGCCGGTGTATAGCGCGGTTGAAGCGATTGGCGTTGTCATTGTTTTTCACTCAATGGGGACAGTGAGAGTCTAGACACACTTTGCAACAGTCCCGTTCCACAGATGCACAGATCCCTTGTAGGAGCCGGCTTGCTGGCGATCGCGGTGTGTCATTCAGCGTTCATGACACTGATACACCGCAATCGCCAGCAAGCCGGCTCCTACAAGTTTGTGGTGTTTTCAGTAGTCGAAGAACACCGTCTCCGCATCCGTGCCTTGCAGAATCACATTCCACTGATAAATACCGGTCGCATCCTGCTTCGCCAGCAAGGTATTGCGGCGTTCGGCTGGCACGCACTCCAACAACGGGTCGGCGACGTTGGCCGGTTCGCCATCAAAGTAAATCCGCGTCAGCAAGTGCTTCACCAGCCCGCGAGCAAACACCAGCACCACCAGGTGTGGCGCCTGGGTCGAACCTTTCAGGCCTTCCACTGTGCCCGGCTTGATCGTGGTGAAGCGGAAGCGCCCTTCGGCATCCACCGGGATCCGGCCAAAGCCTTCGAAGTTCGGGTCCAGCGGTTTGGCCTGATCGTCTTCGGGGTGGTCGTACTTGCCGGCGGCGTTGGCCTGCCAGACTTCCAGCATCGCGTCGTTGACGATGTCACCGTTGCCGTCGATGACTTGTCCGGTGATCGCCACGCGCTCGCCCAGGGTTTGTTCGACGGTCAGGTTTTCGCGGTTCAGCCAGGTCAGGCCAATGTGGTAATACGGCCCGACGGTGTGGGACGTGGTCGCAGTCAGCGTCATCTTATTTCTCCATCGGCGTGGCGTCGCGGCCGCGCAATACGATGTCCCAGCGGTAACCGAGGGCATAGGAAGGGATGGTTTTTTCCAGGTCGAAACTGGCGATCAAGCGCTCTTTGGCACTGGTATCGGGCACGCAGTTGTAGATCGGGTCGTACGCCAGCAACGGGTCGCCGGGGAAATACATCTGCGTGACGAGGCGCGTCAGGATGCTCGGCCCGAACAGCGAAAAATGGATGTGCGCCGGACGCCAGGCATTGTGGTGGTTGCCCCACGGGTAAGCGCCGGGCTTGATGGTCTGGAATTGATACCAGCCATCGGCGTCGGTCACGGTGCGGCCGGTGCCGGTGAAGTTCGGGTCCAGTGGCGCGTCGTGCAGGTCGCGGGCATGGTTGTAGCGACCGGCGGCGTTGGCCTGCCAGATCTCCACCAGAATCCCCGGCACCGGCAGACCGTTTTCATCCAGTACGCGGCCGTGAATGATGATGCGCTCGCCCAGCGGCTCGCCCTTGTGCTGGGCGGTCAGGTCATTGTCATTCTCGTTGACGCGTTCGGCGCCGATGGTCGGACCGGTAATTTCCGACAACGAATGAGGCAAAAACACCAACGGCTTCGACGGTGAGCGCAAGTTAGTGGATTGATAAGTCGGGTGCAGGTACTCCGGCTGGGTGCCTTCCTGCGGGCGACGGTAACCAGGCTTGTCAGTCATTTCGCTTTCCTCAGTTCTTATTGTCACTGCTGTGGGTCAGACCCGTTCGATGGCCAAGGCCAGACCCTGGCCAACGCCGACGCACATGGTCGCCAGACCTTTCTTGCCACCGGTTTTTTCAAGCTGATGCAACGCCGTCAACACCAGGCGCGCACCGCTCATGCCCAGCGGATGGCCCAGGGCAATGGCGCCACCGTTGGGGTTGACCTGCGCCGCGTCGTCCGCCAGGCCCAGTTCACGCAACACCGCCAAGCCTTGGCTGGCGAAGGCTTCGTTGAGTTCGATCACATCGAAATCGCTGACCGCCAGGCCGAGGCGTTCGGTCAGTTTGCGCACTGCCGGCACCGGGCCAATGCCCATGACACGCGGTGCGACACCGGCGCTGGACATGCCCAGCACTTTGGCGCGAGCGGTCAAACCGTGTTTCTTCACCGCTTCGGCCGAGGCCAGAATCAGTGCCGCCGCGCCGTCGTTCACACCCGACGCATTGCCGGCGGTGACGGTTTTGTCGGGACCGTTGACCGGTTTCAGTTTGGCCAGGGTTTCCAGCGTAGTGTCGGCGCGAGGATGTTCGTCCTGGCTGACGACGGTTTCACCCTTCTTGTGGGCAATCCGCACCTCAACGATTTCTTCCGCGAAAAATCCTGCAGCTTGCGCGGCGGCTGTCCGCTGCTGACTGCGCAGGGCAAACGCGTCCTGATCCTCGCGGGACACTTCGTAATCGTCGGCCACGTTATCGGCGGTCTGCGGCATCGCATCGACACCGTATTGCGCTTTCATCAACGGGTTGATGAAACGCCAGCCGATGGTGGTGTCTTCCAGCTTCATGTTGCGCGAGAACGCCGCATCGGCCTTGCCCATCACGAACGGTGCGCGGGACATCGACTCGACGCCGCCGGCAATCGCCAGTTCCATTTCACCGCTGGCGATGGCGCGGAACGCGGTGCCGATGGCATCCATGCCCGAAGCGCAGAGGCGATTGAGGGTCACGCCCGGAATGGATTCCGGCAGGCCCGCCAACAGCAGCGCCATGCGCGCCACGTTGCGATTGTCTTCACCGGCCTGGTTGGCGCAGCCGAGGAACACCTCGTCCACGGCGTTCCAGTCCACCGACGGGTTGCGCTCCATCAAGGCCTTGATCGGCACGGCGGCCAGGTCGTCGGCGCGAACCGCCGACAGGCCACCGCCGAAACGGCCGATGGGGGTGCGAATCGCGTCGCAGATATAAACGTCACGCATCACGCTTCTCCGGGTGCTTGGCCGTGGGCGGCGGCGGTGCGGGCTTCCAGATCCCTGAGTGCCTTGAGTTCAACCTCGGTCGGCTCGGCGGTGTGTTCAACAGTGTCGGCGAAACGAATCGCCCAACCGGTGGCCGCAACCACTTGCTCGCGGGTCACGCCAGGGTGCAACGCCGTGACCACGAATTCATGGGTGCCCGCTTCCGGTTCCATGATGCACAGGTCGGTAATGATGCCGACCGGACCGGCGCCCGGCAGCCCCAGACGCTTGCGCGAATCGCCGCCCTCGCCATGGCCGACCGAAGTGATGAAGTCGAGCTTGTCGACGAAGGAACGCGACGACTGTTTAAGGATGATCAACACGCTTTTGGCCGAACCGGCGATTTCCGGCGCGCCACCGGCGCCCGGCAGACGGACTTTCGGTGCATGATAATCGCCGACTACCGTGGTGTTGATATTGCCGAAGCGGTCCACTTGCGCGGCGCCGAGAAAACCGACGTCGATGCGCCCGCCCTGCAACCAGTAGCGAAAAATCTCACCGGTCGGGACGACGGTGTCAGCGGTTTCCGCCAATTCACCGTCACCAATCGACAGCGGCAATACACTCGGCTTGGCACCGATCGGACCCGATTCATAGATCAGGACCACGTCCGGCGAGGACGTCAGCCGCGCCAGGTTGGCCGCTTTCGACGGCAGGCCGATGCCGACGAAGCACACCGAACCGTTCTTCAGTCGGCGAGCGGCGGCAACGGTCATCATTTCATTGGTGGTGTAAGTCATTACTTCGCCTCCGAAGCAGCGGCCAGCTTGGCCTGGAACTCGCTGAAGTCAGCGCAGCCATGGATGTACTCGTTGATCCACGCGGTGAAGGTTTCACGGTCGCGGGCAATCGGGTCCCAGGCCTGATAGAAACGGTTGTCACGCTCGTTGTAGCCGTGGGCGTAAGACGGATGCGCACCGCCGGGAACGTGGCAGACAGCGCTCAAGGCCCAGGTCGGCAGCACGCAGGAGTTCATCGGTGCGTTGAGGTCGTCGACGATTTCTTCGACGGTGACGATGCAACGCTTGGCGGCCAGTGCGGCTTCTTTTTGCACACCGAGGATGCCCCAGAGCAGCACGTTGCCTTTACGGTCGGCTTTCTGCGCGTGGATCACGGTGATGTCCGGACGCACCGAAGGCACAGCGGCCAACACTTCGCCGGTGAACGGGCAGGTAACGGATTTGATCAGCGGGTTGACCTTCGGCAGGTCGGAACCGGCGTAGGCACGCAGCACCGCGAACGGCAGACCGGAGGCGCCAGCGACGTAGGCGTTCGCCAGGTCGGCGTGGCTGTGTTCTTCGATTTCCAGCGGGTGCGGCCACTGCTTCTCGACCGCATCACGCAGACGGTGCAGCGAACCCACGCCCGGGTTGCCGCCCCAGGAGAAAATCAGCTTGCGAGCACAACCGGCGCCGATCAATTGGTCGTAGATCAGGTCAGGCGTCATCCGTACCAGCGTCAGATCTTTCTTGCCCTGACGAATGATTTCATGACCCGCCGCCGTAGGGATCAGGTGAGTGAAGCCTTCGAGCGCAACGGTATCGCCGTCGTTAACGAATTGCTTCACCGCGTCGTGCAGCGAAAGGATTTCAGCCATGGGGCAGGCTCCCGTTTTGTTATGAACCGACAGTGGTAGAAAAAGGCGCGATGCGCGCGCCGGAATGACTAGAGAGTAAGCCCCTGAAAAAACCCAAACAATCCGATAATCGACTGAGTGTTCGTTTATCGAACAGATTGTTGTCTCACTACCGACCTCAAAAGCTTCGCGGGCAAGCCTCGCTCCTACGGGTAATCACTGAACCTGTAGGAGCGAGGCTTGCCCGCGAAGAGGCCATCAAACCCACTGAAGATTCTGAAACCCGGACTCAGGTCGCATCCGCATGGCTGACCATGCCCTTGATCACCACCGCCGTCGTCGCCAACGCCGCCGGAATCACCAGCGCCGTCAGCACTTGTTCAAAGTTCCAGCCCAACCCCAGCAACGTCGCGCCCATCCACGCCCCGAGGATCGCGCCAAAGCGACCAATCCCGAGCATCCACGACACGCCCGTCGCCCGCCCTTGAGTCGGATAAAACCGCGCCGCCAAAGAAGGCATCGCCGATTGCGCGCCGTTGACACACATCCCCGCCACCAGCACCAGGGTTGCCAACAGCGTGATGTTGCCCAGGCTCTGCCCTACCGCGTAGGCAAACACCCCAGCCAGCAAGTAGAAAGTGCCGATGACTTTGTGCGGATTGAACCGATCCATCGCCCAGCCTACGCCCACGGCGCTCAACACACCGCCGAACTGAAACAGCGCGCCGATAAACGCCGCTTGCTCCATGCTCGCGCCGCTGTCACGCATCAGCGTCGGCAGCCAACTGGTCAGCAGGTAAACGATCACCAGGCCCATGAAGTAAGTCAGCCACAACAACAAGGTGCCGGTGCTGTAAGTGCCGGAGAAGATCACCGCAAACACGTTGCGCGCCTTCACGGTTTTCTGTTCCGGCACACTGAAGCTGGATGCCTGAGCGACAACGCTCGGATCGATCGGCGCCAGCGCCTTGCGTACCTTGTCGGTGCCGCGATTGCGCACAACCAGGTAACGCGCCGATTCCGGCAGCCAGAGCAGCAAAACAACGGTGAGGATCAGCGGCAGAATTCCGCCGATCAGCAACAGGCTGTGCCAGCCGAACGCCGGAATCAGCTTGGCCGAAATAAACCCGCCACCGGCCATGCCGAGGTTGAAGCCGCAAAACATGCTGGTCACCAGCAGGGATTTTTTGCGCTCCGGGGTGTATTCCGACAGCAACGTCGTGGCGTTCGGCATACCGGCACCGAGGCCCAGGCCGGTCAGGAAGCGCAGCACCAGCAATTGATCGACATTGGTGCTGTAAGCCGACGCCAGGCTGAAGGCGCCGAACAACAACACGGCGCCCACCAGTACGACTTTTCGCCCGAAGCGGTCAGCCAAAGGGCCGGAACCCAGTGCGCCGAAGACCATGCCGATCAACGCCGCACTCATCACCGGGCCGAGGCTGGCGCGATCGATGCCCCAGTCCTGGGACAGTGCTGGCGCGATGAAGCCCATGGCCGCAGTGTCGAGGCCATCGAGGAAGACAATCAGGAAACACAGGATCACCACTCGCCACTGGTAGCGCGAAATGGGTTGAGCATTGATGAAGGACTGCACGTCGAGGCAGTTTCCTACAGCAGACTGAGGCTGGTTCATTATTTTTATTCCACGCAAGAACGCAGTCGGACAGGTGCCAGCCTAGGCTGGCGCTGCCGCGACATTAGTGATCCTGGGGAAAGTGCGTCAATTCGTTAAACGCGAGTCTGGGCGATTACCGAACAGCTTAGGCAAACAGCTGGGCGCTGAGGTTGCGGCTGGCCGCCAGCAGACCCGGCAGGAACCGTTGCTCCAGCTCGTTGCGGCTGACCCGGCCGGCGTGCGTGCTGACGTTGAGCGCCGCCACCACTTGCCCGGAAGCGTCGTACACCGGAACGGCAATCGAGCGCAGGCCTTGTTCCAGTTCCTGATCGACGATGCACCAGCCTTGTTGCCGTACTTCCTGCAGGCACTCGAGCAACGCTTCGGGGGTATGCAGAGTGCGACTGGTCTTGGCTTGCAGGTCGGCATGATCGAGGTATTCGCGCAGCGACGTGTCGTCCAGTGCCGCGAGAAGAATCCTGCCCATGGAGGTGCAATAGGCGGGCAGGCGTCCGCCCACCGACAGGTCCACCGAGATCAGACGCTGAGTGGTCGCCGAGCGGGCAATGTACAAAATGTCGTCGCCTTCCAGCGTGGCCATGTTGCAGGCCTCATGAAGTTGCTCGCTCATGCGGTCGAGGTAAGGCTGGGCCGACACCGCCAACGGGGTCGAGGACAGATAGGCATGGCCGAGGGTCAGCACTTTGGGCAGCAGCGAATAGGTGCGACCGTCGGTGGTGGCGTAGCCGAGTTTGATCAGGGTGTGCAGGCAACGTCGCACAGCGGCGCGGGGAATTTCCGTGCGGTGACTGATCTGGGCGATGGTCAAATGCCGTTTGCGCTCCTGGAACGCTTGCACCACGGCCAGGCCACGGGCCAGGGACGTCATGAAATCCGGGTCTCCGGTCAGGGCCTGGATCCGCTTGGCGGGCGACGCAACTATCGGCGGCGCTACTGAAGCGAAGGAATTGCGCATTTGCTCGTTCATATCAGGTCCTTTTCCCACACGGATCGGCGAAGGCTATTACATGCGGCCCCGGGTTCGGCGCACAAGCCACAGGCAGCCAAGATCGGGCGATTATCGAACGGCCGACCGATAATCGCAATCAGTCCTATGGACGCGACAGACGCTGTGCAGATTTCGGCTCGCGCCCTCTATTATATGTTTTACCTTTGCTTGAACCCGCCGTTAAAGCACCTCATGTATTCTTTAACTTGTTCGGCTTAATGACGCCAGAAAGACATCACTGCTAAGTGACCGCAAAACTTTCAAGTAACAAAACAATCACACATTGCCATTCATTTTTAACTCCTTGACGATAGTGTTCTGCAAATCGACCGCTATAATGCAACTCAGTGACCCCTCGGTTTTTACTTGCCGATTGCGTCACCCGGCAGCACGATGTTCCATCGCGGCTGCCCGCAGCAAGTGCCTGTCGTTCATTTCATATGCTCCGCCAGCGCGCTCGCTGAAACAGGAAACTGATGCTACGTCAGCCGTTTTGCTCTGGTGCCGTGGCCGCCTGCAACATGGAAGTATTGATTGCCGTGTCGTAAAACGATGCCTTTGCGGGCATTGTCCTTTCGGCGAGCGTGGTCAATGCATTTGCTGCAGCGCGATTTACCAGAATTAATCTCAACCCATACAGGTAGCACTGTGACGAAAGACGAACTGCGCGCGGAACTTGAGCGCCAGGAACAACGTTACAAGGAAGTTTACGGCGGGGAAGTCACCACCTACGCCGCTCAGCCCGAACCGGAACGCAAACCCTGGCGTAAACGCGCCACCGTTCAGGATCAGGCTTTTTCCCAGGAATTGCAGAAGATGGAAAAGGAACTCAAAGCCGAAGAGCCATGATTGCTCCGGCCTGATTCCTTTCAAGGGCCCGCGCCTGCCCCCGTTAAAAGCGGGAAGCAATGATGTTGCCATTCGCGCCCGCTACGAGCGGGCAGCGGCCTCCTCATCCATCTGATGAGGCAAATGGCTCATGTCTGGCCCTCTTCTCAGATATTTCACACAAGCGTTCAAGCCTCTCGCCTACAAGAGAGAAACCCTTGTGCCTGCGGGCTTTCCAAAGAAATTCAACGACTTGCAAAACCCGGTAAAAACCCGGCGCCCGGGCTATTTCCGCAAACTAATTCGTTGAAGAATGTTACCGATGAGCAGCTAGTGCATCGATTAGCAGTCTTTTCTGGCATAATCGCGCCCCCTTATGACCGGGTCAGAAAACCTTCATGATCGATTTATTCAGCGGACTGGATGCTTGGGTGCTTGTGAGCCTCTTGCTCGCCCTCGCCTTTGTCCTCGCCTTCGAGTTCATCAACGGCTTTCATGACACTGCAAACGCGGTGGCCACTGTTATCTACACCAAAGCCATGCCGCCTCATCTGGCCGTGTTCTTTTCCGGTGTGTTCAACTTTCTTGGCGTGCTGCTGGGCGGTGTCGGCGTGGCGTATGCCATCGTCCACCTGCTGCCGGTAGAACTGCTGATCAATGTGAACACCGGTCACGGGCTGGCCATGGTGTTCTCGTTGCTCGCCGCCGCCATCACCTGGAACCTGGGCACCTGGTACTTCGGTATCCCGGCCTCCAGCTCCCACACGCTGATCGGTTCGATCCTCGGGGTCGGCCTGGCCAACGCCCTGATCAACGACATTCCGTTGGCCGATGGCGTGAACTGGCAGAAGGCGATCGATATCGGTGCCTCCCTGGTGTTCTCGCCAATGGCCGGCTTCCTGGTCGCCGCGCTGATTCTGATCGGCCTTAAATGGTGGCGTCCGCTGTCGAAGATGCACAAGACGCCGGAACAGCGCCGCAAGATCGACGACAAGAAGCATCCGCCGTTCTGGAACCGACTGGTGCTGGTGATCTCGGCCATGGCCGTGAGCTTCGTGCACGGTTCCAACGATGGTCAGAAAGGTATCGGCCTGATCATGCTGGTGCTGATCGGTATCGTGCCGGCGCAGTTCGTGCTCGACCTGGGCAGCACCACGTACCAGATCGAACGGACTCGCGATGCGACCCTGCACCTGAGCCAGTTCTACAAACGCAATGCCGATACGCTGGGCGAGTTCCTGGCACTGGGCAAAAGCGTGGAAGGCGATCTGCCGGAGAAATTCCGTTGCAACCCGAAACAGACCGAACCAACCATTTCCGCCCTGCTCGACACCCTTAAAGGTGTGGCCGATTACCACTCGCTGTCGGCGGAAAGCCGCATCGAAGTGCGTCGCTATCTGCTCTGCCTGGACGACACGGCCAAGAAAGTCAGCAAACTGCCAAGCCTCGCGGCCCGTGAAAAGGCTGACCTGGACAAGCTGCGCAAAGACCTGACAACCACCACCGAATACGCTCCGTTCTGGGTAATCCTGGCGGTCGCACTGGCTCTGGGCCTCGGTACCATGGTTGGCTGGAAACGCGTGGTACTGACCATCGGCGAGAAGATCGGCAAGCAAGGCATGACTTACTCCCAGGGCATGTCGGCACAGATCACGACGGCGAGCCTGATCGGCATGGCGAACATCTTCAGCCTGCCGGTGTCCACCACCCACGTGCTGTCTTCTGGCGTGGCCGGCACCATGGTCGCCAACAAAAGCGGCCTGCAGGGCGGCACCGTCAAAACCATCCTGCTGGCCTGGGTCCTGACCCTGCCGGCAACCGTGGGCCTGTCGGCCGGCCTGTTCTGGCTGGCGTCGAAGGCACTGGCTAGCTGATACATCGCTGCAACGAAAAAGGCGCGTTCCGTGAGGTTCGCGCCTTTTTTTATCGCTGCGTTTTAGTGAACACCACGAAGCACGCGAGCTGGGGGGTGGTGTTGGATGGGGTACATATCCGTTTCTGCGGTAACGGCGGCTATTGGTTTCGCCCTTACGGCGAGTCACTTGGAAGAGCCCCAAGTAACCAAGGGCTCTTGCCCCTTTCGTTCGGTGGCTCGCTAATGCTCGCCATGCCCTCGCTCCGGTCCTGCTCCGTGGGCCCGCCGCCATCGGCCATCCATGGCCGGGGGCGGCTAACCCGGCATCCATGCCGGGTTGCCCACTGCGCAGAACCTCCACTCGGCCTCTCGAGGGGGCGCTCAGATCAAAAGCGGAAGGCGAGCTAACGCTCGGCCTGATGAGTGGTGAGAAGCGAAAGCAAACGCGATTCCCTGTAGGAGCCGGCTTGCCGGCGAAAAGCGTTTGGGCAACGCGTTCATTCAGACAGCCCGCGTTATCGTTGACGACCATCGCCAGCAAGCTGGCTCCTACAGGGGAAATGCAGATGTGTTTGGATAAATACGATCAACTGTAGGAGCCGGCTTGCTGGCGATAGCGGTGGGTCAATCAACGTATGTATTGGCTGGACCGACGCCATCGCCAGCAAGCCGGCTCCTACAGGGGATCGGTGCATATGTGCGGAATGAGTGAACGCATCAAAGAAGGACAACGCGGACAACTGAAGAGCCAGGTCGGCTTTCAGGCCGCCTCGGCGGCTGTGGCGGTAGTCGCCCCCTCGAGAGGCCGAGCGCAGGTTCTGCGCAGTGGGCAACCCGGCAAGGATGCCGGGTTAGCCGCGCACGGCCAGGGATGGCCGATCGCGGCGGGCCCACGGAGCAGGACCGGAGCGAGGGCATGCCGAGCCTTAGCGAGGCACCGAACGAAAGGGGCAAAAGCGCTTTGGTTACTTTCGCGCTTTTCGAAAGTGACTCGCTGTAAGAGCGAAACCAATAGCAGCCGTTACCGCAGAAACGGATATGTACCCCACCCAACAACCCACCTGAAAACCCCAGGCCGTTGCCCAACTCAGAACCTCCCACCACCAACCCGCACAAACCACCAGATTCTCGCAGGCAAAAAAAAGGGCAACCGAAGTTGCCCAAAATGCCTTGCGTGCTCATTGCATCCAGAAAGACCTACGGTTTTTTCCGTTTGTGCGAATCTTTCCAGATAAAAAATCCAAACCCTGCGAAAAACAGAACCATGAGGCCGACTGTCAGCACTCCGGCGATCACCACGTTGTCGAAAAACATGACTGGCCTCCTGCACTTGCCCTGTTGCGATGGGGCTAAGTTAACCAATCAGGCAGGAGAGGAAATTGACCGGGATCAATATCGCCCGAGACTGGGCGCAAAGGAGGGGGAAAACTGATCTGCATCAACGGATGCGAGGGGTTTAACGCTTTTTCGGTTTGTTCTTCGGCTTCTTCTTCGCTTTACCCAACGGCATTGCCTGCTCGAATGCCTGGCGCACTTCGTTCAGGCGTTTTTCGTTGAGGTCATGAACACGCTTGGCGCGTTCGGAATTGAGGTCGATCAGTTTGTCGTCTTGGCTCATGGTCTTCGGTGCATCGCGTGAAATGAAGTTCAACTGCCACTTCGTTCGGCAGGATTGCGCCAATAATGCGGTCTGGCGCCCGCGCTGACCAGTCGCCTGCGTAACAGCGGCTTAACAAAATATGTGCTCATGGCGTTTTTTCAACGCACAATCGCGACTTTACGATGGACCCAAAGGACCCGCGCCGTGGAACTGCACCAGGATCTGCCTCCCTTGATGGCCCTGCGCGCCTTCGAGGCCGTGGCGCGTCATTTGAGTTTCATCAAGGCCGCCGATGAATTGTCGGTGACCCAAAGTGCAATCAGCCATCAAGTGCAGAAACTGGAACAGTTCCTCAACCAGCGACTGTTTATCCGCCGTACCCGGGCCATCAATCTGACGCCGGCCGGCGAAGCGTATTACCGGAAGATTCAACCGGCCCTCGCCTCCATCGCCTTGGCCACCCGTGAACTGCGGGGCAATGAGCACCAGGAAAGCACCCTGCGCATCGGCCTGCTCGCCTCGTTCGCCACCCTGTGGCTGGCGCCGCGCCTGGCCAGTTTCAACGCACGCCACCCGCACATTCATGTTGAACTCCTGCCCTCGGTGCAACTGGCCGACGTCGGCGGCGGCGAAGTCGACCTGGCCATCCGCTACGGCAAAGGTGGTTGGCCGAAAGTCCAGGCCCGGCGCTTTATGGTGGAAACACTGACCCCGGTCTGCAGCCCGGCGTTCAAGGCCAAGGGCACCGACCAAGGTCCGCTGCTCATGGCCAAGTCGCACCAACCGTTCGAGTGGATCGACTGGAGCGCGCACAACGCCATCGACCTCAGCCATTGCCCCAGCGTCATGCTCCACGACTACAACATCGTCGTCGAAGCCGCCGTGGCCGGCCAAGGCATCGCCATGGGCCGTCATCACTTGATCGAGCGCCGGCTCAAGGACGGCTCGTTGGTAGAAGCCTTCTCCACCCCGCCGTTCATTAGCGATATCGGCTATTGGCTGGTCACGCCCGAGCGACCGCCGAGCCACGCGGCACAATGCTTTAGTGAATGGCTGAATGAGATGGCCAACATCGCACACAAATCTCACGGCGACTGAAGATCAAAATTGTGGGAGCGGGCTTGGTCCGGGCGGCGTTCCGACGAAGGCGGTGTGTCAGTCGCAATTTATTTTGCCTGACCCACCGCCTTCGCGAGCAAGCCCGCTCCCACATTCGATCTACGCATGAGCTAATTGAATACGTCGGATTAAATCTATCCGTTTGTCGCACTCCCCGTCCGCCAACATGCTGAAGCCTTCATTCAGGAGGATTTACCATGACCGACTCACTCGCCCACCGTGTCCAGCAACTTGGCCTGAGCCTGCCGACACCGAGCCAGCCCATCGCCAACTACGTCAACCACGTGGTCAGCCAGAACCAGTTGTTCATTTCCGGTCAGATTCCGCTACTGGACGGCAAACCGGCATTCATCGGCCGATTGGGAGAGTCGATCTCCGATGAAGAAGGCGCCAACGCCGCCGAACTTGCCGCACTGGGCCTGCTCGCACAATTGAGCGATGCACTCGGCGATGACCTGTCGAAACTGGTGCGCATCATCCGTCTTGGCGTGTTCATCGCAAGCGCCCCGGATTTTGCGCGTCAAGGTGCGGTCGCCAATGGCGCATCCAACCTGTTGGTCAATGTCCTCGGCGAAAAAGGCCGGCATGTGCGCACGGCTGTCGGCGTATCGAGCCTGCCCGGCGGCGTGGCCGTGGAAATCGACGCTATTTTCGAGCTGCGCCCATGAACCTCGGCGAAGTGGAGCGTTTGCGAGCGGCGACGCCGGGATGCGCCAGCGTGATTCACTTCAACCACGCCGGTGCATCGTTGCCGAGTCAGGCCACCCTAGACGCGGTGATCGAACAGCTGCAACGCGAGGCCACCAGCGGACCGATGGAGGCCGCCGACCAGAGTGTTCAAGCCCGCGCCCGCCATGCGGCGGCCAGACTGCTGAATGCCGAGACTGAAAACATCGCGTTCGCCAGCAGCGGTTCGGCAGCCTGGGGCATGGCATTCAATGCATTGGGGCCGTGGCAGGATGGCGAGCGGATTTTGGTCGGGCGCCATGAATGGGGCGGCAATCTGGCCTGCATCGCCGGAGCCGTCAGCGCCGGGGCGCGGCTGGAGGTGATTCCCTGCGATGAGACGGGCGCCGTGTCCGTGTCCGCCCTCCAGCAGATGATCGACCCAAAGGTGAAGCTGATCGCATTGACCTGGCTTCCGGCCAACGGCGGCCTGATCAACCCGGCCGAGGCCATTGGTGCCGTGGCGCGCCAGCACGGCATTCCCTACTTCATCGACGCTGGCCAGGCGCTGGGGCAATTGCCCTGCGACGTGCAGGCATTGAACTGCGATGTGCTCAAGGGCGCCGGGCGCAAATTCCTGCGTGGCCCGCGAGGAACGGCGCTGATGTACATCAAACCGGGGTTTCTCGAACGTCTCGTGCCCGGCCATCTGGACGTGCTTTCCGCACCGTGGGACGGCGAAGGTTTCCCGGTACGTGACGATGCGCGGCGGTTTGAAACCAGTGAAGTGTCGGTGGCTTTGCTGGCCGGGCTGGCCAATGCGCTGGAGGAGTTCAACCACTTGGGTGCAACCCGGATTCGCCAGCGGATCGAAAGCTTGAGCGGGCAACTGCGCGAACGCCTTGAGTCGGTCAGCGGGCTGACGCTACACAACCTGGGGCCGGCGAATCAGCAATCAGGCTTGGTCGCCTTCACGCTCAAGGGTTGGGACAGCGTTGAATTGAAGCAGCGACTGGCGCAACGAGGGATCAACATCGGCGCCAATGGCGTGGCCTATACGCCGCTGGATATGCAGGCCCGAGGGCTGGACAGCATCGCGCGGATTGCCGTCAGTTACCTCAATACCGAAGAAGAAATGGATGTACTGCTCAACGCCCTCAACGAACTTTCCCTCATCAAGGACTAAATCTGAATGTCGACCCACAACCCCTGACGCGGCTCGTCGTCCATCAATGGCGCGACCGGCACGGTGTTATCCGCGTTGAGCTCAGTGCCGGGAATTGCCAGGTGCTCTTCAGGATCTTCATCGGCTTCACGGCGACGGCGTTCCTTTTCCTGCTTGCGGCGCTGTTCCTCGCGCAACTGAAAAGCCGCCTCTTCCGGATCGCGCTGTTGCAGGTCGATCGTGCTTTCGTTGGAGCTTTCCTGCACCGGCACAACAGGCGGAATATCCGGGCGCTGGCGGATCGGGTCGTGCTGTGAAGTGATCGGCACGGCACTCAAGGGGAGCATCGGTGGCAGCATAATTATTTGTCTCCTGTCAGCAGGCTGTCGGCTGCGGGGATGGCGACTTGAGCCATCGGTCGCAAACTGTGACCGGATTGGCACTAACAAGTGCCCCGGCCCGCACACGTCTCAAGCGGTGAACTAACGTAAGACTGTGAGTTTTTCTGAGAGTCCTTTGGCCCTGAAGCCCTCATTCCGTTAAGATAGCCCGCTTTTTCAAGGTGGGAGTCAGGCAGCATGGCGCAGCAGTATCAACCGGGGCAACGCTGGATCAGTGACAGCGAAGCCGAGCTGGGTTTAGGCACCGTTCTGGCACAGGACGGCCGCTTGTTGACCGTGCTCTATCCGGCCACTGGCGAGACTCGCCAGTACGCGCTACGGAATGCGCCCCTCACCCGCGTGCGTTTTTCGCCGGGCGATTCGATCATTCACTTCGAAGGATGGAAACTGACCGTACAGGAAGTCGACGACATCGACGGCCTGCTGATCTACCACGGTCTCAACGCGCAGAACGAAGTGGTCACCCTGCCGGAAACCCAGCTGTCGAACTTCATTCAGTTCCGACTGGCCAGCGACCGTTTGTTCGCCGGGCAGATCGACCCGCTGGCCTGGTTCTCCCTGCGCTACAACACCCTGGAACATACCAGCCGCCAGTTGCAATCCTCGCTCTGGGGCCTGGGCGGCGTGCGTGCGCAACCGATCGCGCACCAGCTGCACATCGCCCGTGAAGTCGCCGACCGCATTGCGCCGCGGGTACTGCTGGCAGACGAAGTGGGCCTGGGCAAAACCATCGAAGCCGGCCTGGTGATCCATCGCCAACTGCTCTCGGGCCGCGCCAACCGCGTGCTGATCCTGGTGCCGGAAAACCTGCAGCACCAGTGGCTGGTGGAAATGCGCCGCCGCTTCAACCTGCAAGTCGCGCTGTTCGACGAAGAACGCTTCATCGAAAGCGATGCCGCCAACCCGTTCGAAGACACCCAGCTCGCGCTGGTCGCCCTGGAATGGCTGGTGGAAGACGAAAAGGCCCAGGACGCGCTGTTCGCCGCCGGTTGGGACTTGATGGTCGTCGACGAAGCCCACCACCTGGTGTGGCACGAAGACAAGGCCAGCCCGGAATACTCGCTGGTTGAACAGTTGGCCGAAGTCATTCCTGGCGTATTGCTGCTGACCGCCACCCCGGAACAACTGGGTCAGGACAGCCACTTCGCGCGTCTGCGCCTGCTCGACCCGAACCGTTTCCATGACCTGCACGCCTTCCGTGCCGAGAGCGAGAACTATCGCCCGGTGGCCGAAGCCGTTCAGGAGCTGCTGGACAAGGGGCGCCTGTCGCCTGAAGCGCACAAGACCATTCACGGTTTCCTCGGCAACGAAGGCGAAGCGCTGCTGAGCGCCGTCAATGATGGCGACACCGAAGCCAGTGCCCGTCTGGTCCGTGAACTGCTCGACCGCCACGGCACTGGCCGCGTGCTGTTCCGCAACACCCGCGCCGCCGTGCAGGGTTTCCCGGAGCGCAAACTGCACCCGTACCCGCTGCCGTGCCCCGACGAATACCTCGAACTGCCGTTGGGCGATCACGCCGAGCTGTACCCGGAAGTCAGCTTCCAGGCCCAGCCGGACGCCAACGAAGAAGAACGCTGGTGGAAATTCGACCCGCGCGTCGAGTGGCTGATCGACCAGCTGAAAATGCTCAAGCGCACCAAAGTGCTGGTGATCTGCGCCCACGCCGAAACCGCCATGGACCTGGAAGACGCCCTGCGCGTGCGTTCCGGTATTCCTGCGACGGTGTTCCACGAAGGCATGAACATCCTTGAGCGTGACCGCGCCGCCGCTTACTTCGCCGATGAAGAGTTTGGCGCGCAAGTGCTGATCTGCTCGGAAATCGGCAGTGAAGGTCGCAACTTCCAGTTCTCGCACCACCTGGTGCTGTTCGATCTGCCGTCGCACCCGGACCTGCTGGAGCAGCGGATCGGTCGTCTCGACCGGATCGGCCAGAAGCACATCATCGAACTGCACGTGCCGTACCTCGAAACCAGCCCGCAAGAGCGCTTGTTCCAGTGGTACCACGAAGCGTTGAACGCGTTCCTCAACACCTGCCCGACCGGCAACGCCTTGCAGCATCAGTTCGGCCCGCGCCTGCTGCCGCTTCTGGAAAATGCCGATGACGGCGAGTGGCAAGCACTGATCGACGAAGCTCGCACCGAGCGTGAGCGCCTGGAAGCCGAGCTGCACACTGGCCGTGACCGCTTGCTGGAACTCAATTCCGGCGGCGCTGGCGAAGGTGATGCACTGGTCGAGGACATCCTCGAGCAAGACGATCAGTTCACGCTGCCGATCTACATGGAAACCCTGTTCGACGCCTTTGGCATCGACAGCGAAGACCACTCGGAAAACGCCCTGATCCTCAAGCCGAGCGAAAAAATGCTCGACGCCAGCTTCCCGCTGGGCGACGACGAAGGCGTGACCATCACTTACGACCGCAACCAGGCGCTGTCTCGCGAAGACATGCAGTTCATCACCTGGGAACACCCGATGGTGCAAGGCGGCATGGACCTGGTGCTGTCCGGTTCGATGGGCAACACCGCCGTGGCGCTGATCAAGAACAAGGCGCTGAAACCGGGCACCGTGTTGCTGGAACTGCTCTACGTCAGCGAAGTGGTTGCACCGCGTTCGCTGCAACTGGGTCGTTACCTGCCGCCGGCTGCGTTGCGCTGCCTGCTCGATGCCAATGGCAATGACCTGTCGGCCCGGGTGTCGTTCGAGACCCTGAACGATCAACTGGAAAGCGTGCCGCGTGCCAGCGCCAACAAATTCATCCAGGCCCAGCGCGATCAGCTGACGCCACGGATCAACGCCGGTGAAGAGAAAATCTTCCCGCGTCATGCCGAGCGCGTGGCCGAAGCGCAACGTCGTCTCGCGGCTGATACCGATGAAGAACTGGCGCGCCTGACCGCGTTGCAAGCGGTCAACCCGACCGTACGCGACAGCGAACTGGTTGCCCTGCGCAAACAGCGTGAACAAGGTCTGGCGATGCTCGACAAGGCAGCGCTGCGACTGGAAGCGATTCGGGTGTTGGTGGCGGGTTAATCACCCCCTGCTCCACCTCGTGCAATGAAAAAGGCCCGCAGCGATGCGGGCCTTTTTTTGCCTCGGAAAAACCAAACAATCCCTGTAGGAGCCGGCTTGCTGGCGATGGTCGTTAACGATAACGCGTACTGACTGGTTCACCGCGGTGTATTCGAGTCCATCGCCAGCAAGCCGGCTCCTACAGGTTCTCTATTGCAAATTTTCTACGCGGTGACTGCCGGGATCTGCGGCTCAACCACCGCCACCAAGCCTTCCTTCATCCGCTTCGCATCCCGCACAAAACACCGCGACGCCATGAACAGGAACACCATCGTAAAGAACAGCGCCACCGGGATCAGGTACATCGCGTCATGCAGGCCAACAGCCTTGAACGCTTCGGTCATCTGTTCGGCGCCGGCCGCCAGCATCGCCGTGTGTGCGAAGTGATCGGACAAACCGCCCACCACCACCGGCCCCAATCCACCACCCAGCAAATACAGCCCGGCAAAGAACAACGCCATCGCCGTGGCCCGCAGGCGTGGTTCGACCACGTCCTGGATGGCCGTGTAAACGCAGGTGTAGAAGTTGTAGGCAAACAACCAGCCCAGACTGAACACCGCCACGAACACTCCGATCTCGATCCGCCCGGCATGCAACGCCCACGCGGTGCACACCGTCGAAACGATCAGGCTGAACGCCGCAAACAGCAGCCGCCCATTGGCCACCCGCTGGTGAATCTTGTCTGCGACCCAACCGCCCAACGTCAGGCCGAACAGCCCCGTTACACCAACGATCACACCGGTCGCCACCGCCGCTTCGTGCAATGGCATCAGGAAGTAGCGTTGCAGCATCGGCACCAGGAACGAGTTGCAGGCATAGGTCGCGAAGTTGAAACACAGCCCCGCCATCACCAGCCACAGAAAGGTCGGCACCGCCAGCACCCGGCGGATCGGCCGGTCCACACGTTCCTGCGAGACCTGCACACTTTCCGCTGCGCCGCGTTTCGGTTCCTTGATGAAAAACATGAAGACCGCCAGGATCAGCCCCGGCACCGCCGCGATGAAGAACGGCGCGCGCCAGCTGTCGAACGCCTTGACCATCCAGCCGATGGTGAAGAACGCCAGCAGCAGGCCCAACGGCAGACCCAGCATGAAAATCCCCATCGCACGCGCACGGCGGTGGGCCGGAAACAGGTCGCCGATCAGCGAATTGGCGGCAGGTGCGTAACTGGCCTCACCGATACCGATGCCCATGCGCACGATCAGAAAACTCCAGAAACTGCCCACCAGCCCGTTGACCGCTGTCAGCCCGCTCCAGGCCGCCAGCCCCCAACCCATCAACTTGGCGCGCGAACCGGTATCGGCCATCCGCCCCAGCGGCAGCCCGGCAATCGCATAGACAATGGTGAAGGCGGTACCGATGATGCCCAGCTGAAAGTCGCTGAGGTGCCATTCCATACGAATCGGCTCGATGATGATGGCCGGAATGGTGCGGTCGAAGAAATTGAACAGATTGGCCAGGAACAGCAGGAACAGAATGCGCCAGGCATTCGCCGCTTGGGTCGAGTTCTGCATGGGTCCGTCTCTTTTTATTGTTTTTGGGGCATCACTGTCCCCGGAACCTGCAATCTAGTCAGGCCCGGTGCAACTGTCTGTAATTATTCGTAAGGCTGATATCAACCCATGGCGTCAGTGGAACTGACTTGCAAGCGATGGCGGTGCCACATTCAACATTCATGTGACTGATATACCGGTCGCATCGCCCGTCCCACAGTGGGTTGGTGGTGTTTTCCATGATCCGACCAACCGTTGAAAAATACCTCTGTGCCCCCCTTCCAAAGCCCGAGGCGAAGCCTAGAATAGCGGCCTTGTCTGCCACACCATGCCCCCATCCCTCCTTTGATTATCGCCCATGTCCGAAGCCAGTCCGTGTCTGAATTGCGGTGCCTGCTGTTCTCACTTTCGCGTGTCTTTTTTCTGGGGTGAATGCACCTCGGCCGGAGGTGTAGTACCCGATGAACTGGTGGCGCCGATCAGCCCCAGCCGGGTGGCCATGCTCGGCACCGACTGCAAACCGACTCGTTGTGTCGGATTGGTCGGTGAAGTCGGCACCGCGGTGCAATGCTCGATTTACGACCAGCGCTCCAGCACTTGCCGCGAGTTCGATGCTTCCTGGGCCAACGGCGAGGCGAATGTGGATTGCGATGCGGCACGAGCCGCCTTCGGGTTACCAGCGCTGCAACCCGATTTACCTTATGAGCAGATCGCCTGAGCCTTAGCCGTAAACGCTATAACGCTTATGTCAAAATCATTAGTGCCAATGTGCCATCACCGCTGACGCTCTTTGTATGACCTCTATACTCCAAAGCATTCGCCAGCGTGCATGGCGCGGGCCGGGACAAGACGGGGCATGCTATGGAGTGGCTTGGTTTGCATTTTTTTACCGAGCTGACCGCGAACGGGCAAGTTGTCCTCAATTGCACACATGATCCTTTTCTGGTGCTGCTGGCCTATCTGGTCGCCTGTGTGGGCGGCTTCGCCACGCTGGACATGGCCGAACGGGTCGGGCATTCGGAAAACCCGGCTTCACAACGGCTGTGGCGCTGGATCGGCGCCGGGTGCCTGGCCGGCGGCATCTGGGCCATGCATTTCATCGGCATGCTGGCGTTTCAGGCGCCGGTCGAGATTCAATACGAACTGCCCGTCACCCTTGCCTCCCTGCTGATTGCCCTGTTCGCCTCGTGGCTGGCGATGCACACCCTCAGCCATCCTCACCTGAGCATCCGGCAGTACATCCAGGCGGCCATTTGCATTGGCCTGGGCATCGCGACCATGCATTACGTGGGCATGGCGGCGATGCGTTCGAATGCGATGACGTATTACGAACCGGTGCTGTTCATCCTTTCCATCGTCATCGCCATTGGCGCCAGCCTCGCGGCGCTGTTGCTGTCGAGTCGATTGCGCGAAGGCTCTGGCCTGCTCCATCAATTGGTCAAATTCAGCGCCAGCCTGGTGCTCGGGGCGGGCATTATCAGCATGCATTTCACCGGCATGGCCGCCTTCAGCCTGGTGTTGCCGACCGGCAGCCCGCTGACGTTGCCCGGTGACAACAATCACCTGCAACTGGGGCTGACGGTGGCGGTCATCACGCTACTGATCATCGGCAGCAGCATCAGCGCAGCACTGGCGGACAAGAAACTGCAACACAAAGAACGCGACCTGCAACGGGTCAACACGCTGCTCGGCCAACTGGATCAGGCGCGCATGTCGCTGCAAGAAGTGGCTAACTATGACGCCCTGACCAACCTGATCAACCGCCGTGGCTTCAACCAGATCTTCGCCGAGAAGCTGCTCCAGAAAACCAATGAAGGCGGCATGCTCGCGGTGATGTTTCTGGACATCGACCACTTCAAGCGGATCAACGACAGCCTCGGCCATGACGCCGGCGACGAATTGCTCAAAGTCCTGGCCCAGCACATCAAGGGTTCGGTTCGCAGCCACGAAGATGTGGTGGCGCGTTTCGGTGGTGACGAGTTCTGCCTCCTCATCAGCCTGCGTGAACGCGAGGAAGCACGGGCCATGGCCCAGCGCATCATGCTGAAGATGAAGGAACCGATCGAGCTGTCCGGGCGGCGCATGGTCATGACCACCAGCATCGGCATCAGCCTGTTTCCGGAGGATGGCACCACCTGCGAGGAATTGCTGAAACACGCCGACCTGGCGCTGTACCAGTCCAAGGGCGGCGGCCGCAACGGCCTGAATTTCTTCAGCCCGAACCTGAGAACCCGAGCCACACTGGAGCTGCAACTCGAAGAGGAACTGCGCCACGCCCTGCATGAAAACACCGGGCTGATCCTGCATTACCAACCGATTTTCGACTTGCAAACCGCACAGGTCAGCAAGCTGGAAGCGCTGGTCCGCTGGCAACATCCGGTTCACGGGTTGCTGACACCGGACCGCTTCGTTGCCATCGCCGAGGCCAACGGGTTGATTGCCGAGCTGGACAATTGGGTTCTGCGCAAAGCCTGCGAGGACCTGAGCGAGTTGTCACGTCAGGGCTGCGAAGACCTGCACATCGCCGTCAACTGCTCGCCGCTGAACCTGGCGCGCGAAGACCTCGCAGATGAAATCGAACACGCGTTGCGGGTTGCCGGAGTGGCGCCGCAGCGACTGGAACTGGAAGTGACTGAGAACGCGCTGATGGTCAACATCGCCAATTCGCTGGTGTTGTTGCGCCAGATTCGCGCCCTCGGCGTGTCGCTGTCGATCGACGAATTCGGCACCGGTTACTCCTCCCTCGCCTACCTCAAGCGTCTGCCGCTCAACTCGCTGAAGATCGATCGCTCGTTCATCCAGGACATTCCCAAGTCGACTCAGGACATGGAAATCGTTCAGGCGATTATCGTCATGGCTCACACCCTGCATTTGCAGGTGATCACCGAAGGCGTCGAAACCCTTGAGCAATACGAGTTTCTCCAGCGCAACGGCTGCGATTTCGTCCAGGGCTACCTGCTCAGCCGCCCGGTGCCGCTGGCGGAACTGCGTCCGGTGCTGAGTGAAATCAACCAGCGCAAACACGGGCACACGATCAGTCCGCTGAGTCTGGCTCGCGGTACAGCTGCACCAGGGTCGACGGATCTTTTTCCAGGAATCCCTGGCTACCATGCAACCGCATCAATTGTGCGGCCAATCCGCTGATGGGCGTGGCCGAACCTTGCTCACGGGAAAATTTCACCGCGGTATCGAGGTCCTTGAGCAGCGTGCGCACGTGCCATTTCACCGGTTCAAAACGGCTTTCGGCCATTTGCGGGGCGAGGATCTGCAACGGTTTGGAATCGGCAAACCCGCCGGCCAGCGCTTCGGCAATCAGGCTGGCCTGCACACCGGAACGCTCGGCCAGCGCCACGACTTCGGCGATGACCAGAGCGTTACAGGCAACGATCATCTGATTACAGGCCTTGGTCACCTGCCCCGCCCCGACCGCGCCCATATGAGTGACACGTTGGCCGAGGCTGAGCAGAACAGGCCTGACACGCTCAAGGTCCGCCGCTTCGCCGCCCACCATGATCGCCAGGCTCCCGGCCTCGGCGCCGATAACGCCCCCGGACACCGGAGCATCCAGCCAGCGCATGCCGGTCTGGCTGGCCAACTGCGCCGACATTTCCCGCGTCGCGGTGGGTTCCAGGCTGGAAAAATCCACCAGCAACTGACCGCTTTTCCCACCTTCGGCCACTCCGCCCGGGCCAAACACCACCTCGCGCACCACGGCCGTGTCGGCCAGGCACAACATCAGCACATCGGCGTGCCGACACAGCTCGGCAGGCGTGGCAACTTGTCGCGCGCCCGCCTCGACCAGCGGCGCACATTTGTCCGGATTACGGTTCCATACAGTCAGCGAAAACCCCGCAGCCAGCAGGCGCCGGCACATCGGCAGGCCCATCAGGCCGATCCCGGCAAAACCCAACGAAGGTAGCGTTGACATCATTTGGCCTTCTTTTTCATTAAAGATCGCCTAATATTGGCCGATTCATCATGACTAAGGAAAGGATTCCCCCGAGTGATGTTCAGGCCCAGTCCCTGACGCTTGGGCCCAATACGCGCTGAAAAAAGACGCGAGAACCCATCCGTGATGGTTTGACGACACGTTGTCGTCCAGCCAACCAGCCCAGGTACATGGCGCACAATGACTTCTAAAAACAATCCGGCCACTGCGATTTCCGATCTGACGCTGAGCCCCGCGGCGAACAGCCCCACGCCGTCGAAGCCATTGAGCCCCTCGCGCCCGTTGGCGACTCAGCAATACCTGTACTTCACCGAGACCAATACCGACCGCATCCTCGATAACCTCGACGGTCTGCGCGACATGGTGTTCCCGCGCCCGCCGCACCTGGAAGGCGATAACGAACAGCACAACGATCAGGAATTCCCGTCGGTGTGCCTGATCGGCCTCGGTCGCTGCGGCTCGAACATCGCGCTGGACGTCGCGGAGCTGGTGTACAACGCCCGCAAGTTCTACCTCAACGAATTCAACAACGAAGATCGCCTGTCGCCGGACAAGCGCTACGCGGAAAAGGGTTACAGCCCGGCCCAGTGGATCCGCAACAACCTGCGCCTGGGCCCGAACAAGGCCACCAAGCCGGTGTTCCTGGTCGAACCGCTAGTAATGCTCGGCGACCTGGACAAAGACATCGCCGGTCGCATCCGTTTCTCGCGCAAGGGCGAAAAAAGCGGCTTCCTGCGCGATTACAGCAAAATGAAAATCATGGACTTGTCGGAAGTCCACGCCGGTGGTGCCGGTAACGCGCCGATCCTCGGTCAGTACCTGGCCAAGATCATCCTGAACAAGGACACCCAGCGTTTCTCCAGCCCGGACTGGAAAATGATTCACTCGTACCTGATCGACAGCTGCGGCATCAAGGCCAACCAGTCGCGCCTGTACTTCTCGATCTTCAGTGCCGGCGGCGGTACCGGTTCGGGCATGGCTTCGGAATTCGGCCTGGCCCAGCAGCACTCGTACATGAACAAGACGTTCGACACCAAGCCGATGGACGAGCACGACGGCAAAAGCGGTCATTCCTTCGTCTTCGAACCGATCTTCACCAGCGGCATCTGCGTGCTGCCGAACATTTCCGATCACCGCAGTGAAATGTCCGAGGCGCTGCACATCAACGCCGGTCGCCTGCTGTGCAAATACCTCTCGGAAGAATGGGACTTCTCCTACAACTTCGCCAACGAAGACAGCAGCGAAGCCAGCGTCATGGGCCGTATCCGCCCATGGAACGCGATGATGCTGATTTCCAACGACATCATGCGTTATGCCGAAGAAAGCGATGACGGCAACATCCAGAACATCGACGTCAACGCGATGGAAAAGCACGCCAACCAATACATCTCGCAGCAGATCTTCAACATTCTGACGGCGCAGGCGGTCACGACTGACTACGACCAGAACTATTTCCGTCGCGCCGGCATCGACATCGGCGAAACCATTCGCCTCGACGCCAACGACCTGTTCATGAGCCTGGCCGGCCCGGTGGCGATTGCCTACGCAGAATCCGTAGTGCCGGAAACCCCGCCGCCAAGCAGTGACAAGTTCAAGGTGTTCGAGAAAGAGCCGCAGCGCCTGAACATCGATGACCTGTTCTTCCGCTCCATCGACCTGCCGCACTTCAACAAAGTGACCCAGGCCATTGAAGGCATCAGCCTGCTGCCGATCGAGTCCAAGCGCTATCGCGCCTCGCTGGAGCAGTACAAGAATTCCGGTTACGACGCGGCCGCGTTGCACGACCTGCACTTCTTCAAGAACTGCTCGTCGGTGGTGTCGATTGTTTCGCTGCCGAAAGACTACAAACTGTCGTACATGGACCTGAACCGGTTGAAGACTCACCTCAACAGCCTGTTCCCGAACACCACGCTCAAGCGTTATGCGCTGGTGATCGGCGCGTCGGCCAACTTGTCGCTGACCACCTTGATCGCCAAGAGCCCGTGCCTGTCGGACGACTTCCTGACGCTGATCGTGGCCTTCATCAAGCGCTGCTTCGCGAAGAACCCGTACCGCTTCGACGACACGCTGGATAACTCGATCCTCGACTTCATCATCAACGAAGACTTCAACGAAGAGCTGATCGACGACTTGCTGAACGAGTTCGAGAACCCGGCGAAGATCCTCGATACCAACTGGTATGCGATCAAACCGATGTACGAGAAGAAGTACCGCGAGCTGATCAACGACAAGGAAAAATTTGTCTCGATCAATGACATTCGCCTGTCGCGCGATTGCGTGAAAAAGGCGATCAAGTACCTGCGCGAGATCTACCGTCACCGGATTGGCAAGACCAAGGTTATTTCGCTCAATAACCATACGGGCAAGACGTTTACCGTCTGATCTGATGCCGCTCCTCAGGCTTTTAGATTCAAGCTTGGGGGGCATATCCGTTTTTTGGGTGATGGCTGATATTGGTTTCGCCCTTACGGCGAGTTACTTGGAAGAGCGCCAAGTAACCAAGCGCTCTTGCCCCACCACTTGGCACCTCGCCTAGGCTCGGTGTGCCCTCAACTCCGGCATTGCTCCGCGGGTCGCCGCGATGGGCCATCCCTGGCCCAGCGCGGCTAAACCGGCATCCTTGCCGGTTTCCCCGCTGCGCAATGCCTGCGCTCGGCCAGCGTGGTTAACGGGGCGCCTGCGATCAAAATCAAAATCAAAATCAAAAACGAAGCGGCCTTTGGGCCGACCGGGGCGTCAAGCGGGCGCGCTGCGCTTGTTTGACCGTGCTGACGCCGATCCCATGTAGGAGCGAGCCTGCTCGCGAAAATCGTCCCGGCAACGCGTTTATTCAGATTGCCCGCGTTATCGTTGACGTCCATCGCGAGCAGGCTCGCTCCTACAGGGGGACGCGTACAAACCAATAGCCAGGTCGGCTATCAGGCCGCCTCGCGTGCTTTTGATTTTCTTGCCCCATGGGGAGGCCGAGTGGAGGTTCTGCGCAGTGGGCAACCCGGCATGGATGCCGGGTTAGCCGCCCCCGGCCATGGATGGCCGATGGCGGCGGGCCCACGGAGCAGGACCGGAGCGAGGGTATGCCGAGCCATGGCGAGGCACCGGACGAAAGGGGCAAGAGCCCTTGGTTACTTGGGGCTTTTCCAAGTGACTCGCCGTAAGGGCGAAACCATTAGCAGCCGTTACCGCAGTAATGGATATGTACACAACCTACAACCCACAAACCACAACTCCCAGCCTGAATAGCCCCCCCAAATCCAACATCCAGAAACAATTAAGCAGCCCATCGGCTGCTCAATAAACTGTGCCCGTTACGTTTACGTCACCGTTATGCCAACTCCGCCTGTGGCCTTTCTCTACGGCAACATGCCATCACGCTACTCGGCTACACACTTTTCCCCGGCGAAGCGACGCACTCATTCGGTGCGCAACTTCACTTCGTCGCCCTTTCCTGGATCAGAATCCACGGCGAAACCACCACTGCCCACAGCTGCGGATCACGTTCGAAAAGATCCAGCGCCCGCGTTTCAGACAGCTTGGCGACCGTGTCGGCAGCCAGCCAGGCAGCCACTTTCTCGCCCTCGTCGGTGGCCACGGCCTCGGCAACGGCGATCAAATCCAGACCGGGATCGACCCACAATAGGGCACCCTTGGCGAAGAAGGGCTCCAGCTCCTTCCAGGTAATAGATGCGGTTTCACCAAGCAGCTTGGCATAGAGGGTGCTAGGTTCTTGAGTCATGGGTCCTGTCCGGAAAAGAAATCGACGTGGATGATAACGTCGGTGGTCAGGCAGAAAAACCCGGATGCAATTGAGTTACCGATTGAAAACTGCAGGAAAGCCAAGGATTGCTGAGAATTCAGCTACAACCCCCGCCGCAATTCTGTCTTTTTCTTTCAAAAAAGCGACACCCTCAGGTTTTGCCCCCCGGCGCTGCCTTCCCAGGCTAACAATCGGCGCTCTACACTGTACCGGTACAGTTGCCGGGGGCATTTTCCGGAGGATATTCGAAGATATCTGACCCGGTTCTGCTGCTACGGCGCCAGGACTATAAAAACTACAACAGTAAGAGTGGAGCACTATGACTAAGGCTACTAAGCAGATTTCCAAACTGTTTGCCGCTATGGTTCTGGCCGGGGTTGCCAGCCATTCGTTCGCAGCTGACACCATCAAGATCGGCATCGCCGGCCCTAAAACCGGTCCTGTAGCCCAATACGGCGACATGCAGTTCAGTGGCGCCAAAATGGCCATCGAACAGATCAACGCCAAGGGCGGCGTAGACGGCAAGAAACTCGAAGCCGTTGAATACGATGACGCCTGTGATCCAAAACAAGCTGTGGCTGTCGCGAACAAGGTCGTCAACGACGGCGTCAAGTTCGTAGTCGGTCACCTGTGCTCCAGCTCCACTCAACCGGCTTCGGACATCTACGAAGACGAAGGCGTGATCATGATCACCCCGGCTGCCACCAGCCCGGACATCACCGCTCGTGGTTACAAAATGGTGTTCCGCACCATCGGTCTGGACAGCGCCCAGGGCCCTGCCGCCGGTAACTACATTGCCGATCACGTAAAACCGAAAATCGTTGCTGTCCTGCACGACAAACAGCAATACGGTGAAGGCATCGCCACCGCCGTGAAGAAAACCCTGGAAGGCAAAGGCGTCAAGGTTGCCGTGTTCGAAGGCATCAACGCCGGCGACAAAGACTTCTCTTCGATGGTCTCCAAGCTCAAGCAAGCCAACGTCGACTTCGTCTACTACGGCGGCTACCACCCGGAGCTGGGCCTGATCCTGCGTCAATCCCAGGAAAAAGGCCTGAAAGCCAAGTTCATGGGTCCGGAAGGCGTGGGTAACGACTCCATTTCGCAGATCGCCAAGGAAGCTTCCGAAGGCCTGCTGGTAACCCTGCCGAAATCCTTCGACCAGGATCCAGCCAACGTTGCTCTGGCTGACGCGTTCAAAGCGAAGAAAGAAGACCCGAGTGGTCCGTTCGTGTTCCCGGCCTACTCGGCTGTGGAAGTGATCGCCGAAGGTATCAAGGCTGCCAAGTCCGAAGACTCCGCCAAAGTGGCTGAAGCCATCCACAAAGGCACCTTCAAGACTCCTACCGGCGACCTGAGCTTCGACGACAAGGGCGACCTGAAAGACTTCAAATTTGTGGTTTACGAGTGGCACTTCGGCAAACCAAAAACTGAAGCCAAGCCTCAGTAAGGCGCTGCCTGACTGACTGCCAATAAAGCCCACGGCGTGCCGTGGGCTTTGTTTTACGAACGTATTGGGCCGCGCTGGCGTGATCCGCCAGTCTCCCCACCTGAAAATCTCAAAACCGTCATCAGCGGTTCGCTGGCAAACCTCGCGTTCGAAGTGGATGCAGATCCACGGGGCTCGAGCGGGAAAATGACTCCACCAGTGAAATGCGTATCAGGTTTTTAGGAGCGCTGTAATGCCTGACATCTATCACTTCTTCCAACAGCTGGTTAATGGTCTGACCATTGGCAGCACGTATGCCCTGATCGCCATCGGCTATACGATGGTTTACGGCATCATTGGAATGATCAACTTCGCCCACGGCGAGGTGTACATGATCGGTTCCTACGTGGCGTTCATCGCCATTGCGGGCCTGTCCATGATGGGACTCGACAGTGTTCCGCTGTTGATGACCGCCGCTTTCCTCGCGACCATCGTCGTGACCAGTGCCTACGGTTACAGCATCGAACGGATCGCCTACCGCCCCTTGCGCGGCAGCAACCGTCTGATCCCGCTGATTTCCGCCATCGGCATGTCGATTTTCCTGCAGAACACGGTTCTGCTGGCGCAAGACTCCAAGGACAAATCCATCCCCAACCTGATCCCCGGCAACTTCGCCATCGGGCCAGGTGGCGCACATGAAGTGCTGATTTCCTACATGCAAATCGTGGTGTTCGTGGTGACTCTGATCGCCATGCTCGGCCTGACGCTGTTCATCTCCCGCTCTCGCCTGGGTCGCGCCTGCCGCGCCTGTGCCGAAGACATCAAGATGGCCAACCTGCTGGGTATCAACACCAACAACATCATCGCCCTGACCTTCGTCATCGGTGCCGCACTGGCGGCCATCGCGGCCGTGCTGCTGAGCATGCAATATGGCGTGATCAACCCGAACGCCGGTTTCCTGGTCGGCCTCAAGGCCTTCACCGCAGCGGTACTGGGCGGTATCGGCAGCATCCCCGGCGCCATGCTCGGCGGGATCGTGCTTGGGGTGGCGGAAGCCTTCGGTGCCGATATCTTCGGCGACCAGTACAAGGACGTCGTGGCGTTCGGCCTATTGGTTCTGGTGTTGTTGTTCCGGCCTACCGGCCTGTTGGGCCGTCCGGAGGTTGAAAAAGTATGACTAGGAATCTTAAACAGGCGTTGTTCAGCGCCTTGCTGGTGTGGGCCGTTGCCTACCCGGTACTCGGTCTGAAGCTGACCATTGTCGGCATCAACCTCGAAGTCCATGGCACCAGCACTGCAACGCTGATCACCATCGCCGTGTGCTCGGTACTGATGTTCCTGCGGGTGCTGTTCGACCAGCAGATCAGCTCGGCCTGGAAATCCTCGCCGAACATGCCGGTGATGCCGGCCAAGGCCAGTAATTTCCTGACCCTGCCGACCACCCAACGCTGGATCATCATCGCGCTGATCGTCGGCGCGCTGGTCTGGCCGTTCTTCGGTTCTCGCGGTGCGGTGGATATCGCCACGCTGGTGCTGATCTACGTGATGCTTGGCCTGGGCCTGAACATCGTGGTCGGCCTGGCTGGCCTGCTCGACCTCGGTTACGTCGGTTTCTATGCCGTCGGCGCCTACAGCTACGCGTTGCTGTCGCACTACTACGGCTTGAGCTTCTGGATCTGCCTGCCGATCGCCGGCCTGATGGCGGCCACTTTCGGCTTCCTGCTCGGTTTCCCGGTCCTGCGTCTGCGCGGTGACTACCTGGCGATCGTGACCCTGGGCTTCGGCGAAATCATCCGTCTGTTCCTGCGTAACCTGACCGACATCACTGGTGGCCCGAACGGCATCAGCAACATCGAAAAACCGACGTTCTTCGGCCTGACTTTCGAACGTAAGGCGGCCGAAGGCCTGCAGACGTTCCACGAGTACTTCGGCCTGGAATACAACTCGATCAACAAGGTGATCTTTCTTTACCTGGTCGCGCTGTTCCTCGCACTGTTTGCGCTGTTCGTCATCAACCGCTTGCTGCGCATGCCCCTGGGCCGTGCCTGGGAAGCGTTGCGTGAAGACGAAATCGCCTGCCGTGCACTGGGCCTGAACCCGACGATCATCAAGCTCTCGGCTTTCACCCTCGGCGCATGCTTCGCCGGTTTCGCCGGCAGCTTCTTCGCCGCGCGTCAGGGCCTGGTGACACCGGAGTCCTTCACCTTCATCGAGTCGGCGACCATCCTCGCCATCGTGGTGCTGGGTGGCATGGGCTCGCAGCTGGGCGTCGTACTCGCCGCCACGGTGATGATCCTGTTGCCGGAAATGATGCGTGAGTTCAGTGAATACCGCATGTTGATGTTCGGCGCCTTGATGGTGCTGATGATGATCTGGCGTCCTCAAGGTCTGCTGCCCATGCAACGTCCTCACATGGAGCTGCGCAAATGAGCCGCGAGATCCTTAAAGTCGAAAACCTGAGCATGCGCTTCGGCGGCTTGCTGGCCGTCAATGGCGTAGCCCTGAGCGTGAAAGAGAAACAGGTCGTGGCACTGATCGGCCCCAACGGCGCCGGCAAGACCACCGTGTTCAACTGCCTGACCGGTTTCTACAAGCCGAGCGGCGGCAGCATCATGCTGGACGGCGAGCCGATCGAAGGCCTGCCCGGCCACAAGATCGCCCTCAAAGGCGTGGTGCGCACCTTCCAGAACGTGCGGCTGTTCAAGGACATGACGGCGGTCGAGAACCTCTTGATCGCCCAGCACCGTCACCTGAACACCAACTTCCTGGCGGGCCTGTTCAAGACCCCGGGCTTCCGCAAAAGCGAACGCGAAGCCATGGAGTTCGCCGAGTACTGGCTGGACAAGGTCAACCTCAAGGCATTCGCCAACCGTCCGGCCGGCACCCTGGCCTACGGTCAGCAACGTCGTCTGGAAATCGCTCGTTGCATGATGACCCGCCCGCGGATCCTCATGCTCGACGAACCGGCTGCCGGCCTGAACCCGAAGGAAACCGAGGATCTCAAGGCGCTGATCAGCATGCTGCGTGAAGAGCACAACGTCACCGTGCTGCTGATCGAACATGACATGAAACTGGTCATGAGCATTTCCGACCACATCGTCGTGATCAACCAGGGCACGCCTCTGGCCGACGGTACGCCGGAACAGATCCGCGACAATCCTGAAGTGATCAAAGCCTACCTGGGGGAAGCGTAAATGCTGCAATTCGAAAACGTTTCCACCTTCTACGGCAAGATCCAGGCGCTGCACAGTGTCAACGTCGAAGTCCGTCAGGGCGAGATCGTGACCCTGATCGGTGCCAACGGCGCCGGCAAGTCGACCCTGCTGATGACCCTCTGCGGTTCGCCGCAAGCCCACAGCGGCAGCATCCGCTACATGGGTGAAGAGCTCGTCGGCCAGAGTTCGTCGCAGATCATGCGCAAGAGCATCGCCGTCGTGCCGGAAGGTCGTCGGGTGTTTGCTCGCCTGACCGTGGAAGAAAACCTCTCCATGGGTGGCTTCTTCACTGAAAAGGGCGATTACCAGGAACAGATGGACAAGGTCCTCGGACTTTTCCCACGCCTGAAAGAGCGTTTCAATCAGCGCGGCGGCACCATGTCCGGCGGCGAACAGCAAATGCTCGCCATCGGCCGTGCGCTGATGAGCAAGCCCAAGCTGCTGCTGCTCGACGAGCCTTCGCTGGGTCTGGCGCCGATCATCATCCAGCAGATCTTCGACATCATCGAACAGCTGCGAAAGGATGGCGTGACGGTGTTCCTGGTCGAGCAGAACGCCAACCAGGCGCTGAAAATCGCTGACCGCGCGTACGTTCTGGAGAACGGCCGCGTGGTGATGCAAGGCACCGGTGAAGCACTGCTGACCGACCCGAAAGTGCGCGAAGCGTACCTCGGTGGTTAAGCGTTCGCGGTAAACAAAAAACGGCCTTCGGGCCGTTTTTTTATGTATGCCCCCAATCCCCCGAACAACGAAATCCCCCTGTAGGAGCCGGCTTGCTGGCGATGGCGGTGTATCAGTCAGCATCTCTGTTGAATGTTATACCGCGATCGCCAGCAAGCCGGCTCCTACAGGGACCGTGTGATGGCTCACAGCCTGTCCAACGCCTCCCCACTGCGTTTGAACCAGCCAATCAAGTAATCCGCCAGCACCTGCGTGCGCTTGGGCAACCCACCCTGATACGGGTGCACCAAATACATCGGCATGCGACGCGTCTGATAATCGCGCAGGAGCCAGCGCAAACGGCCGTCAGCCAATTCCGCCTGCAACAGGTAGGACGGCAGACGCGCAATGCCTGCGCCCGCCAGCGCGGCTTTTTTGAGCAGGCTGTAATGATTGCTGGCGAACGGTCCCGACACACGCACCCGCAATAATTCGTGCTGCTGGTGATACAGCCATTCTTCGCGGCCGCTGTAGTGGCTGTTGAGCAAACATTGGTGCTCAGCCAGGGACTGCGGGGTCAGCGGTTCGCCGTGTTGCTCAAGGTAAGCCGGGCTGGCGCAGGTCAGTTCGTGCCAGGCCAACAGCGGTCGCGCCACCAGACGCTCGTCATTGCCGACGTCAGAGCGAACCGCCAGATCAAAACCGTCGCGGGACAAGTCACGGTAATTGTTGCTGAGGTCGAGCTCGATCTGCACCTGCGGGTACTTGTGGGAAAACTCCAGCAGCAAGCCATCGAAGAAGGTTTCTCCCAACGATACCGGAACCGTCATACGCACCGGCCCTGCCATATCGTCCTTCAACCGCGCCAATGCCTGACGCGCCCTTTCCACTTGCACCACCAGCGCCTGGGCTTGCGGCAACAGCGCCGCCCCCGCCGCCGTCAGGCTCAAGCGGCGGGTGGTGCGTTGCAACAGCACCACGGAAAACCGCGTCTCCAACAGGCTGATGCGCTTGGACAACTGGCCCTTGCTGCAACCCAGTTGCTGCGCCGCCAAGGTGAAACTGCCCGCTTCAATCAGCACTGCAAACGCCGCCAGATCATCCATCTCGCTCATGGATTGTTTCCATTAGAAAACCAAAGGTTGCCTATTAGCGCGCTTATCCACAGAAAAAACCACTCTAGACTGAAGCCACTTTCAACACACATGAGGATAAACAACATGAAAATTCTTTTGATTGGCGCAGGCGGCACCATCGGTTCGGCGATCGACAAGGAGTTGTCCGAGCGTCACGAGGTCATCCGCATCGGTCGCAACAGCGGCGATTTCCAAGTGGATATCAGCGACAGCGCCTCGATTCGCAAACTGTTCGAACAGACCGGCAAGTTTGACGCACTGGTTTGCGCTGCGGGCAACGTGACCTTCGCGCCGCTGAACGAAATGACCGCCGACAGTTTCACCCTCGGCCTGAACGACAAGCTGATGGGCCAGGTCAACCTGCTGCTGATCGGTCGCGAATTCGCCAATGACGGCGCATCGTTCACCTTCACCACCGGCGTGCTCAGCCACGACCCGATCCGCAGCGGTGCTTCGGCCGCACTGGTCAACGGTGCCATCGACAGCTTCGTGCGTGCCGCCGCGATCGAACTGCCGCGCGGCCTGCGGGTGAACTCGGTGAGCCCGAATGTCCTGGTTGAAGCGATGGGCAAATACGCGCCGTACTTCCGCGGCTTCAAACCGGTTCCGGCTGTCGATGTGGCACTGGCCTACGCCAAAAGCGTCGAAGGCCTGCAAACCGGTCAGACCTTTCACGTCGGCTAAACAACCAAGACCTGTAGGAGCCAGCTTGCTGGCGATGGGGTCATCAAGATCGCCATCGCCAGCAAGCCGGCTCCTACAAGGTTGATCGCGGGGTTGTGATGAACGGTCAGGCTGCGTAACGTGGCGGCACTTGTCTGGAGAGCCAAAGATGCGTGTTGCCCGTTCCTTAGTCCTTGTTGCCGTGCTTCCACTGTTCGCGGCCTGTCAGTTGTTCGATGGCCCGCGTGAAAGTGCCTCCCACGTGGGCCAGACCCGAATGCAGGGTCAGTTGACGGCGGCCGACGGCAAGCTGTTGTTCCAGCCGTGCAATGAGCAGCGCAGTTTCGTGGTCAACGACACCGGCGGCACCAGCGTCCTGCAAGAGGCCGCCAGCCTCGCCAATGCGCAGGGCAAGCTGTTCGCCGACGTTCGCGGGCGGATCGTCGACAGTCGCCTCGATCTGGAGCAGCTGTACCGCGTCGAGCGCTCGGGCACCGCCTGCGGCGATCCGAATTTCAAACCGTTGATCCTGCGCGCCGCCGGCCACGGGCCCGAGTGGAACGTCAAGGTCAGTGGCAAAGGCATGGTCGTCGACCGTGCGGGCCAACCGCCCCTGGCCGTCCCTTATGTTGAAGAGCAACTGGGCGATGGCCGCTTCAACCTCAGCACCGAAGCCAATAACCAGCACATCGAACTGTGGGTCGCGCCGCAACGTTGCATCGACAGCAGCACCGGCAGTGTTCAACACATGAGCGCCGAACTGCGCATTGACGGCCAGGTTCAGCGTGGTTGCGGGTATTTCGGCGGATCGCGCGACGACTGATCGTTTAAGCCTCACGGGACTCGGCTTTTGGGGCTTATAATCGCCGCCTTCAAACGCCTTGGCGCAGTTGTGCGCCCCGCGAACCGGATCCCGTCATGTTACGAATCACTGAACTCAAGCTGCCGATCGACCATCCCGAAGAAGACCTGCGCCCTGCCATCGTGCAGCGCCTGGGCATCGCCAGTGATGACCTGCTCGATTTCACCTTGTTCAAGCGCAGCTACGATGCGCGCAAAAAATCCTCCGAACTGTGCTTCATCTACACCATCGACCTCACCGCGAAGGATGAGGCGGCGTTGTTGCACAAGTTCGCCGATGACCGCAACGTCAACGTGGCGCCGGATGTCAGCTACAAAGTGGTCGGCCAGGCGCCGGCCGATCTGCAGCAACGCCCGGTTGTCGTAGGTTTCGGGCCGTGCGGGATTTTCGCCGGGCTGCTGCTCGCGCAAATGGGCTTCAAGCCGATCATCCTCGAGCGCGGCACCGAAGTGCGCCAGCGCACCAAGGACACCTGGGGCCTGTGGCGTAAAAGCGTGCTCAACCCCGAGTCCAACGTGCAATTTGGTGAAGGCGGCGCGGGGACTTTCTCCGACGGCAAGCTCTACAGCCAGATCAAGGATCCGAAGTTCATCGGGCGTAAAGTCCTGCATGAGTTCGTCAAAGCCGGCGCGCCGGAAGAAATCCTCTACGTCAGCAAACCGCACATCGGTACGTTCCGTCTGACGGGCGTTGTGGAAAACATGCGTGAGCAGATTCGTGCACTGGGTGGCGAAGTACGCTTCCAGCAGCGCGTCACCGACGTGTTGATCGAGGACGGTCAATTGGTTGGCGTCGAGCTCAACGGCGGCGAACAGATCCATTCGAAGCACGTGATTCTGGCCCTCGGCCACAGTGCCCGCGACACCTTCCGCATGCTCCACGGTCGTGGCGTGTTCATGGAAGCCAAGCCGTTCTCGGTGGGTTTCCGTATCGAACACCCGCAGTCGCTGATCGACCGCGCGCGCCTGGGCAAGTACGCCGGCCACCCGAAACTGGGTGCCGCCGACTACAAACTGGTGCACCACGCCAAGAACGGTCGCTCGGTCTACAGCTTCTGCATGTGCCCGGGCGGCACGGTGGTCGCGGCGACCTCCGAGCCGAATCGCGTCGTGACCAACGGCATGAGCCAGTACTCGCGTAACGAGCGCAACGCCAACTCCGGGATCGTCGTCGGGATCACCCCGGAAGTCGATTATCCGGGCGGCCCGCTGGCCGGTATCGAGTTGCAGGAACGCCTGGAATCCCACGCCTTTGTGCTGGGTGGCAGCAACTACGAAGCGCCGGCACAGCTGGTGGGCGATTTCATCGCGGGCAAACCGTCCACCGAGCTGGGCAGCGTTGAACCGTCCTACAAGCCCGGTGTTGCGCTGGGTGATTTAGCGTTGGCCTTGCCAGCGTTCGCCATCGAAGCCATTCGCGAAGCCTTGCCGGCGTTCGAGAAGCAGATTCGCGGCTACTCGCTGCATGACGCGGTGTTGACCGGGATCGAGACGCGCACGTCGTCGCCGTTGCGGATCACCCGTAACGAGTCGATGCAGAGCCTCAACGTCAAGGGCTTGTTCCCGGCGGGTGAAGGTGCGGGTTATGCGGGCGGGATTCTGTCGGCAGGTGTCGATGGCATTCGCATCGCCGAAGCCGTGGCCCGCGACATCCTCGGCCTCGAGGCCTGACCGGCAATTTCTGAAACAATGCAGAACCCTGTGGGAGCGAGCCTGCTCGCGATGACGGCTGAACATTCAACTGAGATGTTGACTGGTCTACCGCTATCGCCGGCAAGCCGGTCTCGCTCCCACATTGGATTTCGGTGTGTCAGATGTTGGCGCGCAGCACGGTCGCTGGAAGCGGCTCGCCGCGCTCGACACTCGCTGCCACCGCCGCCATCAACCCGCTCAACTCATACCCCTGCGCCTTGAGCCAGGCCTGATCGTAATAACTGGTTTCATAGCGCTCGCCGCCATCGCACAGAATCGCCACGATCGACCCCGCTTCCCCCGCTGCCACCATCTGTTGCGCCGCCATCAACGCACCAATCAGATTGGTCCCGCTCGACCCGCCCACCCGACGTCCCAAACGCTGCGCCAGGTAATGCATGGCCGCCAGTGACAGATCGTCCGGCACCTTGACCATCGCATCGATCACCTTTGGCAGAAACGACGCCTCGACCCGTGGCCGACCGATGCCTTCGATCCGCGAACCGTGATCCAGGCGAAGACTGGCATCGCCAGTCAGGTAGTAATCGAAAAACACCGAGCGCTCGGCATCGGCGCACAGCACGCGAGTGCAATGCTGGCGATAACGCACGTATCGCCCGAGGGTCGCCGTGGTGCCGCCGGTGCCGGGGCTGGAAATCAACCAGCTCGGCTCAGGGTGCTGTTCGAAACGCATCTGATGGAAGATCGATTCGGCGATGTTGTTGTTCGCCCGCCAGTCGGTGGCACGTTCGGCGTAGGTGAACTGATCGATAAAATGCCCGTCGTGCTCGCGCGCCAGGCGCTCGGATTCGGCATAGATCTGCGTCGGGTCGTCCACCAGATGGCTCTTGCCACCGTAGAACTCGATCTGCGCGATCTTCTCTTTGGAGGTGGTGGCCGGCATCACTGCAATAAACGGCAGGCCGAGCAAACGGGCGAAGTACGCCTCGGAAATCGCCGTCGAACCGCTGGACGCTTCGATCACTGGCGCGCCGGGTTTAAGCCAGCCGTTACACAGCGCGTAGAGGAACAACGAACGCGCCAGGCGATGTTTCAGGCTGCCGGTGGGATGGCTCGACTCATCCTTGAAATACAACTCGATGCCCGGCAACCCAGGCAGCGGCAAGGGGATCAGGTGCGTGTCGGCGCTGCGCTGGAAGTCCGCTTCGATGATCCGGATGGCTTCCCGGGCCCACTGTCGGTTGTCGCTCATGATGGTTTTCTCGTTGAGTCGGCCTTGGCACAAGGCTCAGCCCACAAGCTTAGGAAAAATCCGACATCGCGCACAGATACAGCTGAGGTTCAATACGTCCGGCAACTGCTAGGCTCAGGTCCGTGTCGCCTTTCGCGCTGTAACGGCATATAACAAAAAAGAATATAACTTTTGTTTTAACAACTAACGGTACGGGTTAGGGTGTGCCACCTTTTTGATTATTCGATGGAGAGCGACCTTGCCTCTGCGTAGCACTTTCACGCGTTTCTTTCAGTTGGAAGCTGCCAGCGGTCTGTTGTTGATCGCCGCAGCAGCCCTGGCTTTGATCATCAACAACTCCCCGTTGTCGTGGCTCTACAGCAGCTTTCTGGACACCCCTGTGGTGGCTCAGGTCGGCGCGCTGCAAATCGCCAAACCGGCATTGCTGTGGATCAACGACGGCCTGATGGCCCTGTTCTTCCTGCTGATCGGCCTGGAAGTAAAGCGCGAAGTCCTCGACGGTCAGCTGTCGAAGCCTTCACAGGTGGTCCTGCCCGGTGCCGCGGCGATTGGCGGCATGGTCGTGCCGGCGTTGGTCTACTGGTTCTTCAACCGTGACAATCCCGCTGCACTCGGTGGCTGGGCCATTCCGATGGCCACCGACATCGCCTTCGCCCTCGGCGTCCTCGCCCTGCTGGGCAAGCGTGTGCCGGTGTCGCTGAAACTGTTCCTGATGACCCTGGCGATCATCGACGACCTCGGCGCGATCATCGTCATTGCGATCTTCTATTCCGGCGCGCTGTCGACCCTGTCCCTGGCGTTGGCCGCGGCCTGCATCGTCGCGCTGATCGCGATGAACCGGCTCGGCGTGGTCAAGCTCGGGCCGTACATGATCATCGGTTTGATCCTGTGGGTGTGCGTACTCAAAAGCGGTGTCCACGCCACGCTGGCCGGCGTAACCCTGGCCTTCTGCATTCCACTGCGCACCAAAAACGCCGAGCCGTCGCCGCTGCTGACGCTGGAACACGCCCTGCACCCGTGGGTGGCCTACGGCATCCTGCCGCTGTTCGCCTTCGCCAACGCCGGCCTGTCCCTGAGCGGCGTGACCGTCGAAAGCTTCACCCATCACGTGCCGATGGGCATCGCAATCGGCCTGCTGCTGGGCAAGACGCTTGGCGTGTTCGGCCTGACCTGGCTCGCGGTAAAAACCGGCATCGCCGCCCTGCCCCAAGGCGCCAATTGGGGCCAGGTGCTGGGGGTTGCGATCCTCTGCGGGATTGGTTTCACCATGAGTTTGTTTGTCGGTTCCCTGGCGTTTGAACCGGGCGTCAGTGAGTACGCCGGGATGGACCGGATGGGGATTTTGACCGGGTCGATATTGGCAGCGTTGATTGGATATGCGGTGACGGCGGCGGCGAGTCGCAAGCAAGGCGAGCGCTAATCCTGAATGGTTGTGGTGGCATCGCTCGCACATTAACCCTGTAGGAGCCGGCTTGCTGGCGATGGCGGTGGCGGTGGGTCAATCAACCTGTTTATTGACTGGACGGACGCCATCGCCGGCAAGCCGGCTCCTACAGGAAATCGCCGTACGCTTTTGCTTTTCACCACTCAGCAGGCCGAGCGTTAGCTCGCCTTCCGCTTTTGATCTGAGCGCCCCCTCGAGAGGCCGAGTGGAGGTTCTGCGCAGTGGGCAACCCGGCATGGATGCCGGGTTAGCCGCGCACGGCCAGGGATGGCCGATCGCGGCGGGCCCACGGAGCAGGACCGGAGCGAGGGCATGCCGAGCCTAGGCGAGGCACCGAACGAAAGGGGCAAAAGCGCTTGGTTACTTGGCGCTTTTCCAAGTGACCCGCTGTAAAAGCGGAACCAATACCAGCCGTGACCGCAGAAACGGATATACCCCCAATCCAAAACCCCGCCTCAAAAAAAAACCCGACCAGTCACCTGATCGGGATTTTCTTTTACCCTTCTTTCCCGCTTAGTGCGAAACGCGGCTCGTACCATCTACAGTAGCAATCCGCACCCGCTCACCCACACGGAACACTTCATTCTCCTGAACCTGCTGCACATAGGCACGCATGCTGCCGTCGTCTTCACGAACGGTGATTTCCACACCTTGGGTGCGGGTCAGGCCTTCTTCAGTGGCCGAGCCGATCAGCCCGCCAGCCACGGCGCCGATGACTGCAGCGACGATGCTGCCTTTACCACCGCCGATGGCGCTGCCGCCAACACCACCGACCGCCGCGCCGGCGAGGCCGCCGATCGGAGTCTTGGTGCCTTCGATTTTCACCGGACGCAAGGATTCGATGGTGCCCATGCGAACGGTCTGCACACGACGCGCTTCATCACGGGAATAGGAGTCACCGGTCAAGCTCGATTGGCAGCCAGTGAGCAACATTGCCATCGTGGAAAAGGAAGCAACCAGCAGAACAGACTTACGCATAACATCAACTCCAAAGGACAGGTAACCATTAAACTCCGCAGCTTGACGCGTGTCACGACGTCGCCCGGATAAAATTGGTTTGATTCAGGCCCGGTACAGGGGCCTCCACGAACTCAGCACACAGTAGCGGCAAATTACGAGAGCTGCGCCACTGACCCAAGGATTTTCATGGATTACTTCATCATTGTCGCCACCACTGTCGCCGGCCTGTACTTCCATGGGTGGTTGTACGTCCGGATCAAACGCTGGATGGACCGCGATCTGGCGTTGTCACTGGCGGGAAGCGATGAGCAGAAAAGAGCCTACATGCTCCAGCAACTGGCGAACGCTCACGCGCAGAAAATCAAGCGTCGGGACCTGCCGCAGTGGCTGGAGGCCGCTGCCGCAGGCTATCCCGCTCGGTAGACTGCTCAGGGTGCCAGACGTTCAAGAATCCAGTCGGCGCCCTGCAAACGATAGTTGAGGCGATCATGCAGGCGGCTCGAACGGCCCTGCCAGAATTCGATGCGCTCAGGCAGCAGACGATAACCGCCCCAGTGCTCAGGGCAATGAGGCTGCGTATCGCTGAAACGTTGCTCGGTGTTCTTGAGCAACGCTTCCAGCTCGGCGCGATCGGCGATCACGCGGCTTTGCGGTGAAGCCCAGGCGCCAAGGCGACTGCCCAGCGGTCGGACCTGGAAGTAAGCATCGGACTCCTCAGGCGTGACCTTCACCACCCGACCTTCTACACGAACCTGACGCTCGAGGGCCGGCCAGAAAAACGTCATGGCCGCGAACGGGTTCGCGGTCAGATGCTGGCCCTTGGCGCTGTCGTAGTTGGTGAAGAAGGTGAAGCCCTGCGCGTCCAGGCCCTTGAGCAGCAGAATGCGGCAATGCGGCCGACCGTCCTGGTCGACGGTGGCCAGGGTCATGGCGTTGGCTTCCACCGGCGGCTGCTCGGTTTTCACCGCGTCGGCAAACCACTGATGGAACAGCGCGAACGGCTCGGCCGGGGCTTGAGCCTCGGTCAGGCCGTCTCGGGTGTAGTCGCGACGCATATCAGCCAGGCCCTGGGTCATGGCGCATTCCTTTTGGTTAACGAATCACTTTTTCACAGGATCGGCGACAACGACTTTTTTGTCAGCTGCCGCGGCTTTGGCCGGCGCGGTTTTCTTGGCCGGTGTCGCGGTTTTAGCCGGAGTCTTCTTGGCGGCGGCTTTCTTGGCCGGCGCTTTTTTCGTGGCAGGTACAGCGGCTTTCTTCGCGGCCGGTGCCGGGGTGACCGGCTTGGCCACTGGCTTGACGTCCTGGGCAGCGACCAGTTTCACCGGCGCCGGGGCTGGCATGTTGTACTTGCTCAACAGCGCAACCATGGTGTTTTGCGGAGTCACCAGCAGTTCGACGCGACGGTTCAAGGCACGGCCTTCAACGCTGTCGTTAGCCGCACGCGGGGCTTCGCCACCCATGCCGCGCAGCATCAGGCGATCACGCTGCAGACCGCTGAGGCGGAAAATCGCTGCCACGGCTTGTGCGCGTTCCTGGCTCAGTTTCACGTTGGCCGGTGCGGCGCCCGAGGTATCGCTGTGGCCGAGTACCAGCACGGCGGTCTTCGGATCGACTTCAAGGATTTTCGCCACGCGAGTGAACGGGCCGAGAGTCACCGGCAGCAACATGGCCGGACGGTCCGGGTTGAACGAACCTTCTACTGGCGCGGTGACCACCAGCACGTTTTCACGGCGCTCGAGTTGCAGGTTGCTGTCCTTGATCGCGGTGCGCAGGCGCGGTTCGTAATCGTCGAGCCAGGCCTGAGTGACTTTAGGGTCAGGCATCGGCACGACTTTGGCCGTGCTCTGCTCTTTGCCGCCGAACGGCCACCACCATTTGCCACCGGCGTCGGCTTCAGCCTTGGCAGCCGGGGCCACCTCGGCAGGTTTCACAGGTGCCGGCGCGGGAGCCGGCTCTTTCGCCGCGACTTTGTCGGAGGAACCGAACGGCCACCAGCTGCTGCCATCCGAATCATTTTTTGGTGTCTGCGCACAACCGGTAACAGCGACACACAGGGCCAAAGCGAGGGTGGTTTTATTGAGTGACATTGGAAATCCACAAAAAAGAAGTCATAAAAATTCAGGCCGGCATGACCCGGATAAACAGACGGTTGGAAAACATAAAGGCCTTCGGGTTCCGGCCCTGGAACCCTTCAGCGCGTTTTACAGACAAGTGGCCAGTACCCGCGCGAGCTTTTGCGCGCGCGGATCCATCAAGACGTAAGGCCCCAGTGTATTTGTCACAAAACCGAAGGCGACATCGTATTCAGGGTCAGCAAAACCGATGGAGCCGCCAGCGCCCGGGTGGCCGAACGCACGTGGGCCGAGGCCGTAGGTAGCGTTCGGGACATCGGGTTGATCGAGCATGCAACCCAGACCGAAACGGGTCCGGGTCAGTAAAGTCTTGTCTTCGCCGAGGCTGTGTTCGCGGGTCAGCTCATCAAGCATCTCGCTTTCCAGCAGGCTGCCGTCGAGCAGCCCGGCGTAGAACCCGGCCAGGCTGCGGGCATTGCCGTGGCCGTTGGCCGCCGGTTGTTGCATGCGCCGCCATTCCGGTTTGTTGGTGCTGGTCAGGACCGACGGCGGGTTAGTAAAGGCCCGCGTGGTCATGGCCGTCGGTTCGCGCATCGTCACTTGCAGCAGGCGCTGGGCCGCCGCATCGCCGACGTTGCCCTTGCCACGGGCGATGTGCGCCACGCGATGGAATTCTTCATCCGCCAGACCGACGTGAAAATCCAGGCCCAACGGTTTGGCCACGCGGGCCACAATGGACTCGCCCGGCCCACGGCCGTCGGCACGGCGCAGCAACTCGCCGACCAGCCAGCCATAGGTGATCGCGGCATAACCGTGACCGGTGCCCGGCGTCCACCAAGGCGATTCGGCGGCCAGCGCATCGACCATGGTTTGCCAGTCGTAAAGCGCTTCCGGGGCCAGCAACTCGCGCAACGCCGGCAGACCGGCCTGGTGGCAGAGCAGTTGACGCAAGGTGACGGACTCCTTGCCGGCGGCAGCGAATTCGGGCCAATAGCGGGCAACCGGAGCATCCAGTTGCAGCTTGCCTTCGGCGACCAGTTGCAGGGCGGTGACGGCGGTGAAGGTCTTGGTGCAGGAAAACAGGTTGGCGATGGTGTCGCTGTGCCAGGCCTCATGGCCATCCTTGTCGGCGGTGCCGGACCAGAGGTCGAGAACGGTTTCGCCGCCGACCTGGATGCACAACGCTGCGCCACGCTCCTGAGGATCGTCGAACAACGCCGCGAACGCTTCGCGAACCGCTTCGAACTTAAGCTCGTAATGACCCTGAATCTGCACCCGCTACTCCCTCGGACAAACGTTCTACAAAGTGGCCGGCATTGTTCCAGCCATTGATGGTTTTGGGAACAGGGTTGGGCCGGGCGGTCGGGTTGCCCCGTTAACCGGATTTGGAATACAGGGCGTGTTTGAAGACGCCATCGCTGGCAAGCCAGCTCCTACAGGAGACGCGCTGTCCTTGTAGGAGCTGGCTTGCCAGCGATGAACGATAACGCGGTAGATCAGGCCTTAATGACCATTCCCCGAATGCCCACCCGCCTGCCCGGCGCCCTTCCCCGGGCCCTTGCCGGCTTCAGCTTTTCGCCCGCCTTCGGCATCGTGACTGGCTTTATCCGCTTCAGCCTTGGCCTTCTCGACCTCTTTGCCCAACTGATCAACGGCCGCCAGGTTGCTCTTGCGCACGCTATCGACGAAGCCCTGAAATGGCAGATCGGTAATGCCGACCAAACCAAAGTGCCCGTTTTCACCGTCCAGCAGACGACCGGTCACTGGTTGATCGAGGTACTGGAACCAGTGCACACCGACAATCGACGGCTCGCTCAGTGCCTGTTTGAGGAAATTGGCGTAAGCCGGACCGCGATCCTCTTCCTTCGCCAGTTGCGTCACGCCGCCCCAGAACGGGCCTCGATCGGCCGAGCCGAAGTTGAATTCGGTGATCAGCACCGGCTTATCCAGGCTGCGCAATTTGGCGAAGTCGTAACCGTCTTGCGGTTGCAGGGTGTACATGTTGAAGCTCAGCACATCGCAATACTGCGCACAGGACTCCACGGCTTCCGGGGTGCTGATGGCGAAGCGGCCGCCCAGCAACAGCTGATTCGGTGCGTGCCACTTGAGCGAGTCGGAAATGGTTTTGAAGTACGTATCAGCGAAGACCTTCTGGAAGTATTTGAAGTCGGCTTCGATTTCCGGGTACTCGGCGCTCGGCAGCGGCGGCACGAAGCCCGGGTCTTCCATCAACTCCCAGGCCGGCAAGTCGATGCCCCAGGCTTTGGACAGGCCTGCCTGATTGCGGTACTTGTCGCGCAATTGCTTGAGGAAAGCGCGTTTGGCCGGCACGTCGGTGGTCATTTTCAAGGTGCCGTAGGCCAGCGCGTAGCGGGATTTCGGGTCGTCACCAGGACCGGCCCAGGCCAGTTCGTTGTCGGCGAAGTAACCGATCAGCCAAGGATCGTCGCGATGATCGCGGGCGGCGATGGCCACGGCGCGCTCGGTGGCCATGGCGAAACGCGGGTCGAACGGGTCAGGCATGCCGCCCCACCAGTCGGTGCCGGTGCTGATGCTGGCGTAATCGCCGACGATCGACAGCGGCAAGGTGTAGGGCACGCGGTCCGCGTTGCCCAGCGCCGGGGCGCTCCAGTTGCCGATGGTGTTGAAGCCCCAGGCTTGCAGGCGATCCAGGGTATGGCTGGCCCAGCGTTGCTCATCAATCACGGCGGTGCAAGGTTCGGCGGGTTTCTGCTCGACCGCTTTCGCGACGATCGCTTCCTCTGCGCCGGCCTTGGCGGCTTCGGCAACACCGGCGTCGGCCGTGGAAGGAACGACGGGTTGTTCAGCGGTCTTCTCGACCGCCGCCTCAACCGCGTCGGCCTTGGCCGCTTCGGCAACACCGGCCTTGGTGTCGCTGCCCGGTGTGCAAGGGGCGCCATACAGACGCTGCAGGTTCGCGCCATAGAAATCGTACCAGCGCCCGGCGTTGTAGCCACGGCCCTGATCGACGCCATTGCCACCCCGGTTGTCGCCTTCGCCAAAGTGACTGGCCAGCGGTTCTTCGGGTTTAGGCAGCGATTCGAACATCCACTCGCGACCGGCAATGTAAGTCTGGTTGACGTCCGGGGTAACGGTGTTGACCCCGAGCGAATAAAACGGATGGCCTTCCGGGGTCACCAGATACCAACGACCGTCACGTTTCTCGCTGCGGAAAAAACCGCTGGCCTTGAACGTCGGGCCTTTTATCCAGCCACCGAACTTGTCCAGCGACGACTTCTCGCGCTCGGCCAGCCAGGTTTTGGTTTGTTGCTGTTCCTTGGCGGCGGCGCTTTTCAGTTGCTCGTCGCTGCCGACCTTCTCCGGCCATTTGGTCCGGGTCGACTGACCGAAAGCGTCCACCAGGCTGCCATAAACGGCTTGGGTGACCGCCTCGCCTTCCTGCACGCCAAAACGCTCAAGCAGGATACTTTGCGCGACTTTCGGCTGATCCATCGACAACGTCACCGACACCACCTGGCTGCGATCCAGCTCACCAGCGCTGCTGGCCAACAGGATGCGTTGACCGTCGACAGTCATCGGCATCGGCGGACCGGCCTTCATGCCCAGGCTCAGCGGCGAGCTCGGCTGCAACGGCACCAGCAGTGTCTGCGCAGGGCCCGCCGGCAGATCCACGCGACTGATCAGCGTCTTGCCGTCGTTGCTCTGGATTTTCACGTAGAGGGTCACGGCCCAGTCCATTGCGCTTTGAATACGCAGGCTCATCACGCCGGACTGCGACCAGTCCCAGGCCCCGGTTTGGGGGGTCAGGCGCAGGGTTGGCTGGGCCACCGGGTTGAACGTCACCCGGCGCAGCACTTCGCCTTCGGCCGTTTGCTCTGCATTGGATTGCGGCAGGCTGGCGTCCTGAGTCGCCACCTGAACCACGTCGGCGGGGCGCACAAAGTTGAACAGCGTCTGCTGGCCTGCGGGAGCGGCGAGCAAAGGCGTGGTGAACAACAAGGCAAAAACAGCAGGCAACGAACGGCGAATCATGAGAACGAAAATCTCCCTAACGACCAACAATGGCCAGTGGAAAAGCGATGGCAGAGAGATAGACAACGCGGCGGGCAAATTTGCCCACCGCCGTATCAGGAAATTTCTCGACGGAATGGCGGCAACGCATTGAGGATCGCTTTGCCGTAACGCTGGGTGACCAGGCGCCGGTCGAGCAAGGTGATGGTGCCGCGGTCCTCTTCGGTTCGCAGCAAGCGACCGCAGGCCTGGACCAGTTTCAGCGAGGCGTCCGGTACGGAGATTTCCATGAACGGATTGCCGCCCCGCGCTTCGATCCACTCGGCCAGTGCCGCTTCGACCGGATCATCGGGCACCGAGAATGGAATCTTCGCGATCACCACATGCTCGCAGTACGCACCGGGCAAGTCGACCCCTTCGGCGAAACTCGCCAGGCCGAACAGCACGCTGGAATCGCCGCCATCGACGCGCGCCTTGTGCTTGTTCAGGGTTTCCTGTTTCGACAGGTTGCCTTGAATGAACACTTGCTTGCGCCAGTCGCGGTCGAGACCGTCGAACACGTCCTGCATCTGTTTACGAGAGGAGAACAGCACCAGCGTGCCGCGCGAACCTTCGACCAGTTGCGGCAGGTCACGAATGATCGCCGCGGTGTGGGCCGCTGCATCACGTGGATCGGCTTTCAGGTCCGGCACCCGCAGCACGCCGGCATCGGCGTGATGGAACGGGCTCGGGACCACGGCGGTCACGGCTTTTTTCGGCAGCCCGGCACGCATGCGGAAGCGATCGAAGGTGCCGAGTGCGGTCAGGGTCGCCGAAGTCACCAGCGCGCCATAAGCCACGTTCCACAGGTTGCGCCGGAGCATTTCCGCCGCGAGGATCGGGCTGGCGTTGACTTCGATGTCGAACAGCGAGCCGCTTTCGGCCAGGGTCAGCCAGCGCGCCATGGGCGGGTTGTCTTCCGGGTCTTCGGCGGTGAATGCGACCCACAACTCCCAGTTGCCCGAAGAGCGCGACAACAGGCTGCCGAACAGCGGATACCACTCTTCGGCCTGGTTGCTGGCGATGCCGATGTTGACCTCGCCGTCCATGCCTTCCTTGAGCAACTCGGTGAGTCGGGTGAACAGGTCGGTGAGGCGGGCAAAACCCTTTTTCAGCTCGATGCCCATTTCACGCATGTGCTCGGGAATCACCCCGCCGACGAAACGGTGACGTGGCCGTTCGCGACCTTCGACGTCTTCGCCGGGTTTGAAATCGGCAGCCTGTTCGCAGGCGGTAAACATGAATTGCTGCTGGGTCTTGATCTCACGGGCCAGTTCCGGCACCTGTTCGATCAACTTGCCCAGATCGCCCGGCAGTGGATGCTGGGCGAGCAATTTGGTGAGGTTCTTGGCGGTGGTTTCCAGCCAGTCGGCGGTGGAGCGCAGGCGCGTGTAATGGGCGAAGTGGCCGATGGCCTTGTCCGGCAGGTGGTGGCCTTCGTCGAACACGTAGATGGTGTCGCGCGGATCGGGCAAAACGGCGCCGCCGCCAAGGGCCAGGTCCGCCAGGACCATGTCGTGGTTGGTGACGATCACGTCAACCTTGCCCATGCCTTCGCGGGCCTTGTAGAAGGCGCACTGGCCGAAGTTCGGGCAATGGCGGTTGGTGCACTGGCTGTGATCGGTGGTCAGGCGCGCCCAATCGGCGTCTTCCAGGGCGGTGGACCAACTGTCGCGGTCGCCGTCCCACTTATTGCCGGCGAGCTTCTCGATCATGCTGGTGAACAGCTTCTGACTGGCCTCATCGACCTCGATCTTGAAGCCTTCTTCTTCGAACAGCTGCGCGGTAGCGGTTTGTGCGTGACCTTCCTGCAGCAACATGTCGAGCTTGGACAGGCACATATAGCGCCCACGGCCCTTGGCCAGGGCGAAGCTGAAATTCAGCCCGCTGTTGCGCATCAGGTCGGGCAGATCCTTGTAGACGATCTGTTCTTGCAGGGCCACGGTGGCCGTGGCGATCACCAGGCGTTTACCGGCGGCTTTTGCGGTCGGGATCGCCGCCAGGCTGTAGGCCACGGTCTTGCCGGTACCGGTGCCGGCTTCCACCGCGACAATCGCGGGGTCGCCACTGCGCCGGCCTTCGTCGTCGGTGTCGATGTCACCGAGGACCTTGGCAATTTCAGCGATCATCAGGCGTTGGCCGTAGCGCGGCTTGAGGCTCTTGGCTTCGAGAAAACGCGAGTAGGCGCCCTGGATCGTGGTTTTGAGTTCAGTGCTGATCATGGATTGTCGGGCGCAAAAAACGCTGGATAAATTTTCAGTGGTTCGGTTCGGCGGCTATCATACCGCGCTAATTAATCCCGCGCAGAACGGAGTACCCCAATGACACCTTTTGGCATCGTTTACACCCTGCATGTCCTGTCCGCCCTGGTGTGGGTCGGCGGCATGTTTTTCGCTTGGATGGTCTTGCGTCCGGCCGCGATGAAGGCGCTGGAAGGCCCGGCCCGGTTGAAGCTGTGGGTAGAAGTGTTTCAAGGTTTTTTCCGCTGGGTCTGGATCGCGGTGGTGCTGTTGCCGGTCAGCGGTGTCGGCATGATTCATTTGCAGTACAGCGGTTTCGAGGCCGCGCCGCGTTATGTGCAGGTGATGATGGGCTTGTTCGTGGTGATGACCGCGCTGTTTATCCGGATTCAGGCGTTGCTGTTGCCGGAATTGCGCACGGCGGTGACGGCGCAGGATTGGCCGACGGGGGCTGCGGTGCTGGGGAGGATTCGCCGGTTGGTGGGGATTAATTTGATTGTGGGGTTGGTGCTGGTGGCCATCGCCTCGGCTCGGCCGATGTTTTAAAAGCTTCGCGGGCAAGCCACGCTCCTACAGGTTTTGAGTCGTTCAACACATTTGTGAACAACTCAAAACCTTGTAGGAGCCGGCTTGCCGGCGAAGGCGGTGCATCAGGTACACCGCGTCGCGCGCATCGCCAGCAAGCTGGCTCCTACAGATGAGCGGATTACAACCGCTGAACCGTCACCGAACCCGCCGCACCCGCAGGCCCCGGCTGGCCGTCAACGCCAGGCTTGCCGTTCTTGCCGCCATCGGCCTTGTAGACGAAGCAACCCTTGGCCTTGCCGCCCGCCCCCGGCTTACCGCCAGGACCGGCCAAACCACCCGCACCGCCCGCGACCTGAACCTTGATCTGCTCCGCCGGATAATCACGCGGCACTTCCAGCCTGACCAGCGCACCCGGCGCACCCGGCTGACCGTCGCTGCCATCGCTGCCATCGGCCCCACGACCGGCCTGACCCCAGGTGCAGCCCGGTGCCTGACCGTTGGCGCCGTCGAGGCCGACAAACCCCGGCGCGCCTGCGCCGCCGCGAGCATCAACCACCAACTGTGGTGCATTCAGTGCCTTGATCTGCACATTCAGATTGCGTCCCGAGCGGGCCGCCTTGAGGTAAGTACCCGGTGCACCGCGAGCGGTAATCTGGCTGCCTTCGGACAATTGGGCGCGGCTGATCTTCAACTCCAGCGCCGTTTCGCCGGGCACGATGGCGATCCGCGCTTCACGTCCCAGGCGCAATTCGCCGACGCTGACTTCGGTCACGTTCGAGGGAATCAGCAACGTGCCGTAATCGGCCACTTCCAGGCGCTCCAGCTGCAAGGTGCTGGCGGTATTAGGCAAGCGCATCAGCGAGTTGGTTTCGACGCTGACCACCTGGGCACAGGCGAATGGGCTGACGAGTGCGGCGAGCAGACAAAGTTTACGCATGGGAAGCCTTCGGTACGGCAGGAGCCGGAATGGTTTGCAGGTGGAAAACACCGAAAAAGACAATCTTCAAGCGATCACGCCAAGGGTGGGCGCGGCCCCGGAGACTGCGGAAACAGAACACCGCCTCAAGAAGATGAAGGAACGCCAGCAAGCCGCCGGCCAGATTGACCAACAGGTGCAGCGGATTGACAAAGGGCATCAGCAGATTGACCAACACCACCAGCCAGAACAGCAGGGTCAACAGCTTACCCAGCCCCCAAAACACCTTCATACGCCCCCCCGTTGAGAATTATTCTTTGCACGCACAGTAACGGCTTCCACGCGGGATAAGCCAGAGGGCAACGGAAAATTCTTCATGAAGGCCGCCGAATGGCCGTCGGCGCCACTGCAATCATTGGCCGACGGCTCTATCACGGGGCTCAGCGATTGATGTGCAATTCCACGCGACGGTTTTTCGCGCGGCCTTCCTCTGTTTCGTTATCGGCCACCGGCTCGCTTTCGCCCCGGCCTTCGCTGGTGAGTTTGCCCGGCGCCAGGCCCATGCCCAGCAAGTAAGCGGCCACGCTGCTGGCGCGTCGTTCCGAGAGTGTCTGGTTATAAGCGTCGGAACCTTTGCTGTCGGTATGACCGATCACCTTGATGCTGACCACATCGGCGCTTTGCAGTTTGGGCATGAACGAATCCAGCTGACTTTGCGCCGAGGGCGTCAGGTCGGATTTGTTGAACGCAAACAACACATCGCCCGCATCGCTCAGGGTGATGACTTCAGATTGTGCAGGTTCAGCGGGTGTCACACTGGCCGGGTATTGCGGCAGCGGACAACCGTGATGTTCGACCGGAGTATTGGCCGGCGTATCCGGGCAGCGATCGCGTCGATCGAAGACACCATCGCCATCTTCGTCGCCATCCTGCGCGTAGCAGATCAGGCCACCGGTCAAGATACCAAGCGCCGCTCCACCGGCCGCCCAACCGCCACTTTCGATAGCGCCCAGGCCACCACCGACCAGGCCACCGATAACGCTGCAGATCGGCCAGGTACGTTGATTGAGGGGGGCAGTGCCATCGCTGTGAGTAGCGCAACCGGTCAACAGGCTGCCAAGCAGCACAACCGGCCAGACGGTCCGTGTGAGAAGGCTCATGGTGAAAGCTCCTGTGTTACCGGCCGACGCCGGTTACACAGGAGTAAAGACCCGCATCCGTGACTGCACAAGCCACGGATGCGAGGGATCTAGCGTTGGATTTTGATTTCGGTGCGACGGTTCTGTGCACGGCCGTCGGCGGTTTTGTTATCGGCCACCGGCTGACTTTCACCGGCACCGGAAACAGACACGAAGTTGCTGCGCGGCACGCCTTCCTGAATGAGGTACTCAACCACCGAGTGAGCGCGTTTATCCGACAGTTTCTGGTTGTAGGTATCACTGCCCACGCTGTCAGTATGGCCAGTAACGGTCAACTGAGCAGTAGGGGCTTCGGCTTTCAAACGAGTGGCGATCTTATCGAGCACCTGTTTGTCAGAAGGGGTGAGTGTGGCTTTGTCGAACTGGAAGTGAACATCGCGGATAACGATGGTTTCTTCCTTGACCACAACCGCCTCTTCAACCACTGGCGCAGGGACTGGTGGTGGGCAACCGTCGGCATCGACCTTCACGCCTCTAGGCGTACCCGGGCACTTGTCGCGGCTGTCCGGCACGCCATCGCCGTCTTCGTCGCCATCACCGTGAACCCAGCAATAGGCAGCGGCCGTACCGCCAACCAGCAGAGCGCCGTACCCTGCCCATGCCGAGCTCTCGGTCGCGCCGAGACCCGCACCGATTACACCGCCGACTGCCGCACAGGTCGGCCAGTCGGTTTTCTGCAAACCTGCGCAACCAGTCAACACACTGGTTAGCAGAACCAAGGGTAATGCTGTCCGAACTATGCTCATCTAGTTTTCTCCTGAGGGATCGGCTTAGAACCGATTCAGGTAGTAAAGACCCGAGCTTTAATCTCCGCCAGCAATAGGCCATTGCAGTTTTATCCAGTGTTCACGGCTGATCGATACTTTTAGCGCGACGACGCTCTATATCTGGACCTTCGGGCAGGCTAGTCTTGGCGCTCTGATTGAGGAACTTCGATGATTTCAGGTATTTCTTCGCGCACGCCCCAGCAGGCGCTGGCCGCTTTGCTGGATCGTTATGCCCCCCTCCGCCTGTTGCTGATCGGCGCGAGCGAATTCCCCGCGCTGGAAGCATTCAAGCTGGCGCACCCGGACACCTGCGTCGCCCACGCGGCGCCCGGACCGTTGCCGGCCGAACTGGCGGCGCGCCGTTTTGATCTGGCGCTGGTGGTCGATTGCCTTGAACACTTGCCCAAACGCGATGGCCTGAATTTGCTCGGCGGCATCCGCAACCTCAATGCCAGTCGCATTGCGGTGCTGGCGGATTTGCCGGCCAGTGGCTGGCAGGAGACGGATTTTTTCTCCCTGGCCCTGCAAGCCAGCGAACGCTTCCAGCGCGACGAACAAGTACTGACCCTGTTCACCTACGATCTGCTTGACTACAAACAAGTCCCCGACTGGCTCAACTCACGGTTCTGGGCCAATCCGGAAAACTTCGGGAAATACTGGTGGTAACGCAATGAGTACATCCATTTGCCCTTGCGGCAGCGGCACCCTGCTGGACGCCTGCTGCGGTCATTACCATGCCGGGCATCCGGCGCCTTGTGCCGAAGCGTTGATGCGTTCGCGCTACAGCGCTTATGTGTTGGGCCTGATCGATTACCTGGTAGCGACCACCCTGCCCGCGCAGCAGTCCGGCCTCGATCGTCAGTCCATCAGCGACTGGAGCGCGCAAAGCACCTGGCTCGGCCTGGAGGTGGAAAGTTCCGAGGTGTTCGGCGGTCAACCGGAACACGCGTTCGTGACCTTTACCGCGCGTTGGCACGATGGCAGCGGCGAACACAGCCACCGCGAGCGCTCGTCGTTCGTACAGAACGCCTACCACTGGTATTTCATCGACCCCACTGTGCCACTCAAGGCCGGACGCAACGATGCCTGCCCATGTGCCAGCGGGCAGAAGTTCAAGAAGTGTTGCGCGGGGTATTTCGCCAGTTGAGGTGATTCGTGAAGGGCTAGACTGGGGATCAAGGGAGAAACACAACCATGATCAGCCGACGTCGCGTCTTGCATACGCTCACCCTGCTCCTGTTTCTCGGACTCGGCGGTTGTGCGTCCTGGTTCAGCGACGATGAACCGGAACCTGAAGTGCATCTGGTCAAGGTCGAAGTGGTCCGGGCGAAACTGATGGAGCAACGTTTCCTGTTGTTCTTTCGCGTCGACAACCCGCGCGACAGCGACCTGACGGTGCGCGGCCTCGAATACCGGATTCACCTGGGCGATATGTTGCTGACCGAAGGCGAGCACGAACACTGGTTTACGGTCGGCCCCAGGCACAGCGCATATTTCAAAGTGCCGATCCGCACCAACCTGTGGCCCAAGGTTCGGGATCTGGTGAAACTGTTGAAAAAACCCGAGCAACCTATCCCCTATCGCCTGGAAGGTGAGCTGGAAACCGGTGTGTTCATCGCGCACTACGTGCACCTGGCGCGCAAAGGCGTGATAATCCCCGCCGATTTAATTCCGGAGCACACCCGATGACCCAGCAACCCCACGTCCATGGCCCTGACTGCAACCACGATCATGACCATCACGACCACCATGATCACGACCATGGCCATGTCCACGGCCCGAACTGCGGCCACGCTCACCAGGAGCCGGTGCGCAACGCCCTGAAGGACGTCGGCCGCAACGACCCTTGCCCGTGCGGCAACGGCAAGAAATTCAAGAAGTGCCACGGCGCTTGATGGGTTAACCCCATCCTCCTTGTGTAGGAGCCGGCTTGCTGGCGATGAACGATAACGCGGTCCCTCTGTGACACCGCGTCGATCCAATCGCCAGCAAGCTGGCTCCTACAGGATTTGTGCTGTGTTTACGACCGTGGCGTATTCGCCGTGCAGATTGCCCAGCGACATCGCATGCACCTCTTCAGCTGAATGCGCATTGCCGAAATAATCCGCTTTGTCGAACGTGAAGCACGCATCCTCCGCCACCCACGTATCAAACCCCAGGTTACCGGCCGTTCGCGCCGTGGACTCCACCGAGTTGTGGGTCGCGACGCCCACGATGACCAACTGATCGATCCCCGCCTCGCGCAAACTTGCCTCCAGCGCCGTCGTACAAAACGCATCCGGCACCTGTTTCTGAATCAGTTGCTCGCCGGCCAATGGCTGGAACCGCTCCTGAAACTCCACGCCCGATTGCTGCGGCCAGAACACTGAGTCCGGTGAACGGGACAGGTGCTGTACGTGGATCACCGGCCGCCCGGTTCGCCGCCAGAGCCCCAGCAAATCCAGAATCCTCTCTTCGGCCTGAGGATTATTTCGCCGGCCCAGCCTTGGTTCCAAAATGCCTTTTTGTTGATCGATGATGATCAGTGCTGCGTTGGTCTTGAGCTCCATGCTGACTTTTCTCACGCGAGGTTATTGAGTTTCACGCACTTGAGCATCACCGTCTCCTACAGGCAAGTCCTCGATCGCAAACGGGACGACCTGATGCTCGCGGTTGCTGTCTGAACTTCACGACGCAGCTACGAATACAGCAAGGTGAATTCGGCTAAGGCTTGAGAGTGATCGATTGGGTGTATATCCGGTTCTTCGGTAACGGCGGCTATTGGTTTCGCCCTTACGGCGAGTCACTTGGAAAAGCCCCAAGTAACCAAGGGCTCTTGCCCCTTTCGTTCGGTGGCTCGCTAAGGCTCGCCATACCCTCGCTCCGGTCCTGCTCCGTGGGCCCGCCGCCATCGGCCATCCATGGCCGGGGGCGGCTAACCCGGCATCCATGCCGGGTTGCCCACTGCGCAGAACCTCCACTCGGCCTCTCGAGGGGGCGCTCAGATCAAAAGCGGAAGGCGAGCTAACGCTCGGCCTGATGAGTGGTGAAAGTCAAAAGCGTACGCGATTTCCTGTAGGAGCCGGCTTGCCGGCGAAAAGCGTCTGGGCAACGCGTTCATCCAGACAACCCGCGTCATCGTTGACGTCCATCGCCGGCAAGCCAGCTCCTACAATTTTGAATCGTGTGAACCCAATCCCCTGTAGGAGCCGGCTTGCTGGCGATAGCGGTGTGTCAGTCGACGCATTTATCGCCTGAACAGACGCCATCGCCAGCAAGCCGGCTCCTACAGGGGATCGGTGCAAATGTCCGGAATGGGTGAGCGCAGCAGAGAAGGACAACGCGTACCCCCAAAGAGCCAGGTCGGCTTTCAGGCCGCCTCGGCGGCTGTGGCGGTAGTCGCCCCCTCGAGAGGCCGAGCGCAGGTTCTGCGCAGTGGGCAACCCGGCATGGATGCCGGGTTAGCCGCCCCCGGCCATGGATGGCCGATGGCGGCGGGCCCACGGAGCAGGATCGGAGCGAGGGCATGCCGAGCCACAGCGAGGCACCGAACGAAAGGGGCAAGAGCGCTTTGGTTACTTTCGCGCTTTTCGAAAGTGACTCGCTGTAAAAGCGAAACCAATAGCCGCCGTCCCCCCCAAAATGGATATGTACTCCAAACCAAAAAACAACAGCATTCCCCCCAACCATCACGGTTTATCCGACAAATCCTGAAATAACCCCCTACCCTGCTTGCGCGCCCACCTCCTGCTCTCTAACGTAGCGCCTTTACTGACGCTACCCCCCCGCAGGAGCTTTGCCATGGCCTCGCCAGCCCTCACACATTTTCTTCCCCGGTTCGGCGTTGCCGCAGCAGTGGCCGGTGTTTTGAGCCTGTCCGGTTGTCAGACCTGGAACGCCCAAGACACGCTCCCGCCCACCACCGGCGTGCAGCCGCTCAAAGGTCTGGCGCAAAACGTTTCGGTGCGTCGCAACGCCATGGGCGTGCCGTTGATCGAAAGCAGCAGCTTCCACGACGCGCTGTTCACCCTCGGCTATGTACACGCGAGCGACCGCATCACGCAGATGGTCACCCTGCGCCTGCTGGCCGAAGGCCGGTTGTCGGAGATGTCCGGTTCGGACCTGCTGGACGCCGACCGCTACATGCGCGCCGTCAACCTGAAGAAAAGCGCCGGCGAGTTGTACAAGGCCTCTTCGCCGCGCCTCAAACGCTTCTTCGAAGTCTATGCGCGCGGGGTCAACGCCTACCTGTTCCGCTACCGCGACAAGTTGCCGGCCGACCTCACCGCCACCGGCTACAAGCCCGAATACTGGAAACCGGAAGATTCGGCGCTGATTTTCTGCCTGCTGAACTTCAGCCAATCGGCGAACCTGCCCGAGGAAGTTTCCTCGCTGGTACTGGCCCAATCGGTCACCACCGACAAACTCCCATGGCTGACACCGTCCGCCCCCGACGAAAAACTGCCGGTGGCCGAAGCCGAAAAACTTCAGGGTCTCAAGCTCAACGGGGCGATTCCAGGCCTCGCCGAAATCAGCAAAGCAACCGGCCAACTGTCCGATCTGAATCTGCTGGGCGCCACGTCATCGAACAACTGGGCGATTGCCCCGCAACGCAGCCGCAGCGGCAAAAGCCTGCTGGCCAGCGACAGCCATGGGCCGCTGGGCGTGCCGTCGCTGTTCAGTTACGTGCAGATTCGTGCGCCGAAATACCAGGCGTCCGGCGTGACCATCGCCGGTTTGCCGATGGTGCTGGGCGGTTTCAACGGCAAAGTGGCGTGGAGCATGACCTCGGTCATGGGCGACAACCAGGACCTGTTCCTGGAAAAAATCCAACGCCAGGGCAACGGTCTCTCCTACGAAGTCGGCGGCAAATGGCAGCCGGTTATCGTTCGCAACGAAACCTATTTCGTCAAAGGCCAGCGGCCGATTCGCGAAGCGGTGTACGAAACGCGCCACGGGCCGCTGCTCAACAGCGCCAAAGGCACGGCGCTGGCCAACGGTTTGGGCCTGGCGTTGCAGACACCGAACTTCACCGATGACAAATCCCTGGACGCGTTTTTCGACCTGTCTCGCGCACAAACCGTGGAGAAAGCCTCGGACGCCAGCCGTGAAATCCGTGCGATCACGCTGAACCTGGTCTTTGCCGACGCCAGCAATATTGGCTGGCAAGTCACCGGTCGTTACCCGAACCGTCGCGAAGGCGAAGGCCTGCTGCCATCGCCGGGCTGGGAAGGTCGTTATGACTGGGACGGTTACGCCGACGCGATGCTGCACCCATACGATCAAGACCCGGCGCAAGGTTGGCTCGGCACCGCCAACCAGCGGGTCATTCCCCATGGTTATGGCATGCAGCTGTCCAATTCGTGGTCGGCACCGGAGCGTGGCGAACGCATGGCTGAACTGGCCGGCGTGGGCAAACACGACACGCGCAGTGTGATCGCCATGCAATACGATCAGACCACCACGTTCGCCGCCAAACTGAAAAAGATGTTTGCAGCGCCGGGCATGGCCCAGCCGCTCAAGCAGGCCATTGAAGCCCTGCCGGTAGCCGATCGCGGCAAGGCGCACGAAGCGCTTACCCGCCTGATGGCATTCGACGGCAAACTCGCCGCGACCTCCGCCGATGCAGCGATTTACGAGCTGTTCCTGCAGGAAAGCGCCAAGCAAACCTTCCTCGATGAACTGGGCCCGGAAAGCAGCCCGGCGTGGAAAGCCTTTATCGCCAACGGCAAGTTGTCCTACGCGGCGCAGGCCGATCATCTGTTGGGTCGTGAAGACAGCCCGTTCTGGGATGACGCACGCACGCCGCAGAAAGAAGACAAACCGGCGATTCTCGCCCGCAGCCTCGCGGCGGCCATCACCGCAGGCGACAGTCAGTTGGGCGGCGATCACAAAGCCTGGCAGTGGGGCAAACTGCACCGCTATGAATGGAAGAACGCCAGTGGCCAGACCGTGCGCGGTCCGCTCGCGGCCGGCGGCGATCACACCACGTTGAACACGGCGGCGTTCGCCTGGGGCCAGGACTTCAACACCACGCTGGCACCGGCCATGCGCTTCATCGTCGATTTCGGCCAGGCCGAACCGTTGATGGGCCAGAACGGTACCGGCCAGTCGGGTAACCCGGCGAGTCCGAATTACCTCGACAGCGTTGATCCGTGGTTGAAGGGGCAATACGTGAGTCTGCCGATGCAGCCGCAAAACTTCGACAAGGTCTACGGGACCAAGCGGTTGACGCTGACACCCGGCAAATAACGCAATTCCCCCTGTAGGAGCTGGCTTGCCAGCGATGGTCGTTAACGATTACGCGCACTGCCCGGTTAAACGCGGTGCATGTGAGTCCATCGCTGGCAAGCCAGCTCCTACAGGGACGTTATTTACTGTGAAGTTTCGATAGAACTTCTGACCTCGCCCAAACCTCATAGCTAACAAGTCCCTCCATTTTGGTAACAACATGGATCTTGTTATCGCGCGTCCCGAAGGTTTGTACTGCCCCGCCGGGGATTTCTATATCGACCCGTGGCGGCCAGTCGAACGTTCGGTCATCACTCACGCCCACGGCGATCATGCCCGAGGCGGCAACCAGCATTATCTGGCAGCCGCGCCCGGCGAAGGCATCCTGCGCGCGCGACTGGGCCAGGACATCAATCTGCAAACCCTGGCCTATGGCGAGCGGTTGCTGCATCACGGCGTCACCCTGAGTTTCCACCCCGCCGGCCATGTACTCGGTTCGGCGCAGGTGCGCCTGGAATATGGTGGCGAAGTCTGGGTCGCCTCCGGGGATTACAAAATCGAACCCGACGGCACCTGTGCGCCATTCGAACCGGTGCGCTGCCACACCTTCATCACCGAATCGACCTTCGGCCTGCCAATCTATCGCTGGCCGCCTCAGGCGCAGGTGTTTGCCGAGATCAATCAGTGGTGGCAAGCCAATGCCGCCGAAGACAAGACCAGCGTGCTGTTCTGCTATTCCTTCGGCAAGGCGCAGCGGATTCTCCACGGTATCGACGCGCGCCTCGGCCCTATTCTGGTGCACGGCGCCGTCGAACCGCTCAACCGGGTGTATCGAGAAAGCGGCGTTTACCTGCCACCAACGATCCACGCTGGCGAGGTGAAAAAGAGCGACCCGATGATGCGCAAGGCGCTGGTCCTGGCCCCGCCCTCGGCGGGCGGCAGCACCTGGATGCGGCGCTTCGGCGATTACAGCGATGGCTTCGCCAGTGGCTGGATGCGCTTGCGTGGCACGCGTCGGCGACGGGGAGTGGACCGGGGTTTTGTGCTGTCGGACCACGCCGACTGGCCAGGCCTGCTCTGGGCAATCGAACAGACCGGTGCCGAGCGCGTGATGGTCACCCACGGTTCGGTCGCGGTCCTGGTGCGCCATTTGCGCGAGCAAGGTTTCGACGCCCAGGAATTCACCACCGAGTACGGCGACGACGAGGAAGACATCACCGACACCGAACCGCAAAGCGCCGAGGTGCTGCCGTGAAGGCCTTTGCCCGGTTGTACGCCGAGCTCGACGCGACAACGTCCAGCAACGCCAAACTGGCGGCGATGCAACATTACTTCGCTCAGGCCGCCCCGGAAGACGCCGCATGGGCGGTGTACTTTTTGTCCGGCGGGCGACCTCGACAACTGGTGCCGGTGCGCATCCTGCGTGAACTCGCCGAGGCGTATTCCGGCCTGTCGCCGTGGTTGTTCGAAGAGAGTTATCAGGCGGTGGGCGATCTGGCGGAAACCATCTCGCTGGTGCTGCCCGAAGCGCCCCACAGTTCCACCGACGGTTTGGCGGTATGGATCGAAGACAAACTGCTGCCCTTGCGCGGCGAACCTCCCGACGTGCTCGCCCAGCGATTGCCCGAACTCTGGTCGCAACTGGACCGTCCCGGCCTGATGCTCTGCATCAAACTGATCACCGGCAGTTTTCGCGTCGGCGTCTCCAAGTTGCTGGTAACCCGCGCCTTGGCAGCGATGGCGCGGCTCGACAGCAAACGCGTGGCTCAGCGACTGGTGGGTTACACAGACCTGTCCAGCCGTCCCAGCGCAGCGAGTTACCTGAAACTGATCGCTGCCGAGTCGGCCGACGAACACTCACAACGGGGCGGCCAGCCGTATCCGTTTTTTCTCGCCCACGCGTTGTCGCAACCGGTGGAGCAATTCGAAACCCTGCTCGGTCCCGCCAGCAACTGGCAGGTGGAATGGAAGTGGGACGGCATCCGCGCCCAAGTGGTCAAGCGCGATGGACGACTGTGGATCTGGTCGCGCGGCGAAGAATTGGTCACCGAGCGCTTTCCCGAATTTGACAGCCTGGTTCACGGCTTGCCGGACGGCACGGTGATCGACGGCGAGATCGTTGCGTGGAAAACCGCACCACCGAGCACCGAAGATGCCTTCGATCCACTGGCGCCGAACCCACCGGCGGTGCAACCGTTCGCCCTGCTGCAACAGCGGATCGGCCGCAAGACCCTGGGCAAGAAAATCCTCGATGATGTGCCGGTTGTCGTGCTGGCCTTCGACTTGCTGGAATGGCAAGGCGCAGACTGGCGCAACCAGCCTCAAACCCGGCGGCGCACCCAACTGGAACAGGTCATCACCCAGTGCAATAACCCGGTGTTACTGCCCTCCCCGGTGTTGACCGGCAAAGACTGGCTCGACCTCGCCCGCCAACGCGAAGCCTCCCGCCGCCTCGGCGTCGAAGGCATGATGCTCAAGGCCCGGGATGCGCTGTATGGCGTCGGCCGGACCAAGGACATGGGCGTCTGGTGGAAGTGGAAAGTCGACCCGTTCAGCATCGACGCCGTGTTGATTTACGCACAACGCGGCCATGGTCGCCGAGCCAGTCTGTACAGCGATTACACGTTCGCGGTGTGGGACAGTCCGCCCGGCGCCAGCGAGCGCACGCTGGTGCCATTCGCCAAGGCGTATTCAGGGCTCACCGACGAGGAAATGCGCCAGGTCGCCAGCATCGTGCGCAAGACTACGGTGGAGACATTCGGTCCGGTGAGCAGCGTAAAACCGAGCCTGGTGTTTGAATTGGGGTTTGAGGGGATCGCCTTGTCCAAGCGTCACAAGAGCGGGATTGCGGTGCGGTTTCCGCGGATGTTGCGGTGGCGCAAAGACAAGAGCGTTGACGAGGCTGACAATCTCGCCACCCTGCAGAATTTACTCGGCTGAACGCAGCCCTCTGTAGGAGCCAGCTTGCTGGCGATGGACGTTAACGATGACGCGTTCTCTCTGAAGAAACGCGGTGCTTTCAAATTCTTCGCTGGCAAGCCAGCTCCTACAAAAAGCAGGATCGTGCGCTCAATGACGGTGCAGCTATTTCCCGGCGCCCGTTTTCGTGCATAAATCCCGTCCAGCCATTTCTTGAATCACCTTTTAAAACGCTTGTTCGGGACTCTGGTTCGGAAATTGCTACTTTCAATAGGTCTTACGCTTTCCAGTAACAATAATTCTGCGCCACAAGCGCTCATATTGGTTCTTAGGGATTGAATAATGAAAAAAGCATTGCTGACCCTTTCTGCACTGGCGTTGTGCATGGCTGCCGGCTCCGCGCTGGCCAAGGAATATAAAGAACTGCGTTTTGGCGTTGACCCTTCCTACGCACCGTTCGAGTCGAAAGCGGCCGACGGTAGCCTGGTGGGCTTTGATATCGATCTGGGCAATGCCATCTGTGCCGAGCTGAAGGTCAAGTGCAAATGGGTCGAAAGCGATTTCGACGGCATGATTCCGGGCCTGAAGGCCAACAAATTCGACGGTGTGATCTCTTCGATGACCGTCACCCCGGCCCGCGAAAAAGTCATCGACTTCTCCAGCGAGCTGTTCTCCGGCCCAACCGCCTATGTGTTCAAGAAAGGTTCCGGCCTGACCGAAGACGTCGCGTCCCTGAAAGGCAAGACCGTAGGCTACGAGCAAGGCACCATCCAGGAAGCCTATGCCAAGGCCGTGCTGGACAAGGCTGGCGTGAAAACCCAGGCCTATCAGAACCAGGATCAGGTGTATTCGGACCTGATGTCCGGCCGCCTCGATGCCGCGATCCAGGACATGTTGCAAGCCGAACTGGGCTTTTTGAAGTCGCCAAAGGGCGAAGGCTACGAAGTCAGCAAGCCGGTTGACAGCGAATTGCTGCCAGCCAAAACAGCTATCGGTATCTCTAAAGGTAACAAAGACCTCAAGGCACTTTTGGATAAAGGTATCAAAGCGTTACACGATGATGGCACCTACGCCACCATTCAGAAGAAACACTTTGGCGATCTGAATCTGTACAGCGGCAAATAATGCCCGGCGCCCATCTCGCGATGGGCGCTTTTTTCATCCGATCAGGTTGCTGATTTATGTTCGAAAACCTATTACAAAATCTGGGGCTCTCAGCCTTCAGCCTCAAGGGCTTCGGTCCGTTGCTGATGGAAGGCACCTGGATGACAATCAAATTATCGGCGTTGTCGCTGCTGGTGGCCGTGTTGCTCGGCCTGCTCGGCGCCAGTGCCAAACTGTCAAAAGTCAAACTCGTGCGCGTCCCGGCGCAGGTCTACACCACGCTGATTCGCGGCGTGCCGGACCTGGTGCTGATGCTGCTGATTTTCTACAGCCTGCAAACCTGGTTGACGTCGTTCACCGATTTCATGGAATGGGAATACATCGAGATCAACCCGTTCAGCGCCGGGGTCATCACCCTGGGCTTCATTTATGGCGCGTACTTCACCGAGACCTTTCGTGGCGCGATTCTCGCGGTGCCACGGGGCCAGGTCGAAGCGGCCACCGCCTATGGCCTCAAACGTGGCCAGCGGTTCTGGATCGTGGTGTTCCCGCAGATGATGCGTTTCGCCCTGCCGGGTATCGGTAACAACTGGATGGTGATGCTCAAGGCTACCGCGCTGGTGTCGATCATCGGCCTCGCCGACCTGGTCAAGGCTGCCCAGGACGCCGGCAAAAGCAGTTATCAACTGTTCTACTTCCTGGTGCTGGCTGCGCTGATTTACCTGCTGATCACCAGCGCCTCCAACGTCATCCTGCGCTGGCTTGAACGCCGCTACGCTGCTGGCTCCCGGGAGGCCGTACGATGATCGAACTCCTGCAGGAATACTGGAAACCCTTCCTTTACACCGACGGCTACAACATCACCGGCCTGGCCATGACCCTGTGGCTGCTCAGTGCGTCGATCTTCATCGGTTTCCTGGTGTCGATCCCGCTGTCCATCGCCCGGGTGTCGCCGCACTTCTACATTCGCTGGCCGGTGCAGTTCTACACCTACCTGTTTCGCGGGACGCCGCTGTATATCCAGCTGCTGATTTGCTACACCGGCATCTACAGCCTGGCCGCCGTGCGAGAGCAGCCGATACTCGATGCGTTCTTTCGCGACGCGATGAACTGCACCATCCTCGCCTTCGCCCTGAACACTTGCGCCTACACCACGGAGATTTTCGCCGGGGCAATTCGCAGCATGGCCCACGGTGAAGTCGAAGCGGCCAAAGCCTACGGCCTGACCGGCTGGAAGCTGTATGCCTACGTGATCATGCCGTCAGCCCTGCGTCGCTCGCTGCCTTATTACAGCAACGAAGTGATCCTGATGCTGCACTCGACCACCGTGGCGTTCACCGCGACCATCCCGGACATCCTGAAAGTCGCGCGGGACGCCAACTCGGCGACCTTCCTGACCTTCCAGTCGTTCGGCATCGCCGCGCTGATCTACCTGACCGTCACCTTTGCGCTGGTCGGCCTGTTCCGCCTCGCCGAACGCCGATGGCTGGCCTTCCTCGGGCCGACCCACTAGGACTTTTCGCACATGCGCCACCAGATACATGACTTGCTGGCCCCGCTGCCGGGGACCGCACGACAGATTCACAGCTTCCACTTCGGCCCGACGTCGGCCCAGGGCAAAATCTACATCCAGGCGTCCCTGCACGCCGATGAAATGCCCGGCATGCTGGTCGCCTGGCACCTCAAACAACGCCTGGCCGAGCTGGAAGCCGCCGGCCACCTGCGCAGCGAAATCGTGCTGGTGCCGATTGCCAACCCGGTCGGTCTCGAACAAGTGCTGATGGATGTACCGCTGGGCCGCTACGAGCTCGAAAGCGGGCAGAACTTCAACCGCTGGTTCGTCGATTTGAGCGAGGAGGTTGGCAATGAGATCGAAGGCCAGCTCGGCGACGATCCGCAACGCAACCTCGAACTGATCCGCAGCAGCCTGCGCCAGGCTCTGGCGCGACAGACTGCCAGCACTCAACTGCAATCCCAGCGCCTGATCCTGCAACGACTGGCCTGTGACGCAGACATGGTGCTGGACCTGCATTGCGATTTCGAAGCGGTCGCGCACCTCTACACCACGCCCGAGGCTTGGCCACAGGTCGAGCCGCTGGCCCGCTACATCGGTGCCGAAGCGAGTCTGCTGGCCACCGATTCCGGCGGCCAGTCGTTCGACGAATGTTTCACCCTGCTCTGGTGGCAGTTGAAAGAGCGCTTCGGCGAACACTTCGACATTCCGCTCGGCAGCTTCTCGGTCACCGTCGAATTGCGTGGCCAGGGCGACGTCAATCACCCGTTGGCCAGCCTCGACTGCCAGGCGTTGATCGATTACCTGATTCACTTCGGCGCGATTGCCGGCGAACCGGCGCCACTGCCGGAACTGCCGTATCCCGCCACGCCGCTGGCGGCCGTCGAACCGGTGGCCACGCCCGTGGGCGGTTTGCTGGTGTTCACCGCGCTGCCGGGGGAATACCTGGAGGCCGGGCAACTGATCGCCGAAATCGTCGACCCGATCAACGATCTCGTCACCCCCGTTCACTGCACTGTCGCCGGGCTGATGTACGCCCGCTCGCTACGGCGCATGGCCACTGCCGGCATGGTGATCGCCCACGTCGCGGGCACCGAAGCCTATCGCAGCGGCTACCTACTTTCGCCTTGAGGATGCATGCCCCATGTACAAACTGACCATCGAAGGCCTGCATAAAAGCTATGGCGATCATCATGTGCTCAAAGGCGTTTCACTCAAGGCCAACACCGGCGACGTCATCAGCCTGATCGGCGCCAGCGGCTCGGGCAAAAGTACCTTTCTGCGCTGCATCAACTTTCTCGAACAGCCCAACGACGGCGCCATGAGCCTGGACGGCCAGAACATCCGCATGATCAAGGATCGCCACGGCATGCACGTGGCCGACGCCGATGAACTGCAACGGATCCGCACCCGCCTGGCCATGGTGTTCCAGCACTTCAACCTGTGGAGCCACATGACTGTGCTGGAAAACATCACCATGGCTCCGCGCCGGGTGTTGGGTTGCAGCAAGCAGGAAGCCGAGGACCGCGCACGTCGTTACCTCGACAAGGTTGGCCTGGCCGCACGCGTGGCCGACCAGTACCCGGCGTTTCTTTCCGGGGGCCAGCAACAGCGGGTCGCCATTGCCCGCGCATTGGCCATGGAGCCGGAAGTCATGCTTTTCGACGAACCGACATCGGCGCTCGACCCGGAGCTGGTGGGTGAAGTGCTCCGAGTGATCCAGGGCCTCGCCGAAGAAGGCCGGACCATGATCATGGTGACCCACGAAATGAGCTTCGCCCGCAAAGTGTCGAGTCAGGTGCTGTTTCTGCACCAGGGCCTGGTCGAGGAAGAAGGCGCGCCGGAAGACGTGCTGGGCAATCCGAAGAGTGAACGGCTGAAGCAGTTCCTCAGCGGCAACCTCAAGTAACACGCAGCCCTTGTAGGAGTGAAGCTTGCTCGCGAAAGCGGTGGGTCAGGAGAGAAAGATGTCGGCTGACCCACCGTCTTCGCGAGCAAGCTTCGCTCCTACAAATACAAGCCATTCATTCGCGTGGTTGATCACACAACCGGCGCGGGAGGCGGCTCATCCGGCAGGGTCGGCTCACCGGGTTCGGTCGGTTGTTCGTTGGGGGTATCGGGATCAGGCTGGCCGGGGATGCCCCCCGCCATGCTGATGGGCGGATGTGCCAGCAACGACCAGGCCAAAACGCCAACCTGATTGGGCTCAAGCCTTGCCAGTTCGGCACTTATACGCGGGTCGATCTTCATATAGCACTCCTGAGCGATGGCCCGATCCGCCTTGCGCAGATCGGAGCAGTACACCCCATAGAGTGTACGCTCGCCCAGGAATTCCCACGGCTTGTCAGACGGTTGACTCAGGTGCGTGGCAGCGTCACGCCGCGTTGGCCCTGATACTTGCCGCCACGGTCCTTGTAGGACACTTCGCACTCTTCGTCGGACTCAAGGAACAGCATCTGCGCCACGCCTTCGTTGGCGTAGATCTTCGCCGGCAGGTTGGTGGTGTTCGAGAATTCCAGGGTCACGTGACCCTCCCACTCAGGCTCAAGCGGGGTGACGTTGACGATGATGCCGCAGCGGGCATAGGTGCTTTTGCCCAGGCAAATGGTCAATACGTTGCGCGGAATACGGAAGTATTCGACGGTGCTGGCCAGGGCGAAAGAGTTCGGCGGGATGATGCAGACGTCGCTGTGGATATCGACGAAGCTGCCGGCATCGAAGTTTTTCGGGTCGACGATGGCCGAATTGATGTTGGTGAACACTTTGAAGTGATTAGTGCAGCGAACGTCGTAGCCGTAACTCGACACGCCGTAGGAGATCACTCGGCTATCGTCGCTGCCGCGCACCTGGCGCTCGACGAACGGTTCGATCATGCCCTGCTCTTGCGCCATGCGGCGAATCCACTTGTCCGATTTGATGCTCATGGCGGGTGTCCTGAATAGCGAGGTGGAAAAAATCTGTCCGGCATCTTACCGGGGCGCGCCGCCGGTTCAAAGTCCGGGGCACAATTCTTGGCGATCCCCCTTAAATTCCGGACCTCGACGGCAATACAATGCACCGTCAGTCACGAAAACAGAGAAACCTTCGCAGGAAGCATTGGCACGTTCCGGAAAAAGGGTTAAGGTGGCGCCACTGTGCTGCTTGTGTCACTGAGAATCTCTACACGATATGTTGAATTTCGATCCAACCATCTACAAGAATTTTTCCTGCTCTTTGCACTCAGTCTCGGCCAGGGTTCTTCCTGAGTCGCAGTTATCTTTGTTCAAGGAGTTACACCATGTCTAATCGCCAAACTGGTACCGTTAAGTGGTTCAACGATGAAAAAGGCTTCGGCTTCATCACTCCACAATCCGGTGACGACCTGTTCGTTCACTTCAAAGCTATCCAATCCGACGGCTTCAAAAGCCTGAAAGAAGGCCAACAGGTTTCTTTCATCGCTACCCGCGGTCAGAAAGGCATGCAAGCTGAAGAAGTTCAAGTTATCTAACTTGTACTTGCTTTAGTAAAAAGCCCCGCCCTTAAAAGCGGGGCTTTTTTGTGGGCGAATGTTTTGTAGTGATCCAAACGCTATGGACAGTACTGACGCCTTCGCGGGCAAGCCTCGCTCCTACAGGTTTTGCGTCGGTATCGGAAATCGCGATCGACGCAAAACCTGTAGGAGCGAGGCTTGCCCGCGAATGGTTTTACCAGGCCACACCAAACCCTGCGGTGTAGCGGGTCTTGTCCAGATCGGCATCGTCTGTACCGCTGATGATGTCTCGCTCGGCCTTCAGATTAAGCGACGCCCACTCGGTCACTTTGTAGCGCAAGCCCATTTCGGCATCGAGCGCATAATCCGCCACACCCGACAACGGCTTGCCCACTTCGCCATTGGTGAAGAACTCCACCTTCTTGCCGATCAGGTAGCGGTTGTAATCCCACTTCATCGCCAGGGAATAGAAGTTGTCCTTGCTGCCGTCGGAGAACTGGTAGTCCGTATGGTTGACCAGCGAACCCAGCGAGAATGCGCCTAGCTCGTCATCCCAAAATTGGTAACCCGGACCGGTACCGACGGTGCGCTGACGGGAGAGCTCTTCAACCTTGTCGCGCTTATAAACCGCGCGGCCCTGCCAGAACCACTTCTCGGTCAGGAAGCGGTCGAGCGAGTACTCGCCCCGCCAGTTGTCGGTGGTGACCACGTCATCCTGGAATTCACGGTTGTACTCGCCTTCGGCGATATGCCGCCATCTGCCATGACGCGCAGTGGTCTTGAAGTCGATGTCGTAGTCGTCGGTGTCCTTTTCCGCCCGCTGGTAATCCAGCGCCGCATCGATATTGCCTTTCCAGACCAGATCTTCGACCACCGGCTTGGGCTTGAGTATCTGCTGGATACTCGCCAGCTCGACGGTCTTCGGTGCCTCGCCGTTTTCCAGCGTGACTTTGCCGTCGTCTGCCGCGTGCAGCGACTTGGCCTTCTCACCGCTGTAGGCATCCTGCTTGACCAGCAACTCCTGATCGCTCTCCAGGGTTTTGACCTGCTTCCAGTCGATCGGAACCGAACCGGCGTATTCGGTCTGGATCACCAGCTTGCCGCCGTCAAACAGAGTGATCTTGCCACTCAGCTTGTCACCGTTCTTTAACCACACGGTATCGGCGAGCAAGGGCGTGGAAGCACTCAGGACAGCGAGGCACAACAGGGTTCTGGACACCATAAGCAAAGACAGGCTCAAGTTTGCGAAAAAAGTCGGCATTATCCATAGGAATAAGGCCCTAACAAGGACTGACCCGCCCATCTCTATTGAGTTCATTTCTCAATTACTGATCGAGGATTTACCCTACAGACGGTCAGCCACTGTAGGTACGAGCCTGCTCGCGATAAACTCAGGATCGACGCGTTTTCCCAGACAGCTCGCGTTATCGTTAACGACCATCGCGAGCTGGCTGGCTCCTAAAGGGATCCCGGATGTGACCGACGCCGATGCAGAAACCGAAAGCCCTGCGCAAATCCGACGCACGGCGCTGTACCTCACTCTGGCGCAGGTGCCCGAGGGCAAAGTCGTGAGTTATGGTCAACTTGCCGAACTCGCAGGACTGGGTCGCGCCGCGCGCTGGGTCGGTCGTACGCTCAGCCAGTTGCCTGGCGACACCAAACTGCCCTGGCACCGGGTACTCGGCGCCGGCGGTCGGATCAGCCTGCCCGTGGGCAGTCCTTCAGGGGACGAGCAACGCGCACGATTGCGCTCCGAAGGCGTCAGTGTCCTGAACAATCGTGTTGATATTCAGCGCCATGGCTGGCGCCCGGTAGAGCACAGCGGTTAGAGTGCGCGCTTTGTTTCCGTAATCTTGAGGCAGACTTCAGCCCATGCCCCGTAAAACCTGGCGCGCCGCGCTCGCCGCCTATGCCAGCCCATCGACACTTGTGCTGTTGTTGCTTGGTTTCGCCGCCGGCCTGCCCTACATGCTGGTGTTTTCGACACTGTCAGTCTGGTTGCGTGAAGCCGGTGTGGCTCGCGAAACCATTGGCTATGCAAGCCTGATCGGTCTGGCCTACGCCTTTAAATGGGTCTGGTCACCGTTGCTGGACCAATGGCGCCTGCCATTTCTCGGCAAGCTCGGTCGCCGTCGCTCGTGGTTGGTACTTTCCCAGGCACTGGTAATCCTCGGCTTGATCGGGATGGGTTTCTGCGACCCGCAAAAACACCTGTCCTGGCTGATCGCCATCGCCGTAGTCGTGGCCTTCGCCTCGGCGACGCAAGACATCGCGGTCGACGCCTATCGCCTGGAAATCGCCGAAGACAGCCGCCAGGCTGCCCTGGCCGCCAGCTACATGTCCGGCTATCGGATCGCGGCACTGCTGGCCACCGCCGGCGCCCTGTTCTTCGCCGAAGGCTTTGGCTCCACCGGTTTCAACTACAAGCATTCGGCATGGGCCGGCACTTACCTGCTGTTCGGCGCCCTGATGGTTCCGGCGTTGCTGACCTCTTTCTTCATGCGCGAACCGCCGGTGCCGTTGCGCACGCAACTGCAGGCCGGGCGCTACAGTTTCGTGCATCAACTGGCTTCGGTGTTCGTACTGATCGTGCTGCTGGTTTCCGTGCCGGCCATGTTCACCCAGCTCTACAACACCGACTTCGCCAGCGTGCTGTTTGACGGCGTCAGCCTGCTCGACCTGCTGCTCCAGGACCGTGCATTCCTGCGAGCGATCCTCTACACCTCGCTGACTGCGATGTGCCTGTCGGCCATGGGCCGTCGTGGCCTGGCGCCGGTGCTGACACCGGTCAACGACTTCATTCTGCGTTACCGCTGGCAAGCGCTGCTGCTGCTCGGGCTGATCGCCACGTATCGGATGTCGGATACGGTGATGGGCGTGATGGCCAACGTGTTCTATATCGACCAGGGCTTCACCAAGGATCAGATTGCCAGCGTCAGCAAAATCTTCGGCCTGATCATGACGCTGGTCGGCGCCGGCATGGGCGGCCTGCTGATCGTGCGTTTCGGCATCCTGCCGATCCTGTTCATCGGCGGCGTGGCGTCAGCGGGCACCAATTTGCTGTTCCTGATGCTCGCCGACATGGGCGCCAACCTGAACATGCTGATCCTGACCATTTCCCTGGACAACTTCAGCTCGGGACTGGCGACCTCCGCGTTCGTCGCCTACCTGTCGAGCCTGACCAACCTCAAGTTCTCCGCCACCCAATACGCCCTGCTCAGCTCGATCATGCTCCTGCTGCCGCGCCTGATCGGTGGCTATTCCGGGGTCATGGTGGAAAAGTTCGGTTACCATGATTTCTTCCTGATCACCGCGTTGCTGGGCGTTCCGACGCTGGTGTTGATCGCCTTGCACTGGTTCCAGGAGAGCCGCCGCGAAGGCCCGACCCCAAAGCCTGAACCGGTTCCAGCCCAGGTCGCAGAAGAATCGTAGGAAGCATCGCAAAGGGCGTGGAGATTCCCGCCCTCCTGCCACACCACCGACCGCGCGCCTGTACGCCAGCAGATCTCGCCCGTACAATGCTCCGTCATTTCTCGTCATCAGCAACCGACAACGGCCAACCATGCGCACCAGTCAATTTTTGCTCGCCACACAGAAAGAAACGCCTTCCGACGCGGTCGTCATCAGCCATCAGCTGATGCTGCGCGCCGGCATGATCCGCAAACTCGCCTCGGGCCTGTACACCTGGCTGCCGATGGGCTTGCGAGTGATGCGCAAGGTCGAAGCCATCGTTCGTGAAGAAATGAACGCCGCAGGCTCTCTTGAAGTGTTGATGCCGAGTACACAACCGGCTGAACTGTGGCAGGAATCCGGTCGCTGGGAAGAATACGGCCCTGAATTGCTGCGCTTCAAGGATCGCCACGGTCGCGACTTCTGCGCCGGCCCGACCCACGAAGAAGTGATCACCGACCTGATGCGCAACGAGTTGAGCAGCTACAAGCAGCTGCCGATCAACCTGTATCAGATCCAGACCAAATTCCGTGACGAAATCCGCCCACGCTTCGGTTTGATGCGCGGCCGCGAATTCATCATGAAGGACGCCTATTCGTTCCACGCTGACCAGGCTTCGCTGCAGGTCACCTACGACCGCATGCACCAGGCGTACTGCAACGTATTCACCCGCCTGGGCCTGAAGTTCCGCCCGGTTGAAGCCGATAACGGCTCCATCGGCGGCGCTGGCTCCCACGAATTCCACGTGCTGGCCGAATCCGGCGAAGACGATATCGTCTTCAGCAACGGTTCCGACTACGCCGCGAACATCGAGAAAGCCGAAGCGGTACCGCGCGAAACCTCCCGCGCCGCGCCGGCTGAAGAGATGCGCCTGGTCGACACGCCGGATACCAAGACCATCGCCGCGCTGGTGGAAAAATTCAATCTGCCGATTGAAAAGACCATCAAGACCCTCGTGGTTCACGCTGAAGAGAAAGGCAAGCTGATTGCCCTGATCATCCGTGGCGACCACGAGCTGAACGAAATCAAGGCCGCCAACCAGCCTGGCGTTGCCAGCCCGCTGGTCATGGCGTCCGAAAGCGAACTGCGCGACGCCATTGGCGCCGGTGCCGGCTCCCTGGGCCCGTTGAACCTGCCGCTGCCGATCATCATCGACCGTTCCGTCGAGCTGATGAGCGACTTCGGTATCGGTGCGAACATCGACGACAAGCACTACTTCGGCGTGAACTGGGAGCGTGACCTGCCGGTTCCTACCGTTGCCGACCTGCGTAACGTCGTGGCCGGTGATCCGAGCCCGGACGGCAAAGGCACCCTGGAAATCAAGCGCGGCATCGAAGTCGGGCACATCTTCCAGCTGGGCAACAAGTACAGCAAAGCGATGAAGTGCGAAGTGCTGGGCGAGAACGGCAAGCCGGTCACCCTGGAAATGGGTTGCTACGGCATCGGCGTTTCCCGCGTGGTGGCTGCGGCCATCGAGCAGAACAACGACGCCAACGGGATCATCTGGAGCGACACACTGGCTCCATTCCAGATCGCGCTGGTGCCGCTGCGCTACGAAACCGAACAGGTTCGCGAAGCGACCGACAAGCTGTACGCCGAGTTGACTGCGGCCGGCTTCGAAGTGCTGCTGGACGATCGCGACAAGAAAACCAGCCCGGGCATCAAGTTCGCGGACATGGAGCTGATCGGCATTCCTCACCGGATCGTGGTCAGTGACCGCGGCCTCGCCGAAGGCAATCTGGAATACAAGAGCCGCACCGAGCCCGAGGCGCAAGCGCTGCCGGTCGCTGACGTGCTGTCCTTCCTCCAGGCCCGTATCCGCCGCTGACACCAGATAGAGAAGTCATGTTCAAGCGAAACACCTTAGGCCTCGGTGGTGCCGCCCTGTGCGGCACCCTGCTGGTCAGCGGCTGCGCCAATCACATGTCGCAACGCAGCGAGCACGAGGCTCGTGTCGAGCGCAAATTGCTCGATCACAGCCTGCAGATCGATGTCGGTGAGCCCAAGGTGCTTGAGCTGCCGCAACGTCGGGTGAAGATCCACGAGCAGAAGACCTTCGAAGTCACCGAGTTCGAAGTCACCCGTCATTACGATCGCTACACGCCTTACCAACCCTGGCGGGAGGTCTACGAGATCCCGCTGGGCGCGGTGGCCGTGGTGGCCGGTGTCGGCGCGAACGTGGTCAACGTGTTCGCCCTCGGCAACCTGCCGGATAGCGTGACCAAGGACTGGTTCAGCTACGGTCTCGCCGGGCTCAACCCGTTCATGAACGCGCCGTCCCACGGTCGTGCGCAGCAGAACCTCGCCGGCATCGACGAAGTCCAGCTCGACAAGCGCACCGAATACTCGAGCCTGCCCTGGAGCGAGCGCCCGGTGGAGGTCAAGGCCGGCAAGGAAACCTTCGAGCTGAGCACCGACAAAAACGGTGTGTTGCGCCTGAACCTGCTGGACAGCCCGTTCGCTGAACATGACATCAATCACCTGAGTCGACTGCTGATCAAGGTCGAAGATAGTCAGGACGATGTGCACACGGACTCGACCCTGGCGGTCAGCAGCTCGTTGCGCGGCAAATTGCTCGAAGCCCACGGGCTGATTTACGACGACCTTGAAGACGACGAAGTGAGCCAGTGGGTTCACCGGGTCAAGCGTCTGTCGGAGCTGGGTCTGGAAGAAGAAGCCAGTGAGCTTGAACAGAGTTTGATTGAGCTGACGCGTAACGATCCTGAGTTGCAGACCGAATTCCTCAAGTCGCTGACCAAGGATGCCGGGCGGCTCGTCGCGGATCCGGGACCGAACTAAAAGCTTCGCGGGCAAGCCTCGCTCCTACAGGTCTCGCATAGTCCCTGTAGGAGCGAGGCTTGCCCGCGAAGAGGCCATCACATTCACCGCTAAACTACCGCTCAAACAACTCCATCTGCTCAAACCCTCCGCGCAAATCCTCCAGCCGCACCCCGATCCCCAACAACCGCACCGGTTTCCCGCCGCGATTGAACGCCTGGGTCAGCAGCAACTGATAACTCCCCAGATCCCGCCCTGCCCCGGCCTGCTCCAGCGTGGTCTGGGTAAAATCATGGAATTTCACTTTGACGAACGGTTTGCCCGGCCGATAGCTGTTGTCGATTCGCGCCATGCGGCCCGCCAGGGTTTCCAGCAACTCGGGCAATTTATCCAGACAGCTCACCAGATCCGGCAGATCCACGTCATAGGTGTTTTCAACACTGATCGATTGCCGCCGACTGTCGTTGTGCACCAACCGATCATCGATCCCACGGGCCAGACTCCACAATCGCTCGCCAAAACTGCCGAATTCACGCACCAGCGCCAACTTGTCCCATTCGCGCAAATGCGAACAATCGACAATGCCGAGCCTGCCCAGTTTGTCGGCAGTCACTTTGCCAACGCCATGGAGCTTGCTGACGGGCAAACCGCTTACGAAATCCTCGACCTGATCCGGCGTAATGACAAACAAGCCATTGGGCTTCTTCCAGTCGCTGGCAATTTTGGCCAGGAATTTGTTCGGCGCCACGCCGGCGGAAACGGTGATGTGCAGCTGATTGGACACCCGACGACGGATGTCCTGGGCAATTCGCGTGGCGCTGCCGCCGAAGTGCGCACTGTCCGACACGTCGAGGTAAGCCTCATCGAGGGAAAGCGGTTCGATCAGGTCGGTGTAATCGCGAAAGATCGTATGAATTTCCTTCGAGGCTTCCCGGTAGGCGTCCATGCGCGGCTTGACGATGGTCAGGTCAGGGCACAACTTCAAGGCGTGCCCCGACGACATCGCGGAACGCACGCCATACGCCCGCGCTTCATAGTTACAGGTGGCAATCACCCCGCGCCGATCCGCCGAACCACCCACCGCCAGGGGTTTTCCGGCGAGGCGCGGGTCGGCGCGCATCTCGATGGCTGCGTAGAAGCAGTCACAATCGACGTGGATGATTTTTCGCTGGCTCATATAAAAGCGGTGTTCATGGCGTAGAATTGGAGTCAAGGCGTGCCGGATCTGCAGTATCTCACCGACACCTGTATATAGCACCAGTAGTCTGAATGTTCTTACCCAATGGTAGGAAAAGTTACAGATGAATTTATTTTCTCAATCGAAAGCGCCCATGCGATAGAGCTGAAAGCCTTGCCAGGCCTGACTCACAGCCGATCACACCGCCCTCTATCAGAGCTAAGCGATTGAACCAGAACAGGTTTTATCTGGATTGAAGGTTGACAGCCCGGCGTTCCTCTGTAGAATGCCGACACACAGACGCGGGATGGAGCAGTCTGGTAGCTCGTCGGGCTCATAACCCGAAGGTCGTCGGTTCAAATCCGGCTCCCGCAACCAAACATCAAAAAAGGCTACTCGAAAGAGTGGCCTTTTTTGTGCGCGCGTGTTTTGCCATGCGATTCGATTTCAATTCATGCACGCTTTCCTGTAGGAGCCGGCTTGTCTGCGGGCGGCGCTCCGACGATGGTCGTTAACGATAACGCGTGCTGCCTGAATCAACGCGGCGCACTCGAGTCCATCGCCAGCAAGCCGGCTCCTACAGGTAATGCGCATCGGTGCGTCCCCCAACATTCCGTGAGAAATTTGTTTTTTGACAGCACGGAGAAATCGTTCTGATTCCGAAACTTAACGCTCCCCTGCGACCGTTCGCCGCTTATTTACGCTTATTTGACCCTGCGCCGGATTAACGGTTGACACACCAGCGTATCTCTATAGAATGCCGCCACACAGACGCGGGATGGAGCAGTCTGGTAGCTCGTCGGGCTCATAACCCGAAGGTCGTCGGTTCAAATCCGGCTCCCGCAACCAAACATCAAAAAAGGCTACTCGAAAGAGTGGCCTTTTTTGTATCTGTTGAAAAAGTCCTTTCGCAACAATGACCTGTCACTGTGTAGGGAAGCGTTCGGGGTCACCTGAGTTCTGAGTTCAGACTATGCTGAATCGCAGACCGAACCCCCTACGACGGATGCCATGCCATCGCCGCTGATCGGCGAGAGGCGTTAATATTTGTGATTATTTTTTTCTACAGGGATTGGTAACTTGGCTGGATACCCCCATCCTGTCGCGCACAATCCAAGAGGTGATTGATGCGCGCCAACTCGTCTGATTCACAAGACACCGTCACAGCGACACAACCGATCAAGGCCGAGCGTCTGCGCTTGCTTGATCTGGTCAGCAAGTACCGTCAGCCCATTGGCCTGGCGGTCACCCTGCTGTTGTTCGCTATCGCGCTGATTGCCTGTCGCCACCTGTTGAGCGAACTCGATCTTTACGCTCTGCACGACTCCATTCTCGATGTACCGAAACCGGCACTGCTCGGCGCATTGGCCGCCACTGTGGTCGGCTTCATCATCTTGCTTGGCTACGAATGGTCGGCCAGCCGCTATGCCGGCGTGACCCTGGCGCCGCGGCTTCTTGCCCTGGGCGGGTTCACGGCATTTGCCATCGGTAATGCCATTGGCCTGTCGATGCTCTCGGGAGGCTCGGTTCGCTACCGTTTATATGCGCGTCATGGCCTGGGGGCTTCCGATGTCGCGCACATGACGCTGTTCGCCAGCCTCTCGCTCGGCTGCGCCCTGCCCCCGCTGGCCGCCCTCGCCACGCTCAGCAACCTGCCTGCGGCCTCTGCCGCCCTGGGCCTCTCTCAGATGCTGCTGGGTGCGATTGCCGCCGCTGTATTGCTGCTGTTTACCGTATTGGCCGTCGGCATCTATCGCCGGCGCCTGCCAGATCAGCCTTATGCAGACAACCTGCTGGTCAAGGTCGGTCGTCGCACCTTGCGCCTTCCTGGCCGTCGCCTGACGTTCCTGCAACTGGTCATTACCGCCCTCGACGTAGCTGCCGCCGCGACCGTGCTGTATCTGTTGCTGCCGGAAGCTCCGCCCTTCGGTGCATTCCTGCTGGTGTACCTGCTGGCGTTGGCCGCTGGCGTGCTCAGCCATGTTCCCGGTGGAGTCGGCGTGTTCGAGGCGATTCTGCTGGCCGCCTTCGCCGACAAACTTGGCGCCGCGCCGCTGGCCGCCGCGTTGCTGCTCTATCGCCTGATCTACGTGGTGCTGCCGCTGCTGGTCGCGTGCTTGCTGCTGTTGGTCAATGAAGGCCAGCGTTTGTTTCAGACGCGCCAGTCTTTGCGTGCAGCCTCCGGCCTGGCCGCGCCGATTCTGGCGGTGCTGGTGTTTCTGTCCGGCGTGGTGCTGCTGTTCTCCGGCGTGACCCCGGAAATCGATACGCGCCTGGAACACATTGGTTTCCTGATCCCCCATCGACTGGTCGACGCTTCGCACTTCGGCGCCAGCCTCGTCGGCGTACTTTGCCTGCTGCTGGCCCAAGGCCTGCGTCGACGCCTGTCGGCCGCCTGGATGCTGACCACCATTCTTTTGCTGGTCGGCGCCGTGCTCTCGCTGCTCAAGGGTTTCGACTGGGAAGAAGCCTGCCTGATGACCCTGACCGCGAGCCTGCTGGGGGTTTTCCGGCGCTCGTTCTATCGCCCGAGCCGCCTGACCGAACTGCCGTTTTCGCCGCTGTATCTGGTGTCGAGCCTTTGTGTACTCGGTGCGTCGATCTGGCTGCTGCTGTTCGCTTATCAGGACGTTCCCTACAGCCATCAACTCTGGTGGCAGTTCACCCTTGATGCCGACGCCCCGCGTGGCTTGCGCTCGCTGCTCGGCGCCGCCGTGCTGCTGGTGGTGGTGTCCCTGACCTGGCTGCTGCGCACCGCACGCCCGGTGATCCACCTGCCCACGCCAGACGAACTGGACCGCGCGGTAAAAATCCTGATGGCTTCCGCACAACCGGACGGTGGCCTCGCCCTGACCGGTGACAAGGCGCTGCTGTTTCACCCTAACGACGAAGCGTTCCTGATGTACGCCCGCCGTGGACGCAGCCTGGTGGCCTTGTATGACCCGATCGGCCCGACCCAGCAACGGGCGGAAATGATCTGGCAGTTCCGCGACCTCTGTGACATCCACCACGCCCGCCCCGTGTTCTATCAAGTACGCGCCGAGAACCTGCCGTACTACATGGACATCGGCCTGACTGCGATCAAGCTCGGCGAAGAAGCCCGGGTCGATCTGCAGCGCTTTGATCTCGAAGCCAAGGGCAAAGAGATGAAAGACCTGCGCTACACCTGGAACCGTGGCACCCGTGATGGCCTGTCGCTGGAGATCCATGAGCCAGGGCATGCGCCGATGGATGAGCTCAAGGTGATTTCCGATGCCTGGTTGACCGGCAAGAACGTGCGCGAGAAAGGCTTCTCCCTCGGTCGTTTCGGTGATGACTACCTCAAGCATTTCCGCATCGCTGTCATCCGTTTCGAAGGGCGCCCGGTGGCGTTCGCCAATTTGCTCGAGACTTTCGGCCATGACCTGGCCAGCCTCGACCTGATGCGCGCACACCCGGACGCCCCCAAACTGACCATGGAATTCATGATGGTCGGCCTGATTCAACATTATAAAAATCATGGATACGCGCGCTTCAGCCTGGGCATGGTGCCGCTGTCGGGGTTGCAACCCCGTCGTGGCGCACCACTGACCCAGCGTCTGGGCTCGATGGTTTTCCGCCGTGGTGAGCAGCTGTACAACTTCCAAGGCTTGCGCCGCTTCAAAGACAAGTTCCAGCCTGACTGGGAACCCCGTTATATGGCTGTGCCCGCCGGACTCGATCCGCTGGTTGCCCTGGCCGACACTGCTGCCCTGATTGCGGGCGGCTTGACTGGATTGGTGAAACGCTGATGATTCAACGCTCCTTGCGGTACGTACTGGGCACACTGGTAGTGCTGGCCCTGATTCTCGGTGGCGGTTACTGGTACCTCAAACGCCCGGCGCCAGAACCGACGCTCGAACGGCTGACACCGGCCGACGGCGCCGCGATGACCCGCGTCATCCCCGGCAACACGCCGCGCGCCCAGGTGCTGGTGGCGGTCAATGACGACCAGAAGCTCAGCGACAAACAATTGATGACCCTGAGCCGCAGCGGCTCGGCGCAGATCGTTCAGGTGATCCTGCCCAAGGACTGCCTGTTGCAAAGCCGCGCCCTGCAATCCGGCCTGAGAGAACTCAAGGGCCCGGCGACGCTGGTCAGCGGCATCGGCCCTGGCGCCGTGCTGGCATGGCGCTGGTTGTCCGAGCAGAAGGACGACAAGTCCCAGGCCGTGTCGGTGGACCTGGCCCTGGAAAAACCCGGCTGCACCCACCTGCTGCCGAAAAGCGCTGCTCACGGTCACTGGCTGGTGGCATGGAACGACAACCCGGACGACACCAGCGCCGGCTTCGTGCGCGACCAACCCAACGCCGAAACCAGCATCAGCGACTACGACATCAACCTGCCGCAAGTGCTGAACAACGAACTGCGCAAGCTCCTCGTCGGTGGTGACAAAGCCGCTGGCGGCCTGCAGATTCCAGTGGTTGAAGTCCCGGCCGGCCAGGCCAAGGACACCGTCACCCTGTTCCTTTCCGGCGACGGCGGCTGGCGCGACCTCGACCGCGACGTAGCGGGCGAAATGGCCAAGATCGGCTACCCGGTCGTCGGCATCGACACCCTGCGCTACTACTGGCAGCACAAGAGCCCGGAGCAAAGCGCCCTGGACCTCGCTGAACTGATGCAGCACTACCGGCAGAAATGGGGCACCAAGCGCTTCATCCTGACGGGCTACTCGTTCGGCGCTGACGTCCTGCCGGCAATCTACAACCGCCTGGAAGCCTCGGAACAGCAACGCGTCGACGCAATCATCCTGCTGGCCTTCGCCCGCACCGGCAGCTTCGAAATCGAAGTCGAAGGCTGGCTCGGCAACGCCGGCAAAGAAGCCGCCACCGGCCCGGAAATGGCCAAGCTGCCGCCGGAGAAAGTGGTGTGCATCTTCGGTGAAGAAGAAATCGACGAAAGCGGCTGCACCGACAAGACCGCCGTAGGCGAAGCCATCAAACTACCCGGCGGCCACCACTTCGACGAGAACTACCCGAAACTGGCCCAGCGGTTGGTGGATGTGATCGAGAAGCGCCAGGCGAAGGAGACGGCGGCTCAGGAGTGACCTGATCCCGCCCACAAAAAAGCCCCCGCTGCCTTACGGTAGCGGGGGCTTTTTTATAGTTCTTCACCGATTACCGGGAAACACAGAACCTGTAGGAGCCAGCTTGCTGGCGATGGTCGTTAACGATTACGCGTACGGACTGGTTCACCGCGGTGCACTTGAGTCCATCGCCAGCAAGCTGGCTCCTACAATGCTTCAGCCTTTCCTGGCGTGCCGTCCTCGCATATCGTCGTGGCCGATTGCGCAGGTCTCATCAAAACCGGTCAGGCGCTCCAGAACGGCTGCTTCAGTCCGAATGTCATCCAGCTCGTCGAGCGTTTCTTGATACACAAAAAAGCCAGCAACACGGTCCCTGTAGGAGCCAGCTTGCTCGCGATAGCGGTCTGTCAGGCAACATTAATGGTGCATGTTAATCCGCCATCGCGAGCAATCTTGCTCCTACATTGATTCTTCATCGTGCTTACGTTATGCACCTGGCCACAAAAAAGCCCCCGCTGCCGCATTGGCAACGGGGGCTTTTGATGTCGCGGCCTTACATCTCGACCTGCGTCCCCAACTCAATCACCCGGTTCAGCGGCAGATTAAAGAACCGCAAATTGCCATTCGCATTCTTCAACATGAACGCAAACAACGCCTCGCGCCAACGCGCCATCCCCTCAAGCTTCGAGGCGATGACCGTCTCGCGACTGAGGAAGTAGGTCGTGCGCATCGGGCTGAAGTCGAGGTCATCGAGGTGACACAACTTCAGCGCTTGCGGCACGTCCGGTTCGTCGATAAAGCCAAAGTGCAGGATCACCCGGAAGAACCCTTCGCCGTGGGATTCCACCTCGAAGCGCCGTGTCGTCGGTACTCGCGGGATGTCTTCGTACACCACCGTCAGCAGCACCACTTGCTCGTGCAGCACCTGGTTATGCAGCAAGTTGTGCAACAACGCGTGGGGTACGGCGTCTGGCCGCGCGGTGAGGAACACGGCGGTGCCCTGGACGCGATGCGGCGGTTGCACGGCAATACTGCTGATGAAAATCGGCAGCGGCAGCCCGCCTTCGTCCATGCGCTCCACCAGCAGTTGTTTGCCGCGCTTCCAGGTAGTCATCAGCACGAACAGCGCAATACCGGCGATCACCGGGAAGGCCCCGCCCTGTACGATTTTCGGCACGTTGGCGGCGAAGTACACGCCATCGACCAGCAAAAATCCCAACAGGACCGGCACCGCAAGGACCGGCGGCCATTTCCATAGCAGCAGTATCACTGCCGACACCAGAATGCTGGTCATCAGCATGGTCCCGGTCACCGCTACGCCGTAAGCCGAGGCCAGGGCGCCGGAAGATTCGAAACCCAGCACCAGCAGCACCACGCCGACCATCAGCGCCCAGTTCACCGCACCGATGTAGATCTGGCCTTGCTCGGCGCTGGAGGTGTGCTGGATGTGCATGCGCGGAATGTAGCCGAGCTGGATCGCCTGGCGGGTCAGGGAGAACGCGCCGGAAATCACCGCTTGCGAAGCAATCACCGTGGCCAGGGTCGACAGGCCGACCAGGGGAATCAACGCCCAGCTTGGCGCCAACAGATAGAACGGGTTACGCGCCGCTTCCGGGTCACCGAGCAGCAAGGCGCCCTGGCCGAAGTAGTTCAGCACCAGCGCCGGTAGCACGAGGATGAACCAGGCGCGGGCAATCGGCTTGCGGCCGAAGTGGCCCATGTCGGCGTACAGCGCTTCGGCACCGGTCAACGCCAGCACCACCGCGCCGAGGATCGCCACGCCCATGCCTGGGTGAACGATGAAGAAGCGCACGCCCCAGACCGGGTTCATCGCTTGCAACACTTCCGGATGCTGCATGATGCCGTAGACGCCCAGTGCGCCCAGGACCAGGAACCAGGTGACCATGATCGGCCCGAACAGGATGCCGATTCGCGCGGTGCCGTGGCTCTGGATCAAAAACAGCGCCACCAGCACGATCAACGACAGCGGCACCACCCAATGGTCGATGCCTTCGAAGGCCAGCCCGAGACCTTCAATCGCCGAAAGCACGGAGATCGCCGGAGTGATCATGCTGTCGCCATAGAACAGCGCCGCGCCGATCAGCCCGCAGACCACCAGCAACGTGCGCAACCTCTTGTGCCCCGCCGCTGCCCGCCGCGCCAGCGCGGTCAACGCCATGATCCCGCCTTCGCCCTGGTTGTCGGCGCGCAGGACAAACATCATGTACTTGATCGAGACAACCCAGATCAGCGACCAGAAGATCAGCGCCAGGATGCCCAACACGCCGTCATGGTTGACCGGTACACCGTAACCACCGGAAAACACTTCTTTGAGGGTGTACAGCGGGCTCGTGCCGATATCGCCGTAAACCACCCCGACCGCCGCGACCAGCATACCGATCGGCTTCGCCGCCGAATGCTCGGCACCCGCCGCCTGACTACTTGCCTGACCCATCCAACACTCCTACTACCCAGACCGGACTTCTTGGAAGAAGCACTATGCTTTGTCACGCAGCATGCGCTGTTTTACATGACGTTACAGACGTTTTGTTGACTGTAAAAAATCGGTAACGCGTAACGGCGCGAAGCATAGCGCAGCACTCGTCGTATTTCCCTCCATAAAGCTGGTCAAGTGCGTCTCTCATCGCTAGAATTGCGCACTTTTTGATCAGAGGCGCAACAAGCGCCCGTCTGTCGCCTTGCCGTCTTCGGCTGGAGGCGTCACAAATACCGAGGTTAGACATGTCCACCACTCCTGCGCCGGCCAATCCAAAGGTTGGCTTCGTATCCCTGGGTTGCCCCAAAGCACTGGTCGACTCCGAGCGCATCCTTACCCAGCTGCGCATGGAAGGTTATGACGTTGTGTCCACTTATCAGGACGCCGATGTCGTGGTGGTCAACACCTGCGGTTTCATCGACTCGGCCAAGGCAGAATCTTTGGAAGTTATCGGCGAAGCCATCAAGGAAAACGGCAAGGTCATCGTGACCGGCTGCATGGGCGTCGAAGAAGGCAACATCCGCAACGTACACCCGAGCGTACTGGCCGTGACCGGTCCGCAGCAGTACGAGCAAGTGGTCAACGCCGTGCACGATGTCGTGCCGCCGCGTCAGGATCACAACCCGCTGATCGACCTGGTGCCGCCGCAAGGCATCAAGCTGACCCCGCGCCACTACGCGTACCTGAAGATTTCCGAAGGCTGCAACCACAGCTGCAGCTTCTGCATCATCCCGTCGATGCGCGGCAAGCTGGTCAGCCGCCCGGTCGGTGACGTCCTCGACGAGGCCCAGCGCCTGGTCAAGGCCGGCGTCAAAGAGCTGTTGGTGATCTCGCAAGACACCAGCGCCTACGGCGTCGATGTGAAGTACCGCACCGGTTTCTGGAACGGCGCGCCGGTGAAAACCCGCATGACCGAACTCTGCGAAGCCCTGAGCACCCTCGGCGTCTGGGTTCGTTTGCACTACGTTTACCCGTACCCGCACGTCGACGAGCTGATCCCGCTGATGGCCGCCGGCAAGATCCTGCCGTACCTGGACATCCCGTTCCAGCACGCCAGCCCGAAAGTCCTGAAGTCGATGAAACGCCCGGCGTTCGAAGACAAGACCCTGGCGCGCATCAAGAACTGGCGCGAGATCTGCCCGGACCTGATCATCCGCTCGACCTTCATCGTCGGCTTCCCGGGCGAAACCGAAGAAGACTTCCAGTACCTGCTGAACTGGCTGACCGAAGCCCAGCTCGACCGCGTCGGCTGCTTCCAGTACTCGCCGGTCGAAGGCGCACCAGCCAACGACCTGGACCTGGACATCGTCCCGGACGACGTCAAGCAAGACCGTTGGGACCGCTTCATGGCGCACCAGCAAGCCATCAGCTCGGCACGTCTGCAAATGCGCGTCGGCCGTGAAATCGAAGTGCTGGTCGATGAAGTCGACGAGCAAGGCGCGGTTGGCCGCTGCTTCTTCGACGCCCCGGAAATCGACGGCAACGTGTTCATCGACAACGGCAGCAACCTGAAACCGGGCGACAAAGTCTGGTGCAAGGTCACCGACGCCGACGAATACGACCTGTGGGCTGAACAGATCTAAACGCAAAAAATACGCAAAGCCCCGCTCTCTTGACGAGATGCGGGGCTTTTTTACGTCTATCGTTTTGTGGGAGAAAGGACTCGCGCCATCCACTGCAAAAGGGGCATTCGGCCATGCGCCAACATTCGGTCATCCACACGCCGAAACAGAGCGACTACCAGGAACTGACTCGGGTCTGGGAAGACTCGGTGCGCGCCACCCATGACTTTCTGCCGGACAGTTACATCGAACTGCTGAAGAATCTGGTGCTGACGCGCTACCTCGACGCGGTGATGCTGATCTGTACCAAAGACTCGCGCCAGCGCATCACCGGGTTCGCCGGCGTGGCAGCGGGCAAAGTCGAAATGCTCTTCATCGACCCGGCCCACCGTGGCCAGGGCCTGGGCAAGCAGTTGCTGCGTTATGCCATGGAACACCTGAACGCCGATGAACTGGACGTCAATGAACAGAACCCGCAGGCGCTGGGGTTCTACTTCAAACAGGGCTTCGAGGTGATCGGCCGCACCGAGCATGACGGCATGGGGCAGCCTTATCCGTTGTTGCATATGCGGCTGCGCCAAACCCGGCAACAGTCGAGCAACGGCTAACCGGTGTAGGAGCCAGCTTGCCGGCGATGGACGTAAACGATAACGCGTCCTTTCTGGATAAACGCGGTGTTCCGACCTCCATCGCTGGCAAGCCGGCTCCTACAAAAAGCTGTACGGCGTAAATGGAGCCGGGATTAACCGGCGCCCAGCAGGTACAATGCCCACCCCTTTTTTGTTACGGCCCTGTCATGACTGACCCGATACGTCTCTCCAAACGCCTCATCGAACTCGTCGGCTGTTCCCGTCGGGAGGCTGAGCTGTTCATCGAGGGCGGCTGGGTCACCGTGGACGGCGAAGTCATCGACGAGCCGCAGTTCAAGGTCGACACCCAGAAAGTCGAGCTCGACCCGCAGGCCAAGGCCACCGCGCCAGAGCCGGTGACCATCCTGTTCAACGTGCCGGCAGGCATGGACGCGGACACCGCGATGGCCACCCTCAGCGCCGAAACCCTGAGCGAAGAACATCGCTTCAGCAAACGCCCGCTCAAGGGCCATTTCCAGCGCCTGACCGCCAGCACCGACCTGCAGGCCAACGCCAGCGGTCTGCTGGTGTTCACCCAGGACTGGAAGATCCTGCGCAAACTCACCGCCGACTCCGCGAAAATCGAGCAAGAGTATGTGGTCGAGGTTGAAGGCGAGATGGTGGCTCACGGCCTCAACCGCCTGAACCATGGCCTCACCTACAAGGGCAAGGAACTGCCGCCGGTCAAGGCCAGCTGGCAGAACGAAAACCGCCTGCGTTTTGCGATGAAGAACCCACAACCGGGCGTGATTGCCCTGTTCTGCCAGGCCGTCGGCCTGAAGGTCGTCGCTATCCGCCGCATCCGCATCGGCGGCGTGTCCATCGGCAAAGTGCCGTTGGGCCAATGGCGCTACCTGTCCGGCAAAGAGAAGTTCTAAGACTTTTCACGCCGCCACACATTCTGGCGCCGCGGCTTATGCGGCGCCCACTGCCGACTATCAGGATTGCACACCATGATTCATAACGACGTACTGCGCAGCGTGCGCTACATGCTCGACATCAGCGACAAGAAAGTCATCGAGATCATCAAGCTCGGCGGCATGGACGTGTCCCTGGAAGCCCTGCTGACCTACCTCGACAAGAAAGAAGAGGACGAGGAAGGCTTCGTACGCTGCCCGGACGAGGTCATGGCGCATTTCCTCGACGGCCTGGTGATCTTCAAGCGTGGCAAGGACGAAAGCCGTCCGCCGCAGCCAATCGAAGTGCCGGTGACCAACAACATCATCCTGAAAAAACTGCGCGTGGCCTTCGAGCTGAAAGAAGACGACATGCACGCGATCCTCAAGGCCGCCGAGTTCCCGGTGTCCAAGCCTGAGCTGAGCGCGCTGTTCCGCAAGTTCGGCCACACCAACTATCGTCCGTGCGGCGACCAGTTGCTGCGCAACTTCCTCAAGGGCCTGACCCTGCGCGTTCGCCCGCAATAAGCGCCCCGCTTCTGTAGGAGCCAGCTTGCTGGCGATGGCGATTTTGAGGACGCCATCGCCGGCAAGCCGGCTCCTACAGGGGTGGCAGTAGCCGAAGGCTCTATAGACCTTCATTCCGCGCAAAAATAGTGGCTCCGCTTCCAGCGGCTGACGACTAGGGTGTATGCACTCTCAGCTCTCAGGATTCGCCATGCACCCGTACTTTTCCCTGCAAGGCCGTACCGCTCTGGTGACCGGCGGCACCCGTGGTATCGGCAAAATGATCGCCAAGGCCTATGTCGAGGCCGGCGCCACCGTGTACGTCTGCGCGCGCGATGCCGAAGCGTGTCAGCAAACGGCTGACGAGTTGAGCGCCTTCGGAACGTGCCGCGCGGTGGCCGCCAACCTGGCCACTGAAGAAGGTGTGCTGCAACTGGTCACGGGGTTGGCCGAGCAGATCACCCATCTGGATATCCTGGTGAACAACGCTGGCACCACCTGGGGCGCGCCGCTGGAAAGCTATCCGGTCAAGGGCTGGGAAAAGGTCATGCAGCTCAACGTGACATCGGTGTTCAACTGCATCCAGCAATTCTTGCCGCTGCTGCGCAAGGCCGGGTCAGAAGCCAATCCGGCGCGGATCATCAATATCGGCTCGGTGGCGGGGATTTCTTCCTTTGGCGAACAGGCTTATGCCTACGGACCGAGTAAAGCGGCCCTGCATCAACTGTCGCGGATTCTGGCGCGGGAACTGGTGAGCCAGCACATCAATGTCAACGTGATCGCACCGGGACGCTTTCCGAGCAAGATGACCCAGCACATCGGGAACGATGAGCAGGCGCTGGCGGAGGATACGGCGTTGATTCCAATGAAGCGCTGGGGCCGGGAGGAAGAGATGGCGGCGTTGGCGATCAGCCTGGCGAGTACGGCGGGGGCTTACATGACCGGGAATATTATTCCGTTGGATGGTGGGTTTAGCCTTTAGATTAGTGGTGCAGCTATCGCGAGCAGGCTCACTCCCACAAGGATTTTCTGTGTCCACAGAATCTGTGGCAGACCGAGATCCACTGTGGGAGTGAACCTGCTCGCGATGGGGCCGGCACAAGCACCGCTGAATGTATGTCGATCGGGTTATCATGCCCGCCTCAATCCTGCTTCGACCCTAAACCAATGACCTACAGCGTTTCCCCCATCGGCTTCGTGCGCTCCTGTTTCAAGGAGAAGTTCGCCATCCCGCGCCAGCCGCAACTGGCACCCGCCGCTCGCGGCGTGCTGGAACTGGTGGCGCCGTTCGATCAGGGCGACGCCGTGCAGGGTCTGGAGCAGGTCAGCCACGTCTGGCTGCTGTTCCTGTTCCATCAGGCCCTGGAAGAAAAACCACGCCTGAAAGTCCGCCCGCCTCGCCTCGGCGGCAACAAATCCATGGGCGTGTTCGCCACCCGCGCGACGCACCGGCCCAACGGCATCGGCCAATCCGTGGTGAAGCTGGACAAGGTCGAGGCCAATCGCCTGTGGATATCCGGCATCGACTTGCTGGATGGCACACCGATTCTGGACATCAAACCCTACGTGCCTTATGCCGACATCATCGACACGGCGTCCAATAGCATCGCCAGCGCTGCGCCACAGCTGATTGCCGTGCAGTGGACGGACTCGGCGTTGCAACAGGCGCATGGGCACGCTCAGCGGCTGGAAGAGCCTTTGGTGGCGCTGGTTGAGCAGTGCTTGGCGCAAGATCCGCGGCCGGCTTATCAGACGCCCGCGCCTGAGCGGGAATATGGCGCGCAGTTCTGGGATGTGGATGTGCGCTGGCACTATCCGACGCCGGATTCGATCTGCGTCCTTGAGGTCATTCCCGCACAGGTTTAAACGCCAGAAACGAAAAAGCCCGCATGACCTTCTCAGGTCATGCGGGCTTTTCCATGCGCTACGCGATTAATGTAGGAGCCGGCTTGCTGGCGATGGACTGGAACTCAGCGCGTTTATCCTGGGAGAAACGCGTCATCGTTAACGACCATCGCCGGCAAGCCGGCTCCTACACAGGTGACCTTCGGTCACTTCTCGACGAACGCACGCTCGATCAGGTAATCACCCGGCTCGCGCATCCTCGGCGAAACTTTCAGGCCGAAGCTGTTCAGCACTTCGCTGGTTTCGTCGAGCATGCTCGGGCTGCCGCACAGCATGGCGCGGTCGTCCTGCGGGTTGATCGGTGGCAGGCCGATGTCGCTGAACAGCTTGCCGCTGCGCATCAGGTCGGTCAGGCGACCTTCGTTCTCGAACGGCTCGCGGGTCACGGTCGGGTAGTAGATCAACTTGTCACGCAGGGCCTCGCCGAAGAACTCGTTCTGCGGCAGGTGCTCGGTGATGAACTCGCGGTAAGCGACTTCGTTGACGTAACGTACGCCGTGGCACAGGATCACTTTTTCGAAACGCTCGTAGGTTTCCGGGTCCTGGATTACGCTCATGAACGGCGCCAGACCGGTACCGGTGCTGAGCAGGTACAAATGTTTGCCAGGCTTCAAGTCGTCCAGTACCAGCGTGCCGGTAGGCTTCTTGCTGATGATGATCTCGTCGCCTTCCTTCAGGTGCTGCAACTGGGAAGTCAGCGGGCCATCAGGCACCTTGATGCTGAAGAACTCGAGATGCTCTTCCCAGTTCGGGCTGGCAATCGAGTAAGCGCGCATGAGCGGCCGGCCGTTGGGCTGTTGCAGGCCGATCATCACGAACTGACCGTTCTCGAAGCGCAGGCCCGGATCGCGGGTGCACTTGAAGCTGAACAGAGTGTCGTTCCAGTGGTGAACACTGAGGACACGCTCGTGGTTCATGTTGCTCATGTACGTGGGACTCCTGGAGATTTTGCCTGCGCCTTTGATCTGCGCAATTGCATCGCATTCTAATGGCAGCGACAATATCTGTTAAATGGATTATTAAGATAAGGGTTATCGGTTATATCGATATGCGATTTACTCTCCGTCAACTTCAAGTCTTCGTCGCCGTCGCCCAGCAGGAAAGCGTATCCCGTGCTGCGGGCCTGCTCAACCTGTCGCAATCGGCGGCAAGCACCTCGATCACCGAACTGGAGCGTCAGTCCAGCTGCCAGCTGTTCGACCGCGCCGGTAAACGACTGAGCCTCAACGCCCTCGGCAAGCAATTGTTGCCGCAAGCGGTGGCGTTGCTCGACCAGGCCAAGGAAATCGAAGACCTGCTCAACGGCAAATCCGGTTTCGGCTCGCTGGCGGTCGGCGCAACCCTCACGATCGGCAACTACCTAGCCACGTTGCTGATCGGCAGCTTCATGCAGCGCCACCCGGAAAGCCAGGTGAAGCTGCACGTGCAAAACACTGCCAACATCGTGCAACAAGTTGCCCATTATGAAATTGATCTGGGTCTAATCGAAGGCGACTGCAGCCATCCGGACATCGAAGTGCAGAGTTGGGTCGAGGATGAGCTGGTGGTGTTCTGCGCGCCACAGCATCCGCTGGCCCTGCGCGGCACGGCGACCATGGAAGAACTGAGTCACGAGGCGTGGATTCTGCGTGAGCAAGGCTCGGGCACGCGCCTGACCTTTGACCAGGCCATGCGTCATCATCGCAGCGCGTTGAATATCCGCCTGGAGCTGGAACACACCGAAGCGATCAAGCGCGCGGTGGAATCAGGATTGGGGATTGGCTGCATTTCACGGCTGGCACTGCGCGACGCGTTTCGCCGCGGCAGCCTGGTGCCGGTGGAGACGCCAGATCTCGATCTGGCGCGGCAGTTCTATTTCATCTGGCACAAACAGAAATTTCAGACGCCGGCGATGCGCGAATTCCTCGACCTGTGCCGCGCTTTCACCGCCGGGGTTCAGCGCAGCGACGAGATCGTGCTGCCCACCATCGCTTAAAGCAGGATCACCGCCCACACCAGCGCGATCATGGTCAACGCCACCAGCTGCGCGGCGCTGCCCATGTCCTTGGCGTTCTTGGACAGTGGGTGCAGTTCCAGGGAAATGCGGTCGATGGCCGCTTCCACCGCTGAATTGAGCAACTCGACGATCAACGCCAACAAGCAGACGGCTATCAACAGCGCCTGCTCGACGCGGCTGACGTTCAAAAAGAACGAAATCGGAATCAGGATGACATTGAGCAACACCAGTTGCCGGAAGGCCGCTTCGCCGGTGAAGGCTGCGCGCAGGCCGTCCAGCGAGTAACCGGAGGCGTTGAGGATGCGTTTCAGGCCGGTCTGGCCTTTGAAAGGGGACATAAGCGTGGCAACTGACCAAAAAGGAGTGGGAAAGCTAGATCAACCAAAGTCAAAAAAGCGTGAAGACGCCAGCCTTTAGTGGCTTGAAATTGACTCAAGTTGTTGCAGGAGCAACGCCGCCTGGGTTCGGGTCCGCACATTCAGCTTACGGAAAATCGCCGTGACGTGGGCTTTGATCGTCGCTTCGGACACGCTCAGTTCGTAGGCAATCTGTTTGTTCAGCAGGCCTTCGCAGACCATGGTCAGCACCCGGAATTGCTGCGGTGTCAGGCTGGCGAGACCTTCACTGGCGGCCTTGGCTTCATCGGAAACGCTGACCGCTTCGAACGCCTGAGGCGGCCAGAACACATCGCCATCCAGTACCGAACGCACGGCTTTCTGGATCACGCTCAGGTCACTCGATTTGGGAATGAAACCGCTGGCACCGAACTCACGGGACTTGACCATGATCGAGGCTTCTTCCTGGGCCGACACCATCACCACCGGAATTTGCGGGTACTGACCACGCAGCAGCACCAGCCCGGAAAAACCGTAGGCGCCCGGCATGTTCAGGTCCAGCAACACCAGATCCCAGTCAGATTTTTCGTCGAGGCGGGTTTCCAACTCGGCGATGCTCGCCACTTCCACCAGACGGACTTCCGGGCCAAGGCCCAGGGTCAACGCTTGATGCAAGGCGCTACGAAAGAGTGGGTGGTCATCGGCAATCAGGATTTCGTATGTGGCCATTTTTCAAATGATCCTGTTCTTCTAACAGCTCAAGGCGCAGCCACGGAGCTGCACCAACAGGGCACGTTCAACGCCAATGACGTGGCAATCACGTAAAGAATACGGCGTCTGAAACTACAGCCGCGCCCCAATCGGCGCCAAGCATGCCCAGCGAAACCGGGGTGGTCAAGGTGCCTGGCCGCTACAGTTCTTTGCAGTATGGGCGACAATCAGGCCGTGACGGCGGCCGTTTTCGGTACGAAAGGCATCAGCTCGGCATGCGCCGGTGTTGCGACGTTCATTTCCAGCTGATGCTTGGCGTCGAGGTAATGTTGGCTGAACACGTCGAAATAAGCGTCCAGCGCCGACGCGGCGTCGACATCGCCTGCCAGATCGAGGCACAGCGCCGCCACTTCCGCCGTGCACAAATGCTCGCTGCGAGTCGACCGGCGCAGACGATAGCGCGACAGCTTCTCGGGCAGCAGGCTCAGGATCGGCAATGTTTCAAAATACGGGCTTTTGCGGAAAATCTTCCGGGCTTCGGTCCAGGTCGCGTCCAGCAGAATGAACAGCGGTCGCTTGCTGCTATCCACCTCGACGGTGTTGGTCACGCGCTCAGGCTCGACGTACTCGCCCGGAAACACCAGATACGGTTGCCATTGCGGGTCGGCGAGCAACGCCAGCAGCTGCGGGTCGGTTTCCGTGCGCGACCAGATGAACGCATGGTTGTCGCGCACTACGTCAGCGATCAGCCACCCCGTGTTGCTCGGTTTGAACACTTCCTTGTTGGTCATGATCAGGCACACGCCCGAGCGGGTCTCGACCTGCGGACGCCAGGCACACAGGCAATGGCTCTCGATCACGCGGCAGGCACGGCAACGCGCCGCCCTCCAGCCTCGGGCCTGAATCGGCTTGATGCCCTCCTCTTCGCGCTGGTCGCGCAAGCGGGCTACGGCGTTGGGGGCGTGGTTCATCGTGGACAACACCGGCAGACAGGAAAACTCGACACGAACGGCACTCAGGGCGATAAAGGCCGGCAGTTTACCAGAGCGGCCGGCACAAGCCTGTACCGTCCAGACGGGCTCCCCTATAATTCGCCGCCAATGAACGCACAGCCTTGTGGCTGGTCGAACCACCAGTCACTGAACCAGGAGAGTTTCATGCTGCGCCTTATCGTTCCCACCGCTGCCATCCTGCTGGCGTCGTCCTTCAGCGCTCAGGCTGCGTCCTTGAGTGAGCAGAATCTCAACAGAGAGCTGCGAAACGTCGCCGCACAAAGCAGCGTCGGCACGCCACGGGCGATCAACGAAGACATTCTCGATCAGGGCTACACCGCCGAAGGCAATGTTCTGATCAACCACTTGAGCGTGCAAAGCAGCCACGCCAACAAGATGCGGGCTGATCCGAAAGCGGTGTACTTCCAGCTTGGCGCCTCCGTCTGCAGAAACGAGGGGTTCCGCAAGCTGATGAAGAAGGGCGCGATCATGCGTTACGACTTTACCGAGGTGAAAACCAATCGCGCGGTCGGCTCCGCCAGCTTCGAGGAATCGGATTGCCCGAAAGCCACGCCGCCGGCAAAGAAAAAGTAATCAATGGGAATTGGCGCGCCGCTGTTCATCCTCGGCGCGCAGTTCGGCCAACAACGCCTGTAAATAGCGCGAGCGCCGCTCGGCTCCCTCCAGACGCCGGCAACACTCCTCTTCGAGACTCAAATGATTGGTCTCGGCCGATGACTTCAATAATCGATACAGTTGCGTATCGATCTCCAGAATGACTCTGGCCATAGCATCCCGCCTCCTTGCACTTCGCCCTTGCTTGAGCGACAAAATCCTTGAACCGCTTGTACCGTGCGCCCTGCCTTTGACGCAAAGCTGTCGTGTCACGCCTGTAATTTAGTAAATCAGAGTGCCGGACACTTGGCGCAGGTTCAGACGAGCGGTGAAATCACCTTGCAAATCGTCAATAAGCGGTTGCCAGGAAAGACTTTGCAGCGCAATGATCAAGTCAGCGAAAACCATCTAGAGGGTCTAGATTCATAGTGTTCCCGTTCACTTTTCAGGGCAGAAAAGGGGCTGCCTGGTTTGCGTTTTCCGATGCGAATGTTTCTTTCATCCAAAGGAACAACAGAGCCTGTACGGAAGGAGAAGTTGATGCCTTACCAACCGAATGACCTCCTCAGCCGTCATTTCGAAGAAAGCGGCCACGACCTCATCAGCAAGGTCGAAGAGCAACTCAACCTGGTTTCACCCAACAGCCCGAACATCCCGATCTACCGCGACATGATCCTGACCGTGCTGCGCATGGCCCAGGACGATCACAACCGCTGGAATGCCAAGATCACCCTGCAAGCCCTGCGCGAACTCGAACACGCCTTCCGTGTGCTCGAACAGTTCCGGGGCCGGCGCAAAGTCACGGTATTCGGCTCGGCCCGCACACCGATAGAACACCCGCTGTATGGCCTGGCCAGAGAACTCGGCGCCGCACTGGCGCGCTCCGACCTGATGGTGATCACCGGCGCAGGCGGCGGCATCATGGCGGCCGCCCACGAAGGTGCCGGCCTTGAACACAGCCTGGGATTCAACATCACCCTGCCCTTCGAGCAGCATGCGAATCCCACCGTGAACGGCACCACCAACTTGCTGCCGTTCCACTTTTTCTTTACCCGCAAACTGTTCTTCGTCAAGGAAGCCGATGCGCTGGTTTTGTGCCCTGGCGGTTTCGGCACCCTTGATGAAGCGCTGGAAGTGCTGACACTGATTCAAACCGGTAAAAGCCCGCTGGTACCGGTGGTGCTGCTGGACGCTCCAGGTGGCACGTTCTGGCAAGGCGCACTGGATTTCATCCGCAATCAACTGGAGGAGAACCGCTACATCCTGCCGACCGACATGAAGCTGGTGAGCCTGGTCTACAACGCCGAGGAGGCGGTTGAGCAGATCAATCAGTTCTACAGCAACTTCCACTCCAGCCGCTGGCTCAAGCATCAATTCGTGATCCGCATGAACCACAAGCTCAGCGACGCGGCGCTCGAACACATGCAACAAGCGTTCGCCGACCTGTGCCTGAGCGATCACTTCCATCAGCATGCCTACAGCGGCGAGGAGCACGACGAGCCGCAGTTCAGCCACCTCGCTCGCCTGGCCTTCACCTTTAACGCCCGTGATCATGGACGACTGCGCGAACTGGTGGACTACATCAACCTGCCGGAAAACTGGGCGCAGTCAAAACCACAGGCGCAACAACGCACGCGGGAACCGTCAAAGGTTACGTGAGGAAAAGCACGGCAGCGTACTCGCCCCACCCGTAGGAGCCGGCTTGCTGGCGATGGACTCAAGTGCGACGCGTTGATTCAGACAGCACACGTCATCGTTAACGACCATCGCCAGCAAGCCGGCTCCTACAGGTTATTGAGTTGCCTGAGTTTCCCGGAACCTTATGAAGAGGCAAAAAAAACGGCCCGCTATCGAAATAGCGGGCCGTTTTTGTTTAATCATCCATTCCTCGACCGCTGAACAAGCGGTTGATCATTTCCATGGAATACCCCCGATAAGCGAGGAACCGCCCTTGCTTGGCGCGTTCCCGAGCGTCTATCGGTAAATGCCCGGCAAACTTGCGCCGCCAGGTATCTTCCAGTTGTTCCTGCCAGTTGATACCGCTCTCGCGCAGTGCGAGTTCGATGTCATTGCGTTGCAGGCCACGCTGGCTCAACTCTTCGCGAATACGCAAAGGGCCGTAGCCGGAACGGGAGCGGTAGGAAACGAAGCTTTCGAGGTAACGGGATTCGGACAACAGGCCCTCTTCCGTCAAGCGGTCGAGTGCTGTGTCGATCATTTCAGGGAGAGCGCCGCGCTGACGCAGTTTACGCGTCAGCTCGACTCGACCGTGCTCGCGTCGCGCGAGCAGGTCCATTGCGGTTCGCCGCACCGCGACGAGTGTATCGAGTACGGCAGTCATCGGATCAATCAGATATCAGCGTCAGCCAGGTCATCTTCAGTCTCTTTGACCGCAGAGGCTTTGGACTCCGCTACCGATGACGGAGACAGCAACTTGTCACGCAATTGCTTCTCAAGTTTCGCCGCGATTTCCGGGTTGTCCGCCAGGAACTTGGCCGAGTTGGCCTTGCCCTGACCGATCTTGGTGCCTTCGTAGGCATACCAGGCACCGGACTTCTCGACGAAACCGTGCAGAACACCCAGGTCGATCATCTCACCGTTCAGGTAGATGCCCTTGCCGTAAAGAATCTGGAACTCGGCCTGACGGAACGGCGAAGCGACCTTGTTCTTCACAACCTTGACGCGGGTTTCGCTACCGACGACTTCATCACCTTCTTTCACCGCGCCAGTACGACGGATGTCCAGACGAACCGAAGCGTAGAACTTCAGCGCGTTACCACCGGTGGTGGTTTCCGGGCTGCCGAACATCACGCCGATTTTCATACGGATCTGGTTGATGAAGATCACCAGGCAGTTGGCGTTCTTGATGTTACCGGTGATTTTACGCAGCGCCTGGGACATCAGACGGGCTTGCAGGCCCACGTGCATGTCACCCATTTCGCCTTCGATTTCGGCCTTTGGAACCAGGGCGGCTACGGAGTCGACGATGATCACGTCAACCGCGTTGGAACGCACCAGCATGTCGGTGATTTCCAGGGCCTGCTCACCGGTGTCCGGCTGGGAAACCAGCAGGTCGTCGACGTTGACGCCAAGCTTGCCGGCGTATTCAGGATCGAGGGCGTGCTCGGCGTCGACGAATGCGCAGGTCGCGCCGGCTTTTTGAGCCTGGGCGATCACCGACAGTGTCAGCGTGGTTTTACCGGAGGATTCAGGACCGTAGATTTCAACGATACGGCCTTTTGGCAGACCGCCAATGCCGAGCGCGATGTCCAGACCCAGAGAGCCAGTGGAAATAGCCGGGATCGCCTGACGGTCCTGATCGCCCATACGCATTACGGCACCCTTGCCGAATTGACGTTCGATCTGACCCAGGGCCGCAGCCAAGGCTTTCTTCTTGTTGTCGTCCATTAAAGTCCTCACGTAATCAATAAGGCCTGACGGCCAACACCTGTATAAGTAGCCAGTATTATTCCACAGCG